>Ga0160457_1000005_pt1 | contig 622134 bp, 515 predicted proteins | sample HID1972M_E6MG_FD_108242 | JGI IMG/M metagenome (GOLD analysis project Ga0160457, IMG submission 108242) | Enriched pill bug-associated microbial communities from UW Madison campus, WI, USA - HID1972M_E6 MG | ecosystem: Host-associated > Arthropoda: Insects > Digestive system > Unclassified ...
AACGCAACTGGGGCAAGCGTAACCGGATTGCCGGCTGGTTTAACCGGAACCTATAATGCAGGTGTATTTACGATCAGTGGTACGCCAACAGCAAGCGGTACGTTCAATTATACGATTACTACCACTGGAGAGTGTTCAAGCGCAACAGCAACAGGTAGCATTGTAGTAAATCCTAACGCAGTTCTTTCATTAAGTTCTGCAACATCAACTAGTCAGCAGTCTATATGCGTAAGTAGCAGTATTTTAAATATTACTTATGCTGCAACCAATGCTACTTCGGTAACAGTTTCAGGCTTGCCAACCGGTGTGTCAGGAAGATACAGCAATGGAATATTTACCATCACCGGTTCGCCAACAATTACCGGTCTATTTAACTATACCGTTACGGCATTAGGTAGTTGTGCGTCTGCCACTTTGAACGGTAGTATTACAGTAAATGAGCTACCAGTGGCAACAATTACTAGTAGTTTAGGTACAACTATATCTAAAGGAGACGTTACTGTGCTAACTGCCACTGGCGGCACAAGTTATACTTGGACAGGTGCAGATATTTTAGGCAGTAGCAATAATTCATCGGTAGAAGTACGTCCTAGGCAAACCACTACCTATACAGTTAAGGTTACCAATGCAAGCGGTTGTACGAGCGAGAAAACTATTACAATTAATGTAAACGAAGATCTTAAACTGATCCCTAACAACATCATCACCCCTAATGGCGATGGCAAGAATGATTTCTGGGTGATTAAAAACATAGACTATTATCCTAACAATAAAGTAAGTGTTTTTGATAGGGCTGGAAGAAAAGTGTACGCGTCATCAAGTTATAAAAATGATTGGGATGGTAGTTACCAGGGTGCGCCATTGGCAGAAGCAGCTTATTTCTACGTAATTGACATGGGTAATGGTTATGGATTAATTAGAGGAACAATTAATATCATTAGAGATAAAAGATAGTTCTTCAATAAAATAGAAAAGATGAAAACATTAAAATATATTATAAGTGCTGTTTGTATTCTGCTAATAGGGGATAAAGCCATAGCACAACTTAATCCGATGGGTAGCGCATACTACCAAAATCAATACCTAATGAATCCTGCAATGGCTGGTATAGAAAAAGGATGGGAGCTTAATGGTGCCTATAAAGCTCAATGGACAAGTATAGATGGGGCACCAAATATGCAGGCCTTAACTGCAACTTACGGTAGCGAAGGAAAAAAAGCAGGCTTCGGTATGCTACTTTTAAATGATAAAGCGGGTTCTGTAAAAACACTAAATATTAAAGGGACTTTCGCTTACCACTTAGAGCTTAATAACGAAAAAACAAAAATAGATTTTGGTCTTTCTGCTGGAGTGATGGATGAATTTATAGACAGAAGCGAAGTGATAGGGGATTTAACCGATGTGGCTATTGGCAACTTTAACGAAAGAAAACTTTATCTGGATGCTGATTTTGGCGTTGCGTTACGAACCGAAAATCTTACATTGCAAGGCGCTTTGCCGAATATGAAAAGGTTTTTGAAAAGAGATGTTGAGCGCAATCTCGTTGATAGATCGCTTTACATGGCTGCTATTTCTTATAAATTCCTAAATCAGGAAGCAAAATTAACTAGCATTGAACCAAAGGTTGCTTACAGAAGTATAGAAAACTATAAGGATATTATCGACGCTGGAGTAAATTTTCAGTTTAACGGAGACAAATTAATGCTTAGTGGAGTATATCACAGTACAAACAGTGTTACCTTTGGTGCTGGAACTACTTACATGAAGAAGTTAGCGATTTTAGCCCAATACACTACGAATACTTCAGATTTGCAACGTTATAGCAATGGAGAGTTTGAACTAGCGGTAAAATATAATTTTAGATAGTCTTAAACAAAGATGCAAAAGGCCGAACAGTTCCACTGTTCGGCCTTTTTTATGCGCTTAAAAATTCATCTATCACGGTGATGGCGTTTTGCAGCCTCGTTTCCGTGCCACTTATCACCGTATAATTGGCATTTAAATCCTTTAACTCTTTTCTCCAAACTTCCATAAAATATTCTCTTTTTGTAGGGAAGTCTCTTAATGGATCATCCTGCCAAGGTAAGTCAATATCTAAAAGTAGATATAAATCGTACGAATGGGTTTTTATTCCATCTAATACTACCTGTGGTGTTTCGCCAAACATTTCATCGCTCCAGATTTTTACGGTTAAGAAAGTTGTATCGCAAATGATAAAATCAGTTTCTGTCATAGACAATACCGATTCTTCTAAAGCTCGTTGGCCGTGAAACATATTCGTTTCATCCTGCAAATTGCAAGGCTCTATTAAATTATCGCAATAAAAACGAGCATATTCTGGTACCCAAGGTACGTTGTAATGTTTTGCCAACTGCTTAGACATGGTAGATTTGCCCGTACTTTCTGGGCCTACAATGGCAATCTTCTTAATTCTTTTGTTCACGATAAGTTTTTCTCCAATCTAAATAGCCTTTTGTCGCCAAAACTGTCAGTATTGCATACAAAATCGCATAAACACTCAAATCTTTGTAAATTAACAAAGGGATATAGCAAATATCTACAATAATCCATAAGATCCAGTTCTCGAGAATTTTTCTTGTTAACATTATTTGCGCTATAAGACTTATAACTGTACAAAAACCGTCCTCATATGGCACATTTGAATTTGTATATCTATTCAATATCCCGCCAATTAGAATGGTTAACCCTATGATTGCTATAATTGTAATCTTCCAATAATTTAGCTCAAGTTTCATTATGGGTTTGTTGTATTTTGATTTTTTCTTAAGCCAAAAATACCATCCGTAAAAAGCTGTGAATAGAAAATAAAATTGGAGATAAAAATCTCCAAATAAGCCACTTTTGTAGTATATAATAGCACTAATAACAATAGCAACAATAGAAACAGGCCAATTCCAGATGCTTTCTCTACTTGCTAAATAGATGCACCAAATTGTTGTGATAATTCCAGCCCATTCAAAAAAAGAAGTTTGTTTAAATTGGTCGATTATCGAATATGAAAATATAGCTTGAATTAATAGCATTATCCAAATGTCAGAAAATGTATTTAAAACAAAAAATCCGATAGGGAACAACCCCTACCGGATAATAAACCAAACAAACTATTTATGAAGAATACCCTCATTGCTGAGGATGCTTTAGATCTATTTTGGACTTGGCGATGCACTAAAATTGATCGCCACTCTTACACTCACATCACTTGTCAAATTATTTCTTAACAAGTATTCCATCCTAATTTTTAAAGAACTGCCTTTAATGTAATTATCTACAAAACGCGAATTGTCTATGTCTAGTACAAGACTGTTGCCAATATTTTCAGAAACATCACTTCTTGACCCTACCATGACTTCCCCGCCATTTTCGCTAACTACAAAAACTTTAACAGACTTAAATATGCCCAAGTTTTGGTTTGTAGGATTACTAGCTACAAGCTTTACAGCACCAACTTTTACATCTTTTATTAAATCTGTACTGCCATTATCGCCAAAAATCTGGTCTAAACTGCTTGCAACACTAGTTACTGTTTTTAACTCTTCGCTTTTTGTGCCATTTGGTATAGTTAACGTTGCAGTGTATGGAAAAGTAGACTTAATAATTGACTGAACTGTTGCGCACCCACTAATAAAAATTACGAGCACTAACAGCATACAAAATATCCGTTTCATATAATTGATTAACAAAGATGTTATAAACTGGTTTTAAAAAAGTTAAATAATATTTATCAAACGCTTAAAACAGTCAGAAATGCATAATAGAATGAGTAAAAAAATATAAATAAAAACAAAATACCTGTGCTAATGTTCAATATGTACGCTTTCGTTACCACTTATTTCAGCTGTAAGCAGTTGGTTGTTAGTGGTTAGTGAATATATTGAACATTTAATAAAAACATTATTATCATGAAAACAGCAGGTTTGAAAATGTTAGCCGTTGCAGGTTTATCTATTGGTTTATTTGCATTCGGATCTATAAAAGAAGGTGGCATACAAGGAAAAGTTTCACCAGCAGAAGGCGCTAAAGAAGTAGTGGCAGTTGCTGGTACAGACACCCTGAGAAGCCAGATAAGCAATGGCGCATTTGTATTTAGCAATGTAAAAAAGGGAACTTACACCGTTTGGATTAAGGCGAATGCTCCATACAAAGATGCATCGGTAGAAAATGTGGCTGTTACAGATAGCGCCACAACAGACATCGGTGAAATTAAATTGCTACAATAAGCGAATATTGCTTTAAATAATTAAAGGGGACAAATTGTCCTCTTTTTTGTTTTCTTAAGTTTTGATAAGGGGTGACTTTTTGCATAAATCTTCGTTTAAAATCTAGTCTTTCAAAATGATAATTTGAGAAGTTAAGTTTATATAAAATATCTTCATTTTGTTGAAATAATCTATTCAAAAAACCTATCTTTGCATCCCGACAGAGCAGTTGGGATTTTTCGTTTCATAGCAAAGGACTTCTTCCAGCTATCAGTCAAATTTGACTATTTACTTTAGACTTTTTTAAACCCCCACAATGCCTAAAGACATCTCTATACGTTCAGTATTAATTATCGGATCTGGCCCAATTATTATTGGTCAAGCCTGCGAGTTTGATTACTCTGGTTCTCAAGCTGCACTTTCTTTAAAAGAAGAAGGAATTGCTGTTTCTATTATCAATTCTAATCCAGCAACTATCATGACCGACAAAGTTATCGGCGATCATGTATACTTGTTGCCTTTAACATTAGAATCTATTGAGCAGATTTTAATTGATCATACCAACAATCCAAACTTGCCAAAAATTGATGCAGTATTGCCAACAATGGGCGGGCAAACTGCACTTAACTTATGTGTTGAGGCAGAAGAGCGTGGTTTATGGGAAGCGCATGGCGTAAAAATTATTGGTGTGGATGTTGCTGCGATCGAGAAGACCGAAAACAGAGAATCTTTCCGCCAGTTAATGGTTGATATCGGCGTGGGCGTAGCGCCTTCTAAAATTGCAAACTCATTTTTAGAAGGTAAAGAAGCCGCACAATTAATTGGTTTCCCTTTGGTAATTCGTCCTTCTTACACCTTAGGTGGTTCAGGTGGCGGTTTTGTACATAAAAAAGAAGATTTTGACGCCGCTTTAAAACGCGGTTTAGAAGCTTCGCCAACACACGAAGTTTTAGTAGAAAAAGCGGTGTTAGGTTGGAAAGAATATGAATTGGAGCTTTTGAGAGATAGTAATGATAACGTTATCATTATCTGCTCTATCGAGAACTTTGATCCAATGGGTATTCATACCGGAGATTCAATTACCGTAGCCCCGGCTATGACATTATCTGATAGATGTTACCAAGAAATGCGTAACCAAGCTATTAAAATGATGCGTGCCATTGGTAATTTTGCAGGTGGTTGTAACGTACAGTTCTCTGTAAATCCAGATAACGACGATATTATTGCGATAGAGATTAACCCTCGTGTTTCTCGTTCATCTGCATTGGCAAGTAAAGCAACTGGTTATCCAATCGCAAAAATTGCAGCAAAATTGGCTATCGGTTACAACTTAGATGAAATAGAAAACCAGATTACTAAAACCACCTCTGCTTATTTCGAGCCAACTTTAGATTACGTTATCGTAAAAATCCCTCGTTGGAACTTCGATAAATTTAAAGGTGCCAACCTAGAATTAGGCTTACAAATGAAAGCTGTAGGCGAGGTAATGGCTATCGGTCGTAGTTTTATAGAAGCATTGCAAAAAGCTTGTCAGAGTTTAGAAATTGGCAGGGCCGGTTTGGGTGCCGATGGAAGACACAACAGAAGCATCGAAGAAATTATGCACGGCTTGGAGCATCCAAGTTGGAACAGATTGTTCTTAATCAAAGATGCAATGAGCATGGGCGTTCCTTTAGAATCTATTCGTAAGGTAACCAAAATAGATAAATGGTTCTTAGTACAAATACAAGAATTAGTAGCATTAGAGGTTGAGCTTAAGCGTTATTCGCTAAATAATATCCCTAGAGATTTCTTCTTTAACCTAAAACAAAAAGGTTTTTCTGATGTACAGATTGCCTATATTTTAGGTAACGTTACCGAAGACGAAGTTTATAACAGACGTAAGGAACTAGGCATTAGAAGAGTTTATAAAATGGTTGATACCTGTGCGGCAGAATTTGCGGCGCAAACCCCTTATTTCTATTCTACTTTTGAAGAGGCGCCAATTCAGATCTCTTTGGTTGGAGATGAAATACTTTCTAACGGCGACGAGTTGGGCACTAACGAATCTGTAGTTTCTGATAGAAAAAAGGTTATTGTTTTAGGCTCGGGTCCAAATAGAATTGGACAAGGTATAGAATTTGATTATTCGTGTGTACACGGTTTATTAGCAGCTAAAGAAAGCGGTTTCGAAGCTATCATGATAAACTGTAACCCTGAAACGGTTTCTACCGATTTTAACATGGCCGATAAACTATATTTCGAGCCTGTTTTTTGGGAGCATGTACGCGAGATTATAGACCTTGAAAACCCAATTGGTGTAATTGTTCAGTTAGGTGGCCAAACGGCGCTTAAAATGGCCGAAAAGCTTCACGAAAACAATATCAAAATCATTGGTACTTCTTACAACGATATGGACATTGCCGAAGATCGCGGCCGTTTCTCTGATTTATTGAAAGAATTAGATATTCCTTATCCAAGATACGGTGTTGCCGAAAATGCTGAAGAAGCAATTGTAGTAGCAAATGAGGTTGGTTACCCAGTATTAGTTCGCCCTAGTTATGTATTGGGTGGGCAAGGAATGAGTATTGTAATTAACGACGAGGATTTAGAAAAAGCCGTAGTTAAATTATTAGGTGATTTGCCAGGTAACCGTGTATTAATTGATCATTTCTTAGATAGGGCAGAAGAAACAGAATCAGATTCAATTAGCGATGGTACAGACGTGCATATTGTTGGCTTAATGGAGCACATTGAGCCTGCAGGTATCCACTCTGGAGATTCTAGTGCAGTTTTACCTCCGTTCAGCTTATCAGAAAAGGTAATTGCCGATATGGAAAATTACAGCAAGAAAATTGCAAAAGCGCTTAACGTAATCGGTTTGTTAAACATACAGTTTGCTGTTAAAGACGATAAAGTTTATGTAATCGAAGCTAATCCTCGTGCTTCTAGAACAGTTCCATTTATTGCAAAAGCTTACGATGTACCTTACATTAACATCGCGGCTAGAGTAATGTTAGGCGTTAACAAGTTAAAAGATTTTACCATCGTTCGTAAATTAACTGGCCACGCTATTAAAGAACCAGTTTTCTCTTTCGATAAATTCCCAGAGGTTACTAAAGAGTTAGGTCCTGAAATGAAATCAACTGGCGAAGCAATTCGTTTCATTAAAGATCTGGAAGATCCTTACTTCCGTAAACTTTACAAAGATAAGTCTATGTACTTGTCTAAATAGAATAAGCATAGAAGAACAAATGATAATTAAAAAGTCCGTTAGCGTAATGTTAACGGACTTTTTTTGCATTTAAGAAGCGCAAGGTTCCATTCGCTGTTTTATTGCCTTCCCGCCATTTGCTACAATCTTTTTGATCGGGCTTTATGCTACAGCTAATGTTTGTACTACAAAAAGTATTTTCGCGTTTGTCGGGGCTAGTGTTTAGCATCAGTGCTATTGGCAAATTTTATTAGCATTGCGCCTTAAAACGTAAATAGTTTTGCAAGCTTTTGTACAATAAACGCGATTGAGCGGAAAGCCCGCATCCCGATTTTATCGGGAGAGGACTTGAAGAGAAAGCGGGACAGAACATAAAATGCCTGCACATCATCTGCTTTTCAAGCCAAAAAATCAAATGAACTTAGTTTATTGCTTCGTCCAGATTCTCGTATTAAGATCTAGTTCACGCACAATGTCGCACATAAAGTTTAATATATTAATATCGTTGCTTAGCAGGTTAGGGTTTAATAAGGTTTTAAACATCGGTGGCTCGAAATAGTTATGGTCTAGCGGAAATGCAATGTACATTCTCGAGGCAATAAAAGACAGCGAAACATGATATGCAGAACGTTTGTTCAAATCTGTTATTCGTTCCATTAAAGCGGGTGTTAAAATATAACGAGCTTCAATTTGATCGCTACTGTAAACCACAAAATCCTTGTTAAATGTGTCGTTTTCTAATTGTACAACACTTTTATTTCCGAATGAAAAAACATTTTTAGAAAACCATGCGCTAATACTGGCACTCATGCTTTTTGGCCTTACAATGGTTATGCCGTTAAAGTGTTTGTTAAAATCAGCTACAAAAATAATTCCCTTTAAAATGTCGTGCCATGAAACCTGACGGCCGTTTTTTGTTTGGGTTTCCGTTTTATACTCTGCGTGTACTTCGGCAAAATAGAAGCCTGTTTTATCTAATTTTCCAATAATCAAATCTTCGGTACTGTAGCGGTCGGGCGTTGTGCTAAAAAGTTGCGAATATCTGAATTCGGATTCTAAAATTCCTTTATAATGATCGAAAGTTAAATTTGCATCTATTGCAACAAGTGTAGCCCCAATAACATCACGCTTGTAGCGATCTTTGTAGCTTTTTTCTTTCTCTGAGATAGCGTATAAAACGTAAATGCCGTAACCGATACCACAAAGGCCTAAAAGTAGTCCAGCTATAATTACGCCTAAAGCGCCCATTAAAAAAATGACAACTCCGCTAAAAATTATAGCGCCCCAACCTTTATATTTTTCATCTACAATGGCTTTGCGTTCATTCTCCAGTTCACTTAATGTATTCTGAACTTGAGGGCTTATCTGTGTTTCAAATTCTGCCATTAGCTATTGAAAAGCTCTCTTGCGCTAACATTTTTGCGTTCTTCTTCTGTAGAAGCCAAAACTTCCATAGGGTAGTAGTTTAGCATGCCGGCAAAAATACTTCCAGGAAACATCATTACGGCGTTATTATAAGTGGTAACGGTAGCATTATAGTTGCGCCTGGCTGCAGCAATTTGTTCTTCGCTTTCTGTCCAGGTGCTTTGTAGATTTATAAAATTGCTATTTGCTTTTAAATCCGGATAATTTTCTACGCTTACCATAAGACCTTTTACAGCCGAACCAATTTGTTGGTCTATAGCTAATTTCTCTACTTCGCTAACACCTGTACCCATAGCTTTGCCACGCAACTCGGTGATTTTGGTTAAAGTATCACCTTCATACTGCATGTACTGCTTTACGGTTTCTACCAAGTTGGGTATTAAATCGAAACGTTTTTTAAGCATTACATCTATTGCCGAAAAAGCATTTGTTACCTGATTCTTTTTGCCGATAAGTGAATTGTACATTCCTACTCCAATTATCAAAATGGCAATTAATATAATAGCTCCTATAATCATGGTTTGGTTGATTTAAATTTTTCGAAATAAATATATAAAAATTGCGGCAAAAAAGAAGCCCGCTCCGGAGAGAGCAGGCTTCAAATCAATCAATATTAAAAAGGAGAACCCTCTTAATCTTCCAAAATTACAACTCCTTTTGCTTCAAACACAATTTCTTTTTTAGGTTCTGTAATTTTTGCAATTTCTTCGGCAGATTTTTTTGCATCTTCTGCATAATGTTTTAAGTCTTCAACAGAAGTAGTTTTTCTCTCTGCAAAACCATCAATCACAACCTTTTTGCCAGCAATATCCATTGGCATAAAAAACCCGTAATCTTTAAAGTTTACGAACATTGTTTCATTGTTAGGCATCTTTAAGGTCATAAAACAACCTTTTTTCTTGCAAACAACAACAACTTCGCCAGTAACCTTCATGTCTTTTTTAAGGCTATCGCCTAGTTTTGCATTAATATCTGCAGTGGTAATTACATTACCTGGTGCAACACCATCGCCAAAAGTTTTTCCTTTAAAAGGTGCATCTTGTGCAAAAGCGAATGCAGTAAAGAAACCTAAAACTAGGGTTAAAATAATTTTTTTCATTTTCTATTTTATTAATTTGGTTATAATCTTATTGTTAGCGCTTACAAAAATATTTAAAATCTTTCTAAATAAGTGTCTTTCGCAGTAAAAATCTTGTAACTACTTTTATTGCACAAAAAAACCTCACAGCTTTCCAGCGGTGAGGTCAATCATCCCTATTGTTTTGTTAGCACCCATTACTGGATAAGAACACTAAGCATATTACAATAAGCTGTCCAAAATTTAAATTTTCATTATCGGTTGGTATAATTATTTGGTAATTAGTGTGTTGATGTGTTTTTAATCCTGTGCCAATTTAAAATTCATAAAGTGTGCATGTGGAAATTTGTAGTAAATTACCCATAATTGGGCAACCAATTGCCGATTTGCAACGATTTAGAACTACAAAATTATCCAAATAGGAGACTAAAAACTTCTTCGATTTTGCTAACCGTTATTATTTCTATTTTAAATTTATCCTTAACTAATCCTTTTAGGTTATAATTTGAGATAAAAATCTTTTCGAAGCCTAGTTTTTCGGCCTCAGAAATGCGTTGCTCAATTCTGTTAACCGCTCTAATTTCACCCGACAAGCCAACTTCAGCAGCAAAGCATATTTTTGAGGAGATAAAAATATCTTCGTGAGATGAAATAATTGCTGCCATGATAGCTAAATCTATGGCTGGATCTTCAACTTTAATACCGCCGGCAATATTTAAGAAAACATCTTTTGCACTTAGTCTAAAGCCACAACGTTTCTCTAAAACTGCTAACAGCATGTTCATACGTTTGGTATCGAAACCCGTTGCAGACCGTTGAGGCGTTCCGTAAGCTGCTACACTAACCAATGCTTGTGTTTCAATTAGCATGGGCCTGGCGCCTTCTAAAGTGGCGCCTATAGTTATTCCACTTAGTTCTTCATCACGCTGTGATAATAAGATTTCTGAGGGATTAGAAACCTCCCTAAGCCCGCTACTTTGCATGGCATAGATACCCAACTCAGCAGCGGCGCCAAATCTATTTTTAATAGAGCGCAAAATGCGATAGATATGATGTCTATCACCTTCAAACTGCAGAACGGTATCCACCATGTGCTCTAAAATTTTCGGACCAGCAATTGCGCCGTCTTTGGTAATGTGGCCAATCAGAAAAACTGGCGTATTGGTTTCTTTAGCAAATCTTAAAAGTTCTGCAGTGCACTCTCTAACTTGAGATACACTTCCGGGCGTCGATTCGATATGAGCAGAGTGCAGGGTTTGAATAGAGTCTATAATGACTATTTCTGGTTCTAATTGCTCTATCTGTTTAAAGATATTTTGCGTAGAAGTTTCTGTTAGAATATAACAGTTAGATTTTGGATCTTTTGTAATGCGTTCAGCCCGCATTTTTATCTGTTGTTCGCTCTCTTCACCAGATACATAAAGTACTTTTCTTCCTTCAACATTTAAAGCCAACTGCAACATTAAGGTTGATTTTCCGATACCTGGTTCGCCCCCAATTAAGGTAACGGAACCTGCGACTAAACCGCCCCCTAATACTCTATCGAGTTCAGCATCACTGGTTGTTGTTCTTTCCTCGTCGGCGCTCTGTATTTCCTCAACCTTGTTTGGTTTGTTTAATCGTTGCGTGCCACTAGCCGATTTCCATGTTGCAACGTTTCCTTTGTCTATTATTTCTTCCACAAAGGTATTCCATTGATTACATGAAGGGCATTTGCCAAGCCATTTTGCAGATTCGTAGCCACAGCTTTGACAGAAATATGCTGATTTAGTTTTAGCCAATTTGAATTACGATTTTAGATTTACGAATGACGATTTGTTAGCACGAATTTAAACCTAATCGCCTTAAAAAATAGATTTAGTTTTAAACAAAAAAGCCTGATTTCTATTGAAACCAGGCTTTTTAAATTCGTCGATTTTAAATCGGAAATTATAATTTAATTTCTTCGTCTTTTGATGATAAGAAATGAAACTCTGTTAGATTATACGATGATATCGCCCTTACCTTAATACGTTGGCCAAACTTAAAGAACCATTTCATTTGTAATGAATAAATTCCCTTTTTTATATAGGCCGCAATATACGGGTGTACGCATAAAGTAATTTTCTTCTCGTTCTGCTCTTGCAAAATATAATTCAAATTACTTTCTATATCATCCATTAAAACAATACTTGCTTTAATTTCGCCAGTTCCATCACAAGTAGGGCATTTTTCTACCGTTACAATGTTCATTTCTGGCCTAACTCTTTGACGCGTAATTTGTACCAGACCAAATTTACTAGGAGGTAAAATGGTGTGTTTGGCACGGTCTAACAACATCAGTTCTCGCAAATAATCAAAAAGGATTTTACGGTTTGCCGGTTTATGCATATCGATAAAATCGATTACTACAATACCGCCCATATCTCTTAATCTTAATTGACGAGCAATTTCTTTAGCTGCTTCTTTATTTACTTGAAGCGCATTTTCTTCTTGGTTTTCCTTACTTGCAGTTCTATTACCACTATTTACATCAATAACGTGTAAAGCTTCGGTATGTTCTACAACTAAATAAGCACCACCGGCAAGATTTACGGTTTTGCCAAAACCATTTTTGATTTGCTTTTCGACACTAAAATGTTCGAAGATTGGCTCTTTGTGCTTGTAAAGTTTTACAATTTTTTCCATCTCCGGAGAGATTTCGTGCACGTACGAGCGGATGTCTTCAAATACACTAGGGTCGTTAACGTAAACGTTAGCAAAATCTGTACTTAAAATATCTCTGATTAGGGTAGAAGTACGATCCATCTCCCCCCAAACCCGTTTAGAAGGCTCTGCGTCTGGCAGTTTTTTCGAAAAACTTTCCCATTTAGAAACAGAGTCTAATAAATCTTTTTGTAATTCGGCAACTCCTTTTCCTTCGGAAACCGTTCTAATGATTACACCAAAATTTTTCGGTTTAATACTTTCGATAATCTTCTTTAGTCGATTACGTTCGGTATTGCTTTTAATCTTTTTAGAAATCGATATAACGTTTGAAAAGGGCACTAAAACAATATACCTACCTGCAATAGATAAGTCAGAGCTTAATCTCGGGCCTTTAGTAGAAATTGGTTCTTTTGCAATTTGAACGGGAATGATCAAATTTTTACTAACAATGTCGGATATCTTACCCGCTTTATTTATGTCAGCCTCAAGTTTAAAATTATCTAATAAAGTTCCATCAACTGTGCCGTTGCGCTTAATTTTTGTTAGCTTAATTAACGACTGAACTTGCGGACCTAAATCGAAATAATGCAAAAAAGCATCTTTCTCATAACCAACGTCAACAAAAGCAGCATTTAAGCCGGGCATAATTTTTTTTATGCGGCCTAAGTAGATGTCGCCTACTGCGTAATTGTTGTTAACGTGTTCTTTATGAAGCTCTACAAGTTGTTTGTCTTCAATCAAAGCTATGGTTGCCCCCGTGGGAGCCGAATCGATTATTAATTCCTTTACCAAAAGCTACAGATTTTAGAGCAAGCGAATGCTCTATTACACATGGACCAAAAAACGTTTGTAACCCAAAAACAAACGCCTGATTTCTCGGGCGTTTGTTTTTGGCCATACATTAAGAAATAGGAAATCCTATTTTTTCTTATGTCTGTTTTTTCTTAAACGTTTTTTGCGTTTGTGGGTAGCCATTTTATGTCTTTTTCTTTTTTTACCGCTTGGCATAATCTTAAAATTTAAATGTTTTTTATTAATTTATTAACTAACGTTTACTCTCAAGCTCAGCTACCTTTTTATCAATAAAAGATGATAAAGTTGGGCTTGCTGCTAATTTTTTGCTATTTGAATAAGCGTCTATTGCTTCTTTGTTTTTGCCTAATGATTCATAAGCCGTAGCTAAATAAAAGTAGGCATCTGGTGTTGCTTTAATATTGCTAATAATATCGTTAAAACGAATTATTGCTTTATCAAACTGGCCAGATTTAATCGCAAACATACCTAAATTCATATTTGCTTTTAGGTTTTTCGGATCTTTTTTAACAACTTCCATTAACATCGCAATACCTTTCATTGGTGCACCTAAACCATTTACTATGGTTATACCCAATCCGGTTTTAGCATCGTTGCTGGTACTATCTAATGCTAACGCATTTGTAAAGCTAGTATTAGCTTTTTGCAACATAACTACACGACTAGTTTCATCCTCACGTAAGTTATCGAAGGCTTTCATGAAACGATTACCCGCATCTAACCAGTTGTTTAGCGCTGGCTCAGCTTTGGCAACTATTTCTAAATATAAACCACTTGGTATCGCTTGTTCAACATCATCCCATTTCTGGGCTAATAATTTGGCCTCGGCAATTTTTTGAGCGCCAGATGCATTTTGATAGCGTTCTTCTATAGCGGCAATTTGTTTTGCTACAGAAGTGCTTACCAAATTTTTGGCGGTGGTAGATGCTTCTTCTAAACTAATTTGTGCGGTTGCAGGTTGTTCAACAGGTGCATCGGTTTTACCGTTTTCCGCAGTTGGCTCAACTAACCCTTTAATATCACGTGTAAACAAAAACCCAATTAAAAGCAGCGTAACTGCAATTAAAATAGTTTGTTTAGAACGGATACTAGTCATCATACTTATTAAGCTTTAGTTTTTTTAGAGTTGTTTTTAACTTTATCTACGAATACTTTAGCTGGTTTAAAGCTAGGTACGAAGTGTTCTGGGATAATAATTGCAGTGTTTTTAGAAATATTTCTAGCAGTTTTTTGTGCTCTCTTTTTAACAACAAAACTGCCAAATCCTCTAACGTATACATTTTCGCCGCCAATCATGCTATTCTTGATTACCTTGAAAAATGCCTCAACCGTCTCCTGCACGTCTACTTTTTCAATTCCTGTTTTTGTTGATATTTCTGAAATAATATCTGCCTTAGTCATATTTTTATATTTATTAAGTTATTGTATTATATAGTTATAACTGTTTTGGGGTTGCAAAAGTATTGCTTTTTAATGAGATAGGAAAATAAAAGATGATTTATTTACTTCAACATTAATCATGAAATTGCAAGTTTTGATGAAATGCTAATTTTTGATAGTATTTTTGCCCTAATGAACTTTCAAAACGAAATCATTAATTGGTATTTAGTTAATAAGCGAGACTTGCCTTGGCGTAATACCACTGATGCCTATGTGATTTGGCTCTCGGAAATTATTCTGCAACAAACTAGGGTAGAGCAAGGCATGCCTTATTTCTATAAGTTTTTGGAAAATTTTCCTACGGTGGTGGATTTTGCAAATGCAAGCGAGCAAGAAGTGTTAAAGTTGTGGCAGGGCTTGGGTTATTACTCAAGGGCTAGGAATATGTTGTTTACCGCAAAACAGGTTCTAACTCATCACGATGGTAATTTTCCGAAAAGTTACGATGTACTTATAAAGCTGAAAGGAATTGGAGATTATACTGCTGCCGCGATTTCCTCATTTGCTAACAATGAAGCTAAAGCTGTGGTGGATGGGAATGTTTATAGAGTGCTCGCCAGATATTTCGGCATCCAGGAACCGATAAATTCTACAGTTGGCAAGAAAATTTTTGCAAAATTGGCACAAGAGCTTATTCCCCATCAGCGCCCTGCAATTTATAACCAAGCCACCATGGAGTTTGGCGCCTTACAGTGCAAGCCAAAACAACCACTATGTGGTACTTGCCCGTTGCAGTTAGGTTGTTATGCACTTGCAAATAATCTGGTGGATGTTTTGCCAATAAAACTTAAGAAGTTAAAAGTAAAGGAGAGGTTCATAAACTACTTTGTAACAAACCAGGAAGACATTATTTTAACAAAAAAGAGAAACGCTGGCGACGTTTGGCAACAGATGTACGATTTTCCGTTGATAGAAACTGAGGCTGAAGTAGATGGAAATGAGCAGGAATTTGTTAATAAGGTTAGAAGTTTTTTTGGCGAAAGTGCCAAAATCAAGCTTATAAGCAAAAAGAAACACATTTTAACGCACCAAATTATATATGTTCAATTTTTTGCATTAGAGAATTATATGATTAACTTTAATCTACATGCAGAAATAAAATCGGTTTCTTATTCGCAATTTGAAGAGTTGCCACAACCAAAGGTGATTAACGATTTTTTTGAAGCTTATTTGAAAAACAAACCAAAATAAAACTATGTCGGGTATTAATAAAGTTATTTTAGTTGGGCATCTGGGCAAAGATCCAGAAGTTCGACACTTAGATGGTGGAGTTACCGTTGCGAGCTTCCCGCTTGCTACTTCAGAAACATTTAATAAGGACGGCAAACGTGTTGAGCAAACTGAATGGCATAATATTGTGCTATGGCGTGGTTTGGCAGAGGTAGCATCTAAATATCTGCAAAAAGGAAAGCTTGTTTACATTGAGGGTAAACTACGCACTCGTTCTTTTGAAGATAAGGAAAAGGTTAAAAAGTATGTAACAGAAGTTGTGGCAGAAAACTTTACCATGTTGGGTAGAAAAAGCGATTTCGAAAATACGCCAAGCACCCCAACACCAAAAAGCGAAAACGAATACACTACTGATTCGGTAGCTGAAACTGGCGATTTGCCATTCTAAATAAATAAAAGGCTTCGTATTCTCGAGGCCTTTTTTATTTATCATTTCTTTTAACGTGGTCTGCTAATTCATAGCCTTTTCGTTCCTGTTTGTTCTTATCTAAAAATAATAACACCACCAAAGAGATTACTGGGATCAGGAAGGAGATCAAAAACCAAAACCAAAAACTTTTCCCAATACTTTTGGCATAAATTCCGGCAACTAATTGCGGAATTATCAGAACCGCTATAAGTATTAATTCGGGCATGGCTTAAAGTTTAATGGTTAGCAAATATCTAAACTAATATTGTAAATGTTAAGGGGTGTTAAAATTTTAATTTTCAGCAAGTTGTGTTCTATCTTAGTGTTATATGAGATGGATTTTACTTATTTTGTTTTCTTTTTATCTTCCAAACGTCTTTGCGCAAAAGCTAAGTGGTTTTGTTAAGGATGCGGTTTCTCATAATCCAATAGCTAATGCACAAGTTCACACTGTAAAAAATACAGTTATTACCGATGCGCAAGGCAAGTTTGAACTGGCTGATGTAAAGGCCGGCGATAAGTTTAGCATTAGAATAATGGGCTACGAAATAAAGGAGTTAACGGTGGTGGCAGTTAACCCTGCGCCAATAACCGTCTATTTAAATTTAGATGCGGTAAGCTTAAACACCGTGGTTATTTCTACAAAGAGAGATTACAAAAAAGATTCTACAGATATAAGAAACCAGTTCGCTTCTGTATTCGCCTATAAACCGCCAAGTTTTACAGACATGTTTGTAACGGTAGATCCTAGTTATAGATCGCCCCACGCTAACATAAATCCAAATTCTACGGCCTCTATTTTAAGATTCAATGCACTTTCGGCATTTAAACTATTTGGTAAAAAGAATAAACAAACATCAAAAGCTAAAGAAATGCTGTTAAGCGATGAGCGAGAAAAAGCTATAGACAATAGGTTTTCGAAAGAATTTGTAATGTCTGTTGTGCCATTAACAGGAAATGACCTGTTGGCGTTTATGGATAAGTACCGTCCTAAACCAAATGATTTAAAACAGATGAATGGCTATGAGTTGGTTGGTTACATCAAAAAATCGTACGCTGAGTTTATAAAAGCTAACCAATAAAAAAGCACCACAATTGTGATGCTTTTTTTGATTATTGACCGCGTTTTCTGACGTTGTCTTTGTTACTGGTTTGATCTGATCTTTGTCCGCCGGCATTGGTTATGCCATTTTGCTTTTTATCAACTTTAACATCGTGATTAGCCCTATCTGCTATAGAGCTTCCTTGCACATTTGCATTGTTTTTTGGGATATTTACATTTTTCATGGCTCAAATAATTTAGTTTACAATTAATTACGCAGAGCGATATATAGTTACAACCGAATGTGAACTGGTTTTGTTTTGAATTTGCAGGAAATTATTTGACGAGTTACAGAACCTGCGTGAGGGATAGTAATGAAAAGCCCGGAGGCCGTAGCTTGTGTAGGCTGAGGACTTGTAATGTATAGCCCGACCCTTTAGGGGCACGCCCAAATTTTAAAAAAAGGCGTAAAAAAAGCCGTTCCTAAATATAAGAAACGGCTTTTGTAATATTTTTTTAGCCTAGAATTTAATTCCTAAACCAACTTGAAATACTTGGTTTTTGAATTCTGGAGTGTTAGAAGAACCGTCTCTGTTGTTTTTTTGGAAGTCTAAAGCATAGCGACCATTAATACCAACTTGGTTGTTGAAATCGTATCTAAAACCAATTACACCGCCAACTAAACTCTTTTTAAAACGGTCTGATTCGTCTTCGATAATTTGCTGTTCTACGGTTCCAAATCCGTTTTCAAATTTATTGTCTGTTGATAAAAGGAAAGAAACCTGTGGACCAGCAACTACGTTTAAACCTTCGGCCAATCTAATGCTAGCTAAAATTGGCAGGTCGATAAAGTGGGTACGTTGCGTAAAATCTCCAAGTACGGTTTCTGCTTTGTAACCTTTGGTAGAATAGAGTAACTCTGGGGTAAACGCTAAATTTTCTAATAGTTTAATGTCTAACGTTAAACCAGCATGGTAACCTACCAAATAATCGGTTTTAAAGTCGTTATTGCCGTCGTCTTTAATAATATTAGAGAAGTTGGCACCTGCTTTTGCACCGATTCTAACTAACTTGTCTGTACTTTGAGCGTTGGCAACTCCTGTTATAAACAAGGCAATTGCAAGGATAAATATTCTTTTCATGTCTTTTTGTTTTAAACAATATTGATTTTTGATGTGAGCTAAGGAATAAATGTGCCAAAGTTTTAGAACACTGCTTGTTCTAGCAAAAACAAATGGCATAAATGAGTAAAAAACGGCCATTTGAAAGTTTAAACACCGATTTGCGAAAATTTGGCTACAATAAAAAACTGTATCAAATTTAATACAATAACGGGCGGTTTGTTTTAATGAAGGATAAATGGTTAATTTTCGGCAGTAATTTTGTGTTTTGGATTTCTTGGTTTGATACCATTAAAGCTGAACCCTGAAAATACCTTATATAAATACCGATGAACAAAAAAATATTTATTGCCTTACTTGCGCTAACTTTCTCTGCAACGGCAAGCAAAGCACAGCAACCTTCTTACTTAGAACTATTAAAAAATGAGCCTCGTTGGGTAGATTCAGTTTTTAGAAAATTAAGCAAACGCGAAAAAATAGCGCAGATGTTTTTTGTTAGGGCTAATACGAATATGGGTAAGGCTTATGCAGACTCTGTTGGAAAAGTTATAAAAAAGGAAAAAATTGGTGGTTTGGTATTTTTTCAAGGTGGGCCTGGCCGACAAGCAATTTTAACTAATAAATATCAGAAAAAAGCACGTGTACCATTGCTTATTACTAGTGATGGAGAATGGGGTTTAGGCATGCGCTTAGACAGTACAATTTCTTATCCTTACCAAATGGCTTTGGGAGCTGTACAAAATAAAGAGTTGATTTATCAAATGGGTTTAGAGGTTGCCAAAGATTACCGCCGTATTGGCATGCATATGAATTTGGCACCGGATGTAGATGTAAATAACAATGCTAAAAATCCGGTAATTAACTACCGTTCTTTTGGTGAAAACAAATATAATGTAGCCGAAAAAGGTGCTGCTTATATGAAAGGAATGCAAGATGGTGGTATATTGGTAAGCATTAAACATTTTCCCGGTCATGGCGATACAGATGTAGATTCTCATTATGATTTGCCCCAGCTAAAATTTACCAGAGAGCGTTTAGATAGTTTGGAGATGTATCCATTTCAACAACTTATTAACCAGGGTGCGGCGGGTGTAATGATTGCCCACATGAATATTCCATCGTTAGATGCTACACCGAATATGCCCTCAACCTTGTCTAAACCAATTGTTACCGGTATTTTGAAAGAACAAATGGGCTTTAAGGGTATCGTAATTTCTGATGCAATGGAGATGAAAGGTGTGGTAAAATATTTTAAAGATGGAGAAGCCGATGTAATGGGCATCATTGCTGGAAATGATATTCTTGAACTTTCTGAAGATAGCAAACGTGCCGTAAAAATGGTAAAGCAAGCTATAAAAGACGAACGTTTAACCATTGAGCGCATAGACGAAAGCGTAAAAAAGATTTTAACCGCAAAATATTGGGCGGGCTTAAACAAAAAGCAAGTTATAAAAGAAGATAACGTAGTTGCAGAGGTTAATAGAGAAGAGAGTTTGGCATTGTTGCAACAGCTTGCCGATGCAAGTATGACTTTGCTTAGGGGCAGAGACAGCCTGCAAAACTTAACAGCTAACAAAAGAACGTTAATTATAAATGTGGGTACTCCGAGTCAAACTGCTTTTCAAAAGGAAATGGTTGGCTATTATAAAAATTCAGTTTCTTTTAATTTAGACAAAAATGCAAACGCTAATGCAATTTCGAAGGTATTAGCTGAAGTTAAGCCCGAAGATCAAGTTGTAATTGCCATTGTTGATACGCGTTTGCGTCCTGGAAATAATATTCCGCTTAGTGCCGATTTAAAAATGATGTTGAATGATATGGCAAGCAAAAATGCATATTTTGCCTTGTTTGCTAACCCTTATAACTTAGCTGGATTGCCGGGATTGGAAAAAGCCAAAGTGCTTTTAGTAGGTTATCAAAAAGAATATTACATGCAAAAAGCCGCTGCTTCGGTTTTTAAACACCAATTAATTCCTACCGGAAAACTGCCAATTACTGCCAATAGCTTTTTTAAGTATGGCGATGGTTTGTAAGTTCCCTCCATATAATTTTTAGCCGTTCCGACATGAAAAAAATCAGTCTACTTCTAAGTGCAGTTTTATTCGCCACAACACTTTTGGCTCAAGAAAGATCTTTTAAACCGGCCGATTTGGTTAACGTTTTTCTTGGTAGTTCTGGAGATCATGGTCAGCTGAGCCCAGCCGCGTCTTCTCCTTTCGGGATGATGAGCATCGGCCCACAAACCTATCCTCATTTGCATGCAGGTTACGAGCACTACGCGAAGAAATTTTTAGGCTTTACGCATAATCGTTTCGAAGGAGTAGGCTGTACCGGTAGTGGTGGATTAATCCTTGTTAAACCTTATCTAGATGAGTCTTCATCAGAATTGATTAAAAAAAGCGAAGATGCGAAACCTGGCTATTATCACGTAGGCTTCGAAAACGGAATAGACGTTAAGCTTACAGCGGTTAATAAATCTGGGCTACACAAATATACTTTCCCAAAGGGGAAGAAAGGGCTAACAATCGATTTTAGTCATGCATTTTCTGGTGCTTTTGTAGCAGAAGAACATACATCATCAGCCAAAGGAATAGCGGGTTGGATTGAAGCAAAAACTACGTGTGGTGTTGGAAAGTATAAAGTTTATTATCAGATCTACGTGGATAAAAAGATAAATGTTAGCGCTATCGACAAGCATAACATCAACATTGGTTTTGATGATAAGGAAACAGAAATAACGCTAAGAATTGGGTTTTCTGCAAAAGACAATGAACAAGCTGTGCTAAACACTAATAATTTAGATTTTGAGAGCGTAAAAAATTTTGCAGAACAACAATGGAATGAAAAGCTGGGCGCTATAAAAGTTGATGGTGATTTAGCCAACAAGAAGTTGTTCTATTCTTTGTTTTACAGAACGATGCAATCGCCCTATTTAGTTAGCGAGTCTAATAAAGTTGATTTAAAAAGAAATATCACTGACAATAACAATCAGCAAAACCTATACAACGGTTGGGCAATTTGGGATAACTACCGTACACAACTGCCTTTGCTTTCTATCGTTCAGCCTAAAATTTATCAAGATATTACAAATTCGTTAAGCAACCTTTATGTTAACGGAAAGAAAGATTACGCTACCCAAAACGAACCATCAAATACGGTTAGAACAGAGCATGCCATAGTTGTTTTGTTAGATGCATACCGAAAAGGTTATAAGGTAGATTTTGAAAAAATAGCCGATTCTTTAGTTGCCGATAACGATAGATTGGATTTTTCTAAACCAGATAAAGCCCTAGAATCTAGTTATGATGTTTGGGCCTTAGCTCAGGTTTTTAAACATTTAAACAAGCCAGAATTATATAAAAAATACATAACGAAGGCGGAGGAATATAAAAACTATTGGAATAAGGATTTTAAGGATATCGATAAAAAAGACATTGATAGGATGCAGGCAAGGGGGCTTTACCAAGGTACAATATTTCAATACAGATGGTTTGTCCCTTTCGACGTTAAGGGTTTGATATCACTTTGTGGAGGAGAGGAGAATTACTTAGCGCAATTAAACAGGTTCTATTTGGGCGATTATTACAACCATGCCAACGAACCAGATTTGCAGGTTCCGTTAATGTTTAATATGACTAAAACACCTTGGAAATCTCAAAAATGGATGAATCAATTAGCTGCAGATACTGTTGTGCAATACTATTTTAACGATAACAGTAGAGGTATTGCACCTTTTGTGGATAAGATTTACAAGAACGAACCAAAAGCCTATATCAGAACAATGGACGATGATGCAGGAGCGATGTCTGCCTGGTATGTATTTACAGCAAGTGGCTTTTCTCCCGCCCTGGTAGGTGCGCCTGTTTATTACTTAAATGTTCCTTTATTTAAATCGATAGATTATAAAGTGGCAGATGCTAAAGTTTTTAAGATCGTTACCGAAAATTTCGCCAAGGGAAATGTCTATATCAACAGCGTAAAGCTAAACGGAAAAGTTATAGATAGAAATTGGATAACGCAACAAGAGATAAACAATGGCGGAACACTAGTTATAAGTGCTGCTAAAGAACCTAATGAGAAGTTTGGTGTTGCCAACCAATGGATTTCGAGTATAGACGATAAATAAAAAAAGCCGGAGTGTTAGGAACATTCCGGCTTTTGCAATCATTTAAACTAGTTTTTATTGTTCTCTGGCAACAAGGCGCCGTAGTTCCAATTCTTTAAAAAATCAGTTACTTTTTTTACGCTGTGGCCACCACCTTCTTCCAAATAGGCAGAATTTTGCGTGTGGATTAATTTTCCATCGCCATCTAATATTAAAAACACAGGGAAGCCAAAACGACCTGGATAACCTAATTTTTTAAGTACTGCTTCGTTTTTGTTTTCTGGACTCCAATTTACCAAAACCGTTTCGTAATTGCTGTTTAAGTAGTTTTTTAAATCTGGTGTGGCATTTACTAAATCGTGAAAGCGGATGCACCAAATGCACCAATTACCACCTACCTGTATAAAAACGTGTTTTTTCTCTTGTTTTGCTTTTTTAACGGCTGCGTCTATATCTGCCTGTGCATTAGCCTTTGGGTTGTAGATAGTTACCGCCGGTTTTTTTTCTTGTGCAAAACCTGCTGTAGATAGCAATATTGCAGAAAATAGGATGATTAATTTTTTCATGTTATTCTTTAGTTGCGCAAAAATAATAAAGTCTACTAATATTATAGGGTATTAATGTTGTTATTTACAGAATAAATACAATTAACTAAAAGCTATATTTGCTTTGCCATGGATTTTTTGGACATACATACGCACGAAACAGCGGTTAGCAAAGGGATAAATAGCATTCAAAGTTTATCTTTAACAAGTGATATTTTTTTGGCAATGCCGAAGAAAAAACCAATTTCTATAGGCCTACATCCGTGGCATGCAAAGTTGGACAATTTAGAACTACAATTAAAATATCTCCGGGTTTTAGCAAGGCAACCCAATGTAAAATTAATAGGAGAGTGCGGACTCGATGCTTTGAAAGGTGATTCCTTAGAAAATCAGTTGCTGATATTCGAACAGCAAATTGTTTTAGCCGAAGAATTAAAAAAACCGCTAATTATACATTGCGTAAAGCGGTTTGCAGAACTCATTGCCTTAAAAGAAAAATTAAAAGTTAACGTGCCGATGATTGTTCACGGTTTTAACAAAAACAAGGAGTTAGGTTTTCAATTGCTTGACAAGGGATTTTTGCTGTCATTTGGAGCTGCAGTTTTGAAAGAAGATTCTGGAGCTGCGGAGCTCGTAAAGCAAACAGGTAATTTTTTCTTAGAAACGGATGATAGCGAAACATCAATCGAAGAAATTTATCACACTGTGGCAAATTTAAAAAAGTGTAGTGTTGAAATACTTAAAGAACGTATTTTTGCCGACTGGAAAAAATTAGGTTTACTTTAGATTAAGCAGTATGTCAGACGTTTCGTGGCTTTCGCGTTCGGCCTTATTAGTAGGTGATGAAGGAATAGAAAAACTACAAAGCAAACATGTTTTGGTAATTGGTTTAGGTGGCGTGGGTTCTTTCGCTGCAGAGTTTATTTGTCGCTCTGGTGTGGGCGAAATGACTATTGTTGATGGAGATGTTGTAGACCCAAGTAACAGAAACCGACAATTGCCTGCATTGGCCACGAACCATGGGGTTAGCAAAGCTGAGATTATGAGAGAGCGTTTGTTGGCTATTAATCCGGAGCTGAAACTGCACGTTGTTGAAGATTTTTTAACACCACAAAAATGCCGGGAAATTTTAGCTGGCAAGTTTGATTACGTAATGGATTGCATAGATAGCATAACGCCTAAAGTTATTTTATTATCGACTGCGTTAGAATTCAATTTGCCTATTGTAAGCTCAATGGGAGCCGGCGGAAAGTTAGATCCTACTAAACTTCGTACCACCTATCTGCCCGACACCTACCAGTGTGTTTTTGCGCAATATGTACGCAAGCGCCTAAAAAAGCTAGCTAACGCAAGTGGTATTATTGCTGTTTTCTCTACTGAGGAAATGAAAAAAGATTCACTGATTATGACCGATGGGAGCAACTTTAAAAGATCTGCATACGGAACAATTTCCTATTTGCCTGCCGCTTTTGGCGGAGTTTGCGCATCGGTGGTTATCAGAAGTTTGTTGGGGTATAAAATTGAGATAGAGAAGCGTCCGGAAAGGATTAATAGCAAATCTATTGCAAAAGCCAAAGAAAAAGAGGAGAGAAATCAAAGAGGTTTAAAGTAAAAAATGGTTTTATAATTACATGGTGAATTATAAAATATAAGGTAAAGTGTTTGCAATTAGTTTGAGTGATTGAGTTTGTTTGGCTAACTTCACACAATGCAAAAACCACTCAAAATACTTCAAGCTTCTGCAGGTTCTGGTAAAACATTCAGTTTAACGGCGCATTACCTTACTTTACTATTTAGTGGCGATAATAAATACCGAGAAATTTTAGCGGTAACCTTTACCAATAAGGCCACAGAGGAGATGAAAACCAGAATTCTACAGGTTTTGCTCGGTTTTGCCAAAGGCGATGTTTCAAAAAAAATTGAAGATTACCGCGTTCTGGTTTTAGCCTCACATCCGCACTTAAATGCTGAAAGTTTAAAGCTGAAAGCGGATTTGATTTATCGTAAAATTTTGCATGATTATAGTCGTTTTTCGGTAAGTACAATTGATGGTTTTGTGCAAAAGGTAATTCGTGGATTTGCATTCGAACTCGGTTTAGACAGTGGTTACAGTTTAGAGATGAATACCGAAAAGGTAAAAAAAGAACTAACAACTAAACTTGAAAAATTACTAGACGAAAAGGACAATCTTTTGCAATGGGTGGTAGAATTAGCACTAGATAGAATTAGCAATAATAAATCGTGGAATTATAATGCCGAATTGCTAAAATTAGTCGGCGAGGTTTTTAAAGATCAGTTTAAGGATTTTGAGCTAGCTGTAAGTAGTTTTGGCACGGAAAATACCGACGAAGTTTTTAAAAAATACATCGATTTCTCTAAAAATTACATCAAGAAATTTGAAAAAGATTTAATTGATTTGGCCGAAAATGCTTTTGGCATTATAGAAGTTAGTGGGTTCAGTGCAGAGGACTTTAAAGGCAAAAGTAGATCGCCTTTGCTAAAGTTTAGAGGCATTATGAACGGAACTTTTAGCGAAGTAGAAAAAGTGTTAAAATTGGTCGACGATGAGGAAAATTGGTTCCCGAAAGGAAAACCAAATGAACTTTATGAAGATATTAATCCAATTTTGCATCAGCTTTCTACAGTTTACGAGGGTGGCATTGCCGATTACACTTTAGCAAAAGCATTCATCAAAAACGGTTATTTTTTAAGGTTGATGCAGGAAATAGCAGTGCTTTTGGCAGAGTATCGCGAAGAAAATGAAACATTGTTGATTAGCGACGCACAAAAACTGCTTAACGGAATTGCCGAAGATGCCGGAGAAAACCCAAGTTTTATTTGGGAGAAAATGGGCAATAAATACCGAAACTTTTTGTTCGATGAATTTCAGGATACCTCCGCTAACCAATGGAACAGTTTTAAGGCTTTAGTTAGCAACGCCATTGCCACACACGACGGTAAATTACACGATCATTTAATTGTTGGCGATGCAAAACAATCAATCTATAGGTGGCGAGATGGAGATTATAAACTTCTGCATCAAAAGGCAAAAGCTGATTTAGAAACGCACAATGTTTTTGATGATGAGCTACAAGAAAATTACCGTAGTACGGAAGAAATCATCAAATTTAACAATGAACTCTATAAGAAACTGGCGGTACTGCTTCAGAATAAAATCAACGGAGAAATCCCTTTAGATGATGAACTATTAAACGGCTTTTGGAATGATGAAAAAAACCAATATGCAGACATCATTACTAAAATTTATGAAGGTGTAGCACAAAATACACATCCAAAAACTACAAAAGGTGGTGTCATCAAAATAAAGAAAATAGAGTTTGAGAAGCCTAAAGCAAATGCTGATGGCATTGTAGAAAACATTGCTACAGACACCGAACCCGAAAATAAAAAGGATGCATCGCTAGCCGAAATGTTGAAAGAGGTAAATCTTTTACTTAATGAAAAAGGTTATCAGCAACGGGAAATTGGTGTTTTGGTACGCTCCAATGCCGAAGCTACCGACGTTGTAAATGCTTTAATGGAAGCTGGTTTAGATGTGATATCAGGCGAAGCCTTAAAAATTGCGAGCAGTACGGCGATAAAGTTGGTGGTAAATGTGTTAAAACTATTGATAGTTAGCCCGGCTAACTCGGCGTTGTACAAAGCAAATTGCATCGCTTTATATGCACAACTGCACGAAAAAGCGATTAACGGAGACAACTATTTCGCATTAAAGGATACACCAATTGAAAATCTTAAACACGTTTTACCAGCAGATTTTTGCTCAAATTATAAAGTTTGGTTAGGCTTGCCGGTTTCAGAATTGATCGAGAAAATAATCACCGCTTTTGGATTAGATGTTTACAAAAAAAATAATATCAATCCATTTTTGCCTTATCTTTTAGCTTTTAGAGATTTAACCAACAAAGCATCTAAACAAGGCGAAAAAGGCATTTCTTCTTTCTTGAATTGGTGGGAAGAAGAAGGCCACAACAAGAATTTGCCATCGCCAGAAACGGCTAACGCTATACAGGTAATGACTATCCATAAATCGAAAGGTTTGGCTTTTAGAGCGGTATTTATTCCGTTTTGCGATTGGCCATTGGGCGGAAGACCGAACAGTACATTTTGGGTGCCAATGGGCGATACGCCATATGCGGATCTACAAAGTATTCCATTGCAATTTACAAGTCAGCTGAAAGGTTCTAGTATAACAAAATATTACCTGGAAGAACTGCTGATGAATTACATGGATGCGCTGAACAGTTTATACGTTGCAACAACAAGGGCAAAAGATTATATATACATTTCGTTTCCTGGAAAGAAAAAACCTTCGTTAAGCCATGTTGGCGATGCCGTTTTTAATGCTTACGCCGAAAATTTTGAAAACTCAGATGAAATCCAAATTGGTAGTTTTTCTGCCAAAGGCGATGGAATTGAAAGTTTCGATGCGCTAAATTTATCGGCTTACCCAACCACTACACGTTTAGAAGAAGTTTACGAAGAAACCGAAAATAGACCGCAAAAATATATCGATAACATTACTAAATCTGGTAAAAAAGGAAGCAATTTGCACGCTATTTTAGCAGAGGTAAACAAGGTTGATGAAGTGGCTGGCGCAATTGATAAATTGGTTTTAGAGGGTTTGATATCGGAGGAAGAACGAGCAGATTATACACAACAAGTGGCGGATGTTTTATCACATCCAGAACTTAGTGCTCTCTTAAGCCAAAATGCTGATCAGATAAATGAAAAATCTATCATTGGCATAGATGGCAAAATCTACCGACCGGATAAATTGGTTCTCAACGGAAAACAAGTTAGTATTATCGACTATAAATTTACCGCCGAAGAAAGTCAAAACCATGTTGCGCAAATTAACAACTACAAAAATTTGATAGAGGCAATGGGCTACGAAAATGTGAAGCCTTATTTGTTTTACGCTACGTTAGGAAAGTTAAAAGCTGTTTAGTCTATTCGTCACTGCGAGGTACGAAGCAGTCTCTAAAAAATTTTATATGGAAAGAGGTGGAGTCGTTTATATCTTAACAAATAAATTAAATACCGTTTTGTATACAGGTGTAACATCTGATATTGCGTATAGGATGTGGCAACATAAAAACAAAGTTTGCCCCACTGGATTTACTTCGAAATATAATTGTGATAAATTGGTTTATTATTGTTTTTATCCAACAATTGAAGAAGCAATAGCTGAGGAGAAAAGAAGTAAGGGAGGGACTAGGCTTGCTAAAATTAACTGGTACAAAGTATAAATCTAGATTGGAAAGATTTATATGAAGAAATTAATGTCTAATAGAAAAGAGATTGCTTCGCTTCACTGCGTTGCGCTCGCAAAGACGAGGAGCATACAATGAACCCATTTTTAAAAGAAGTTGCTGAAGATTTAGTTGCCAAGTTTGGCCAAAACTTGCAAGATTGTGCTATCGTTTTTAATAATAAACGTCCGGCATCTTACTTGCAAAAACATTTGGCAGATTTTTACCAAAAACCATTTTGGAGCCCTACATTTTTTACCGTTCAAGAGTTTTTTGCGGAAGCAACCAGCTTAAAAATTGCGGATCATTATACGCAGTTTTTTACGCTGTACGATTGTTATATCGAGTTGCTAAAAATCGAAGGTTTAGAAAAACTACCCTCAATTGCAAAATTTCATAACATTGCTCGTATCATTTTGGGCGATTTTAATCAGATAGACAATGATTTAGTTGATGCGGATAAGCTTTTTACAGAACTCGAAGACATAGCCATTATTAATCAGCAATTTGATTTTTTAACGGCAGAACAGAAAGAATTTTTATCGCAGTTTTGGCAATCTTATTCTGAAGGTAGATACAAAAAACAGCAGGAGCTTTTCATCAAAATGTGGCATCGAATGCCGGTGTTATATCGCAATTTTCATGAAAAGTTAGCAGATAATGGTTTTACAACAATGGCCAGGTTGTATAAAAATATCGCTGACGGCAAAAACGATATAGATTTTACCGCAAAATATGCGGGTGGTAAATTAATTTTTATTGGTTTTAATGCGTTAAGCAAAGCTGAAGCAAAAGCGTTTAAACGTTGGCAAGATGATGGTAAAGCAATTTTCTACTTCGATACAGACAGCTATTATCTAGAGGACGAAATGCAGGAAGCGGGCCTTTTTCTTCGTAGAAATTTAAAGCAAATCGGCTTAAAAAATCAGTTGCCAAACGAGCTTAGTTACATCAAATCTGCACAGCGTGATGTGAATGTTTATAAAGTGCAGGGGCAAACCGCACAGGCAAAAATTGTAAACGAACTTTTGGCAGATGAAAAGGCACAAATTTTAAATCAGCAAGCAGTAAATACAGCTATTATTTTGGCCGACGAAAGTTTGTTAATCCCAGTTTTGCAGACTATACCGGCTAGAATAGCAGATAAAAAAGTAGATGTAAACATTACGATGGGTTTTGGTTTAACAAATTCATCGTTATACGGATTAGCTGATTTATGGTTAAGCGTACAGTCTGATGTTAATGCTAAAAAAACAGTTCAATACCAGACAGCAATTTCATTTCTGTCACATCCATTAATTGGTATCAGTGATGTAATGCGACCAAAAATTATCGACGCTTTAATTAAGGAGCAGTTGATAGAAATACCCTATGGTCGTTTAACTCGGCAAGGAGGTTTATTCGCTACTTTTTTTGAGCCCATCAACTCATCCGCCGATGCGGTAAAAACATTAATTGAAGTGTTGGATTATGTTCTACAACGCGAACTAGCTTCCAAAAAACTCAAAAGAATTGATGCAGAGTTGTTTGGTAAAACCATGCAAGAATTAAACCGTTTGCAGGATACGCTTCAGCATCATATAGCTAAATATCAAAAAGATATTGAGTTGAGTTTTGTACTTTCTTTGATCCAAAAATCATTGATCGCTATTGCAGTTCCGTTAGAAGGAGATCCTTTAAACGGTATCCAGATTATGGGTTTGTTAGAGAGTAGAAACCTGAATTTTGATAGGGTAATTATTTTAGGTTTAAATGAAGGAATTGTTCCGCAGGCATCTACGGGCACAACTTTTATTCCAGATAGTTTAAGAAGAGCGTATGGTTTGCCTGTTCTCGAAAATCAGGATGCGATTTCTGCCTATATGTTTTACAGATTGATACAAAGATCAAAAAGTATAGATTTTGTCTATAATAGCTTAACGGATGAGAGCAATAGTGGAGAGCCATCTCGCTTTATAAAGCAATTGGAGCATGAAAGCGATTTCAATTTCTACCATAAGGAATTACAACTAACGGTTAAAACAGAGTTGAAAAGAGATGAGGTTGTAATTAAGTCTGAGAAAGTTCAACAAGTTTTGAATAAATATTTGTCTGGACAGAAATACCTATCTGCATCTGCATTAACCACCTATATTTCAAATCCGATAGACTTCTTTTACAAATATGTTGCAGGTATTGAAGAGCCAAAAGAGGTAGAAGAAACGGTTGAGGCCTACAAAGTTGGTTTAATTTTGCACGATGTGATGGAGCAATTTTATGCGCAGTTAAAAGCCGTCGATCCAGAAATTACAGCAGAGAGGATTAAAGAAAAAAGAGATGATATTCCGAAATTAATTATGCAGGGTTTTGCACAGGTGTTATACGAGAATAGAAATGTTCATGTACAATTAAACGGGATGCAAAAAGTTATTTATGCAATTGTATTGGAGTATGTAAACATCATCTTAAAGCAAGATACCGAAGATGCGCCTTTTACTTTAATAGGCCTGGAGCAAAAAGGAAATGTGAGCTTTAATTTTGAGGCAAATGGCACGCAACAGCAAATTAAACTTTTTGGTATTATAGATAGGGTTGATTTAAAGAACGGCGTTTACAGAATTGTAGATTATAAAACAGGGAGCGATAAGTTAAAATATTCATCGATTGAAGAGTGCTTTGACACGGATTGTGGCAACATAAACAAAGCTTTAGTGCAAACACTTTTTTACACGCATGTTTACGAGCAAATTTCAAAAAATGAAAATGTAGAACCGAATTTGTACATCGTTAAAACAATGAGTAAAGATGGAATAACCTTCTCAGGAAAAAACGGTGTACTTCGTGATGAGTTTTTGGCTTCAGAAAAATTACTGTTCCTAAATGCATTGAAACTTAAGTTGAAAGAATTGTTTGATTATAATATTCCTTTTAGGGCAAGCCAGGTTCCAGGGAATTATGTTTATTCTATTTATACTACATTGTTTGGGAGGTAGTGTGGCTAAAGCATTGCCTTTTTCATTTAATCCGTTGGCTGAAGCCAACGGCGAAGAAAGGTTTTTAAGATGGCTTTAGCCAAATTTTCTTTATTTTGTTAAAGCTTAATTAAAAACCAAGAACTTCATCACGCAAAAACAAATCATTTAATGATGAAGTTAAAGAATTTGAAAAATTATATGGATTTTTAGTTACGAAAAAAGAAAATGCTTAAGCTCAATTTCCCCTCATTCCCAACATTGCAAACCGATAGGTTGATTCTTAGGTCGCACTCGCTTGCTGATGCAGAAGCGTTATTCGCCCTGCGTACACACGAAGATGTAATGCGTTATATCAACAGAGAAAATCCTAAAAATATAAAAGAGACCGAAGAAAGAATAAGGCAGGTGCACGAAGGCTACAATAGTAGGATTTCGGTTGCTTGGGTAGTTGCGCAAAAAGAAAACCCAGGGAAAATGATAGGTGAAATTGGATATTACAGAACTGACTTGGCAAATCATAGAGCGGAAATTGGCTATATGTTGCACCCAAGTTTTTGGCGCAAGAAAATAATCTCAGAAGCTTTACATAAGATTGTTTCATTTGGTTTTGAAGAAATGAAATTGCACTCTATTTGCGCAACTATTAATCCGGGTAATAACGCATCCAGACAAATTTTGTTAAAGCATGGTTTTGAGAAGGAAGCTTATTTTAAAGAAGATTATTACTTTCAAGGTAAATTTTTAGATAGCGAGATTTATGGTTTGCTAAATAAAAATTGGAATATTGATATTACTTTCTAAATATTAAAATCTAAAAATTAAATTATGCTAAAAAATGCTGTGCCCATTCTCGCCTCCTTAAATGCAGAAGAAACCATCAAATTTTATACAGAAAAACTGGGTTTTACCTTTCATAATAATTGGGATGGTTATCTTATCTTCAGTAAAGATGATATCAATATTCATTTATGGCCAACCGAAGATGAAAGTGTTCCAAAATCTACTGGCTGTTATGTAAATGTAACAGCGGTTGATGACTTGTTTGCCGAATACAAGACGCAAGGAGTTGTTCATCCAAACGGAACGTTAAAGAATATGCCTTGGGAAATGCGTCAATTTTCCATATTGGACAATAATGGAAATATCATCCATTTTGGAGAGGATATTTCTAAAGAAAAGAAATAAAATAGCTGATATTTGGCAGATGTTAGAACATAATTCTGTGTCACAAAATATTTAGCCTGCGTTATCAAAACAAACTTTAAAATTACGATGTAATAGTTATATTTGCGCTTGGTAATTTTTTAATAAACAATGAGAGAAATCCAATTCAGAGAGGCACTACGCGAAGCACTAAGCGAAGAAATGCGTAAAAACGAGAACATTTTTTTAATGGGCGAGGAAGTTGCGCAATACAACGGAGCATATAAAGTTAGTCAGGGTATGCTTGACGAGTTTGGCGACAAACGCGTTATAGATACACCAATTGCAGAGTTAGGCTTTGCCGGAATCGGTGTTGGCGCTGCCATGAATGGCTTAATTCCGATCGTGGAATTTATGACATTCAACTTCTCTTTGGTTGCTATAGATCAAATTATTAATGCGGCTGCAAAAATTTTATCAATGAGCGGTGGCCAATTTTCTGTTCCAATCGTTTTCCGTGGTCCAACTGGTAATGCTGGTCAGCTAGGTGCACAGCACTCTCAAAATTTCGAGAACTGGTTTGCAAATTGCCCTGGTTTAAAAGTTGTTGTTCCTTCAACACCATATAATGCAAAAGGTTTATTAAAAGCTGCTATTAATGATCCAGATCCGGTAATCTTCATGGAATCTGAAGTAATGTACGGCGATAAAGGTGAGGTTCCTGAAGAAGAATACACTTTAGAAATTGGTAAGGCAGTTGTTGCAAAAGTAGGTACAGATGTAACCATTGTAACTTTCGGTAAAATGTTAACTCGTGTTGTTAACCCAGCTGTAGAAGAATTAGGTAAAGACGGTATCAACGTAGAAGTAATCGATTTATTAAGCGTTCGACCAATAGATTATGCAACGATTATCGAATCTGTTAAAAAAACAAACCGTTTGGTAATTGTAGAAGAAGCTTGGCCATTGGCATCAATTTCATCAGAAATTACTTTCAACGTTCAAAAACACGCTTTCGATCATTTAGATGCACCAATCTTGCGTATCACTTGTGCAGATGTGCCACTTCCTTATGCGCCAACACTAATTGCTGCTAGTTTACCAAATGCAGAGCGAGTTGTTAAAGCGGTTAAAGAAGTAATGTACGTTAATAAATAATTAGAACAAACCCAACGGTTTAAAATACAAATCCCCTAAGCAAGCTTAGGGGATTTTTTCGTTTAGGTTCTTTAAAGCTTTTTGAAAATATTATCTTGGGTAAAATCCCAAAAATATGAGAATATTAAGCTTTTTAAGCATCATTTTACTATCAGGTAGCCTTTACGCACAAGATATAGCGGGCCGTTGGAATGGTGTGTTAAAAATTCAAGGCACTAGTTTGAGAGTTATTTTCGATATAAAAAAAGCCGAAGCGGGCTATACAGCAACAATGGATAGCCCAGACCAAGGTGCAATAGGCATTCCGGTAAATAAAACCACTTTTCAAGACGGCCTACTAACGCTTTCGGCACCTAACATGGCTTTAACTTACGAGGGGAAATTAACCGATGAGACCATTGTTGGCGATTTTAAACAAGGCGGACAAACATTCCCTCTAACTTTATCAAAAAAGGTTACAGAAAAAGTAAAAACACCGCGACCTCAAACTCCAGTTGTTCCCTTCCCGTATTATTCAGAAGAGGTAACATTTAATAATGGTTCAGCCAATGTTAAGCTTGCTGGTACGTTAACGCTACCTCAAAAGGAAGGCAACTTTCCGGCGGTTATTTTAATTACTGGTAGCGGTCCGCAAGACAGAGATGAGAAACTTTTCGACCATCAACCATTTCTAGTACTATCTGACTACTTAACAAGAAACGGTTTTGCAGTTTTAAGGTATGATGATAGAGGTGTAGCGCAATCAACGGGAGATTTTAAAAATGCTACAACGCAAGATTTTGCAACGGATGTAGAAAGCGCAATAGCTTATTTACGTACACGAAAGGAAATAAACCAAAAGAAAATTGGTTTAATTGGCCACAGCGAAGGTGGAATGATAGCGCCAATGGTTGTTGCGCAAGATAAAGGCGTTGCCTTTGTTGTTTTGTTAGCCGCACCGGGAATGCCAATAACAGAACTCATGCTTTTGCAAAAAGAGAAAATAGAGCGCCAGGCAGGAGTTTCTGAAAAGGATTTAGCTGATGCTCAGAGTGCTTTTAAGGGTGCATACAAATTAGTTTTGGCATCGAGTAAAAACGATAATCAATTAAAAACACAACTAAATAATTATTTTAAAGAGAAGTTAAGCGGTAATGTGCCCGATAAAGATATAGCCACAATCGTTAATCAATTAACTGCCACGTGGTTCTATAATTTCCTTAAAACAGATCCGAGCATTTATTTAACAAAGGTTAAAGTTCCGGTGCTTGCATTAAATGGCGAGAATGATTTGCAGGTTAGCGCTAAGGAAAATCTACTAGGCATACAAAACGTTTTAGCTAAAGCAGGAAATAAAAAAGTAACGGTTAAACAATTTCCAGGGTTAAATCATTTGTTTCAAGAAAGCAAAACCGGTTCTCCTAGCGAGTACGGGCAAATAGAACAAACAATATCCCCAATAATATTAACAGAGGTTTTAAACTGGTTAAGGCTACAAGTCAAATAAATAAATTGTTCCAAAAAGCATAAAAAAACTTTTAAAGAACTTTTTGTAAAGCTAAACGAGTATTCCATCGCATTCTAAGTCGCGCTTTTTATTACAAGTCCGCACTCGTAAACTCGTTTGCGGGCTTTCCATTTCAATCGGGTTTATTTTACAGAATGCATTGCTGCTATTTACATTTTTCCTATCAAACGCTAAATAAAAACCCAATAAATAAGCGAACATAAAATGTTATTAAAATCATTTTAATCTCAATAATCATCTGCCTAAATTAGCCTCTTCTAAAGCAAAATATGGAATTACATTACCAAAGCATAGCAAGTGCTTTAAATATAGCTGTTAAGCAAGTGAGCGCAACTATCGCTCTTTTAGACGAAGGTGCAACCGTTCCCTTTATCTCTCGTTACCGTAAAGAGGCAACGGGAAGTTTAGATGAAGTTCAAGTAGCCGCAATAAGAGATTTGGCGCAACAACTACGCGAGTTGGATAAACGTCGTGAAGCAATTTTAAAGTCGCTTACCGAGCTGGAAAAATTAACACCAGCATTGACAAAGCAACTAAACGAAGCTAAAACACTAACTGCTTTAGAAGATATTTATTTGCCATACAAACCTAAACGTAAAACAAGGGCTTCGGTTGCTAAAGAGAAAGGTTTAGAGCCTTTGGCATTGCGTATTTTATCTCAAAGTAGAATACAGCCCAGCGCCGAGGCTGAAAATTACATAAACAAGGAAAAAGGTGTTTTAGACAGTGAAGAAGCATTAGCGGGCGCAAGAGATATTATCGCCGAAATGATAAGCGAAAATGCGGACGCAAGAACCAAAATGCGTAATCATTTTATGCAAAAGGCAACTTATAAAACGGTTGTAGCAAAAGGCAAAGAAGAAGCTGGCATAAAATATAAAGATTATTTTGAGTGGGAAGAAAATGCTAAATCGGCGCCTTCTCATCGTGTTTTGGCAATGTTAAGGGGCGAGGAAGAAGGTTTTTTGAAGTTAAATGTTCTTCCGCCAGACGAACCTGCAGTAGAATTATTAGAGAACCAGTTTTTAACTGCCCGGAATCCATCTGCAGATCAGGTGCAATTAGCTATTGCAGACGGATACAAACGTTTACTTCGGCCTGCAATGGAGACAGAGTTGAGAGCTGCAATTAAGCAAAAAGCAGATGAAGAAGCCATAAAGGTTTTTGCTGCCAACGCTCGTCAGCTTTTGTTGGCTGCACCATTAGGGCAAAAAAATGTATTGGCTATAGATCCGGGTTTTAGAACTGGTTGCAAAGTGGTTTGTTTGGATAGGCAAGGACAGTTATTGGTTAACACAACCATTTATCCGCACACGGGCCAAGGCAATTTAAAAGACGCGGAATGGCAATTGAAACAGCTTTGCGAGAAACATGAGATAGAAGCAATTGCAATTGGCAATGGTACAGCTGGGCGAGAAACAGAAACTTTTGTACGTGGCTTAAAAATCCCTAACCTATTAGTAGTTATGGTAAACGAAAGCGGAGCTTCAATTTATTCGGCGTCGCCCTTAGCTAGAGAAGAGTTTCCAACACAGGATATTACCGTTCGTGGCGCCGTTTCTATAGGTCGTAGGTTAATGGATCCTTTGGCAGAGTTGGTTAAAATAGATCCAAAATCTATAGGTGTTGGGCAATATCAACATGATGTAGATCAAAATAAGTTGCAACAAAGCTTAGATGATACGGTGATAAGCTGTGTAAATGCAGTTGGTGTAGAATTGAACACCGCATCTAAACAGGTATTGGCCTACGTTTCTGGATTAGGTGATACACTGGCGCAAAATATAGTAAATTATCGCAATGCGAATGGAGCGTTTAAAAATAGGGAAAGCTTAAAAAAAGTTCCGCGATTAGGCGGAAAGGCATTTGAGCAGGCTGCGGGGTTTTTACGCATTCGCGATGCAAAACAGGTTTTAGATAGTAGTGGCGTACATCCAGAACGTTACGAACTGGTAAACCAGATGGCAAAAGATCTGGGCTGTACGGTTGATGACTTGATCAAAGATCAAAACCTGCAGAAAAAGATTAACCTACAACGTTACGTTACGGCAGAAGTTGGTTTGCCTACCTTAACGGATATTGTTAAAGAATTAGCAAAACCAGGTCGCGATCCGCGTGAGCAATTTGAGGCATTTAGCTTTGCTGAAGGCATAAATTCAATGGAGGATTTGAAGAAAGGGATGAAACTTTCGGGTATTGTAACCAACATTACCAATTTCGGTGCTTTTGTAGATATTGGCGTACATCAAGACGGCTTGGTGCATACCAGCCAACTAGCTAACCGATTTGTAGCAAACCCTAACGATGTGGTTAAAGTAAGTCAGGTTGTAGAAGTAACCGTTGTAGATGTGGATATTGCAAGGAAGAGAATTTCTCTATCGATGAAAACGGAAGAAAGTGGGAAAGGCCAAGAAGCCAGGCAAAAAGAACAAGGGTTTAAAACTAGAGAACAACCTGCAAAGAAACACGAACAATCAAAGAATAATTTTTCTAAACCTCAACAAGCCAAAAAAGAGGCAGATGGCGATTTGCAGGAAAAACTAGCCAAACTGAAAGGAATGTTTAAGTAGAACAAAGAGCAAGGAATAAGGAGCATTGATTAGGTTTGTTAACTAGAATAGTATAAACCTTTGCTCCTTGTTCTTTCATCTTTGCTCTTTATTCTTTTAATCTTTGCTCTTAAAGCTCAATCTGCCTTTTAATACTTTCTTCTAACGAAATCAGTGTTTCAGTACGTTGTATGCCTTTTACGGCTTGTATTTCTTCGTTAAGCACATGTCTCAAATGGCCCGTATCTCTACAGGTAATTTTGGCAAACATACTGTAAGAGCCAGTAGTGTAATGTAGCTCTACCACTTCTTTAATTGCGCTTAGTTGTTCTACAGCATCTTTGTATAGCGAACCTTTTTCTAAATAGATACCTAAAAATGCGGTAATATCATAACCAGCTTTTTTAGGATCTATGATTAAATGCGAACCTTTAATAATGCCCATGTCCATCAATTTTTTCATTCTAACGTGTACCGTACCACCAGAAATGATGAGTTCTTTAGCAATTTCTGTATAAGGTTTAGTTGCATCTTGCATCAACTGTGTTAAAATCTGAATATCGAGGTTGTCAATTTCTAAATTTTGCGTTTCTTTTTTAAGCATAAATTTTAAAATTTTTAATGATTTGTAAAAATAAATGAAAAAATGATAAAAATTAAATTAAATCAATAAAATATTTGCAACATATTTGATAAATGTCTTATGTTTGTATCAAGCAACAACAACGAAATAGTTCTTTAACAATTGCTTATACTCTGTAGGGTGGTGAAATTGGCAGACACACCTCCTTGTCTCGGTGGTAGAGAATTTGGGAAATCCAGTAATGGTACAACCACTCTATGAAGGTTCGACTCCTTCCCCTACAGCACATAGTTATAAGTAGTAAGTTTTTAAGTTGTACGTTTTCTTTGCAAAATGCTACATATAACTTTAAAAGTATTACTTAAAACATAGTAAATAATGTTGGGTGGTGAAATTGGCAGACACACCTCCTTGTCTCGGTGGTGGGGATCATGGGACAAACGCAATTTATGGGTTGACCACAAATTAATTTTGAATTGCAGCTAACTACCCCTTGAAGGTTCGACTCCTTCCCCAACAGCCAGTTTTATAAATAATAAGTTAGTTAAGGGGATGGTCCAGGTACAGGCCATCCTTTTTTTATTCTACGGCTTCAAAAACGTATTTAAGTTAGCTCTTTTTTATTATTCTTGATTGCCAGCTCGACTGGCAATTGTAATGCGAATACATACAACTTTTAGATTGGCTTCGCTGAACAGAAACTTTTCTAAACACATATTTAAGCTTGATAAAGACCAGTTTTTCATAATTTTCGAATTAAGATACCCAACCGAGTTGGCTATTACGGAAGATGTGGGCCAACGATGGAAATGCTTAAAGCAAAACCTTTACAAACCAGCCTCCGACAGTAACGAAAATCCTTTTACCCTTTTGCACAAATTGGCTATTGGCACAGGTGCAACTTTGGGTAAAAGATTGAAGTGTATGGCGGGAGTGCCGAAAATAGTAGTAGTGCCTTTGCGCTACAAAAAATATAAGTACATAAAAAAGCCATGAACCTTAATTGATTCATGGCTTTAAATTATACGATACGGTTATTTTATGCCGTATTTATCGCTAAATCTTTTGTCTAACTGTTTATGTAGGTTGTCTAAATTAATAGATCTTCCTTGAATAAATGCAGTTTCAACTTTGTTGGTTTTCATATCTAACGCATCACCTGCAGATATAAAAATTGTAGCATCTTTGCCAACTTCTATGCTGCCAGTAGTTTTGTCTATACCCAAAATTTTAGCTGTATTTAGGGTAATGGTTTGTAGCGCTTTTTCTGCACCTAAACCCCATGTAGCAATGGTACCAGCCATAAAAGGCAAGTTCCTTTGTTGCCAGTAACCATCAATGCTAACTGCAACGGTAACACCCGCATTTGCTAAAATAGCTGCATTTTTATAAGGCATATTCACATCGTCATCTACATTGCTCGGCAAAGCATGCGGTTGACTAACCACTACTGCAATGTTGTTGTCTTTTAGGAAACTTGTAATTAGGTAGGCTTCGTTTCCGCCAACTATTACTGGAGTGATGCCGTATTTTTTAGCAAAATTTACTGCAGCTACAATATCTTTTTGTGTGCCAGCGGTAATGAACAATTTTTGTTTGCCGTTAAACAAATTTGCCATAGCGGCCAAACGAGCATTGCTTGTTGCTGGTTTAGCACCTTCGCCATAAGCTTTTGCTTGCGAGAAGATCTCTTCTAAATCGGCAATCGCTTTTTGCGTTCTTTCTGCCAGTGCATCTGCAGAGAATCCGGGTCTGTTAAAACCACCTCTAAAGCGTGGAGTAGCTGGCCAGTTTAGGTGTAAGGCATCATCGGTTTTTATAGCGGCATCTTCCCAGTTCCAAGCATCTAACTGCACTACAGAAGAACTGCCTGCAATAGTGCCACCTTGTGGTGTAATTTGCGCCATTAAAACTCCATTACTGCGTAAGGTAGGTTGTACTTTAGAATCTGTATTATAGGCTACAATAGATCTGATGTGCGGATTCATGTTTCCAATCTCGGCAAAATCTAACGTAGCTTTTACCGATTCGAATTCTGCCAAACCTAAATTGGTGATTGGCGAAATAAAACCAGGATACACGTGTTTGCCATTAGCCGAAATAACGTCGGCGTCAGTTAACGCAAATTTTACTACTGTTGCATCTCCAACACCGGTTATTTTGCCTTTGTCGAAGGTGATATAGCCGTTTTCTATAACTTGGCCATTGCCAACATGAACAACCGCACCTAATATGATTACCTTTTTGCTCTGCGGTTTAGCAGGGACAATATTTGCTTGTGCAAATGCTACTACGGTTGACGCAAATGCGAAAAAAGCCGTTAAAATATATTTATTCATGAGAATGAGCTCCTTCCATTTCTGTCGTGTATTCGTGTAAATAATCGCTAACAGATTCGCAGTGATATAGGGTTTGAGGAACAGCAACCGGACGTTGAGTTCTGCCACCTTTGTTTTTGCTGTCTAACATTTTTTGAATTAGCCTAGCACGTTCTGTTTGTTGCGTTTTCTGCAACTGTGCATCTTTTTCTAAATCCCAATAAGCAATGCCATCTACAAAAGTTTTTTCTGCTTTTGCATAAATAGAAAGCGGGTTGGCCGACCAAACTACTACATCGGCATCTTTACCGGCTTTTAAACTGCCCACCTTATTATCTATGTGAAGCATTTTAGCAGGATTTAACGTTACAAATTTTAAAGCATCTTCTTCAGAAACGCCGCCATACAAAACAGATTTTCCAGCTTCTTGGTTTAAACGACGAGCCATTTCTGCATCATCTGAGTTAAAAGCTGTAGTAATACCTACGTTGTGCATAATTTTTCCGTTGTACGGGATAGCTTCCTGAACTTCCATCTTGTAAGCCCACCAATCTGAGAAAGTAGAAGCGTTAATGCCACGAGCTTTCATTTTGTCGGCCACTTTGTAACCTTCTAAAATGTGGGTAAAGGTGTTAATTTTAAAGCCTAAGCTATCAGCAACATGCATTAACATGTTAATTTCACTTTGTACATAAGAGTGGCAGGTAATAAAACGTTTGTTATCTAAAATTTCTACCAAAGCATCTAACTCTAAATCTCTACGAACGTTATTGCCTTTAATGGCTAAAGCTTTTTTATACTCCTGCGCTCTTGTAAAATGATCTACAAAAGTTTGCTCAACACCCATACGTGTAACTGGGAAACGAGCTCCCGTACCAAAGTTACTTTGTTTAACATTTTCGCCAAGGGCGAATTTGATAAAGCCATCGGCACCTTCAAACTTCAGTTCCTCAGGTAGCTTGCCCCAACGTAGTTTAATTAATTGGGATTGTCCGCCGATAGGATTTGCCGAACCGTGAAGGATTTGAGAAGTAGTAACCCCACCAGCCAATTGGCGATAGATGTTTACGTCTTCAGAATTTATAATATCCGCAATTCGAACCTCTGATGATGAAGATTGTGCTCCTTCATTTATACCGCCCGTGCCGGCAATATGCGAATGCTCATCAATTAGACCGGCGGTAATGTGTTTGCCGGTTGCATCAACAACTTTTGCAGCACCCGCAGCTAAATTTTTACCGACTGCCTTAATTTTACCACCCTCTAAAAGTACATCTGCATTTTGCAAAATACCTTCTTTTTCGTTAGTCCAAACAGTGGCATTTTTTAACAAAACGCTTTCTGCAACAGGTTGTACGGTATTACCAAAAGCAACCATTGGATAAATTAACGGACCATTTGCAGCTAAAGCAGGTTTCGGCTCTTCGCGTTTTGGCGCTTCTTTGTTAGCTTCCTTAAAAGTAGCTGTCCAATTTCCTGTTGTGCCTTCAGAAAGGGCAAATTCGCCCTTAAAAGCAATAGGGCTTACGTTGGTTAAGTAGCCACTTAAACGAATATCGCCTTTAGGATTTTTCTTTAGGTTAAAGTTAATGCTCACCCAGTCTCCACTACGTACAAAAGTTGCGGTAGTTTTTACGCTGTCTGCACCAGTTCTTTCAATAGCGGCTGCAGTTCCACCACCTGTACCTGTAATTTTTAAGGTTAAAGCGCCAATTCCGTCAGCATTTAAATTATAAACACCACGTAAATCGGTTACATCCATTTTGCTTACGATAAAACGTTTGCCTTGCACCCAATTTTCGTAAATGATGTTACTGCTTTTAAAAATATTTTCAGACGTGATCAAGAAGTTAGCTAATTTTCCTTTTTCCAAAGAACCAACTTTGTCGCTAATGCCTAGCATTTTTGCAGGCACTTCTGTTATAGAAAGTAAAGCTTGTTTTTCTGTTAATCCATTTTCTATCGCAGTGCGAAGATTAGCCCAAAAATCTCTAGGGTTATCTAAGCTAAAGGTTGTTAAAGCGAAATTAACACCTGCTTTTTCCAGAACGGCCGGGTTGGTTGGTGCCAATTCCCAAGCTTTCATTTGACCTAAACTTACGTTTCTAGCTTCTGCTGGATCTTCAACATCAAAAGCCTTAGCAAAGTTGATAGGGATAATTAAACTTGCGCAGCTTGCTTTAACCGCATCTATACGTTGGTACTCATCGCCATTTGATTTGATGATATATTGTTTGCCAAACTCTTTTCCAATTTTTGCAGCACGCAAAATATTTTGCCATCCATCGGCCTCAAACAGTTGAGGTAAGTTTTGCTGTTTGTTAAACTCATCTAAAGAAATGTTATATTCTTCTTTTTGGCCTTTGTACCAGCTTGCATCTAAATAAGTTTGGCGCAAAAGGGCAATAGAACCCATTAAAGACGAAGGATAGTCATTTGCTGAAGTTCCTTTGTTAAAAGAGTAATTAGCTGCGGTTTGGTCTTTAATCATCGCCAGGTTTTCGCTAACATCTGTTAACGAAACAGCAGCAGAGGTACCGCGGGCAATACCATCACGATTGATAGCATTAACACTTCCAAAACCCACTTTGCGCAAATCGTCTGCTTTTTTAGCATCTATCGCAAAAATGTTTTTCACTTCAGTTTCTGGCCTAATAGCTTCGTTCCAGTTATAAGCGCCTTTTTTTGTTGAAGTAAAGATGGATTGACGGCCACCGCCGAAACCGCCAGCTGTAGCACGTTGAGATTCGGCTATGCCGTAAGAAGTAAATGCATCAATTAAAGAAGGGTAGATGTACTTACCTTTCAAGTCGATAACAACATATCCCTTTGGGATACTTGTACCGGTACCAACCGATTGGATGGTTTTGTCTTTGATTAGCAACACGCCATTGCTAATAGTTTGGTTAGCGTTTACTACAATGTTTGCATTAGTAAAAGCGTACAATCCGGGTCTAACGTCGAAAGAGCCGTTTACCGGATAGGTTTGCTGAGCAAATAAAATTGTAGCAGAAAACACCAACGCTAGCGTTAGTAAAATTTTCTTCATATTGTTTAGGGTTATTTAATGCCTAAATCTATTGATAAATAAATATTTATTGTTGATATATCTTAGATTTTACAATCTCTATTTAGGATTATTTTTTGAAAATGGGCGGGCAGTTTTTTATAGCAACCGATGTCCCGCTATCGCCTGTAGCCTTGTTCGTTCCTCACTTCGGGCTACCTGGCTCTATCTGGTTTAAGAACAAAGTTTCTGTGCAACAAACCCGACCCAAAAGCAGTGAAGATGTAGCTTAGCTCTGGCGTACTGCGTCACTGCCAGCTCGACTGGCAATCGTAATGAATAATAGCATGTAGAATAAATTGCCATCGCATTACGATTACCGTTTGCAGGGTAATGGCGAAAGCAAATTAATCAAACTTATTTAACGCAAAAACGGCTACCCATAATTAAATGAATAGCCGTTTTTTTAATGTAACTAAATACTTAGAATCCGTAACGCAATCCAACTTGAATCTGCCATGGATTTCCTGATGGATTTACCACGCCAGCATTATTTACACGATAGTTAAATTGTCTGTTGGTAGTATCGTAGTTTGGTACAACTAATGCAGGATTTGCATTTGGTACACCTAATCCGTAAAGCGCTTGCGTGCCTAAGGTTTCTGTTACACCCCATTTCTTGCTCAGCAAGTTTGCGAAGTTAAATACATCGGCAGAAATTTCGATATTATGTCTTTTGTTGAAGTTAAACTTCTTGCTTACTCTTAAATCAACCTGACCAAAGAAATTGTTGATACCGCCATTACGCTCAGCAAAAGTTCCTTCATATTTCAAGATGTAATCTTTAACGCTTTGGCTAACGTTAGGGTTATCTAACAATGCTTGTAAGCCTGTACGTATACGCTCTGGCACATTTGGGTTGTTTCTGTCGAACACGTACGCTAAATCGTTTGTTGCAACAAAATCACCGTTGTTGTTAGCTCCAGATAATAAGCTATATCTGGTACCACCCATACCTGAATATTTGAAACCGATTTTTACACCGTAAAATGTTGGTAATGTTCCATAAATAACTACTTTATGACGGAACTGACCATTTGAATAGTTGATATTACTTAGGTCGCGAGGATCATCAACTACTGGTAAAGAAAGTGTAGCAGAGTTAGCTACGTTACCATTAAATGAAGTGTTGTCTTTTGTGTCGTTCCAAGTGTAACTTGCAGAGATTTCACCATCTCTAAAATATTGCCAAGTACCATCCACAACTACTGCAAACTGGTTTACTTTGCCCTTGCTGTTTAATTCTAACACACGACCAAACTGGTTGGTTAAACGACCTGTCTTCCAATCGGCTACGCCATTTGAACCAATGGCCGGTACAAATACACCTCTGTTTCCTTCATTTGCTAAAGTAAAATAAGGATTAGCAGCCATGTTTCTGTCTACGTACATGTAGTTGTTGCGAGCTAGCGTTGCGTAACCTGTAATACCAACACGTAATTTCTCGTTAATTAACTTGCTGTAAGATAAGTTGGCTTTGTAAACTACCGGAATCTTTGCGTCTTCTGCGTAAGTATTAATGGTAGGAACTTGCAATGCTGGTAAAGATGGTGTTGCTACAGTTCCATTTCTATAACCAATAAAATCTGGAGTAGGAACATTAGCGCCCGTAACATCAAGTGTTGCAAAGTGTTTACCATCAAAAGTTAAGTTGTTAATGGTTACATAATTATTTACATCAGAACCAAAAATACCTGCTCCGAAACGTAAATAATCTGTGTTTTTCTCGTTAATATTCCAATCAAATTGGATACGAGGTTGTAATACCAATTGACTTAGCTCGTGGTCTGTTCTTACGCCAATTGCGTTAAATAACTCTTGGTTAAGTGGCGATTTTGGATAACTGCTATAATCTAAACGTAAACCACCGGTAAAGTCTAAACCAGTAGCCAGCTTGGTTTGCATTTGTCCATAAACAGCTGTATTCCAAATGTTGGCTCTTACACTCGGATCTTCCATCAAAGGAACTTCCCTGTAATATAAATTGGGAATTAGGTTATTGAAGTTCTGCAAAGCTGTTTGTACATTGTTAGCGGTTGCCGTACCAGAGTTTGTAAATTCAAATCTTCCATTTACTTCACTACCATATAATGATAAAGCATTGGTGTACATCGCATCAAAACCAAAAGTATATTTGATTTTGTCGGTATTGTAGTAGAAATTGTTAACTAATTGCAATACGTTATTGGTAAAAGTCTCTTGCCCAAAACGGTGACCACCAATTTGCATAGCTGTACTACCTGTGCCGCCATTTGTAAAGTTTGATACTACGTTTCTAACAATAGCTCTCGGCAACGCTGCAGGTAACAAGTCGTTTTGGGTACTCGCTTGGTAGGTGTACAAATGTTGTAATTTCAACTCGTTGGTAATTTTACTGCTAATCGTCGAACGCAACGTTGCTAACAAACTATTGTCAACGTTTTTATCGTTACCATAACTCTCAAAAAAGTTAATAGCTGTGTTATCTGCTAAACCAAGCGGATTTCTGTCGTTGGTGTAATTGTTACGAACGGTTAATAAGTTCTTTTCATCAATTTGCCAATCTAAACGAGCAAATGCAGCGTCAGAGCCTCTTTTCTTATCGAATGATCCATACTGATCTGTGTTAGACACACCGTATTTTGTACGAGCAATGCTTAAAAATTCTCCTAGTGTAGCATTTGTTGTATTAAATCTCGCTTCGTCAGCTGGCGATTGAATGTCGGCAATAATTAACGGACGAGCATCTCTTTGATGATCCCAACCCACAAAATAATGCAATTTGTCCTTAATAATTGGACCACCCAATGTAAAACCATATTGGCTTGTAGAGAAATCATTTTGACGTTTATTGCCTCTAATATCGTTAGGGCTTGATAACCAATCTGCACGCGTGTAGCCGAATGCACTACCCGTAATTTGGTTTGTACCAGCTTTGGTTACTGCACTAATTGTACCACCGCCGGCTCTGCCTAAAGTAACATCGTATTGGTTAGTAACCACTTTAAATTCGCGAACGGTTTCAATAGAGATTGAATATGGAGCACCACTTCTGCTGGTAGTTGAACCTGCTGAAGTTGGGTTTTTTGCGGTCATACCATCGATGGTAAAATTGGTAGATGAACCTAATTGACCAGAAATTCCTCCGCCATTGCTCAGTGGAGATAAATCTGTTAAACTAGAAAAGTTACGACCGTTAATCGGTAACTGGTTCATGGTTTTAGATGAAACCTCTGTAGAGGCGCCAAATTGTTGCGACTTGTTTTTTAACCCGTTTCCGTTAATTTCAACTGCCATTAAAGTCTGCGCACTTTCAGTCATTTTAATATTTACCTTGGCTACATCGCCTAAGTTTAGGTTATAGCCAGAGCGAGTTTGCTCTCCAAAGCCAATAAATGTTGCTTTAATAGTGTAAGGGCCACCTAAAGGAAGCTCTTTGAATGTAAATGCGCCTTGGGTGTTAGTTCCGGTTTTAGTCGTAAAACCCGTAGACTCATTTCTAACCGAAATAGCCACGCCTGGCAATGGTTTGTTTTGTTCGTCGGTTACTACACCCGAAATAGAAGCTTGTGTTGTTTGAGCAAACAGCTCAGCACTGCTAACAAGCAATAGGATAAAAAAAAGTAATCGTTTAATCATGATTAGGGAATTTGTTTTGCTGCAAATGTCCCTTTCGGAAATTAAGTTGAATGTAGTTTTGGGTTATTAAATTGTAAAGTAATTACACATAAAAATAGGTTTAGTAAATTGTTTTAGTATGCTGTATTTCAGTTTTTTAACTATGTTAGGTGTATGTTAATTTATGTGTATTAAGAAAGAATATAAATAACGAGGGGCTTCAAACAAGCTGTTATATAAATTCAATTATTTCTTATTTTTGAAAATAAAAAGCATTAACATGTACGATATTTTAAAAAGCGCTCACTCAGGTTGGAGATACCTGGTTTTTGTATTACTAATTGTTGCAGTTTTAGCCGCACTGCAAGGTTGGTTTGGTAAAAAGGCCTATACAGACGGTAACAAAAGATTGAACTTGTTTACTTTAATTAGTGCGCATATTCAACTGCTAATGGGGCTAGTGTTATATTTTCTAAGTCCGCTTACAAAAGGCCCAATGGGCGATGCGCTTTACCGTTATTGGAAAGTAGAGCACATTAGTATGATGATTATTGCTATTGTATTAATTACAGTAGGTAACTCAAAATCTAAAAAAGTTCATGCGGCGGTGTCTAAACATAAAGCTATTGCTATATTTTTTGGCTTAGCCTTGGTAATTGTGGTTGCTGCTATCTTTATGATGACTAAATCAGATCCATCTAAATCATTTTTTGGATAGGAGTTTAGGTAAATAATTTTTACAAAAAGATTTTGCATAAGGTTGGTTTATCACCAGCCTTTTTTGTTTTATAAAGCCGAGTTTTGAAAAAGGCAATAAAAATTTCAAAATATTTTGATTATTTAACTTTTTGTATATTTTTGTCATCCAATGATTAACAATAACATTCATACTTGGCAATGGCGTGGTAATTCTACAAAGAGTTATGCCGGAACCTTGTGCACATTATAGTTTATCAACCTAAACCTTAAACCACATTTAAAAACCCGACGTAACCACACGCCGGGTTTTTTGTTATAAATTTAATTCGTCGTTGCGAGGCACGAGGCAATCTTAAAGCCAGATTCTTCTACTACGCTCAGGATGATAAAAGAAAAAAGAAAATGTACAAGATACAATCACATACCAAAAAAAGATTAGCAGATACCACCACGCCTGTAAGCATTTACTTACGTCTTCGTGATGTTTTTCCGAATACTATTTTGCTAGAAAGCTCTGATTACCATAGTAGAGAAAATGCAACCAGTTATGTTTGTGCCGAACCAGTTGCTGGCATTTTGTTACAAGACGGTGTATTGAGCACTTATTTCCCTGACGGTACGAAAGAAACTAAAACAACATTTAATCTTACAGCAGAAATTACCGCTTTTAAAGCCCGTTTTAATCCTACTAACCAAACACAAGAAAAACATATCTCTACAGGATTGTTTGGCTACTTTACTTGGAATGCCGTACAACACTTCGAGGATATAACTTTTACTTCGGCTACGCCGGATGATGAAAAGATTCCCGTAATGCAATACCACGTTTATCGCTACATTATAGCAATAGACCATTTTAAGAACGAAGTAACATTGGTTAAAAACTCGTTTAATGATGATGAAGATGCAGATTTAGAAAAGATGGAATATCTTATCCAAAATAAAAACTTCCCAGAATATAACTTTAGCTTAAATGGTGATGAAACCTCTAACTTAACCGACCAAGGGTTTATGGACATGGTAGAGCAACTGAAAAAGCACATTTACAGAGGTGATGTATTTCAAATTGTACCGTCGAGAGCTTTTAAACAAGGTTTTTTAGGCGATGAATTTAACGTTTATCGTTGTCTTCGTTCTATAAACCCTTCGCCATACCTGTTTTATTTCGATTACGGCAACTTCAAATTGTTCGGTTCATCGCCAGAAGCGCAAATTACAATTAGCAAAAACGTAGCTAATATTTTTCCAATTGCGGGTACATTTAAGCGTACTGGAAACGATGAGGAGGACGCAGCGCTAGCAAAAAAATTAGAAGAAGATCCTAAAGAAAGTGCAGAACATGTAATGCTCGTGGATTTGGCCAGAAATGATTTGAGCAGGCATTGTAGTGATGTTGAGGTGAAGTCTTTCAAGGAAGTTCAATATTATTCGCATCTCATTCATTTGGTTTCAAAGGTTAGCGGTAAGCTACAGAAAGATGTAAGTTCTTTTAAAATTGTTGCAGATACTTATCCCGCCGGAACTTTGAGCGGTGCGCCTAAATATAAAGCCATGCAATTAATTGATAAATATGAGCAACTGGGCCGTAATTTTTACGCAGGGGCGATAGGGTATATGGGCTTTAATGACGATTTTAATCATGCAATTATGATTAGAACTTTCATGAGCAAAAACAATGAGCTGCATTACAGAGCGGGAGCCGGAATTGTAGCGGATTCTGTAGCGGTAAATGAATTAAACGAAGTGAACAATAAAATAGCGGCCTTGCGTAAAGCGGTGGCAATGGCTCAAGAAATATAAATTCGTTGTCCGTTTTTCGTCGTTCGTTTAACGACAGACGAAAAACGACAGACGAGAAATGAATACATAATGAATAAAGAAAATAAAAATGCCGTTTTAGTAATAGATAACTACGATAGTTTTACCTATAATTTGGTGCATTTAATAAATGAATTAGGTTACGAGGCAGAGGTTTGGAGAAATGATAAATTCGCTATTGAAGATGTAAACCAATTCGATAAAATACTGCTTTCTCCAGGACCTGGAATACCTGAGGAAGCCGGATTGTTATTAGAAGTAATTAAAACGTATGCACCAACCAAAAGCATTATGGGCGTATGTTTAGGTCAGCAGGCAATTGCCGAGGTATTTGGCGGAACTTTGCTTAATTTGGGCAGGCCAATGCATGGAATTGCTACGCCTATTACTGTTATAGATGAAAATGATTTAACTTTTGCCAATTGCGAGCAACCAATTGCAGTGGGCAGGTACCATTCTTGGGTAGTAAATCCGGCAGATTTGCCAGATTGTTTAACTGTTACGGCTGTAGATGGAGATGGACAAATTATGGCATTAAAGCACAAAACACTTGATGTGCGTGGCGTACAGTTTCATCCAGAAAGTGTACTTACGCCAAGTGGCAAACAAATGATGAAAAATTGGTTAGAAAAATAGTTTTGTCACTCAGCGTGTAGCTAAGAATCTGCAAAATAGATCTCTTTAAAGTAGGAATGACAGCAAAAAAGAAAATGAACGTACTAGATAAAATTGTAAGCCGTAAAATAGAAGAAGTTGCCGAGGCAAAACAAAAAGTTTCAATCGCCGAGTTAGCATTGAGCGAAAGTTTTAGCCTGAAACCTTTGGTGTTTAAAGATTTTCTGTTAGATGAAAACCGCACTGGAATTATAGCCGAATTTAAAAGACGTTCGCCTTCCAAAGGTTTAATTAATGGCGTTGTTACGGTTGAAGAAGTGACACAAGCCTATAGTATGGCGGGTGCCTCTGCTTTGTCTGTACTAACTGATAAGGATTTTTTTGGTGGAGAACCTATTGATTTGTTAAAAGCAAGGGCGGTAAACCAGATTCCGATTTTACGAAAGGATTTTATTATAGACGAGTATCAGATTTTAGAAGCAAAATCTTGGGGTGCAGATATCATCTTATTAATAGCTTCTATTCTAACTCCAAGGCAAATTGCAGATTTTGGTAAACTGGCGCAAAGTTTAGGCTTAAATGTATTGTTAGAAGTTCATGATTTAGCAGAGTTAGAAAGAAGTGTTTGCCCGCATTTAAACGCGATTGGGGTAAACAACAGAAACCTTGGCGATTTTACGGTAAACATTCAAACTTCTTTTGATTTGGCAGATAAGATACCAAATGATTTTTTGAAAATTTCTGAAAGTGCGATAGATAACCCGACTGTGATTAAAGAACTAAGAGCTGTTGGTTATAATGGATTTTTAATAGGGGAGAACTTTATGAAAACTCCTAACCCAGGCTCGTCCATAAAAGAATTTGTATCGCAACTTTAATCTTAATAATGAAGTGCTTAAAATAGATATAGTGCTGTAAAGCGCCAAATTATTGAAATTTAAGGTGTTTTACTCCAAATAGTTTTACTGTTGGCATAGTGTTTGTTTTTCGTTTGACGAAAATTACATTAACCTTTAAGTAAAAATTATGAAAAAAATCGCGAAATTCCTTTCCGTATCTCTTGCTGTTTTAGCTGTAACTGTTTTATTCTCTTGCAAAAAAGACGATGATAAAAAATCTTCTTACGAAGTAGAATACAAAGTGTCTGTTTCTGGTGGTGCTATTAGTTCTATTGCTTATACCAATAATCAAGGAGACATGACAACCATTACCAGCGTTTCGGGCACAAGTTGGTCTAGTGGCAAAATAACTGTTCCTTCAACTGTACAAGCCATTAACTTTGGCGCAAATGGCTCTTCTGCAAATGCAGGTTCGGTAATGACGGTGCAAATTATTGTTGATGGTGAAGTTAAAAAAGAAAATACTTCTACCGGAGCTATCATGAGTGCTTCATCTACTTACTTGTTCTAAATATAAAAATAGATTTATATTGGGCTGTCTATAACTAGGCAGCCTTTTTTATGCAATTTGTTTGGCAACCTTAATACTTGCAAAAGCTTTGCAAACCAAACCTGATGGTAGTGGGCACGAGTGTAACGAGTAAAACGGACAGCAGGACTAGGCTTAAATATTTGTAGGGCATTGCTTTTCAGAAAAAAGCAAACTTTAATTTATACGTAAGGTTTTATATGTACAAAAGCAAACGCAATTAGATTTTGTATCTTTGTAAATAACAAATGGGAAAACAGAAAACTTATGATACTGCCCAGAAACAAGAACGTGCTGTACTTGTAGGGGTGGTTACGCCTGGCGAAAAGCCAGAACAAACTAAAGAATACCTTGATGAATTGGCATTTTTAGTTGATACTGCCGGCGGAAAGGTAGAGAAATTTTTTACGCAAAAGATGTTAAAGCCAGATAGGGCTACTTTTGTGGGGACAGGAAAATTAGAGGAAATTAAAGCTTATGTGAAGGCTGAAGAAATTGATATTGTGGTGTTTGATGATGAATTATCGCCATCGCAGTTACGTAATATTGAACGAGAACTACAGGTTAAAATTTTAGATAGGAGTAATTTAATATTAGATATTTTTGCCGGCAGAGCACAAACTGCACAGGCTAAAACACAAGTAGAGTTAGCGCAATTACAATATCTTTTACCACGTTTAACCAGAATGTGGACGCACTTGGAGCGACAAAAAGGTGGTATTGGTATGCGTGGTCCGGGCGAGTCGCAGATTGAGAGTGATAGAAGGATGATTTTGGAAAAAATTACGCTACTAAAAGAACGCTTAAAACTGATTGACAGACAAAATGAAACGCAACGTAAAAATAGGGGTGCGCTAATTCGTGTTGCTTTGGTGGGTTATACCAACGTTGGTAAATCTACCATCATGAATATGCTTTCTAAATCTGATGTTTTTGCAGAAAACAAGTTGTTTGCAACCTTAGATACTACAGTTAGAAAAGTAGTGATTGAGAATTTGCCTTTTTTACTTTCGGATACAGTTGGATTTATCAGAAAATTGCCTCACCATTTGGTAGAGTGTTTTAAATCTACACTTGATGAAGTTAGGGAAGCTGATATTTTAATACATGTTGTAGATGTTTCGCATCCTAATTTCGAAGATCAGATACATACGGTTAACGAAACGTTGAACGATTTAGGTGCGAGGGATAAGGACACCATTATGATTTTTAATAAGATTGATGCCTATGTTACGCCAGAAGCCGATGAATATAACGAAGAAGACGTAGCACCTTTAACCTTGGCAGATTTTAAGAAAAGTTGGATGGCGCATCATAATGCTCCGGCTATTTTTATATCCGCTACGCGTAAAGAAAATGTAGAGGAATTTAAAGAATTACTTTACGAAAAGGTTAAAAATATACACGTTACGCGGTTTCCGTACGACAAGTTGTTGTACTAAAAAAATTAAATTAATAGCTTGAAATTGTCCTTAGGTAAAATGAGGATAACAACAGAATAAATTATGGAAAGTAAAAGACAACAGAAGTTTGCCGGAATGCTGCAGGAAGAATTGGCATCCATCTTTCAGAGAGAGGGCGCAGCATATTTGCCAAATACGCTTGTTACCATTACTAAAGTTCGCGTATCGCCAGATTTAGCGGTGGCAAAAGTATATTTAAGCTTTTTGAACACAAACAATACAGGCTTATCTGTAGCTACAGTAAACTCGCATAGTAGCGAGATTAGATACAAACTAGGTTCACGTATTCGCCATCAGGCAAGGGTTGTACCCACATTAACTTTTTTTGTTGACGATACAAACGAGTATGTGGAGCACATGGATAAAATTTTTGATAAAATAGCCAAAGAACGTAAGGATACCGACGAAGAAACTGAAAATGGCTAGGTATATAAGAGAGCCCGGAAACTTTTTTACACATGTAATTCCGGCTATATTGGCCGTTCCGGGTTTATATCTTTTAATGCAAAAAGCCAACGATTTTTATGGTTACGCCGCCGCTTGTATTTACGGTATTGGCGTATTAGTATTGTTTAGTGTTAGTGCAACTTACCACAGTGTGCCTAAAACAGAATATGGCATTAGATTTTGGCAAAAGTTTGATCATTGCTGTATTTATTTAATGATTGCCGGCTCTTTTACGCCCACTACCCTGCTCATTTTTGATGGCTGGTTACGTTGGGCATTGTTCGGGTTAATATGGGGTGTTGCCATTATTGGCTGTTTACTTAAAATTTTTAATAGGTTAAAAAACCAAGCAATCTCCACCGGATTATACATTGCCATGGGCTGTATGGTAATCCCATTTTTAAAACAGATTTTAGATGTTTTACCAATTAGCGCAATTGCTTGGCTTATCTTAGGCGGTGTTTTTTATGTCGGTGGCACTTATTACTATGCTAAAGACAAACCACTGAACAAATTTTTTCATAGCCATGAGTTATGGCATGTGTTTGTAAACTTTGGTGCGCTTGCTCATTTTATTTATAATTACGTTTACGTTTTTAATGCTAGGTAAATCCTGGTTATGCAGAGTGTTGCATCTAACACAAACACTAAAGTAAAATAGCAAATTATAAAACCAATATTTTAGAATGAACGCCCTACAAAAACTACAAGCCTTTTTTGCTAACCCATTAAATAAAATCGAAAAAGTAGTTGATTTTGATCCAGTTGCCGATAAACTTTTACCCCTGGATTTTACGGCTAACAACACCGAATTAACGGATGAAATTTTGGGAGATACCGAAGTGTTCTCTGAATGGGTTGACGCAAAAATAAGCAACAGTGGGGCTCGCTACGGAATTGGTGGATACAACGAGCATAGAACAATTTATAGTAGAAGCCAGCATTTTGATACTTTAGAAGAGCCAAGAAGATTACATTTAGGCGTTGATATTTGGGGGCCTGCAGAAACGCCAATTTATAATTTCTACGAAGCAACCGTTCATAGCTTTAAATTCAACGATAATTTTGGCGACTACGGGGCAACCATTATTCTTAAATATGACTTAGATGGTGTAATAGTTCACGGACTTTATGGACATTTAAGCTTGGCATCCTTAAACGGTTTATCGGTTGGTATGCTTATCCCGGCAGGGAAACAATTTGCTGCGTTTGGCGTTAAAGAAGAGAACGGATATTGGCCACCTCATTTGCATTTTCAGCTTATGTTCAATATGCAAGGTTTAGCAGGCGACTACCCGGGAGTGTGTCAATTCTCGAATAGGGAAAATTATTTGAGAAATTGTCCAGATCCGGCATTAGTGTTGGCACATACTTTTAAATCGGCTTTGCCAAAAAATGCGTAAATTTAATTATGTATAAAATTTTAACAGCTTTGTTCATGTTGTTCTCGCTTTCAGGCTTGGCGCAACAACCTACCTTAAAAGGTGGCTTGGCATCGTTCGTTAAAATAAATACCATTTACCCAAAATATTCATTTGCAAATTGTATTCAGGGTACTGTTTATGTAGGCTTTAAATTAAATGCCAAAGGCGAAGTTTATGCATCGTCCGTTAAAAAAGGTATAGGCACGGATTTAGATGATGAAGCATTGCGATTAATTAGAATGAGCAGTAAAAAATGGGATGTTCCGACAAGTCATGATACCACTTCGCTATTGGTTGTGCCGATAAATTTTGCATTAAATAGTCAGGATTGCAACAGTACAAGCGTTAGAGATATAGCGCTTGCTATCAAGAATTACAAAGACGAAGAGGAGTTGATTAAGGTAATAAAAAATTTCTACCAGAATAAGGAGAAAGGTATAGCAAAAGCTGAAGATGAGCCGAGAATTACGCGTATAAAAACCGACTTAGGTATTGATGATGAATACTTGGAAAGCCGCATAAATGCTGGTTTGAAAAAAATTAAACAAGGCGATAAACAAGGTGCTTGCGAAGATTTTAACTTTGTAAAATATATGGGTTCTGGCAAAGCCAATGATTTACTCTCCAAACACTGTAATTAATGCGCATACTCTTACGTTCATTTGCTTTTTTAGACCTTATTTCTTTAGTTTTTTTGGGAATGCAGTTGGTTAACATTGCGCAATATTATAGTAACCTGCAATTACAGTCTGAGAAGTTGCAAGCTGTACTAATGTTTCCGATGTTTTTCTTGGTTTTGTTTAGCGCTATTTTGCTTTTTAAGGTAAAAAAATTAGGCTTCATTCTTTACTACATTCAGTTCCCTTTTAGACTTTACTTATGGGTTTTTAGTTTGGGCTTCATTACTTTGTTACCCGAAGCTTTCGGTTTGTTCCAAGATTTTTGGTTTGATGCTTTACTAAAATTATGTTTTGTAGGCGAATTTGTTAGGCTGTTTTTAACTGTTAGAGCACATTTGAGCTTTCAAAAACCGCTTAATAAATCATATTGATTGCCTTTGTAACAATTTTTGCCTCTACACTTTTCACCTTGCCCAAATACTCGCCATCTACCTGAAAATGCACTTTATGTTTGGTGGTTATTTTTAAGGCGTCAGTTTGAAAAATTTCTATTTTCTTAGGGTTCCAGGGAAGTTTGCTCAGCCAGATTTTTATTATTTCCATCACTGCATAATCCTTTACCACAATAATCTCAAACAATTCATCGTCTAATTTACCATCCGGATTAATTTTGAAACCTGTGCCATACTCTGTGGCATTTGCAATGGCAACCATTGCCGCTTTTTGTTTAATCTGTTTTCCATTTATGCTAAACTCAACGCTCATTTTACGGTGGTACCAGAACGCATGCCAAGCCGCTTTTGCGTAAGTCCACATGCCACGTTCGGGTAGTTCATCAAACTTTTTAACCAGATAGGCATTAAAACCAATATCCGCCAAATGTATACACAATTCGTTGTTTATTAATGTAACATGAATTTGTTTGGGCTTAGCTGTTGTAGCAACAATTAGCGCTTCTGTAATATCTAACGGAATGCCAAGTTCTTTTGCCATACCATTTGCAGAACCGGCCGGAATAATTCCAACGGGTGTTTCAGTTTGCAGTACACATTCGGCAACTAATTTTAAAGTTCCATCGCCGCCAACGGCAATAACACGATCTGCCTTTGCGCCTAAAATTTTTTCCTTTAATGTGGAGATTTCACACTTTTTAGGCAATTCAAATATTTCTATTTTTTCTTCTCTATCCCTAAAAAAGTTTTCTATTTCATCCGTAAAACTTATTTTGTTGCTTCCAGAACCTGGGTTAACAACAAAAAGTAGTTTAAGCTTTTCTGTTTCCACGATTTTTATATTTCATCATACAAACAACTATTGTTTAACTCTGTTTTAAATATGATGAGTAAAACTGCAAGCGTAAAAGTTTACCATGGTTACGGCCATACTAATAATTTGGTACTGTACGGGCATGCGTTTAAATTCAAAGCCAAAACCACACAAAATTTTAGTAATAACTTATTGGTAAACATTGTGCATTTATTCAAATTGTTTGTGGTAAAGCCCTATGCGTTTGCTAATGTTAAACTAGAGTTTGAAGGGCAAATAGTAGAAACAAGAGCTGCTTACGATGGCTTTTTTAAATTTGAATGGAAAGCGCTAAAAGATGTAAAAGCAGGCTGGCACAAGGTAAGGGTAAGTGTTTTGGACGAAAATAAAAGAGAGGTTTTAGCCGAGGGCAAAGGCGCTGTCTTTGTTCCGCATATAACGCAATATGCGTTCATTTCCGATATCGACGATACGGTAATGATTTCGCACTCGGCCAAATTTGCACGTCGTTTAAGAGAGCTTTTTATCAAAAACCCGCGAACGCGTAAAACCTTTCCATCTGCTAAAACCCATTACCAATTGCTAGCTACGGCCCACACCCAAGTTGCGCAGCCAAACCCGTTTTTTTATGTATCGAGTAGCGAATGGAATTTGTACGATTATTTGGTAGAAACGTTTAGGTTTAACCAATTGCCCGAAGGCGCATTTTTGCTAAACCAACTTAAAAGATGGAAGAGTTTATTTATAACTGGGAAAACCGGACATGAAGGTAAATTGATAAGAATTATGCGAATCCTTGATGCTTTTCCTAATCAGAAATTTGTGTTTTTTGGAGACAATTCGCAGAAAGATCCTTCTATTTATCATACCATTGCTAAGAAATATGCTAAAAATATTATTGCAATTTATATAAGAAATATCAGACCGAGCCAGGCAGAGGAAACTCGAAAATTATTAGCAGATATCGAACAACATTCTATAAAAACTTGTTTATTTTCGCATAGCGATGAAGCTATCGAACACTCAAAAAAAATTGGTTTAATCTATAGCAACCCTAAAACTTAACTGTTATGAAAAGAATATTCCTTGTTTTAATTGTAGCACTTGCATTGCAATCATGCTCAGAAAAAATTGGTAAAGATGCAGTTGCAAATACCAATTGGGTATTAACCGAATGGCCTGGTGAAACGATGCCTAATACAACCAAAAAGGCAACGCTAAGTTTTGGCGATGCTGACCAAGTTAGTGGGAAATCTTTCTGCAACGGATTTGGAGGTACGGCTAAAATAGAAGGAAGCAACATAAAATTCAGCGAATTAATCGGCACCATGATGTTCTGTGAAGATGTTGGTCAGGCTGAAGGAAAATATACCGCAGGTTTAAAAAACACAGATAGTTTTAAAGTTGTTGGTGGCAAGCTCCAATTATTACAAAACGGCAAATTGCTTATGGTTTTTAGCAAAGCTGAATAGTTATTCCATCAGTATTTTTGGTAAAGCATTGGCAGTAGCATTATTATTGCCGGCCGGGCTTTACACTACAATCTTTTTGTAAGCTTCGACTGCGCTCAGCCTATTACAAAAAGGATTTACGTAGCAATCCCTTTTATAAGATACTGTCAGTAGTATTATCGCAGGTTGTTAGGTGCCTAACCGTAAATAGTAGCATCGTATTTAGTTCTATAAACCCGGTTGTAGTGAAAATCTCCCGATTTTTATCGGGAATTGTAACGGAAAACGGGGCTGGTTTTTCCGAAGAATTACTAACGCTGCTTTTCAAATAATTTTTCAATGTTCAGCAATCAGCTAGCTTATTGATTTGCCAAAGGGAGAAAAAGCAAGGTTCATTAACTTAAAGTGTTGCATGCCAAACGGGATGCCGACAATAGTTATGCAAAATAGCAAGCCAAACACTAGGTGTGTTAGCACAATCCAAATTCCACCAAAAACCAACCAAATAATGTTCATGATGGTTGAAAGGCAACCGGTGTTTGATGAAGTATCGGTAATTTTTACGCCAAATGGAGCTAGGCCAACAATGGCAAACTTAAAACATTGAATTCCAAATGGAATGCCGACAATCGTTAGACACAAAACCAATCCGCCGAAGATATATTGGAAAAAGATAAAAATCCCACCAAAAATTATCCAAATGATATTACCCAAAAAACTCATCGTTTATAAGAGTAAAATGTTGCTTAAATGTTACATGGAGTAGGTATTTAGCTTTCTATTCATAAAATGATTTTCGTATTTTGCTGTACACACAATGAAACAGAATCATGAAAAAATTATTAATCTTTTCGGCTATCGCCGGATGTTTGGCATTTAGCGATGCCAAGGCCCAAGTTGTTAACGGGGTTCGTTTAAGCGAATTAAAATCAACCTATATTGAAATAGACGAATTTAGGCCACCGAACCGTGGAAAGGTGTTTGTTAGGTTAGAGTACGGGCAAGAGGTAAGAAACGAACGAGACAATACATTGATTAAAGATGAAAACGGCAAAAATTTGGAGTTTAATTCCTTGGTAGATTGCCTTAATAAAATGCGGAGTTATGGCTATGAATTATTTCAAGCTTACAATCGTAGTAAGGATAAAGGCACTGGAGAAAAGGTTTATGTACTTAAGAAACAGTAGCTAGTTGCAATCCGTCATAAAGCAAATTATTAAGCTGTTTTATTTATAATTGCAACATGGTTTTTAGGTTGCTTGATGATGAAATCATTTTTCCGGATGTTGCTTTGGCAGAACCTGATGGTTTACTTGCCGTTGGGGGAGATTTAAGCTTAGAGCGACTGGTATTGGCTTACCGGAGCGGAATTTTCCCTTGGTACAGCGAAGATGATCCAATCTTGTGGTACGCACCCCATGAACGTTGTGTTATTTATCCCGATAGGATTAAAATAAGCAAAAGCATGTTCGTTTCACTTAAAAAGCAGATTTTTACCGTAACGCTAAATCAAGCGTTTGAGCAGGTGATTACCCATTGTGCAACTACACCAAGATTTGGGCAAGATGGTACTTGGATAACTACCGAAATGCAAAATGCATATATCAATTTGCACAAAAACGGAATTGCGCATAGCATAGAAGTTTGGCAAAACGAAAAATTGGTTGGTGGCTTGTATGGTATAAAAATTGGCAATGTTTTTTGCGGAGAAAGTATGTTTAGTTTAGCAAGCAATGCCTCAAAAACGGCGTTAATTTTCTTGGCGAAAAACTTTAGGTTAGAACTGATTGATTGCCAATTGCCAAATGATCATTTGATGAGTTTAGGTGCAGAAATGATTTCGATGCATGCGTATTTGGAAGTTTTAAATTCCTAAATCGACGTAAATGATACTTTTTATATTTCGCTTAGCTATAATGCAACGGAGCAACTTATGTGTTAATTTAGTAATTCCTTAATATCATCCTTACTAAGCGATTTAAAGAAACTCTCTTCGGTAGTAATTAACGAGTTTGCCAACGATTTTTTTCTGCGTTGCAAAGCCAAAATTTTCTCTTCAACCGTATCTTTAGAAATGAACTTATAGATGAATACTTTTTTGTCTTGTCCAATTCTGTGCGTTCTGTCTATGGCTTGCTGTTCTACAGCTGGGTTCCACCATGGGTCGAGTATAAAAACGTAATCGGCCTGTGTTAAATTTAAACCTACACCGCCGGCTTTTATCGATATTAAGAAAACTTTTAAATCTTTGTTTTCCTGAAACTCTGCAACAATCTCGCCTCTGTTTTTAGTGCCTCCATCTAAATAGGCAAATGGAATGTTTTGCTTTTCGAAACAGTTTTTAAACAGATTTAAATGTTTAACAAATTGAGAGAAAATGAGCACCTTATGCCCACCTTTTAAAACATTGTCTAATGTGTGCATAACGTTTTCGAACTTACCAGAATCGCCCTCGTATTCGTCATCAATCATTGCTGGGTGGTTTGCCAGTTGGCGTAAAGCTGTTAAGCCCTGTAGCAATTGTACTTGCGATTTTGCATAGGTTCCATTTTCCATGTTATTAAGCAAATCGTTGCGGTAGGCAGATTTAGTTTTTTCGTACGCCGATGCCTGCTCTTCACTCATATCGCAATAAAAAATATGCTCCGTTTTTGGAGGTAATTCTGCTGCTACCTGTTCTTTCGTTCTGCGCAGTACAAAGGGCTTAATAATTGCCTGTAATTTTTTGGCTTTCTCTTCGTCTTTGCGCTTTTCTATGGCCTGTACGTATTCTTCGTTAAAAAAAGCTTGTGTGCCTAACAATCCCGGGTTTAAGAACGTTAGTTGCGTCCATAAATCACCTACCGAATTTTCTACAGGCGTACCACTTAAAACCAATTTATGCCTAGATTTTAACATTCGTACCGCTTTAAAGGATTTAGAAGATGGGTTTTTAATATTCTGACTTTCATCTAATATAATATAGTTGAAATAGAACTTCGCCATCAACTCTGCGTCTACACGAGTAATGCCATAGGTGGTAATCACCACATCAAATTTATCGAAAAAACTAATGTCCTTATTTCGAAAAGTGCCAGTATGTGCGTGTATCTTTAGTTTTGGGGTAAACTTTTTTGCCTCGTTTAGCCAGTTATAAATTAACGAGGTAGGCATAATAATTAGCGAAGTGCTGTGTGTAGCATTCGTTTCATCTTCTTCCTTAAGTTTTTGCAACATAGCCAAGGTTTGTATGGTTTTACCCAAACCCATGTCGTCGGCAAGGCAACCGCCAAAGTTGTACTCTCTTAAAAAGCTAAACCAATTGTAGCCTGCTTTTTGGTAATGACGTAAATCTCCTTTAAAGTTAACCGGCATTGCGCTGTCTGCAATGTCCTCAAAATCGTTTAAACGCTGTAGCTTTCTATCTAGGGTAACGTTTGCTAAACTATCCTCGGCTAAATCATTTATTAACCCAAGGTGATGTTTTTTTAAACGCAGATTCTTAGTTCCATCGGCAAGGCTAAACAAACTGCTATACTGTGTAAACCATTTTTCTGGAATAATAGCAATATCGCCATCTGGCAAAACAAACTCACGTCGTTTATGCAAAATATGTTGCTTTAACGCGATAAAAGGAATTGGATGAACGCCAAAATAAACGATAGCGTTTATATCAAACCAATCGTTATCGGTTACAATTTCAAAGTCTATTTTATTGGTGCCAAAAACAAAACGTTTGCTACTACTGGCTTGTTCAATTTCGAAACCTAAATCTTGCAACGTTTCTATATGCTCATTTACCCAAGTAATTATGGCATAAGATGGATTATCGTTTTCGCTTAAGTTTGGCAATTCCAAATGATGAAAAAGAGCACTAACTTTTTTCAGTCCTAAACGAATTAAAGCGTTAAATTTTTCCTTTTCCCAGTCGCTATTTCTTTTGATGCGGGTAAAAATATAATTGTCGGCTTCTTTGCTTAACCTAACGGTAACCTTATTGTCGTTGCCCATTACAAAGGCATAACTTCCGTATTTAAAGTAAAGCTGTATTTGAGAGATGCCACCATCAACATAAATAACTTTTATAACCGGCGTGGCTTCGTGTTTCTCGGTTTTAATGTCGAAGCCTTCTGCGTAAACGTGATGTTTTTCAATCAGCGGTGCTACAAATTTTTCGAAATACGTTTCTTCGGTTGCTTTAGGGATAGCGATGTATCGCTTGTTTAAAAACGGAACAAATTTCTTTCCTTCAATATCACCATCAAAATAATACAACACATCGTTTAATAACATCCAAGCGGGTTGGTTGCAAACTACCTGCGCATCTTTAAACATAAAATCTATTCGTAAACCTTGATATTTTATTGTTGGAAAATACCTGGTTTCGATCTCGTTTCTTCGAAAATGAAAAAGTACTGTTGCCGGTTCGGTGGCCAAATCAATTTTTCGCTCTGCGGGCCAACCATCTTTATCCATTAAATACAAGCCGTCTTTGGTTTTTAAAACCTCCAAAACTTCGGCCAGTTTCTTTTCTATTTTTGGGCGTACACTTTCGTAAAATTTATCATCGTAAAACTTGCTGAAAAATTCGAAAGGCCTAATGGCTTTTTTATGGTATTTTTTGATGATATAATCCTGCTCGGTATCATCGAGGATTTTTATCAACTTTAGATCCACCTCTGTTAGATGTTTGGCAAATTCTTTAGCAGTATGCGTAAATAAACGTTGGTAGGTTAATGAAAAATCGCCTTGCGGATTTAGCTGAACAATGTGGGGCTCAATTAAATAACCCAAAAACTCATGTTTACATAAGGAATAAACAATTTTGCAGGGTTTGGAGCTATTTACACGTAACATTGAACAAAAACTAAAAGAGAGGCAAGGTAAGTAGGTTAAAAATTTTAAACTTACATCATTTCTTATTCTATTCAAACTCTAAGGTAATATTTATTTAGATTTTTTCTTTGGTCAGTGGTTCGTTAGCACGTTAGTCATTAGTTCAGTAAGATAAACTGATGAACCAATGAAATAATTCTCTGGTCGGTTCGTCGAAAAATTACAGGCGTTGGTCGTGAGTTACTTGCTTATGGTCTAAAAGCGCTAGTCTCGGTGCAACCTTTTGCAATTTCTGCGGTCTTATTTACGAAACCTGCCAGCAAGGAGCTTACAGGAAAACAAAAACAAATAACAGATTAACAACAGTTTAAAATATTAAGATCATGAAAAATTCTATCAAAAGTTTATTCGCAGCAACATTAAGTTTAGTAGTTTTAACCAGTTCGGCATTTGCATCTACAGATGTAAAATCTACCAAGGTTACCGAGTTAAAAACCGTTAAAAACATTAACAAAATAATAGTAAATGGAAATGTAGAGGTTTTGCTGGTACAAGCGCCAGACGAAAATGTGAAAGTGTACGACAGTTACTATTCAAAAAACGCATTGGTTCAGCAACAAAATGGCGAGTTGCGTATTAGTTCTTTCCAAAAAGAAACTTTAAAAGTTGCAGTTTACGTACGTAATCTTTCTTCAATAGAAGCTAGTAATAATGCAAGCATTAAAACCTGTGGAAAAGTAAGTTTCTTAAGTTTAGAAGTTACATTAAAAGATGGCGCAACGGCAGATATTGATGCCAACACAATTAACTTAACAACTAAGGTTAAAGACCAAGCTAGCTTAAAATTAAGCGGTACAACTACAGAACATTACGCAGTTTTAAGCGCACAAGCTAAGTTAAACATGGATCGTTTTGTTGCAGACAATGCAAGTGTTAAAACCGAAAACCTAGTTTACGCAAAAGCTGCCGCAGTAAAAAAAGTTACATTACAAGATTTGGTAATGCTTGATGAATTAGCAAAATAATTTTGCAGTCCACTTTTGGGGTTGGTACTTAACCAACCGATAATAAAAAAAGTCCACTAAGAGGTTAGCGGACTTTTTTTATGGTTAAAAATTAATTCCCATTCGGGAATTAGAATGTTATAAGTCAAACTTAATACCTTGCGCTAAAGGCAGCGTGTTTGCGTAATTTATAGTATTTGTTTGACGGCGCATGTAAGCTTTCCAGGCATCAGAACCGCTTTCTCTGCCACCACCAGTTTCTTTCTCGCCACCAAAAGCACCACCAATTTCTGCACCGGATGTACCAATGTTAACATTGGCAATACCACAATCTGAGCCTTGTGCTGAAAGGAATTGTTCTGCTTCGCGAAGATTTAAGGTCATGATTGCAGACGATAAACCTTGTGGTACGCCGTTTTGCAAGGCAATGGCCTCTTCTAATTCTGTGTACTTGATTAAATATAAAATTGGCGCAAAAGTTTCGTGCTGTACAATTTTAAAATCGTTTTTAACCTCGGCAATACAAGGTTTAACATAACAGCCAGAAGTGTAAGCTTCTCCTGCTAAAACACCACCTTCTACAACAAAATTTCCTCCCTCGGCTTTACATTTTTCAATAGAATCTAAATAATTAGCAACCGCATCTTTATCAATTAGTGGTCCAACATGGTTGTTTTGATCTAAAGGATCGCCAATTCTCAATTGTCCATAAGCTTTAACCAATTTAGCGACAAAATTATCGTAAACACTTTCGTGGATAATTAATCTTCGGGTGGTTGTGCAACGCTGACCTGCAGTACCAACGGCGCCAAAAACAGCACCGATTATAGACATGTCTAAATCCGCATCTTTAGAAATAATGATAGCATTGTTCCCGCCTAGTTCTAATAAGCTTTTGCCTAAACGAGCGCCAACTGCTGCGCCAACAGCTTTGCCCATTCTGGTAGATCCAGTTGCCGAAACTAAAGGTACGCGACCGTCGTTGCTCATTAATTCACCAATTGCGCTATCGCCAATAATTAAGTTACAAACACCTTCTGGTACCTCGTTAGCAGTTAAAACTTTTTCAATTATATGTTGACAAGCAATTGCCGTTAAAGGCGTTTTTTCTGATGGTTTCCAAATACAAACATTACCACAAACCCAAGCTAAAGCAGTGTTCCAAGCCCAAACGGCAACGGGGAAATTGAATGCAGAAATAATAGCAACAATACCTAGTGGATGCCATTGTTCGTACATGCGATGGTTAGGTCTTTCGCTATGCATGGTTAAACCGTAAAGTTGGCGTGATAAACCTACTGCAAAGTCGCAGATATCGATCATCTCCTGTACTTCACCAAAGCCTTCTTGTAAACTTTTGCCCATCTCGTAAGAAACTAATGTGCCTAAGGCTTCTTTATTTGCTCGCAAAGCTTCGCCAAACTGACGAACCATTTCGCCTCTTTTAGGAGCCGGTACATTTCTCCAGCTAACAAAAGCTTCTTGCGCTTTCGCAACCACAACATCATAGTCGCTCCTTGTAGCCATTTGTACCGATGCAATTTTCTTGCCGTCTACCGGCGAGTGGCTTTCGATAACTTTTTCACCAGCTGTTTTGCCCCATGTAGTTCCAGTGCTGTAAGCGGCGTTCATTTCTTCAATACCTAATTGCTTAAGTACCTCGTTTATATTTGTTTTCATTGGTTTGATTTTTAATGATAAATCGATCCTTACAAAACAACAAAAAATTAAGGAGTAAAGCCAACTATTAAATTTTAGTCTGAACTTGTAGTCTGAAAAAACTAAAATTTACAAAGATGATTACGTGTAATAAATTTCGAAGTTTAGCGTGTTGCTATTTCGCAGATTTACACTGATTTTTTATGCACAGAATCTGCAAGACTTTTAACAAATCAGCGGGTTTACGCTATTAAGGTGTCTGCGCTATCGGCGATAAGAGTAAAGATAATAAAACAGTTAATTACAATTATCTTTCCGCCTCGTATCGATAATGTAAATTATTTTCCAGCCATCATCATCCTTAAAAAGCTGAAATGAGTTTACGCCACAGTGGCTAAATTTATCACCCACGTAGAACTTATAATCAGTCCATACGCTTGCTAAATTAGCGTCGACCAAAATTTTAGTAAAAACAATTCTTTCATCATATTTCTCGGGATGTGGCATCGCAATGCTTTTTATAAAATTGTCTACATTTTCTGTCTTAACTACAAACTTTCCATCCTTACTTTTTGCTATGGTTTGCATGGTGTTTTTACTCCCGAAAGCTTTTCTAATCATTGTAGTGTCGCTGTTTCTCATCCCATCGAAAAGTAGGTTAATGGTTGCTTTAATAGCGTCTTCTTCATTTTTATTTTGCGCAATTGTTACTGTAGTTGTTAACAATAGAAGTAGCAGGGAAATGGTGACGCGTTTCATGACTTGAATTTTACTGATTTTAAATTAAATATATGTTATTTTGCAAACATATAAACAACAAATCCGGCAACGCACTTCGCCTAAAACATTTATCTCACACAATCGTTAAGCATTTAAGATTAGCAAATTAACATTTGCATGTGTGTATGTTGAAAATTAATTTCTTATCTGAACCTTAAAATAGCGTAAACTTAGGGGTATTTTAGATTAATCGGTTTGTTCTTTAAATATTCGACACATGGAAGAAGAATTTGAATTTGGTTTTAATGATGATGCGCAACACTCTGTAGAACGATACGAAGAAATGATTCGTAATCAGGATCAGTATTTTTTTGATGCGCAGGCATTTGAATATATAATTGATAATTATATTGAAAAAAACGATCCGGTTAAAGCACTACAAGTAGTAGAATATGCGGTTAATCAGCACCCTTATGCTGCGGTATTTTTGGTAAAGCAAGCACAGTTATTGCTATTTACCGATCAAGTAGACCGAGCTTTTGCTGCTTTAGACAAAGCCGAAATGCTAGAGGCGTCTGAGGCCGATATTTATGTACTGCGTGGTAATATCTACCAGAACTTAGAAAGACACGCAGAGGCTTTAGAGAATTTCGAAAAGGCACTAACCTTAGCCGAAACTACCGACGAAATTTTATTGCAAATGGCATACGTGTACCAAAATATGCACGATTACGAAAATGCAATTGTTTACATCAAGCGTAGCTTAGAGCAAAATATGGAAAACAAAGACGGTTTGTACGAACTGGCTTTTTGTTACGATATTTTAGATAAGCAGGAAGAAAGTATCCAGTTTTACAAAGAGTATATAGACAACGATCCGTATTCGTATGCGGCTTGGTATAATTTGGCAAACTCTTACCATAAAATGGATTTGTTTGAAAAAGCTATTGACGCTTATGATTACGCCATTTTAATAAAAGAGAACTTTGCATCGGCTTACTACAACAAGGGAAATGCTTTGGTGCAGTTAGATAAGTACCAAGAGGCTATTGATGTTTACAAGCAAACTTTCGAGTACGAACCACCAAATGCCGATACGTATTGCGCTATTGGAGAGTGTTACGAAAAGTTGGAGCAAATGGACGAAGCCCGTTCTTGCTATAAAAAATCGGTAAAAATGGATCCAAAAATGGCTGATGCGTGGTTTGGAATTGGCGTAACGCTAAACTCTGAAGAACGTTTTTTTGAGTCGTTGCATTTTTATAAAAAAGCGATAGAGTTAGATGCCGAAAATCCAGATTTTTGGTTTGCTATGGCCGACGCTTATTATAAATTGGGTCAGATAGAAGAGTCGGTTGAGGCGTATTATAAAGTATTGGAATATAATCCTTTGGATATTGAAGCATGGTTAGATTTTTCTACGGTACTTTACGAGCAAGGAAAATTATTGGAGGCTTCAGAAACAATGGCCGAGGCTATTAAAAATAATCCTGATGCGGCAGAACTTTACTACAGAATGGTAGCTTATTTATTTGCACTAGGGCAAACTAATGATGCTTTGGCTTATTTAGAAACAGCCTTGGTAACAGACCCAGAGAAACACCATATCTTGTTTGAGTATTTGCCACAGTTGCAAGACAATGGATTAATAATTGAAGTAATTAACAAATACCTTAAATAGGTTTTAACATAATATTAACCAGTTTTATTTTAAAAAATAGCAGAGTTTTTTAACCTTTGCAACCAATATGAATTATAAATTAAATAATATTCCAGAACGTCCGGTTAAACCACGCAATAGTGGCTTAACAATGGTGATGGATAAAGGCTTGAGCCTTAGGCAGGTTGAAGATTTTATTGATGTTGCTGGCGTACATACAGATATTGTTAAATTAGGTTGGGCTACATCTTACGTTACGCCTAACCTAAAAGAAAAATTAGCACTTTACCGTAGCGCAGGCATTCCAACTTATTTTGGAGGTACTTTATTTGAGGCTTTTGCCATTCGTAATCAGTTTGATGATTACCGTAGAGTTTTAGAAGAATTCGGTATGGAGTATGCGGAAGTTTCTGATGGTTCTATGGATATCGAACACGATCAAAAATGCGAATATATTCGTAAGCTTTCTGAGCAAGTAACCGTAATTTCGGAAGTGGGCTCTAAAGATGCAGCTAAAATTTTTGCACCTTATAAATGGATTGCTTTAATGAAAGCCGAAATTGAAGCTGGTTCTTGGAAAGTGATTGCAGAAGCCCGTGAAGGTGGTAATGTAGGTATTTATCGCGGAACTGGAGAAGTTAGAGAAGGTTTGGTTGATGAGATTTTAACTCAAATTCCTGAAGAAACCATCATTTGGGAAGCGCCTCAAAAAGAGCAACAAGTGTGGTTTATTAAACTAATTGGTACAAACGTAAACTTAGGTAATATTGCACCAGCAGAAGTTATTCCTTTAGAAACTATTCGTTTAGGTTTAAGAGGCGATACTTTTGACTACTTTTTAAATAAATAATTTTTTTTGAGAACAATGCACCGTACGCTTTGTTAATGGTGTTTTGGGCATAACATTCATTGCCGTCTGCTAAATAAGATGGGATATGTAGGATAAAGCATTTTATTTTGAAATGCCCTGCTAAAATAATATTTATCGCCGTCGGCTTTAGCCGACGGTTTTTTTATAAAACATGAGAACTTTCGGATTAATCGGTTATCCTTTATCGCATTCATTTTCTAAAAAATTCTTCACCGAGAAATTTGAGAACGAAAAAATTGAAGCTTGTAAATATGAATTGTTTCCAATGGCCGACGCTAAGGAAATGATGGATTTAATCGATTCAAATTCATCGCTTTGCGGTTTAAATGTAACTATACCGCACAAGTTAAACGTAATGCCATTTTTAAACGAGTTAGATAGTGCAGCCAAAGAAATTGGCGCTGTTAATTGTATTGCGGTTAAACGTAGCGCCGAAACTGCAGTTCTGAAGGGCTATAATACCGATGCTTATGGTTTTGAAACTTCTTTAAAGCCGTTGCTAGAAAAACATCATACAAAAGCTTTAATTTTTGGCGATGGAGGCGCAGCTAAAGCTGTAAAATATGTGCTTGGCAAATTAGGTATCCCGTATCTAGTGGTGGTAAGAAATCCAGCGCCAAATGCCATATTGTATTCTGCTATAACTGCCGAAATTTTAGACGAATACAAGTTGCTAATTGATACTACTCCGTTAGGAATGTTGCCCAACCTAGATTCTTTTCCGCCGATACCTTACCAATTTTTAACTCCAGCGCATTTGGCTTACGATTTGGTTTATAATCCAGAAGAAACCGCCTTTTTGGCCAAGGCTAAAGAAAAAGGAGCAAAGATTAAGAATGGTTTAGAAATGCTACATTTACAGGCAGAGCGCTCTTGGGAAATCTGGAACAACCTGTAGTTTGATATTTATGAGAAACTTTTTTATCCTCTTTGTAGTGTTAAGTATGCTTTTAGCCTGTACCGGCGATACTACCAACACACCAAAACCAAAGGGATATTTTAGGATTAATTTTCCGAAAAAAGCCTACCAGACTTATAACGCAGATTGCCCTTTTACGTTTGATTATCCTGTATATGCGCAAATAGTGCCAGATAAGGATAAAAATGCACAGCCTTGCTGGAATAATTTAAATTTTCCTTCATTTAACGGTCAACTTCACCTCACATATTTTGGCAATTTTTCGTTAAAGGATTATAATGACATGACCGAGTCTGCTCGCCTATTAGCCATGAAACATACCATTAAAGCTAATGCAATAGACCAGAAGTTGATAAATTATCCAGATAAAAAAGTTTATGGGATCTATTACTCCATCGAAGGAAATACAGCCTCTTCTGTGCAATTTTTTTTAACTGATAGTACCAAACACTATTTTAGGGGAGCTTTGTACTTTAACGAACGTCCGCAATACGATTCTATACAACCAGTGGTAAAATTCATCAAAAAAGACATCGATAGGATGATTGAATCCTTTAGATGGAAAAATTAATTGCGCATAAAAAAATTTAATTCATGATTAGCTTAAAGAAATTCACCTTCAACCCATACCAAGAAAACACCTACGTTTTATTTGATGAAACTGGCGAATGCGTAATTATTGATCCAGGAATGTACAATAGTAGCGAGCAAAACCAAATGGTTTCTTTTATAAAAGAGTATAACCTAAAACCAGTATTGCTGCTAAATACGCATTGCCATATAGACCATGTTTTGGGTAACAAATTTGTTTTTGACAATTGGTCGTTAAAGCCGCAATTCCACAAAGGAGAGCTTTTCGTTTTACAATCGGTAGCAGGTTATGCACCACAAATGGGCATGCATTACGAGCTTTCGCCAGAGCCTGAAGTATTTTTGCCTGAAACTGGTACTGTAAGTTTTGGAGGTAGCACCTTAAATTTGGTTTTTGCTCCAGGCCATTCTCCAGCACACCTTTGCTTTTACGCAAGAGAAGAAAATTTTTTAATTGGTGGCGATGTTCTTTTTTACCAAAGCATTGGCAGAACAGATTTGCCTGGCGGAAATCATCAACAACTCATCAACAGCATTAAGCAGAATGTTTTTCAACTACCAGATGATTGTGAAGTATTTCCTGGTCATGGCCCATCAACAACTATAGGTTTTGAAAAGATGAATAACCCTTTTTTGGTATAAACCTTTAACGTTCTGCCTTTAATCCCTTAACCTTTTTCGCTATCTTTGCGATGTGAACACCGCTTTTTACATCGCCAAGAGGTATCTTTTTGCAAAGAAGTCTACCAATGCTATCAATATCATCTCGGCTATTTCTGTGCTGGGTGTTTTTGTAGGTAGCGCAGCCTTAATCATTATTTTGTCGGTTTTTAACGGGTTCGAAGAAACGGTACTTAAGATGTTTAATACCATTACGCCGCAAATTATTATCCAACCGGCCAAAGGCAAAACATTTAATCCCGATACGGCATATTTCAAATCGCTTAAAACCAATAAAGACGTTTTTTCTTATACTGAGGTGCTATCAGAGAATGCGTTGGTATGGTACAACGAAAAACAGGTGCCAGCGTTAATAAAAGGTGTAAGTAACGATTTTCTAAAAAATAAAAGTTTAGATACCGTAATGGTTGATGGATTTTTTGTGTTGCAAAATGACAAAGGGCAACCAAATGCCGTAATAGGTTCTGCGTTGCAAGCCTATCTGGGCGTAAATGTTGCCGATCCATTTTCGCAATTACAGATATATTCACCAAAAAAAGGTGTGCAAGCAAGTTCTATAAATCCTTTGGACGATTTTACGATAATGAACATTGCTCCATCCGGTGTTTTTGAGGTGCAACAAGAGTTTGATAACATAATGATTGTTCCTTTGCCATTTGCAAGAGAATTATTGGGCGAAGAAAAAAATATCTCAGCAATAGAAATTAATGTAAATACTGGCGTTGATGCTGAGAAACTTAAAACTAAAATAGAGAATGAAATTGGCGAAAAATATATAGTTAAAAATCGCGTTCAGCAAAATCAAGCACTGTATAATGTTTTAGGTTCAGAAAAATGGATGGTGTACATTATCCTAACTTTTATTTTAATTATTGCAATTTTTAATATTATTGGCTCGCTAACTATGTTGGTAATAGATAAACTAAAAGATATATCTATTTTAAACAGTTTGGGTGCGGGCAAAAAGTTAATACGCAGAATATTTTTGCTCGAAGGTATGATGATAACCTTAACAGGTTGTATCTTTGGCCTACTAATTGGATTTGTTTTTTGTTTATTGCAGCAAAAGTTTGGCTGGTTTAAAATGGGAGAAACTAATTTATTGCTAAGTAATGCTTATCCTATAGCATTTAAATGGCAAGATTTTATACTTGTTTTTGTAACGGTAAGTTTTTTCTCATTCATTGCCTCAACTTTGGCATCAAATTTAAGCGTTAAGAATATAGACAAATTAAATCAAGACCTATAAAACACATGAATACTTCTAAAATACTTATCGTTGTTATGCTTGCTTTTGTGGCATCTTTTGTTGCTTGCCAAGGCGATAAAAAAGCTGGCGATAAAAAACCAGCTGTAGTTAAAGGACTTTATAGCTTTGGCCCCGAATTAAGGTCATTCATCGACTGCGAGGATAATAGCGAATATTGGGTTATAGACAGTGCAAAGACTTTAGAATTGGCTTATGTTAACTTAGGTTTTGAGAAACCTTACACCCCAGTTTATATAGAAGCGGAGTGTAAATTTGTTAAATCTGATACCGCTTTGGTAACAGGGGACTATGATTCTACAATGGTAGTTACAAAATTGCTCAAAATTAGCAAGCAAATTCCCGATGGGCCTTGCGCTCAGTAAAATTTTGTAACTTTTAAGAAATTATTTTTCTACATATAAATCCTGCTCGAAATTAGGAATGATCTGATTTTTTGTAGCGATTGTAAAAAGCGTATCTATTGCTTTTTTACCTTCAACACCCAAGTCTACCGAGTAGTTGTTTACATAAAGTTCTATGTGTTTATACATCACGGCCTCGTCCATAGCTTGTGCATGTTTGCGTATAAATTCAATTGCCGATTTTGGATTTTGAAAAGCATACGCTACAGATTTTCTAACCAATCTATTTACTTTTTGCTGTATTTCTAAGGGCAGGTTTCTGTTTACTACAATTCCACCCAAAGGAATGGCACAACTGGTTAAGTCTTCCCAATAGCTTCCCAAATCCATCACTTTGTGTAAGCCCTTTTCTTGATAAGTAAAACGATTCTCGTGTATGATTAATCCCAAATCTATTTCGTCGTTTAGCAAAGCATCCTCAATTTCAGAGAATACTAACTCTTTTTTATCCCGCAGTTGCGGATAAGCCACACCCAATAAGAAATTGGCAGTAGTATATTTGCCGGGTATGCCTATTTTGAGGTTACTAGTTTCTGCTTGCAGTTGTGAGCTAATTTTATCGAAATTTTCCTTTTTGCAAATCAACAGAGGTCCCACGCCAAAGCCTAGGGCGCTACCAGCGTTTAACAAAGCATATTTTTCTACTACGTAAGCAAAAGCATGAAAGCTTAACTTTGTTATATCCAACTCGCCCCGCATTGCCTTTTGATTTAGGGTTTCAACATCGTCAAAAAATACTTCGAAATCTAATCCCTCTGTATCTATTTTATGATGGATTAAAGCGTCGAAAATAAACGTGTCGTTAGGGCAAGGAGAAAAACCGAGTGTAAGTTTCATGGCACAAAATTAGGGTTTAAAAGCAACTAAAATTTATTTATACTGGTTTTTTACAATCTCATTAAACTTACTTTCAGAAAAGCAGTTGCAGGGCCTTTATTATCGTTACTCGGGCTTTTCTCTACAATCTTTTTTGGCAATAAGCTAGCCATTTACAAGGTAACCCGCTTTACTTAACTTTTGCACTTAGCAAGAAATTTCTCCTCGCGAAGCGCTCGTTCGAAATCAGCAGCAAAAAAGGATTTTCGTTGCAATCCCGTTTACAACACAATGTTTTGTAATCCTATTTAAGGTTGTATACATGCTTAAAAAAGTCCTGTGGGTAATCTAGCGATTAAAGTCAATGGTAACAAATTAGCATAATTTCGAAATAGAAAACATCATTTCTTCGCCTTGGCATATATTCATTATTATCGGTTTCAACCGACGGATTATTGTAGTTAATTTTTTGGCTTTAGCCACATTTGTTATTAGTTGTACAGCATGTTATTTTTAAACCCGATTGCAGTGGAAATACTTTTTACCATTCCCTTTTAGGGAATTTAGAGGTAAAAAGATTGCAACGGAAAGCGGGGCTGCATTAACCGAAGAATTACCGCAACTGCTTTTCAACTATTAGGCTGTATTATTAGATAAATCGGTTATAAAACCAATTACCCAATCATTTAAATTTTTAATGGCCAAGGCAATTTCCCAAGCATCTCTATTTCTGGGTTCTACGTAATTAGATATGGCTCTTATTTGTAGGCAAGGGATATCGATTTGAGTGCAAGCGTAAAATACAGCGGCACCTTCCATGCTCTCTGTTTGTGGGTTAAATTGCTTTATTACTTTATCAATAGAGGTTTGGTTGCCATGCACTTTGTTAACGGTAATGCCATTAACTGTTGGCAAGCCATCTAACCTGTACGTACTTTTGAACCTATTATTTCCAAAGCCCATTTCATTTATCGTGATGAAATTATCCTTATCCTCTGCGCCCAGTTCTGCTAAAATATCTTCGGTTATATTAACTATGCTTCCCAAAGGGATGTTTCTGTCAAAACTTCCGGCAATGCCCACGTTTAAAACAAGGTCGTATTGGTTAGTTAGCTTTTTCCCTAAACAAAAAGCGGTTGCTACCATGCCAACGCCAGTAATTAACACGTCAAAATTATCGGTGGCTACAAATGCCTCATTTTTTAGCTTAAAATGCTCAAATACGGTATTAATTTCTGCTTTAGTGGCTGCAACGAGCAATATTTTCATCGCCCTAAATTAAAGATTAAGATTGAGAAAATGTGTTTTTGACTTTTAGCTTCGTTGTTTACTCTTTCTGCTTGAACCTTAATCTGTATATTTGTTTTTTATTTATAGATAATGATTTATATAACACGCAGAGAAAGTTTTAACGCTGCCCACAAATTGGCAAGAGAAGACTGGAGCTTAGATAAAAACACCGAAGTTTACGGTAAATGTGCCAATCCGAATTGGCACGGGCACAACTATCAATTATATGTTACTGTTAAAGGCGAAGTAAATCCGGAAACAGGTTTTTTGGTAGATTTAAAATGGCTTAAACAGCTTATAAATGTAAACGTAATTGATAAGGTGGACCATAAAAACTTAAATATTGACGTTGATTTTATGCAAGGAAAGCTAGCTTCTACAGAGAATTTAGCTATAGCCATTTGGGATATTTTAAAGCCATTAATTGCAGAAAGCGATGCGGAATTGCATAGTATTAAACTTTACGAAACCGAAAACAACTTTGTTGAGTATTTAGGTTAAGCATAAAAATAAATGGAAAACGATAAATACAACCATGACGACGAAGTTTTGGGCTACCAAAAAATTGATCGTTATGACGAACAGAAAATTAGTGCAGTTTCTGCACACTACAAAGATATTTTAGGCCAGCTAGGCGAAGATCCAGAACGTGAGGGTTTGGTGAAAACACCAGAGCGTGTAGCTAAGGCTCTACAATATTTAACGCACGGTTACGATATTGATCCAGGCGAAATTCTACGCGGAGCGATGTTTAAGGAAGATTACAGCCAAATGGTTGTAGTTAAGGATATAGAGGTTTTTTCTATGTGCGAGCACCACATGCTTCCTTTTTTTGGTAAAGCACACATTGCTTATATTCCTAACGGCCATATCGTAGGCTTAAGTAAGATACCAAGAGTGGTTGATGCCTTTGCACGCCGTTTACAGGTACAAGAGCGTTTAACTAACGAGATTAGAGACTGTATACAAGATACACTAAAACCAGCTGGTGTTGCTGTGGTAATGGAATGTAAACACCTTTGCATGGCTATGCGTGGTGTGCAGAAACAAAACTCGGTTACTACAACCTCTGCGTTTACTGGCGGATTTTTGAACAATGATAAAACAAGAGCAGAATTTTTAAGGTTAATAACAGCAAATCTGCATTAAAGCCAGTCCTTTTAATGGGGATTTGGATAATTAAACAAATTTTAAAAAATATAAATATTCCCCTTAGGGGATTAAGGAATATGAAAGCATATATATTTCCAGGACAAGGTGCTCAATTTGTAGGCATGGGTAAAGATTTATACGAAAACCCATTGGCGAAAGAGCTTTTCGAAAAAGCGAATGAAATTATCGGTTTCCGCATAAGCGATATTATGTTTGGTGGAACAGACGAGGAACTTAAACAAACTAATGTTACACAACCAGCTATCTTCTTGCATTCGGTTATTTTAGCAAAAGTATTAGGCGATGATTTTAAGCCAGAAATGGTTGCGGGACATTCGTTAGGCGAGTTTTCTGCTTTAGTTGCTGCAAATGCGCTTTCTTTTGAAGATGGGTTGAAATTGGTTATTGCTAGAGCAAATGCAATGCAAAAAGCTTGCGAATTGCAACCTTCTACTATGGCTGCAATTTTAGGATTAGCAGATGAAGTAGTTGAAGAGGTTTGTGCTGGTATAGACGCGGTTGTAGTACCGGCTAACTATAATTGCCCCGGTCAGTTAGTAATTTCTGGCAGTATAGAGGGAATTGACGAAGCTTGCGAAAAATTGACAGCTGCGGGCGCTAAAAGAGCTTTAAAATTAAATGTTGGTGGCGCTTTCCACTCGCCGCTAATGGAGCCTGCAAAAGTTGAGTTGCAAGCAGCTATTGAAGCTACAGCAATCCAAGCTCCAGTTTGCCCAATTTATCAAAATGTAAATGCACAGCCTACTTCAGATCCGGCTGTGATAAAGGCAAACTTAATTGCCCAGTTAACCGGTGCGGTTAGATGGACACAAACAGCTACTAATATGATTGCCGATGGAGCCAACGATTTTACAGAAGTTGGTCCGGGCAATGTATTACAAGGACTGGTAAAAAAAGTAAGTAGGGAAGTACAAACGAGTAGCGCAGTTGTTGCTTAGTTATTGTAAGATAGACTGAACTTAAACCTGCCGTAAATTTTATTTACGGCAGTAAAAGATGCCGAAAAAAGCGGTAACCTCTAATTAAAAAAATGTGAGCATAGGTGGTAAAATCAGGTTTTTATTAGTACTATTGGGCGTTTGCTGCATTGTTACGGCACTCTCTTTAGATAGCTCTATTACCCAAACCGATTTGCTCTTGCACGAAGCTGCAGATCTGCAAAAAAGCCTAATTTCTAAAGAGCAAATTGTAGAGAACTATCTTACCGATCCTCAAAAAACAGAGGCGTTAAAAGCCTATAGCAAAGACGAAAAGCTTGCTGTAAATTTTATAGAATCCAATAGGCCATTGGGCATCAATGTTCTGGTTTACAAAAATAAACAATTGGAGTTTTGGAGTTCAGCTAGGATAAATCCATCTCTAGAAAGGCTAAAAGAAGGCCGATCCTTTAGGTTTTTGGCAAACGGTTGGTATGATGTTTTTAAGAAAACAGTAGACAACTATACCTTTGTGTTCTTTATTACGGTTAAAACACAGTTTAGTATAGAGAATCAGTTTCTGCAGAATAAAATTGTACCAGAACTCTTTCCAAGAAACAGCTTAGAATTAGCAACTTTTACCGACAAAAACGTAACGGAGGTTTTCAGTATAAATAAAGAATTTTTATTTCCTGTAAAGCTTAGCGACGAGTATTCTAAAAATATTTATACTAGCATACAAATTTGGCTTTGGGTAATCGGCCTGTTTAGTATTTCGCTATTTGTAAATTCTTACTGTTCTTGGCTAGCCCGTAAAGGTTTTTTACTTTCTGCCACCTTAATAATTACGATTTTCTTTATCGGGATACGCTTGTCTGATTTGCAGTTCTTGTGGTTTAACCACCAATTTAACCTGCAAATATTTAGTCCATCAATTTATGCCGAAAGCGATTTGTTGCCCTCGCTTGGTGATCTGCTATTAAACGTAATAGCCATTACTTGGATATCGTTATTTGCATACACACATCGCCACCAATACGTACTGCCGCAGTGGCTCCGCCAAAGCAAGCCTTTAGGTACGGCATTGCTACTGGCAATGTTGGTTGTTTTATCTTTAAGTGCCTTTTTATTGGAGGATGTTTTTTCGGGACTTATTTATAACTCAAAAATCAATTTTGATATTACCGATATAATTAACCTAGGTTGGATTAGTTGGATTAGTATTTTAATACTGTGTTTGGTATGGTTTAATATCTATGTGCTGGCGAATATTTTTATAGAATTAAGCAAACAATTAGTTCTTACATCCAAAGAAAAACTCATCGTTTTTTTAACGGCTTTAGCGGGTTATTTTATTTACAAATTGACAACAGATTTTAATGTTTTCTTTTTGGTTTATGGCCTATTGCTTTTTGTAATAGGATGGAATAATTACATGCAGGAGCGGAAGTTCTCCATTGCTATTTTTGCAGTCTTGTTTTTATGTATGGCCTTTCTTACATCTTTAAAATACCAAAAATTTGTAGATAATAAGGAGAGGGCCAATCGAGCTTCCATAGCCGACAAGCTATTGTATGCCGATGATCCGAAGGTAATTAATTCAATTGCCAGTTTTGAGAAGGGTATATCAACCGATAGTGCTGTTGTAGCTTATTTTAAAAACCCAGCTAGAATTTCTACAGTTGGTTTTCATAACAGTGTTACCAAAAAGTATTTAGATGGTTACCTATCTCGTTTCGATTATAATATTTACGAATACAACGTTAACGATTCGCTACTTAACAATCCAACCGGGGTACCTATCTCAAAGTATAAAAAACTGGTTCGTTCTGGTGCAGTAAAAACTCCCGAAACAAATTTTTCTTATCGAATTAATGATACTTTCGGGTTTCAGAACTACTTTGGTATAATTCCTATTTTTGATAACGGTAATTTGCTAGGTTCGTTGATTATCGAATTAAAATCGCAGGTATACGATTATAACAGCCGTTTTCCGGAGTTATTGATAGAAGGGAAGCTAAAAAGCGATGAAGATCTAAGCGGTTATTCTTTTGCGTTTTACAAAGACGGAAATCTTTATAATCAGTCTGGAAGTTATACTTACCCAATGGTTAACGCCAACAAGTTTAAAGCTGCCATTAATACGGTAGAGTTTGAAAACGACGAAACTTATAACCATGCAGTTTACAAGCCAGATAATACCAAGTTAATTGTAATTAGTAAAGAGCGCATTCCGTACATTAACCGCTTGGCAAAGCTTTCTTTCTTTTTTTTGGTGTTTATAATTTTTGGTGTGGCAATTTACATTTTAACATGGTTTGTTAGAAAGTTAGAAGATAGTCGAGCAGGTTGGTTCAGCATAAATCGTTATTTAATGATTAACGCCAACCGAATCCTATACAAAACCAGGATCCAGCTTTCGGTTGTACTCTCGGTAGTGGCAACATTATTAATTGTAGGCTGGACAACCTTTTTTTACATTAAAGACCAGTACCTAAAACAGCAAGAAACTACCATAAGAGAAAAAATTAGAAAAGTACAGCTTTCTTACGAGAGACAACTTTTGAACAACGGTGGCCTAAAAAACGATGAGCAAAGTGTATTGGAGTTTAATCAGTTTGCAGATGTGAATGCATCGTTTTTAAACCTATATACTACCAAGGGCGATCTATATTTAACATCCTTGCCTAAAATGTATACGCTAGGTATTCTGAGCAAAAAAATGGGGCCATTAGCATTTTTAAATCTAAGTGTAATGCAAAAGTCTGAGTTTTTAAATCCCTCTGAAAAAATAGGGTCATTTAAATACGCAGCCGCTTATGCTCCTATTAGAAATGCGCAAAATCAAACCATCGCTTACATCGGCTTGCCATATTATGACAACGAAGCCGACTACCAAGATAAAATTGGCTTGTTTATAAATACGCTGATTAACATTTATGCCCTTGTTTTTGTATTAATCGGAGTACTTGCCGTTTTCTTAGCCAACCAGATAACAAACCCCTTAACTTTTATTCAGGAAAGTATTAGTAAAACTAAGTTGGGCCAAAAAAATCAGCCAATTGTATGGCATCGTCAAGACGAAATTGGTTCATTAATCAAGGAATATAATAAAATGATAGCCGCGTTAGAGCTTAGCGCCACCAAATTGGCTAGATCTGAACGTGAGAGCGCTTGGCGGGAAATGGCCAAGCAGGTTGCCCATGAGATTAAAAACCCGTTAACGCCTTTAAAATTAGGCGTACAGCTATTAGAAAAATCTTGGAAAGAAGGCGATCCGAATTTTGAACGCAAGTTTGCCAGTTTTAACAAGTCATTTGTAGAGCAGATAGATAGTTTGGCGTCTATCGCATCAGAGTTCTCAAATTTTGCTAAAATGCCAGATACTAAGTTAGAGGAATTGGAGCTATTGCCCATTATTGAGCATACCGTATCGGTGTTTAATAGTACGGATAACGTAGAAATTGTTTTACTAAACAGAAGCAATAGGGCAATTAAAATTTTAGGGGATAAGGATCAGCTGATGCGTACATTTAACAACCTACTTAAAAACGCAATTGAGGCTAGTGAAGGCAAAGAACGTTGCGCAATTAAAATAAAGGTAATCAACGATGAAAAACAGGTATATGTAGAAGTTGAAGATAACGGAAAAGGAATTGATCCATTATTACAGGATAAGATTTTTGTTCCTAATTTTACTACAAAATCATCTGGAACAGGCTTGGGGTTGGCTTTTGTAAAACAAGCTACTGAAAATGCGGGCGGTAGTGTAGAATTTAAGTCGGAAATAGCGCAGGGAACAACTTTCTATTTAAATTATCCGCTGGTTTAGCTATCTAAGAGAGATATCTCCTTTGCCCATAACGTGACCGTCGGCATAAAGGATAATGGCATATTTGCCTTTAATGAACGCTTGTGGATTGGTCCAATCTATTTTGTATTCGGTATCGTCATTGTTATAAGAAAACTCAATTGCTGTGCTGTATTGCATTTCCTGTCCGTCTATTACAAACATATTTTTGTTGTTTGCAACAAGGTTTCCTGCCGGATCAAAAACACGTAAATATACTTTATGGTAATTTTTTTGGGCTAAGCTGTTAGGTACAATGCTAAAATCGATAGTTAACTTATTTGCAGTACTAGCTCGGGTAACTAAACTTGTTTTACCACTACTTTTTACTCTATATGCGTTTATGTTAATATTTGATGCCTTTAACGCAGCGCCAACTTTTACTTTAGCGTTTAAATCCTGATTTTCTTTTTCTAGTATCTCGTTACGGTCGTTGTAGCTGCTTACAGTATTCTTTAAACTATCCCTTTCGGTACGCAAATAAGCGTTTTCCTTTTCTAACCTGGTAATTTGATCATTGTAGTTTTTTACAAACTCTCTCAGTTGTGTAATCTGCTCTTTGGCATCGTCCAAATCGCCCTGCGTAAGCTCTCCTTTTTGTAAGGCAGCCTTTAGCTCCTCTATTTTTTGTCTAGCTAACTTTTGTTCCTCTACAAGCTTTTCGCTTAGGTCTACGTTTAACGAATTAACCTTGTCTAATTCAACCTCAATTTTTTCAACCTCTAATTTTAAACGGTCTTTTTCGGTGCTTACGGTTACAAATCTGCTACTTTGCTGTCGGTCTTTAAAATAGAGATAAGCATTAATGCCTAACAATGCGGCAATTACGATAACTAAAAAGTAAACCTTATTCCTATCAACTTTGTTTACTTGTTCTTGGTCTTGCATAGTATTAATTTTCGAGTGGATTTCTTTCCACTAAATTTTAATTTCAAGTGTTTGGGTGGTTTTAAAAGGCGGCTAACATAATATAAAAAATCAATAATTGTAAAATTAATAGCACTTTTGCATCAGATAGTTTCAAAAAAACCGTTAACATGCTTAGTACAAAGTAAAAATTGTACGCTTATCCATACAAATCAAACCAAAGCATTCGTGCTGTTCCCGTTTTATAATGAATAAATGCCTTAAATCTCTACTGTTTCTACTATTAATTACACCACTGATTTCGATTGCGCAGAACACCGCAAAAATTGCTCCAAAACGCGAATTTAGAGGCGTTTGGGTGGCAACCGTAACCAACATAGATTGGCCATCTAGACAAGGTTTAACCATAGACCAACAGAAAGCGGAGCTGATTGGTATCTTAGAGCGACATAAAAGACAAGGTTTAAACGCAATAATGTTGCAAATTAGGCCAACGGCCGATGCATTGTATGCCAAATCTAGAGAGCTTTGGAGCCATTGGCTAATGGGTAAGCAAGGTTTGGCGCCTGCAGAAGGATACGATCCTTTGCAATTTGCCATTAAGGAGGCACACAGTAGAGGAATGGAATTGCATGCTTGGTTTAATCCGTACCGGGCAACTATGAGCGCTAATTCAATTACTCATGCCAACCACATTACTAAAGAAAAACCAGAGTTGTTTTATACTTATGCTGGGCAAAAATTGTTCGATCCAGGATTGCCTGAAGTGCGAGAATACATTACACAAGTTATTTTAGATGTTGTTAAAGGTTACGACATTGATGGTGTTCACTTTGACGATTATTTTTATCCTTACCGGGTTGCTGGCCAGGTTATAAGTGATGGAGCAACCTTTGCTAAATACCCCAATGGTTTCACAAACGTGGCCGATTGGCGCAGAAATAATGTTGACGTGTTGATTAAAATGGTAAATGATAGTGTTCATCATTATAAAAAACACGTAAAATTTGGGGTAAGTCCTTTTGGTATTTGGCGCAACTTTCGCGAAGACACGCTGGGTTCAAAAACGAGTGGCTTATCAAACTACGGAGAGCTTTACGCCGACTCGAGAAAGTGGATAAAAGAAGGTTGGGTAGATTATATTAACCCACAAATTTATTTCACTTTTAGCAGGGCAGTTGCACCATTTGGCACTTTGCTAGATTGGTGGGGCAAAAATACCTACGGCAGGCATTTGTACATTGGGCAGGCGGCTTATCTTGTGCATGATGGTAGAACGAAAAAAGAACCCGCGTGGGCTAGGCTTAGCGAAATCCCTAATCAGATCAGGGCCATAAGAGCTAATAATTTGGCACAAGGTAGCGTGTATTTTAGTTCTAAATCGCTTTCTACAGTTGCTAAAGCAGTTGCAGACTCATTACAAAAAGATTTTTATAAATATCCGGCTTTGCCACCGCAAATGCCTTGGTTAGATGAAATTGAACCAAATCCACCACAGCAACTAACTGCCGATGCGTTGGAAGACGGCGTAAATTTAAAATGGCTTAAACCCTTAAAAGCTAGCGATGGAGAAACTGCATCTGGCTATGTGGTTTACCGATTCGAAGAAGGCGAAAAGATTAATGTGCTGAGTGCTAAAAATATTTTGCACATAAGTTTTGAGGATTTTACGTTCTATTTAGATACAAACGTAGAAAAAGGAAAACGTTATAATTACCTGGTTACTGCCCTAGATCGGTTAAAGAACGAAAGCGAAGCTAGCGGACCAGTGGGTGTGCAGGCAAAATAAGAAGAGCATAAAACAGGTTTAATAAAATCAGTAAAACCTGTTTAATATGCTGTTTTTACTAGATTTTTTATCGCAATAAGTCTGTCTTAGTTTTATAAAACCACGCAGTGGTGAATTTACTTTATAAATATGCGAAAAGCAAAAGAATTCCGGCGGGGGACACCAACGTTGAAGTTTGCGTATGTTGGCTTTCCCGCCAATGCTTAGCTTAATTACATTGCCAGAGGAAATGGGTTTTCTTAAATTGATTTCTAGCTAATAAATTGCTTTGTTTTTAGCAAATTAATGTAGTTGCGTTTGGCAAATTCAGTCCTGCTATACACTCCAAGCCTTCGTTCGTGCCTTACTACGGGCTTTCCGTTTCTATCAGGTTTATATTTTAACGCATCTGCCTTTTAGGCAACGTTGCAAACTGCCGAAGAATTACCGCTACTTGTACTATAAACCCTATTGCAACGTATGCCGGCCCAAATTTTGGGCTCGGCAGCAGAGAAAAGAGGGGCTACATTGGCCATAGCTGCTTACATTGTTTTTCTACTAATCGAATTTAAAAGACTACCTCCAAAAGTTAGAAAGCAACGAGGTTTGTACGGAAATTTTGCTCAATTGAGATAAGCTATTGGGATTGCTGTAGTTAAATTGGTAAACACCTCCGTCGCCGGTCACAATTAAAGATTTCGGTCCGGCAATCACATCAAAAGTTTTAATCCCTTTTAGGTGCTGTAAAAGGTTTTTTCCTATGAGGTTTTTGTCGGCGATGTTAAAGGTTTTTAAACCGTAGCTGCCTTCGCAAAGAAATAGGTTATTGCCACTTACACTTAAACCATGCGGATTTTGCATTGGGTAAACAGCCACTAGTTTCGGATTGCTGGCGTCTGCAATATCTACAACCTCAAGTTGGTTGGTGCCTTGCATGCACATGTTTCCGGTACGCAAAGTTACGTAAGCGTATTTGCCTTGAACCACAACCGGATCGCAGGCCAAAACATGACTATAGGTAGATAGTTTTACCGGATTGGCAGCATCGCTAGCATTAAAAATATGCATACCTCTGTTAGTTCCGATAAACAGCTTGTTTTCGTAAGGGAAAATAGTCTCCACACCCCAACCTAAGTTAATAGATTTTACAAAAACAGGATTTGAAGCAGTTTTAATATCAAATAAACTTAAGTCTGATTGCCCAACGGTATACAAATGGCTGTTTAATAAAGTAAAACGAGCCATTGAACCACCTTGTCCGGTTGAGCTGTAACTTGTACTAGCGTCCATTAGTTGTTTATTGTTAGACCTGTTTCTTCTAATAAGCGAATCTTTATACGTAACTACACGTTTTTGTACGCTGTTGTTATCAAAATAAAATTGCTTAAAAACATCTTTTACTCTTTTTACCTGTTTAATGTTTTCCATTGCAGAGAGATCAAAAGCAAGTAAATCTACGTAGCTATCAGCGTAGAGAATATTATTGCTCACTGCCAAATCTACATTTCCGGGAATTTGCAAAAAGGCAACATTAACGGGTGCGCTTGGGTTGCTGTTATTGTAAATGTGTATGCCTTTGCTAGGTTCGTTAATAAACAGAAAATCTTGGTAGATATATATTTTTCCGGATTTTTCTGCTTTTATAGGATTGGTAATTCCTACGGGTAAATCTCGCATTTGCTCTACGGTAATAACTTTCGGAATCTGAACAAGTTCAAGTGTATCGCCATCACCCTTTTTGCATTGTGTAAACAGAACTAATGTAACGAAAAATAGAAAGCTGTTAAGTAAGATTTTTTTCATGGTTTGTTGGTTTTTAGGTAGATACGAGTCAAAGCTTGTAAACGCTACACTAGCTATTAAATAAAAAAACCTCCCAATTTTTTGGGAGGTTTTTTACGGCAAAGCTTTTTATTTTTTCTCTGGTTCTAAAACCAAACGAATGTAATTGTCACCTTTTAAATACTTCTGTGCTGCTTCCTTAGTGCTAGCTACAGAAACTGCATTAACTCTTTCTTTATCGCTTAAAACTTGTGTTAAATCTTCTCCATATTTTAAACGGTTTACAAGGTAGCTTAACCAAAAACTATTTTCTCTTAAACTTAATTCTTCTTGACGTAGTTCTTCAGATTTATATTTTTTCAAATCATCTTCTGTTGCACCGTTTTGTTTAAATGAATTTACTTCTTCTAACGACGCTGCAATTAATTTCTCTACGTTTGCTTGAGAACAGTTAAATGATATGGTATAATAATAGTGCGCTTTTGGATACTTCTCTACGCTTAAGCTAACATTCGGGCTGTAAACGCCGCTTTCCTTTTCACGAAGACGCTCTAAAATTTTAATTTCTAAAGCTGCTTTTAAGGCTTCTAGTTGCGTATTGTTTTCTACGTTATATTCATAGTCATCGTGGAAAAACAATTGTACTGTGGCCTTATCTTCCAAACCTTTGTAAACTGTTTTGCTTACTTTTCCTTTTGGAGGATGAACGCCATTGTCGACAAAGTTTTCGTTTCGATTGGTTGACGGTAAGCTTGCCAAGTAAGTAGTTAGAAAAGGTTTAAGTTTCTCTACTTCGAAATTGCCTACAAAAACAAATGTTTGGCCGCTAGCATCTGCAAATCTGTCTTTATAAAATGCATAGGCTTTGTCTAACGAAATTTTATCGATATCTGACAAAGTTGTTGGCATCCCACGTTTGTGGTAGTTAGACAGCACCGCTTGCACAGTGTCCGCATATACACTATTTGGATTACTGTTTTTGTTTGCCAACACTACTTTGTAATCGCTTATGTTTTTATTGAAGATTTCAACGTCCTTACGTGGATTTGTAGCGTACGCGTAAATTAACTGAAAGGCAGTTTCTAAATCTTTTGGCGATGTACTGCCAGAAAATCCTTGATATTCTGAGCCAATGTAAGAGCCTACAGAAGCGGTTTTGCCTGCTAAATGTTTGCCAAGTTGTGTTGGGTTAAAATCTCCCACACCAGACTGTGCAATTAAGCTGGCATTCTCTGCCGATAAATAATCATCATTAGGGGCAATTGAAGTACCGCCTTTACCAAATGAAGTAAAAATAACCTGATCATTTTTGAAATCAGTTGGTTTTAAAACCACCTTTACACCATTGCTTAAGGTTAACGTAGTAACACCAACTTTTTCGTTTTTAGTTTCGTTGGTAATTGTTCCAGCGGCAGGGATTTTTGCCACCAAAGGTTTGTCTACGATATCTTCTTTATACGGTGTAACGCCATTTCCAGCAGTCTTTAATACGTTTAATAATTGCGCCTCGGTTGGCAATTTATCAATTTCTTTATCAGGAGCCTGTACTACTACAGTTACATTATTTTTTGTTATTAATGTTTTAGCAACTGCATTAACTTCAGCCAGAGTTATAGTTTGAAGCAATTTTTTAGAAGTTTCGTATTCGTACTCGGCCGATGGGATGGCGGCACCAACAAGGAAATTGTCTAAATATTCTTGTACAAAAACAGCCGATTTTCTTTTGTCCTTTTCTTTATATTGTTTGTCAATTCCAGCTTCAATTTTCTTTTTAATGGTTTCAAACTCGCCATTTGTAAAACCAAATTTAGCCATACGCTCATTCTCCGCTAAAGCAGCTCCTAGCGCTTTTTCAATATCTGCAGAAGACTTAGCTACTGCCACGGTGGTTAAGGCACTTTCGCCCCAAACTAAACCGCCTTGATATGGCCCGTAATTGCTTTGTGCAAATAAAAATGGTGCGGTGCCTTTTTGCGTAAGTTCTTGTATTCTATTGCCTAACATGCTGTTAACCATTGCTTCTATAACAGTTCTCTTGTAGTCGGCTGTTGTTTTAACAGGTGTAGATTTTTGGCGATAAATAACCTGGGCAATATTATATGGTTGCTCTTTATCCGTTACAATTTTAACGGCCGGCGTAGCATTATCTGCCAAGGTGTAAGTTGGTCTAGGTTTAGGATTTTCAGGATTTTTTAAATCAGAGAAATTCTGTTTAATCAACGCTTCAACCTCCTTCACATCAAAATCACCAACCGCAATTACGGTTTGTAGATTAGGGCGGTACCAATCATTATAGAAATTTCGAATCTTATCGTGTGTAAAGCTGTTTAAAACTTCAACTTTACCGATCGGGATGCGTTTAGCATATTGAGAATTGGCTAGCAAGAACGGCAATAATTGATTGCTCATTCTCTGCTGTGCATTTTTTCCACGCTGACGATCTTCTTCTATAATTACCCCACGCTCGTTATCAATTTCTTTACCATCCATGGTAACCTTACCCGCCCAGTTAGCCAAAATTTTAAAACCTGTTTTAAAAACTTCTGCACTATCTGTAGGAATTGGTAATTGGTAAACCGTTTGGTTAAAGCCAGTGTACGCATTTAAATCTGCACCAAACCTAACGCCTGCTTTTTGCAGATAATTAATCATTTCGTTTTTAGGGAAATCTTTGGTGCCATTAAAGGCCATGTGCTCGGTAAAGTGAGCTAAACCTAATTGCTCTTCAGTTTCCATTAACGAACCAATTCTGTTACCCAAGTATAACTCGGCACGGTTTTTTGGTTCAACGTTTTTGCGTATGTAATAAGTTAATCCGTTTGGTAATTTTCCAATAATAACATCTTTATCGGTAGGTATTGCGGTACCAACATCGCTCTTTGCAACTGTTTTTGCAATTGGTGTTTTAGTAGTTGTAGTTTTTTTCTGGGCAAGTGCAGGTTGAATGTATAAACCTGCTGCTAAACCCAGAACTAGATAACGTTTTTTCATAAACGGTGGGTGTGTTTTATATTTAATTTTAAACTTTAATAATTATATTTTTCTTGTACATAACCCAAAGAATTACATAAAAGAATAAAATAAAAGCAATAGCGTAGGCTAAAGAAGCATTTATTGGGGAAAAATAAGGTACAAAAAATGTTTTATAAAAAGCGGTTAAAGCACCAATTTCTTCGCCATCTGCTTGTTTAATTTTTATCATGTTTACTAAACGCGGCATCAAGCCGGATACAAAAAAAACTGTTATGGCGTTTACACCATAAATTACGAAGGGTTTTGTAAAACGGTTATAGTGGTTGATATCGATAATCCAGTAGGATAGCGCCAGCACTATGGTTGCTAATCCGCCGGTGTAAAGCACATAAGAGCTTGTCCATAAAGATTTATTTATCGGAAATTCTAAATCCCATATTAAGCCAAAAATAGTTGCCAAACATCCAACAGAAAATAGCCAAGCTATTTTAGTTGCTGGTTCGATGTCTTTTCTTTTTAAATAAATACCTACCAACACTCCGAACAAACAGGTTGCTATTGCAGGGAGTGTGCTCAGCATTCCTTCGGGATCCCAGGTTCTTGCAGCTTTCCATAAATGTGCTTCTGTTAAAACTGAGCGATCTAACCAAGCGCCTAAATTTGTTTCCTTTTCTAAGTTGGCATAGCCTACGCCAGGTACAGGTACAAACGTCATCAATGCCCAGTAGCTAATCAGAATTACAATTATGATCCTAAATATATTTCGCTCGCTAAATTTTAGAAATACAATGGAAGAGAGGAAAAATACAACGCCAATTCTTTGTAATACGCCTGGAATTCGTATGGTTTTTAAGGAGGCTACAAAATCAAAATCACTAAAATTTCTAGGGAAAAAAGCTAGAAATAACCCTAGTCCGAACAAAGTTAAACCACGTTTTAAAGCTTTAAGAATAGTTTTGTTATGTGCTGTGAGGTCTGGTTTTTTGCTTCCCATTGCGTAGGCAATAGAAACGCCCACTATAAAAAGAAAAAACGGGAAAACAAGGTCGGTAGGGGTGCAACCATGCCATTCGGCATGTTCTAGCGGTGCATAAATATTACCCCAGCTACCCGGATTGTTAACCAAAATCATGGCAGCAACGGTAAGTCCTCTAAAAAAATCTAAAGATAAAAGACGTGGGGTATTAAGGTAATTCATAGCTTGCCTTGTTTGGATAAGCAAGTTAACTTATTGTTTCAAAAAAAGCTAAATATTTCTCTTTGCGCACCAAAGGAGTTAAATACAAAAGCCTCCCGGAGGAGGCTTTCTTTTAAAACTTATATCTTACAAAAGCTTCCATAGCTTCGTAATTTGCCAAGCCTAAATCATCATAAGCTTGTGCAGTTTCCCTGTTTCTATCTTCCGCTCTTTTCCAAAATTCTCTGGCGTCATCACCCGGAAAAACAGCTCTGTCTTTTTGAGATTGGTGTTTGAAGATGGCAAATTTCTTGCGCTCCACTTCTTGCGGGCTCAAAGGAACCGCCATTTCAATTTCATGTGGTTCAAATTCTAGCCAAGCACCGCGGTACATCCATAGCCAGCAATCGTTAACCCAGCTTTCGGTTTGTTTTAATCTTCTTAAAGCTTCTATAATTATATTAAAACAAACAATGTGGGTACCATGTGGGTCTTCAAAATCTCCAGCAGCAAAAATCTGTTCGGGCTTTATTTTTTGCAAAAGCTCCATCGTAAGTATTACATCTGCTTCAGTAACCGGATTTTTTTGGCTTTTTCCACTTTCGTAAAATGGCAATGCCATAAAATGAATATGATCATCTTCCAATCCGCAATAACGAGCACCAGCAATAGCTTCGCCTTTTCTAATTAAACCTTTAACAGTTTGTATTTCTGGCGTATCTACTTGGTTTGGCTTTTTAGCGTCAATAAACTCACGCATCCGCTGGTACATTTCTTTCAGTTCAGGATTGCCAAGTCCCATTTTCTCTGCAAAATCTATATTAAATTCCACAAAACGAAGCACATCATCATCCCAAACAGCAGTGTTTCCGGAAGTTTGGTAAGCCACATGTACATCGTGTTTTTGATCTACCAAACGAATAAAAGTACCACCCATTGAAATTACATCGTCATCTGGATGCGGAGAAAAAATAACTACACGTTTTTGTGCAGGCTCAGCTCTTTCTGGGCGTTGCGTATCATCTGCATTAGGTTTGCCGCCTGGCCAGCCCGTAATGGTATGTTGCAGTTTGTTAAAAATATGGATGTTGATATTGTAAACTGGACCTTTTTCTAAGGCCAGCTGCGCCATGCCGTTATTGTTAAAATCGTCTTCTGTTAATTTTAAAATCGGTTTAGATAGGGTATTTGCTAACCAAATTACAGCCTTTCTAGTTAAAGCTTCGGTCCAAATACAATCTTTAACTAACCATGGCGTATCAAATCTGGTTAATAAAGACGCCGCATCTTCATCCAAAATAAACTCAACATGGTCAGAAAGTTGTAGATAGGTTGCTGGCACTTCGCTAGAAATTTCGCCTTCAACAGCCTTCTTTATAATGGACGCCTTTTTGGTATTCCAAGCCATCAATATAATTTCCTTGGCTTTAAATATGGTACCAATTCCCATTGTAATGGCTTTGGTCGGCACAAAAGATTTACCACCAAAATCCCTAGCAGCATCTCTACGGGTTAAATCGTCAAGCGTTACCAATCTAGTACCGGAGTTTGGAGCAGAACCTGGCTCATTAAAACCAATGTGGCCTGTACGCCCAATACCCAAAATCTGAATATCTAAACCTCCAAATTCGCCTATTTTCTGTTCGTAAGCCAAGCAAAATGCTGGTATATCTTCCAGTTTCAAAGTTCCATCTGGGATATGAACATTCGCTTTATCTATATCAATATGATCAAACAACTGTTCATTCATAAACGATACATAGCTTTGAGCCGCAGTAGGTTGCATCGGATAGTATTCATCCAAGTTAAATGTTACAACATTTCTAAAGCTTAAGCCTTCTTCTTTGTGTAGGCGAACCAATTCTGCATAAACACCAACTGGCGTGGCGCCTGTTGCTAAGCCTAGTACGGCCAATAAATTGCTTTCTTGTTTAGCCCTAATAATGTTCGCAATACGATGCGCAACATTTATAGATGCCTCTTTTGGGTTTTTAAAAACGGTAACTGGGAGTTTTTCGAACCTCGTTTCTTCTAAAAGATTTAATCTTGCCATTAATCTAATGTTTTTTGTAAACGGAGCAGTAAATATATAGTTAATGACTAAATATCTCCAAAGGTTATTTGCTTTTATTACAAGTATTTTTTTAAGCTTTGCATTAAAGCCCATATCAAACGTTTGTTTAAAAATTAACCAAATTAGCATGAATAGCCAAATTCAAAAACTGTATGAAATTGCTGGTAAAACCGAAAGATTAATTATTGGTCTAATGTCTGGAACATCAATGGATGGACTGGATATTGCGCTATGTAAATGCAAAAATAGCGGTCCGGAAACTCAGGTAGAACTGCTAAAGTTTATAACTATTCCTTATCAGGATGATTTTAGAGCAGATGTAAAAAGCATTTTTTCTAAACGCGATGCGGATCTGGAGAAAGTAACATTGTTGAACGAAAAAATAGGTTTGGTACATGCCGACATGATTTTAGAAGCACTCCAAACTTGGAAAGTAGATAAAAATTCAATTGATGTAATCGCAAGTCATGGGCAAACTATTTTTCATGCGCCAAAGTCGTTGCACAGCAAGGCCGAATATCCAAATGCTACCTTGCAAATTGGCGACGCAGACCATATCGCTGTGAAAACAGGGATTATTACTTTAGCGGATTTTAGACAAAAACATTTAGCTGCTGGTGGCGAAGGTGCTCCATTAGCCGTTTATGGCGATTATTTGGTTTTTAGCAAAGCTGATGAAGATCGTATCATGCTGAATATCGGTGGCATAGCGAATTTTACTTTTTTACCAGGAGATTTAGATGCGGGCAAGGTTTTTTCTACCGATGTTGGTCCAGGAAACACATTAATGGATCAATTTATTCAACTGCATAAACCCGGCAAATACTATGATGAAGATGCTGACATGGCAAGATCTGGCACTCTAAACCAAGCCTTGTTAGGTGCATTAGTAAACGAACAGTTTTTTAAAATAGATTTTCCAAAAACAACCGGGCCAGAACTGTTTAACCTCAGTTATCTTGAAACGGCTCAAAAAGCCAGCAATACTTTAAACTTAAGAAAAGAAGATGTAATGGCAACCTTATGCCATTTTTCTGCTTACGGAATTATAGATGCCATTAAGCGTACGGTAAAATCATCGGCTATGCCTAAAATATTAATGAGTGGTGGCGGTATGCACAACCCGTTGTTGGTGAGCTTACTTAGGCAAGCTTTACCTAAAGCTAATTTTAGTACAACAGACGAATTGCAAATAAATCCGGACGCTAAAGAGGCAGTTCTTTTTGCTTTACTGGCTAATGAAACGTTGGCCGGAAACCCAATAAACTTTGGCGACAGAGAAGGTGTGCCATCGGTTTGTATGGGTAAAATATCGTTGCCGAAATAAAATTTTTTTATTTCGAAAAAATATCAAAAACTATTTTTGATATTTACTTATGGTTACGGTAAGATAAATAGTTCTATAACCGATTGTTTTACAGTAACGGAAACAAAAAATTAACCAAATTAATCTACAAGCTATGAAGAGACTTTACGCTTCTGGGCATTTAAAACTGCGATCTTTAGTTTTACTACCCTTAATTTTATTGCTTTTTACCGTAACGGCCAATGCGCAAAGCAAACGTTACACTATAAGCGGTAAAGTAACCGATGCCTCAAACAAAACTACTATTCCGGGCGCCGGTGTAAAAATTCAAGGAACTAATTTCGGCACTGCTACAAATACCGATGGTAATTTTAGCCTAGCAGCCGATTTAGCCCCGGGAAACTATCAAATTGTTTTTTCTTACATTGGATTTAAGTCGGTAACCAAGCCTTTAGTACTTGGCGATGCGACAAATGTTAGCGTAAGTGCCGAAATTAGTTCGGATGCAATGGGTTTGGACGAGGTTATTGTAACCGGTACATCGCAAGGAACTACCAGAAAACAATTGGGTAACTACATAACTTCGGTTAAAGGAGACGACTTAAATAAAGCGCCGAGTGGAAACGTACTTTCATCTATGCAAGGTAAAGTGGCAGGTGCGCAAATAAGCCAAAACTCTGGAGATCCTGCCGGAGGTATGTCAGTAAAATTACGTGGTATCAGTTCTGCAAACTCATCAACCGAACCATTATATATTATCGATGGTGTAATCGTTAATAACTCAACTACAAGAGTAACAAACACTACTGCAAATTACGATGGTGGTAGTTTTGTGGGTGCTATTGGCCAAAATAGAATGGTGGATATTAATCCAGCAGATATAGAAAGAGTAGAGGTTTTAAACGGTGCATCGGCTGCCGCGATTTATGGTTCTAGAGCAAATGCTGGTGTGATTCAAATTTTTACCAAAAAAGGTGTGGCTGGTAAAACGCAGGTAAGTTTTAATACAAACTTTATGATAAGCGAACTGCGTAAGAAAATAGAGGTTAACCAGTCGCCCGTTAAATTTGGAGGGAGTGTTGATGCATTTACGCAAGATGTTATTGCTACCGTTGGTACTCCGGCAGCATTGGTAACTACAACTTCGCCGGTAACGCGTTACGATTATCAGGATTATATCTTTAGAACAGGCTACGGTACAGATAACAATTTATCTATTTCTGGTGGTGGTGAAAATACTAAAGTTTACTCTTCTTTTGGCTATTTCAGTAACCAAGGTATCATCAAAAATACCAATTTCAGAAAATACAATTTCAGAACAAACCTTGATCAGAAAATAAACGATTGGGCTAGTGTTTCAGCTGGTTTGAATTACATTAAGAGTTCGGCAGATGAAAAACCAGATGGAAATTCATTCTTCTCTCCAATGAACTCGGTAACCATTATTGGTAACTTCCACGACATTTGGAGAAGGGATGCGAGTGGTAACTTAATGGCTGTTGGAGAAAGAGGGCGTGTAAATCCAGTTTCTGTAATTGAAGATATTAAACAAAAGCAAGAAGTGGATAGAATTATTGCCAACGCAACATTAAAACTAAATCCAATTAAAAACCTAACGGTAGATTTAACTTTAGGTGCCGACAATTCTTCGCAAAACGGAACAACTTACATTCCACCATATACTTACAACGTAAATCCTGATTTTTTTGGTGGTGGAACAACGATAAACGCCACTCAAAATGGCTACTCGAGCGCAGCTACCAACAAGGCATTTTTATTTAACAACGAAATAAATGCAACCTATCAGGGTAAAATTTCTGAACTATTAACCTCGGTAACACAGGTTGGCTATTCGTATCAATATGAAAGAGGTCAATACGCTTTGTTGCAAGGTAGAGGTTTGGCACCAAAAATAACTACCGTAAATGGAGCTTCTACACCTTTGCCAAGTGCCGACGGTAGAACTGAACTGTCAATTAGTGGTGCTTATATCCAACAAAATTTTAAGTACAAGGATCACTTGTTTGTAACTGGTGCATTGCGTATGGATGAGTCTTCTGTTTTTGGTAACGATAACAGAAACCAGGTTTATGTGAAAGCAAGTTTAAGTTACGTTTTGTCATCAGCAGATTACTGGAAAAAAGGAAATCTATCATCATGGTGGGACACTTTTAAACTAAGAGCAGCTTATGGCCAATCTGGTAACCTAACAGGTATTGGCCCGTACGATCGCATCAACGGATACAATGGCCAAGCGTTTTTAGGCTACACTTCTTTGTTTAGCAGTTTTCAATTAGCTAACGAAAACGTAAAGCCTGAGCGTCAGGATGAGCTGGAAGTAGGTACAGATTTAGGGTTTTTGCAAAACAGATTAACCTTAAGCGCCAACTATTACAATAAGAAGGTAAAAGACTTATTGTTAGCACAAGTAATTGCACCAACAGAAGGATATACGAGTTTCTTAAATAATATCGGTTCGTTAAAAAATACCGGCGTTGAGGTAATTTTAGGCGGTACACCTGTAAAAACACAAGATTTTGTTTGGACCGCCACCGCAATATTTAATAGAAACAGAAACGAAGCCTACAATATTGGCGCAATGCGACTTTTAAGTACCAACCCAGGTGCGCCGGTTGCGATTATTGATGGTGCGCCACTGGGTGTATTTTACGGAACCTATTTCGCTAGAAATTCTGACGGAAGTATGGTGACTAACGCTGCCGGCATACCGCAGCAAGCTAGAGATGGTGCTGGTAATCCATTGAGAAAAATCTTAGGAGATCCTAATCCAGACTACAACTGGAGTTTTGTAAATGATATCAGCTATAAAAAGTTCGGTTTACGTGTGCAGCTTGATGGTGTACAAGGTGGTGACGTTTGGAATGCCGATTGGAGAACCAGACAAGGTGTAGGAAACGGCAAGGTTGCAGAGCAAGAGCAGTTGGGTCAGTTGCCTAGGGGTTATGTAGCCGGCGTTTATGCGATAGAGGAGTGGAGGATTGACGACGGATCTTTTGTAAAATTGAGAGAAGTTTCGTTGAGTTACAACATCGGTAAGGTTAAATCTATAAGTAATATGACGGTTGTGCTTAGCGGTAGGAACTTGGTTTCTTGGGATAATTACAAAGGATACGATCCAGAGCTAAACTCGGCAGGCCAGTCTACTATTCTTAGAAACATAGATTTTGGTTCGGTGCCAATTCCAAGAACATTTACGTTAGGCCTACAAGTTAAATTTTAATTAGATTAGTGATGAAAAATTTTAAAACAAAATCGATATATATAGCTTGTGGCCTTTTAACGGTGGCAAGTACTATTTCTTCTTGCAAGAAGGATTTTCAAGATCCTTCGAGAGCAAGTGTGGATGTGGCGCTAGGTTCAAGCCAGGCCCTATCTGCTGTAGCGGTTGGTATTCAGCGCACTTACACCCTAAATAGAACGGGTGTAATCTTTAATGCTATAGCAACTTCTGGTTTCTCCAGTAATGAACTGAGATTATTGAACGCAGGTAATATACCAGAGTTACAATTGAGTACCGGTGGTGTAGCTGTAGATGGAACAAACACTATTTTATTCAATATGTGGGCTTCATCTTACAAGGTTATCGACGAAAGTGATAAGGTAATTGCTGGTGCAGAGGCCTTGGGTGATAAAAATTACGCTGCTGGATTAATTGGCTATGTTAGTATTTTCAAAGCACTTTCTTTAGGTACCGTATCTACATTTTGGCAACAAGTTCCAATAACTATTGGCAAAAATGTGCCTTTTGTTAGCAGAGCTGATGGTTACAAAGCAGCTATCGCAACTATAGATAATGCGCTAGCTAAAATTGCTGCCAACCCAATTTCTACCCAATTTGCAGCCACGGTGCCTAATTTGAACATTGTAAATACCTTACATGCATTAAAGGCTAGGTATTTGCTATTTAGCGGGCAGTATGCGCTGGCACTTGCCGAAGCGAATACAGTTACCTTAACAACAGGTTCTTCTTTTGCATTTGATAACGCGAACATCAATATCCTGAATTCGATTATCGCTTCTAATAACGTTTTTCAACCTACAGATGCTAATTTGGGCTTAACAGGAACTTTTGTTCCGGATGCAGCAGATAAAAGGATTCCATTTTACACACTTATGGCTGGCTCACCAGCAACAATACGAATGGGAGGTTTCGCAGCTACCACTACAACCGCAATTCCTATCTTCCTGCCTGGAGAAATGATTCTGATCAAAGCCGAAGCTTATGCTCGTCAGGCTACGCCGGATTTAGGCAATTCGCTAACAGAATTAAACAAGGTAGTAACAAAAACGTCTGATTTGTTTGGCGTTGCGGCAAGTTTGCCAGCTTTAACCGGCCCTTATACCCAAGCGCAGTTGTTGGATTTAATCTATAAACATAGAAGTATAGAGTTATACGCCTCTGGCTTTAAGCTTGAAGACATGCGGAGGTTCGGCAGACCAGATTCAGAAATGAAGCGCAAATTTATGCCATATCCGTTCCAAGAGCGAGATAATAATACCAATACCCCGGCAAATCCAACATTTTAAATATAAAAGAGGAGAACGAATGTTCTCCTCTTTTATATAAGTTCGTTGCATGGTTAGCGTACACCAATATCATCAATTTGGACTTTCTTGAGCGTTTATAATATAGTAGTAGATAGAATGATCGAAAAACAATTTCAGTCTATTCAGATCGTTTTACACTCGAACCTATTGTGGCTGAACGTAATATATTAGTTTTATTAGATTCAATTCCGTTATCTCTTGATTCTATATCTCATAACATCACCAATGCTGATGATTTGATGATTGTTTACTTTGAGATTATAATGAATTTTAAAAACTTAAAATTAGCATCATGTACTTCGTTTGTTTTTACTGACGCAATTCCATTTTCTCAAGTTGCTTTGGTGCTGTAACCCTTGCTACTTAGGATGATTTGGCCATTACACGCTTTAAGATTAAATTGAAATTCTTCGTTTTTTCTTTTTGTAATTACAAATTTGCCCATGTGGTTTAATTAAGGTTGACTGATGTTTGTTCAGATTATACTTTGACAAATCCTTACCAATTCTATAAAAACGATTTAAGGGGGATGTTTAGGTATGGCTTATAAGCAGATGAGAAAAAAGATATCACTTTGTTGATTTATGTACTCGTTATATTTTACGCTTTAAACAAAACCCGGGGATGATAGCGGGTCTTGTTTTTGGTAGAGTTTTAGGCACAGCTTTTTGCTACTGTTTCTTTGTCTATACCAGAGTAGTTAGCGAACTCCTCAATTGTTATAAACTGATTTTTCGATTTATTTAATACAATCTTCAAATCCTGCAGTATTTTTTGTGCGTGCCTTAAACTTTTACCGGTTAATAAACTAACATCTTTCGGATAAATGCATACTCTTTTCATGTTTTAGGTGTTGTGCCCGCAACAGATTTGGAGGTGCCATAAGCCTATTTTACCAAGTTGGTGGTTTTTCAAGTTTAGTACTATTACAGTACTTCATCTATACTTGATCCCTACTTGATCTATGCTTCATCTATGAATGTCATATCGGCATAGTAAACTTATCCCTGCCCAAGCGTTGTTTAAAAGAACGGTTATTTATTAGAACTAATTTAAAGTTTTGAGTTTGAGCGTGCAAGTGAAAAAAATGAATGTTTGCGCAGGAAACGAAGTTGTAGTTCTCTATGGGTTGCCGGTTGGCAGTATCAGTTTTGGCTAGAAAGTTTTAGTGAATTATGAGAGTAAAAGTGATTGAAAACGCATACTACGTTATTCGCGACGGGTGGTAAATGGGTTGTTTGCAATTTTGTAAACAAGATGTAAAAAACCATATTATGGCACGTCAGGAAGGAATTATCAAATTAAAAGGACAAATCGGGGATTTAGCCTTTTACAAAACAAAAGATGGGTATCAAGCACGTACAAAGGGTGGGGTTTCGGCAGATAGAATTGCCAATGACCCAAGATACCAGCGCACAAGGGAAAATGGTGCGGAATTTGGCAGGGCCGCGAGAGCTGGGAAGCTTTTTAGAACTGCTTTTAAAACTTTGACCAGCCAATTGGCTGATAAGAAAATCAGCAATCGTTTGTCGAAGCAAATGCTTAAGGTTGTGCAGGCAGACACCATTAACGAAAGAGGCATGCGTATGGTGCTGGATGCGGAGACGGAAATGTTAGCTGGCTTTGAGTTTAATGCTAATGGTATTGTTAGCACGACAGTGAACATGCCATACTCTACAGGTATAGACAGGGCAACCGGTGTAGCGAACATTAATTTCGAAGCATTTAATGCCAGGGATATGGTGGCCTCTCCTAGAGGTGCAACGCATTTTAAACTGAGTGCTGCTACTGCAGTTATTGATTTTGAAGAATCTGTTTACGTTTTAAATGTAACAGATAGTGCTGTTCTGCCAGTAACTGAGGTTGCGGTGCCACTTACGAACTTGAGTTGTAATGTAACGCCTGCTGCAACAAAACCTATCTTTTTATTGCTGGGCGTTAGTTTTTATCAACGTGTAAATGGTGTTGATTACATTTTGAGCAATGGTGCCTACAATGGTTTAGTAGTTGTTCAAGTAAGCGGTTTGTAATGGAAATCTATTTGACCAGGACTTATTATAAGTCGGGAACTAACGGAAAGATTAGCTATCGTGGGGAGCATGTTTGTGATACCATTGAATTACCTTGGCGGGATAATAAGCGAAACATTAGCTGTATACCTGAGGGTAGGTATTTGTTGATAAAACGTATGCATACCAAACATGGTTTGCAGTTGGCAATTGCCAATGTTGTAAATCGTGAAGGGATTTTAATCCACCCAGCAAATTTCGCTTTGCGGGAACTGCAGGGTTGCATTGCACCGGTTACCAAATGTACTGGTGAGGGACAAGGTAATTATAGTAGGGTTGCTCTGGAGCGTTTGCAACGATTGGTTTACCCTGTTTTGGAAGCTGGGGAGAAAGTGATCTTGGTAATCAAAAGTACCGCACCCTAAATCGCCTCTCAAAGGAGCAAAGATTAAGATGTTGGTTGGTTGGTTGGTTGGTTGGTTGGTTGGTTGGGCGTTGATTAATGATCATAAGTTATGGCATGATAACTTAAGACAGTTTGTTCGAAGTGAAAATTAAAGAAGAGAAAAATGTAATTAAACCTTCGGGGAAGGGATGGTTAAATGTTGTAAAAAAAGGGCTAAAGGTTGTGGGTAGCGCCGCGACTGTTCTTTTGGCAGCGCCAATTAAGTTGCCAAATAAGTTATTGGAAATCGCTAAATATGTTGCGCTGCTTGTAGGCATTGTTAAAGCGACTGAAAAGGAGGATGAGCCAGTTGAGTAGTGCAGAGCTTAAGGTAGGAACTTTTGGTGGTTGTTGCCTCAGTATGCTGGTTGCATTACCATTGGAGAGACTTGCGGAAACAGCTTTGCTGGCTACTGTTGGCGCTGTTACAAGTGTGCTTGTGAGTAGGCTGATGCAACGGATTTTTAAGAAGAAACAATGATTGAACGGGTGCGCTGAAAGGTGCACCCGTTTTTTTTGCCCTTATAGCTAAATTGCTCACCTAAAAGAAACAGAACTTTTGATATTGAAATCGACAAAGATCAAGGAGCAAAAAATAAGGTCAATTAATAGTTTCGATGCGCAATAAAATATAGACGAGATTGCAATTTTAATTTTTTAAGACTAAACGATACTTACTGCAATTGAATTGGCCTCTCAGCGGTAAAATGAGCGTAGGTTGGGCGATGTTTGGGAAGCTCTTTTTATGGCTGTGAGGTTGGGTGGCCGTACTTCGTGCGTTGAGAGGAGAATAACTGAGTTGTGCCACCCAGGCTATTGCTAACGAGCTGAATACGAATGCGAATTAATCATGTTGGCAATTTTTAGAACCGTTAAAATCTTTTGACGCGGACACGATACTTATTTTTGCTTACTAAAGGTTTGCTTCTATAAGCAATTTTAACTCTAACAATCTATCTATAAGTGGTTGCTTAATGATTTCGTTATTTGCTGCATTGATACCTTCGAAATGTGAGTTTACGAAGAGTGTATAATCGTTAATCCTCGTTGCTGCGTTTAAATAGATTGGTGTTTCCGGCACGGGTGCGGTGTCGAACCAAGTCTTAAGTTCTTGAAGATTCATAGTACGAAAGTATTGAAAATACTGTAGTATTTCGTTTTTTTTTCGCGGAGGAACGATTCTTTTAGGTGTTGTTGTTTGTTACGGGTTGCCGGTTACGAGGCGATAACTGTTGATTGTTTAGGCTTGAAGCTTAAGAACTATGTCGTCTTCTTTTCTTTAAAACAATAGGCTAGACCTACAATGAATATTTTACCGCTCTTTGCCGCTTGGGCAACCGCTCTTTTTTTCATGCTTTTGTAGTTATTTTTATTGGTATTCAAGAGCACTACGTGGTTGTCTTGATACAAAAGAAGGTGAAAAATCAAGAAAGAACGATGCTTCCCCGCTTTAAGGCCTAGCCTTGGCCCGCCATTCTTTCTGGCCAGCGCTCTTGGGGCAGTGGTGTAAATTTATTAACGCCAAAAATTTATTGGAGTTTTGGGTTGTCTGCTACCGGTTATGAATTGCCGGACTATGCACAGATAGATTAAGATTGCGAACTGTAGATGCAACACCTGTTTGCTTTGTGTGAATGCATACGCGGCATTTTTTCTGGACGAGGCTAATTACGGGAACTCTTAAATATTTTTATTTTAAAGTAAATTTTACCACGTGTGTAAGCTTAACGCGTACGGGTTTGCCCTTTTTTATTGAGGGATTCCATCGTCTAGTAACTTTAAATAATCTAATAGCTTCTTCTTCCAGTCCAAAACCAAGTTTAGTTTCGGCGACGATGTTTGTTAAAGAACCATCTTTCTCTACAACAAAACTAACTTTTACGTCGCCTTGTATCTTTTTTTCCTCAGCTTGTGCTGGATATCTTAGGTTATTAGCTATATGATTATCTAGTTTTTCGTTGCCACCAGGATAACTAGCTATGTGGAGTTCTGGTTCGCTTGGTAGAAAGATTTTCACATCCTCTGCTATAGGGGTTTGTTTAGGCGTAGAATCGTCATGATATGGTATTACTGGAACTTGATGTGTACTCAAATCAGCGGGTACTCCTTGTAATGCATTCTGGGCTATATTACTAGCGTTTTTAGTAGCTACGAATATCATCGACCCGCCATTTGGAATTATTCTTGCATATGGGCTACCTTTAGTATTGGCATAGTATGTTAGTTTAACAATATCTTTAGGCTCAAGCTTAAATAGCACGTTAAAGGGTATGAGCTTGCCGTTAACGTTAACAATAGGTTTTTCGCTTTGCTGGCTCAATTTCAAAAAATTTCCTTTTTGTTTAATTACGGAATCGATAGCACTTGGAGTATCGAATACAATTGGCTTACTAGCAGTTGCCTGAGCATTGGCAATTTGTAAAGAAACAAATATAAGTACTATAAACGTATAGATTTTTTTCATATAAACAGATTGGATAATAAAGGTAATCATTTTACTTTCTTTCTTTTAAAATTATAATATAAACGCTTAACGCCATTGAAAGTGTAAGTGTTGCCAACGGCTATGTTTTTATCCATGTCTTTTGGCCAAATGTGAATTACCGTGTCACCGGTAAGTTTAACCCAGTGTAATTCGGTGTTGCCGAACTTGGTTTTAAAAATATTCTCAATTTTACCAATGATGTTTTTTTTGTGCTTCTTATCCGGTAGGTATTGGAATTTAACCAGGTTTTTGTTTGAAATGTCTTGAGCATTAGTTAGCTGAGAACAAGCCAATATTAGGCCTGCCACTAAGAGCGTTTTTTTTATCATTTTTCTATAGTTAGGTTTTTATGCTATTGGAAGAATAATGCCAATTAAAAAAGTGAGCTTTTAAATTAGTTTAGCTTATTTAGGAATAATTATTTGCTTTCTTGATTGGGGAATTTTGTGGTAAATGTGCCCTAATCAACCCTAAAACTCAGCTATTAGGTATTGCAATAAGGAGTTTTGTGTAACCTTAGATTTCGCAATGTGGAAAAACTACAGAAACAAAATGCTAAAAATATTAGTAATATTGTTGTGTAAATTTAAGGTGTATGTTAAGAGAGATTGAAATACCAAGAGACGAAGGAATAGATACATTGGCCAATCCTGGGCAAGTTTCAGGTTTTGTAAGTCCGGCAGATGACTACGTTCAAAAACGCCTGCATATTGCACAGCGGATTGTAAAAGATCCTACCAATACTTATTATTTTGAGGCTGATGATGATCAGATGCGCTACTTCGGCATCATGAAGGGCAGTATCATTATCGTTGATAAAACTATTAAACCTATTTCGGGGATGATCATTGTTGTGTGGGTGGACACGGAATTCTTAACCCGCAAACTGGTGATGAAAGGTAGCAGTAGTTTTCTTTGCATCAATGATAAGCCAGAGGGCATGTTGAATATTACCGGAAAGGACGTAACCGTATTCGGTGCAGTTACGTGGACTTGTTTACCGCACAACCGTAAATAGTATGATTGCCCTTGCCGATGTAAATAATTGCTATGTGAGTTGCGAAAGACTTTGGCAACCAAAGTATAATGGCAGACCAGCGGTGGTGTTAAGCAATAATGATGGTTGTGTTATCGCGAGGAGCAATGAGGCTAAGGCTTTAGGCATCAAAATGGGTGCAGTTTTCCATCTTATCCAGCCGGAAATCAAAGTACATAATATCGCTTATTTTAGTAGCAATTATACATTGTATGGAGATATGAGTGCAAGGATTATGACAAATCTTGCAAGGTTTTCTCCTAATGTGGAAGTGTATAGTATAGATGAATGCTTTTTAAGTTTGTCAGGATTTGATGACTTACAAAGTTATGCAGAGCAGATAAGAAGTACTGTGATACAGAATACCGGGATACCTATCAGCATTGGTGTTGCCCCAAGTAAGGTTCTCTGCAAGGTGGCTAACAAGCTTTCCAAAAAATCGAATGGTGTAATGGTATTAGAAGGGGCAGACCATATCGAAGAAGTACTAAAGGATTATCCGGTAGAAGATTTGTGGGGGATTGGTAGGCAATATGCACATAAACTAATTTCTATGGGCATAGAGACTGCGGGGCAGTTAAGGGCGTTACCTTTGGATTGGGTGCAAAAACACATGACTATTGTAGGTGTTAGAATGTGGCGAGAATTATGGGGCGAAAGCTGTATGCCCTTAAAATCTGCGTTAGATCCAAGAAAAGCAATGTGCACTAGTAGAGCCTTTGGTAAACTAACCTCTGAGTACGAACAATTGCAAGAAGCCACGGTAAGTTATATTAGCAGATTAGCTATTAAACTTAGAAGAGAAAAATGCTGTGCGACAATTATAACGGTAAAATTAATGACGAATAGATTTAGGACGGATTTGCCACAAGCGAACCCAAACATAACCATTGCGTTAGCTCATCCTGTAAACAATACGTTGGATTTGACCAAGGTTGCTTTGGAAGGTTTGAGAAAGATATTTTTGCGAGGTTATTTATATCAAAAGGTAGAAGTTATGGCAACTGGACTAATACCAGAATCGGAAGTGCAACTAAACCTGTTTACTAAATATGATGGAGAGAAACATGATAAGCTAAGCAAGCTAATGGATAGCGTTAATGCTTATTATGGCAAAGGCGCTTTGAGGTTGGCTGGAGAGGGAATGAAACAGGAATGGACTTTACGCAGACAATTTATAACTCCTAGTTTTACGACCGATTGGAACGATATCATTAAAACAAAATAGTTGTAAATTAGTTAGAGGTTTAAATGCTTGCATCATATGTGTGTTAGATATACTTTAAGTGCAGAAGACAAAGAAATTTTAAAAGCTCACCCACTGAAATTGGTGGGAGAGTGGAAACCACATTTTAATTTAGCCCCGACATTGTTAGGCCTTGTAATTACCGCCGATGAACCCGACATTATACAGCATATGCGTTTTGGCATTGTGCCGTATTGGGCAAAAGACCTTAAATTAACGTACGATACTTGGAATATTAGAAGTGAAGATGTACTCACTTCTAAAATGTTTAGGCCATTATTGGTTAATCAGAAAACGTGTTTGATTATTGCTGATGGTTTCTATGAATGGTTTGATGCAAAGCCCGAGCGCCAACCCTGGCATTTTACTACGGAGCGAAAAACTTTCTGCTTTGCAGGATTGTGGTCTCAGTGGGAAGATTCGGAGACAAAAGAACGTTTTAGGACTTATGGTATTATGACAACAGTTGCCAATAAAACGGTAGCAGAGATACACTATGAAAAGCAACGGATGCCGGTTATTTTACCAAGAAATAAAGAAAAGGCTTGGCTAGACAAAAATATATTGCCGAACGATAAACTACAGCTTTGCTTGCCATACCCGGATAGCCTGATGAAAAGAACGAGGGTATCGAAAAGAGTTAATACGGTTCATAGAAAAGATAAGCCTAATAACGATATTGGATTGATTTTTCCGCTAAATACAGATGAGTAGTAGGTCGTTTTATTAGCATATGCGACCCGCGGGCGCCAGCAATCGATGACAACAACAAATTTTCAGTTAATACCGTTTTCGGCTACGTACCTATACACAGTCGCATTTTTGGCATTTTGGTAAATTTAAGGGTTATGAATCGCTAGCGAGTCTATCTCATCTTGCTTATAGATTATGGTTGACTTATTTCGCCTATCGAAAAAGAATATCTTGGATTGAGTTTCCCCAACATACAGAAAAAAATTATTTGTTTCAACTGTTTTTCCCTTTCTCTGGAATTTGACATGTGTAGTGGCAATGCCATCTTTAATTTTTTTAGCATCACTTTTTCGGTATTCCTTTATCATACTACTCAATACATAGATTAGTATTGCAAGTACAAGAATTTTATTTGATTGAATCCAAGATACGCCTTTTTCTAAATAAGCAATTGCAAAAAGACATCCTAAGATTATAAAGCTTGTTATTAAGTTCCAGTATTGAAGCTCCCAATTTTTAAAATTGAAGAATTTAACTAAAAAATAGCTGAATAACGCCAGTATGATACTTGACAGAAAATACCATGTCGTAGGTTTTAGAAACATTCTATATAAAAAGGATTTAGACTTGATTGGAAATTTAGAATTTAGAGTTGAAATTTCTTGAATTTCTATCTCATCTGTAGCTACAATCGAGATTTGTTTTGCCTCAGAATTTAGAAATGTTTGGAACAGGACGCCATAAAGTATGCCGCTTACAAGCAATATTGTCGGTAAAAAGGATAGGATAATTTCAGGACTACTTATATAATTGTTTATTTCGATGCCAAATTCATGGTAATAGCCGTACAAGTTGATGAAACCAAAGTAAATTATGCAAATAGTTAATACTGGTAAGTAAGATAGAAGTTGTTTCATGGAGCGAATGTTTTATAGCGAAGATATTGTTTTTGGAATAATTAATTTTTGGTTTTTTCTATCAATGGAGCCTATCTCAGATATTCCAAATTTCGTAAACAATTGTGCGCAAAATACTATCAGCCTGGACTGCACATAATGGGCGCGTATGCTTAATAAACTTTTAAGATTAAAAATGCTAAAGAAACAGTTTATTTTCTTTTCGAAACTTTTTTATGACGTGATCAGCTCTATTGGCTTAAGCATTAAAAGTGATATGTTGATCTGCTAAAGAATTCTTAGTTTTCGAAACAGTAGCCTAGGTTTTAATAAACTTGTTGCAGTAAATAGCCAAATTTATATATCTAATTACGTTCTGGTTCAATCCCATCAGCCAACTTTAAATATACTTCTTCTCTTTTAGGTAAAGTATTAGGAACTCAAAATCTTTAAAAGCAAGCATTGATAAATGATTCATTTTTTTTGCATCTTCTCTAGCTTTCTCTCTATCATTATACTTAAAAGGGATTAAGAAGCCAGCTTCGTGACCATAAAGGTGGCAACTTGAATACTCGATAAATTCTTCTAACCTGAAATTGAAATTAGCTAATAGGTTGTTTAATTTGGCATCAGTAGTTCTGTACGCTAATAACTTAACTTTATGCAAATAATCTATTAAGTTATGGATTGACTTTTCGCGGTAACCGTTCCAAGAGTCATTTGTGCAAATATCATATTCGAAAGACTTTACGTTAAGTGTTTTTAATAATTTCTTGATTATAGTGATATCTTGCTCTTTTGGGAGTTTAGATATTTTATTGAGTTTTTGATTAGTGATTATTAATTCAAAAATGAGGATTATTGTTGCAACCGTCAAAGTAAGTATTATAGTTAAGTTCCAATCTGTTTTTAGATAAAGAAGGCTAAAATATTCCGTAAGGTAAGTGAGGGTAATAGGCACTAAAATTAATGATAAGTACCATTTGTCTAATAGCTTTTGCATAATTGCCAAAAATATGATTTTTTGACTTCAAGCTGTAATGTTGACTTGAGGATTTTTAAACACAAGCGGTTCGCTTCCACCGAATAATGAATTAATTTTAAAACATGGAAAAGCAAAACGATACAGTAATGCTTGCATTAGCAAGCGGATAGGTTCTAATGCTCTAAATTGTTTGAATATTTTGTGTAATTAATTCCAAATCTTGCCCCAGACTAATTAAGATTTCGTCTGCCTCTTTGCCCATCGGCGCTACGTTAGATTTTTGTGCATTAGATTGATGTTTTGACTTGATCAAATCTCTAAACTTTTCATCTGCATTTGGGAACATCCTGTTGATGACTCTATTTAATGCATCAATACAAATAATTAAAAAGCCAAGTTCAATGATGTTTTTTGGAACTCTATATGTATTAATGTTGTGATATAATGGTACACTACGATTTTTTAATCTCAGGTTGTGCGCCGAAATATGATTTCTAAAATCCTTTATATCTGGAAATTTATTTATCTCCTGTTTTATTCTCTTATAAAATGGCTTGATGTATTTTAGTTGTTCTTCATTTAGGCTCGGCATAAAATATTTATGGTATTCGTCTAAATAACTCGCGGCTTGAATTGTAGTATATTGAAAAGTCATTTGGTTAAGAGGCTTTAACACTTCCACAGCAACATTAAAGTCAACTAAACGGCATAAGGCATCTTGGTGCCTACGCATGTCGCTATTTAGAATGTTTAGGATATGGACGCTTTCTTCTAAAGGGGTTGCAAAATTTTTATCTGTAAACATAAATAGTTATTTACTTAGTACTGAGCAAAGCATAATGTCCATGAAATTTAATTAAAAATACTAAGTTTTTACTTTTCTTATATAATCAAGGAATGAATAACAAATTTAAATCTCCGTTAGCACAGGCGAATATAGATATACAAAGGGTGAATATTTTTTTGATAAATGATAAAAAAATATATAGATTGGAGAATCATATTGAAAATTGATAATTCGAACAAATAAACCACAGAAATATTAACGGAGACTTTTTGTGTATATTAGATAAACTATGTATAATTTTGAATTATGCAATTAAATATTGACCTGAATGAGATGAAGTTGCCAATGCCTACCGTTGAAAGCAAAAATGGGAAAGAATTGGAAGCAATAATCAAGTGGCCTGGCGGAAAAAATAAAGAACTGAAATTTATTATACCTCATTTACCTAAAGATATTGATTGCTATTATGAGCCGTTTGTTGGGGGTGGCTCGGTTTTTACAGCAATTGATGCCAAACAATATTTTATTAATGATAAATCCGATGAGCTAATTTCCTTGTACAATTATATAAAACAGCAGGATGACGATTTTCTAAAAGTCCTTGATGAAATTGACAGAATTTGGGATCTGCTTTCGAATATAACTTCTTCGAATCAGACATTTATTCTAAAAAGATACAAGATGTTTTCAAATTCGTTAATCGATGATGTGGAACTTAAGAGGTTAATCTTTAATTTAATTGAAAATTATAAAAATGATTTTGATGTATTGATATCAAGGATTTTTAATTTTAATATAGAAAATTTTATATCCAGTATGCAACAAAATGTTGTTAGAAAGATATTACGTATGCGCCAAATCGAACAATCAAAGGCCATGTTATCTGATCAAGATATACTGAAAAATGTGGATACATCATTCAAAGGAGCATTTTATAGCCATTTGAGGTATCTGTATAACAATTATCAGTCGTATAAAGTAAGCGAGGCTAAAAGAATTGCCATTTTTTATTTTATAAGAAATTATACTTACAGTGGAATGTTTAGATATAATGAGAAAGGAGAATTTAATGTTCCGTATGGTGGTATTGGATACAATGGGAAAAAAATCACAAAGAAAATTATTTTGTTCAGATCTCTTTCCTTACGTAATTTGATGAGCAAAACTCAAATTTTCAACGAAGATTTTGAAGATTTTTTGAATAATTTTGATCTCTCAGAAGACGACTTTATTTTTTTAGATCCACCTTACGATTCGGATTTTAGTACTTATGCTAAGAACACTTTCAATAAAGATGATCAACAGCGATTAGCTTCATTCTTAATAAATGATTGTAGGGCTAAATGGATGATGATAATAAAAAATACTGATTTTATAATGGAACTTTATTCTAACCAAAATTTGACTATACGTTCATTTGAAAAAAAATATATGGTTAGCTTTATGAATCGTAATCGTAAGGACGTACAGCATTTGATGATCACAAATTATTTAAATAATAGAGCATAAATATGGCTATATCTGAAGCTGAATTAATTTTGCCAGCCCTATATCTTATCAGTAGATCTCAAAATGGAACGTTAACTACTCAGGAATTAATCAATCAGCTAAGAGAGTTGGTTAAACCTAGCCCAGACGATTTAGAAATTCTAGAAAGTAGGATAGATGACAAATTTTCTCAAAAGGTGCGTAATTTGGTCTCCCATAATAGTCTTGAGAGACTCGGATATGCCACCTATAAAAACGGTAGTTTCAAGATAACTTCAGATGGAATTAATTATCTTAACGTAACTGAAAATATAGAAGTAATTAATGAAAAATATCTTCCAGAATATGAAGGGGTAGAAACAATTGACCAAATTGATGATGATGACTCTATTACTGAGATTGATGAGATTTATCCTCAGAGTTCTCTGAATATAGAGAGAACACAATTTTCTGTTTTTGAATTGCGAAGAAAGTTGGATAAAAAAAAATTGATTCTAGATCCTGATTTCCAACGTAACGACGTCTGGAAGGCGCGACAGAAAGCTGAATTAGTAGAATCAATATTAATGAGTATTCCGATACCATTTATTTACCTGACAGAAACCAGCTTTGGAGAATTAGTAGTTGTCGATGGGAGGCAACGGTTGACCGCTCTGTTTGAATTTATCGATAATAAATACTCTTTGGGTAGTAAGCTTCAAATTTTAAAGCCATTGAAAGGTAAGAAATTTAGTCAATTGAATCCTTTAATGCAGGGAACTATTGAGGATTATCAGATAGTTACACATATAATAAAACCACCAATATCAGACAGGGTTTTAATTGATATTTTTGATAGGGTAAATCGCGGTGGTACTAATTTAAGTAACCAAGAAATTAGAAATGCTTTATACCAGGGGAAATGTACCCAGTTGTTGAAAGTGCTATCAGAATCCTTAGAGTTTAAAATTGCCACTAATTATTCTATTAAAAAGGACAGGATGAAAGATAAATATTTAATTTTAAGATTTTTGTCTTTTTATTACTGGAGAAAAATGGATCATAATGAACTAGATTTTATTGATTATCGAGGTGATACAGAGGAATTTTTGCCAAAGTATATGCAATATATTAATAAGTTGCCGGATACAGAGATAAATAGAATAGAGTTTATATTTAAACAGGCAATGATTAAAACTTATGAAATATTGGGGGAAAATGCGTTTAGATTGCCAAGTACCAGGAATGTCAATGTTAAACGCCCTATTAGCATGGCCATGTTTGAAGTTATTACATATTGGCTGGCAGATCCGGAAATGTATGGTAAAGGAGATTTAGTTAGAGCATACTACAACGATTTAATGGAGGATGATGAATTTTTAGATTCTTTTTTGAGTATTGATGCAACGACTAGATATAGATTTGAAAAAGTAGATAGAATTATTAGGGAGATAAAAAATGCTTGAAAAACTTAGAATAAAAAACTTTAAATCCCACAAGGATACTGAACTTTGTTTAAACAAGCTGACTTTACTTGTAGGTACAAATTCAAGTGGAAAATCTAGTATAATACAGGGACTACTTCTCATAATACATAATATAACAAATGAAAATTCTTCTCCGCTAAATGGCCACTTAATCTCTGTTGGAAATCTTAATGAGGTTTGTAATTATATTACAAATGCTAACGAATTTGAACTGCTGGTTAAAAGTAAAGATGAGGAAGTGGGACTAAAATTCATGCCGTCTGAGAGAAATGGAATAGATACAGATGTGTCATTCACTAATAGTTCCGATGAACTGAAGGAGTATCTAAATTACGCTAACAATAAAGTTCATTATCTGTCTGCAAACAGGATTGGAGGACAAGATTTATATAATAAGAATTTTGATAAATACGATGTGTTTGGACTGCACGGTGAATATGCTATTGATTATTTTCAATCGCATAAGACGGACTTGATTGATGAAGACTTGGTTAAAAATAAAGATAGTCAAACATTAGAAGGGCAAGTAGACTATTGGTTAGAATTGTTTTTTGGCCAAAAATTGTTAACTACGTCAATTTCTGGTACAGATAAAGTTAAGGCTGAATATAAATTACCTTTCGGCAGGAATATAAGACCTAAGAATACCGGATCAGGTATCAGCTACTTAATAAGTATTTTGATAATCTGCTTGTCGTCAAAACCAGATGATTTAATAATTATTGAAAATCCTGAAATTCATCTACATCCCAAAGCTCAGTCTAATTTGACTGATTTTTTATTATTTATTTCTTCAAAAAACCGACAGCTGATAGTGGAAACACATAGTGACCACTTATTCAACGGAGTACGTGTAGGAGTGATAAAAAATAAAATTACTGCGTCAGATGTGAATATTATATTTTGTAAGTTAGCCGACGATTACACTACGGATAATACTCATATCACATTAAGTGATAGAGGTAAAATTGAAACAGCTATTCCAGACCTTTTTGATCAATTTTCTATTGACCTCAAGACATTAGTTGGGTTTTAGTATGAATATCTTTTTAAATGAAATACTGAAATTTGATGGCTTGGAATATGTCCCTCAAAATGAAAGTGAGCTAAATGAGATTCTTGTTTCTTTGCTAAAAACACTTGAGAGTTTTAAGTTTCATAATGATGTTAAACTTTATTATTCGTCATTGGGAATGAAAGTTCTGTTAGATAATTTTCAACTTGTGATACAGGTAATCGGAGGCACTTATGACGATAGTTTAGATGCACTTAGAGTACTTTTGTCTGAGATTAACGCTGTTGACTGGACGTTAGCAAAGCTACACCGGGATGATATTTTATATTACCATCAACAAAATTTAGGTGCTACACCGTTTATCGTGAACGAATCAACCGTAGGCGAAGCTACCGAGTATAAATATTTAAATAATAAAGTTGCGCTTCTTAATTTATTATATTCCGATTATAACACTACTAATCCCGCACATATAAATAGAAGTGAAATCAATCCCCCTCCAAAGATGGATATGGTGGTAATTGAGACTGTGAAGCAAAAAAGTGAGCTCATAAACTACATTTTGACTAATAGAGCTAAGCGTATATATAATCACAATCCTAAGCACGGTGAGAATGGATTGGCAGTAATCCCGAACAAAAATGAGGTAGTTTCTCCTCTAGAGGGCAGTATAGCCGAAGCTGAAGATTTACTTGTGCATGCTGTATCAACATCTGCCAAGAATGAATTTTATGCATATGATAATATTCGGGAAAAATTTATTGTGTTTAAAGCGGATACTGCAACCTTTCATGGATATCACCCGATAGATCAGAACGAAGTTCCACAGGCGGTTAAAAAATTCTTACTTGATTAACGAATCTTATTTTAATATATTTTTGTTAATAATTTAAGCAGATTTAATATGCCTCATCTATATCAATTTAAAGGCAATCGCCTAGCCAAAACAATGTTATTGTTTTCATTTGAGCGTTATTTATTATATTAGATAATCTAAATCACAAAGGCATGGAAGTTTTTAGAAAATCTTTATCCGATATATTTTCACTATTGGTGCCGAAAGAGGGTAGGTCATACTATACTTGGCGTGAGATTATCATCGGATTAGTGTTAATAACTTCGCTCATTTTTGCAATTACACTATTGCCACGTTAATTTATTCGTAGAAACTAAAGTGGTTGAGTGGTCTTTTGACTTGTTATCGCTTTAGTTCTTTCCTCAATGGAGAGTATTTCGGGATATTTAATTTAAAATTAAATATTTCATTAGGTTGGATTTCTAAAGCTCGGCAAACTGCTATTAAACCGCTAACAGAGATATTGTTTTTGCCTCGAACTATTCGATAAACTTGGCTGTAGCTAAATTCAGTTCTATCTTGAATATCCTCTAAAGTTATTTTTTTTGCATTAGAAATTTCCCACAGTCGCTCTCTAATTAAATGCAAAGACTCCTGATCTATAAACTGTTCAGCCATCCAACAAAATGACTGTATATCTAAAACATTTATTATTCCAAATTTGGAATAATATTGTTTGTGTTGTATATTTGATAAAAGGTGTTAATAAAGAGTCTTGACTGCAAATTCTGACAATTGCAATGGGGAGAGACAATAGATTAATGCCCATGATGATATTTTGCGTACTTTCGTATACACTATAGCATTGTGGGCTCTATTGTATATCGTTCCCTAGGTCGTCAGAAACCTGCAGTCCGATATTTAGAGCCCAGCTATAGTGCTCTATTTACTGCCAAGACTCGTATAACCATACGAGCAATGAAAGCAAAAATCATCTACACGCAAAGACTAGTAAACTGCCTTGAGACATTGGTGAGACGAGTTGTTTTTGTATTGCTCAAACACATCATCACCCCTAAACAGTTGTTCGCCCTTATTATAAAAAGTCCGGTTTAAGATCTTAAGCCTCGTTTCTCTATCAGCAAATTATTTAGGTTCAAGCAAAATATGATGTGATAGGGGGCGGGGCTTTTTTTGTTTCCAGTTTTCTGTTAGTGGTTTTCTGCTTGAGTTGGTAATTAGAAACTTTAAGGCCACGTTCAATCTTGCCTCGGCTCTTGACATCCGAAGTGTAAAGTTTGTCCGCTCTTTGCCGCGGGGGCAAGGCACTTTTTTTCACGGTTTTGTTTTTATTGTTAATGGTGTTCAAGAGCACTGCGTGGTTGTCTTGATACAAAAGTTCCCAAAATCAAGAAAGAACGATGCTTCCAAGCTTGAGGCCTACGCTGGCCCGCCGTTCTTTCTGGCCGGCGCTTTTTAGGACAGTGCTGGTTGGTTGGTTGGTTGGTTGGTCGGTTCTCTGTTATCAGTTTCCGTGCTGGATGATTAAGAATAAAGGGTAAGGAATAAGGAACAAGGAGTAAGGAGAAAGGAACAAAAGTTGAGGTATGAAATCTTGGTATTGGGTTAAGTTTTAAAACGTCTTTTACTATGAAATATAATGTTTATCCTTTTGACAGGCTTTATGCGTTAAAGCCTAAGAATCCGGTTTAGTGGCTCTTTTGCGGGAACCGGAATAGTTAATGGTTATAAAATTTCGGCTTAGCGATAGGGTTAAGTGGTTCCCGCTTTTGTTTTTTCCGCTCTTTGCCGCGGGGGCAAGGAACAAGGAAGAAGGAACAAGGACTTTGACGCTGAGAGCGGAAAGCTTAGGGGGTGAGGAGTAAGGAGCAAGCAACAAGGAACAAAGAACAAGGAGCAAAGAATATTTTCAAAGACTAAAACTACCAACTAACTATAATAGACTAAAACCAACAAATATTTACTATGAAAAAAACAACGATTTTATGCGTAATGGCTGTGCTATGGCCTTACGGGAATAAGGAACAAAGAGCAAGGAGCAAAGACTTTGACGCTGAGAGCGGGTGGATTTGGAATTCGAGGTTGAGCGCTTATTTACTGGTTATACTTTTGTTCTTTGGCTTATTTACGATTGCGCAAGCTCAGGAAAGCAAAATTACAGATTTAAAGGTTGGTCAGAAGTTGGCCGATAGCTTTTGGAAGCAGGAGCATACATTTTATGAGAACGGAAAAACCGTTAAAAAAACGTTAGCTGAGCATAAGGGCAAGTTGCTGATCCTGGACTTTTGGGCAACCTGGTGTAGTAGCTGCCTTAGCCGGTTTCCTCATTTGGACAGTTTACAAAGGCAGTTTCCTGATAAACTTGCTATTGTATTGGTGAACAAGGTTAAAAGTGATAGTGATACGAACAAAGTAAAACAGACTTTTAATTCGCAGGCAAAAGGCTTGGTACTAAATACGGTAATTGGTGATGAGTATTTCGCTGAGGTGTTTCCGCATTGGGTTTTACCGCATTACGTGTGGATTGGTGCAAGCGGTAGTGTGGTTGGCTTTACAGGACCAGACTTCGTAAATGAAACTACAGTTGGCAAATTGGTGGATTTTAACAAGAAGGAAGGGCCAAAATTATGAGATTTCTAGCTACATTATTTTGCATGTGCCTAATTGGCTTTTATGCCAAGGCACAAAATGGCATACGCCTAAAGGATGTTGAAAGCGAACAGATTATTACAAACGCATCGGTAAGGCTGATTGGAACTAATACTATGCTTATGGTAAATGAGCGTGGTGAAGTATTGTTTGACGGCCTTAGCGGTAAGCAAAAGCTAAGCATTTCTGTTATCGGCTACCAAATGGATACGCTTGAATTGAGTTTACCCTTAAGCAAATGGATGGTTCATTTTTTAAGGCCGATAACAACCGAGCTAAGTGAGGTGACTGTAAACACTGGCTACCAAAAGGTGGCAAAGGAAAGGGCGACGGGAAGTTTCAGTTTAGTTGACAATAAAACCTTTAACCAGCAGATTGGAATGGATGTGCTGTCTAGATTGGAGGGGATAACGCCGGCGCTTAGCGTAGACAGAAGGTCTCTTGGTACGCCTACCATAATGGTTAGGGGGCTGAGCACTTTGCGTGGTGACCGGACGCCATTGATCATTTTAGATGATTTTCCGTATGCTGGAGATTTGGCAAACCTTAACCCGAATGATGTAGAAAGTGTTACGGTGCTCAAGGATGCGGCAGCGGCATCGATTTGGGGAGCAAAGGCCGGTAATGGCGTTATTGTAATTACTACTAAAAAGGGCAATTACAACAAAGCGATGCAAATTGATTTTAATGCTAGCGGCAGTATTAACAGTACACCTACTTTAAACGAATATAACAACCTGAATGCTGTAGATGCGATTGCTGTAGAGCAGATGCTATTTGGCAAGGGTTACTATAATAGCCAGGAAAGTTCTACTTTAAGAGCGCCATTTACGCCAGCTGTGGAGCTGATGATAGCGCAAAGGGACGGAAAGATTAGTGCGGAGGCTTTGAAACAGCAGTTGGCCATACTTGGTGGACAGGACATTATCAGAAACTACAAGGACAGTTTTTTTGAGCGTGCTGTTAGTCAGCAATATAGTTTAGGCTTAAGGGGAGGCTCTGCGAAAATGAACTGGTATATCTTCTCTGGCTACGATAGACAATTGACAGAGTTGGGTGCTACTGCTGAGCGCCTAAACCTTAAAATAGATAATACGATGAAACTAACCAGTAAATTGGATGTTGGTTTGTCTGTTTATCTGACGAGTTCTGCAAGTAGAAGTGGCAGGATAAATTTGGCTTCTTTGACAACCACAAACGGTTTTTTGCCGTCCTACACGCAATTTATGGCTGCTGATGGTACAGCGTTACCTGTGATGAAGGATTATAGGGCGAGTTATGTGGCGGGGCTAGGCGGCGGAAATTTGCTGGATTGGAATTACTACCCATTGACGGAAGGCGATTTGACACCTTCAACTAATGATAAATGGGATTTTTTGGGTAACCTAAGGGTTAACTACATGTTGCTAAAAGGATTGAAAATTGGTGTTAACTACCAATACCAAAAACAAAATGGCGACAGCAGAACTGCCTATGGTGTGGAGAGTTATTATGTCCGCAATTTGGTTAACCAATACACGCAGATTAACGGGACTACCGTGACTAGGCCGATTCCTTTAGGTGCAATTTATAATGATGGACAGGAGATTATAAGCTCGAACAATTTAAGAGGTCAGGTGAACTACGATGGACGGTTAGGCGACTTTAGCATTAACGCATTGATGGGTGCGGAGATGCGAAGTGCTACTACTGTTGCTGAGAACTCTATGAACTATGGCGTTGATGCAGAAAATTTGCAGACTGTTGCAATGGATTACGTGAATACTTTTAAGAACATTGTTACGGGTAACGTTAGCAGTATCTATTATAATGACAATTATTCGGGCGCTGTGAACAGGTATGTTTCGGCTTATGGGAATGCTGCGGTTAATTACAAGGGCAAATACACCTTGTCTGCAAGTGCGAGAAGAGATGCTTCTAACGTATTTGGCGTTGCTACGAATGACCTCTGGAATCCATTGTGGTCGGTAGGGGGAGCATGGTTGGTTTCTGCCGAAAAGTGGATGCAAACCGATTATTTGCCTTATGCCAGATTGAGGCTAACCTACGGTAGTAGTGGCAATAGTGATGGGAAGCGAGCTGCGGTTACGACAATTGTTTATGGTGGAACTTCGATATATACCAGGACACCGTACGCAAATTTTGGAAACTATGCCAATCCGGATCTGAGATGGGAAACGGTAAATACCTTGAATATTGGGGCGGACTTAAAATGGTTTAATGATAGGCTAAGCGTAGGGTTGGACTATTATGTGAAAAAATCAAAAGACCTAATTGAAAATTCGCCTTTGGATTATACAGGAGGTATTGGTTTTCAATTATTTAAAAATGCTGCGGAGATATCTGCAAGAGGGCTGGATGTAGAAGTTAATTCTGTTAACCTAAACGGAGCATTTCAATGGAACACATCGCTATTTGCCAATTTTTATAAGGATAAAGTTGATGCCTATTATTTGAGCAGTCAGGCTGCTTCGACGTTTGTTAGCGGAAATATCAGTGGCATTGTTGGAATGCCGGTTTATGGAGTATATGGTTATAGGTGGGCAGGCTTGAACCCGGTTAATGGAAATCCGAGGGGTTATGTTAACGGTGAAATTAGTGAGGATTATGCAACTATTACAGGTGCCAGAGCGACATTAGCAGATTTAGCTTATGTGGGTAGGATGTTTCCGACATTGACCGGGGCTATAGGCAATAGTTTAAGTTGGAAGGATTTTACCTTGGATTTTAGGATAGGTTATAAGTTTGGGTACCATTTTAGGCGGAGTGGAATTAATTATGGGTCGCTGTACAGTTTAAGAATGGGAGATAGGGAATATCCGAATAGGTGGCAGCAGGCGGGAGACGAGGCCTTTACCAATGTACCTTCGGCAGTTTATCCGGCAATTAGCGCAAGGGATAATTTTTACACTCGTTCTGAGGCTGTAATAGTAAGTGGTGACCATATAAGGTTACAGTATGTGGGCTTAGGTTATACATTTAACAAAAGCAAGTTTGCCAAACTTCCTTTTAGACAGGTTACGTTAAGAACGGTAGCAAATAATCTGGGCTTACTATGGAGCCGAAATTCATTAGGTATAGGTCCGGATTATCCGGGAGCGGTACCTACTAAAGTCTATTCGTTTAATCTACAGTTTAGTTTATAAAAGTTATGAAAAGCTATTTTAAGAATGTGGGTTTGCCCATGTTGTTTTTGACCATATTAATGATGTTTGGTTGCGAGAAGTTTTTGGATGAAAAGACTAATGCAACATTAGCAATACCAAGTACAGCGAAGGATTTGCAGGCGTTAATGGATACGTACTATGTTTTGAATGAAACCGATGCTAGTGCGGACGAGGTGAGTGCGGGGGATTTTTATGTAACAGATACGGACTTCGGAACGAGGACGGAGACGGATCAACGTCTATATACTTGGCAAAACAGCAACACATTGGCGACGAGGTTGAATGATTGGTATTACTGTTATACCATTATCTATAGGACTAATTCTGTTATAGAGGGCGTAGATAAGGTAAAGCCAACTAATTTAACTGCGGAGAGCTTAAAGAATACGAAAGGACAGGCTCATTTTTTTAAAGCTAAAGCTTATTTGCAAGCTGTGAATATTTGGGCTAAAGGCTATAACAAACAAACTGCGAGTACAGATTTAGGCGTGCCGATTAGAAAGGAAGCAGACTTTAATGCACCAACTGTTAGGGCGACTGTGGAAGAGAACTATCAAACTATTATTGCTGACCTGAAAGCTGCTATAGATTTGTTGCCTAACCAACAAATACATGTGATGCGGCCTTCAAAAGCAGCCGCTAACGCTTTGTTGGCAAGGGTTTACTTATGGATGGGTAATTATGCCGAGGCGCTGAAATATAGCAATAATGCTATGGCAATCAAAAAAGATTTAATAGATTTTAATACGTTAACGGCGAGTGCCATACAACCCTTGGCACAGTTTAATACTGAGGTATTAATGGCCAGCAGGATGGTTAACTTGCCGATAATTGCCCCTAGTAGAGCGAAGGTATTGCCGGAGTTGTATAACAGTTATGAAAATAACGACCTACGCAAAACAGTTTATTTTAGGGGTAATGCCGACGGCTCTTATGCATTTAAGGGAAGTTATGATGGAACAACACTTTACTTTAGCGGTGTTGCAACAGACGAAGTTTATTTAACCAGAGCGGAATGTAATGCCAGGTTAGGGAATGTGGACCTTGCGATAAGGGATTTGAATGACCTGTTACGCAAGCGTTATAGAACTGGAACTTACGTGGATTTGGCCCAAAGAAACCCTGTGTTACTGCTCGAAACAATTATAAAAGAACGCAGAAAAGAATTGCTCTTTAGGGGATTGCGATGGGCGGATATCAAACGATACAATAGAGATGGAGCGGGAATTAGTTTGACTAGAACGGTTGCTGGTAAGACTTATACTTTGGAAGCCAATAGTGCAAGATTTGCGATTCCGATACCCGAAGATATTATTTTACTGAGTGGAATACCGCAGAATAGTTACTGAGTGTTTTCTGTTGCCGGTTGCCGGTTTACAGTTGCTACTATAGAGTCTTCAGTTTTCAGGCTGGAGTCTTGAGTTGGCAATAGAAGAAAGCGGTTGAAGGTTAGGGAAAAAAGCTGGACTTTGTGTCCAGCTTTTTGGTTTTTAATCTTTTCTACTAATTACTTTAGAAGTGGTGAACATATCCGCAGACGTGGTGTGTGTATTGTAGAAGTCGGCAATATCATCGTACTCATTATCTTGGAACACTACTAAACATGGTAGTTCTGTGCCAGGATTGCAACTTTCTGGATTAGGCTGGCTGGATACATCTTGCCATTTAGTTGGGTCGTCAAGGTCGGCATCGCTATTTCCTATGAAGCGATATTTTAGTGTAGTGACTTTTTTCTCGCTTTTAAATGCACTTGTTGTAAAGACTATACCACAAACAACGATTAGGGCTAGCAAGCCGGCAAGGATTTTTTTTAGATTTTTCATGTTAGAGACTGCTGTTTTGCATTTGAAAAAGCAGACGAAAAAGTTAGGTTTAAGTTTTCCTCCCTTTGCACCCTCCAGAGGGTTGCATGAAAAGTTTGGAAGAGTTGAATTATGTTGGCCGTTTTGGTAGGCGCTACACCTTAAGTTTTACCTCCTAGAGGTTAGCTTAATTTTAGTTTCATCATGTCTGATTTTCCTCCCTGTTGCAATCCCGAATATTCGGGATTAAATCTGCCAAGGGGCAGTTAGGGCGCATGGCATTTTTAAGGGTTTAGTTTTTAATATATGGTATCCTTTTCCGAAAGATGATTGAAGTTAGCACCAGCGACGTTGGTAAAATTGTTTAGTGTATTAAATAAGGGTTTTGGATGGTGGATTTTGGTTACTCTTATGAGAGGGGATTTTGTTTGTTGTTAAGATTAAGGCCATCACTCCAGTCTTACCTCGGCTTCCCGCCGCCGATTGGCTCCTTCTAGGCTGCGGTATGGTTTGATTAAAGAACAAGGAATGAAGAACAAGGAATAAGGAGCAAAGAACAAGGAACAAAGAGTAAGGGGTTTGGGTGTTCAAAGTTCTCGGTTGTAAGTGCTAAGAGGAATAGAGAGTAAGGAATAAAGAGTAAAGAAAAATGATTTAGAGTTTGGGGCCAGAGTAGGAGAATACAGCGTTTGTTTTTGAAGTTGACAAGTTAGGCTATAGTATTCTGGATTGGCGGTAGCGGGCAAAGGTGGAGTAGCCCATATTTAGATAACTGGCGATTAGATCGGCAGTAGCTACTTGTATTAAGGTTGGGTGAGTTTGCATAAAGTTTTTGAACCTTTCCGCAGGCTCAACTTTTAACAGATAGATGTATTCGAATAATTGCGTTGCTTCAAGTGCGAATAATAGGTTAATAATTTCGGCAATTTGGTGACTCTGTTGAGCAAGATTTGTAAGTTTTGCAAAACTTATAGCAAACAGCTTACATTCATTTAGCGCAACGATAGTGCTTGCTAAGGGGCTCTTGGTTATTAGGCTGGGCAACAATATAACAGGTTGATTACTGAACCAAAAGCGATTTACATTTTTTTGCCCGGCATTGTCACTATAGCTAAGCAGATTACCAGATTCGATAACAAAAAGACTATTCGCAATCTTGCCCTCAGCAAAAAGTATTTCATTTCTACGGAAAGTTAGTGTTTCTGCAATTTCACTAATTTCCTCTAAAGCAGATAATGATACCTGATATAAAGGAAAATTTTCCGACAGTAAATCATGTAGGATTCTGGTTGGCATAAATAAAACTATTATTAGCGATTGGTGGCACCTCCAATCGCTATTAATTTAGATGTTATAGGGATGATTTAAAGCTAAGCTAGTAGGTAATCTCAATGTCGAGATTGCCTGATGCATGGTAGGGACCGCCATCAGGAATCATTTCTGCTTTGACTTTTGGTCTAATCAATTTTGCGCCCCGCATTAGTGCATTAATCTTTGACTCTGGCTTGATCAATGTAATTGGCAAACGATTAACCATTGCAAACGAAGTTTGTGTTGACAGGAATGCGGTCATTTGAGGTTGTTGACCCTCGATGAATGCGATTTGACTCTCGGTTAAATCGAAGTTTTCGGACATCCAACTGTTAAAGTGATTTGCTACTGCATTAGCTACTACTTGCAGTTCTTGATCTGTAAGTGCATACAAATCTTTTTGCATGGCTTGGAAGCCAGCATCGGAAAAAGGATACTTTTTCATGATAAATGAAAATTAGGTTCAAGTTTGCCTTTCGGCTTTAATTGGTGCAAACATATTTTGTGCAGGCTGGAGGTGCAACGAAAATTCGGGCATTGAAACCCAATGATAGCGAGATTGAGAATGAACGATACATTGACCCTATAAGTGCCTTATTTGATAAGAAGATTTATATGTTCTGCTCTGCAGATTAAATGGGCGAATTCATTTTTCGTTAATTTTATTTTTTAATAATTTGAATAATGCGTTTCTCAACAGTCTACAACTATACCAAGCCCATTGGCTATCCTGGCGCATTTTTGCGTTATCCGCTTGCTCTTCTAGTGGCTCATTATCTGGTAGTTTATGGTGAACCAGAAAAATTTTATGAGTTTTTCTATATGCCTTATTATTACCCTGCTTTGCTTGTAAGTTTATTAATAACCATAATGGTTAGTGAGTTTATTTACTGGAGTACAAAAACTCTAGATTACTATTTTTCTTGGTTAGAGGATTACCCTTATAGAATCTCTTCGCAAATAATTATTGGGGTTGCTTTGCCCTTAGTGGTTGTATATTGGTGTGCAAAATATTATTTCAGTGTAAATGGTGCGCAGGCTAATTTAGATGAATACTGGAGGTATGATTATAATCTTGTTGCCTGCTTTATAATTATGCTAAATTCTTACTATTTAATATTTTATGTAATCCGGATTAAGGTTGAGCAGAGTAGGGAGCGTTTGCCTAACATGTTGAAAATTCCGTTAAGCTCTAGGGATAATGATTGGGCGATTATTTATGCACAAAAGAAGTCTTGTGTAGTAATTGATTTTAGTGGGAAATCTATATTCATGGAGGACTCATTAGAAAATACAATCAAAGGGCTGTTAACCGATGATTATTTTATGATCAACCGGTCTGACGTTATTCATTATTCATGTATAGAAGGATATTTCCCTAATACTTCGAGAACGCTTGAGTTAGCAGTGAATGAGTCGATTGCTAAGGGTAGGAAATTTATCGTTAGTCAGCGGAAGGCTGTGACGTTTAAACGATGGTACGTGGGTAGGGGCAAGGCTGATTAATTTTGAGTATAGTTTTTTTTCTATTGAAAATCACTTGGTAAAACCTGTAGATATAAATGTTAAAACTATAAAAAGATGAAGTGGCGGATGAAGAGTTTTGATTTTCTCACTATTGAGGAAATAATACCTTACTGGGAATAATCGGAATTATTTGTCTAAACATAAAACATAGTTTACTATATTTATATCGAGAGCGTTAATTTGATTATGGGAGCCGTCTGCAAAGATAGCTCCCGTTTTCTTTTTAGGGGGTTGTAATTATAGGATTGAAAGATCTATAAGGAGAGACGTTAGCATTTTTTGTTTTCTCGGCAGTAAAATTGGTCACAATAATCTTACACCCGTTCCAAGGTATTCGTTCAATTTCTCATCTTCCGGGACCAGCTCAGTAACCAAATAATTGATATGCTCCAAATCGGCAACTTTTAGGCGTAAGGAAATATTTAGTTTTTCTGAGATGCAAAGTATGGCAACTTTTTTAGAGGCGTTAAACATAGCCTTTTTCAGTTGATTAATTTCCCAATCGGTATCGGTTAAGCCATCTGTAGCATGTAAGGCACTAGTGCCCATAAGGCATAAGTCTACCTTAATTTCTGCTAGCTGACTAATTACATGCCCACCATAAGTAATCTGCGAATTTTTAGAAAACAGACCACCAATCAATATCACTTCAATATTTTGGTATTTTGCCAATTCTACGGCAACCAACGGACTGATAGTAAAAAACGTAGCGCTCAGGTTTTCAGGAAGTTGTTTTACTAATTCAATAATCGTTGTTCCGCCACCGCTTAAAATTACCATTCCATCTTTAATTAAGGGGATGGCTTTTTTTGCTATTATTATTTTTGCATCCTTGGCATAAACGGTACTATCATCAAAGGTAGAATGATAAGATTTTGATAATGCTCCGCCATGAACCTTATAAAGCAGGTTATCGTCAGACATTTCCTGCAAATCCCTTCTAATGGTATCCTCAGATACGTTTAAAAGTTGCACCAGATCTGATGTGAGCACGCGGTTATGCAAGTTAATCTGTTTCATTACAAATTCGTGTCTTTCTTTTTTTAACATAGATATTAGAGCTGTTTGGAATATAGTTTGAAGATAAAAATATTGTGCGGGTTTTTGCGGTTTTCTGCAATATTAATTTGTTGCATATGAGTTAAATAGTTTAAAATTTTCTTTTTTTACTCGAAAACATTTATCATATTTACTTTGCGGTATTTTTAATGCGTATTTGTGCGTGTTTGATTTCGTGCAACCAACAAAACAAAACTTAAAATTTATTAACCAAAATCATGTTTATGAAAAAAAAGCTACTCATGCTGTTTTTGGGCTCGTTACTTTTTGCTTTCCAAGCGCTGGCGCAACAAGTTACGGTAACTGGTAAAATTACCTCAACAGAAGACGGGCAGCCCATTCCAGGTGCTTCTGTAAAAATTAAGGGAACTGCTAATGCTGTACAAACAGCGCCTGCCGGACTCTACTCAATAAAAGCAAACAGAGGCGATGTGCTGCAGTTTACTTATTTAGGAAGAATTGCACAAGAAAGAACCGTGGGCAATTCATTAGTAATTAACGTTGCGTTGTCTGAAGACGCTCAGGCTTTGAATGAAGTAACCATTACCACCGCATATGGTATAGAAAGAAAAAAACCAAGCTTAGGTTATTCGCTTCAAACCGTTAAGGGTGATGAAGTAACTCAAACAGGACGGGAAAACTTCATTAATGGTTTGGCAGGAAGGGTTCCTGGAATGGCTGTCAACCAAACTACAGGCGATCCGGGAGCTTCTTCGCAAATTGTTTTACGGGGTATAACATCGTTAAGCGGTGATAACTCCCCATTGATTGTAGTTGATGGTCTTCCGATTGATAACTCTGTTACGAGTCAAACTAATACAGCAATGACAGGAACAATGGTTAATCGCGGATCCGATTATACCAATAGGGGTGCAGACATAAATCCTGCAGATATTGAGAGTTATAGTATTCTTAAAGGACCTGAAGCAACCGCACTCTATGGAAATTTAGGCTCTGGTGGTGCAATTGTTATTACGACAAAGAAAGCGAAGGCCGGCAAAGCAACCGTTTCTTATAACGGATCGTTGAGAATTGAAACAGTTAATGATGCACCTGAAATACAGACGGTATATAGTCAGGGAGCATCTAATGGTGTTGCAAGCGGTGGGTCATTTAATTTTTTTGGGCCAAAATATCCTGAGGGTCAAAGGCTTTATGATAATATAAAGAGTTTCTTTGATACTGGTATTGCTCAAAAAAATAATTTGGTTTTCGAAGGTGGAAAAGAGTCTTTTACTTATCGTTGGTCTAATGAATTTACAAATAATAAAGGTACTATCCCTACCACTCAGTATAAAAGATTCGTTTCTTCATTGGCAAGTACAGCGGCTATATCAAAAGCTATAAGCCTAACCACACGATTTAGTTATACAAATGCTTACAATAAAAAGGCAAACAAGGGTAAAGATGGTTTTTTGATGGGTTTGTTGGGTTTTCCTTCTAGATTTGATGTTAACAACTGGCAAGATGCCTTAGGGAATAGGGTTATCACAACTGGTACAATTTATACAGAAACTGATAATCCATTTTGGGACGTCAATAAAAATACAGCCGAGGATAAAACAAATTCCCTTTTAGCCAATACAACCTTGAGTATTAAACCGAACAAATGGTTAAACATAACAGGAATTTTAGGTACAAACATTTCTAATACAGAAAGTTTAATTGTTTATCATGCTCAGTCTTTTTATGGTTCAGGTAGCGCAGCCACACCGACTGGAGGCGTAGTCAATACAAGTCAAGCTTCGAATAAAATAATTAATGGATCTTTAACAGCTTCTGCCACTCATAACTTCGGCAAGTTCAATAACAGGTACATAATTGGAGCTAACTTTCAAGATGTTAACAATAAAATAAATTCAGCAAGAGGACAGAATATGTTTGATCCTAATTTCTACAGTATAAATAATACACTTCCTGCCACGCAATCTGCAAGGCTTTATGTAGGTAGATATAGAAATGCAGGAGTATTTGCACAGGCAATATTAGGGTACGAGAACTTGCTATATCTTACTTTGACGGGCAGGGCGGATGCAGCTTCCCGTTTGCTTCCAAATGAGCCATACTTTGCATATCCATCTGCTAGTTTAGCATTTAATTTTACTGAGCTAGACGCTGTTAAAAAATTAACTTGGTTAAGTAGTGGTAAGCTGAGATCGTCATTTGGTATAACCGGTAAAGAACCATACAAGCTTTATGCGCTTGCAACTAGATTAAATACCGTAACGAGCACGGGCGGTGGGTTTGCGTATGATATTGCGAATGGAGGTAATCCGAGATTAGTTCCTGAACAAACGAAGGATTTTGAAGCGGGTATTGAACTTGGCTTTTTAAAAGAGAGATTGTCGCTCGATTTTACCTATTATACAAGGAATAGTCATAAGCAGATTATCTTACCTAGGATAAGTTATGGTTCTGGTTTTGTTCTACGTATGATGAATGGTGGAGATGTTGTTAACAAAGGTTTTGAGGTGCAGCTGAAAGGGTCGCCTATCCGTACCAATGATATAGGTTGGGATATGACAGTGAACTTCACGCACTATAGGGGTCGAGTTAACTCTATTGCAGAAGACTTGCCAGAATTCTATGAGTCTGATACTTGGCTTGGAAACGGTGTACGAGGTGCAGTTTTTCCAGGTTCTAGCACTGGTGCGCTTGGTGGATGGGTAAATGATAGGAACAATGCTGGGCAGATATTAATTAACCCTGCTACTGGCTTACCTATTTTGAAAAATGACACTGATTTCTACCTGATTGGTGATAGAACGCCAGATTTTACAATGGGTTTTGTTAATAATTTTCGCTATAAAAGCTTTAACCTTTCTTTTCTATTCGATTTAAGAGTTGGTGGTGACGTGTATAATCAAACGCAGTATGAATTATATCGAAGAGGTTTGAGTACAAAAACACTTGATAGGGAAGTTCCTAGAGTAATAACTGGGGTATTGAAAGATGGCCTAGAAAACACAGCAAATCCGACTATTAATACTATTGTGATTACACCTGCAACTAACAGTAACTACTACAGTTCTACAACTTCGGGTATTGCACCAGAAATGTTCGTAGAAAAGAATATTAAAGCATTTAGATTGAGAGATGTAACACTGGGTTACGATCTTCCTTCGAAGTTGGTTTCGAGGACTAAATTTATCTCTAATTTGGGGTTGTTTGTAACCTTAACAGATGTATTCTTATTAACAAACTATTCGGGTATAGATCCTGATGTGAATGGGAATAACCCAAGTGTAGGTGGTTTGGGTGGTTATGGAATTGATTATGGTAATATGGGTAGGCCTTTAGGGGTTAACTTAGGATTGAGGATTAAATTATAATTACTAAATTTTATTTATGAAATATATTAAAATAAGTTTCATTCTCTTAATAATGATATTTATTAGTGGATGTAAAAAGTGGCTAGATGTGAACACAGACCCTGCTACGCCACAGGTTGCGAAGGCAGAATTTTATCTGTCACCAATTCTTTTCCAAATGGCAAACAATACAGCAACGGACAATCGCGTCATTTTTAAGTACACGCAGAATATGTTGTCGCAAGACGTTATTGATGCTAGCTTAAACTGGGAGAAGCATGGCTACCAGTCTGGTAATGACTTAGGTGGCTCGATGTGGAGAATGACATACGTGAACTTAGGACTTAACTTAGAATCTATGATTGCGGATGCAGAGGCCAACAACAAGTGGACATATGCTGGCATTGGTTATGCAATTAAAGCCTGGGGATTTCAAATTCTTACTGATGCGCATGGGCCCATTATTTTAGACCAAGCTTTTGATTCCGAACGTTTGAGTTTTAATTATCAAGATCAACCAGAAGTTTATGAACGAGTTAGACAATGGTCGCAGAAGGCATTAGAGTGTTTCAATAAAACTGATGGTGCAAACTATACGGCGGTTCTGGCCGGTGCTAGCGGGGATCAAATGTATAAAGGCGATAGAGAAAAATGGAAAAAATTTGTATATGCTAATCTGGCTCTTCAATACGTACATTTAGTAAATAAACCTCAATTTAAAACACACTATGCAGATAGCGTTGTTAAGTATGTAAATCTATCTTTTGTAAGTGCTGCAGATGATGCTACTATTGCATTTAATGGTGTTACAAGTGGCGACTCAAATCCTTTAGGACCATTGTTCAATTTGTTGGGTACAACCTCCACCACTGCTGGAACATACGGCAGAGTTGGCCAGCCAATAGTTGATTTGCTAACAGGTGGTGTTAGGGGTACTCCGGCGGTTAACCCAACTTCTTCAGCAGATCCAAGATTATCAAGGATGATTAACCCGATATCAACACCAACCGTGCCGGCAACTAATGGTGTATATAGAGGTGTTATCGTTACGCAAGGCGATGTTGCCACTGTAAAAACTATTCCTAATGTTTTAGGTTCGGTTTCTGCACCTTTTCCCGGTAAATATATTTTTTCGGATAAGGCTAGGTATCCGATCATGAGCTACTCACAATTACAGTTTGCCAAATCGGAGGCTCTTTTGCAAAAAGGCGATGCAGCTGGTGCATATGCCGCGTATATTAATGGAATAAGGGGCCACATGGCTTTTATCAACGCTTACGGGTTGTTTCCTGGTGGAGCAAGCGCTATTAGTGCTAATGAAATCACCGCTTACCTAGCTACAAGTGAGGTTGCGCAGAATGCAGGAAGCTTAACACTTTCAGATATTATGCAACAAAAATATATTGCTCAATGGGGTTGGGCTGGTATGGAGCAGTGGTCCGATATGAGAAAATATCATTACGATCCTTTAATATTTAAAACGTTTAAACAGTTGGAAGAATCACAATTCTTTATCAATAATGGTGGTAAAAAATATGCTTACAGACTTAGACCAAGATATAACTCTGAATATATTTGGAATAGAGAAGAGTTATCGAAATGGGGTGGATTAGCAACTAATTATCATACTGTTGAAACTTGGTTTACTTTACCTTAAACATCTAATCGAAAAATTATGAAGATATATTCAGCCATTTCTTTTTTTGCATTTGCATTTATATTTCTATTCGCGGGGTGTGATAAAAATGAAATTAACTATGGGGAATTTGAAAAGGTTTCCCCCGATCAAACATTAATAAAATTTAACGTAAACATTGCTTTAACGGCCAATCCGTCCTATCAAATTAAAATAAATGGACAGCGTGTGAGCACTTTGATTCCTAGTAGGTATCCGTATCCGGGAGGAGGTTACAATACTTCTGGCGACTCAAGAGCCGATTATCTCCCAATCAAAACTGGGAGTAATGAGGTATCATTTACCATACCAAAAAAGGGAACCAACATCGATTCTGTTGAGTTGTATAAAACAACTGTAGATGTTGCGTCTGGTAAAGCATATTCTTTACACGTTAGCGATACAACTAGTGCTATTTCTGCTCCTAAGAGCTTATTGGTTGAAGACGACTTTACTATACCAGATTCTGGGTTTGTAAGATTTAGATTCGTTCATTTAATGCCAGGCGTCGCCCCTCTAGATTTATATAATGGAACAACATTGGTCAAATCAAATATCAGCTATCTTAAAGCTAGCGATTTTTTTACGCTACCCATAGGAACTCCTACGGGCAGCGTATGGAGTGTTAGGTTGACAGGCTCTGCGCCAACATCAACTGCTATAGCAACTTATACTAGTGCAAACACAATTACTAACAAAAGAGTTTACACAGTGTTCGCTACTGGCTATATAGGTAAAACAGATGCAACTCGAAAGCCTTATCTTTCGTTTTATCTAGTAAGGTAATATAAAAAAGCCGCTTAGGAATTAAGCGGCTTTTTTTGTTTAAAAGCTTGTCCGGACGTATTATATGACTATGATAAATTAAAAGGACCGGGCGTATTCCTGGAGTATTATGATTTGTAAATTTGAAACTGAGATCGCAAGAAATGATTAATTGATGATTTTTTATTCAAATTTCGAAAAACATTAGTGATTATGTTAAAAAAACATTTTGATTTAAGCATTGTGATTCACTTGGAAAATGGAAGCTTTAAAATGTTGCAATCATTTTTAAACAAGCATCTTAAAGACTTTAATCATAACGGCATAGAAATTTTAATAGTTTTTTCCAATCTTAAACTAGAAGCTGAAATTCAAGTTTATCTACGAGAGCATTTGTTTTATAACTGGAAACTTATCCATGTGCCAGATACAACGGCTATTTCTATTTATCAAATTGCGAAGTACCATGCTGTATTCAATAGATTATTGATTATGGATTTAAGCTTAGTTTTAAGGGCAGAAGCTATAACAGAAATTTTCAAGCTTGTGGAATACTATAATGCCAAAACTGTTGTAGCATATCCAGTTTCTGAGGATAAGGATTTGTTAAGTAATCCATATACATATATCCCCTCAGTTCTATTTGTAGATAAAAACCTAATTGTAGAAAATTTTGATTTTAAAGATAATAAATCATTAGTACTTAACATGCAGCATAGGGGCATATCAGTTTACGTACTAAAAAGCTGTTTGGAGGTGAATTTATTTGTCGAAAATAATTATGATAATAACACTGTGGAAGAAAGAATAGTACACTACGGCACTGTCAAATTTAATTATATTGAGAAATTTTTTCTGCAAAGCCAGTTATATAGTTTTCTTCAAGAATTCGAGAATTATGAATTAAAGTCAAAATCCTTTATTGTCAAAGCAAAAGTTATCGCATTAGTTTCAGTTTATAATGAAAGAAGGCATCTTAAGGATTTTCTTACAAACATCGCCAATAATTGCGACGGGATTATTATACTAGATGATGGTAGTACAGATGATAGCTATGAGGTAATTGAAGATGAAAAGGTTCTTTTAAAGGTTAGAAAGTCTAGAAATGGATTTAAAGATTTAGATAATAGAAATCTATTATTAAAATTGGCATTTTTTTTCGATGCAGATTGGTTATTATTTATAGATGCGGATGAGAGGATCTCGCCGAAACATCAAACAATAAATGAGTTGGTTGAAAATTCAAGTAACACGACATACAGTCTTAATTTTGTGGATTTATGGGATAACGATCAATATTTTAGAGCTGATATTAATTATTTGAATAGGCAAAATCAAGAAGGTCTTTATAAGCGATATAGACTATTTAAAAATATTGGCTATTGCCAAATCCATTTGGGAAATCAAAGGCAATTGCATTTTGCCTCTGTCCCATACTTTAATGATTGTGCGGATAGTGCGGTGTTAATTTATCATTTTGGCTTGTTGAATTTCGAAGATAGGTGCCGTAAATATAATTTCTATCGAAGTAATGATCTATGGCACTCAAAAGAATATTATAATTACTTATTGGACAAAAATGTCATTCTCAAAAATATAAATCTAATCTCTGAACTTAATTGGAGGTGAAATGATTGTTCGCAATGCAATGGGAATGCCATTTTTTAAATTATATTCTTATATTTAGTGTAAGAGTTTAAGACGCTAAAACCTCTTACGTTTTGCAACGAAAAAAATAAACTGAGAATTTAACTTAATCTTTGCTTATGGTTGAAAAATAACTTTCACATTAATTTTATGACTTGCACTAGGTGCGAGAAGTAATGAAGATTGGAATACTTTATTAATCCCAATAAACCTTTGATTTAATATGTCATGAAAAAGAAACTAAAACTTAATAAAATAACAATTAGCACCATGGATACGAATGCCATGCGACAAGTAAGAGGAGGAGCGACATTTGATGCTTGGCAAACTTATGAGCCAAATTGTACCGATGAAACTTGGGCGCAAGGTTGTACTAATGATCAGTGTACTTATACGTGTACTATGCCGACTGATTCCGCAGGAGTAGAGTGTGGAGAAACAATCGGTATTGAATGTGGCCCGAGCTACGAGGGTTGTCCTTCTTATGGAGGTGGATGTACTGGGGAAACTTTACACCCAGCATGCCATACCCAAGGATGCGCCCCCCAAACTTTAAATGTCTGCCATTTTACAATATAGTATTGATTTACTAAAGTTAACCTATATATTTTATAGGTTAACTTATTAGTTTGACGGTAAGAAGATAGCAAGATATGAAAGGAGCTATACACTTAAAAATAGTTGAGATTGCAGGTGAGCTTAAGAAACAATTGCTAGAGAAAGAAATGAGCGCTGGGCTCTTGAGCGGACAAATGGGGATAGCGTTGTTTTTTTCTCATTATGCATTATATACAAATGCTGAGTACGATATTGAATTTGCACATGAGTTGATAGAAAATACACTGACACGATTTTCTGATAGTAGCTATGGTTATACTTTCTCTAATGGAATCAGCGGAATGGGATGGTTTTTAGAGCATCTGAAAACGATTGATTTCATCGATGTTGATGCTGAAGCACTCTTTGAAGATATAGATAATATCTTGCAAGATAAGATGCATAAAGAACTTATTGGACATAACTATGATTTTTTGCATGGTGGATTGGGTATATTTTACTACCTTTTAAATCGAAACCATGATAGTAACCTCGAAAAGATGTTCGTAAAAACTATACAAGCCCTAGACGACATTTCAAAATCTAAAGGAGATAAATTAGCTTGGCTTGATTACGATGCGAAAAAAAAACAAAGCATACCTGATACTTATAATTTAGGTCTTGCTCATGGAGTTCCTGGTATAATATCAATTTTAAGTAAAGCGTACTTTGTAGTTCCGTGTATAAAGGATTCGATTTATCTTATGATTAGAAATGCAGTAAATTTTATAATATGGCGTTTCGAAAACTCGAATAGGTTTAATAGAGAGTCTTATTTTCCTTATGCTTATAACGAGTTACATCCTGAGGATACTAACTCTCGATTAGCTTGGTGCTATGGAGACCTTGGAGTTGCGCTCGCATTAAGGTCGGCAAATTTAGTTTTAAAAGATAGAAAGGTCGAAATGATCATAAATCAAATTTTAATGCTTTCGGTTAAACGCCAGAATATTGGCAGTACGCGACTTTACGATGCTGGTATTTGCCATGGAACGGCAGGTGTCGCACATATATATAATTCTTTCTATAACGAGTCAAAATTAGATTATCTAAAAGACGCATCAGATTTTTGGTTCAATGTTAGTTTAACACAAGCTAATTTCACGGATGGTTTAGCTGGCTTCAAAGCATTTAGAAATGACATAGGTTATGTAAATTCAGCATCCTTTCTTGAGGGCATTGCTGGCATTGGGCTAACTTATATAACTTTTCTTAATAATGATTTTAGGTGGGATAAGTCGCTTTTAATTACTATATAAATACTTATGCCTTACATTTCAGATTTTTTCGTTCTTAGAACACCGCTGATGCCATTTGGATTGGCAACTGAATTTTTCAAAAATCCCAAACAACAAAATAAAATACTAAAGAATTCATTTGGTAATACTCTACTCCAGGAGGCTATCTATTTGGCTTCAAATGAATTATATGCGCAGCTTTTAAAGTATTTAAGGGATGAAGTAATCGATAACAAGAAAAGATCCTCTTTAGAGGAGACCTTATCAGAATATCTCTTGAGACTGAGTGCAAGATGTACGCCCTTCGGACTATTTGCCGGCATATCGATTGGTAATTTTGGGGAAGGAAACAGTATTAATTTAGCCGCTAATACACAGCCTAATTCAATTTATAGAGCATTGAGATTAGATTCCACTGTAATAGCCGAAATGGTAAGATATTTTGAAGCTTTACCAAAATTTAGAGATATAGCTGTCTATCATCTTAATTCTAGTGCTTATAAAATAGGGAGGAAATTGAGGTTTATTGAGTACAAAATTACCAATGGGCGTAGGAGTTATAATTTAACAGAAATTGACCTTGTTTCACCTCTAGCGAAAATTATTAATAAATCCAATGATGGTATAACTGTTGCGGACGCTATGGCGATATTGTTAGAAAATGGGTACGGCCAAGAAGAAAGCTATATATATATACAAGATTTGATCAATAGTCAAGTGTTAGTGAGCGAAATTGAACCTTCAATAATAGGGGAGGATTTTTTTAATATCCTCACTGAAAAAGTCCAGTCTTTTAAGCTGCCCCATGGGCAGACTCTGTCACAAATAAAAAAAATAATCGAAAATATCGATAACGACAAACCAGATATAGGTTTATATCAAAAACTTGCTGATAAAATCGAGCCTTTTGACAGCGAAAAGCAAATTAAGACTCTTTTTCAAGTAGATCTCAATATAAATAATAATAATATATCGTTAAACAACGATGTTCATGAACGTCTTTTTGAGGCGGGTATTGCGATAATGGCATTAAACCCGGCCGATCTTGGAACTACCAATCTTGAATTGTTCAAAATGTCGTTTTTTGAAAAGTATGAGTTTGCTCCTGTAAGACTTGTGGACGCCATGGATACTGAAATTGGAATTAACTATAAAAAGTTACAGGAAACATCAAAATTTAAAAATCAAAGCTCTAATCCACAATCTGAGTTAATACGAAGATTTAAAAGAGCAAAATTGAATCAGTGTCTTAGCGATAGGACGACAAATATTGATATAACAACCGAGGAAATGCTGAAGTTTGGAATAAAGTTGAGTGAAGAAAACTTACCTCAATCATTCAGTATAATGGCAAAAGTTTTGGATAAAGATGCTAAATCGCTACAAATTGAGAGCTTGGCAGGGCCGTCATTTTCAAAACTATTGGGTAGATTTTGTAATTCAAATGAACAGCTCAAAGCTGAGGTATGGAAGATGACTAGTAAGGAGATGGAGTTATTTCCTTGGCAGACACTTGCGGAAATTGTTCACTTGCCTGATGATAAGACAGGTAACGTTTTAAATAGGCCGCATTTATCAATGTTTGAAATTCCTTATTTAGGAAAGTCGCGATTGCCTGCGAAAAATCAGGTTAGGATAACCGACTTATATTTAAAAATGGTAGATAAAAGGCTTATTATATTTTGCAAAAAATTGGGGAGGGAAATATATCCTAGACTTTCTTCGGCTCATAATTATAGTGGAAAATCATTACCGATTTATCATTTTTTATCTGACATGCAATCTCAGTCTAAGCAAAATGGTGCTCGATGGCACTGGGATTGGATGAACGAGGATACATTTTTGCCAAGGGTAACATATAAAGATGTAATATTGTCCCCTGCAACATGGAATATTGCTATCAAAGACTTGTTAAAGGATAGTATCAGCAATAAAAGCATGCTATTTTTAAGAGAACAACTCAACGAATTTTTGATTTTACACAAAGTAAATAGGTATATCTATTATTGCGTAAGTGATAACAAGTTGTTACTAGATATTAAATCCGATTTTGGAATTACCTATCTTTTAAAAAAGATTGTAAAACAACAGTTTTTGAAACTTGAAGAGGTATTGTTTAATGAGAAAAAACTTTTGGTTCAATCCTCTATGGGTGGCTATGTACATGAGTTAATTATACCCTACATCAGGAAAAATATTGCGGAAGAATATAAAAAAGTGACTTCGCTTCATATACCTAAAATTCGGCGAAGCTATGGACCTGGAAGTAGGTGGGTTTATTATAAGTTGTATATCGGACATAAAACATCAAATTTCTTATTGTTTAAAATTATCTTTCCATTTGTCCAAAAAAAAATACGGGAAAAAATTGTTGAGAAATGGTTTTTTGTAAGATATGCTGATCCTAATTTACACCTTAGGTTAAGGTTTTTCTTAAAGGATGAACGTAACTCTGGCATCTTTATATACGAATTTGATAATCTGATTAGATACTACACTAAAAATCTATTGATTTCAAATTTACTAATCGACACCTACACTAGAGAAATTGAAAGATACGGTGAGTCTACAATGGAGATTTCTGAAACATTTTTTAGTGTTAATAGTGAATTTATTTGCAGTATTTATCAAAAATGTGACTGGACTGATTTGGCTTTCACTAATCATTTAGCTTTTAGTGTGATCGACGAAATGCTTAAAATATTTTTTAAGGATATTGAAGAACGTTATGAATTTATAAATGAGAGTGTCGAGGTAAGAGGACTGGGTAAATTTGCAAAAAATAAACGTCTAAAAGATTTATATAATAAATCATATAGGAAATTCATTGCCGAAATTGAAAATTTTCGGATTGAACTAAATAAGTCACCATCTGCTGTCGCTGCAATTAAGAAGCAAAATACTTTCATTTGCAATAACTTGAGCATTTTATATCAAGATTCAAAGAATGGTGCGGTAAGGCAAATTATTTATAGCTATATCCATATGTTTGTTAATAGGCTATTCGAAGAGGGCCAAAATGAGAAAGAAGGGCGTTTATATTTTTACTTGGAAAAATACTACAGGTCATTAATAGGAAGGAATAAAATAAATACAAAAAGGTGCGTATAAGATGATTTTTAGTTTTCCAAATTATAGACAAAGGGATAAAAAAGATTGTGGTGCAACGTGTCTTAAAATAATTCTAAAACACTATAAGATTACCTACAGTGCGAGTTTATTGACTGAAATGTGTGAAACTACACGTGAAGGATCAAGTTTCTACCATATTAGTGAAGCTGCAGAGAAGATAGGATTCAGAACCGCAGGTCTTGAACTTACATTCCAGCAATTAAAGGAAGAAATTAGTCTGCCATGCATTTGCCATTGGAATAAAAATCATTTTATTGTAGTATATAAGGTAAGTAATAAAAAGGTTTATGTCTCCGATCCTGGATATGGACTTATAACGTATGATAAGGAAGAGTTTCTATTAGGCTGGAAAAGATTCGTGTCGAAAAAAAATGAAGTTGTAGGTAATGTATTGCTTTGTGAACCTACTCCAGACTTGGGCATTGCAATAAACGAAACCACAGAGCCGGCTAAGTTGAATCTAGTATATTATTTTAGACATTCTTTGAAAAGCAAGAGGTTGCTATATCAGCTTGGGCTAAGTTTCTTAATTACGACAATGCTCGGATTTCTATCTCCGTTAATAAGCCAAAATATGGTAGATGTGGGGATACTAAATAAGGATATACAATTTATTTATATACTACTTTTCTTTCAAGTATTGCTATTTGTCATCACTAGTATCATAGACATTTTTCGTAGTTGGATGTTACTTTACTTAGGATCTACATTAAGCTTGAATATATTATCTAGTTTCTTCATCAAGTTAATGAACTTACCTATTTCTTTTTTTGAAAATAGGATGAAAGGAGATATCTTACAGCGGATAGGCGATAACTCTAGAATTCAATCACTCATAAGTACAACACCAATCTCAATTTTACTAGCAACTTTAAATTTTATTGTTTTTAGCATTATTTTGGTTTTGTATAATAAAAATATATTTTTTATAAATCTTGGAGGTACCATTATCTATATTGGCTGGGTGGTAATCTTTTTAAAAAAGAGACGAGATTTAGACTACAAAAATTTCAATAGAAGTAAGGAGGAGCAATCTGCTCTTATAGACATCGTGTCAGGAATGCAGGAGATTAAGCTATTCAATGCCGAACGGAAAAAGAGGTGGAAATGGGAACGCCTTCAGGCGAAATTGTTTAACATCAGACGTGAATCGTTATATTTTGATCAAATACAGGGTGTAGGTTCATCATTGATTAATCAGCTTAAAAACATTGTCCTTAGTGTGGTGTCGGCAACATTGGTTATTAAAGGAGAAATGACAATCGGAATGATGATGGCTGTCACGTACATGATAGCGCAAGTTAATTCGCCATTAATGCAATATGTTAATCTAATAAGAATGTTGCAAGACGCAAAAATTAGTATAGAAAGACTAGGTGATATACACAATACGGAATCAGAGGATGTCAGTTGCCCTACGACATTTGAAGACCAGGAAGATATTGTATTCTCTGATGTCTCCTTTAGATATGTTGGTAGTGAGGAAAATGTCTTAAATAATATCAATTTGGTGATACCTAAAGGTAAAGTTACAGCTATAGTTGGGGAAAGTGGAGGAGGTAAAACTACATTAATAAAATTAATTCTGGGTTATTACAAGCCACAAACGGGTAAAATTACTGTTGGAGGAGACAATTTAAATGATATCTCAATCAAGTCTTGGCGTGATAAATGTGGGGCTGTAATGCAGAATGGGTATTTATTTAATGATACCGTTGAAAATAATATTGCTATGAACGACGATTTACCCAGTAAAGAAAAACTCAAAACGGTAGCAAAGGCAGCAAACATCTTAGATTTTGTTGACAAACTGCCTAATAAATTTAAAACTAATATTGGTATGGATGGAATTGGTTTAAGCGGTGGCCAGCTCCAGCGAATTTTAATTGCTAGAGCGTTATACAATGAGCCTAAATATCTTTTTTTTGATGAGGCTACCAGTTCGTTAGATGCAAATAACGAAAGTGAAATATCAGGAAATTTAAACTCAATCCTTGATGACAAAACTGTGGTAATTATTGCACATAGGTTAAGTACGATAAAGAATGCAGATCAAATTGTAGTAATAAATAGAGGTAAAATATTAGAGACAGGTACACACTCGCAGCTTTTAGAGTTAAAAGGAAATTATTATCAATTGGTTTCAAACCAAATTGGGACCCCTTAGTAGTTCGATGTATTATTTGGCTGTTAAAGACTAATTTCTTACAGTTTTAACAATATTCACAAATAATCGCTCGAGTAAACTACGGTCTTTGACAATAATATCAACTTCACCAATTGCCTCCTGCTCATCTTTTAATTTTTTTCCTAATATTTCGCTTTCAACATTTACAATATTTATCTTAAGCTTATAATTACTATTGTTAGGTACACTACTGATTTTATTTACTATCCCGTTAATGAAGCCATATTCTGCAAACGGATATTTTTTTAATTTTATACGTGCTCTTTGATTAATTTCAATCTTTCCAGCGCCCTCACTTGTGATGTTTGCAATGCCGAAGATACCTTTATTCGGCATTAAAATAATAAACAATTCATCACCAATTTTATAATACTGACCTTCAGATATTGTATTTAGAAAATTTATTTTTCCTTTTTTAAAAGCCCTGATTATATATTTCTGATCCCAATTTTTAATAAATACCTCAATATTTCTGATGTTTGCAAATATGTCGTGAGACAATCGTTCTTTTTCTATAGATAAGTTGGTTTTGTAATCATAAATATCTTGCGTTCTTTCACTTGCAGTAAGCCTGTTTTGAACCATTTCTTTTTCGTTAGTTTCAATTTGAGACCTAGCATTGGATAGATTGGCCATTGCGTTGAAGTATTCGTGTTTTGAGATAACACCTTTGTTATATAATTTGGAATAGTCGCCAAAACGTTCTGTCTCTTTGCTAAAATCATCTAGTGAATTAGCTGTTTTTCTATTTATTATACGTCTTAAACTATCAAAACTTTTTTGTGACGCAATCATGGAAGTAAGTTTGACCTGTTTTCGCAAGCTAATAATATCTTTATATTTTAATAAATTAACAATTAAATTATTGTATTCTAGCTGCATTTCCCCGAAGGACAAATTCATATCATCATTAGATATTACCTTTTCGATATGATCAAATACATAATTATTATCCGAACTGATTTTCCTAAGATATTCTATGCTGTTGTAATTTGTTGGATTATTAATTAGCGCAAGGCGCTGACCAGAATCAACATCATTTCCATCTTTAACAAATAGCTTTGCTATTTGAATGTTTTGCTGACAGATGACTTTAACAGGTTGAGATTCATTGTATACTGTTATCTCACCTGTAATTTTTTCAGGATAGGAAATAAAATAGGCTGCTATAAAAACAATTACTAATATTAAAAGTATAGCATAAATAGTACGGGAAAATATCTTATTAGGTAATTTCCCAATAATTTCCGTTACTTCTTCTGAATGTTCTTCAATGTCTAGCTGTTCTGATTTTCGGACAATCATAGTTATTTCGAAAATATAACACTTTTTTTATTTGTATATTTAATTACATTACGGTATTTTAAATATACGTTCTAATTTAAATAAAACTATTTATCAATGGAATTCTTTTATGTAATCATCGCTAGTACTGAAAAATCAAAATACATGGGACAGAAGTTGCATGATCTGTTTTCATCTGGTTCTAAACAAACTTACACAGATATCAAATTCGAATTAATGAGCTTGGATAAGGATCCTCCTGTTACTCTAAATGCAGACCTTTTAGTAGTGTATGACAATAATACGCTATTTGCTGCAAGTGTTAAGTATGAAAGCTTACCTCCTATCGTTTATATATGTAATAATGAGAGGGATTGCCCTACAAATATGCCGTCTTTATCAAAAGTCATTGTAATAGATGATAGAATTAAGAAATTATTTTTGGACATGCCGGCAGAAAAGTTAATGTATTCACAATTAGATATTAATGTAAATGATAATATTACGTTGAATAGGAGCAGGTCAGAGGTCAAAAGAATACTCTATGTTTTAGGTAATGAAACTATTTTGTATGTTAAAAGGGTTGTTAAATTATTTAATCAGAATACTCATCTCAACTTTGTTATACAAGTGAATCCTTTACAAAAATTTCTTCTAGAAGATTGTTGCAACGATAATATAAAATTATTAGAGGTTCTTGATTCTGACCGTAATGACCTTGTTATTGGTAGTGGAAATGTCATACATTCAGCAATTCTTGAAGGTATGCCAGCATTCGTATTAGGGACAAATGGACTTGGAGGGTTAGTTAGAACGGAAAATTTAAGAGATTTTTATCGTACGCATTTTAAAGGCAGAATTGGTGGTACAGATGGTGAAGATATTCCTTTTAGGTTATTAAAAATTATGTTCGATGAAGCTATTAATAGTATTAATAATCAACATCAAGTTTGCGATGCTGACCTGGTTAAAGAGGTTCTTATTAGATCAAATACCAACGGTGTTTTAGAATGTTTACAGGCATTTATTAACACAATAAATAATAGTAAGGCATATAGTGATTATTCATTATTTAGATTATTCAAAATAAAGACTTATAGCAACATAGTATTTATAAACATTGACAACCAAAAAGAGTGTCTAATAATAGATGCTCAAACGGAAAAACTTATAGGTATGCTCGATAATGACGAACGGGAAATTATTTCCATGTGCTCTCATGGCTGTACTTTTGAAGATTTGTCCCGTAAGTTCTCAGATTTTGATTTTGAACAATTGAAATCTTTCCTTATTGAGATGAAAGAGAATAATGTAATCTACTTATATCAATAAAATATTAAGTCATAAATGCAAAATTTTACCCGAAAAGACATTGAGCAGGATTTCGATCTTAGTATAGTATTGCCCTATTTCAAAAAATATAGAGAGTTTTCAAAAGTACTACCATTGAATGCAAAATATTTTCAAAGAAATGGTATTGAAGTGTTATTAGTTCTCGATGAAGATAGCGAAGCCGAACTGATTTTGGAACTTATTGATCAATATCCTTTAATCAATTGGGTAGTATTAGTAAATAGAGAAACTCATGAGTGGCGTAACCCAGCAAAGGCGATTAATGTTGGCATAAAACATTCATCAAAAAGATTTATCATGGTGTGCAGCCCCGAAAGTTATTTAGCCACTGATGCTATTTATTATCTTAGGTATTATTTGCACTTTCATGAAAATGTATTCGCCATTGGAAATGTTTACTTTACAAATGACCTATCTGCAAATGTTCTGTCACAAGATAAATATCCCTATGGAAGTTTGATGATTGAAAAAAAAAGATTAGTTGATGTCGGTTGCTATAGCGAATTGTACGATTCGTGGGGAGGAGACGATGATAACGTGCGGGCTAAATTAGAATACTTCGGCTATAAAAAACTTATTGTATCTGAAGCACTTTTAGCGCACTATGAGGACACTGTGTACGGCATGAGTCTTAGAAAAAGAAAATCTCAACAAATTGCTGATGATATTTATTTTCTTACCTTTTATCCTAGTCGTAAAAATTTTACACAAAATGACTGGGGGCTTAATTTCAGCGAAAAGTTAATCGATTATAGAGATAATAAAAAGGGATATGAGAAATGCAAAAGATACTTGCGAAATTTTAATGATTTTGTCTTAATGCCAGAGGACAAATTTAATGTTAAAAGGACTGTGATTGGATTGATACATACTCGTAATGAATTTTTAAATATTAGAGGAATTATTGAACATTTGGAAATAATTGCGGACGGTTTTATTCTCTTGGATGATTGTAGTGAAGATGAAACATATGAGCTAGCTTTATCTAGCAAGATGATATGTAAAATGAAAAAGAATAGTAGGGCTAGCCTAAACGAATTGGAAAATAAAAATATTTTGCTGGATTTAGCGTCATTTGTAACCTGTGAATGGTTATTTATGATAGATGCTGACGAACGCTTTCATTTATTCGGAAAATCTCTTGCCGAGATATTATTGCCTCACAAAAAAGCTTACTGTATCAACTTGGTGCATTTATGGGGTGACGAAAATAGTTATAGGGTAGACATACCGGAGAACAGCTTATGCGCTAGGCCGGGTGTTTTACAGAGATGGCGCTTTTTCAGGAATATTGGACGATGCCAAATCATAAGTGATCTCCGATTTCATTTCAAACACACTCCATTTCAGGAATACCCAATCGAAATTCTCCCTGCTTTAATTTTTCACTATGGCATGATTGACGCAAATTTAAGATGTGAAAAATATAAAAAATATATCAAAGAAGAGGCGGAGGAGAATCATTCTAGTTACTCCTACTTTTTGGACTATGGTATAGAGCTACGCAGTACCAAAATATTACTGAGCGAATTATCAGCTTCCTTTCCTAAAACATTTGTATAAGGGTTCGTTAAAAGAATTTAAGAAAACAAAATACTTTTGTGGGTTCTGGATTCTCTTTACTCTCGCGCTTCAGGGCAGACATTTGTTTCGTGGATCTAAAATCAGCGTGTGGTAAATTGACGGGTAGCTTAACAATTATAAGGTAAGTGTTTCGTTTTTATACTCCAGCATTTTTTATACTTTTGTAAACAATTATTTAGCTATGGCAAGTTTTACATTAACAGCAGAAAGTTGGGAGCGAGTAAAAATCAAATTCCTAAGAAAATATCGCGACCTTACACAAGAGCAACTTTCTTTTTCTCCTGGCCAAGAAGACCAATTGGTGCAACAGCTAATGGGTTTGGTTAAACGTGATCAAACTTATATAGAATTTACTATTCGCAAGGCCTTAGCAGATCCGGCAGGTAACAGGCTTTAGTATCGCTTTTAACTTTTAGCTATTTTTTGTAGTTTTACCTATTAATATCTGGGTAAATGAGAAAGCTAAAAATTATCGTCCTGTTTTTTTCTATTGGTTTAGTTTCAGTTACGCTAGCCTTTAAAGAAGACTTATTTCAGGTATCCAAAAACCTAGATATTTTTGCTTCCTTATATAAAGAAGTAAGTATCAACTATGTTGATGAAACAAATCCGGCAGGTTTGATGAAGAGTAGCATCGATGCGATGTTATCAAATCTAGATCCTTATACAGAATACATTCCCGAGTCGGAGATTGAAGACTACAAACTCAAATACGTAAGCACGCAATACGGGGGTATTGGTATTGGCACTCTATTTATCGATGGCAAACTTTTCGTAAACGAAGTAAGCGCCGGCAACCCCGCAAACAAACAAGATGTTAGGCCAGGCGATGAAATTGTAAAGGTAAACGATATTGTGGTGCAGGGTAAGGATAGAAATCAAGTAAGTCAGCTTTTACGCGGCCCTAAAGGCAGTGCATTAAGTTTGGTGATTTTAAGAGATGGTGCCACAGTTAATAAATCAATTGTAAGAGAAGAGATAAAACAGCCAAATGTTTCTTATTCTGGTATGATAGATGGAAATATTGGCTACATCAAGTTAGATAAGTTTTTGGAAAATTCTGGCGCAGAGGTTAAACAGGCGCTCGAAACGATAAACAAGGACAAGCCAAAAGGATTAATATTGGATTTGCGTAATAATGGAGGCGGGATTTTGCAGGAGGCGGTTAAGATTGTGAATCTCTTTGTAGACAAGAATATTGTGGTGGTTGTTCAAAAGGGAAGAAATCCTGAAAAAACAGTCACTTACAAAACCACAAATCAGCCAATAGCGGCACAGTTGCCACTCGTTGTTCTCGTTAACGCTTCATCAGCATCGGCATCAGAGATTGTTGCGGGTGCATTGCAGGATTTAGATAGGGCAGTGGTTGTTGGTCAGCGTAGTTTTGGTAAAGGATTAGTACAGCAAACATTTAACTTGCCCTACAATAGTTTAGTAAAAGTAACCGTAGCCAAATATTTTACGCCATCGGGGCGATGCATACAAGCGTTAGACTATGCGCATAAAGATGAAAATGGCATAGCCGAAAAATTTTCTGACACCGCAAAAACTGCATACGGAACAAAAGCCGGAAGAAAAGTTTATAATGGAAATGGCGTATATCCAGATGTATTTATAGAAGCAACTAAAGTTAGCCCTGTGGTTACCTCTATTATGAATAAAAGCCTATTTTTTAACTACGTTAATACTTACAGGCGTACTCACCAGCAAATTTCCGATGTGAATAAATTTCAGCTAACAGATGCAGACTATAATCAATTTGTTGCCTCTTTAAATGGCAAAGATTATTCCTATTCTTCTAAAACCGAAAAAGCATTAGAAGATTTAAGAAAAGAAGCAGAAAAGGAAAACAAAATAACGGCTGTAAGTCAAGAGCTTGATAATTTGAAGTCGAAAATGCTATCTTCTAAAAAAAATGACCTAATTGCACATAAAGAGGAACTAAAAAGAGTACTTGAGACACAAATTATTAGCAGATATTATTACGAAAGAGGAAAAGTAGAGCAGTCTTTTCAATACGATAAAGAAATAGCCCAAGCAAAATCTCTTTTTTCTAATCAAAATCAGATGTTAGCCATACTTCGAGGAGATGGAGACTTTAAAACTATAGGTAATCCGATAAAATCAAACAGTTTTAATAATTAAAACGGTCATTGTTAACTAAGTTTTAAGTTAACGAGTTCATTTTAACCGAATTGAAAACGTTACATTTCATGTTAAACAATAAAGTGTTAAAAAGTGTTAAAAATTAAACTATTGGTTTACAGTTGTTTACGTGTTGTTTTTAATATTTTAACACATTGATATTTTGATATTGGTATAGGAATCCTCATATTTAGAGATTAAATAACTATTAACTAACCTAAATTTTATTAATTTATGAAAAAACTTGTACTAAGTTTATTCATCTTGTGTACACTAACTGTTGCTGCATTCGCTCAAGAACGCACCATAACAGGTACTGTAAAAGCAAGTGAAGACGGACTACCTATCCCAGGTGCATCCGTTAAAGTAAAAGAAGCGCCAACCGTTGGTACAACAACAAGCGCTGATGGTAAGTTTTCATTAAAAGTTCCTGCAAATGCAAAAACTTTAACGATTTCTTATTTAGGATATAACACTCAAGAGGTGGCTATATCAGGTAATACTATTAATGCGTCTTTAGTTTTAGATTCTAAGACTTTAGATCAGGTTGTAATTACAGCGGGTGGTGTTACCATCAAACGTCGTGAGCAAGGTAACCAAGCTACTACAATTAGATCTCAAGAGTTAACTCAAGCAAAAGCATTTAACGTTGCTAGTGCTTTAACTGGTAAAGTTGCTGGTTTGCAAGTTAACGCTGTAAGTTCTGGTGTTAACCCTAACGTTCGTTTGGTATTGCGTGGTAACCGTTCGTTACTTGGTAACAACCAAGCTTTAGTTGTTGTGGATAACGTTATCGTTCCTAACAACATTTTAGGTAACTTAAACCCAGAGGATATTGAGAACGTAGAGGTGTTAAACGGTGCTGGTGCAGCTTCTCTTTACGGTTCAGATGCATCTAACGGTGCGTTAATCATCACTACTAAAACTGGTAAAAGAGGTGTAACTGCTATCTCTGTAGGTCAAACTATTAACGTAGAAGAAGTAAGTTTCTTGCCTCAATTACAGTATGAATTCGGTTCGGGTACAGGTAACGACGATGTTCCAACTTATACTCCTTACGAAAACCAACAGTACGGTCCAAGATTTGACGGTTCAATGAGAGTGATTGGTAAGCCATTAGTAGATGGATCAATCCAAACTGTACAATATTCTCCTTCTTCTCAAAACAAAGATGCTTTCTGGGAAACTGGTTTGTCTAGCCAAACAGATTTTAGTATCCAATCTGGTGATGATAAAGGTTCTTATTATTTATCTTCTCAGTATTTTGATCAAGTTGGTACACTTAAAAATGATGACTACAATCGTTTTACAATTAGATTAAACGGTAAAAAAGATTTGGGTAACGGTGTAGAATTTACTTTCAACACTAACTATATCCAAAATAGATACGATTTAACTACTGCAACTTCTGCAGTTTTTGATAACGTGTTACAATCTCCTGGTCAAATTCCATTGACTTCTTATCAAGATTGGAGAAATGATAAATTTGCAAATCCAAACGGATATTACAACGAATATTATCAAAACCCATATTTCGCTATTGATAATAGCAGACAACAAACTAGAAATGATTATTTAACTGGTAACGTACAGGTTAAATGGTATCCAATTAAACCATTATCTTTCTTGTTCCGCGTTAGTTTAAATACGCAAAACTATTCTAACAAAGCATGGACTAACCAATTCACTTATTCTGCGTACAGAAAAGCGTTAACATCAAACTTTAACAATATTCAAGGTAACGTAAGTGATGGTTCTGGTTTCAGTACTCAAATTAACCCGGAGTTCCAGGCGCAGTACATCGAAAAAATTACTAAAGATTTATCTTTAAATGTAATTTTGGGTGCAAGTGCTAGAAGCAACACTGCAAAGGGCGTTAACGTTAGTGCAGGAAGTTTAGTACAACCAGATTTGTTTAACGTTAGCAACACGGTAGTAAATCCTGGAGCAAGCGAAAGTAACTCAACAGTACGCCAAATGGGTGTATATGCGGATGCTCGTTTAGGTTTCAGAGATTATTTATACTTACACGTTACTGGTAGAAATGACTGGAGATCAGTATTGGCGAAAGAAAACAGATCGTTCTTCTATCCATCAGCAGATATTGCGTTTATTGCAACTGATGCATTAGATTTCTTAAAAAATTCAAAAGTAATCAACTCTTTAAAGTTAAGAGCTGGTGTATCTAAAGTAGGTTTGGTTAACATTGGTGCTTATGCATTATTGCCAACTTACGGTCAGGCTTTTGGATATCCTTATAATGGTGTTGCTGGTTATACATTAGGTAACCGTATCGTTGCACCTAACATTAACCCAGAGATTACAACTTCATTAGAAGGTGGTATCGATTTCGAGTTGTTACAATCAAGAATCACGGGTAGTGTAACTGCTTATAAATCTAATACAACAGATCAAACTGTGCCAATTAACATTCCTTCTTCTACAGGTTTTACTTCATACTTAACTAACACTGGTGAAGTTGAAAACATTGGTTTAGAAACTGCAGTTAGAGGTGTAGTTGTTAGAAACCAAACTACTGGTTTAGAAGTAACTGTTGGAGCTAACTATACTTACAATCAAAACGAGGTTCTTTCAATTAGTAATGATTTGCCTCAGTTAGGTTTAGGTAGTTTTGGTACTGCACAAATTGTTGCAATGCCGAACAATCCTTTCCCTTTCTTAAAAGGTACTACTTATGTGAGAGACGATCAAGGTAGAATTATTGTTGATAGAGTTACAGGTTTCCCTGCTGCAACTACAACAATATCAGACTTTGGCAATACAGAACCAAAACACCGTTTAGGTTTAGATGCAACAGCTGCATACAAAGGTTTCAGATTAGCAGCATTGTTTGAATATAGAGGTGGTTTTGTAATGTACAACGGTGCTTCTAGTTTCGATTTCTCTGGAGCTGGTATCAGAACAACTTACTTCAATCGTGAGCGTTTTGTAGTTCCAAATTCATCTTATTTAGATCCAGTAACTAACACTTATGTTGCTAATACTAGCATCACGACTAGAACTGGTGGTGTAGATTTCTGGACTAACGGACCTACAAATACAGGGGTTGATGAGAATTATTTATATTCTGCTGCATTCTGGAAATTACGTGAGGTTTCTTTAAGTTACGATTTGCCAAAATCTATATTAGGTAACATCAAGTATATCAAAGGTGCACGTATTAGTGTTCAAGGTAGAAACTTGTTCTTGTGGACTCCTAAAACGAACATCTATACAGATCCAGAATATAGTGCTTTAGGTTCTGACAGTAATGCAATTGGTTTTACCAGTTTAGGTCAAACTCCTCCTTCTAGATTCTTTGGTGCAACGCTTTCATTAACATTATAATTAGAAGAAATATGAAAAAGATAATTAATGGTTTATTAATAGGTGCGATTGCTGTAGGATTTTCTTCTTGCGAAAAGTACCTTGATGTAAACACTAACCCAAATAACCCAACTTCAGTTACTGCAGATTTAATTTTGCCTCAAGCTATAGTTGGTTCGGCTTCGGTAACAAATACTTTTAGCCAAAACTTGAACTTTGTAAGCGGATCTTTCGCTAACGTTGGTGGAGTTGGTGGTTATGGTGCAACTCTAACACAAGCTTACACAACCAGCAGTTTTAACGGTATGTGGACTTCAAGTTACGACAACTTGCAGGATTATAAAAATGTATTGGATGCTAATGCTGGCGATGCTACTAGAGTTTTTACCACTTCAATCGCTAGAATTATGACAGCTTACGGGTTTGCTCGTTTAGTTGATCAGTACAATGATATTCCTTATAGCGACGCTTTAAAAGGTAGACTTTCATTAGCTCCTAAATATGATAAAGCTGCAGATATCTACAAAGCTTTAATTAAGGAAATCGATGAATCTATTGCTGCAATTACCGCTGGACAAGCGGCTCCTGCTACTGCAGAGATCAAAGTTGTTCCTACTACTATAGACCCTTTGTTTAAAGGTGATATGAACAAATGGAAACGTTTTGCGAATACTTTAAAATTACGTATGTTGGTTAAAATGGCTGGCGTTCCTGATTTGAATTCTTACGCACTTCCATTATTTAGTACTTTAGGTGCTATTGGTTACATCCAAGATGATGCTTTGGTAAATCCAGGTTATTTAAAAGAACCAGGTAGACAAAATCCTAACTTCGCGTCATTAGCATCAAATGCTACTAACGTACGTAGCCAAGGTCAGGCTACTACTACTAAATGGATGTTAACGTTTTATAATGGTAACAAAATTAACGATAATGGTAGAGGTTCAGTAATTTTCAGAAGTTTCCCTAATACGCCATCTAACCAATTAGGTGATGAAACATCTGCAGCGGTTGCAGCTATTGCAACTTATACTGCTTGGTTTACAGGTACAGATTTTAATACGCCAGGTTTAGGTGTTGCTAAATACTCTACTCAAGGTCAGCCAGTGTTCTTAAAAGCAGAAGCAGATTTGTTATTAGCAGAGGCAGAAGCCAGAGGTTATTTAACGTCTGCAGATTTTGGTGCTACTTCATTTGCTAATGGTGTTAAAGCCTCATACAATTATTTGTATAAAAACGCTTCTGATGCCCCTACAAAAACAACTGCAGAAGTTAACACTTGGTTTGCTTCTTATATAACTGCAAACCCGGGTAATGCATTAGTAGATTATTCATTAGCCACAACTACACTTGCAAGAGTAGAGGCTATTAGCACGCAAAAATATATCGCTTTAGCTAACATTATGAATGACGAAGCTTTTAATGAATATAGACGTACTGGTTTCCCTCGTACCGTAACAGCTGGAGCAGCATCGCCGACGTTAACTTTTGCTTCTAGATCTTCTGTAGCAACTTCTCCAGATAGAATTATTACTAGAGTATTGTATCCACAACAAGAATTTAACTTGAATCCAAGTAATGTTCCTACTGGAATTAGCTTATATACTTCTAAAATATTTTGGGACGTAAATTAATTTTAATGAAAATCATGAAAAAATATTTTTATAAATCTGTTGCCGCACTAATCGCGGTTGCAACGCTATCATCTTGTTTGAAAGATGATAGATTGGTTCTTGATCCCGAAAAAGGTACAAACGTTATTGAGTTTGTTAACCCGGCTCAAATTAACCACGTAGGTAGTACTACAGCATTATACGTAATGAGCTATCCAGTTTCTAGTACTTTACAGGTAATTCCTTTAGAGGTTAGTTACTCAGGTCCTGCTGATGGCGCTCCTGAAGACATTGTTGTTAACTTAGCAGTAGGTGGTCAAGCAATAATTGATCAGTACAACAATGAGCAAGGTGAAAGCTATACTTTGATGCCAACATCTTGGTACTCATTAGGTGTTACTTCTGTAACTATTCCAAAAGGGCAGAAAAGAGCTAGTTTTAATGTTAGTATTAATACAAGTTTATTTGATTTAACTAAACCTTATGTAGTGCCATTAACAATCAGCAGTGTTTCTTCTGGTACAATTAGCACTAACTTCAGTAAAATCTTAATAAACTTTGGTGCTAAAAATGCGGTAGATGGTTTATACAACTATAAAACTTCTGCTACAACTTCATTAGTTGCGAATGCTAATTTTAATAATGTACCTTTGGTAACAGCTGGTCCTAATACAGTTAGAACTAACTTGTTAGATACTTATTCTAACATTATTACTTATAACATCGACTTCACTACAAATAAAGCTACTGTTGTAAGTGTGGTTAGCTCAATTGGTACACCGATTACAGATCCGGTTAGTAATTGGAACCCTGCTACTAAAGTTTTGTACGTAAAATGGACGGCTGGTGCACGTCAATTCGAAGAAACTTATACTTATACAGGTGTAAGATAGTATTAGATTTTATTTTAAAAAGGCCACCTATCAGGTGGCCTTTTTTTTTATATTTAGTTTTTTAGTTTCAATGCAGAGCGTACCAAGATTTTTTCTTTCGGTTATTTTAGTACTTTTGGTTAGTCAAAATTGCATTGCACAAAACTGTGTGCTTTTTAACTTAACCAATGTAGTGCTTACCAAACCAGATTGTAAGGATAATAGAGGTTCTATTACAGGTATAACTGCAACCGGTGCAGTATCTTACCGCTGGATAGATGATTTTGGGAATGTTGTTTCTACAAGCTTAAATTTGGTAAATGCCAGTGCTGGAACATACCAGTTAGTGGGTATAACAGCAGATGGTTGCGAAAACTCAACACTTGTTACATTGCCACCCGGCGGTACACCTATAAATGGTTATCTGGTATATGGCATAAATACGTCGTGTGGAGCCAATAATGGGAGTTTTCATATTGTCACAGCAAATTCAAGTATTCCGGAGGGCATAAGATGGGTGGATGCGCAGAACAATACGGTTGGCACTGATGTAAATGTTTATGGGCTTTCTAATGGTATTTATAGATTATATTTGAAGAATAAAGAAGGTTGCGAGGTGATTCATACTACAGCTTCCTTGACAAGCAGAGGTAAATTAGATGTTTCTTTTGGTGACGCGTTTATAAAAAACGATACCTGCAACAGGAGTATTGGTGCAGTAAACGGTCTAAAGATAATAAGTGGCGTTAATCCAATACTAGTAAAATGGTTTGATGAACAACAAAATGTGGTAAGTACTAACCTTAATTTAAACAATGTGTCTGCTGGCAAATACAAGGTTTTGATAACCGATAGTTGCGGAGTTGATCCATTTGAAGAGTCTTTTGAAATAATAAACAGCGACATAAGTTTGGCAAAGCCAAATGTTGCTGATATAAAGCTTTGTAGTCCAGGTTTGGCAAATATTGAGGTTATTAACCCGCAGATTGGTAGATATAAATTTTACGATTCGCAGCAATCTCGCTATCCAATCCATGAAGGTGTATCTGGTAGTTTCGAATTCCAGGCTAATATAGATAGAAAGGTGTATGTGTCGTTTGCAAGCGGAGATTGCGAAAGTGAGCGTACCGAAGTTGATATAGCAATTGGTGTTTCTGCCAAAAAACTGCCAAACGCTATCAGCCCCAATGGTGATGGCGTGAATGATGAATGGAATTTAAGTTGGTTGACTTATTATCCAGCTGCTTCGGCAAAAATTTTTAATCGACTTGGACAGATTGTATATAGCTATAATAACCAAGAAATGTTTTTCAATGGAAACAGAAAAGGCAAAGCTTTACCAGTTGGCACGTACTATTATATTATCGAATTAGGTAAAGACTGCAGCCTAATTAGGGGAACGATTAATATAATTAGGTAAGTGCATTAATCCATCGCATGCAACCTTACTTTTAAGCCATCCATTTTGGGGCTTAATTGCAATTGGCATGCAAGCCTAGAGTTTGGCAGAAGGTCTGGTAATGTATCTAACATTGCGTATTCGTCGTCTGTCATTTCGTTAAGCTTTTCTTCACCTTCCATTACGTCAACGCAACAAGTGGCGCATAAAGCCATGCCCCCACAAGTTGCTAAAATATCGTATTCGCTAGCCTTTAGAAATTCCATTAAACTTAGGCCCATATCTGTTGGAGCTACAAGTTCCGAAGTGTTTCCTTCTCTATCTTCTACAATAATATTAATATCACTCATTATAAATGTTTTCTTCCCCTTTAGGGGCTGGGGGTTTAAAATTCAGCTACGCCGTTCACGGTAGTATATTTCATGGTGTATTTAACACCTGGGTTCATATACTGGTAAGCACTATGACTCATCAATGCTGCTTCGTGAAATCCGCACAAAATTAACTTTAATTTATTAGTATAGGTATTAATATCTCCAATTGCGTAAATACCCGGGATATTAGTGCTATAATCGTCTGTATTGACCTCGATAGCACTCTTGCTAATGTTTAAGTTCCATTGCTCTATAGGGCCTAATTTAGGGCTTAAACCAAATAAAGGAATTAAGTGGTCTGCTTCGAAAACAGATTTTTCCATGGTACGGTTGTGAATCACTTCCACACGCTCCAATTTTCCTTCGCCAGATACAGAATTTAAATTGCTGTTTAACACTAGGTTAATTTTTCCAGCTTCTGCCAACTCCATTACTTTGTTAACCGAATCAGGCGCACCGCGGAAGCTTTCGCTACGGTGAATTAAAGTTAATTCAGATACTACATCAGCCAAGAAAATGGTCCAGTCTAGGGCAGAGTCGCCACCGCCGGCAATTACCATTTTCTGACCACGGTATTTCTCAGGATCTAAAATCATATAATTTACACCGCGACCATTTTCAAAGTCTTCTAAACCAGCAACAGCAGGTTTACGAGGTTCGAAACAGCCCAAACCACCAGCAATTACTACAACTTTAGCTTCAATAATGGTTCCCATGTTTGTGGTAAGCACAAAATCAGCTTCGCCACGTTTTTCTAAACCTTCAATTCTTTCACCTAAAGTATAGCCTGGGTGAAATGGTTTTGCTTGCTCTACCAAGTTATCAATTAACTCTTGAGCTAAAACCGTAGGATAACCAGGGATGTCGTATATAGGTTTTTTAGGATATATTTCAGACAACTGACCACCAACTTGCGGAAGGTAATCAATTAGATGGCAACGCATTTTTAACAAACCTGCTTCGAAAATTGCAAAAAGGCCCACTGGACCAGCGCCAATAATGGCTATATCAGTAGAGATCATGGTTTAAAATTTGTGCGAATTTACGAAATTAAAATGTAATCCTTTTCTTATTTAGATGTATTCTATATAAACTGAGGCGGAGTTGACAAACTTATTTCAATATATTCGTGTTAGTGATAGGAATTATTAGCTGTTGACGGTTATTTTTACTATTTTATTGTTGATGCCCGAATTAGAATACTTGATTTTATTTATGCTCTTCTTTGCTGTTTGGGCATCTTGTTTCATTATTGGTGGCAGGTCTTGGCAAATGACAGCTGCATTTATTCCGATGTCTATAGCGTCGTTTTTTTATTATGATACAAACACACAGTGGAATTGGTTGCTTTTAATTCCTATGCTTCCTGTAACCGTTCTAGACATTCATATTGTTTTAAGCAAACCGAAATTTAGGGGTTTTACTAGCTACTTAAATTACTTATTGATTATTCCGTTTTTGATTGTTTATTTTTACAACGCATCTAATTTTAAAGAATCTGAGACATGGCTGGGCATTGTTTTTGATCATTTTTTCTCTTGTTTAATTATCATTTTTGTGAGTAAGGTCTGGATTTCGAACATTGTACTTTTATTCGTGAATAGACTTTGGAGTGCGGATAAAAATGTAATGCGTACCAGATTAAATAACGTGTATATAACTGGAACCGGAAGAACGAAGACTTTTAACGCATCAATATATCAGTTAGGTACGGTTGAAATTTCTGGCTTTTTTTACCAATATGTTAGGTTTAAAAAGATTAGGCCAGACGAGGAAATTGAATTAACCATAAAAACGGGTTGGTTAGGTACAGAATATATAGCAGGTTTTCCGAAAGTATTAAATCGAAGCAGGGTAAAATCTTAGTGTTGTGCTATTGTGCAAGCTAATGATTGGTTTAAGCTTTTTCCGTAACTTTGCTTAACAAATGGCAAAAAACATTTATTTCGCATCAGATTTCCATTTAGGAGCGCCTACATATAATGAAAGTCGTTTACGTGAGGCACGTATTGTAAATTGGTTAAATTTTATTACACCGACGTGTAGTGAGCTTTTTTTAATGGGCGATGTGTTTGATTTCTGGTTTGAATACGGTAAAGTGATACCTAAAGGGTTTGTGCGATTGCAAGGTAAGCTGGCAGAAATGGCAGATGCAGGCATTAAAATCTATTTCTTTAAGGGTAACCACGATATGTGGGTAGATGACTATTTTACCAGAGAAATTGGCTTGGAAATTATCAGCGACGAACTTGTAATTGAAAGAAACGGCAAGCGCTTTTTTCTTCACCACGGCGATGGCTTAGGCCCGGGAGATAGCAAATACAAATTTTTAAGAAAGGTTTTTAGGAATAAATTTTGCCAATGGCTGTTTTCTGTACTACCGCCACGAGTTGGGATGTTTGTAGCAAACGGTTGGTCTAATAAAAGTAGAAAGATTGGATCTAAAAAAATTGTTTTTCTTGGCGATGAAAATGAATGGCTAGCAATTTTTGCCAAAGAGCAATTGCAAAGAGAACATTACGATTACTTTATTTTTGGCCATAGACACTTGCCATTGGATATTAAGCTAAATGATAAAAGCAGGTATGTGAATATTGGCGAATGGTTAAATTACCAGTCGTACGGGGTTTTTGACGGACAAGAATTAAGGTTGGAGTACTTTGAAAAAAGTAATAGCTAGTTAGTGTTTAGTAGTTGGGCGTTGACTTGCTAAAACTGAGATTTTTTTCGTTATTTTTGCAAGCTTTATTGCAATGGTGTTTGTTTTATAAACCCGATTGCAGTGAAAAACGTAAATTTTAATTAGCGTAGCGATTTAAAATTTACTTTGTAACGAAAAGCGGGGCTGAAGAAATAGAAAGCTGTAACGCTGATTTTCAAAAAAGATTTAGAGATTATGTTAGAAAAATTAGAAGCGATAAAATTGCGTTGGGAAGATGTAGAAGAGCAATTGAGTAATCCGGATACGGTTCAGGATATGAAACGTTTTGCCGCTTTAAACAAAGAATATAAAGACTTGGGCAAAATTGTGGATTCTTATAAAATCTACAAAAATGTGATGAGCAATATTGATGCGAACAAGGAGATATTGGCTACAGAAAAGGATGCTGAGATGCGTGAAATGGCTAAGGAAGAGCTTGATCTGTTGTTGGTGCAACAGGAGGAGTTGGAGGAAAGCGTTCGTTTAATGTTGATTCCGAAAGATCCTGAGGACTCGAAAAATGCTGTTTTTGAGATTAGGGGCGGTACCGGAGGTGATGAGGCTGCTTTATTTGCGGGCGATTTATACCGTATGTATACGCGTTATTTCGAAACCAAAGGCTGGCGTGTAGAAACTGTTGATGTAACGGAAGGTACTGCCGGCGGCTATAAAGAGGTTATTTTGAAAGTTAGTGGCGAGGATGTTTACGGCTTGTTAAAATACGAGTCGGGCGTGCATCGTGTACAGCGTGTGCCTGATACGGAAACCCAAGGTCGTGTGCATACTTCGGCAGCATCTGTTGCTGTTTTGCCAGAGGCTGAGGAAATAGATTTGTATATTAACCCAGCTGATATTGATTTACAAACATCTCGTTCTGGTGGTGCTGGAGGACAAAATGTAAACAAGGTTGAAACCAAGGTGCAGTTAACGCACAGGCCATCGGGTATTGTGGTGGTTTGTCAGCAAGAGCGATCTCAATTGGGCAACCGTATTATTGCAATGGAGATGTTGCGCAGTAAGTTGTACGATATAGAATTGCAGAAAAAAAATGGAGACATTGCGGCTAAACGTAAAACGATGGTATCAACAGGTGATAGATCGGCGAAGATTAGAACTTATAATTATCCGCAGGGTAGGGTTACCGATCATCGAATTGGTTTAACACTTTATAACCTAAATAATGTTATGGACGGTAACGTGCAGGAATTGATTGATGCGCTTCAATTTGCAGAAAATGCGGAAAAAATGAAAGAAGGAGCGGTAATTTAAAAGCAAGGATTAAAGAATAAGGAGCAAAGATTGATTTACGGATTTGTTTCTTTTAAATTTTTCAGTCTGATAAACAATAGGTTGCAAAAATTTTAAAATAATTATTGTAAATTTAATTTAAGTCGCTATATTTGCAATCCCGAAACGAAAGAGATTTTGTTTTAAGGAAAACGGACCGGTAGTTCAGCTGGTTAGAATGCCGCCCTGTCACGGCGGAGGTCGCGGGTTCGAGTCCCGTCCGGTCCGCAAAAGCTTCAACAGAAATGTTGGAGCTTTTTTGTTTTTGGCGTAATTTCATTATACTTCTATGGTCCATTACGTTTACATTATCAAAAGTATTTCGGCTGGTTTATTTTATCGAGGTTATTCATTGGACCCCGTTGCCCGCCTGGCACAGCACAACAGCGGACTTAGCAACTACACTTGTGGGAAAGGCCCTTGGGAGCTGGTGTACATAGAAGCTTTTGATGACAAGAAATCTGCTTTGATCAGGGAGCGATCGCTCAAGAAATTCAGTAGGGCACAATTGCAGGCGGTAATAGCTTCAGATAGAAACATTGTTGGGTTATTCGGCACGGGCTTTGTATGATGCCCTGCCTCGGTCCCCAACGGGTTGGGGACGGGTTCGAGTCCCTTCCGGTCCGCAAAAGCTTCAACAGAAATGTTGGAGCTTTTTTGTTTTGGAGGGAATTTGTAATTGCCGAATAAGATGAGGCTATTGACACCTTCCTCGGAAGTGTTAGGGCCGATGACAGGTAATCTTGTAAAGAAACTCGACCTTAGGCTAATTAAAACAACCGTACATTATTAACCTTTAAATAAGTAGGAGTTTGAGCAATTTATAGTTGAACCCTTTTACTATACGAATTCACAAAATGATTAAATTAAATATCCATGCAACATCATTTTAGCAAACTAGTCGCTAAAGGTATTGATTGTGGTTATTACACTCATCTTTACTCGAGCCAGATGATAAATGATAGCTGTAATATTAATCAAGATAGACAAGCGTATCAAATTTTTCGACTGTCCATTTATTATTAATTAGTTCTGTGTAGGCGACCATGTAAGATCCTGTAGATCCAGTTCGAAATTTATGAAAAATGCATAATGCCTTTTTTCGATCTGCAGAAATTATAACTGGCGAGAATATAATGCTGCCATATCCTCTTTTCCTTTGTTTAAACCACAAATCCGTCACTGAAGAAAGTCTGTAATTTACTATTTTCGTAGTGTCGATTCCTTTAATAAAATTTTGCCAATCCGCTCTATACAGTATATCTTCTTTGTTGTCACTAAGGTTAGAATGTTGCTTAAAATCAAAAAACTCAAATAAACTTTATCAGTCTCTTTAGCCACCTTATATTTCTCCGCCCTTAAAGTTTTTATCACGGAGGAGTGTATTTCGTACAAATCGTTATTTGAGCTTTGCTGGATTGGTTTTGTCAGAAAGAATGCGATAAAGCACGACGCGGTGGCGATTATTATTGTCTTCATGGTTAACGTCCTTTTTTATTCGAATTAGCTAGATTTTTACACAGCCTCAAGTTAGCCAATTATTCTTGCTTTGTAAGCTGAAAATATTTAATGATAACTAATACAGAACCTTTGAATCATCAAGATTTCCTAATATCCAGTTGGGCACAGATATCCAAAAGGTGCTAATGAAACTATCATTAAGTTTTTTAAAGAACTTTATGATAGGGGTTAACTTGCATGTGTTTTACGTGTTTTGGCGATTGATTATTCTTGCCTAATTGTTCGCAAATATTAACTCTGTAAAAATGGTTGAAAAAAATTGAACATATTTGTTTATCAATTTAACCATTATGAAAGTTATTGCCAAACTAGTTTTTGTGTTGGGTGTTTTAGCATTAAGTAGCCAAGTGGGTGCTCAGACAGCAAATCAGCCAAAAAAATATTCGAAAGCTGAAATTTTACGTGGTACATTAACGCCGGAACGAACTTGGTGGGATGTGCAACGATATGAAATTGCATTTAAGCCTGATTTTAATGATAAAAGCCTCGCAGGCTCAAACGAGATTGCTTATAAGGTTATAAAAGCTAACGATGGCAAAATTCAAATGCAGATCGATCTGCAAAATCCTTTGGTAATTGATAGTGTAATTTATAATGGTAAAAAGAAAATAGCTTTTGCTAAGAAGGAAAGCGTTTGGTATTTAACGGTTCCAGCGCAAAAAGTTGGCGAAACAAATAAGGTTAATATTTTCTATCATGGAAAGGTGCATCAGGCTATTAGGGCACCTTGGGATGGTGGTTTTATTTTTGGCTTAGATTCTTTAGCTAGACCATGGATGACGGTTGCCTGCCAAGGTTTAGGTGCTTCTATCTGGTTTCCTAACAAAGACCATCAAAGTGATGAGCCAGATAAAGGTGCGTCTTTAACCATGACCGTTCCGGATAGTTTGGTGGCGGTTGGTAACGGACGTCTGGTTTATAAAAAACCTGGTACCGATGGCACAACTACTTACAAATACAATGTAAATAGTGCAATTAACAATTACTGCATCATTCCTTACATTGGTAAATACGTAAACTTTAACGAGGTTTATAAAGGAGAAAAAGGTCCGTTAGATGTAAACTACTGGGTTTTGGACTATAACCTGCCAAAGGCTAAAACCTATTTCCCAGATCAGGTGCACAAAATGTTCAAAGCTTTTGAGCATTGGTTTGGTCCTTATCCGTTTTACGAAGATGGCTACCAGCTTATAGATGCTTCACATACAGGTATGGAACACCAGTCGGCGGTTTCTTACGGTAATAATTACAAGTTTGGCTATCGTGGTAGAGATGCATCTGGTTATGGCTGGGGCATGAAATTCGATTTTATCATTATCCACGAAAGTGGTCATGAATGGTTTGGAAATAACATTACTACAAACGATTTAGCAGACATGTGGGTGCACGAAGGTTTTACCAATTACAGCGAAACACTTTTTGTTGATTATCATTTTGGCGAGCAAGCTGGTAACGAATATAATTATGGTATTAGAAAAGGCATTAGAAATGATAAGCCTATCATTCCAGATTATAACGTAAATGCCCAAGGTAGTGGCGATATGTATCCAAAAGGTGGAAATATGTTGCATTCTATTAGGCATGGTTTAAATAATGATGTGCTTTTTAGAAATATTTTACGAGGACTAAACAAGAAATTTTATCATAAAACGGTTACTTCCGCACAAGTTGAGGCTTACATTTCTGAAATGGCAAAATTCAACTACGTTAAAGTTTTTGATCAGTATTTACGCACTACACAAATACCTACATTTAACTTTTTGGTAGAAAACGGCAAGTTGACTTATCGTTATAGCAACAGCGTTGATGGATTTAATATGCCTTTAACTTTAAAGGATGGAGCTACAGTTATAAAATTATTGCCAACCACTGCAGCAAAAACTTTAGTGTTAAAACCTGGTGAGGAAAAACTTTTTACTGTTGATGCGATAGAGAAGATGTTTTATGTGAAAGCGTTTAATGCTAAATAATTATTTCATCCTTTTAGGGAGGAAGGTTAAGATTAATCCTTTGAAGTTAGCTAGCATATCCCAAAATTTTCTGTTGCTATCTACATCGGCTTCGCCGCAGTCTATTGTATCGCTACGTGTGATGATGAAATCTGCGAAATTTTCGACTAGTTTTAGTTTAATAAGGTTTTTCATCGCCCTGGCAAAATAACTGGCATATACGTGGCCCCATATTTCTATTGCGAGCGAATCGGTAGAGATATCGAGCTCTTTGCTAAAAAGTGTTACATAGTCTGATTTTATTAAAGCTACTAAAGCATCAGATCGCTCTTCTATATTTTCAGATAAAAATTTTCGTAAGGCATGAGGTTTTTTAACCCTGATAAGTTTTTCATTAAATTCTACCAAAAGCTTATGCCCGAGTAGTTGATATGTTTTTTCCATTGGCATAGGCTTTTCTAATATATTCCGTTACTTCTTCATTAAAATCGCTAAGCGTCATTATTCTTAAATGATGGTTATATTGATTGCTCCCTGGTACTAAAGCTATCTTCCGAAAACACAAATTTTCGGCAAAAGGTTCGTTAAAGGGTAGAACAATATCTATAAAATTTTTGCCCAGTTTAATGATATATGCAAAAGCAGTATCCGATGCAATTACCATCATCGACTTTGTTTCCCTTAAAATTATTGGCCCAATCTTTTCAAGTGTTGATAACAACTCTCTATAAAGCGCTAAGGATACTTCTGTTTTTCCACTTAAAAAATTATTCGTGCTATCGCAAAAGTGATTTTGATTTGTAATTTTAAAAGTACTATTGCAGTTGTGGCAAGTCCACATTAGCTTTATTTTTAATGTTTTAACAAACGTTTGCGCAGTGTTTAATGACTTAAAGTTATACTATCGGCGCTAAAAAAATTATATCTTCACAAACTAACCAAATAATTTACGATTTCATAACAACAGATGGAAAGAAGAGATTTTATTAAAAACAGTGCGCTAGCAACGGCAGCTTTTAACATTTTGCCAACAGGTTCGCTATTTGCCAAAGATAACGGTAAGGTAAGATTGGGTTACATAGGTGTTGGCGCTAGGGGAATGAACCACATCAGTGAGGGCATTTTAAGGGATGATGTAGAGGTTGTAGCCATTTGCGATACTCAAGAAAGTTCACTAAAAATCTGTAGGGATTTTATTGCAAAATCAGGCAAGCCAGCAGCTAAGGAATATACAGGCGGTTTGGATGCATTTAAAGCGTTGTTAGATAGAAAAGATATCGATGGTGTAATTATATCAACGCCTTGGCAATTTCACCATGAGCAAGCGCTTTATGCTATGAATGCTGGTAAATACGTTGGTTGCGAAGTGATAGCCGGTTTAACAGTGAAAGAACATTGGGATATCGTAAATACATCTGAAAAAACAGGGATGCCTTATATGACTTTAGAAAACGTTTGTTACCGAAGAGATGTGATGGCAGCGTTAAATATGGTTAGGCAGGGTTTGTTTGGCGAAATGATTCACTTGGAAGGTGGTTACCAGCACGACTTACGCGAAGTGCTTTTTAACAACGGTAAGCAATATTATGGAGGAGGGGTAGAATATGGCCCAAAAGCTTTAAGTGAAGCGCAATGGCGTACACAATTTAATATAGACCAAGATGGCGATTTATATCCAACACATGGTGCGGGTCCGGTAATGCAATATGCTAACATAAATAGGGGCAATCGCTTTACAAATCTGGTTTCTTTTAGCTCTAAGGCCAAAGGTTTGGCAAGCTACGTTGAAAGTAAATCTCCAGGACATCCAAATGCGAAGATAAATTACAAAAATGGCGATGTAACTACTACGTTGATTAACTGTGCAAACGGCGAAACAGTAATGTTGTCTCATGATGTGCATTTGCCTCGCCCATATTCTTTAGGGTTTAGGGTGCAAGGCACAAATGGCTTATGGATGGATGTAAATAAATCTGTGCACATAGAAGGCAAGTCTAAGCCTCATGCTTGGGATCCTGCTAAGGAATGGTTTGATAAATACGATCATCCACTTTGGAAAAAATACCAAAAAGAAGCAGTTAGTGCTGGTCACGGTGGTATGGATTGGTTTGTATTTAACGCATTTGTGATGGCTATTAAGCACAAAAAACAAACACCAATAGATGTTTACGATTCTGTAACCATGAGCGTTATTACACCATTATCTACAAAGTCGCTAAAGGAAGGTAATAAACCTCAAGAATTTCCAGATTTTACAAGAGGTAAATGGAAAGACAGAAAAAATACCTTTGCATTAGACGATAGCGGATTTTAAATTACTTAACATAAATAAACTTGCCACAGTTGCCTCCCAAAGTAGCTGTGGCTTTTTATTTTAGTTGTTTTCTACAAGTTCGGCATCAACTGTAATTTTGTAGTAGGCCTGACTTTCGTTTTCCGAAGTATTAAATAAATCAAAGAGTACATCAACCGCTTTTTGCGCCTGTACAGACGGAAATTGCTCAATTGATGCAACTGGCCCATTTTCCATGAAGTTTATCATGGGTGTGTTGGCATAACTTACAAATTCGAGTTCGTTTGTAGTAATTAGGCCGAGCTTACGTGCATGTTTTATGGCATAGGCCGATACATAATCGTTAAAGGTTACAATTGCTGATGGCTTCCGTTTATTTGCCATTAAAGTTTCCAATGCATCCTTACTTCCGCTTTCGGTTAAATCACAATCTACTACCAAAGTCGGATCGAATTTTAACCTATTCTTTTGCAATGCTTTGATGTAGCCTTCTTTGCGTTGTCCTGTAGCAATTAAAGCGCTTGGCCCATTAATCAAACCAATTGTTCGATGGCCTCTCTTAACTAAAAAGTCGACTATGTCTGTACTTGCACTTTCTATATTACAAGCCACATAGTGGATGTTTTTTAACGGCGGAATTCTGTCAAAAAACACTACCGGGATGTTGTACTTTTTTAGATAATCAAAATGTTCAAAATTTGTAGTGGTTTTACCTACCGAAACGATTAATCCATCTACACGATGGTTTTTCATTTTCTCTACTAATAATTTTTCCCGCTCTTGGTCATCATGAGATTGTGCTAATAAAATAGTGTAGTTTTTTTTATAAGCTGCATCCTCAATGGCACTAACAGCAGTTGAAAAGAAGGCTTCTGCAAGTTGTGGTAAGATAACGCCAATGGTAAATGTTTTTCCTTTCTGAAAGAGAATTGCCCTCTCGTTTGGCTCGTAATTAAGTTCCTTGGCAGTTTGTTTAACCTTATTACGGGTAGTTTCTCCTATACTCGGATGGTCATGCAAGGCCCTTGAAACCGTAGATGGCGATATGCCCAATTTCTTTGCGATAACTTTTATGGTAGTAGGTTTTGCTGTCAACTTAATTTAGGTAGGTTTAAATTAAAGGTAGAAAAAAATGAGAACAAGCAAAAACAGAAATATCAAACGTTTGCGCAACAAAAAATAAAGGCGATTTAATTAAATTTAAATCGCCTTTGGTTTAGCAAAAAAGCTCTTGTTCGTCTCGATCTGCGGTGGGTATCTTTTTTAAAAAATCTGCAAATGCAGGTCCATCGTTATCACTGTATGCGCCATAAGCATCTAGCATGTAGCCGATGTCGCCATCTTTATCTTCTACGAGATATAAAACTGAGCTATCTCCCGGGTCAGACATGCCTTCAAAGCGATAAGTTTTTACAATCGTTAAATCTTCTGGCTTATATATTTTATTAAGGTTAGCCGATTGCATTTTTCCATGATCTGACATCTTAATCTCGTTGTCTCTTCCTTTAAGTCTCAATTTTTCTAAAATCTGACTTACTGTATTCATTTCTCCTGGCTGTTCCATGATGTTATTTGTTGGTATAACTTAAAAACAAAGGGCGTTTGAATTGGTTTTGTTTTTCGCTATAATTATTAAGAATCAATTGCAAACCAAAGCATTATAAAATTGTTCTGTTTTAAACTAAAATAATAACGATGAAAAAATACTTAACATTAGGGTTCGCTTGCGCAATGTTTGCGCTAAGTTCTTGTAGCAAAACAGAAAACAAAATAGGCGTAGCAAATTTGCTTTCTACTGCTGATAATAAAGCTATTGGTACTGCTAACTTCTTCAGCACGTCAGACGGTAAAATAAAAATGGATATCGATATAAATATGCCAGAAAGAGCTGATAGTACTGTAGCTGTACATTTTCACGAACACGGCGATTGCGGTAACATGGGCGAAAACACACACGGACATTGGAACCCAACCAATGAAGCACATGGAAAGTGGGACAGTAGCGCTTATCACTCTGGAGATATCGGAAACATTAAGTTAGATGGCGAAGGAACTGCAAAGCTTAGTGTAAGTACAGACAGGTGGAGCGTTGACCAAAACGATATTAAAAATATCATTGGAAAGGGTATCATTGTTCACGGTGGAACAGATGATTATACCACACAGCCAACTGGTAATTCGGGGCCAAGAGTGGGTTGCGGAATTATAGAGGCAGTAGCTGCAAAATAAAATTTAGAGGCGATAAATTATTTATCGCCTTTTTTGTGCAATGTTTGGTAAGTGTGCATCCTCTTAGAAAAACTAAACAAGATGGCAACCTTAAACATTCCCGCAAACGGCAAGGCCGTAAAAGGACGAAGTAACAAAGCACTTCCTGGTGTAGACCTTACTGCAATGGTCGATTTGGCATTTTTACTCATCACGTTCTTTATGCTTACCACATCCTTAGCAAAAATGAGTGCAATGGATGTAGTTAAACCTGTACCGATTGAAGATGTTACTAATGGAGCACAATATCCCGCTTCACGTACCATGACGATTTTAATGGGCAAAGACAATAAAGCAGTTTATTATGTAGGCGTAACCGAGCCAAAGGAGATGGAGGTAATTAACGTTAACGAATTAAACAAATTTATCGCTCAAAGTAAGGATAAGGTAGCACAAGCAAATAATAACGATCCAAGCAAGCACCTTTTGGTAATTATAAAACCTACCAAAACATCAAACTACAAAAACTTTGTTGATGTAATTGATGAAATGAAAATCGCCAACATCAAAACCTATGCTATCGACGATAAATATATCAACGAAAAAGAACAAGCTTTTATGGATGCTAAAGCACTTTAATTTTTTAACTACAGAAAAAAATTGAAGCGCTTTAGCATTTTATATCTGTCTCTGCCCTAAGTTTAACAGTTTAATAAGCTAATGTGCGCTCTAGGGTTTGGAAAGTGGTAAAAGCGTTAAAAATAAAAAATCCCCGATTTGCGTCGGGGATTTTTATATAATTTGAAATTAGAACTAGCCTAACATCGGATTTAAAATCCAATAAATAATTGCTGCTAACAAGGCAGAAACTGGGATGGTTAATACCCAAGCCCAAATTAATTTAACAGTAACGCCCCATTTAACAGCAGATACGCCTTTAGTTAAACCAGAACCGATAATTGAACCGGTAATGGTGTGCGTAGTACTTACAGGAATTTTTAAATGCTCTGTAAAATATAAAGTTAATGCTCCGGCAGTTTCTGCTGTAACACCTTCAAAAGGGGTAACTTTAGTTATTTTAGAGCCCATTGTTTTCACAATCTTCCATCCTCCACTTAACGTACCCGCCGCAATTGCACTATAACATGCTAAAGGTATCCATGCAGGCATAGCACCGGCAATTTCTTCGCCATTGGCATCTTTAGAAGGCAAAATTACATGTAGCCATTCTGGTAAACTCTCCATAGAAACACCACTGGTATGTATGTAAACTACAACAGCAGCCGCAATAATTCCCATTACTTTTTGCGAATCGTTACCACCGTGCCCTAAACTAAATGATGCAGAAGAAAGCAATTGCATTTTTCTTAACCACGCAGTTGATTGCGTTTGGTTTAAGCTGCTAAAAATAAGGCAGAAGAAACTAATTGAAAGGATTATAAAACCAACTAACAGCCATTTAATGTTATGCGATTCGAAGATTACGCTGTAAAATTGTGATTCGAAACGTGGATGTTTAATTTCGTTATAAAAATGCATTTGGTCTGTTACAAACCAAACTGTGGCAATCATTAAACTTAAGGTAAATAGCTTTGGCCAAATACTTTTTTTGCTCGAGTGCAGTAGCCAAACAGAAATAAAATAAGAAACAATGGCACCCAAAAAAGGCGCAAGTACTATAAAGCCAACAATTACCAAAACGCCTGTAGGCATTTCTCCAGCTTTACCTTCTTTGTACCAGTTTACCACATTTATACCAGCATGCGCAATAGCTGCGCCTGCAAAACCACCAATTAAAGTGTGCGATGAACTAGACGGAATACCGAACCACCAGGTAAATAGGTTCCAAATAATAGCAGCTATAACCCCGGCCAAAATAACCACCAGGTTTATGTCCATTGTATTGGCAGTTTTCGCAACAGTATCGGCAACGCCAAAACCAAAAACCCAATAGGCTAAAAAGTTAAAAAAGGCAGCCCAAACCACGGCCTGGAAAGGTGTTAAAACTTTTGTAGCAACGATGGTTGCAATTGCATTTGCGGCATCATGAAAACCGTTGATATAATCAAACACCAAGGCCAATCCAATGATCACCAAAAGTAGGGTTAAACTCATCTCTCTTAAGCGTTTTTAACCAAAATAGACTCCAATACGTTTGCTGCGTCCTCACATTTGTCAGTTGCAATTTCTAACGTTTGTAAAATTTCTTTTTGCTTAATTAATTCAATAGCATTGGTTTCAAATTCAAACAAACGAGCTATTGCTAAATTACAAACGTGGTCTGCTTGGTTTTCTGCGCTGTTAATTCTCACGCAAGCATCAGCAATAACGCGTATGTTTTTAAAGCTTCTAAGTTCTTTAATTGCTTTCTCCAAATCGCCGCACATCTCCACCAAAAGCTCAGCAAGTTTTACCATTGCGTCGCCAACATTTGTTAACTGGTAAAGCTCAATGTTTCCTGCAGAGGCGTGAATATAATCCGCAATATCATCAATCGCACTCGCTAAAGTATGAATATCCTCTCTATCAAAAGGAGTGATGAAATTTTTGCTTAGCTCAATAAAAATTGTGTGGGTAATATCATCACCAACGTGCTCTAAACGCTCAATTTCTTTGGTTGCCTCTTTTCTTTTCTCTAAATCGGTAGCAGTAACGGCTACTAATAAAGCCTCAGCAATTTTTAATACGTTGCTTCCAGCCTGTTCAAATAAAGGTTGAAATTTTTTGTCTTTAGGCGTAAAAAAGCTAAAAATACTATTCATGTTAAATTTTAATATAGCGCAAAGCTACAACGCCAATGTTAAGTTAATGTTAATTCGTTAATATTTAGCAATAGATTAATATTAAAATTTTCTCTAAAAGAAACTGAAAATGAGCGGTTAACGCTTTTCGGTAACATCAGCCCCGCTTTTTGCTACAAGTCCCTGCGGGCGCTTTCCGCGGCAATCGGGTTTATTTAACTAAAAGCTAATGCTTTTTTGAGCCAGAACAAAGCTAGTTGCTTTTTTGTAAGGTAAATGCAAAAGTGGTACCTATGCTTGGCGTGCTACGTACCGAAATGGTTTGTTGGTGTGCTTCTAAAATATGTTTTACAATTGCCAAGCCCAAACCAGTTCCGCCCTCAACCCTAGATCGGTGAGAATCTATTCGGTAAAAACGTTCGAAAAGCCTTACCAGATGTTTTTCTTCAATGCCTATTCCGTTATCTGTTACTTCAATCAAAAACTGGTCGTGCAGTTCAAAAATTTTAATGGCTGTCATCCCGTTAGGATTGCCATATTTTATAGAGTTTTGAATAAGATTGATAAGCACTTGCCTTATCTTTTCCCTATCGGCGTTTACAAAAGTTGGTGCGGTGTATTTATCTTTAAAAGCAAGTTTTATTTTATGACTTAATGCCCGATCTTCCAAGTTTTCCATTACCTCCTTAGCTAAAAGTACAAAATCAAACTTTTGGTAGTTTATCGGAATTTCACCAGTTTCAAGTTTTGAGATAGAATCTAAGTCGTTAATCAAGTAACTCAATCGTTCTACATTGTTTTCTGCTTTTTTCAAAAATTTCAGTGCCATATCCGGATCGTCGGTAATGCAATCCTGTAAAGTTTCAATATAGCCTTGTATAGCAAAAAGAGGCGTTTTAAACTCGTGCGATACATTGGAAAGAAACTCACGCCTAAATTGTTCTTGTTTCTTTAGTAAGTCAATTTCCCGCTTTTTTGCACCGGCCCATTCCTTCACCTCGGCTTCAACATCATTTATAGGGTCGGCACTTACATATTCTCCCAATGCTTCCTTTAAATCTTTTCCAAGTTTTAGGTTATGTATCAGCTTATAAATTAATTTTATTTTGGTATAAATGTACTTTTCAAACAAATAGTAAAAAACCAAAAAACTGGTAGCAAAAGAAATTACGAATGATACACCTAGGTAATACCAGCTATGTTGAAAGTAGAAATTGACAATGCCAATTGAAAGTGCTACAGCTAAAGCTGTAATTAACACAAGAACACTAAGCTTCATGCCGGCTAAAATACATTTTATAAATTAATTGGATGTTAAGTTTGCTTATTTGACTTCGCTTTATCAATATGTTTCGTAATTTGGAGCTTTAATTAACCTAAATGGTTTATTTACTATTAAGTATAATTTTAATAATCAACTCGTAAATATGAAACGTTATTTGTTAATCGCCGTGTTAGGCGCAACACAGTTGGCAAATGTTATGGCCCAAGAAAAACCTAAACCTCAAGATACAGAATTTTATACGCCAGTTCCAGCTGTAGTTACGCCTGGTAAAACAACAGCAAATGTTCCTTCAGATGCTATTGTGCTTTTTGATGGCAAAAATTTAGACCAATGGGTTAGTACAAATGATAAGAGCCCGGCTAAGTGGATAGTTAAAGATGGTGTTATAACCGTAGATAAAAGTAAGGGCAATATCGAAACCAAAAAGACTTTTAATAATTACCAACTGCACATAGAATGGTTAATTCCTGCAAATATTAATTTAGAAGGACAATCTAGAGGTAATTCTGGTTTGTTTTTGGCTTCTACTGGCCCTGGCGATGATGGTTACGAATTGCAAATTTTAGACTCTTACAATAATAAAACCTATACCAACGGTCAAGCGGGAAGTATTTACAAGCAAACTGCTCCTTTGGTAAATGCTAATAAAAAGCCAGGCGAATGGCAAACATACGATGTAATTTGGACTGCTCCAGTATTTAACGAAGACGGAAGTTTAAAAAGTGCGGCGAGAGTTACCGTTCTTTTTAACGGTGTCTTAATTCAAAATAATTTTGAGTTAGCTGGGCCAACACAGTACATCGGAAAGCCATCTTACAAAAAAGCACATGGCGCAACGCCAATCAAATTGCAGTCGCATGGCGATAAAAGCGTGCCAATTAGCTTTAAAAATATTTGGGTTAGAGAGTTGTAGTTAAAGAAAGTAAGTGATATCATCACTTAATGGGTTAAAATATTTCGCGAAATTTATAACGTAATGTCAGTGCTTCGAACTTCAGCGAAAAGCATAAGCTGTGTTGGTGTATTTAGGAATCTAAGAAGATAAAAGGGAAATTTTTTTAATCTTCTATTTCCAACTCGCGAATTTTAAGTAAGCTGTTTTTCTGTTAAATATTTCCAATATCTTTTCGGAACGTGTTTTACGTGCAATTTTGTGTTTTTTCTAGACACAATGTTTGTGCTTTTGAAATAATCTTTCCAAAGGTGTGTGTATAGCTCTTCCTTTTCATTTAGCTGTGCTGATGCTGGTTGCTTAAAGTTTTTTTCTTCGCCAAGTTCTACTGTAATTTCGGCTACTTTCTCGAGGTCGTAGAATAAACCGTAGTGACGTTTAATGTCGTAAATTATCCATTGTTGGTCAGCATACCTATTTTTAAAATGTTTGGCGATTAGCGGAAGGACATTAAAATCGGGATCTATCGCACAGTAATAAAAACCATCAGATGTTTGTTGGAAACGAATAAAAGCTTCCATTCTATGTTTTTCTCGTTCTACTTTAGTGGCAATTTGCGAGATGTCTAAAACATCCTTATTTCCGAAATTTTTTTCGGCACCTACCGGATTTAGGAAAATGTAAGACATAAAATGAAAAAGCGAGTCGAAAACCTCAGGCTTTTCTGATAAATAGGCGCAATAAACCCTCCTGATCCATTGCTTGCCGAGCTTCTTTTGTAAGCCATTCCAAACGCGATCTGACTTCTGCCTATCGTTAACGATTAAAAAAGATGAAGTAAAAGCATCAGGCTGGTAGATTTTATCAACTTTCAAAGAGGTATAGCCAGGTTTGCGTTCAAACCATTCGAAAACAGCGGTTAGCAGGCCTTCTAAACTTCCATCGAAAATATAAATCATGGCTTCCGTTTTACTAAAACAAAATCAACTGTTGTGTATCTGTTTTTATGTACTTACTTTGGCTTTCAGCTAAAATAAAGCTTTTAATCTGCGTTGCTTGGTAATCTTTTAATTGATAGGGAGAATCCGCACATCTGATAAAGTGTTTAGCTCGGTTGTAAGAAATCCCAATATTTTTTAACTGATGAATGTAAAGCTTACCAAACTTTCGAGCCTGAACAATTTTATTTGCAGAGCCTACCCCAATTCCCGGAATTCTTAAAATCATTTTGTAATCGGCAGTATTAATGTCAACCGGAAAATGCTGTAGATTTCTTAAAGCCCAGCTTAATTTGGGGTCGATATCTACATCTAAATTCGGATTCGCATCGTTTAAAAGCTCATGCACATTAAAACCGTAAAAACGCATCAACCAATCGGTTTGGTAAAGTCTATTTTCTCTGAGTAAAGGAGGCTGGGTTCCTAAGATTGGCATTCTGCTGTCGTTGCTAATCGGAATGTAGCCCGAATAATAAACTCTGCGCAACGCAAAATTTTTATAAAATGCATCAGCAGTATGCATAATTTCTTTATCCGTTTCTGGAGTAGCGCCAATTACCATCTGCGTACTTTGGCCTGCCGGCACAAATTTAGGTACGCTTTTAATTAACTTTTTTTCTTCCTTAAACTGTACAATTTGTTTTTGCACATAATCTAAAGGTTTTATAACATCGGTATGGCTTTTTTCTGGCGCAAGTAATTTTAGTCCGCTTTCTGTAGGCATTTCCAAATTAATGCTCATCCGGTCGGCGTACAAACCGGCCTCCTTAATTAATTCGTCGCTAGCTCCAGGAATAGTTTTTAAATGGATGTAGCCATTATATTTTTCTTCCAAACGCAATTTTTTAACCACACGGAGCAATCGTTCCATTGTAAAATCTGCATTCTTAAAAATCCCAGAGCTCAAAAATAAACCTTCTATGTAGTTGCGACGATAAAAGCTCATGGTTAATTCCACTACTTCGTCTACAGTAAAAGCAGCTCGCTCTATATCATTGCTTTTTCTCGAAACGCAATACGCACAATCGAAAATACAATGATTAGTTAAAAGAATTTTTAATAAAGAAACGCATCGACCATCTTCTGTATAGGTATGGCAAATCCCCGATTTATGTCCGTTCCCCACGCCTTTATTGTCGTTTTTTCTATTGCTTCCGCTTGATGAACAAGACACGTCGTATTTTGCCGCATCAGCTAGAATATTTAATTTTTCCCTTAACCTATCAGACATAACGATTTTATTTGCTAACAAAAATAGCAAATAAAACTAATAATATTAGTTAAAAAGAAATTAGCTTAGCGCTATGCGGAATATATTGAGTGCTTTCTTTTAGAAAACGATTAAAATAGGATTGAAAAATTTTATTGCCTTTGATTTATTTTAGTCCATCCCATTCTTGGTAAAACTGTTCAAGGTAGGTTAACATAAAATCATGACGTTGCTGAGCCATTTGCTTTCCCGTTTCGGTTTTCATCAAATCTTTTAGCAAAAGCAATTTTTCGTAAAAATGATTAATGGTAGGAGCAGTGGTGTTTTTATATTCATCCTTACTCATATTTAGGTTTGCCTTTATAGCTGGATCGTATAAAACTCGGTTTTTGTAACCTCCATAAGTAAAAGCTCTAGCAATGCCTATGGCGCCAATCGCGTCTAATCTATCCGCATCTTGCACTACATTTAACTCTTTGGAGTTAAACGTTACATTGCCTAAACTTGCCTTGTACGAAAGATTTAAGATGATTTCCTTTACATGAGTAATTGTTTTATCGTTAACACCAATACTTGCTAAAAATTCTCCAGCTTTTCGTGGGCCAATTTCCTCATCGCCATTATTAAACTTGCTATCGGCGATATCATGTAATAACGCTGCCAATTCTACCACAAACGAATTAGCGCCTTCGATTGCATTAATAGTTTTCGCGGTTTTATAAACGCGTTCTATATGAAACCAATCGTGACCAGTTTCGGCATTAGCAAGTGTTAGTTTAACAAAGTTGATGGTTTGATCGATAATTTGCTGCATGGAAGGAAAATTTCATGCAAGTTATCTCGAATTAATTAAGAAAGGCAACATTGTTGAAAAATGCTGCCTAGTCTTTATTTTTTTAAAACGTCTTTGTTGAAGTATAATAAGTGGGTTACCTCAACCTCTAAAATTAGTGCAATATGAAAAAGTCTATCAAGCGTTATTTTGCTATAGCCTAATTCAATTTTACTGTAGGCATTCTGCGATATCTCTAACTTCGCTGCCAAATAATCTTGTGTGTAGTTTCTAAACTCTCTAACTTTTCTGATGTTGCCCGCCACAACTTTCATCTCCGCTTTTAACTTATCTTTCATAGAATCATGGTTAGTATCAGACTCTATTAACGTAAAATAAAAATGGGCGGTTTTAAAAAAGAATTGATTTCTTTAAAAACAAGCTTTTTTATTTCGCAGTGCGATAAAATTAAAGTTTTGGTTTAGGTCGCTCTTCATCTGGTCGGCGACTACCGTCATACAATTCGTATTCTAGCAACCTACAGTCAAGCTTGCCATTATAAAATTCTATTTTTTTATCTGCCTTTAAACCTATTTTTTTAGCCAAATCCGGATTTCCGGTGAAGATATAGCCGAAATAACCTTTGCATTTCTTTTTCATGAAATCGCCAATGCGTTTATAGGTTAATTCTAATTTGCTATGTACACCCAATCGTTCGCCATATTCTGGGTTAAAAACTACAACACCTTTGCCTCCTTCGGGTACTTCTGTTTCCTCGAAATCGCAAACCTCAAAAGTAATTAGGCCATCAACACCAGCAGTTTTTGCATTTTTTCGGCTCACATCAACCGCATCTTCAGAAATATCCGTAGCAATTATTTTTAGGTCGATGTTTTTGATAACCTGATCTTTTAAAATTCTTCGCTCTGCAAAAAACACCTCCTCGTCGTAACCTAAAATGTGCATAAAACCATAATTCATGCGGTATAATCCTGGTCGGCGGTTAGTGGCAATTAATGCCGCTTCAATAGCTAAAGTTCCAGATCCACACATTGGATTTATGAATGGAGATTTTTGATCCCATTGGGTAGAAAGCACTGTGCTAGCGGCCAAAGCTTCTAGCATTGGCGCTTTGCCTGGGATTTTTCTATAACCGTGTTTAGCTAATGTTTCTCCACTGGTATCAATAAAAACATCAGCTTCATCGTCTTTCCAATATAAGTGTATAACTGTTTTATTGTTTTCTGAACCAGAGTTAGGACGTATATTTTTTTTCTCTCTAAACCTGTCAACAATAGCATCCTTAACCTTTAAATTGGCAAAAAGAGGGGTGGTTATTGTTGGATTGTCTACATTTGATGTAACAGAGAAGTAACCAGCAAAATCGATTATTTCCTCCCATTCCATCTGTATTAAATTGTTGTATAATTCTTCTGGGGTATTTGCCTTAAAACTATTAATGCAATACATAATCTGACTAGCGCACCTTAAATTTAAATTTAGTTTGATACACTCTGTCAAGGTAATATTCAGCTCAACGCCGGTAGAAAATTCTCTTACAATTTCGTAGCCTAAATCGGTAACCTCATCTTGTAAATAGCTAGAAAGCCTTTTGTTGCAGGTAATAATTACCTTGCTTTTAGTTTGAAAAACTTGCATCATAGTGCTACAAAGTTATTAATAAAAACAGAGATATAGCTTTTGCCTTTACAAAGCCTAAATAACTGTGCAATTTAACTATTGGTTTATAAGCGTTGCACCACTAATGTGTGGAAAACTTGATGCATAGATTTGCATAATTCTCGATAAAAATTTAGAGATTTGGTAGGTAAATTATAGTATTGATATGGAAATTAAAGGAAAGGTGCACGAAATCGGTGCATTACAACAGGTAAGTGAGACGTTTAAAAAACGTGATTTAATTGTAGAATATGCAGAAAACCCAACTTATCCTGAATATATTAGATTTGAAGCTTTACAAGATAAAACAGCTTTGTTTGATTCTTTAAAAGCAGGTGATGAGGTTGAAGTATCTTTTAATTTACGTGGTAGACCTTGGACAAACAAAGATGGTGTTACTTCATACTTTAATAGTTTAGTAGTTTGGAGATTAACCCAATTAAGTAATACAGCAGGTGCTGCGGCAGCGCCACAATATGCAGCTCCGGTTGATTTGAATACGCCAGCTGGAGAGGAAGACGATCTTCCGTTCTAAGACCTTTTTTAGGAAACAAATTTGTAAGTAAGCCGTCCCGATATTTCGAGACGGCTTTTTTATGTTACGAATAGATTTTGAGCGTGTTAAAAAGTGTTAAAACAACATATAATCCTTATTACTTCGTTATTTTTGACATACAATAATGAAAAGCAGAAGCCTTTGGTTAATAACCGCCCTAATGACGTTAGCTTTGCTAGGCGTTTTTGTAATGCAATTGTATTACCTGCGGGAGTCGTATAACCTTAATTCCAGGCTGTTTGAGCAAGATGTAAACCAGGCATTAACTGCGGTGGTAAACAAAGTGCAAAAAAGAAATATTGCTAGCCACATTACCCGAAAAGATTTTGAGGGAAAAGAACAACGTGAGGACGCATTAAGAAGTCATACCGATAGCATAGTTGCCTTCAAAGTTAGGTTTAGAGAGAGTGAGGCTATAAGAAAGTTTAAACAGCAACAACAAGTTATAGATTATTTAAATGCGCAAGACAGCACTATTCGGTCTATGTACATGTCTCCGATAATTATTAGCGAAGAAGAGTTTAAGCTGTATAGCGGTAACTCACCATCGGGCAACGATTTAAAAATTCAGGTAGAAGACTTAACCGATAGAGTTTCTGGAGAGCGTATTGGCGTCAGGATTAAGCCGTTATTGCCAAAACCGAAAAAAAATTTGCAAATCGGCGGAAGACTTCCCGATACGATTAGATATGTTGCATTGAGTCCGGCTAACATGCTGCCAATTACTATCCACGTGCCTAGTAGCGATCCGGATTTAGTGGCCAAGTTTAAGATTGAAGATGCCAAGGCAGAGAAAAAATATGAAATTGGCCTTAAGAGCTTGTATGCAGATACCGCGGTTTTATACAACGATGCGAGTTTAGATTTGGTGCGAGATGTAGCGCAGGAGCTTACCAATAAAGATATTCCTTTAAGAAAAAGAATTCCCCGATTGGAGGCGCTAGACACTTTAATTAGAGCCGAACTGTTAAGCAAAAACATAAATCTTAATTATGATTTTTGGTTAACGCCAGCTAGCAATCGCAAAAATATTATTTATCAAAAAGTGGTAAACGCAGATGAGTTAGCGGTAGATAAAAACACTTTTTCTCAGGTTATTTTTAGTAATGATGTTGCCATTAAAGATCCGGGGATGATTTACCTTAGGTTTCCAAGTGTTAACTCGCTAATCATGAGCAATATGTTTGTGAGCATGGGCTCTTCGATCGCTTTGCTTTTGGTGCTGATATTTATTTTTGCCTATACCATTTACGCAATTATCCGCCAGAAAAAAATAACAGAAATGAAAACGGATTTTATTAACAATATGACCCATGAGTTTAAAACACCTGTAGCAACAATTATGATTGCCAGCGAGGCGTTAAAAGACCCAGAGGTTGTAGAAGATAAAAGCAGAATTAGCAGATTGGCAGGTATTATTTACGATGAAAATATTCGATTGGGCAACCATATTGAGCGTGTATTGAGCGTAGCCAGATTAGAGAAAAAAGAAATAAAATTAGAATCTAATCCCGTTGCGGTTAACGATTTGATTAATGCGGTAGTAGATAGCATGAGTTTACAGTTGCAAAAACGTAATGCACACGTTGCTTTAAGTTTAAATGCTGTTGATGACATTGTAATTGGTGATGAACTACACTTATCTAACGTTATTTACAACTTGATAGATAACGCCAACAAATATAGTACAGCAGACCCACAGATTACCATTAGCACAAAAAGCAATCTTCAGAAACTGATAATTGAAGTAGCTGATAAAGGCATCGGGATGACAAAAGATCAAACTAAACGCATTTTTGATCAGTTTTATAGAGTGCCTACAGGAAACCTTCATGATGTAAAGGGTTTTGGTTTGGGCTTAAACTACGTTCAAGATATTGTAACGCAAATGAACGGAACAATTAAAGTATATAGCGAAAAAGATAAAGGAACCACTTTCGAAGTAATATTACCATTTAAACGCAACAATTAAATTATGAAGAAGATCTTATTAGTTGAAGATGACCCAAATTTAGGATTATTACTGCAGGACTATTTACAGTTAAAAGGGAAGTTTGATGTGGTGTTATGTACGGATGGTGAAGAAGGGTTAAAAGCATTTGGCAAACAAAATTTCGACTTGTGCATTTTGGATGTGATGATGCCGAAAAAAGATGGTTTTACACTAGGCAAAGAAATAAGGAAAGCAAACCAGCATGTGCCAATTATTTTTGCTACGGCAAAAGCAATGATGGAGGATAAAGCGTCTGCCTACGACTTAGGTGGCGATGACTACATTACCAAGCCTTTTAGAATAGAAGAATTGTTGTTGCGCATTAATGCCTTGTTAAAACGTGTGGCAAGCAAAGAAGCTAGTAGTAACGAACCAGCTCAAACTAATTTCCAAATTGGTAAATATACTTTCGATTATACTACACAACTTATCCACTTCGATGGCCAACAACAAAAGCTTTCTACCAAAGAAGCCGAACTTTTGCAATTGTTATGCCTAAAGAAAAATACGGTTTTAACTAGGGAAGAAGCTTTGCTAAGCATTTGGCATGATGATAATTACTTTAACGGAAGAAGTATGGATGTTTTCTTAAGCAAGTTACGTAAATACTTAAGAGACGATCCGAAAGTTGAAATTTTAAACGTACACGGTAAAGGATATAAGTTGATTGTGAACTAGTCGCAGTAAAGTTTAAATCTTAAGGCATAAAAAAATCCCTTGTAATTTTACAAGGGATTTTTGCATTTATAACAACGATGTTCGAACAATGTCGTTTCCACTGTCGCCCCAATCTTTTAGGGCTTTCTTTAAGATATCGGTTAAACTCTTCGTATCTACGGCTTTCCCTTTAGCCGGAATTTTTATTTTGTCTGCAGTAATTGGTTCGTCTGTAACTGCAGTTGCAAACCAAGTTGTATGTTCTCTAGGCAACGCTATACCCAAAATCATTCCGGGTAAACCGGTAAATGATTCTGGTCCGCCAGAAACCGGAATTTCATCTGTATAAAAAGCGACCACATAAACAGAATCCATAATTATGGCATTTGCTCTTCTGCAATCATAACCGGCAATGTTTCTAAACTCATCTGTAATCTTCCAAGTAATTTTTCTTGTACTGTCTTTTAACAGGTAGGTTTCTTCAAAAACCTTTTTTTGTGTAACACTTGTAGCATTTTCTACATTGGTGTAAATAGTATTGTTTTGTTGTGCAGATGCCAAATTAAACCAACTATTTGGCGGTACGTTATCAGGCTCTGGTGTAAAAACAGTTTCGTTTTTGTTAAACGTTAACTTGCTTTTTAAGGTTTTAAATTGCGGGTTATTTCGTTGATAATCCTCCAAGATTTTTGGCCCGAAATTATCATTCGGATAACGCTTTAATTGTTCTTTAATCAAAGCAATTACATTTACACGTTTTTCGTACTCTATAACGCCGCTTGTTGCAAAACGTGCGTTTTGAGCAAGTGCTGTCTGTCCAACCAAAAGTGTTAAACAAAGCATCAATAAGTTTTTAATCTTCATTTTATTATTATTTAGTTGTGCCACCCATTTTATTAAAATCCCAAACTAAAGAGAACATGTAATACCTGTTAATGTTGTTATAGCTGGTTTGCGTAATAGAGTTCGCAGATGCAAAACGTCTAAAACCACGATTTTGGTTTAGTAAATCATTTCCTTTAAGTACCAATTTTAAATCATCCTTTTTAAAGAAGCTTTTTGTAATTGACGAGTTGATAATCATTTGCTCAAAACTGCTATCGAAGGAAGCAGATTTTGGTTGGTAGTTGTATTCTGCATCTGCTTGTATGGTTATCTTTTTAGGCAATATCACTTTAAAACTTCCGTAACCGCTCGTTCCCCATCCTTTATTGCTTAATGATTTATTGATAGATGCAACTTGCGAGTTATAGCTAGGCCCAAAACTTAAATCAAGTTCAAATTTATCTTTATATCTGCTAATGCTTGCCCTTGGGCTAATTGATGTACTCGTAGTTTTGTTTAGGTTGGTGTTAATGTAGTTAAAACTTTCGCTACCATTGGCGCTTAAATTAATACCAGCATTAAAATCGGCAAGATCAATTTTTCTTCTAAAACCACCCCAAAGGCTATAATTTGAAGGCATTTTCTCTCTCAAGTTAATAGCTTGCCTAAGTGATCTTCCCTCGTCATCGGTTGTGGTGTTATTTACAATTTGATTACTAACTGTGCTGTAATAAGCGCTAAAGTATAACGATTGGTTAGCTAGCACTTTGTAAGAGTTGTAATTAATATTAATGCTGTTACTATAAGACGGTTTCAAATCCGGGTTACCCAACGGAATGTTTAAAGGGTCTGTATTTACTCTTACAGGTTGCAATTGCTCTACCGTTGGTTGGTTTGTATAACCATTATAGCTAACGCGAAGCGATTTTTGTGCAGAAAACCTATACTGATAACTTGCTTGGGGTATCCAGTTTAAGAAGCTTCTTTTGTAAGATTGGTTAGAAATAGCTTCGTACTGATCAAAATTTACCGCATTAATTTTTGTGCCGAAGTTTAACGTACTTTTAGGTTTTTTATAGTTAAAAACCACACCTGCTTGGTTTGAGTATTGCGTAGCCTTAAAATCGTTGCTAAATTCTGTATCTAGCTGGTCGTAATTTCCAGGACTAGAAGCGTTAAAAGATTTTTTATCAGCTCTGCTGTAATTAATGCCAAAACCGTAGTTAAGTATTAAAGAGAAGGTTTTGGAAAGAGGCTCATTATAGGTAATGTTAGACGTAAAAACAGAGTTTTTGGTGTTGTTGGTCTTAAACTGATCAACTACTTCACTGCTGGTTTGCAATTCATTAGGGTCAAAAAAACTGTTGGTAGACTTTAAAAAGCCTTCGTTGTCGTTTTCACTTAATCGCTGGCTAACGTTAACGGTATAACTACGACCAGTTTTCTTAAGTTTTTTGGTCAAAAAAGCAGTCATGTTAAATACTTGATCCTTGCCATCGCTACTGTTGGTTCTTTCGGTGGTATTTAGCAAGGTGCCATCGCCACGTAATCCTGTACTATTATTGATGGATTCGCTATCACTATTTTTCAAGGTTCCATCTACTGTAACCTTCAAATTTGTAGTGCTATCTATTTTAATCGTGTAAATTGCATCTAGTTTCTGTCTAAAAATATAGCGGTCAGAGTTTTCATCGGTGTTGCTATTAATTACACCCGACGGATTATTTGTTGTGGCTGGTAGGTTGTTCTGGTTAATCGTATTCTTAGTTGCCTTAACACCCAAAGAACCAATTTTATAATTAGTATTTATGCTTTCCTTATCTCCATTCCATTTTGTGTCGTAATGCGCTCCGCCGTTATAAGCTCTAGGAATGCCTTCGCCACCGTACTGGCCACCGTAGTTATCTATTTCATCGCCACTACCGCTAAAATAAAAGCCGCCATCAAACATTTCCATGTTGTTGTTGCCGGTATTGTACTTACTGGCATCATCCCAGCTTAAACCGGTTTTGCCGTTGTTGGCTGCGGTTCCGTATAAAGAGAATTTTTGCTTGGCTTTAAATCTGTTAAACATTACCTGCGCATCATAAAAACCTTCGGTACCTGCTCCGGCATCAACTTTTCCGAAATAACCGCTTTTCTTATCTTCCTTTAAAATAACGTTTAGGGTGGTGGCTTTCTGGCCATCATCTACACCCGTAAAGGCTGCTTGTTCGCTGGCTTTGTCAAATAGTTGCACTTTATCAACCATATCGGCACGTAAATTTCGTGTAGCTAACGTTGGGTCATCGCCAAAAAATTCCTCTCCATCTACCAATACTTTGGTTACGGTTTTGCCTTGGGCAGTAATCTTTCCGTCTTTATCAATCTGCATCCCCGGAAACTTTTTCAGTAAATCTTCAACTTTATCGTTAGGTTGTATGGCGTATGCAGCAGCATTAAATTCGGTAGTATCGCCTTTAATCTTTATAGCTGCAGCTTGCCCCTTAATTAAAACCTCGTTAAGCAAAGTTGCTTTAAGCTTCATGTTAATTTGCTTAAAATCTAAACTGGTTTTGCTAGAGTCTAAAGTAAAGCTAGAAACATAATCTGCATATTCAGGATAAGTTAATAGCAGAATAAAATTTCCCTTTTTCATTGGGCTAATCAAGAAGTCGCCTTTGGCATTTGCTCTTGTAAACTTGTAAAGTGTAGAGTCTTTCGCGTTTAAAACGCTAATAGATGCATTTTGCAACATACTTTTATTTGCCGAATCGGCAACAATACCTTTAACCTGATAGGGGTTTTGGGCAAAGAGAGCGGTGCAAACGCATAAGGATAGCAATAATGCCAAGCTTATAGTTTTCATTCTTTTGGGTTTTGTTTGGTTCTTAAAAGTATAACTAAAAATTTAATACTAAAAATTTAGTTGGAAGATTTTAACATTAAATAACATTATTTAACATTAGCAAAAACTAAGCGTAGCGGTTTTTTGAAAAGCAATGGCAGTAACATTTTTTAATATCAGCCCTTCTTTACGCTATAGCCCCCGATAAATCCGATAACTCGGATCGGGGGCTGTCGCTTCAATAAGGTTTATTTCTGTTCTTTTTCTGCTAAAATTCACGTTAAAATTGCAAAAGCCGTATCTTCACGCACCTTTGAAACAATGTAAGCTAATGCAATCTACTGCCGAAGAAACCCAACCTGCCCAACTTGCCGCTAAATTTATTAATCAAACTTCGAGGCATATTTTTTTAACCGGAAAAGCAGGTACAGGCAAAACCACGTTTTTGCGCAACCTAATTTCCTTAACACATAAAAAGGCAGTTATTGTCGCTCCAACAGGTATTGCCGCCATTAACGCAAACGGTGTAACCATTCATTCTCTTTTTCAATTGCCATTTGGTACTTTTTTGCCAAAAACTGCCACGGGTAGCGAGTTAAAAGAATATCAGCATTATAATACGCCAAAATCCATCATCAGGCATTTAAACATGAATTCGGTTAAACGCAGAATTCTGCTCGATTTAGAATTGCTGGTAATAGACGAGGTGAGTATGTTGCGTGCCGATTTGTTGGATGCAATTGATACGGTTTTACGTTACATTAGAAAAAACAATTCAAATTTTGGTGGTGTTCAGGTACTTTTCATCGGCGATTTGCACCAGTTGCCACCGGTTGTAAAAAACGAAGAATGGAATTTACTGAGTCAGTTTTATAATAGCGCTTTCTTTTTTGATGCATTGGCTTTAGAGAAAAATCCACCAGTTTACATCGAATTGGAAAAAATCTATCGCCAATCTGACGAAACTTTTATTTCCCTTTTAAATAACCTTCGCAATAATATAGTTACAGATCAGGATATCGCTCTGCTTAAAACTTATTTTAAAGAAAATTATAAGCCTTTATTAACGGATAATTACATAACGCTCACCACGCACAATCATAAAGCAGATACGTTAAACAGAAATAGTTTAAAGGAGTTGCCGGGCAAATCTTTCTTTTATAATGCGGTGGTTGAAAAGGAGTTTGCAGAAAGCGCTTTTCCGGCAGACAAGTCTCTTGAGCTAAAAGTTGGCGCACAGGTAATGTTCATAAAAAATGATCCAACTGGCGAGCAACGGTTTTTTAATGGAAAAATAGCGGTGGTTAAAAAACTTACCGCCGATAGTATTGAACTTTTGCCAGATGGAGCGACCTATTCGTTAACAGTAGAAAAATATACTTGGAAAAATATTAGATATAACACCAATAAAACCACCAACGAAATTGAAGAGGAGATTATCGGCACCTTTACACAGTTTCCGCTAAAATTGGCCTGGGCAATTACGGTGCATAAAAGTCAGGGTTTAACTTTTGATAAAGCAATAATTGATATTGGCGATGCCTTTGCACCTGGGCAAATTTATGTGGCATTATCTAGGTTGCGATCACTTAATGGTTTAGTGCTTACCTCATTAATTTCTAACAAAGGCATAAGACAAGATCAGAATGTTACTTATTTTGCACGGACCAAAGATCAGCAGGAAGATTTAGCTGTTCAGATAAAAAAGGAAAGCGATGCCTTTTTAAGGTTTTCTTTATTGCAGGCTTTTAATTTCAGTAATTTAGATAATTATGTTTTTGAGCATGTTTTCAGTTATACTAAAGACGAAAAAAGATCTACAAAACAAACGCATTTGCCTTGGGCGGTTAAGTTGCAACAAGAACTAATCGCTTCCAGAAATCATGCTGATAAATTTCTGAAGCAGATTGAAAGACTGTTTGTTGTTGGCGATACGGAAAGTTTAAATATGCTTTTAGAGCGAACTACAGCCGCCGAAAATTATTTTATTCCACAGTTAACTGCTTTTAGCGAATCTATTTTTTCGCTAATGGAGGTGGCAAAAACCCAAAAGCAAACCAAAGAATTTTTAGCGGAATTGGTAGAGATGGAAGCAATGTTTTTTGAGCAGTTTAAAAAAATAAAAAAGGCAAAGGCAATGTTAGCGAGTTCAATTTTAGGCCAAGAGCTAAGTAAGGAAGCCGTGTTGGCATTGTACCGTAGCGCAAAACGCGAAGAGTTGATAAAGCAGGCTTACACTTTGCCAAATAAAGAAGAACTTAAACCAGGTTCTGCAGATTTTTACAGCAAGGCAAAACCTAAAAAAGTTAAAGAACCAAAAGAGCCTAAAGAAGATACGAAAGACATTACGTTAAAGCTTTTTAAAGATGGACAAACCATTATAGAAATAGCCGCAACCCGAAAAATGTCTACAGGAACCATAGAAGGTCATTTAGCATATTTTGTTGCTAGGCAAGAATTAGCAGCTAGCGAATTGGTGCCGAGTAGAAAGTTACAGGAAATTACCGCTACCATTGTAAAGCTTAAATCGGTAAAACTAAACGAAATACGTGAACATTTAGGAAAGGCTTACGGTTTTGGTGAGATTAAAATCGCCATTGCAGCCTATTTAGTAGATGGAAATTAGCATTAAATCTCGTCAATGCGAGCTTTGCGAAGCAATCTTTTTTATAACCGTCATCCCTGAATTTATCTCAGTTAAAAGTAGAAAAGATGCTATTCCCAAACCTTCGGAACATAACAATAAGTAAACCAATTATTTTACACCTTTTGACTTTCCAAATTGGGTTTCTAAATCTTTCTCTAAATTATTAAAAACGTATTCGTGCTCCTGCTCAATACCTAATTTTTCCATCGGTTCCCAATAAAACCGTGGGGTTAATACAGATGTGTAGGTTGTTATTCGCGTTAGCTTACAGCTATTGATTCCAACGGGTTCGAAATAGTAAATAGCTTCCTTAAAACCTATCCACTTTCTGCCAACTAAATTATAATCAATTACGTCCATTTTTAGAACTTTGCCACGTTTTATATCCGTTACTCTTTCAGTTATCGTTCCGCCTCCAAAGTCTGCATTACTTAATCTACCAGCTTTAAAATAGCAAGTTCTTAAAGCTCCAACTTCTTCTTTTTCTAAAATACATTTTGTGGGTATGGGTAAATCAAGTTTAAGTAAAAAAGGTTTTTCTGCATCTAGCGTGTCTACCGATTTAATGACGTCGAAAACTTGGTTGGGCGTGTAATTGAATACTTTTTCTGTTTTAACTTCGGTAATAGTTTCTTTTTCTTTTTTAAGAAAATGCTCTGTTGGCGCCATTAGTAAAAATGGGATGATCGGCAATACTAAAACAGAAAGGCGATTTGTTTCTTTAATTAATGAATATCTTTTTACTAGTCTAGCTATAACGTAACCTAAAAATATGAAAGGGACAATTAATCCAATGGCCATTACAATGCAAATAACCCCAGAAAGACCCGGGATGTAAATTGCGATAAGCAAAATTACTGTGGTGATAATCGCTCCCCATAAAGCGTATTTCCTAACTTTCATGGTTCCTATTGCAATACCCAAAACAACAGGTAAGAGACCAAATAGTATCCAAGAATAATCTACTAAGCCCAGAAATAAAAATACAATTCCGGTACCAATAAAAATTGTTGTTAAAATGATTGAGATTTGGAAACTCTTGTCTCTGAGAATTGCGTACATGATTGAGCGTAGGACGAATTATGTAGGTTTTTAATTCGGGTAAATATATTTACTGTTGTTAAAGATAAGTAAAATTGCCCTGTTAATAAATAACATAAAGATGCTGAAATAAATTTAGGATGACGGTTGAGTTCTACGAATTTTACTTCGTAGCTTTCCGCTTACAATTCGGGGCTTTTACGTAGCAATTTTCTCGACTTTGATTGATAATTGTGCTGGTGTAGGGTTTGGTTTATAGTATTGCAAAATGCCGTGATTTAAACCCGATTGCCGTGAAAATACTTTTTGCATCGCTGGCGTGAAGGATTGCTTCATCATGCTTTTCAGTAATGACGAATTGTAGTAGAACAGCCACAAAAAGATTGTAACAGAAAGCGGGACTAACGTTTATTGAAACACAGGCTCTGCTTTTCGTAAAATTAAATACTTAAAGCGCCTTCAAAAACCTTTTCTGCAGGGCCGCATAAAAATACCTGGGTAAAGGTTTTTCCATCGTAATCAAAGTTAATTTTCAGATCGCCGCCTAAAACTTTTACAGGTGTTTGTACATGGCCAATTTGGTTGGCTTGTTTTGCCAATGCCATTGCAACTGCTGTTACGCCAGTTCCGCAAGCATAGGTCTCGTCTTCTACACCACGTTCAAAAGTGCGTACAAATAGATAATCACCTTTGTTTTCTACAAAATTTACGTTGATCCCTTCAGTTTTATAAGTCTCATTATTTCTAATGGCGCTACCTTCCGTAAAAACATCGAGCGAAGAAAGGTCTGCTTTTTCTACTACGTAATGTGGCGATCCAGTATTTAATACAAAAGCGTCGTTATCGCTGTTTATGTTGTTAACATCAATCATTTGAAGCTCGACCCAATTGCCTTCGGCTGTAATTTTGGCATAATGAGGCCCGTCTACTGCCAAAAAATTAGTCTCACTGTCAATTATACCAAGATGTTTAGCAAATGCAACAATACATCTTCCGCCATTGCCACACATACTGCCCACGTTGCCATCTGCATTGTAATACACCATTTCAAAATCATAGTCCGGATGATCCAATAAAAGCATTAAGCCATCTCCTCCAATACCAAATCTGCGGTCGCAAAGTTGCGCCACAAGCTTATTATCGATGTTTTTTAGCGTATTTCCGCGACGGTCGATTAACACAAAATCGTTGCCTGCACCTTGGTATTTTGAAAAGTTAACGTTCATCTGTATTTTGTAATTTTCTTATTGGAAAAACTGGCCGTGCTAAATGCTGTATTTGTTTTAACATTTTTTAACACTAAAGCACGTGTGTTCTGCATACAAATATCGTTTATATGGTATTAAATTTGAACAAAACATTTATAAAAAGAAGAATTTATATAAGGATATGAAAAAAATAGGATTAGTAGTGTTGGCTGCATTCTTAGGTGGTGCAGTTGCAATTGGCGCTTATAAACTATTAGAGCGCAACAATGATGTGTATTCGCTAACAGAAAAGCAAAATATGATGTTTGCGAATAATCCATCAAAAATTTCTTCGGCGGGTAGTGTAGATTTTGTACAAGCGGCGGCTGCGGTTTCGCCGGCGGTGGTGCATATTAAAACAACTTATAGTGCAACGCCATCTAACCCAAGAAGTGGTGGTGGTGGTAGCATGGAAGATATGTTTGAAGAGTTTTTTAGAGGTGGCGGTGGCCGAAGACAAAGTATGCCTAGAGCAGCTTCTGGTTCTGGCGTTATTTTAACTGCCGATGGTTACATTGTAACTAATAACCACGTAGTAGATAATGCAGATAAAATTGAAGTGGTTTTAGCTAACAGAAGAAAAGTAACTGCTAAAGTTATTGGCAAGGACCCAAATACGGATTTAGCTTTAATTAAAGTTGATGTGGATGGTTTGCCTTTTGTTAAAATGGGTAATTCTGATAATGTGCAAGTAGGTGAGTGGGTACTGGCAGTTGGGTTCCCTTTAGATTTGCAAACAACCGTAACTGCGGGTATTGTGAGTGCTAAAGCTCGTAATATTGGTATTTTAAATAGAGAAAATGCGCAGCCGACTAGGGAAGAATATCAAGAATACCAAAGAACCGGAGTAATGCCAGAGCGCCCAGCAAATACCGCTATAGAATCTTTTATACAAACAGATGCTGCTATTAACAGAGGTAATAGTGGTGGTGCATTGGTAAATGCGAATGGCGAATTAATTGGTATTAACGCTGCCATTGCCTCGCAAACAGGTATGAATGAAGGTTATGGCTTTGCAATTCCGGTTAACTTAGCGAAAAAAATTCTAGAAGATTTTAAAGAATTTGGCGTTGTTAAGCGTGGTTATATTGGCGTTACGTTTGCAGCTTTAGATGCAGATGCTGCCGAAAAATTAAAAATTAAAGAGATCAACGGGTTGTACGTTAGCGGTGTTGTTCCAGGTGGTGCAGCAGCTGCGGCTGGAATTAAAGAAGGCGATATCATTAAAAAAGTGGAAGGCGTAGAAATTTACGATTCTCCAGATTTACAAGAAAAAATCGGTCGTATGCGCCCTGGCGATAAAGTTGCATTAGCAGTTTTAAAAGCTGATGGTTCTACCAAAAATGTAAACGTTATTTTAAAACCAGAAAGTAGTATTGCGCCAAGTACAGCTGTTGCTTCTACAAAATCTACAAATACAACGGTAAGTAAGTTAGGAGCTAGCTTTTCTCCAGCTTCCGCAGCTATTAAATCAAAGTATGGCATAACTAACGGTGTGGTTATTACTAATGTAGAGCCAGGTAAATTATTCGATTATTACGATTTTTCGAAAGGTTCTGTAATTACAAAGATTAATGGCAAGCCTGTAAACAATGCAGAAGAGGTGGAAAAAGCTTTACAAACATCTCGTGACGGAAGAACCACCATTGCAGGATTAAGTGATAGAGGAACTTTTGCTATTACAATAGATTAAGTACATTAGCAAATTAAAAAAGGAAAAGGATTAACAGTTTTGTTAATCCTTTTTTTTGTTAATTGTGTCTTAAAATCAGTCGATTAATTAGGTTCATCTAAATGATATAAGGCTGTTTTTTTTAGAATGTTTCTAAATAGCTTCTTTATTATGTTTTTGTCCTTGGTATGTCTTATTTAAATCATATTTTAAATACTTTTGCAGTAATCGAATAAAAATTATAAAAGCTAATGGGTAGTATCGCAAATGCTTTTTCCTCGTCAATAGGAAAAAAACTAATAATGGGTCTTACAGGCCTTTTTCTAATCTCCTTTTTGGTAGTTCACTGTTTCTTAAATGCCTTTGTGTTTTTTGATAAAACCGGAGCGCTATTTAACGAAGGTGCGCACTTTATGGCAACCAACTGGATTATACGTGCAATGGAAGTTGTTTTAATGGCTGGTTTATTACTGCACATTGTACAAGGTTTACGTTTAACGTTTCAAAACCAGGCAGCTAGGCCAGTAAAATATGCTTATAACGATGGTAATGCAAACAGTAAATGGTATTCTCGTTCAATGGGTTTATTAGGAACTTTATTGCTAATGTTCTTAATCGTTCACTTATCAGATTTCTGGATTGTTTCTCGTTTTACGGGTATCGAGCACTTTAACGGTAGCACACCTGCAGATTTAAACGGACATGAAGATATGTTTGCGGTAATGAAGGCTAAATTTAGTGAGCCTTGGAGAGTAGGATTATACGTTTTAGCAATGATTTCTCTTGCTTATCATTTGTTGCACGGTTTTGCATCGGCTTTTCAAACGATGGGCTGGAACCATAAAAAATATACCCCAATTATTAAAGCAACCGGTGTTTGGTTTTCAATCATCATCTCTTTGCTTTTTGCAGCAATGCCAGTGGCCATCTATTTCGGCTGGGGTTTATAAACAAGGTTGAATGAGAAAATGATTGAATGACAGAATATTCAATCACTCAAAAATAATATTGAACGAATAAAGCTAAAATATAATGTCAGCAATAAATTCAAATATACCAGAGGGAGATTTAACCACCAAGTGGACGAAATACAAATCGTCTGTGCCCTTGGTTAACCCTTCAAATAAAAGAAGTTTAGAAGTAATTGTAGTAGGTTCTGGTTTAGCAGGTGCTTCGGCAGCAGCTACATTAGCAGAAATGGGCTACAAAGTTAAGTGCTTCTGTTTTCAGGATTCGCCACGTAGAGCGCACTCTATTGCAGCTCAGGGTGGTATTAATGCAGCAAAAAATTATCAAAACGATGGTGATAGTACCTATCGTTTATTTTATGATACCATTAAAGGTGGCGATTACCGTGCTCGCGAAGCAAACGTACACCGTTTAGCAGAAGTAAGTGCAAACATTATCGATCAGTGTGTGGCGCAAGGTGTGCCATTGGCTCGTGAATATGGTGGTTTGTTGGATAACCGTTCATTTGGTGGTACGCAAGTTCAACGTACTTTTTATGCAGCTGGTCAAACTGGTCAGCAATTGTTGCTAGGTGCATATTCTGCTTTAGAGCGCCAAATTGGTATGGGTAAAGTAGAAATGTTTACCCGCCATGAGATGCTTGAAGTTGTTAAAATAGATGGTAAAGCTCGTGGTATTATTGCTCGTAACTTATTAACTGGCGAGTTGGAACGTCATTTCGGCCATGCCGTAGTATTGGGTACAGGTGGTTACGGAAACGTATTTTATCTTTCTACCAATGCAATGGGAAGTAACGTAACCGCAGCTTGGAAAGCAAATAAACAAGGCGCATTTTTTGCAAACCCTTGCTACACGCAAATTCACCCAACCTGTATTCCGGTTTCTGGAGATCACCAATCTAAATTAACCCTAATGTCTGAGTCGTTACGTAACGATGGACGTATCTGGGTGCCTAAAAAGAAAGATGATACGCGTAAAGCATCGGATATTCCGGAAGATGAAAGAGATTATTATTTAGAGCGTCGTTACCCTGCTTTTGGTAACTTAGTACCTCGTGATGTGGCTTCTCGTGCTGCAAAAGAAAGATGTGATGCGGGTTACGGTGTAGGTGCGTCTAAACTAGCGGTTTACCTGGATTTTAAAGCCAATACAGAACGTTACGGCAGAATTGAAGCATCTAAAGCTGGTATCCACAATCCAGATAAAGAAACTTGTATGCGTTTAGGTACAGCCGTTGTTAAAGAAAAATACGGTAACCTGTTTGACATGTATGCGCAGATTACAGGAGAAAATCCTTACGAAACCCCAATGCGTATCTATCCAGCGGTACACTATACCATGGGTGGTTTATGGGTTGATTATAACTTGATGACCTCTGTACCAGGTTTGTATTGTACAGGTGAGGCAAACTTCTCAGATCATGGTGCAAACCGTTTAGGTGCGTCTGCATTAATGCAAGGTTTGGCAGATGGTTATTTTGTTCTTCCTTATACAATTGGAGCTTATCTATCGAAAGAAATTTCTGTAAAAGCAATTCCTACAGATCATCCGGCATTTGTTGAAGCTGAAGCTAGGGCAAAAGGAATTTTAGATCACTTTATCAATATTAAAGGAACCAAATCAGTAGACCATTTCCACAAAAAATTAGGTTTAATTATGTGGGAGAAATGTGGTATGGCTCGTAATGCTGAAGGTCTAAAATCAGCAATTGCAGAAATACAACAATTAAAGAAAGATTTCTGGGCAGATGTTCGCGTACCAGGATCGGCAGATGAATATAACCCGGAGTTGGAAAAAGCTGGTCGCGTTGCGGATTTTATCGAGTTAGGCGAGTTGATGTGTATTGATGCGTTAAACCGTAACGAAAGCTGTGGCGGTCACTTCCGTGAAGAATACCAGACAGAAGAAGGTGAGGCTTTACGTGATGATGAAAACTATGCTTACGTAGCAGCTTGGGAAAACAAGGGTGATGGAACTTTCGAACTTCACAAAGAAGAGTTGAAATTCGAGAATATTAAAATAGCACAAAGAAGTTATAAATAGATGTGAGAGGGCAGATATGAGAAACTAGATTTGAGATACGAGGTAGGCAATCGCCTAAACTCTAAAGTCTCACATCTCACATCTCAGGTCTCAAATCTCAAGTCTCAAATCTCTATACAAATGAGTACAGGAAATATGAACTTAACGCTAAAGGTTTGGCGTCAGAAAAATAGCAAAGACAGCGGTAAAATGGTAGACTATAAAGTGTCTGAAATTTCGCCTGATATGTCTTTTTTAGAAATGTTCGATGTTTTAAACGAGGATTTGATTACCAAAGGCGATGACCCAATTGTATTTGACCACGACTGTAGAGAAGGTATCTGCGGTATGTGTTCGATGTTCATTAACGGTCGTCCGCATGGTCCTAAAGATGCGGTTACAACATGCCAATTGCATATGCGTTCTTTTAAAGATGGCGATACAATTGTAGTTGAACCTTGGAGAGCGAAAGCTTTTCCGGTAATTAAGGATTTAACAGTAGATAGATCGGCATTTGACCGTGTAATTGCTGCAGGTGGTTTCATCTCTGTAAATACAGGTAATGCGCAAGATGCAAATGCTTTGCCTATTCCAAAAGCACAAGCAGATGCTGCTTTCGAAGCGGCAGCTTGTATCGGCTGTGGTGCTTGTGTTGCAACTTGTAAAAATGCATCAGCTATGCTATTTGTATCGGCAAAAATTTCTCAGTTGGCTTTATTGCCACAAGGACAGCCGGAGCGTTACAAACGTGTACAAAACATGGTAGCGCAAATGGATGCAGAAGGATTTGGTAACTGTACAAATACAGGTGCTTGCGAGGCAGAATGTCCTAAAGGAATTTCTTTAGAAAACATTGCTCGTATGAACAGAGACTTTGTAACCGCTAAATTCGTTAGCGAAGAGGAAGGATAATCAGTTTCTAGTTATCTGTTTTCAGTTTGAAAATTTAACTAGGAATTAAAAATTGATTTGTTTTTGTTCGATTAAATAATTAAATTTAGTTGTCCGAGACAAAGGAGAATACTAAAAAACGAAAAACCCCAGCTATTTAGCATGGGGTTTTTTGTTTGAGAGGCTTATATGTGTATTGGTTTATTAGCTTTTGCTTACAGGCGCTTTGCTTTCTAAAGCAAATTTAATTGGTATAGAATAAGTAACCCGAATCGGCATGCCATCTTGAGATCCTGGAATCCATTTAGGGCTAGTTTTAAGAACTCTTACGGCTTCTTCATCTATTCCGTAGCCGACTTTTCTATCCACTTTGATGTCTGTAATGGAACCATCTTTTTCTACCGTAAAAGTGGTGAATACATTGCCCTGTACACCGTTTTTTGCAGCTAAAACTGGGTATTTTATGTTCTTTCCTAAAAATTGATACAAAGCCTTTATACCACCGGGAAACGTAGGTGGGTTTTCCAATGACGTAAAACTGTAGGTTCTGTTATCATTATTTGTAATCGAACTGCTAGTAGGCTGTTTAGGTTTTGTTGATGCACCAGTTTTCTTGTTCAATGAAAATTTAACAGGTATGTTATATTTTGTTGCTACCGGCTCTCCATTTATGGTTCCAGGATTCCAAATACCTGCTAATTTAATCACTCTAACAGCTTCCTCATCCGTTCCGTGCCCAAGCGCACGATCCACCTTGATATCGCTTACGGCGCCATTCTTTTCTACCGTAAAAGAGATAAACACATTTCCTTGGATATTATTTTTTACTGCGTCCGCAGGATATTTAATATTTTGACCTAAAAATTTATAGAAGTTCGCTATTCCACCTGGATAATTTGGTGGGTTTTCTAATTCAGTAAACTTATAAACTTTGTTTTCTGTGTCTTGTGCCAGCGTTATTTTTGGGCACAAGTTTAGCATGGTCACCGCAAATAGCGATGAGAAAATGAACTTTTTCATGAATAAAAATTTAAATTGTGGTTAGGTTAGTTTTTAGGCTTTTTGTCGTCGTTATTTTTAGTGGTAACTATAATTACACCATTAGCGCCACTTGTGCCATATTGTGCGGTTGAAGATGCATCCTTTAGTACCGAAACACTTTCAATTGTATTTGAATCTAATTGTTTGAGCGTATCGTTATCGATAGTTTGCCCATTTAAAATAATTAGTGGTGCTTTTTCCTTATCCCAATTACCGTAACCCCTAATGGTTAAGCCAGACGATTCAGTTCCATTTAAAGGCTTAAAGCTCGTGCCCAAAATGTCACTTGCTTCGCCCGATTTTAGCTTTGAGGCAATAACAATTACACCATTAACGCCTTCTTTACCATATATTGCCGTAGATGACGCATCTTTTAAAACAGTCATGCTTTCAATCATATTCGGATTTAATCCATCCAAGGTGTTTTTGTCAATGTGCTTTCCGTCTAAAATAATTAAAGGAGCTTTGTCTTTGTTCCAGGTTCCGCTTCCTCTTAAAACAAGTCCTTTAGGTGCAGTTCCATCTATTGGTTTTATTGAAATACCCATTACATCGCCGCCACTTTTAGATTTCTGACCGAATCCACTAACACCAACGTCGCGTGTAGCAAATCCAACAATAGTTAACTTTAGTTCCTGGTATCCTTGAGGAATATTAACAGTTTCATTTTTCTTAGCTGTAGTTGCGCCTTCAAGTTTAAACGTTGTTTTAAGCGCATATTTGCCGGGTTTAACTTCGTTGTAACCCTTAAAAGATAATAAGCGATTTACCACTTCACCATCACAATCGCCACCTAGTTCTGCTTCAACTTTAATGTCGCTTATTTTTCCGTTAGCAACGCTAAAAAGGATTAAACTGTTGCCCTGTAAATGCTCCACAGAAGCCTTGTTTGGGTACTTTATAAAACTACCTAAGTGTTTATATAAAGCTTCTGGACTATCATTATAAACTGTTTCTGCTTTACTACTAAACGATACGAAAAGTAGTAGCGATAAAATGGATTTGACTAATAAATTTTTCATACTAAGCATTTTTAATTTCGGTTAACTAATGTAACGGCTGGTTTTGGTGTTTTTTTAGAGGTAATAATTACTGCGCCATTTTCTGCACTTTTGCCATAAAGCGATGTTGATACAGGCGCTTTAAACACGTTTACTGATTTTATATTGTTAGATTCTAGTTTGGCAATGGCACTCATATCTTTAACTTCGTTATCTACCATAACTAAAGGATCATTACTGCCGGTTGATCTGATTGCGACACTTGCTAATTTCCGTTCTCTATCCATATTGCCTAAAGAGAATTTGATTGGAATATTATACTTTACCCTAACAGGCCTGCCATTTTGCATTCCCGGATTCCATGATCTGCTCAACTTTAGTACACGTACTGCTTCTTCATCGGTTCCATACCCTAATTTCCTATCAATCTTAATGTCGCTCAACGAGCCGTCTTTTTCAACCACAAACGACATGAAAACATTTCCTTGTATTTCATTATCCGCTGCTAAAACTGGATATTTAATCGTTTTGCCTAAAAATTCGTAGAATTTGGCTATTCCTCCCGGATATTCTGGAGGAACTTCCATAGAATGAAATGAGTAGACAGGTTCGCTAGCTTGTTCTTTAGGACTAAAGCCTACAATATTTATACTTTGTAAAGCTGTAAAGCCATCAGGTGATGAAATATTTTCATTTTTCGACGGAACGTTGGCATCAAATAACTTAAAATTCACTTTCAAGCTATAATTGCCATCTTTTTCTAAATATTCGTCGAATGAATTAACACGGCTTTTTATTTCTTCATCAAATCCATCTCCTAATTCTTGAGGGATATTCAGGTTTTTGATATAGCCATTTTTTACAGAAAACGTAACAATGGTTGATCCCTGTAATTGTTTTTTTGCCGCTTCTTCGGGATACTTAATTAGGCTCCCTAAATGTTTATAAAAACCACTCCATTGCTCTTTAGCTTCTGGTTCGATATTTATAGAAGGATTATCAACTAGGGTTACATTTGTAGTAGGGGCCGAGTTTGCAACGCTATCTTTAGGTGTCGGTGGTGGTGATAGATTTATTACACTTAAAGGTGCTTCCCAAGCTGTTTCTACAACCGTATTTACTTCGTTTAACGGAATTTTGTCAGCCATTGCCAATAAGCCATCATTTTTTCTGATAGTTGCAGAAGAAAGTGTTAAGGCAATTGCAAAAATCGGCACAAACAAACCATACTTTAGCACCGCAGTTTTTTTAGAGCGTTCTTTGTGCAACATGTAAATCCGCTTTTTAATCATCGACTTTGTTAAAAAGCCATTGGTTAAATTGTTTGGTTTTACGCCAAAAGCATGGCTTAAAAGTAGTAGCGAGTATTGTTCCTTATCGCCCTGAAAATTAGCAGCGGCTTCATCAGCCAAGTATTCGTGTATGTTTTTTATTGATTTTTTATAGAAATAAATCACTGGATTAAACCAGGTTATAATTCCTAAAATTTCGAAAAATATTACATCCACGGTGTGAAATTGCTTAATATGGATGTCTTCATGCAAATCTACTGTAGCATGCCCAGGCAAACCTGCCGAAACAGATTTTCTGTTAAAAAAAGAGAAGGCATTATTCTCATCAGCTTTGCTAAATAATTTATTAATTGCAAATAACTGATAAGCAAAATTTAGTAAAAAAAACAAAGAGCCGATAAGGTATATGATTACAATTAAACGTCCCCAGTCGTACTGCTGTTGGGTTTGCGGTAAAATTGCATAATTGGTTACAACAGTATTTATCTCGCTTACGCTGACATATAAAGTATCGCTTACTACTTTTTTGCTAAATAACTCAAAGCGCAAAAAGGGTATAGCTAAAGAGAATATTCCTGACGAAACCAAGTATAACCGGTTTAATACAAAATAAGTCTCCTTATCCAACAGTAGTTTGTAGAAGCAATAAAAAATAATCAAGTAAATATTTACTTGTAAGAGATAATGTGCCCAACTCATTTTGGTTTGTTTTTAAATTTGTTGATCATTTTTAAAATTTCATCCACATCACTTAAATCCAACTTTTCTTCTTTAACAAAAAACGAGAACATACTTTCTACACTATTCTCAAAATAGTTGCCAAGCAGTTTCTCTGTAGCATGTTTTTTGTACTCTTCTTTACTTATTAATGGGTAATATTTATGCGCCTTACCAAAAGCCTCGTGACCTATAAAACCTTTCACTTCCAAAATTCTGATAATGGTAGAAACGGTATTGTAGGCAGGTTTTGGCTCGGGCAAATAATCCATCACTTCTTTAACAAATGATTTCTCCAATTGCCACACAATTTGCATGATCTGTTCCTCTGCCTTTGTTAAATCTTTAATTTCCATGGTTATTGTTTTTATAACTTTAGCTCTACTTTGCTGATATTCAATAAGCTTAAATGAATACCATATTATAAACTTAAAACTAATATTTTAGTTTTCAAAACTTTTAGTAAATTATTTTCTTATCATTGGATAAATAAAAACCGAAATAAATGAAAATAGCTTTTCATGGCGCAGCTAGGAACGTAACTGGCAGTAAACACCTAATTACCTTAAATAATGGCACAAAAATTTTGTTGGATTGTGGCTTGTTTCAAGGAATGGGACAGAAAACAGACGAATTAAACGATGAATTTGGCTTCAACGCCGCAGAGGTAGATTTTTTAATCTTATCTCATGCGCATATAGACCATAGTGGCTTGATACCTCGATTAATTGCCAAAGGTTTTAAAGGAGTTATTTACGGTACTACGGCTACTAAAAAACTGGCAAAAATTTTATTGCTAGATTCTGCTAAGATCCAAGCTGGCGATGTGCGGTATAAAAACAAGCGACTTGCTAAAAAAGGTTTGCCTTTAGAAAAAGCTTTATACGAGGAGGAAGACGTACTACAAGCATTGGATTACTTTGTATCGGTAGACTATGATAACGAAACTAGATTAACTGACGATGTTTCGCTAAAATTTATAGATGCGGGCCATATTATCGGTAGTGCCTCAGTAAATCTAACTATTAATGAAGATGGAAAAACTACGCAGTTGTGCTTTAGTGGAGATGTTGGCCAATATGGAGATTTGATTTTAAAAGCACCACAACCGTTTCCTCAGGCAGACTATATCTTGCTCGAATCTACCTACGGCGACAAATTGCATAAAGATGCGCAACCAACTGCCGAGGCGATATTGCAGGTTATTTTAAAAACTTGCGTAGAGAAAAAGGGAAAACTAATAATCCCGGCTTTTAGTGTTGGAAGAACCCAAGAGCTTTTATTTGTACTAAACAAATTAGATTTGGACGGCAAACTGCCAGATGTGAAAGTTTATGTAGATAGTCCATTGTCTGCCAAAGCCACCGAAATTGTTGAGGAGCATGATGAAAACTACAATAAAAATGTAGAAGAAGTTTTAAAGGTGGACGATACCCCGTTTGATTTCAAAAACCTGTATTACGTAGAAGATGCAGAAGAATCAAAAGCTTTAAACAACAACCCTGCGCCTTGTGTAATCATTTCATCTTCTGGTATGGCCGAAGCCGGGCGTGTAAAACATCACATTAAAAATAACATCAGCGATAGCAAAAACACCATTTTAATGGTGGGTTACTGCGAGCCTAATTCCTTAGGTGGAAGATTAAAAAATGGCGCTAAAGAAGTAAGCATTTACGGCGACCAGTTTGAGGTAATTGCAGAAGTGCAAAGCATACAGTCTATGAGTGCACACGGCGATTACGAGGATTTGTTAAACTTTGTATCCTGCCAGGACCCCGCAAAAGTTAAAAAGGTTTTTTTGGTACACGGCGAGTATGATGTACAACAGATTTTTGCAGCAAAGCTGAAAGAGAAAGGATTTAATCATATTGAAATTCCCGATAGGCACCAGGAATTTGAGGTGTAGAACTTTTTTAACTTATGGTATTAAATAATAAGCGATTTAGCTTAATAAGCCTTCTTGCCAGATCTCCTATATTTTAATATATTATAAACTAAGGATTTTTTCCTTTTTAAACAAAAAAATACACATAATTAGGTATTTTTTTTAACTGCTTTATATTGTCTTTTTGCAATAGTTTAAAGCAAATATTTTGAAAAAGATCTCCTTATTAATCCTGCTTGGTGCATTTTCACTCAACTGCATTGCGCAATCAATTAAATTAACAAGTTCGTTTAACAAACGTAGCGCAACAGCTACTTCTACGGTAGGCTATCGCTTTATACCGTATGATGGGAAACTGTTTTTAGCGCTTGCTGCCAGTACAAACGTTAACCCAGACAATGGCTACCAATATAAGGGTAAAATTTATAGAGCTACTCAGGTTGCCGGTCTGTTGCCTAAGCTTAATGTTTTAAAAGCTAGCTACCCCAACGTTACGCTCAAAGTATTTTATAGGTCTGTTTTTAAAGAAGAAATTAACACCACGATAGATGGATTTTCTTTGGGCATATTGGGTGACGGCCAATACCTTAAAAATGTTTCTAAAACAGAACTCGCCGATATAGCCGGATGGAGGGTTGAAGGTGTATCGTTAAATTCTTATATACAAGAAAACTTAAACAAATGGTTTGAGGTAGATGAATTTTTAGCAAAACACGAAACCGGGATACGAGAGAAGGCAGAATTTGATTTATTGCTAAGCGAGGGAAATAGTTTTTTTGCAATAAAAGATTATTTACAAGCTGAAGCTAGGTATAAGCAAGCATTACGCTACAAGCAGAACGAGGCATTTATTAACCAACAACTTAGCATTATTAAAAAGGCAATGGAAAATGCCGATAAAAAAAGGCAGTATGATGCTTTTATGGCCCTGGCTGCCACCTCGAAAGCTCAGAAAGATTATACTAACGCACTAAGTAATTATAAAGGCGCACTTGCTACGGGCTTTAATGATAGTTACGCAAAACAACAAGTAGATTTAATGACAGTTGAAATTAAACGCTTAAAGGACGAGCAGGAGTTGGCTATGAAAAAATCTAATGCAGATTTGGCTTTAGATAAAAAAAAGTTAGACCAATTGAAGGCCGATGTTAACAATTTTAAACTACAGAAAGAAGCTGAGCAAAGAGTATTGGAAAAGGTTGCAGCGGAGAATGAAGAGCGTGAGCTGGCCAGGTTAGCTGAAATCGACAGAAGCAGGCTAGAAGCGGAACGTGAAGAACAGCAAAAAAAGGAAAAAGAAGAAAGAGATCGAAAAGAGAAGAAAAAGGAGGAAGAGCGTAAAGAGCGTAGGAAAGCAAAACGTAAGGCGTTGGATAATCGTATCGAGGCAATTGAAGAGGTCATGGAATTTAATCCCGATAAACTTAAACAAAGTTTAGCGGCGGCTAATACCACCAAGGTTAAATCAGAAGCAATTAACCCTAACCAAGCCCTAGTTGTTAAAGCTGAGTGGTATGATTCAAACTCCTATATGGAGGAATTTAGGGATGGGCTTAATGAGCAAAAAAGAAGAAAGGCGAATGAAGATTATCTGCAATTGTTGTTGGTAAAAACGGATGTGGTAAATGATGCGATAAACCTTTACTTAAAAGCACTCGGCTACGCTGAATATGGCTCGGGCACGCATAAGTATATTCTACAACAAATTGATTTGCTTGCATCGGAATCTGAATTTTTAGATACCAGCGTTGAGTTTAATGCCGAGCATGAACAGTTGCGTAGAACTTATCAAGAGTCGAATAGGGTAATGTTAAAAATTCAGAAAATGGAATTTAATGCACAGAGAACAGCAAATGCTTTTAGTACGATCAATTATATCAATTCGCTAAATCGCAACGATGGTGCAAATGCATCTTTTCAGCAATACGATCTGAATAATAGGTTAAATCAAGCACAAGAAGCTAATAAAGTTAACAATTTAATTGCAGGTGCATCTACTGGTTTAGCGATGGGAGCTTTGTTAGACGATTCTATGCAAGCGTTAAAATATGGAAATAATAGCATGGGATTTAATGTTCGCATTTCAGGGGGCTATATGGGCATTCCGATTACTGTTAACACAGATCCAGAAGGTTATGTGCCCTCAAGTACAGTTAAGTCACTTGATCCAGTTCACATTTTACCTGAGCTTGATTTTTGGGCACTTAGAAATAAATTTGTCGACATTGGGTTGACTGGAGGAGGCATACTGGGTGTAAATCCTATTACAGGCATAAAAAATACATTCTTTTCTTATTATGGAAAGGTTAAAATAAATGCCGGTGTAAAAAGAGTTAAACTGGCAATGGAAGGTGCTATGGGTGAGCGTTTTGGGAATCTTGAAATTGACAACGATGTTGCGGCAGTAGATGCTGGCTACGAACTAACTCCTGACGGAGCAAGGGGTGCAATTACCAAGGGTAAATTTAAGTATGGCTTTACCAAAGTAGGAGGTGGCTTACACATAGATATTTCGGATGATTACAACGAAAAATACGTTAGGGCTTTAATATTCACTGAACAAATCTCTTTTCTGAAAAATTCATTCACTAAAAATCCTATCTATTCCTATGCTGTAGAATTGTCGGTTGGGACAGGAATAACCATAAGTGGTGAGTACGCTGGTAATTATGTTTCTGGCGGTATCCCTCAGTATGATATGGAGAAAAAAAATAAAGCGCTATGGGCTTTTAGATTCGGTAAAATATTCACGCTAGTTAAAACTAAATAATATGAAAATTAAGAAATTATATATCATTGTTGTAGCGCTATTTTTGTTATTTCAAATTTCGTGCAACAAAGAAACACTAGTCGAATCAGGTACTAGTGGCTCAGAATTAGGCACACTAACCTTGTATTCTGATCGAACACTGTTTTGTGGGTCACTATCAGTTTATGTTGATGACCGCTTAGTCGGAAAATTAATGACTAACGTTAGTTCAACACCTAGCTGTGGAGCGCCAACCTCAGCTTATGCAATAACCATTAAAGTAAAAGAAGGATTTCAGTATGTAAAAACAACCGGTAGTAAAAGCGCTTGCGTTATGTCTAACAGGATATGGGTTGGTAAGGGACAATGTGTAGTGAGTCCAATCCAGTAATCTTTTGCTTGTATTTAAACTATATGTATGTTACCTTACATAGCCATAAATACGCACTTAAAAAAAGCTCCTTAAGAAATTAAGGAGCTTTTTTTGTACTAAATCTTATTGTCTCGGAGCTGCTGGTTTAGGCATCTCTTTACGAGGGATTTTAGCAGCACGTTCTGAAGTATGATAAACGAAAGAAGCTACAATAGTTGCAGATTTTTTCAAATCATCTTCTACCAAACGATCAAAAGTATCTTGGTTAGAGTGGTGCGTACGCGTATTGTAATCCATTGGATCTTGAATAAACTGGAAACCTGGCAAGCCAACAGCATCATAAGCTTGGTGATCTGTACCACCTGTATTGCCAACAGTTACCGTTTTTGCCCCTAAGTCTTCAAACGGATTTAAATAAGCTTGGAAAATATCTTTAGCAGCTACGTTACCTTGTAAATAAATACCACGGATAGTTCCTGTACCGTTATCTAAGTTATAATAAGCGCTTAATTTTTCGTGCTCAGGTTTTGGTTTCATATCTGCTGGATCTGCAAAATGTTCTTTTACATAACCTCTAGAACCAAACAAACCTTGCTCCTCAGAACTCCATAATGCAATACGGATAGTACGTTTTGGTTTAAAGTCAATAGCTTTTAAAATACGCATAGCCTCAATCATTACGGTAGAACCTGCTGCATTATCTGTAGCGCCGGTTCCTGCGTGCCATGAATCGTAGTGACCACCTAACATTACAATTTCGCTTTTTAATTTCGGGTCTGTTCCCGGAATTTCAGCAATTACGTTGTAACCTTTAGGGTCTTTGTCATAAAATGAAGTTTTAACTTCTGCTTCTAATTCTACTTTCTCGCCACCGCGTAACAAACGTAAAATGTGTAAGTAGTCTTCACTGCTAACTTCTAATTCTGGAGATACTGCTGGAGCATCTAACTTGTAAGAAGCACCATTGCTTGTAAAGAAAGTACCATGGCTACCGCGAGCGTAAGTTAAGATTAAGCCAACTTGCTCTTCTAGTAACATTGTGTTAATAGCTGCTCTAGTTTCTCTCATTTTCATCATCATAGCCATTTGATTGTTAGCAGCACCTGGACGGTTGCCACCACCCGGGCGACCAGCACCTGGAGCAGGTAGTTCTGCAGCTGCCATCTTGGCCAAATCCTCATCAGTATAACGTACTGCATCAGCTTTGTAAGAATTTTTTAATGGCTGGATAGTTACAGACTCAATCATAATGATTTTGCCTTTTAATTTGCCTTTGTATTTAGCCAAATCGGTAACGGTATCAGCTTTTATTAAAATAACTTCAGATTTTATTGGACCATTAGTGCCCGGTGTCCAAGCTTTTGGAGATGCAATAATTGGACGGTAAAAAGGTGCAGTGGTAGCAGCATAATATTTGTCTACCTGCCATCCTTTGCCGAAATCGCCCCAAGCCTCTAAATGCACATTCTTAAGCCCAATTTCATTGAAATATTTTACTGCCCAATCTTGCGCTCTTTTTAAACCTGGCGAGTTAGATAAACGTGGACCTGCCACATCGGTAATTTTATAAGCGATTTCTGAAGCTTTAGATTTCTCTAAACCTTCAGTTCTGATCTTTTGTATAACAGCCGAGTTTACTGGCTCTTGCGCAAAAGAAGAAAGACATAAGCCTACGGCCAATGCACTAAAAGTAAATTTTTTCATCATAGTTTATCGTTATTGTTAGTTGATTGAATTAACAGGTATGAATTTACAGCAAATGCCGATTACTTGTCGCATTCTATTCACAATTTTACATGTTTTGATTCAACTTATTATTGGGCTGTGTGTAGCTGTAAGCAAAAAAGCTGTATATTTCTTTCTAAATTTCATTATATGAAGATAAAATTTGTAAGCTTTTTTATAATTCTGACTTTAATTTTAGTCGAAAACTCATTTTCTCAACAAACAGTGGTTGCAGATTCAAAGATTAGTGAAATGGTTAAAGAAGTTTCGCCAACAAATTTGGAAAACATCATCAAAAAATTAGTTTCTTTTCATACTAGGCATACTTTAAGCGACACCTTAAGTAAAACTACCGGAATTGGTGCGGCAAGAACTTGGATTAAAAGCGAGTTCGATAAATATGGCAAGGAGAATAAAAGTACGTTGCAGGTTTCTTATGATACTTTTATCCAAGAAGCTGATGGAAGAAGAATTACAGCACCAGTTGTGCTTAAAAATGTAATTGCAATTTTGCCCGGAACAGACCCTAACGATAAACGAATGTTAATGGTTTCGGGGCATTACGATTCTAGAGTTACCGACGTAATGAATGCAAAAGACTTTGCGCCGGGCGCCAACGACGATGCATCTGGCGTAGCCGCAGTGCTAGAGATGTGCAGAATAATGAGCAAGTATAAATTTAGTTCGACAATTGTATTTGTGGCCATGGTTGGTGAAGAACAAGGTCTTTACGGTGCAACCAACTTGGCAAAAAGGGCTAAAACCGAAGGCTGGAATGTCCATCTCTTAATGAACAACGATATTGTTGGAAATTCTTACGGCATGGAAACAGATATTAAAGACAACAAAAGTGTTCGTGTTTTTAGCGAAGGGGTTTCTCCTCTTGAAACACCAGCTCAGGTTGCTGCCAGGCAATCTGCCGGAACCGATAATGACGGCAAAGCTAGGCAAGCCGCTAGATATATTAAAGAGGTTGCCGAACGTTATGTTGACCAATTAGAAGTAAAACTTATTTACAGAAGAGACCGTTTTTTAAGAGGTGGCGACCATACACCGTTTTCACAGCAAGGTTTTGCCGCAGTGCGAATTACCGAAATGAATGAAGATTTTAACAGACAACACCAAGATGTAAGAACAGAAAATGGATTTAAGTTCGGCGATTTACCAGAATATGTAGATTATAACTATTTGCAAAAAGTAACACGTATGAATTTGGCCGTGATGGCTAATTTGGCTTTATCAAGTCAGGAACCGGAAAATGTTGTGGTTTTAACTTCGGGCTTAACCAACAAAACGGCTTTAAAATGGGAGGCACCAAAAGGGAAAACCCCAGCAGGTTATTATGTATTGATGCGTGAAACTACAAGTCCGTTTTGGGAGAAAAAGTTTTTTGTGAAGGAAAATTCTGCAACGCTAAACTATTCAAAAGATAACTTTTATTTCGGCGTTCAATCTGTTGACGAGAGTGGGCATGAAAGTTTAGTTGTTACGCCAAAACCTGGCAGATAATCTAAAAGCTATATAACAAAAAAGGGCGCTATAAAAGCGCCCTCTTCAACTAAACTAAAAACTATTTTTTATTTGATGTTCTTTTTAGATAAAATAAAGTAACCTACAATAAACAACACTGCAGCGTAGGCTAAGCTTACCCAAATTTCTTGCGTAAAAATTGGAAACTCCTCCAATTTAGCATCCTTAACTCTTGTTACCCGTAAAGCTAGCGTTGGGTCGCTATATGGAATTAGGTAAGCGTGTTTCCAACCAACATTTGCCGTAATAATTCCTGCAATGATGCCTACAAAACCTATTCCCATTGGTTTTAAAAAATCAGACCAAATTAAACTCAGAACAAATTGTACAGATAAAATACCTAACGAAGCTAAAAATAATTTACTGTAAAATTTAAATAGGAGTAAAGTAGGGTTGTAATCTTTAAAGGTAAGTTTTGGAACTAAAACCTGTAGCAAATAACCTGATGCAATTGTTAACAGTAAAAATAACGACAAACAGATTACAAGTAGCAAAACTGCATAAAGGTATTTTGCTGCATAAATAGAAAATTTGTTTAAGGGTTGTGCGAAAAGCGTTTTCCAAGTGTCGTTTTTATGTTCGATGTTATTTACCGAAAATGCCATAAACATTACGTAAAAAGGCAAAATTAGCATGCCCATTACGCCCAATGCAGCGCCACTATATCTGCCCCATAAGATTAAGCCGGGGCTGTTAGCTTTTAATAACCTTTCCGTATCACTATAAAAACCAAAGGCTATTAACCCGCAAATAACAACGGGCAAGATAATGGCAGCCCAAAAAGCAAGCGTTTTACGAGATTTGTAGAATTCTGAAGTTAATGAAATATATAAAGAGCGCATATCAATTCTTTGAGGTAATGTCTAAAAATAAATTTTCTAGGTCTTTTCTTTCTTGAGCCAAACTATAAACAGTAACACCGTTTTGCACCAGCGTACGGTTCAAAATGCCCATATCTTCCTTTCCTTTATAAACAATCGATATCGATTTCCCATCGTTTTGCAAAACCTCGGCACCGGCTGTTGCTAAAATATTTTGTGCTAATGCCAAATCATCAGCCTCAATTTTAACAAGGGGTTTACTCAAGCTCTGTAAATCGCCTATGGTACCTTGAAAAAGTAACTGACCTTTATTAATAATGCCAACATGCGTTGCCGTTCTTTCTATTTCTGCTAATAAATGGCTAGATACTAAAATGGTTTTTCCATGTTTGGTAACCAACTCAATCATTAGGTTTCTTATTTCTATAATCCCGTTAGGGTCTAAGCCGTTTGTAGGTTCGTCTAACAACAACAATTCAGGATCGCCAATTAATGCCAATGCAATTCCTAAGCGTTGCTTCATGCCTAAAGAATATTTGCCCGCTTTTTTATTGGCAGCTTCAACCAAGCCAACAAGGCTCAGCATTTCGTTACTTTTGTTCTTGTTAATGCCTAAAAGCATGCAACGGTTAACCAAGTTTTCTTTGCCAGTTAGGTGCGCATAAATAGCAGGTTGTTCTACCAAAGCGCCCATTCTTTTTAAACTTGCAATGCGATTAGCATTTAGCTCTTTGCCAAATACAAAAACTTGATCGGTAGGCGATTGCAAAAGGTTAAGCAAAATTTTAATTGTTGTGGTTTTACCCGCTCCATTCGGACCTAAAAAACCATATATACTACCTTTTGGCACTTGTAGCGATAAGTCTTTAACTACCGTTTGGTTACCAAAGTGGTAGTTAAGTCCAACAGTTTCTATTGCAAAATTGCTCATCTTATTTTAAAAATGCTTTTACAATACTGTTTGTTGCAGTTGGTGTAGTTTTTAAAACAACTTCATCTTCTTGCGTTGCAGTAGTGCTTGTAGCAAAAGCGAACAACATCATTATAAATACTGGAAATAATAAAAGTAAGAATGGCGATACGTTGGTTAACTTTTTCATGATTTCTATTTTTAGGTAATAGGTTTGTTTGTTTTGTTAACCAAAGAGAATGATTTTAAAAATACTGCTAAAATGTTTTAGACCAAGTGCAGATAATTATAGATAAACGGTTAAAATGAATAGTTTCGTGGCTTATTGCTATTTTTAGCCTTTTGGTAGAAAAAAATTGCCCGTTCGTCGAAAGTGGTGGCGTAAAACAAGAGATATATTTAATTTGTGGGTTAGAAATCTAATAACAATCTGATGAAAAGTAAAGGCGCTATTGCGATGCATGTTATATTTTGGCTAATTATGTTGGCTATTGTGGTAATAGATATGCTCGTGTCTGAACATACGGTTAAAGACTACATTATTACCGATGGAATTTTTGGTTTGCTTAATGTCTCTATTTTTTATATCAATTATATAATACTTATCCCAGAGCTAATTCAGAAACGAAAAAAGTACTGGCTTTACATACTAGCATTTTTACTTTTGGTACTGGCCACTGCGGCTGTAAAAACGGTTTTTGCGGCTTTAAATCCCGAAGATTTATTGCAGGGAAAAGATGCTAGGGGAAAAATACACCACATTTCACTAAACATGTACGCAGTGGTCGTGTCGTTTATTTCGGGTTTCTTTTTGGTGTCTAGCTGTATCATTAAGTTTTCTATAGACTGGTTTAGCAACGAAAGGGTGCAGCGTAACCTAGAGAGCGAAAAAAAAGATATGGAACTTCAATTCCTCAAATCGCAGCTTAACCCACACTTTTTGTTCAACTCGTTAAACAATATCTATTCGTTGGCGTACCAAAAGTCTGATAAAACTGCCGATGCTATTTTAAAGCTTTCTGAAATTATGCGTTACATGATTTATGAAAGTAACGATAGTTGGGTTGCGCTTAGCAAAGAGGTAGAATATGTTCAAAGTTACATTGAACTACATAAATTGCGCTTTAAAGATGGCGCTGCGGTAGAAATTACGTTAAATGGCGAAATAGATGGGCAACAGATTGTACCTTTAATCTTAATATCGTTTGTAGAAAATGCTTTTAAACACGGGGTAGCAAACGATCCGGAAAACCCGATAAAGATTAATATTATTGCAAACCAAAAGATATTGCACTTTAGTGTAAGCAACAAAAAGAACAAAACCAATAAAGATGCAATGGGTGGCGTTGGCTTAAATAACGTAGAACGAAGGTTGCAGTTGCTTTATCCCGATAGGTATAAATTAAATATTGTAAATTCGGCTACCCATTATACAACAGAGTTGATGTTGGATTTGTAAAAAATATAAAAACCAAAGGCAAATAAAATGATGAAGTTAAAATGTATTGCTGTAGACGATGAGCCGCTAGCACTAGATATTATTGAAGATTACGTTTCGAAAGTACCTTTTTTAGAATTGGTTAAAAGAACCGAAAATGCAATAGAGGCTTTACAGTTGGTGCAAGCCGGCGGTATTGATTTGGTTTTTCTAGACATCCAAATGCCAGATTTAACTGGGATACAATTTCTGAAAATTGCCAATGGAAAATCCAACTATATTTTAACCACAGCTTATTCGCAGTATGCGCTGGAGAGTTACGACTTGAATGTATCTGATTACTTGCTTAAGCCAATTGCTTTCGATAGGTTTTACAAAGCGGTAGAAAAAGTACATAATCAGCTGCAAAAGGCCGAACCTTTAGCGCCTGCTCCAGAACCACCACAAATACAAAGTTTTGTAAGTGCGCCGGCGCCACAGCAAGTACAGGATTTTATTTTTGTTAAAACCGAACATAAAATACAAAAAATACAGCTCGATGATATTCTGTACATAGAAGGCTTAAAAGATTACATCTCTATTTTTACCAAAACGGAGCGTGTAATTACTTTGCAGAATATGAAAAAGATGGAAGAAACTTTGCCAAAAGGCGATTTTATTCGTGTGCATAAATCTTATATTATTGCTTTAGATAAAATTGAAAGTATAGAGCGGAGCAGAATTTCCATTGCATCTAAAATCATCCCGATAGGAGATACTTATAGAGACGAGTTCTTTAAACGTATCGACGGAAAGAATATTTAGTATAATTTGTCATTCAGAGCGAAGCGAAGAATCTATTGAATTGGGCTGTCAGTTTAGATTCCTCCAAAGTCGGAATGACAATCTTTCTTATAGCATGACGCAAAAACCTAATTTGTCGCCACCGGTTTAACCGAGTAACCTTTAGCCTGTAAACCTTTTATTAAACCATCCTTACCAAGTAAATGGCCAGCACCAACTGCGATAAATAAGTTCTCTTTTTGCATCATCGCAGGCAGTTTTTCCATCCATTTATCATTTCGGTTCTTCAGCAGGTTATCCATTTCTGCTTGAGTGGTATTATCGTCCACTTTGAATAGACTTTCCATTTTTGCTAAATCTTGCAAGATGTAATTTTGGTAAAGATCGTCTGCAGTTTTCTTGTTTTTAGCTTCTTCTTTAATGCTTTTTAGCAACAATTCTTTCTGGCGTTCTAGTGTGCTCCCGAAAAGAATTTCGCCTTGATCTTCTGCCGTTTCCAAACCGTAAACGGGTTTGCCATGAGCATTAGCGTACGTTTGAAAATATTCATCTATTGCTGGATTTTCTTTAGAAAAAGTAGATGGCGCAGTAAGACCCATAATGGTAATTTGAATAGCCATCGGTTTCATGGAGTTAAACATTTTAAGGTTGTAGCCAGATACCTTTTTAAAATACTCTTCTACCAATTTATATTCAGTTGGCGTAAGTAACTTATCTAAAAAATTGTTTTTCATTAGCATAAATGGCACTAGCTTGGTTGCCATAGTGCTATCCATCACCAATTCGCCTACAATAGCATTTGCATTTTTTAACTTCTCATTTACTACAGTCATACTGTCTATAAAACTCTTGCCTGCAAAGTGATAGGTGCCGAACATATAAGAAGGACTTTTAAGCCCATTGCCACTAATTTCCCAAAGTAAGGTATTGGCAACTTTTTTGTTTTGCGCAAACGCGGAAACAGAAAAGCTTAAAAATAGTACGAATAAATAACGGAATGCTTTCATAACGTGGGATGATTTGGCCAAAGCCTAATTTAAATACTTTGATGTAATTTAGTTCTAATTGCACTTTCTGCAGCTAAAACAATCTCTTCGGCATTTTTATCGGTTTTGTCTATTGGGCTTAAAACCTCCCATTTTATCGGATTGCCAACCGTTAGCGGAAACATTCCATAACGTACAATTTTCCAAGAGTTTTCTATGGCTACCGGGACAACCAAAGCATCAGGCACAACTTTTAAAAGCGTTGCAATTCCGCCAACCTGAAAAGGTTTTAGTTTGCCATCTTTAGCCCTTGTTCCTTCAGCAAAAATAACGGTACTCCAATTGTTTTCTTTCATTCGTCGGCCTAACTTAATCAGTTCAGAAACTGCTTGTTTGCTATCTTTTCTGTTAATGTTTGCACCACCGCCAACACGCAGGTTATAAGAAATAGATGGTATGTTTTTAGTCAATTCTATTTTAGAAATAAATTTAGGCTGGTGTTTTCTCAAGTGCCAAATCATTCCCGGAATATCATACATACTTTGGTGATTGGCAACAAAAATTATTGGTCGGTCTGTTGGCAGGTTTTGTTTGTTTATAAATGTTACCGAGTTAAATAAAGCCCAATTGCTGTAGGTTAAAAAAAGGTTTAAAATATCTACCGATGTTTTGTGCGCTTTATAACCGAAAAGCTTAAAGCAAACCCATTGAATAGGATGGAAGATACACAGAAATCCAAAAAATAGGATGTAAAATATAGGCGTAAATAGGTAGCCAAAAAACTTGCTCATGTAAATTAAATTTTTCCTTCTTGTATTAATATTTTGGTTTTTAAAATAGCAGCAACGCTGATGCTGTCTGTAATTTCGCCAGCCATAACCATTTGATAGGCCTGCTCAAAAGGTAACTTTTTAACAATTAGTTCTTCCGTTTCTTCTGGAGATGACTGCCCGGGCGTTAAGCCTTGGGCAATATAGATAATTGCTAATTCATCACTAACAGAATTAGATAAGTACATGCGTTGTATCTCTGTGAATTTGATGGCGGTCAGTCCGGTTTCTTCAGAGAGTTCTCTTTTCGCACTTTCCAGTGGCTCGTCGTTTAACGGTCCACCACCCTCTACAATCTCCCAGCTGTAGCTTTTTGTCGGGAAACGATACTGACCAACCAGCCAGGTATTCAATTCTTCATCTAAGGGTAAAATGCCAATGGCGATGTTTTTGAAATGCACTTCTCCGTAAATTCCATGGCCTCCAGCCGGATTTAAAACCTGATGTTCGGTTAGTTTTATCCAGTTGTTATTGTAAATCTCTTTGCTTTCTAAAACCTTCCAAGGGTTATGCTCGCTCATGGCTGCAAGATACGAATTATAAGATTACACCAATGTATCGTAAGTTTTCAGTTGCTAATTACGTATTTATGTTGCCTGCAAGTACACACCCTACAACCCCAAATAGCAGTATTGTTTTTGCCGTCTAAACCTGATATTAGCGAACACGGATCCCGATTTTTCATCGGGAGGAGTAAAGCGGTTAGCAGGACTAACTTTAATTGACCGTAGCGATTTGCTTTTCGGAAAAAATTAAGGCTTTGGTGCCGGTGGAATTTCGACCTTGTTGGTTTTGATTTTTGTAAAACGATAGTTTAAGCTAAAACTTACGTTGTTACTGTTATTAGTAGAAAAATTTTGCGAAACGAAATTAACACCTTGGTTAAAAGAAGTGTTGTTTCTGCGTCCGAAAGGGTCGTTGGCACTTATACGTGCCGAAAGCGTATTTTTGAAAAAGCTTTTACGAGCGCCGAAACTGCTGGTTATAGAACCTTTATTACGACCTTGGGCGGTAATGTTATTGGCGTAATTTAAGTTAGATTCAAACGCAGTTTTTAATGGCAATTGCATAGAAAAGCCAAGCGAACCACGTAAACTTAAACCTGTTCTGTTTAACGAAGAATTTAAGCTGGAAGAATAATTGTTTTGGATAACGCTAAAATTTCCGTTTGTAGATATCTTATTAGTTGGGCGGTAGTTACCGATAAGCATTAGGGCAAGGGCATTGTTAGTGCCTACGTTGCTAAAGGTACGCTCAGAAATTCCGTTAGGTTTTACAATGCGATACTGCTCGATTACGCCTTTGCTGGTGGAATAGGAAACACGTGGTGTAAAAGACCATTTCTGACCAAAAACCCCGAAGTTTAATCCCATTTGATGCGTGTAAGCTGGGTTTAAATCTGGGTTTCCGTAAGAGATATTTAATGTGTCGGAGTTGTTAACCTGCGGGTTTAATGCGTTTTCTCTAGGTCTGTTAATACGGATGCTATAAGTTGCGCCAAAATTGTACCTCTTTTTAAAAAATCTGTTAATAGAAATATTTGGGAAAAGGCTGAAATAAGGTTTTACGTTATAGCTTTCGCCGGTAGAGAGGTCGAAGTTAACATCGGTATATTCTGTTCTCAAGCCAGTTTTTACGCCCCAGCCATCTTTTCGGTAATTGTAAGAAGCATAGGCTGATAAAATATTTTCGTTATAAAAGAACTTATTGCTTAACCGCTGATTGGTAATAAATTCTTCTGTTTGGTAGTTAAAATTTTGCACCAATAAATCGTTGTTGTTTTTGCGGTAGTTATAAGCCACGCCAAACTCTAACTGATCTCGTTTTTTAAAAACAGGTTTATCGTAATCTAGCGTAAAATTAATACCGTCGTTATCTGTTTGGTTATTGTTTTGCTGTAAGGTTGGACTTAAGTTAGTAGGGAAAATAAACATCCTGTCGTAAGAGCGGAGGTCGTTGTTGGTGTTAGTATTTAGGGTAAACCCTAAACTTAATTTACCACCACTGGTATCTGTTTTTAAATTATAATCTGCGTTAAATACAAAGTTATTGCTATTACCGTCGCCAAAGTTTTTTTGGTTACGTAACCTTGTTTCTATATAATCCTCGTTTAAGTAATAAAAATTGTTGCCAGATAGATTATCGTTTTTATTAATGTTGTAATTGGTAGAAAGTCGCAAGCTCTGTTTTTCGGTAATATCCCAATCAAAACCCACTCTAAAATTACCACCATTGCTGTTGTTATCGTAATTGTTAAACTGATTTAGGTAAAAGGTAGTGTCTGGCAAAAAGTTGGTTCTATAACTTTCGCTATCGCCACGATTAATATTATATCTGTACCCTGCACTGCCATTAATGTTATAGTTTTTGCCTTTGTAAGAAGCATTGGCGTTAGCGTTTTTGTTGCCTTGTACACCAGCTGTTATTCCTAAATTTCCATTAAAGCCAACTTTAAAGCCTTTTTTCATTACAATGTTCAAAATCCCTTCGCCATCGCCAGAATATTTTGATGGAGGATTTGTCATTACTTCTATCTTCTCAATAGCATCTGAGGGCAATACGTTTAGCAGGTCGGCAATGTTCGAGGTCATATAGTCTGATGGTTTTCCATCAATAAAAACCCTGGTGCTTCTTTTTCCGGTTATGGTGGCATTACCATCAATATCAACCTGTACCATTGGTACATTTTTTAACAGATCGGTCGCTGTACTGCCTTCTGCTAAAATTGAAGAGCCCACGTTATAGGTAATTACATCGGCACCAAATTCTATTACCGGTTTTTGGGCGGTAATTACAACTTCGTTCAAGTTGCTTTGCTCGCTTGCTAATTTCAAGTTGCCTAGGTTTTTATCGCTGTCTTTTTCTGTTAAAACAATATCGTTAACAAAGAAATTGGTAAAGCCTACGTAACTAACACGAACCTTATAAGTGCCGTTTTTTAGATTGCTGAATTTAAAAAAACCATTCTCGTCTGTCTGAATGGTTTGTAGCGGTTGCTCGGAGTTTGCTTCGAAAAGTGCAACGCCTGCGAAAGGAATAGCTAAAGCTCCAACTTCTTCAACAACCTTTCCTCTAATAACACCCTTTTCGGCAAAGCCGATACCAAAAGTGGTTAAGCTTAAAATGCTTAGGGCTATAAAGAGGAGGGCGTGTTTTTTCAAGTTGGAGCTAAATTAATATGTTAAAAAGATTCTTCGTCTGGACGACTGCCTTCTTCAGATTTTTTAGGTGTTTTCTTTAAGCTAAAATCGTTTTTACCAAAACGGTAAGAGAACGTTAAGTTGGCCTGCGTTCCGCCCCATAAGCGACTAAAATCTACGATTGAAGTTTCGCCAATGGTTTGCATCTCCCACTTTCTGCTTGCAAAAATATCTCTTACGTTTAAGCTCAAGCTTGCCTTTTTGCTGATGTCGTATTTTGCACCACCATCTACACCAAACATTGCCTTTCTAATACCCTGTGCCATTACTTCTCTAGATCTGTAATCGCCTCTAACTTGTAAAGTTATCCCGTAAGGCAGAGTAAAGTTGTTGGTTAAGTTAGCGTTGTAGCTAAAACCAGCGTTTTCTACAATACCAAATTCTGGTACGCCTTTAATTTTGCTTTGGTATAAGTTAACGTTGGCTGTAAAATTCCATTTTTTAACCAAGTCGAATTTACCAATTAACTCCACACCGCTAGAGATGTTGTTGGTTAGGTTTTGTGGCGTAGTAATCGTAATACCATTTGCATCTGGTTCGGTTCTTAATCTTTGGATTACGTCATTCGTTTTACGTAAATACAATGACGAGATTAAAGAGAACTTAGTGAAAAACTTGCTGTAGCTCAACTCAAAAGCATGCACATCTTCTGGTTGTAAGTTCGGATTACCCTGACGATAGTTTAACGGATCGGAAACATCTAAGAATGGATTGGTATCCCAACCACGCGGACGATTTACCCTACGGCTATAACTAGCTTGTAACTGTTGCTCGTTTTTAAGTTTTTGCGTTAAAAACACACTCGGATAAATTCTAGTATAAGCAACTTTTCCAGGAGTGTAAGCAATGTTCGAGTTGATATCATAAGCGCCCATGCTCGTATTTAAGGTAGCATCTTCACCTCTTAAACCTAACTGATAGCCAAAGTTTTTAATCTGATTTTGGTAGTTCACATATATTGCATGTACTTGATCTTTACTGTTAAAGTCGTTACTTAACGCGTAGTTAAAATCATAATCGCCATTAACCGGGCTTAACTGATCGGCATAAGTTAAACTCTCCGAATTACGGATTTGACTGCGGTATCCAGCTTCTAATTTGCCATTAGCGCCCAAAGGACGTGTATAATCTATTTGTGCAGTGTAGTTTTTATTATAGCTATCGCGATCTGTACGCTGAATATCTAAATCGTCAACAGCATTTCCGTTTAGGTTGAAAATGTTCGTGTTATAGATTTGATAATTATCGTTGGTTCCCTCAGAGAAACTGAAGTTAGCTGTAATTTCTTCCTTCGGATTTTTAAATTTCTGAGAGAAATCCAAGTTCAAATCATAGCTCTTATTGTCTTGTGTTTCGTTATTGGTTCTTCTGCTTAAAGACAATGGATTTAAAGCAACGCCTAACTGATTTATATTCAATAACTCGTTTTCATCGCCTGTTCTGTAGTTTAAACCTGCAGAAAATGTAACCACTGTTTTCTCTGCCAAATAGTAATCTAAACCAGCTTTTAAGTTGTGTCCGTCATTCAAATCTCTCGATTCGTTGTTTTGGTTGGCGAAACCTAATCCGCCAGCAGATGGATTTAAATAAGTAATGTTATTATACCCACGACCAATTCTGTATCCATAACGGTAACTGTAGTTACCAAAAATATTTACTTTGCTGTTCTGGAAACTTAAGCTGGTGTTAGCGTTATAGTTTTCTCTATTTCCGGCAGTTAAAGCTAAAGAGCCGTTAAAACCTAATTTTTTATTCTTCTTTAAAACAATGTTGATGATACCAGACTGGCCTTCAGCATCGTATTTGGCAGATGGGTTGGTAATTAATTCTACACTTTCAATTGAACTTGCAGGGATAGATTGCAGGATTTGCGCCACGTTTCCGCCTGCAATTAAAGATGGTTTTCCATCTATTAAAACCCTAACGCCCGATGAACCGCGTAAGCTTACGTTACCTTCCATATCAGTTTGTACAGATGGTACGTTTTGCAAAAGATCGGTAGCAGAACCACCCTCGCTCACCAAACTCTGGTCAACCGAGAAAACCTTTTTATCAATTCCTAATTGCATAGTAGGTTTTGCAGCTGTAATGGTTACTTCTTGTAAAAGATTTCCTTTTGCAGTTTTCATTTTAATGCTACCAAAATTAACTTCTTTTATTGCATCGCTAATGCTAACAGAATCTCTTACCATGGTTTGGAAACCAACGTAACTCGCTTTAAAAGTATAAACGCCTTTAGGAAGGTTGTTAATCGTAAATTTTCCTTCTAAATCGGTTTGAACTATCTTAACGGTTGCTTTTGTTTTTCTGTCCAATACCAATGCAGATGCATAAGGAATGGTCTCGTTTGTTTGTCCGTCTACTATGGTTCCGGTTATTTTTCCAACTCCGGTAGTTTGTGCGTAAATTTTTACAGTTGTAATACAAATTGCTAGTGCTAATAATAGAACTTTGCGGGTAAGGTGTCTCATCTAAATCTTGATTTCGTTTCGTGTGTTTTCCTAAAAGGAAGACAAAGGTCGGATTTGAAGGTTTAAATAAAGAGGCGTAACTATTTTATTACAGCTATTTTATGCTTAATTACGGTAATATTTTTGATAACGAAGGTTTAACTTACAGCAACTACCGCGAATTGGTTGATAATCTATTAGTGGCAGGCAAGACAACTGGTCCGGATGATAGCGATGCCATGTTGCATTACACAAAAATGAATGTGGCCAGAATGAACAGGGTTGATAAAACCACGGTTCTAACGGACGAGATTTTAGAAACAGTGGCTAATATTTCTGGCAAATACCACTTTTTGGTAATTACCGAAGGTTGGTGTGGCGACGCTGCTCAAATTGTGCCTATTATTAATAAATTGGTTTCGGCTGCGCCGGATAAATTTGATTTGAAATTGGTACTTAGAGATGGAAATTTGCCACTAATTGATGCGCATTTAACTAATAATGGTCGTGCAATTCCGGTTCTATTAATTTTAGACGAAAACAAGGAATTGGCTTTGCCAAAATGGGGGCCGCGACCTGCAGTTTTACAAACTTTACTAGCCGACTGGAAAAAGGAAAATAGCGATATGATGCTAATTGCAGAACAGTTGCACAGTTGGTACGCTAAGGATAAAACCTTGACTACCCAAAAAGAATTGGTAGCGCTGTTAAAGCAGTTAAAATAATTCAATGTTTTAAATTCACCTTTTTTTGCGGCTTGCATGATAGGAGGGTTGTTTGAAACTTTGATGTCCGAAAACAATCTGTATTTATCTGTGTACATCTGTGGTCAAACCCTTAAGGCAAAACAGGATTTGAATTAGGCCTAAATACAATCTGCTACTAGAATGTAAGGATCAATAGCTTCACAAGAAACAATCCGTGTTTATCTGTGTGCCTCCGTGGTCAAACCATTGAGGTAAAACAGAATTTGAATTAGGCCTGAATACAATCTGCTACTAGAATGTAACGACCAATAGCTTCACAAGAAACAATCCGTGTTTATCTGTGTACATCCGTGGTCAAAACATTGAGACAAAACAGAATTTGAATTAGGCCTGAATACAAGCTACTAGAATGTAACCACCAATAGCTTCACAAGAAACAATCCGTGTTTATCTGTGTGCATCTGTAGTCAAACCCTTAAGGCAAAACAGAATTTGAATTAGGCCTGAATACAATCTGCTACTAGAATGTAACGATCAATAGCTTCACAAGAAAGAATCTGTGTTTATCTGTGTGCATCCGTGGTAAAGAAAAATGCAAAAGATTGTAATTAGTTATAAATAAAATCGGCTAATCTACAGAAACCGTTAATCCCTCTTGCTGTAAAATTTTGCGGTAAACTTCCATTTCCGTAAAAGAACCTTCAAGAACGGCACATTTACCTTTGTTGTGCACTTCCCAAGCTATTTTTTCGCCCTGTGCCTCACTGTAATCCAAATATTGCATCATGCACCAAATCACATGTTCAAAGGTATTTACATCATCATTCCACAAAATTAAACGATGAACTGTTTTTAAAGAGGTAAGGATTTCTTCCAGTGTAAATGTTTCTTCTTTGGTTTCTGTAGCCATGGTGCAAAAATAACGAATTAGATTTGAGTTTTAAGGCACTAGATTTGAGATAGTAAACATTTAATCGCACATCTTTCTAAATTCTTACATTTGTTAATCAAACCAATTGCTATGCAAAGTTCAAAAATCGCCGGAATCGGTTATTACGTTCCTAAAAATGTGTACACAAATAACGACTTATCTCGTTTTATGGATACCAACGATGAGTGGATTCAGGAACGTACAGGTATAAAAGAACGTCGCTTTGCAGATAGACTTGGAGAAACCACTACCACGATGGGTGTAGAGGCTGCAAAAATCGCAATTGAAAGAGCCGGGATAACCGCCCAAGATGTAGATTTTATCATCTTTGCTACGTTAAGTCCGGATTATTACTTTCCAGGATGTGGGGTTTTGTTGCAAAGGGAAATGAAAATGGGCGAGATTGGCGCATTGGATATTCGTAACCAATGTTCTGGTTTTGTTTATGCTTTATCCATAGCCGATCAGTTTATTAAAACCGGCATGTATAAAAACATTTTGGTGGTAGGGAGCGAAAAACATTCTTTTGCTATGGATTTCGAAACCAGAAGCAGGAATGTTTCTGTAATTTTTGGCGATGGGGCAGGTGCGGTAGTGTTGCAGCCCACTAAAAAAGAAGGTCAGGGAATTTTAAGTACGCACTTGCACAGCGATGGTGCCGATGCCGAGATACTAGCCATGTTTTATCCGGGTGCACATGCCAATAAATGGATGCCCGAAAAACCAGGTTACCCAGAACAAGAGCTTGGCGGTTTATTTATGACGACCGAACAGTTGGAAAGTGGAGCGGCTTTGCCCTACATGGATGGACCTGCGGTATTTAAAAAAGCGGTTGTTAAATTTCCAGAGGTGATAAAAGAAGCATTGGCGGCTAATAATTTACAACCTGAAGATATCGATTTGCTCGTGCCACATCAGGCTAATTTAAGGATTAGCCAATATGTACAGCAACTGTTAAAACTACCAGACGATAAGGTGTTTAACAACATTCAAAAATATGGGAATACAACTGCTGCTTCAGTGCCAATAGCACTTTGCGAGGCTTGGGAAGCTGGCAAAATAAAAGAAGGCGACTTGGTTTGCCTTGCCGCATTCGGCTCTGGATTTACTTGGGCCAGTGCTTTAATAAGATGGTAATGGAGTTTTACGTTGGACGTTATAAGTTTTACGTTTTTAAATTGAAAACGTAGACGCCCAACTATCTAACTAATAATGTCTAACTACTAAATACTATATACTAACTACTTAATAATTTTATGTTCAAACTAGGTGATTTTGTTCGTTTTGTAGACGAGAAAAGAGAAGGATATGTAACCCGAATTATCGATGCGCAAACTTTTGGCGTTACCGATACCGATGGTTTCGAGATTCCGGTGGTGGCGAGCAATCTTACGCATGTTCATGGTCATCAAGCATCAAATGCAAATATTAATCCTACGGCTACAATTCTGGTTGATGAAGAATTTAAAGAAAATGGCATTTTCTTGGCAGTTGCCGAAGATAGCAAGGCGAGTGCTGTTGCGCATTTTACGCTAATAAACAGAAGTTCTTATCAGCTTTTGCTGAGTTTAAAAACCGATAAAAAAGGACTTTACAAAGGCGAGTTTGCAAGTGCGGTGCAACCTAAAACCAGCACGCAATTGTATAGTGCAAATTTGGGCGATTTAGATAATTGGCCAGAGTTTGTGTTTCAAATCCTTTATTTTACCAGCGGAAATTTAAAACCTGTAGCGCCGTTAAGCATTACTAAAAAGTTCAGATCGAAGGATTTTAATGGTGCAAAAAGCCAAATTGCAGAAATCAATAAATACGGTTGGCTCATTCAGTTAGATGAACCTGCACCCATTATAGATGCACAAAAATTAAAAGAAAGTTTCTTTAAAGGCGAAACTGAAAAACCTAAAGTGTTAAAGCCAGCAAAGGAAATCGATTTGCATATCGAAAAACTAAGAGACGATTATCAGTTTCTATCCCAATCAGAAATTATCGATATACAACTGGCTTCGTTTCAGCAAATGCTCGATGCAGCAATTGTTCATCAAATGCCTTCCATTGTTTTTATCCACGGTGTGGGAAATGGAACTTTAAGGCACCATATCCACAAAACAATTAGCAAGCATCCGCAAGTAAGAACATTTATGGATGCCCGCAAAGAAAAATTTGGTTTTGGTGCTACCGAAGTAGTTTTTAAAAACTAGGTCAAAGGCGCACCAACAGCAATCTCGCATTTATGGCCAGGCTGACCATGGGCTGGGTTTAGTTTCTGACCCTTTGCATTAGTAGTAGCAACGGGTGCTGAGCTAGGTGCACTAGTGGTAGTTGTAACTGTAGGGCTAGATGTTGTGCTAACATTTGTTTGTACAGGTTTAGAATCTAAAGGTGCACCAACAGCAATTTCGCATTTGTGGCCTGGTTGCCCATGTGGCGGATTTAATTTTTGGCCTTTTTCATTTACCGTAGGTGTGCTAGAGGTCGGAACTGGTGCACTTACCGTTTGGTTGGGTGCAGGTTGTGGTGTTGGAGTAATTGCTTGTGTAGGTGCAGCATTTAACGGAGCACCTACGGCCAAATCACAACGGTGACCAGGTTTGCCATGCTCAGGATTTAGCAATAAGCTGCCATCGCTTGCTGTTGTGCCTGCATTTGCGCTTGTTGTACTAGCAGTGTTTTGCAAACCACTTAGGCCAGTGGGCGTTGCGCTGTAATTTGTTTCATTCTTTTCTTTTTTATTATTACTGCAAGAAGCCAATACGGCAAGAGACAAGATGTAGATAATTCTTTTCATGTGATTATTTATTTAAGCGCTAGCAAAACTTTGCGCTATTCTGTTCAATTGTTTAAGATGGTGTTTTAAATGTATTTCTATAAACCTTAACCATTGTTTGGCATTTAAGTAGCCCAGCCTTGGGTGTTTGGTTTTTATTTTCGGGTTTGCTTTAGCAATGTTAGGTAAGGCTTGCGCCAATTGTAATTCAAAATCTAGAATGAATTGCTGTGCAGCCATAAAATTAATCTTTTTAACACGACTAGCCATCCTTTTAGGTACAATAAACTTTTTACCCGGCGGTAAACTGCCAAAAAACAGAATTGCCTTAACCACTAGAGCTGTAGATTTTCTTTCGCCATCTCCTTTTATGCAATTATTTAAGGCCATTAACGAGAGCAAGCTCGCATCAAAAATATGAGCGTATACCTCGCTGTAACTCCAGCCTCCAATAGGTGGCGTAATTGTAAAATCTGCTTCGGTAAAACCTGCAAGTTTTTCTTTGTAGGCATTTACAGTTTTTACAATTGATTTGTTTACAGATGCAATACTCATTCTTCTAATTTAAAAATTATCGGCTAGAAATGGTTAATCAGTTCTTTTAAACTGTTAATCTCCCAAGTTACGTCTTCTGGTTTAGCCACTTTAAGCGGGTTGAAAAATATGGCCTTCATTCCAAAATTTTGCGCACCTCTAATGTCAGCTTCTAAACTGTCACCTATCATAATGCTTTCATGTATTTGTGCATCAGCTTTGCTTAAGGCGTGTGCAAAAATTGCTTTGTCAGGTTTGTTAACGCCTACATCTTCAGAAATAAATACATTTTTAAAATAAGGATTTAATCCCGATAGGTGCATTTTAGTTAAAGTAGTTTCTTTAAAACCATTGCTAATAATGTGCAAATGATATTTTTCTTGCAAGTAAGCGAGCACTTCTGTAGCACCATCAAACAAATTCGTTTTCGTCGGACTAATACTTACATAATCATCTTCAAATTGGGCGGGAACTTTCTCTGGCTCGATACCAAGTTCGATAAAGGTTTTTTTAAATCTTTCGGCCCTAAGTTCGGCTTTAGAAATTTGGCCCAAATGGTATTGCGTCCATAACTGATGGTTGTGCGCAGTGTAGGTGCTAATAAAATCGTCGCAAGAATGTAGGCCAAGTTCGCGTAGGTTATAATTTCCGTAAAGTTCGGTAAGCGTTTCATGCGCATTGCGATCAAAATCCCAAATGGTATGATCTAGGTCGAAGAAAATGTGTTTTAAATTTTGCAAATGGTCTGATTTTTTGTCTTGTAACAATTGCTAAGTTCGGCAAGATTTTTAAAACTCTTGTTTAGCACTTGTCATTTATTTATTAAGCATGTAGCAACGGTATCTTGATGCTGAATTGATTTTAGTAGCAACCTTTAAATAAACCTATATTAAGCTTGCATCGAAGTCCAACCTTGCTTTGTTGCCACATTTTTAAATATAAATCGAAACTTTTGCTTCTAATTCCTGTATCAGTTCTTCATCCATGTATTGATAATCATCTGGAATATCTAAAACGATCAGTTCTTTATCGCTAAGCATGTCATTAAAGTTTTGTCTAATTTTTTGACGATGTCCTTTTTCCATAACGAAAATTAAATCTGCCCATAAAATATGCTTGGCATTCACTTTAACTCTAGCCGAAGGCGATGTTCCGGCCGATTTCACCTGATGATCTGGATGATCTTTGAAAATGGTTTCTGCTGTAAAACTTCTCCATTTATTTCTACTACATACAAAAAGAATGTTCATTAAATTTACTGTTTTGCGCCATAAGCCAAATCTCCGGCATCGCCTAAACCCGGTACAATGTAACTTTTGCTGGTCATTTCATCATCAATAGCGCCCAACCATAAATCTGCTTTCGGCAAGTTTGCCACCACATGTTTAACGCCCTCTGTACTGGCAATGGCAGCCACGATATGCAGTTTTTTTATTTTGTAAGTATTAGTCAATTCCTTTGCACAAAGCACCATGCTTAGACCCGTTGCTAGCATTGGGTCGGCTAGAATAACTGTTTTGCCCTCTAAATCTGGAGCAGAAATATGCTCCATTTGTATTACGAAATCGCCGTTTTTTTTCGTTTTACGATAAGCGGTTATAAAAGCCGCATCAGCTTTGTCGAAAATACTGAGTAAACCATGTTGCATAGGTATACCCGCTCTAAGAATAGTTGCAATTACCGGCTGTTCTACTAACAACTTACATTTTGCAATGCCAAGCGGAGTTTGAACATCAGCTTCGCTATAACTTAGTTTCTTGCTAATCTCATGTGCAAAATAAGCACCCAAACGTTCTAGGTTGTTACGAAAACGCATGGCGTCTTTTTGCACCAGCTCGTCCCTCATTTCGGCAACAAAGGTATTGGCAATGGCGGTTGTTTTGCTTAGGTCGAAGATCATAAACTAAATATAAGAAAAAGATGCAATGCTTAACTATGCTTTTAACGCGATAGTGTAAGCGATTGTTTTTTACAAAACACAAAAAAGCAATACTGTTCATTTTCTTTCCGGGTTTAGATTATATGCTTCAAAGCTCGATGTAAGGTATTGCTAAGTATCATTAATTTACTAAATTATTTATCGCCTTGGCCGGGACGCAACAAAGAAACATTCCGGTGTTGGCTTCCTCGCCAATGCGCAATTTGATGGTACGATGGAATTGCAACACCCGGAGCTAAAGGCAATGCTACGCAACTATGTATGTTTTGCTGCAATGCCGTTAAAACTAAACCCGGTGGTAGCGGCATACCCCGATTTTTCATCGGGGATAAAGCGGACAACGGGACAAGTTTGCCATTAACTTGCGGTGTTCATTTTCAAATCAGTTCTAAATGCTACAGTCTTAAATGCATTGGTTCATTTTTTTATTTCCATAAAATCCATAAACTTCTCGCGTTTATCATTGTTGTCCAATCTTTAAGTTAATACCTTTTTGCTTTGCGCATTATCTTTTATCTTTACCTACGATGAAGTTTAAACTAATATCTGATTACAAACCTACAGGCGACCAGCCTAATGCCATAAAACAACTGGTGCAGGGTGTAAACGCCGAAGAAAACTACCAAACGCTTTTAGGGGTTACCGGTTCTGGAAAAACTTTTACGGTAGCCAATGTTATTGAGCAGACGCAAAAGCCAACGCTAATCCTAAGCCATAACAAAACTCTGGCAGCGCAGTTATATGGCGAGTTTAAGCAGTTTTTTCCGGAAAATGCAGTTAACTACTTTGTTTCTTATTACGATTATTACCAGCCGGAGGCTTACATGCCAACGACAAATACCTATATAGAAAAAGATTTAAGCATTAACGAAGAGATAGAAAAACTTCGTTTGAGAACTACTTCGGCGTTAATGTCTGGTAGGCGAGATGTAATTGTGGTTTCTTCCATTTCCTGCATTTACGGTATGGGAAATCCCGAAGATTTTTCGAGATCGGTTTTCCGCTTTGCGGTTGGAACAAGAATTAGTAGAAATTCTTTTTTGCATAGTTTGGTTGAAATTTTATACGCCAGAACCATAAACGATTTTAAACGTGGAACTTTTCGCGTAAAAGGAGATACGGTAGATATTTTTCCGGCTTATTTAGATAATGCCTATCGGATTTCTTTTTTTGGAGATGATATTGAAGAACTTTCCATCATTGATCCGATAACGGCTAAAACTATAGAAAAGGTAGAGGATATGGCGGTTTATCCGGCAAATCTTTTTGTAACGCCGAAAGAAAAATTCAACTCTTCTATTTGGGGCATTCAAGAAGAATTGGAACTAAGAAAAAATCAGCTGTTAAACGATAAGCAGTTATTGGAGGCAAAGCGTTTGGAAGAAAGGGTAAATTTTGATATCGAAATGATGAAGGAGTTGGGCTACTGTTCGGGTATCGAGAACTATTCGAGGTTTTTCGATGGTCGTTCGCCAGGTATGCGCCCCTTCTGTTTGCTCGATTATTTTCCAGACGATTATTTAATGGTGATAGACGAAAGCCACGTAACCGTTCCGCAAATTAGGGCAATGTATGGTGGCGACCGCTCGCGTAAAATGAGTTTGGTAGAGTATGGCTTCCGCTTGCCTTCTGCTTTAGATAACAGACCTTTAAATTTCGATGAGTTTGAGCGCCTAGCGCCCCAAACTATTTACGTTAGCGCAACGCCGGCAGATTACGAACTGGAAAAAACAGATGGTGTGGTAATTGAGCAGGTAATTAGGCCTACGGGTTTGTTAGACCCAATAATAGAGGTTAGGCCAGCAATAAACCAGGTTGATGATTTGCTGGACGAAATTGACAAAACCATAAAAATGGGCGATAGAGTTTTGGTAACAACTTTAACCAAACGTATGGCTGAGGAGCTAACAAAATACATGGATCGTTTGAACATTAAATGTCGCTACATCCACTCAGAAGTTAAAACTTTAGAGCGAGTAGAAATTTTGCGTGGTTTGCGTTTGGGCGAGTTTGATGTTTTGGTAGGAATTAACCTTTTGCGTGAAGGCTTAGATTTGCCAGAGGTGAGTTTAGTAGCAATTTTAGATGCAGATAAAGAAGGCTTTTTACGTTCAGACAGAGCGCTGATACAAACTATCGGTCGTGCAGCCCGTAACGATAGGGGTAGAGTTATAATGTATGCCGATGATATGACCGAATCTATGGAACGTACTATTGATGAAACCAATAGGCGAAGAGAAAAACAAATTGCCTATAACTTGGAACATGGCATTACGCCAAAAACAGTGGGCAAAACCCGCGAAGAGATTATAGAGCAAAGCTCGGTGCTAGATTTTAGCGAAAGTAGTGCACGTAAAAAGGCTTATGTAGAAATTGATGAGGTTAGTATAGCTGCAGATCCGGTTGTACAATATATGACCAAGCCAGAAATGCAAAAAGCCATAGACAAAACACGTAAGGAAATGCAGAAAGCAGCTAAGGAGATGGATTTCTTAATGGCGGCCAGAATGCGTGATGAGATGTTTGCGTTAGAAAAAGTATTTGCAGAAAGATTCGAAAAATAATAAATTTCAGTCTCAGCGTATCTAAGACTCTAATATTAAAACAATGCGTTATCAATTATTCCTTTTCCTGATTTTAATTTCCTTAACAAAATTAGCTTTTGCGCAGGGCGATAAATCTATTTTATTGCCATTGGCAGGAAATGCCTATGCAAGCGGTGGCGCCGAAAAAACGGTAACAGAAAATGGTATAGAAAACTGGAAGGATAACAAAACTTCGTACAAGGCCTATATTAGGTTAGCGAAAACGGGTACCCTTACTCTAAAAATAAAAGAAGCGAGTAAAATTGTGGGCGACAATCTAATAAGTTTCGGTATTAATAAACGCGTAAAAATATTAAAGCTGGCACAGGGCGATGATTATACCAAGGCATTGGGCGAATGGGAAATTATCGACACCGGATATGTGGCCATCGAAATTAAGGGACTAAGTGCATCTTCTGGTCAATTTCCCAATATCACTAGTTTGCAACTTGGTGGTACGGCAATTAATGATAAAACTTCTTACGTTAAAAATAACGAGGGCAACTTTTTTTATTGGGGCAGAAGAGGTCCATCTGTACATTTGAACTACGAAATTCCGAAAGATGTAGAAGCAGAATGGTTTTATAATGAAATTACTGTTCCAACTGGCGAAGATGTTGTTGGCTCATACTATATGGCAAACGGTTTTGCAGAAGGTTATTTCGGTATTCAGGTTAACTCTGCTACAGAGCGACGGATTTTATTTTCTGTTTGGAGCCCCTTTACTACAGATGATCCAAAAAGCATTCCCGAAAGCGATAAGATAAAGTTGTTGAAGAAAGGAACAGATGTTTACACAGGGGAGTTTGGCAACGAAGGTTCGGGAGGCCAAAGCTATTTGAAATATAATTGGAAAGCGGGAAATACCTATAAGTTTTTGCTTCATGCTAAGCCAGGAACTCCAAGTTTAAAGCCTGAAAAAGCTGACGGAACAGTGGATATTGTTTACACTCAAGATAGTACCACAACCTACACAGCATACTTTTTTGCGCCAGAATTGAATCAATGGAAGTTGATTGCCTCTTTTAAAAGGCCTAAAACGCAGACGTATATTAAAAGGCCTCATTCCTTTTTAGAGAATTTTATCCCCGAAATGGGAGATAAAAAGAGAAAGGTTCTGTTTGGCAGCCAATGGATTTGCGATAGCAAAGGAAATTGGACGGAATTAGACAAGGCTAGCTTTACGATTGACAATACTGGGCGAGTAAATTACAGGAAAGATTATGCAGGCGGTTTAGAAGGTAAAAATTTCTATCTGCAGAATTGTGGTTTTTTCAACAATTTTACGCCAGCCAAATTGGTATTTACAAAGCCAAAAACTAACAATAAACCAATAATAGATTTTAGAAAATTAAATTAGCTATTCCATTCTTTATCCTTTTAGGAGAGAGATGCCGAAGGCAAAGAGAGGTATGCAAGGACAAAACAGAGCGGATATTTATCCCGGATTAGAAGTGGGAATTATTTTAAAGAAAGACCAGAGAAACGGAACAGTTACTTATGGTATCGTTGAGAAACTGTTAACCTCATCGGCTTATCATTCTAGAGGGATAAAAGTACGCTTGGATGATGGGCAAGTTGGTAGGGTTTGCGAGATTGTAGAAGAGGATTAATAATAAAATAAACACTAAAAACTTCATTTATAATAGCTTAATTTAGTTCATTCGAGTTAGTTTAAATGAAACAAATACTTCGTCTAATTGTAATTAGAATGCAATTATCTTTTTAAAAAGTAACAAAAAGTTAATTGGCTCGTCTATATTTGTGTTAATTAAATTATAAAAATGAGTTACTTTTTAAACTTCCTGATTATCTCTATTTTGGTTATTTGGGCTATTAGAGCGTTAATTAGGCTTATTTTTCCGGTTATGCTTAAAAAAGCATTTAGCAATATGCAAAACCAAACCGGCGGTCAGCAATACCAGCACCAACAACAAAGATCTTCAAAACCTGAAGGTTCGATTTCTATAGATTACATGCCTAAAAAAGAGAAAAAAGGCAATGCCGATAAATTGGGCGATTTCGTAGACTACGAGGAGGTGAAATAAGTATTTAGTAATAAATTTTGAAAAATTATATGATTTGGTAAAGCAACTTGCCTGTCTATAGTTATTTAAAATCTATTTCAACCATTTTAACCATGGCATTTATTTCTTTAAGTTGTAACCCATGAAATGCAAGCGTTTGGTTAAGTGTTTTAAGGTTAGTAATATCTAAAGAAAGATCATAATTGTCCTCATTTACAATATTGTTCAAAATTATCTTTTTAAATGATGATTCTAACTGCTGTGATATAGCATTAAGCTTGTAGCCAACTATTTCAAATTTAGGAAAATAGTCATCTGAAAAACTAGAATGTCCTTTTTGTAAACTTTTAAAATTATCCAGCTTTTTCTGATTTATAACTACCATTTCATAAGCATTCATTTCTTTTTCTATTATTTTAAAATCAAAATTAAAGGTGTTTTGAAGCAAAAATAGGAGGTAATTAGTTCTAGGCTTTTTAGGGATAAAACGATCTTCATATTCTTTGGCAAATTGCTCATATCCTCTACTAAAAGGTGAAATATAATCAACACTGACTAGTTGTTTTAGTTTCAGACTATCATTTGTAATAAATCTGGCAGCTCTACTATAACCCGAAAGCTCACCTAAAAAATCTCCCAACATAATATTGTTTTTAGTAATTTCATAATAGTCACTTTGTGCGGATCCTCTAGACGAACCACCTGCATATCCACTGTCAGTGCCTTTTATGGCAGAAAATTTAAAATAAGTTATGGGTGCAGGTTTTTTGGGTGCGGATAGTGCCGCCGTAAGTAGTGTGTTTAGTTTGTTATCCTCTGCAGTAACAGTTGGGCTTGGAGAATTTATAATTTCTTGGAGTATTTGATCAGTGAGGTCTGCTGTATTGCCTTTCCATCTTACTATGTTTTTTTGATCAATAACTACACAAAACGGAATAGAAAAGGCCCCAAAAAGTTTACTGGTAATCTTACTTGTATCTATTAGTTTAATTGCATTTACCTTTTTTTGTGTACGCTTAAAGAAGGTGGTAGCTGTTAACTCAGGCTCATCTGTAATAGTTGCAAACAAAATTTTATCACTCTTAAATTTGTCAGAAAGACTATTTAAATGTGGAAATGAAGCAATGCATGGGGCGCACCATGTTGCCCAAAAATCTAATACTAATAATTTATTTTGATAGAAATTACTTGCTAACGATTGATCTAAGGCTTTATTAAATTTAACCTGTGGCGCCTCTTGTCCGATAGTTAAAGATACAAGTTTTTGTGCACTCACATTCATAATAGAAAATAAGATGAATAGTAAAGTAATAACTCTTTTCATAAAAAATTGGTTTGAAAGCTAAAGTACTTTTAATTTAACTAAATGTATAGTTGTAACTGCGTTTTTACTTTATATTAAAGTAAGATCGCAAACTTCGCATAGTTTCTAAACTTAAACCTATCGGCTGGTGTCCTCACCTGCCGAAATAAATCTTGATATATCTTCGAGCAAACTATCAATCTCCTATATCCTTCATACTAAACACTAAAACTCGAAAAATTTTCTATTTTTGGGCTCAGATTAATTTTAATACAGCCTAAATGAACAATTGGTTTAATAAAAATGGCATTCACGTAGCCATCGTTGCAATATTTGTAGTTATTTGTTTCGTGTATTTCAGTCCTGTTTTGCAGGGTAAAGCACCGGCACAGAGTGATGTTATTCAGTCTAAAGCCATGCAAAAAGAAATCATGGAGTACAAAGAGAAAGATGGCAAAGGCCCACTTTGGACTAACCAAATGTTCGGTGGTATGCCTGCTTACCAAATCTGGGTACAATATGCCAATAACGGTGCTACTTACGGAATTGCCCTAATTACAAAGGCTTTGCCACAACCCGTAGGCACGGTTCTTTTACTGCTAGTGGGCTCTTACTTTTTGTTCATCGTTTTACGAATTAACCCTTGGTTGGCGGCTGCGGGTGCTATTGCATTTTCATTTACCACCTATAATTTTGTGCTCATAGCAACAGGGCATAGCAATAAAGCGTTGGCAATCGGTTTTTTTGCACCAATTATTGCAGGTATAATTTTAACCTTAAGAGGTAAACTGTTGTTAGGCGCAAGTTTAACGGCCCTGTTTTTAGCTTTAGAAATCAGGTCTAACCACATTCAAATGACCTACTACCTGTTTATTTGTATCCTTATTTTTATGGGGATAGAACTTTATCAGGCTTATAAAAATAAAACACTGCCGGCTTTGGGCAAAGCTGTTGCTTATTTGGCAGGTGCTGCGGTTTTAGCTTTAATGGTAAATGCAAGTTTACTATGGACAACCTCAGAATATGCCGGCGAAACCAATAGGGGTAAATCAAACTTAACAAACGACCAAGGCAAAAAAGAGGGCATGACAAAAGATTATGCTTACAATTGGAGCCAAGGTGTTGGAGAGAGTTTCACATTCTTAATCCCAGATCTATATGGAGGTGCAACCAGTATTGATGAGTTGGTTAAGCCAGAAAGCAACATGTATAAAGCCGTTGCTAGTGTAACTGGTGGCGATCCTGAACAAACTATACAGGCAATTCAAAGCTTGGGCTCACAGTTAAATATGCAACAGTATTGGGGCGAAAAACCTGGAACTTCTGGCGGTTATTATTTTGGAGCAATTGTATGTTTCCTTTTTGTGTTCGGCTTATTCATCGTTCGTAGTCGTTTAAAATGGTGGATTTTAGCTACAACAGTACTTTTCGTGCTATTGTCATTCGGTAAGAACTTTCCGTTTGTATCAGACTTATTTTATAACTATTTCCCACTTTACAATAAATTTAGAGCAGTAGAATCTATTTTAGCAGTTGTAGGTTTAATGGTTCCGCTTTTAGCATTCTTAGCCGTTAAAGAGGCGCAAGAAGGTAATATCGACCAAAAAGTTTTAATTAAAAAATTAACCTGGTCGGCGGGAATAACAGGTGGTTTTTCTTTATTGGTGGCCATCATGCCAACTGTATTTTTCAGTTTCAAAACGTCAAACCATAGCGATATAGTTCAGGCTTTAACGCAAAGTGTAGGAAACGATGCTACTATTGCACAAAAAATTGCCAATGCATTAATTAAAGATCGCGTTGCTATTGCAAGAGAAGACGCTATTCGCTCATTCCTATTTATTTTGGTTGCTTTTGGTATCGTTTGGGCATTTATTACCAAAAAACTAAACATGCAGTTAGCATTTGGTTTATTGGCTTTAGCGGTGCTGATAGATATGTGGCAAGTAGATCGTCGTTATTTAAACAACAAAAACTTCGAGAGTAAATCTACGTTGGCAAACTACTTCCAGCCAAGAGATGTAGACACTTTTATTACATCAGACAAAGATCCGAACTTTAGGGTTTACGATCAAACAGTGAATACCTTTAGCGATGCAAGTGTAACATCTTTCCATAAAACAATTGGTGGTTATCATGCAGCAAAGCTGAAAAGATTTGATGAGTTAATTCAAAATCAATTCGGACAGAGCGTTAATCAAGATGTGTTGGATATGCTTAACGCTAAATATTTCATCACCAGAGATCCGCAAAATGGTTCTTACAAAATGCAACGTAACGCAACTGCTTTAGGTAACGCATGGCTGGTTAAAGGTGTTGCTTTTGTTAAAAATGCAGACGAGGAAATGAAAGCCATTAGCAGCTTCGACCCGAAATTGGAAGTGGTGGTTGACGAGCGTTACAAAAGCGCAATTGATACCACACGCTTAGGTGCCGATCCATCTGCCTTTATTAAAATGGAAAGCTATCACCCAGACCATATTACTTATAGTTACAGTGCGCCAAGAGATGTAATTGCGGTTTTCTCTGAAATTTATTACGACAAAGGTTGGAATATGTACATCGACGGTAAAGAGAAACCGTACTTTAGAGGAAACTATGTGTTAAGAGCGGCGCAATTAGAAGCTGGTAACCACAAAGTGGAATTTAAATTCGAACCTACATCTTATTACACTGGAGAGAAAATATCCTTAGCAGGTTCTATATTATTAGTACTTTTCTTAGGGTTAGGTTTTTATACAGACAATAAACAAAAAACAAAACCAGCTAAAGTTTAGCAATAACCAAGATCTTTTAACCATCCCGTAAGGTAAAACTTGCGGGATTTTTTGTTTTAGTTGAAAAATAACCAAACGGGAGTGCTGAATAATGACTTCGTTTTTTTGGTTGAGCCATAGCAGTAAAATCTTAGGTTCTATTTAAAGTCGACGTTGGCTGGTACAGTTTGCAGTATTCGGGCCGAAGTGGTTTCATTGTAGCATCAGGCATCTCGACTCTCGGGAATTGTTTTTGGTTTTTTTTAACATTAAATATACTCCAAACGAACTTTAAAACTTGTTATTCTGAAGCTTTATCATTATCATTAAGAAAAATTAACACTCTTCATCCTGAAAAAAATTCTCTCTCAACTTACAAGATTTAACTTTTGTTTAATCTTTGGTCTTGCTATGGTTCTGCTTTGGTGAATGTACCTGCTAATAAAAAAACACCTACAAATTGCCCTTAAAATAATTATGAAAAAACTAATTTTGCCAATTTTGTTCTTTTTTTTAACTAAAAGCGTTTTTTCGCAAGGGACTAATAAAGAAATACATTTTTTAGCCGATACCATTTCGACGACTAAAGAAAACCAGGTTCTAAAAATTGAGGCTTTGAATTCTTTTGAATACGTTTTCACGTTTTTTTGCGTATGTGCACCACCCTACAAGAATTATGTCTCATTCAATTCTATTATCAAAAAGGGAGAAAGATCTCCCGCCATTGTTTTCGAAAAACCTAACTATCCTTTTATTAGCTTTAAGGATCTAATGGATATTATTGGACGTTACCATCGTAATTTTAATTATAGCTTTGATATATATATTACGGAAGTATTACCGAGCAATAGATATGTAACTAAGAAAGTTAAATATATGGGTTACAGTCCTCCAGTGCAAGATCGGGAGGTCCTTAAAGACCACTAAACGTAGACCGTTGAAGGTAGTCATTCCATACATTAGAGCAATATTATTATTTAGTTTGCAACATCGAAGCTGTGGCATAGCGCATCTCAAATTTAAAGATACCGGCGAAAACCATCTATTCGAATACGACTGTTAGTGGATACACAGGTACAAAATGTCCGTAATATATTTTATTTGTTCAAAAATGGAAAAGAAAACATTTCTTATCTGCATTTTGGTTTTTGCAAGTTCAATAAGCTTTGCTCAAACTAAAAAAATAAATGATCCAACTTTAGCTATTTATAAACTAATATCAAATGATAGAATTAATATAAAAGACAGTCTGGTTATCTTTGCACTAAATTTTGAGCTTGATATATTAAAAAAAGACGGAAGGACAATAATTACTAATATGGTAGCTAATGACAGTCTTGCTTTTACACTTTTTCCTTCTCACAAGAAATTTTTCACTATAGATTTCACACCATTAATGGGGAAGAAAAACAAAATAAAACTATTAATTCCAATTTTAATATATGGTAGTTCTGCCGAAAAAGTGGAATATAAGGACAAAGATGGAAATCCATTAATCAGTTTGAATGCAGCTGTAAATGCTGCCTATTCTTTGCATAGTCCGGTGAAATATAATAACCAGGAGGATGCAAACACTTACCCAGGATTTTTTTTAAAAGACTCAAAACACAGTAAAGTCAAAACCTCATATCGTGAAGTAATTATGATGAATACGATTACATACGAAATACATAATATACGATGATCTCTCTGTTAGAGATTTTTTGTATCAGCGTGTCAGCGGTTTAAGGCAGTAGTAAGGTCGGCGCTTATCAGCTTGGGCTTTTTTCTCTCGTAGATTTACGCAGAAAAGGAGCGCAAATTTTTTGGATCTGCGTGTGTCAGCGGTTTAAGGCAATAGCAAGGTCTTCGCTTATCAGCTTGGGCTTTTTTCTCTCGCAGATTTACGCAGAAAAGGAACGCAGATTTTTTGGATCAGCGTGTGTCAGCGGTTTAAGGCAGTAGTAAGGTCGGCGCTTATCAGCGTGAGACATCACACGATACACTTAAACTATTAATAAAAGCGGATTTAAAATCCACCTTTGAGCATAAAAAACAGCAATGCATTTTCTTTTTATCCCAGGGAAATAATTTAATAATAATGCTTTAACCTACTGTTAATCTATACTTTGCAAATTTGTAATAGTTTAATTGTTTCAAATGACTGAATTAATCCTGATTGCTTGTTTAGTTGCACTGATAGCACTCTTTTTTAGTCCGTACGATTTAAAAGTGGATGAGGAGGAGGACTAAGTTTTTGAGATTAGATTAAAACCTATGTTTATGGATAAAAGAGAAGTTGAAATTGTTGTAATTTCTGATGTGCACCTTGGCACTTACGGATGCCATGCCAAAGAACTACTCAAATACCTAAAAAGCATAAAACCCAAAACCGTTATCCTCAACGGCGATATCATAGACATTTGGCAATTTAGTAAACGTTATTGGCCAGAAACCCACATGAAAATCATTAGAAAACTAATGAAGTTCGTGGTAGAAGGCGTTCCAGTTTATTACCTAACGGGAAATCACGACGAGATGTTAAGGAAGTTTGCCGATATGCACATGGGCGCTTTTCACTTGCAAAATAAACTGGTTTTAGAGTTGGATGGTAAAAAGGCCTGGTTCTTTCACGGCGATATCTTCGATGTTACCATGCAACATTCTAAATGGCTGGCAAAATTAGGGGCTATCGGCTACGATAGTTTGATTTTAATAAACAGTTTCGTAAACTGGTGCTTAACTGCAGTCGGCAGACAGAAAATGAGCTTCTCTCAAAAGATAAAATCTAAGTTCAAAGACGCCGTAAAGTTTATCAATAGTTTTGAGCAAACTGCTGCAGATTTGGCCATAGAAAATGGTTACGATTATGTGGTTTGCGGACACATTCACCAATCGGAAATAAGAACCATCTTATCAGAAAACGGCAATGTTACCTATTTAAATAGTGGCGATTGGGTTGAAAGTTTAACCGCTTTGGAGTACAGCGAGAAACAATGGAAGATCTTTAAGTACGATGCCAAAGACTTTAAAACAGACGATGTAGAAGAGGGACTTTTGTCAGACAGCGAAGACTTGCACAGTAAATTGGATATTCCAACTTTGTTGCAAAAGATTAAATTAGAAATTGCCTAAAGCAGAAATAATACAGATATTAGGACCCGATGAAGATACTTTATGCAATTCAGGGCACCGGTAATGGGCACGTTAGTAGGGCAAGAGAAATTGTTCCTTTACTGCAACAACATGGTGAACTAGATATTTTAATTTCGGGTACGCAAGCTGATGTTAAGTTAGCACAGGAAATAAAATATCAATTGCATGGCTTTAGCTTTGTTTTTGGCAAAAAAGGAGGAGTGCACCATTTTAAAACTTGGCAGAACATGAATTTGCTACGCTTTAAGAAAGACATGGGCATTGTTCCGCTTAAGGATTATAATCTCATCATTAACGATTTTGAACCTGTAACTGCTTGGGCTTGTCGCTTGCAGGGTATAGAGAGCGTTTCTTTAAGTCATCAAGCTGCTTTTAAATCTAAAAAAGTTCCACGACCAAGAACAATAGATTGGGGCAAAATTATTCTGAGCAGGTACGCACCAACCACGCATCATGTCGGTTTTCATTTCGAGCGTTACGACGATTTTATCTACACACCGGTTATAAGAAGCGAAATTAGAAACCTTAAACCCACAAATTTAGGTCATTATACCGTTTACCTACCAGCGGTTGATGATAAAGACTTAGCTATACTCCTTAAACAAATTCCCCACATCAGGTGGGAGGTATTTTCTAAACATACAAAAATCGGTTATGTAGATGCAAACGTTGTGGTAGAGCCCGTTAACAACGAAAAGTTCAACATCAGCATGGCCTCTTGCGAAGGTTTGTTTACCGGTGGTGGTTTCGAAGGCCCTGCTGAAGCGCTATTTTTGGGTAAAAAATTGTTGGTTGCACCAATGCGTTTCCAATATGAGCAACAGTGTAATGCCTATGCGCTTAAGCAACTCGGTTTGCCAGTTATTTGGGGTAGCGATAAAAATTGGTTGCCTATTGTTAAACAATTTGTAGCTACTCCTCAGCAGCATCAATTCCATTTTCCTGATGAAACCGCTGCAATAATTGATAAAGTTGTAAAGACATTTGCCAGATAAATTTCTTTACTTTGCCCTTAGCAAAAGGCATGATCAATCAATTTCGAAGTTTAAATCCTGTTAATATATTGATATTGGTGGCTTACACCATCTTTATGCGCTTGGCTATCATTTTTAATATGCCGGCAGAACTCAACTTTGAGTTTTTAGAGCCTTATGCTAGGTTTTTTATTCCTGTTCCAGATGGTGGAAGTTTGTTTTCGCCGAGCGCTAGTTTATTTTTTGCAACCTTAATTATTTTCGCACAGGCGATGATTTTTAATCGCGTAGTTAACAACCACGGACTATTGGCTAAACCAACTTATCTGCCTGCGCTACTTTACATCACTGGCGCAAGTTTGTTTACACAGTTCTTTTTCCTTTGTCCTCCTTTAATCTGCAATTTCCTGCTTATCTGGATTATGGATAAATTCCTTAAGATAGGCAAGAGCCAAAATGCAATGATGACCATGTTCGATGTCGGAATGATTATCGCCATTGGCAGCTTAATCTATTTCCCATTTATCGTTTTATTGTTAATGCTGTGGCTAAGTTTATTGCTGTACCGTGGTTTTAACTGGAGAGAATGGATTGCCGGTATAATCGGTTTTTTAACTATCTTTTTCTTTCTAGCCGTTTTTTATTATTGGAATGATAATCTAAATCAATTTTATAAGATTTGGAGCCCCTTAACGAATAAATTCCCGTCGGTTTTGCAAATTAAATACGATGATTATTTGGTGCTGGTGCCAACAGCAGTTATCATGGTGTTAGCGGCATTTCAGCTCCGCGACAATTTTTTTAGAAGTTTTGTTAGCACCAGAAAGGCGTTTCAAATGCTCTTTTTCATGTTTGTGCTAACCATTATCAGCGTATATACCAAACCTGGTTTTAGGGTTTATCATTTTTTACTAAGCGTGCCACCTGGTGCGGTAATGTTGGCATACTATTTCTCAAACGCAAAAAAGCGCTGGTTTTACGAGTCGCTATTCGTTTTGTTTGCACTTTCAATACAGTACTTTCTATTTGTTTAACCTTTTTTAACAATATTTGGGCTTAAAACTTGGCAAAGATTAATAGCTTTGTGCCGTAAAGTGTGGATTGGTATTTTATAGCCATACTTTATTTGTTAATGCATAATCTGGTAATAGATATAGGGAATACAAACAGCAAATTGGCTGTGTTTAACCAAAAAGAATTGGTTTTATATCAGCGACTCGAAAGTTTAGACCATGTTTTTTTAGCAAGTTTAATTGAGCAGTATAATATAAAAAATGCCACCGTATCTAGCGTTAATGCCGCTACTGAAGATTTGAGCATTTTTTTAAAAAAGCTGGTTAACTACATTCCATTTACCACCGCAGTTACAGCAGGAATTATAAACAATTATCGTTCTTTAGCAACTTTGGGTTTAGATAGATGGGCAAAAGTTATAGCTGCGCATAAATTGTTTTATGGAAAAAATACCATGATGATTGATGCGGGCACTTGCATAACCTATGATGTGCTGAACAGCAAAAGTCAATATTTTGGAGGTAGCATTAGTTTAGGGATTAATATGCGTTTTAAGGCGCTTAATAATTACACAGAGCGATTGCCTTTAATTAATTGGCCAAACGAGGATGCTGAAATCCCTTTGGGTAATGATACCACAAATGCTATTAAAAGCGGGGTTTTAAATGGTGTTTTAAACGAAGTGGAAGGTTTTATTGCCACCGAAAGCAAGAAAAACTCCAATCTACAGATAATAATAACGGGCGGCGATGCAGATTTTTTGAACAAACAATTAAAAAACAGCATCTTTGCATCCCAAATTATACAAGAGCCATATTTGGTTTTAAAAGGATTAAATGAAGTTATTACATTATAATATGTACAATAAATTAAAATACGCGTTTGCAACTTGCCTAGTTTTAACAAGCGTTTTTGCAAATGCTCAAGTTACCCTACAATCTCCTTACTCTAAATTTGGCGTTGGTAATGTAAAAGGTTCTATATTGCCTCAATTTAGAGCAATGGGTGGTATTTCTACCGGTGTTTACAGGGCAGGTGCATTTAATAATATCAATATGCAAAATCCGGCTACTTATGCTGGTTTTAACAGAAATACTGCGGTTTTAGATATTGGCATGAGCGGTGGCTTTACCGAGCTTAAAACTGGTGCACAGACAGAAAACAGCTTTAACGCAGCACTTAGTCATGTTGCAATGGGTTTTAACCTAACGCCAAAATCAGGTATTAGCTTTGGTATAATGCCTTATTCAGATTTGGGTTACGATTTTAAAAATACGGTTCAAATTGGAACTAATGCATCGAATACTAAAACAGTAGATTATAAATATGTAGGCGAGGGAGGTTTAACAAAGGCTTACATTGGCTACGGAAGGCAGTTTGGCGACCATTTTAGAATTGGTGCTAATGTAGAGTATTTGTTCGGTAACCTTTCAGATAGCCGATCTACAGAGTATGTAAACGAGCCAGGTTCTCTAAATACCCGTATTCAAGATAAAAACAGTATAGGTGGTGTTGCCTTTTCTTATGGTGCGCAGTATGATATTAGATTAGATAATAAAACTAATTTAAACTTTGGTTACTCAGGATCTTCTTCATCTAAAATCAATTCTAAAACAAGTAAAATCGTTACCTACTATTTAAAAGATGCACAAGGTAATGAGAATGCCCCAATAGATAGTTTGTTGGCAGATGAAAACGCTACAACTAAAATGAAGTTGCCTTTAGTGCACAATTTCGGTTTTACCATCACAAGAACTAACAAATGGATGATTGGTGGCGATTACCGCATGGGTAAATGGTCTGAGCTAAGCATCGGGAATGTTAACCAAGGTTTGCAAGATACTTGGGGAGCATCATTCGGTGGTCAGTTTACGCCAGATATTACTGCAATTAACGGATACTTTAAACGTGTAGATTACCGTTTAGGTTTCGCATATGATAAAACCTATATCCAAATGAATAACCAAGACATTAAACAAATGTCGGTTACAGCAGGTTTAGGTCTGCCTTTGTCTTCTCTGTCTAGAGGTACCTTTTACAAAATGAATGTTTCTGCAGAGTTGGGTAAAAGAGGAACGACCAATAACGGTTTATTACAAGAGAAATTCATAAACCTGCATTTAGGTTTTACACTTAATGATGGTTCTTGGTTCCATAGATTTAAATTCGATTAATGAAAACATCCATCGCCAAGCTTATTTGCCTTTTGGCATTTGCACAGTTGTTTCTTTTAACTTCTTGTGGCGATGATGATTTAAAAAATGCGGCTACCATATCCGCAAAACAAATTACCCTAAGCAAGGATAGGTCTTATGGTGTAGATATAATTTACAGCGATTCGGCTAAAGTAAAAGCTAAAGGTTATGCGCCAATTTTAGACAAAGTTACGCCCTCTGTTGGCGCAATTTATAATGAAATGCCGAAAGGTGTTAAAATTGAGTTTTTTGATGATTTTATGAAAATAAAAGGCACCATTACCTCAGATTATGCCATCAATAAACTTGGCGAAAAGGTTACCATTTTCAGAAAACATGTAGTGGTGGTTAGCGATAACATGACCTTTACAACGGAAGAATTAATCTGGGACGAGAACAAGAAATTGTACACTTCTCCTTACGGTACGGTTACCGGTAAAGATGGGCAGAAAATGACTGGTACCAAGTTTACTGCGCCGCAGGATTTTAGTACCTACGAAATTATTCAGGGCTCTGGGCAAACCACAATCGAAGGCGATCTAACGCAATAAAACCGCAATTTTCAGCGTACTATCTGCCTAATTTTCAGTAGCAATAAGAAAAAACATTTATTGTTTTCTTATTAGATGCAAATTTGTATCTTGCGCCCTCTTAAAAAAAAGTAAAAATAAGAATAATATGGGAGTAATGACATTCATGCGTACCAAAATGGGGTACTTCTTAGTTGGAGGTATCGCTGTGGTATTAGCGTTATTTGTTTTAGAACCGCTGTTGCAGCAAGGGCCGGCAATTTTTGGCAGCTCTAGAAACACTGTAGGCTCTATAGATGGAGAAGAAGTTAAGTACGAAGAATTTAACCAAAAAGTAGAACAAAGTGTTGCACAATTTAAGCAACAGTATGGTGGCGAGATTAACGATCAGATGAAAGCTATGGCAATTGACCAGGCTTGGCAAGCAGAAGTTGCGGGTGTACTTTTAAATAAAGAATACGAGCGCTTAGGTTTAATCGTTTCTGGTGATGAGTTATTTGACCTTTTGCAAGGTAAAAACCCAAGTCCGTTAATTATGCAATATTTTGGTAACCAACAAACTGGTCAGATTGATCGTGCTGCGGTTATCAATTCTTTAAAACAGCAGTCTAAAAACCCAGACCTTAAAAAGCAATGGGATATGTTGCAGGCCGAGGTTGAAAAACAAGCTTTGCAACAGAAATATGCGAGTTTAATCCGTAACTCAATTTATGTAACTTCTTTAGAAGCTAATGATGAGTATTCAAACCGTAACAAGTTGGCTAACTTTAAATATGTAAATTTAGATTATAGCTCAATCCTAGATAAAGACGTAAAAATCACCGACGGCGATTATCAAGCTTACTATGATGCGAACAAAAAACGTTTCGATAATCCTACTGAAACAAGAACGATCGAATATGTTAATTTTAGCATTAAGCCAACAGCGGCAGATTCTGCGGCTATTAAAGCGCAAGTAGATAAGTTGGCAGCAGATTTTAGAACTACGCCAAACGATTCGTTGTTTGCAGCTACTAATTCTGATGTTAAAGTTCCTTTTGTATATCTTTCAAAAGGAAAATTAGATCCGGCAGTTGATTCGGTAATCTTTAATTATCCTACTGGTAGTTTCTACGGACCAGCTTTATCTGGCAATTCTTATAAATTAATTAAAGTAGTAGCTAGCCGTTTCTCTCCAGATTCAGTTAAAGCTAGCCACGTGTTAATTGATCCTTCTAAAATCGGTGGTGATGTTGCTGCTAACAAATTAGCAGATTCACTAAAAACATTATTGCAAGGTGGTGCTAGCATGGCAGAACTTGCGGCAAAATACAGTGTTGATGGCTCGAAAGATAGCGGTGGCGATGTAGGTACATTTGCTCGCGGTGCTATGGTTCCAGAATTTGAAAACGCTGCATTTGATGGAAAAACCGGCGATATTAAAGTTGTTAAATCTCAATTTGGTATCCATGTTTTAAAAATCGAAAAACAAGTAGGAAATGCTAAAGTTGCTAAACTTGCTTATATCGAGAAGTCACTTGCGCCAAGTTCAAAAACCAGAGATGTTGCTTACAAAAAAGCTTCAGCTTTTTTAAACGAAGTTAAAGGAGATAACTTTAATAGTTTAGCGCAGAAAAATGGTTACACTGTTGGCGTAGCCGATAGGGTAGTAGCTACACAAGGTTATGCAGCAGGTTTAGATAATCCTCGCGAATTAATCAAGGAAGCTTATGCTGCTGATAAAGGCGAGGTATTGCCTCAGGTTTATACAATGGATAATGGATTTGTAGTGGCTCGTTTAACCGATGTTAAGCCTAAAGGCCAATTGTCTTTAGAAGATGTTAAAAAACAAATTCAACCAATGGTGATGAATGCGGTTAAAGCTAAAACCTTAACTGAAAAATTCAATAAAGCTTTAGCGGGTTCTGCTAACATTGAAGCGGTTGCTCAAAAAGTTGGTAAAACTGCTGCTCCAGTTCAAAATATGGTTTTCGCTAATCCAATTATCCCTGGTTTAGCACAAGAAAACAAAGTTGTAGGTACTGTATTCGGTTCTGTAGTAGGTAAACTATCTAAACCAATTGAAGGCGATAAAGGTGTTTACGTAGTAGTAGCAGAAGGATTTACTAATCCAGCTCCACTAGGCAATACTTTCAAACAAAAAGAAACAATGATGTTAGGCATAACACAACGTTCGTTGGGTGCAGCTTTCCAAGCATTGCAAGATAAAAGCGAAATCAAAGATAATAGAGTTAAATTCTATTAAGCTTTAATTGCTAATCAAATTAAGGGCAATGGTTTTAACCATTGCCTTTTTTTTTGGATAGAGATTTGAATTCAAGATAAAAATTTTCAGTGTTAAAATTACGCAAGCAAAGATGTATCTCAAGCAAAATTATCGTTAGCGCTATTTGTTTAGCCAACGTAAAAAACCAAGCTTCACTAGCCATCAAATGCAGCTAATGTTTTTAAGCCATAATATTTATGTAATTTTGCATCGACCTTGTTAATAAGGTTTTTGATCAATAACTATGGAAATCCAAGAAAATATCGTTAATAAAGTAGCAAATAGCGGTTTAATTACTTTAAATCTAGAAGAATATTTCCACAAAGGAGAACGTGTGGTGTATGATATAAAAGACAATTTATTTCATGGTTTAATGTTAAAGGAGCAAGATTTTAGGGCTTTTATTAAAGAACATGATTGGTCGCAATACACGGATAAAAACATAGCAATCACTTGCAGTACCGATGCAATAGTGCCAACTTGGGCATATATGCTATTGGCTAATAAAATGAAGCCTTTTGCCAACGAAGTAGTATTTGGTAGTTTAGAAACTTTAGAAGCGGTACTTTACACTAAAGCCTTGGCTAAAATTGATGTTAATCAGTACGCCGATGAACGTGTGGTAATAAAAGGTTGTGCAGATTTGGAAGTGCCCGTTACCGCTTTTGTAGAAATAACTTCGCTTTTAACACCAGTGGCTAAAAGTATCATGTACGGCGAACCTTGTTCTACCGTTCCGATTTATAAAAAGAAGGCCTAATTTTTTTGGATTGCTTTTTGTTTATCACAAAATATGAAGAAACTAATCTTAACAATTGCGTTAGGGCTTTTTAGCTTAGCCGGATTTTCTCAGGAATTGCCCTTAAAAAAAGATCCTATCTTTAAAGAGGGCGAAGTGTTAAGCTATAAATTAAAGTACGGTTTTATTACTGCTGCCGAGGCTACTATTAAAGTGCTACCGTCTGATATGAAGTTTGATGATAAGCCAACCTATCGTTTGTCTGTTGATGCTCGTACATCTGGTACTTTTGATGTCTTTTATAAAATTCGCGATCATTATGATTCTTATATAGACAAAACAAACCTAACGCCATATTTCTATCAGGAAAATATTCGCGAAGCGAGTTACAGACGTACCGATAAGGCAAGGTTCCATCAAGAGGCGAAAAAAGTGGTAGCCAATAAAGGCACTTTTACCACACCAACCACACAAACATTTGATTTAGTATCTGCCTATTATTTTGCAAGAAGTTTAGATATTTCAAAGCTAAAAATTGGCGATGAATTTAAATTGAATTATTTCTTGAGCGATGAAATCTCACAGTTGCAGATCGAGTACGTTGGTAAAGAAACCATTAAAACCAAGTTGGGTAACATCCGCTGTTTAAAGTTTAGCCCTTCCATAAAACCAGGACGTATTTTTAAGAAGGATAGTAAGTTGTATCTTTGGATCACCGATGATGGTAACCGTGTGCCGGTAAAAGCTCAAGTAGAGATTTTAGTAGGGGCCGTAACTATGGAAATTAAATCGGCCGAAGGTTTAAGATATCCGATAGGAAAATAAAATTGAGTTTATAGCTCAATAGTAAAATAAATTAAAAGAGATGATAGAAGTTGGTGGCACTTTGGTGCACGAGGAGGTGATAAGCGAGAGCTTTGTGTGTAATTTGAATAAATGCAAGGGCATTTGCTGTGTTGAAGGTGATGCAGGTGCGCCCTTAGATGCAGAAGAAACCTTAATCCTCCAAGAAATCTATCCTAAAATAAAACACCTTTTAGCACCAAAGGGAATCATAGCTATCGAAGAACAAGGTACATCTGTGGTAGATTTGGATGGCGATTTAACTACGCCATGCGTAGATGGTAACAAAGAATGTGCTTATGTAACTTTTGAAGGTGGCATTACCAAATGTGCTATAGAAAAAGCTTACGAACAAGGCTTGGTAGATTGGAAAAAACCAATTTCTTGCCATCTTTACCCAATACGTATTACAAAGTACCCAGAGTTTGATGTACTTAACTACGATAGGTGGCACATCTGCCATGATGCCTGCAGTTTTGGAAGAGAACTAAAAGTGCCGGTTTACCAATTCTTAAAAGACCCGCTTATTCGTAAATACGGTGCCGATTGGTATGCTGAATTGGAAGAATCTGTAAGATAGTGGCAAAGGGCTATTGTCTAACAACATAAAAATAAATACTTTTAGAGGAACAAATACTTTAATAAATTGAAAAAAATTCTGATCACCGGCGGAGCCGGATTTATAGGCTCGCATGTGGTGCGTCGTTTTGTGAATAACTATCCTAATTACGAAATAGTAAATCTTGATAAATTAACTTACGCCGGAAATTTGGCTAATTTAACGGATCTAGAAGATAAGCCTAACTATCGTTTTGTTAAGGCTGATATCGTTGACGCGAATGAGATCAATAATTTATTTAAAACAGAAAACTTTGATGCAGTAATACATTTAGCAGCCGAAAGCCATGTAGATAGATCGATAACAGATCCTACCGCTTTCGTAATTACAAATGTAATTGGCACGGTGAATTTGTTAAACGCAGCTAGAGAGTACTGGAAGGGCGATTACGATAAAAAGAGATTTTATCACGTAAGTACCGATGAAGTTTATGGTGCACTAGGGGAAGAAGGAATGTTTACAGAAACAACTTCTTATGATCCACATAGCCCATATTCGGCTTCAAAAGCAAGCTCAGATCACTTTGTAAGAGCTTATCATGATACTTATGGCTTAGACTGTGTGATCTCTAACTGTTCTAATAACTACGGTTCTCATCATTTTCCTGAAAAGTTAATTCCTTTGGCTATTAACAACATCAAAAACAATAAACCTGTACCAGTTTATGGTAAAGGAGAGAATGTTCGCGATTGGTTATGGGTAGAAGATCATGCTAGAGCAATTGATGTAATTTTTCACAAAGCTGAAACAGGTACTACCTACAATATCGGTGGTCATAATGAATGGAAAAACATTGATCTGATTAATCTGCTTTGCAGCATTATGGATGAGAAATTAGGTCGCGAGAAAGGCGAATCGGCTAAGTTGATTACTTATGTAACCGACAGAGCTGGTCACGATTTAAGATATGCAATCGACTCAACCAAATTACAGAAAGAATTGGATTGGGTGCCAAGTTTACAGTTTGAAGAGGGCTTGGCCAAAACAGTGGATTGGTATTTAACTAATGAAAAATGGTTAAACGATGTAACTTCTGGGAACTATCAATCTTATTACGAACAACAATACGCAAATAAATAATGGAGATTATACAAACCGGTTTAAAAGACTGTGTAATTATAAAGCCGAGAGTTTTTGAAGATGCTAGAGGCTACTTTTTTGAGAGTTTTAACCAGAAGAGTTTCGAAGATCAAACAGGTCTTTCGGGCAAGTTTGTACAAGATAATCAATCCTTTTCTACCTATGGTGTAATTAGAGGTTTGCATGCGCAAGCTGGTGAATTTGCACAAGCTAAATTGGTACGTGTTCTTAAGGGCGAAGTACTGGATGTGGCGGTTGATATCCGTCCTGATTCCCCTACCTTCGGTAAACATATTTCCGTTAGGCTGAGTGCGGAAAACAGACAGCAGCTATATGTTCCTCGTGGATTTTTGCATGGTTTTTCGGTATTGTCGGAAACAGCAGAGTTCTTTTACAAATGCGATAATTTTTATCATAAAGATGCAGAAGTGGGCATTATGTATAACGACCAGGAACTTAATGTCGATTGGTTAATCCCTGCCGGAAAAGAATCCGTGTCTGATAAAGATTTAATCCTTAAAAACTTCTCTTCGCTTAGAATAAATGGTTAAAACTTTAGTAATCGGCGCAGCCGGACAATTAGGACAATGCCTAAAAACTGTAGCGGAAAGAAGAGGAATTGATAATATCATCTTCGCGGATGAAAAGCAAGGAAATATCTTAGACCCAGCTCTTTTAGAAAATTTGTTTGTTACAGAGAAACCTGCATTTGTAATTAACTGCGCAGCTTATACCGCGGTAGATAAGGCAGAAGATGAAGTAGAGCTTTGTAAAGCAATTAACGAAACAGGAGCACTAAATCTGGCTAATGCCTGTGCAAATCATGGAGCTACATTAATACATGTTTCTACTGATTTTGTATTTGAAGGTAAGGATGTAAAGTTACTTCAAGAAGCCGATATCGCTTCTCCAATTAGTGTATATGGGCAAACCAAATTAGATGGCGAGCTAGCAGTAGCAAATGTTTTAAACGAGCATTTTATAATCCGTACGAGCTGGTTGTATTCGGAATATGCCAATAACTTCGTGAAAACAATGCTTAAATTAGGTGCGGAAAGAGATGAATTAGGTGTTATTGCAGATCAGGTAGGTACACCAACCTATGCAATAGATTTAGCCAATGCTATTTTCGATATCATCGCATCAAAAAGCGAAGCTTACGGAACTTATCACTACAGCAACGAGGGAGTAACTTCTTGGTACGATTTTGCAAAGGCAATTTTTGAGATTAGCAATACTTCGGTAAAGTTGAATCCAATTCCAGGTTCGGCATATCCAACTAAAGCAAGAAGACCTGCATTTTCGGTAATGGATAAAAGCAAAATTAAAACTACATTTAACTTAACTGTTCCCTATTGGAGAGAAAGTTTAGTAAACTGTATTGACGCAATAAACAATTAATTTATTTAATAAAATATATAGATTATAGATTCGTCGACTTGAGTCTAAAATCTAACATTTAACATCTGAAATCTCATGAAAGGTATAATATTAGCCGGCGGTAGCGGCACCCGTTTACATCCATTAACATTGGCATGTAGCAAACAAATGATGCCGGTTTACGATAAGCCGATGATTTATTATCCACTATCTACCTTGATGTTGGCAGGGATAAGAGAGGTATTGATTATCTCTACCCCACATGATTTGCCAAATTTCGAAAAGCTTTTGGGCGATGGGAGTAACATCGGTTGTAAATTTACTTATGCTGTACAGGCAGAGCCAAATGGTTTGGCACAGGCTTTTGTAATTGGAGCGGATTTTATCGGCAATGATAAAGTAGCTTTGGTATTGGGCGATAATATCTTCCACGGTGATGGTATGGCTAAATTGCTTCAGGCAAGTTCAGATCCAGACGGAGGAGTAGTTTTTGCTTATCAGGTTTCAGATCCAGAACGTTATGGCGTAGTAGAATTTGATCAGGACAAAAAAGCAATTTCTATTGAAGAAAAACCAACTAGTCCTAAGTCTGATTATGCAGTACCGGGTTTGTATTTTTATGATAATTCAGTAGTTGAAATTGCTAAAAACATAAAACCTTCTCCACGCGGCGAATATGAAATTACTGATGTAAATAAGGTGTATTTAGAGCAAGGTAAACTTAAAGTAGGTGTTTTAAGTAGGGGCACAGCTTGGTTAGATACTGGAACTTTTGCTTCTTTAATGCAAGCTGGTCAGTTTGTGCAGATCATCGAAGAACGTCAAGGTCTTAAAATCGGATGTATCGAGGAAATTGCCTACCGAATGGGCTTTATCAATGCCGAACAATTAAAAGCGATTGCAACTCCACTAGTTAAAAGCGGTTATGGCGAATATTTATTAAGGTTGTTGAAATAGTAATTCTATACAAGAAATTAAAAGGATCAATCATTTTCGGTTGATCCTTTTTTTTGCTCCCTGCCTTAAAAGACAGGGCAATGAATGAATTCCCTAAGCGTCATTTCGAACCGCAGGGAGATATCTCTTTGTTTATTGTACTGAACACCTATACTAACTCCGTTGTTGCTGAGATAATGGGTAGGTAAGAGTGGTGGGGTGATTCAATCTCTGATGGGTTATCGTCTTGCCGACTTTAGCCCGATGAAAAATCGGGAAAGGCAACCGCCGCCGATTGGCTCTAAACATCTTGCCCGCGGCAAAAAGCGGAGAAAACATCCTTTTTCCACTCGCTCAACCTTGCCTCAACTCACCGCCGTTGAAAGGCTCTTTCTTTTGGCTTGAACCAAAAGAAACAAAAGTTCAAGGCTGACGTCTCCCAACTGCGGATCATACGTCAATTGTTTCTAGGCACAAAATGAGCCGTTACGGTCGAAAAGACCTGCACTTCTCCATTTTGCTGATTACGCTAGAGAGAAAAAGTTTTTTAAACAATTAACTATGCTCCTTGCCAGGATACGAAGGCCGAAATTGAAAATGCTTAGCCCTGCCTTAAAAGACAGGGCAATGAAAGAATTTCCTAACCGTCATTTCGAACCGCAGGGAGAAATCTCTTTGTTTATTGCACTGAACACCTATACTAACTCCGTTGTTGCTGAGATAATGGGTAAGTAAGAGTGGTGGGGTGATGCAATCTCTGATGGGTTATCGTGTTCCCGACTTTAGAAGTATCCGCGCAACGTTTCTTCATGCTCAGCTTCCCGAACTGAATTCGGAACAAGTGAATGGGCATCGTAATGCGACTGGACAATTGTTTAACCCTTCGCTCTTTCTCGCCTCGGTTCACCGCCACCGTTGGCTCTTTCTTTTCTCTTGATAGAAAAGAAACAAAAGATCAAGGCTTGCATCATCCCCTTGCGTAAAGTCAACAACAGCTTTAACGCGTAAGAAAAAGACGTTACCCTACTTTTTCCCCGCACAAACGTTGCTTTCCTACTTGATGATGCAAACCCGATCGGTACAGCAAAGCCTTTTGTTGCTTTCTGCTTCGGTGATATGCTAGGCCGTCCCCGTACTATCAATGCTTTTACGCAATGCGCCAAAAAGCGCCTGTGGTATTAATCTGTTTATATTGTTTCAATGGTATTAATGAGCTAACTAAGAGCTCGGTTTTTGGGTACTTTTACATAAAGGTAAAAGTATCTTGCCTCGCAAAGAGCGGAGAAAACATCCTTTTTCCATTCGCTCCTCCTTGCCTCAACTCACCGCCGTTGAAAGGCTCTTTCTTTTGGCTTGAACCAAAAGAAACAAAAGTTCAAGGCTGACGTCTCCCAACTGCGGATCATACGTGAATTGTTTTTAACCACAAAATGAGCCGTTACGGTCGAAAAGACCTGCACTTCTCCATTTTGCTGATTACGCTAGAGAGAAAAAGTTTTTGAAACAATTAACTACGCTCCTTGCCAGGATACGAAGGCCGAAATTTAAAATACTTATCCCTGCCTTAAAAGACAGGGCAATGAATGAGTTCTTCAACATGATGCTATGTCCCCTCCGATAAATCGCAACAAGCTTTCTGGAGGGGGTAAGTGGGAGGAATATGATATAGCTCTTCATTAAAAGACAGTTGATAAACGTATTCATCAGCATCGCATAATTGCATTTATACACAAAACCAAAAAACAACTATCTTTATCGCATTAAAACATAAAATGGATAAAACCTATAAAATTGCAGTTATCGGCTTAGGTTATGTGGGCTTGCCACTCGCTATTGCTTTTGCGAAAAAATATAAAGTTGTAGGATTCGATATAAATAGTAATCGAATTGCAGAGCTTACAGCTGGAACCGATAGTACGCTTGAAGCAAATTTAGACGAATTATCCGCAGTAGCAAAAAATAGAGATTCGTTAAAAGGTTTAACTTTTTCTTCGACTTTGGAGGATATCAGCCACTGCAATTTCTATATCGTTACCGTTCCTACACCTATCGACGAGCTTAAAAATCCAGACCTTAAACCATTATTGCAGGCATCAGCTATGCTGGGCAAAATATTAAAAAAAGGTGATACAGTAATTTACGAATCTACGGTTTATCCTGGTTGCACCGAAGAAGATTGCGTCCCAGTATTAGCCGAACAATCTGGGTTAATTTATAACGAGGATTTTTTCTGCGGTTATTCTCCAGAACGTATCAATCCAGGCGATAAAATAAATACATTAACGAAGATAAAAAAGGTAACCTCAGGCTCAAATACAGAAACTGCAGTTGTTGTAAATGACTTATATGCTTCGATAATTGAAGCTGGAACCCATTTAGCACCCAGTATTAAGGTAGCTGAGGCCAGCAAGGCAATTGAAAATGCACAAAGGGATGTTAACATATCTTTTGTTAACGAATTAGCCTTGATTTTTGATAAAATGGGCATTGATACTACCGACGTGTTAGCTGCTGCTGCCACTAAATGGAATTTCCTCAACTATAAGCCAGGCTTAGTCGGCGGTCATTGTATCGGTGTTGATCCTTATTATTTGGCACATAAATCCGAAGCCCTGGGTTACAAACCAGAGGTGATTTTGTCTGGACGACGAGTAAATGACAATATGGGGAAATTTGTTGCCCAAAAAGTGGTTAAACTGATGGTCGAAAAAGGTAAAGTAATTAAAAATGCTAAAGTTCTGGTATTAGGTTTCGCATTTAAAGAAAATTGTCCGGATACGAGAAATACTAAGGTTATTGATATTTACAAAGAACTAAAAGAATTCAATATAGATGTAGAAGTTTACGACCCTTGGGCTAATAAATCAAAAGTTGAAGAGGAGTACGGTGTTGTTTTGGTCGATGCAATTATTCCAACATCTTATGAAGCCGTGATTCTAGCCGTAGCCCATAAAGAATTTGCAAAAATTGATTTTAGTTCCTATAAACAAAACGGAGCAATCATTTTTGATACTAAATCTTTTATTAATCGTGATTTTGTTGATGCGAGGTTGTAAGCTAATTAGGTAACTAATTTTTTTAATTATTAAAAAACACATTTAGTACTATTACAGTACTTCATCTATACTTGATCCCTGCTTGAGCTATGCTTGATCTATAGTTGAAAGGTATCGGATTATTTAAGGTTATTATAATTTTTCTTCCCAAAATATTCGGGAGAGCCATCGCTACGATCCGTCATGCCTGTCTGCAGTGGGCAGGCAGACTGAAGCCTAGGCAGGAGTGGTGGAGTGAAGCAGTTTCTTATAGATTGTTGTCATACCGAGTTTCGAGGGATCTGCGCAACGTTTGGTAATGCTCAGCTCGAATAGGCATCGTAATGCAACCGGACAATTGTTTAACCTTTCGCTCTTTCTCTCCTCGGTTCACCGCCACCGTTGGCTCTTTCTTTTCTCTTGATAGAAAAGAAACAAAAGATCAAGGCTGGCATAATCACCTTGCATAAAGCTAACAACAGCCTTAAGGCGTAAGAAAAAGAAGTTACCCTCCGCATTATCCCTCCACACACGTTGCTTTCTTACTTGAAGATGCAAACCCGATCGGTACAGCAAAGCCTTTTGTTGCTTTCTGCTTTGGTGATATGCTAGGCCGTCCCCGTAATAGCAATGTCAGTGCTTTTACGCAATGCGCCAAAGAGTGCAGGCCATAAGGAATGGCCGTCCACGAGTTGGCTTGTGGATGGAAGCGTCGTTCTTTCTTGTGATATTAATCTGTTTATATTGTTTTCATTGGTATAATGAGCTCACTAAGAGCTCGGTTTTTGGGTACTCTTACGTCAAGGCAAAAGTATCTTGCCTCGCGAAAAGAGCGGAGAAAACATCCTTTTTCCATTCGCTCCTCCTTGCCTCAACTCACCGCCGTTGAAAGGCTCTTTCTTTTGGCTTGAACCAAAAGAAACAAAAGTTCAAGGCTGACGTCTCCTAACTGCGGATCATACGTCAATTGTTTTTAACCACAAAATGAGCCGTTACGGTCGAAAAGACCTGCACTTCTCCATTTTCCTGATCACGCTAGAGAGAAAAAGTTTATGAAACAATTAACTATGCTCCTTGCCAGGATACGAATGCCGTCTTTGCTTAATGGCAATGCAACTGCTATTTGCACTGCAATAAGAGCGCAGGCCAGAAAGAACGGCGGGCCACGCGTTGGCTTGTGGGCGGAAGCATCGTTCTTTCTTGTGGTATTAATCTGTTTATATTGTTTTGAATGGCATTAATGAGCTCGCTAAAAGCTCGGTTTTGGGTACTTTTGCATCAAGACAAAAGTATCTTGCCCCGCGGCAAAGAGCAGGTAAAATATTTTTAATCCATTGCTCAACCTTGCCTCAACTCATCGCCGTTGAAAGGCTCTAAACTTTGTCTTGATACAAAGTTTAACCAAGCCCGAGCTTTGCGAGCGCATGAATACCATTAAAAATAGCAGACAGCTTATGAATAAATCAAGGCTGGCATCATCGCCTTGCATAAAGCTAACGACAGCTTCATTACGTAAGAAAAAGATGTTAGGCAATCCTTTTTGACATTCGCACACATTGCTTTCTTACTTTTTTGTGCAAGATGAAAGTTACAGCACAGCTTTTGGTTGCTTTCTGCTACGGTGATATGCTAGGCCGTCCCCGTAATAGCAATGTCAGTGCTTTTACGCACAAACCATGTCCCATACTATAATACCGGAGCAAGCTCTATGGAGAGTTTATCCCGAAAGTCGGGAGGGATAGGGGGAGGAAAAATTAAAGGCCATCGCTACGAGCTATTAGTAGGGCGACCAAAAGACCTTGGGCTAGTAGAACTAACCATCAAAGCGAAATTCCGATTGATTGGGAAATCTCCCAACTTTGTAAAATTATTTCTTAGCTTTGCTCATTAATCAATACCAATACATGAAAGTTGCCTTAATAACAGGAGTTACCGGACAAGATGGAGCTTATTTAGCCGAATTTTTACTAAAAAAAGGTTATTTCGTACATGGATTGAAAAGACGCTCCTCTTTATTCAATACCGATAGAATTGATCATTTATACCAAGATCAGCACGAAAATAATGTAAATTTCAAACTTCATTTTGGCGATTTAACCGATTCTACCAGTCTAATACGTATTGTACAAGAAACGCAGCCCGACGAGATTTATAACCTAGCGGCAATGAGCCATGTACAGGTAAGTTTCGAAATGCCAGAATATACTGCAAATGCAGATGGTATTGGAACCTTAAGGTTATTGGAGGCGGTACGCATTTTAGGCCTAGAGAAAAAAACAAGAATATACCAAGCCAGTACCTCTGAATTATATGGATTGGTACAAGCAGTGCCACAAAGTGAAACCACACCATTTTACCCTCGTTCGCCTTATGCAGTAGCGAAAATGTACGCCTATTGGATCACGGTAAACTATCGCGAAGCGTATAACATGTTTGCTTGCAATGGTATTTTATTCAACCATGAAAGCCCACTTAGGGGAGAAACTTTCGTAACAAGAAAAATTACAAGGGCGGCAAGTAAGATTGCCTTAGGTTTGCAAAGTTGTTTATATTTAGGAAACCTCTCTGCACAAAGAGATTGGGGACATGCTAAGGATTATATCGAAGCCATGTGGCTCATCCTTCAACAAGAAAAAGCTGAAGATTTTGTAATTGCAACAGGAGTTACTACAACGGTTAGAGAATTTGTTAAAATGAGTTTTGCCGAACTTGGCATAGAAATTGAGTTTAGCGGCAAAGATGAAAATGAGAAAGGAGTAATAGTTGGGTTAGATGGGGAGTTGTTAAGTCGTTTAGGTTTAAATGCTGACAAATTGTTCCTAGGGACTACAGTTGTTAGGGTAGATCCTAAATATTTTAGGCCAACCGAGGTAGATCTATTATTAGGCGACCCTACCAAATCTAAAACACAATTAGGCTGGGAGCCGAAATACGATTTACAAGCTTTAGTTGCAGATATGATGCAAGCTGACTTATCTTTAATGAAAAAAGACGAATACCTGAAAAAAGCTAACTTTAAAACATTGAATTATTTCGAGTAGAGATTCATCATCGCGAACGGCAGCTTGGGCTGGTGTAGGAGTGAAACAATCTTTAAAGAGAAAATTAAAAGATATTAGCTAATATTATAGCAACAGAATTTGAGAGAGAAGAACGAGCATAGGAGAATGACAAAAATATTTATGAAAAAACACTTACTGCAAATTTTAACATTAATACTTATCAGCTTTGCTGTACCGGTAGCGGTTATGGCACAGCAGAACTTCGCAAACGTTAAAGTGGACGAACTATCGGATGCGCAGGTGTTGAAAGTTATTAAAGACGCAGAAGCGATGGGTTTTACCAGTCCGCAACAGTTAGAGCAAATGGCACTTGCCCGTGGTATGAAAGCTGAGGAAGTACAGAAATTTAAACTACGTGCCGAGAAGCTGAAAGCTCAAGGTGGGGCTGCGCAAACAACAGACAAGCCTCTTTCTACTGGCAGGGAAATGAGCGAAACTACGCAGGGCGGAAGTTTAACTAACGAAAAAAGAACCGACGAAGAAGAAAAAGGCCCAAAGATCTTTGGATCGGAGCTTTTTAAAAATGGTAACATTACCTTCGAACCAAATCTTCGTATCGCCACGCCAAGAAATTATGTGGTTGGTCCGGATGATAAACTAATCATTGATCTTACAGGCGATAACGAGGTTAACTATAATTTAGCGGTAAGCACAGAAGGCGTAATCTCTTTACCCTATGTAGGTAGGGTAGTGGTTGGTGGTTTAACCATCGAACAAGCCAGCGCAAAAATCAGATCAGCTATGGCTAGAACCTATCCGGCATTAGCATCTGGAAGAACCAGCTTAGCAATCAACTTAGGTAATATCAGAAGTATAAAGGTTACCATTACTGGTCAGGCAACGAAAACAGGTACCTATACCCTTTCTTCTTTATCGAGTGTATATAACGCATTAAATGCTGCAGGCGGGCCGTCGGCAAATGGTTCATTCCGTAATATCCAGGTTATTAGAGGAAACCGAGTAATCGCTACCTTAGATGTTTACGACTATATTTTACGTGGTTTACAAACCAACAATATCCGTTTACAAGATCAAGATGTAATTAACATCCCTACTTTTGATAAAAGAGTAGAAGTTACAGGTGAAGTTAAAAACCCAGCTTTTTTCGAGGTTGTTAAAGGAGAAACATTAAGGGATGTAATTAATTTTGCATCTGGTTTTACCACAGAAGCCTATACTGCAAAAATTAAGGTTTTCCAAAATACATCTAAAGAACGTAGAATCTCCGATATAGCAGATAGCGAGTTTAATACTTATAACCCGCAGAACGGAGATAAATTTATAGTTGAAGCTATTTTAGAACGTTTCGAAAACAGAGTTGAGATTACAGGTTCAGTATTTAGACCAGGGGTTTACGAATTGGAAAAAGGATTAACACTTAAAGGTTTAATTACCAAGGCTGATGGATTAACTGAAGATGCCTTTTTAAACAGAGGTTATATCAACCGATTAAACCCAGATCAAACGGCAAGCCTGATTTCTTTTGACGTGGCTAAAATATTAGCAGGTACCGAGGCTGATATAACTTTATTAAGAGAAGACAAAGTAACGATTAGTTCCATATTCGACTTAAGGGAGGAATATACCGTAAGCATACAAGGCGAGGTAAGGGCACCAGGTTCTTTCCAATATGCAGACAATCTAAAATTGGAAGACCTGATCCAAATGGCAGGTGGCTTTAAAGAAGGTGCAACTCCAAACCGTATAGAAGTAGCCAGACGGGTTAGAAACGCGGATCCTACTTCTAAAAAAGCGCAAACTGCTACGCTTTTTACCTTAAACGTAGATCGTGATTTGACGTTGACTACAGATACCTTCACCATTCAGCCTTTTGATATTATCTCGGTTAGAAGTTCGGAAAGTTATACCGTACAAAAACAAGTTAAACTTGAAGGTGAAGTTTTATATCCAGGTTTATATACCATCGCTAACAAAGATGAGCGTATTTCAGATTTGATTAAACGTGCCGGTGGTTTAACGGCTTATGCCTATGCAGACGGAGCCTCATTAAAACGCCCAGGTGCAGAAGTAGTTAATCCAAATGATAAAAATGCGATTAACACGAAGGATGAAGATGATAAAAAATTGCTGGGTTTAAAACGTGCGCAAGAAGCTGGCGTAAAAGACACCGTAGCGGTAGATATTGAACAGAAACTAATCCAAAGCGATTTGGTGGGGATAAACTTGGTGAAGATTTTAGACAGACCACAATCTAAATACGATATTTTGGTAGAGGATGGCGACATCATCCGTGTACCTAAACAATTGCAAACAGTGAAGGTTAGCGGAGAGGTATTAAACCCAAATAGCATCGTTTATTTGCCTGCTAAAGGTTTAAAGCAGTATGTAAATGGAGCGGGTGGTTTTACAACTAATGCAAGAAAAGGCAATGTATATGTAATTTATCCAAATGGCTCTGCGGCAGCGGTTAATAGTTTCTTGTTTTTTAGAAGTTATCCTAAAATAAAACCAGGATCGGAAATTTTGGTACCAAAGAGGGCAGATCGTGAAAAGATCTCACCTCAAGCTTGGATAGGAATAGGAACTGCATTAGCTTCTTTAGGCGCTATAGTGGTGAGTTTGTTAAGATAAGCTCATCCGCAATTTGGGTACCTTCTCCTTTAGGAGAAGGATTTGGAATTACCTTTCCTCCTCTGGAGGGGGGTGGGAGAGGAAGTTTTTTGGAGGGGGAGTAAGAAACACAATTTCACTTCTAGAAAGTTTATTCCAATTTATCGGAAGGTTATTTAAGTAGGAAATTGATAGGGAGAAAATGGAGATGCCTCATTGTGAGGGAAGCGTGGAGATGAGGGAAAGCCTGAAGAGGCTCTCTCCAACTAAACAACCAACCAACTAAACAACCAACCAACGAACAACGAACAACGACAAACGAAAGACGAACGACGAAAATGACAGAGAGTCAGCAACATATTAATAATGATAACGACGAGGTTTCCTTAAAAGAACTCATCCTTAAAATCCAAGAATGGTGGCGATACCTTTTATCTAAATGGATGATCATCCTAGCCTTTGGATTATTAGGTGGAGCATTAGGCTTCTGGTATGCAAGCACTAAAAAGCCTATTTACACAGCAACCACTACTTTTGTGCTGGAGGATGAAAAATTAGGTGGAGGAGGTTTAGGTTCATTAGCAGGACTGGCGTCTATGGCCGGTGTGGACGTAGGTACAGGCGGCAGTATTTTTCAAGGGGACAATATAATCGAATTATACAAATCCCGTAAAATGATAGTTAAAACTTTGTTGACGGAGGTAAGAATTTCCGATAGAAAACAGTCACTCATAGAACGCTATATTCAATATAATGATTTGCGTAAAGGATGGGAAGGTGAAACTCTTTTAAAAAAAATAAATTTTTTTTCTGATACTACAGTCGACGGGCAACCGGCATTTAAATCCAATCGCTTAAGAGATAGCATTATGATTGGCATAGTTGGAGATATTGAAAAGAATTATCTTTATGTATCAAAACCAGATAAAAAATTGAGTATTGTAAAAGTAGAGGTTAAATCAAAGGATGAGCCCTTCGCTAAGAATTTTAACGAGGCTATTGTAAAAAATGTAAACGACTTTTATCTGCGAACCAAAACAAAAAAATCGCTACAAAACGTACATATAATGCAACGTAAAACTGATTCTGTACGAGCGGTGATGAACGGTGCTATATATTCTGCAGTGGCTGTTGCGGACGCGACGCCTAATCTAAATCCAACGCGACAAGTACAGCGAGTAGCGCCCGCTCAAAGAGCACAGTTCTCTGCGGAGACTAATAAGGCAATTTTGAGTTCTTTAGTGCAGAATTTGGAAATGTCTAAATTGGCATTGATGAAAGAAACACCATTATTAGAAGTAATCGATCAGCCTGTATATCCGTTGAACATATCGAAGGTTAGTAAATTAAAATCATTGATTTTTGGTGGTATAATATTTGCATTTTTAGTGGTTATAATTCTAACAATTCAAAAGTTTCTTTATGATTTGATAAGAAGTTAAGTACTACATTATTTACAAATCTTAATAACAACTTTAAGCATTTAACAACCACAACCACACTTGAAAAACAGGCTTATTCTTTCGGTCAATTACTTAAACTCATTCTTTTCTTCATCTCGTAGGATTTCTGTTGGAATGGGTGTTTTAAGGGTATTCCGTTCTTTAATTTCGCTTTACACAATTGCTTTATCTGCCAAATATTTTGGCGTCTCTATAGAAAGAGATGCGTGGGTAATTGGAGGAGGTATAATCGCAGTTTTTTCTGGTTTTTTATTTGGTCCTATAGTTAATATATTCAGGACGAAATTTGTTCATCTTAAAGAAGAGGAAGGTGAGGACGCTGCTGTGAAAGCAACCTCGGCGCTGATTGGCGGTATAGTAGGTATTTCATCTGCCATAATAGTTATATCTCTAATATATCCTCAAATCTATACCAAAATTTTTGCCCCTGGCTTCACTCCGTCGGAAGATAGTGTTTTACTTCTGATGATTAGATGTCTAATGCCTTCTTTATTGATCAATCAAATAATTATTATTTGGACAGCTATACTAAATTCCTACAACTCTTTTTTCATGCCGGACATTTTTGGATTCTTATCCGGTATCCTGAATATATTGTTCATTTTGGTTCTTGCTCCTTATATAAATATCTACTCTTTAATAATCTCGAGTTATATTAGTTCAATTATATTTGGCTATTTACTAGTTAGGATGCTAAAAAAGAAAAAAATACATCTTCATATTTTTCATTTCAGTTGGAAAGACTTTAAGCCTTATTTAGTATTTGCTTTGCCACTATATCTAAACTATTTTGCTGGGCAGTTCCTCGCTGTTGTAGAAAAGCGACTTTGTACTCTGCTCGATAGCGGGACAGTTTCTGCATTTGATTACGCGAAAAGATTTGGCGATTTGACGCTAAACGTAATTTTAAGTATAGTCCCAATGGTGCTAACGCCTATATTAGCGGGTCTATTTGTTAAAAAATTGTATATAGACTTCAACAAGGAATTCTTACTATACGTTAGAATGTTTATGATTGGTGTTATTCCAATCGTATTGTGTTTTACCCTCTGCGCTGAAGACATCGTTCAATTGCTGTTTATTAAAGGGTCTTTTAGACCAGAGTTTAGGGAAATTACTTCTAGTACACTGTTTTGGATGGGAATTGGAATTATAGGAGTTGTACTATACGTAATAAGCGGTGAAGCTTTGGTTGCACAAAAGAAAGTTAAAACCATTACCATTGCGAGCTCATTAGCTTATATCATCATTGCGACAATAGATATCATATTTTATAAGCAATATGGCGCACCGCTCTTTGCATTTTCATGGGCGGTTATTCATATATTATTAGGCTTATGCTTAATTCTAACAAGCTCTGGAATTGTAGAAAAGGTAGCATTTCTGAAAGAGCTTTTTAGAATAATGATTTTTTATATTGTGTGCTTTACTGCTGCATTATTAATAGGGAATCTTTTTATTAACAATATTGTTGATGCGAGGATGATAATTTTTAAATTAGTATCAGTAGGATCAGTATCCATCATTATAATTTTTGCACTTGTATTTATATTTAGAATGGAAGAAAGGAATCTAATATTGAAAGTCGTTAATAACCTAACTAATAAAATAAATGATTAAAAAGGACGGTATTACAGTACATACTTTAGTGAAAAATGAAGAAAAATGGGTATGGTTTTCAATTATGGCTGTGATAAATTTTGTGGACCATTTGATTGTATATGACACCGGCTCTACTGATAAGACAGTAGAAGTAATAGAAGAAATACTTAAGGATGAAAATTATCGAAAAAAAATCCATTTTGAAAAAAAAGGGACAGTAAGTAAGGAAAGATTTACTCAACTTAGACAAGAGCAAATAGACAATACTAAAACAAAATGGTTTTTGGTTTTAGATGGAGATGAAATATGGTACAAAAGAGACTTTACTAATCTTATGAATGTGGCGAAAACCACTAAAGCAACAATGTTAGCTATTAAATTTCATAATTGTACTAAAGACATTTATCATTACACCAAATACGAATCTGGAGGCTACAATATAAAAGGATACACAGGAAATATAACTCTTAAGCTAATAAGTACAGATATAACGGGATTACATGCTGATGGACCATATGGAATGGAGGGTTATTTCGATAAAAACAATCTTCCAATCCAAACGACAACTTCTGACATTGAGGTTGTTGAGGGATTTTTTCTTCACACATCTAATTTAATTAGGTCAAAAAACATATTTCATGATTGGAAAATACCTTACAGAAGAGCAAAAATTTTTGCTAAAGTCGAAGAAACAATAAGTAAAAATTTTCAATTTCCCGAGGTATTTTACATTAATAGGCCTAAAATTGTGCCAAATCCTCTTAAAAAAGCTGGATTCTCATACTATTTTTTCAAGACTTTGACTGTACCTATCAACTTCATGATGGCTATAAAGAAAATCATTAAATGAGAACAATAATTATCTTAGCCACTTATGTTGGGGTTGTCAATAGGGGTGCGGAGACATTTGTAATTGAATTAGTAAAAAAGCTTAGAACCTATTATAATGTAGAGGTCTACAGCTTGGGGACTGTAGGTGATATTGAAGAAAATATAACTGTAGTAAACTCAGAGACACCATTTTGGTTCAATCTCCATTCATGGATTTATTATAACTTTTATCTGTACAAGGTGTTTTGTGATAAGCTTTTCATTTTGATACCAACAATAATAGAACAACACTACTTTACTAAAAAAGTTTATGAAACTTATTTGAGAGGTAGAACGGATATTGATTTGATGTTTCCTAATAATGGGTACTCTGGAGCAAAACTTGCTAATTTCATGCGTGTTGAAGGTGGAATTCCTTTTATATACACTGGACATGGAGGTATTGGGGAGGGTGAAAGGAAAATATTATTGAAGAGACCCGACTCTTACATTGCACTCAATGAAACACATTACAATTGGGCTAAGACATACCATAATGGAGTTGTAAAAATTAGTAATGGGGTCGATGTCACCAAATTTAAGCCTAAAACTCTTAACAAATCAAACGATAATTTCAAAAGCATATTATGTGTTGGTGCTTTAGTGCAATTAAAAAGACAAAAATTGCTAATAGATGCTCTTGCAACATTGGATAATGTAAAGTTAGTTCTATTGGGAAAGGGTGAAATGCAAAATGAGTTAGAAAAGTATGCAGAGGCAAAAATAAAGGGTCGTTGGGAAATTACATCTGCAAGTTATGACGACATACATTCCTATTATGACAAATGTGATTTATTTTCATTGCCTACCAAGGAAGAACCATTCGGGATTGTGTATTTAGAAGCGTTGTCAATGAATAAAGCGATAGTGGCACCCGATGATGAATCTAGAAGGGAAATAATTGGCGAAGCTGGGCTTTTCTGTGATGTAGAAAATTCTTCGATTTATGCAAAAACGATTCAGAAAGCTCTGGAGATAAATTGGGAAGATATTCCACGTAATAGGGCAATAACAAAATTTGATTGGTCTATTGTTTCCGCCAAGTATAAAGATTTAATAGATGGCATAGTTAAGTAGTAAATAAAAATATGAGATTACTGACTTTATTCCCAAAATGTGAAAATGTACATTTGATAAAAGATGTTGGGATGATACCTTTCACTCTACAAAAGATTTATAATTATGATGTAACAATTGCTAGTTATGATAACGGAGATTATCCATACCTAATAACTGAAGTAAAAGGCATTAAACAAAAATTTATCAAAAAGATCTTCAGTAACCCTAAAATCGATTCAATAATATTCCTAATTCGTTATGCAAGAAACTATGATATACTACAAGTTTATCATTTTTCTTTGACGAGTATACTCCATCTTTTTTTATTTAAGTGCCTTAATGGATTTAATCCAACTAAAAAAACTTATCTTAAATTGGATGCAGACGATGATATACTAAAATTAAGGCTTCGGGGTCTTCTAGGTAAAATAATGAAAATGTTCCTAGCCAAAATTAATCTAGTAACAATTGAAACTTCAATTCTATTCAGCAAACTAAATAAGATGAAAGTTTTTGTTAAAAATTTGTATTGTGTACCCAATGGATTTTTCGATGATGGTAACCGGAAAGATGTAAATTTTGAGCAGAAAGATAATCTTATAATAACTGTAGGAAGAATAGGTACATTTCAAAAATCAAATGAAATTTTGCTTGATGCATTTGCGGAATTTTATAAAAATAATAGGGACTGGAAATTAGAATTAATCGGTTCGATAGAACCAGATTTCAAACAATATATTAGGTTGTTTTTTATTAGTAATCCAGACTTGGTTGGCAATATTTCGTTCACTGGGAGTATAAATGATAGGGTTGAATTAGCTGCGAAATATAAAAAGGCTAAGATATTTGTTCTGACGTCAAAATACGAAGGCTTCCCATTGGTTTTTCTAGAAGCTATACGATTTGGCTGTACAATTATTTCAAGTGATGTTACTGCGGCTTACGACATTACTAATAATGGCATGTATGGGAAGATTTTCGATAAAAACGACCCCAATGCGCTTAGAATTGAATTAGAAAATGTAGCAAATGATACGATGTATATGGAAGCCAACACAAATTCAGTGCAAAAATTTGCATACAACAACTTTTATTGGCCTACGCTGATAAAAAAAATTCATGAGGTATTAATCAGTTAATATTTAAGTATGATATTGATTAGAAAAATTAGAACTATATACAAAATTCTTCTTCAAAATAGAAGAAGGCGTAAAATGAGAAGGAAAATAAAGAACAGAAACTTTTCAATAATTTCCAATAATTGTTGGGGAGGTGGGGTGTACGAGGAGTTAGGGTTACCTTATTTGACACCAACTATAGGTTTATTTTTACATGGGCCTTGTTATATTAAGTTTATAAAAAATTTAAATTACTATTTTGGTTGTGAATTAATATTCACGGCCACCTCGAAATATCAAGCCACAAATACTAAAAGGGATAATACGGATTTAAAATACCCAATTGGAAAATTAGCGGACATAGAAATACACTTTCTGCACTACCATTCAGAAGATGAGGCTTTTGACAAGTGGAACCGCAGGAAAGCCCGTGTTAATTTTGATAACTTATTTGTAGAGTTGGGGGAGATCGATTTGGTTGATAAAGCTATTATGGAAGATTTCAATTCACTTGAATTCCCTAACAAAGTGCTTTTCTCAGTTAGGGAAGATAAAAATTTAAACTCTTTAGTGTTTTTGCGTGAAAGAAAAGGTTTTACTGATGTTGGAGATATATACACGCATAAGACTGTATGGATGAAGGAATTTGACGTGGTTGAATGGCTTAATAAGGGGCTGGTAAAAAATAAGTTATGATAGATGTATCTGTAATACTAGTTAATTATAATACTAAAGATTTATTGAGACAATGTTTGAACTCAGTCTATCTAATGACAAAAGATGTTACCATTGAGGTTCTAGTAAGTGATAATGCATCTGACGATGGATCAGCGGAAATGCTGTTTACGAATTTTCCTGATATCAAACTCATACAAAATAAGCATAATTTAGGCTTTGGGCAAGCTAATAATTTAGCTATAGACCAATCGAATGGTAAATATGTTTTTCTTCTTAATACAGACACATATTTTCTAAATAATGCAATTAAAATACTTTTTGATTTTATGGAAAACCCTATAAATGCGAATGTGGCATGCTGCGGTGGTGACTTATACGACGCGGACGGTACTAAGCAGGCAGCCTACGGAAATTTTCCCTCTGTACTAGACGCTATCTCGCAGTTAGGATTGTATAAATTATATAGCAATTATTATAAAAGAAAAATTTGTGGTGGAGTCATCAACCAAAACGAAAAAATTAAAGTTGTTGATTACATATGTGGAGCAGATATGTTTTTGCGTAAGGAGACTTTAGATAATACTGGGTATTTCGATAAAGATTTTTTCCTTTATTTTGAAGAGACAGAGCTGTCCTTCAGGTTACACAAAGCTGGTTATAAATCAATGCTGGTTCCTAGTGCTAAAATTGTCCACTTAGAAGGTGGTTCACAGAAAAGTAACGCGTTTAATCTTTTTAAAATTGAAGTTTTCGCAAGAAGTCGGAAGTTATATTTTAAAAAAACTAGAGGAACTTTTATTGCTAATTTAGTAAACTATATATTTGTCGTTCAAAGTTTCAGTTTATTCGTAATCAAACGTAATAAAAACTATCTAAAACAAATGCAAATACTATTCAAAGTTTAGCAACTAAACGCAATTCATATCATGATTAAAATAAAATTATTTATTGCTCATTTTAGGTTATTCCTCTTTAATTCTTTTTTCGTTAGAATACCTTTTAATGGATTGAGAATGTTTTTTGTTAGAAGGTATATGATCGTCGGGAAAAACTCTTTTGTGGCAATGAACATAAAATTGTTGAATTTAAGCCTTAATAAAAGCCAGGTGCAAATTGGAAAAAATTGTATCATCAACCCAGGTGTTCTACTGGATGGTCGGGAAGGGGTAATAAAAATAAAGAATAACGTTGATATTGCAAGGGATACTTATATTTTCACTGCGCAGCACAATCCGCAGTCAGATACCCATGAAATTAAATTTGGCGATGTAGTAATTGAGGATTATGTGTGGGTTGCATCTAGGGTCACCATTCTGCCCAATGTTACACTTGGAAGAGGATGTGTAGTTGCCTGTAATTCAGTTATCACTAAAGATGTCTCGGAAATGCATATCGTTGGTGGTATACCGGCAAAGTTTATTGGTATACGTAAGTCTAAATTAAAATATAATATTAATTACACTCCATATTTCTATACTTAGGTGCATATGGCAGTCTCAAGTTTTCAATAACCAATATGATTTACATAGTCGATAGATTTGTTGAAGGATATTTACATGTTTTAGCTAATGTTAACACATTGAAAATTTTGGACATATTATGTCCTGGGCAGCCCAAGATTTTCATTGCCGAGAAATCCCATTCTTTTTTAGTACAAAAACAGCTTGGCGAAAATAAAATACAGAATTTAAGTTTCGAGTGTTATAACGCATTTAGTTCTAAAAGATCGATGCTAGTTCAATTAGCTAGAATAATAAGGAGAATTTTATCTGATCTATTATTTTTCTGGAATTTATTGAGGTTAGCCCGTAAGGACACTAACTCTTTCATATTTGTGACACACATTTATCCATTATCACTAGTGTTTCTTAAGGTCTTAAAATTGTTCTTTCCGAAAGTTAGAATTATATTAACAGTTCATGGAGAGATAGAATATTTATTTTATGGCAAAAGCATTTACGAAAAATTTATCGGCAAGTTGTATGCATTTTCTTTTCGCATCAAAACAGCAGGATTCTATTATCTATTTTTAACAAATGTTTCGAAACAAATTTTACTTAGAAACAAAAAATTAAGAATTAACGAAATATTAACTATAATCTTGCCAACCCTCACGAAATTTGTGCCTGAAAATAAGGATATTAAATATCCGCAAGATAAAATCCTAATCTCTCACATTGGAAGTGCGGGTAAAAGGAAAAATACAAACTTCCTTTACGAAATTGCTTGCGATTTTAAAGCGGAAGTAAAATTGAATAAAGTAGGTTTCTCAATAATAGGGCCCATTGAAGAAAACATCAAACCTTTTATGAATGAATATGTGCTAAACTTTGTTAATGGTCAAGTCAATAAATCCTTAGACAGGAATACTTTCGATCTAGAAACGGAAAAAATTCATTATTCAATTTTTTTTTATGGTGTAACGGATTTTGTACTTCGAAGTAGTGCTGCATTTTTCGATGCGATTAATTTTGAAAAACCACTTATAGTGCTAAAAAATCCATTTTTCGTTGACGTATTTGACGAATGTGGCGACTTGGGATATTTATGCAGTGATTTGCAAGAGATGAAAACAATAATTGCCAAAATAATCAAAAACGATCTTGAGACTCAAATTCTGTATCAAAATTTTGTAATTAACATTCGTAAATACAAAACAACACTAAAATTAAGTAGGATAGCAGAACATCTAGAGTACGAATTGAAAAATGTGGGTTTTAAGATAAATAATTCTTAACATGTTTTTATGTGTTGTATTGTTATGCGCCGGCTTTGCTTTATTAACACTATTTCAAGCAGATAGGTCAATTAAGTTTATTGTCACGATTATCTTATTTCTAATTCTAGTTTTGTTTGCTGGAACTAGGACAAGTATTGTTGGGAGAGATTATGAGGAATATAAAAGACTTTTTAGTCTTTTTGACGGGTGGGGTAGTTTTGATACAGAAGCATTTGTATTATATGAACCCGCAATAATCATAATACCACAATTATCTAAATTTATAGTTGGATATAGTTGGTATTTAAATTTTACATTTCTTCTGTTCGCTATGCTAGCGATTGGAACTAAATTGATAGCAATTAGGAAATCTAATATTTTCTTTTTGAGCATAATTATATATTGTAGCTACCTCTACTTTGGGCAGGAGCTTATCACTATACGTGCCGGAGTAGCATGCGGGTTTTTCTTACTGGCTATTGACGATATAGTTAAAAAAAACGATAAGTTATTTTTTTTGAAAATTGGTATTGCATATCTTTTTCATTACTCAAGTTTCGTCTTCATAATTGTTTGGATAATCGAAAGGTTAAAGGTCTCTTATAAATTACTTTATTTTGGTATAGTGTTTTCTTTGATTATAGCGTTTCTCAAAGTTAATTTATTAACCTTACTTAGGTTAGATATTATTTTTCCGAAAGTCAAGATGTATTTAATATTGCTTGAATTAGAGACTGACATACCAGTCAACGTTTTTAATTTCAGAATTTTATTTAGCCTATTATTTTTATTTTTATTTGTATCTAGAATAAGTGTTTTCTCAAAGATGAAGATGTTTCCTATACTCATCAAGACCCATATGCTATCTATTATCTTATTCTTTAGTTTAAGTCCTACTGCGATGGTATTTTCTTTACGTATATTTGATTTGTTATCAGTAGTCCAAATACTACTTTATCCTTATTTGATTTATTTGTTTAAGCAACGAATTGTGGGGTATCTTTTCATTTTTCTTTTTTGTTTAATAAATTACTATTATATTTTTTATGTTTCAGAGTGGTTTATGGATGGTTATAAAAGTTGGTTGTTTTAATGGTTTTATTTGGTATAATAACATATAAAGAAAAATTTTACGAATGTAAATCATTTTTATCTTTGCTCGCTTCTTTTGACGCGAGCAGACAATCTGATATCACAGTTTTTGTGATTGACAATACAGACACTCAAGACTGGAGTGTTAATGTGGGTAATTACAAAGATCGAGTGAAAGTGATTTATAGACATTTCCCGGACAATCCTGGTATATCTTATGGTTATAATAAGATTAATCAATATGCGTCCAAAAATGGATTTGAGTGGGTAGTATTTTTAGATCAAGATACAATTCTGCCTCAGGATTCTTTTCAAATTTATCTTCGTGAATCACAAATCAACTCCAATCCCATAAAATTGCCAAAGGTTTGGGCGAATAATAAATTACTGTCACCTTGCTGGTATGTTTTTCATAGATCCTTCCAAATAAAAGGTATTGCGGAGAAATATATTGCCACAGACAAAGTATCTTGTATAAATACTGGAATTATGATTAGTACGGATTTCTTTTTAAAAGTTGGAGGATATAATGAAAATTTAAGGATTGACTTATGTGACCATGAATTTATTTTAAGAGCAAAAAAAAAACTACAACACTTTTATATAATGGATATAGATCTAGATCAAGATTTTTCTGCAAATACAAATAATCTTGAACAGGATTTATCAAGATATAAACATTTTATAAAGGATCTTAAATCATATTCATTTGGCAAACAAAAAGTAATTATTTTTCTTTCTTTGGATTTGCTCCATTGTTTAAAATTGACTTATAAGCATAAAACATTAGAATTTATAAAACAAAGATTTTTAAGAAATATATTATGATGGTATCGGTATGTTTGACAACCTATAATGGGGAAGCATATATATATAGACAAATATCAACAATACTTGGGCAACTTAATGATACCGATGAAGTGTTGATTTCTGATGACGGTTCTTCGGATAATACACTCAGCCTACTAAAGTCATTTAATGATGCAAGAATAAAAATTTTGAAACACACCCCTCGAAATGAAAAACGATACAAGTTTAATTTAACGACTAGAAACATTGAGAATGCAATCCTTCATTCAAAAGGTGATATAATAATACTTGCTGACCAAGATGACGAATGGTTACCTAATAGAATAAATTCTGCTAAAAAACTTTTGATAAAGTATGACTTGGTGGTGAACGATTGCGAGATTATTAATGAAAACAATGAGCCAGTTGCACCTTCGTATTTTGAAAAGGTTAATCCATCTGATAGTATTATAAAAAATTTCGTAAGTAGTTCTTATCTTGGATGTTGTATGGCGTTTAATAGAAAATGCCTAAAATATTCTTTACCTTTTCCGAGTTCTCCAGTTCCTCATGATATTTGGATAGGACTAATAGCTAAAATCTTTAATAGTGTTTATTTTTCGTCTGAAAAAGTAATCCGATACAGACGACATGGGTCTAATCTTTCTGCGTCTGCAGAAGAAAGTAAAAACAGCCTTACTTTTAAAATACAATATCGTTTTATTTTATTATATGCTGTTTGCAAACGCTATTTTTCTATAAAATTTAATCTAAATGAAAATTCTACAAACAATAAAATATTATGACCCATCAAAAGGTGGTATGGAATCTGTCGCTAAAAATATTGTGGACGGTGTAATTGAATGTAGCAATCATACTGAGTTTGTAATCTATGCAAACAGCCATTACGCTTCGTTTAGTAAAATATATAATAACAATGAGAGAGTTGAATCTATAAAAGAGTCAACACCATTCATTTTAAAAAGTCAGCCTATAAGCTTCAGATATCCTCTTTTGGCTAAACTTATTTCTGATTCAGATGTAGTTCATCATCATTATCCTTTTCCTAATATGGAATTAGCGCTCTTGAGAAACAAAAAAATGTTAAAAGGAAAGAAGTTCGTTATTACCTGGCATGCTAATATCAACAATTCGAGATGGAGTTGGATTGGTAAATTTTATACTCCAGTTGTTAAAAAACTTCTCGATCTAGCAACGGATATTGTGGTTACTTCTCCACAATTAGCTGATGCTTCTGATATTTTAGCTTATTATAAAGATAAGGTTCGGGTAATTCCGTTATCTTTCGATCCTAAAATTAATAACAGTGGAGGTACTTCACGTTCATATCCGGTTAATAGAAAATTCAGGCTTTTATTTGTCGGAAAATTACGAGCCTACAAAGGAATCAATTATTTATTGGAAGCAATAAAAGATATTGATGTCGAATTATTTGTTGTAGGCGATGGAGAGGACAGTCAACTTTTGCTAAACCAAGCAAAAGAATTAGGTGCTTCTAGCAAGGTATTCTTCAAATCTGGGTTAACAGATGTTCAAGTAGCAGATATGTATAAGGATTGCGACCTTTTCGTCTTACCATCTATTAATGAAGCAGAAGCGTTCGGTGTGGTTCAACTGGAGGCTATGAGTAACGGTCTTCCGGTAATAAATACTAAACTTCAATCTGGGGTGCCATTTGTGTCTTTAGATTCATTTTCGGGTTTAACTGTAGCACCGAAAAATAGCGAAGAGCTCAAAAAAGCTATTATGACTATTATTAATTCTAATGAACTTTACGAAACATATTCAAAAAACGCCATTGTTAGATCAAAAGATTTTACTAGGGAGAAAATGGCGAAAGCGTATTTGAATATTTACGAGTCATGAACAAAAAAATATATATAACTGGCTCGTCGGGTTTTGTCGGTGAAAATTTAGTTTCTTATCTAACTAACTTAAATTTTCCATTAAAGACTTTAAATCGGACAGAACTAACAGATATCTCCTTAGACGGTATGGCTATTGTACATCTTGCTGGCAAAGCTCATGATTTGAAAAAAACATCTAATCCAGAAGAATATTATCAAGTAAATTATGAGCTAACTAAAAAGCTTTACGATGCTTTTTTAAAATCGGATGCTAGGAAATTTATATTTATCAGTTCAGTAAAAGCTTCTGCAGATATCATTGATGGAGTTTTAACGGAAGATGATGTGCCTAACCCTATCACAGATTATGGCAAATCAAAATTGATGGCAGAACTGTATATACAAAGTCAGCCATTGCCTGCTAATAAATCCTATTTTATCCTCAGACCATGTATGATCCACGGACCAGGTAATAAAGGAAATTTAAATTTACTTTATAAATTTGTTCAGAAAGGGATACCTTATCCATTAGCTTCGTTCGAAAATAAACGCTCTTTTTTAAGCGTTGAAAATTTATGTTTTGTAATTGCTAATCTATTGAAGAAGGATATTCCCTCAGGAATTTATAACGTAGCGGATGACGAAGCATTATCCACTAACGAGGTGGTTGGAATATTAGCTAGCTCTATAAATAAAAAACCTAAATTGTGGGCCATACCTACTAAAGTAATTCGCGGTCTTGCAAAAATTGGAGATGTTTTTCGATTACCCTTAAATACTGAACGACTAGATAAATTAACTGAAAATTATATGGTAAGTAATAAAAAGTTAATAGATGTCCTTCAATTGGAGCTACCTCTCAAAAGCAAACAGGGTTTGTCCATTACCGCAAAATCTTTCAAAAATTTATAAAATGAATATTAGTACTAACACCCATATCCTAATTATGGCTGGGGGCGTGGGCTCCCGCTTCTGGCCTAAAAGTCGCAAACATTTTCCTAAACAATTTATAGATATTTTAGGCTTAGGTAAATCTTTATTGCAGTTAACCTACGATAGGTTCCTGAAAATTTGCCCAAATGAACAGATTTTTATTTTAACCAATACAGATTATGCGGATTTGGTAAAGGAGCAGTTGCCTAGCATTTTGGAGCAGAATATTTTGTTAGAGCCGAGTAGAAACAATACCGCTCCCTGTATTGCCTATGCGAGCTACAAAATTGCAAAAAAAAATCCTCAAGCAAATATCGTTGTTGCGCCTTCAGATCATTTGATCTTAAAAGAAGAATTTTTCTTAGATAAGGTTAGTCAAGCGTTGGCTTATACTGCAGAAAATGAGTCCTTACTAACCTTGGGGATCAGTCCGACAAGACCAGATACCGGTTATGGATATATTAAGTACGAAAAGGAACAAGGAGCAAGGAGCAAGGAGCAGGGAGTTAGGAACGAAGAGCAAGGAGTAAAGAGCAAGGAGCAAGGAGAAGAGATTAAAAAGGTAACGGCATTTATGGAAAAACCTTCTTTAGATAAAGCAAAAAGCTATATTGAAAGTGGGGATTTCGTTTGGAATGCCGGTATTTTTATCTGGTCGGCCAATGCCATCAAAAATGCTTTTGAAAAATACGCACCAGAGATAGCAACTTTATTTGAAAAGGGGAATAGTGCATATAATACAGCGGAAGAGGCAAATTTTATAGCGGTTAATTATCCCAGTTCGCCAAACATTTCTATTGATTATGCTATTCTGGAAAAAGCGGATAACGTATATACTATACCGGCGGATATTGGCTGGTCTGACCTAGGTACTTGGGCGTCTTTGCATAGCGTAGCTGAAAAAGATGAAAATAATAATGCCATAAGTTGTGCTCATTTGAATATTTCAGATACACAGGAATGCCTTATCCAGTTGCCTGCAGGTAAAGCTGCAGTAATTAAAGGTTTGTCTAATTACATCGTTGTTGATGATGGAAAAGTTTTATTGATTTATCCGAAATCTGATGAACAGGAAATTAAACAGATTGCAGGGCAAATGGTAAATGATTTCGGATACGATTACAAATAATCTCTCCAAAGAAATTATAGGTTTTTAGTATACGTAGAGTGCTAAACCTCTAAGGTTCTCAATTTAGAGAAACATGTAAAAGCGATTAAAATTTTAGCTTTATTTCTTGGCTTTAAAATTATATATTAAACGCTTAATGCCTTTAAATGTATAGGTGTTTCCTAAAACTATGTTTTTATCCATGTCTTTTGGCCAAACGTGAATTACGGTATCACCACTAAGTTTAACCCAGTGAAGGTCGGTATCGCCTAGTTTAGTTTTAAAGATGCTTTCTATTTTAGCAGTAATAGTTTTCCTAGCGCTGGAATTTGGCAGGTATTGATATTTAACTAGGTTTTTGTTTGATATATCTTGGGCATTGGTTAAGTAAGAACAAGCTAATATCAAGCCTGTTACTAAGAGCGTTTCTTTTATCATTTTCTATAGTTAGGTAAGGAATTTTATAGAAAAATTGTGCCACTTCTATTGCCTCATATCAGCGCTCTTCTACAATATTTTGGGTATAATTTATTATGGAGACTTGGGGATAAATGCGTAAAAAAATCACGTGCTTATTTATTACATCCAATTTATCAGACAAAATATATTGTCTTTTAGATGCCTATTTTCTAAGGAAACAATAATGCCAGCGTTTGCCAAAACGTTGCACCACTTTTGTTATTGCTAAATTATTATAAAACCATTTAACTTAAAATAAACGCTCCAATGGCAGAACTATTAAACCGGTTTCAGATTCAAAAGAAGATTGTCGAAATGATTAAGACAGCAGACAAGCAACTGATTCTGATATCTCCATACATTAAATTGCACCACGATTATAAAGAAGCTCTTTTAGAAAGGGTAGAAGATTATGACCTGGAAATAACCATTGTATTTGGCAAGAATACCGAAGATAAAACCAAAAGCATGGGTATTGCTGATATGAAATTTTTTAAACAGTTTCCAAACATCACTATTAAACATTGTGATAAATTACATGCTAAACTTTACGCAAATGATGATTTTACGTTGCTTGCTTCGATGAATCTACATTCTTTTTCTGCAGAAAATAATATTGAAGCCGGTGTACTTTGTAAAGCAAGTTTAATAAACGATGTAGTGGGGTTGGGAGGCATTATTTCAGGTAACTTGCGGCATCCTATGCCTTTATTTTGTCATACTCTTCATTAAAGAAATCAGATAACTTATAGCCAATTTTGGCTAAGACTTTAATTAAAGAACTCATTCTGAAATCTTGTGAACCTGCTTCATATTTGCCATATTGGGCTCGATCAAGTCCATATTTGTTAGCAAAATCATCAGAATTACCAAAACCCAATTTTTTGCGTATGGCTCTAAGACGGACTCCAATTTTTTTAATGTCTTCCGGTAATAGCTTTGTTTCCTTATTGTCCTTTGGCATTTTTCTCACAAAAGACTAAGCTGATAAAAAAGTTATCTTTTTATTACTCTTAATTAAGAGTATTTTGTATATTTGATTATTAATAAAGGTTTTAACTAAGAGTCTCTCTTGACAAATTCTCACAAACTAGAGCGGAGACAATAGATTAATGCCTATAGCGATATTATGCGTACTTTCGTACACACTATACGCTATGGGCTCTATTGTAAATCCATGCTCCCGGCCGTGAGAAGCCCGTCAAGATGGTGTTTAGAGCCCAGCTATAGTGCTCTTCATGTCTCAGACTCGTAACCAATACGAGTAATGAAAAAACGAAACCAAAATGTAAACCATCAAAAATGCCTATTAAAGGCCTTGGCTTTGCGGGGTGAAATTTTTTCAGATCCCAATCATCTCTATTGTAATTATCCCTTTAACCGCTTATATGCGCTAAAACCTAAAAACCCAGAATAAAAAATAGGAGCGGGAACTAGAGCAGAAGGTTATTAATGGTTATATAAACAAAGTTCTAGCCCGGCAATTACTGCTGGGCGTTCCCGCTTTTAAAATTCAAGTCTAAAGATTGCTTTTGTAAAGTGTCTGAATAATAATTTCATCTTTTTGTTGCAGTTCAGTTTGAGCTCGTGCTATAAATACTGGGATTTATTCTTGTGGTTCGAAATAATGTGGTTCATAGCACCGGTGGGAGCCCTTATTTAGGTTTATTAATGGTTAATAACTTTTTTAAGACCTCAGTTACTGGATGGTAGCAAGGTCTAGCTCCCGCTTTTAACAGGTGAAATAGATTGCTTCAGGCCAACTTTGGTCGCACTTCAGTTCACTTGGTTACTGTAGGCATGCGCATTAAAAGGCAAAAAATAAAAAACTAAATAAACAAAACTACTTATGAAAAGAACAACGATATTATGCGTAACGGCAGCGCTTTGCCTAAATTTTAAGGTAAACGCACAAGCTGTAAAAGCACTTAACCTTGGGCAAAAAATACCCCTTGTTATTTACAACCAGAAGTTTCAGGTGGCAAGCGCCAATGGTAAAGCTGCAGATAGCTTGAGCCTTAGCCAATATAAAGGCAAACTGCTGCTACTCGATTTTTGGGCAGCCTGGTGCAGTACCTGTATTTATAAATTTACATTGCTTGACAGCCTGCAGCAACGTTATGTGGACAAGTTTCAGGTGATTTTGGTAAATGCCAAAACAACTGATGATACACAAGAGCGGATCGAGGGGATTTTAAGTGGCAAACAGGCCCCTTTTGTTAAAACCCAATTACAGAGCATCCACAACGATCAGCTAATCAACAAACTCTTTCCGCACAACTACCTTCCGCATTATGCTTGGATTGGTGCCAAGGGCGAGCTATTGGCACTAACCAATGCCGATTTGGTAAATGAACCCATGGTAAAACACTTGCTGGAAAAGATTGATGCGAAAAATAATAAACAAGCACAGGTATTAGTTGAACAACAACCATGAGGCTATCAATCATCATCTGCCTGCTTTTCCTTGGTCTAGGTACCAGGGCACAGCAAAACCAGTTCCATGTATACAGCCTGCCAGATACTGTGCCCATTTCAGGGGCAACCATTTTGGTACAGGGCAAGCAAGCTGTTGGCAGCGGTAATGCAGGGCAGTTTTTCCTCAACTTCCCAAGCGGTACCTACCAGATCGAAATCAGGCATCTGGGCTATCGGCCCTTTACTGCAAGCGTAACCTTGCCCAGCAAAAGCCTCCGTTTCTACCTGCAGCCAGCCCTGGAGCTACTTCAGGCCGTAGAAATTAATACGGGTTACCAGCATATACCCAAAGAAAGGGCTACGGGTTCGTTCGTAACCATTGGCAACAAATTGTTAAACGAACAGTTCAGCACTGATATTATCAGCAGGCTGGAGGCGGTTGCCAATGGCCTTACAGTGGATAAACGTTCAAACTCGCAAGGCAACCTCATGGTCAGGGGGCTTAGCTCCATCAACGGGCCAAGAGAACCATTGATTATTTTGGACAACTTTCCCTATCAGGGCGATATCGGTAACATCAACCCCAACGATATAGAAAGCGTTACCATTCTCAAGGATGCGGCTGCTACTTCCATTTGGGGAAGTAGGGCAGGCAACGGGGTTATTGTACTTACTTCCAAAAAAGCAAAAGTTGGCAAACCTTTGTCTATTAATTTCAGCAGCAATGTCACTTGGGTCAAAAAGCCTGATCTAGGGGCATTGCAACAATTGGAAACTGCCGATTACCTGTCAATGGAAGAGTTTTTATACTACAAAGGCTTTTACAATGCCAAAATAAATTCAAACGCCAAGCCCTTTCTTTCGCCCATGGTCGAATTGTTGGTGGCCAAAAACAATGGTAGCATCAGCGCAGAAAGTTATGCCCAGCAACTTGCATTTTTGCAGGCTGGCGACGTAAGGAACGAGTTTGCAAAAGAGCAGTATGAAGCAGGATTTAAGCAGCAGCATGCCCTAAGCCTACGTGGCAACGAAAACAAGCTGGATTGGAGCCTGGCATTGGGTTACGACCGTAACGTTTCCGCACTTGATGCGGTAAACAGCCGATTAAACCTCAACACAAAAAATACGCTGCGCTTTACTGATGGCTTGAGCCTGGATTTCGGTGCTATGTACACCCACACAAAAAATCAACAGGGCAGAGCAGATTACAGCGATTTAGCCACTACCGGCTTTTTATACCCTTACCTTAGGCTAAGAAATCAACAGGGTGCCGAATTGGGCATCCCAAGAACCTATTCGCTATCCTACCTCAATTCGCTTAACCCATTTGTATTTGCCGATTGGAACTATTATCCACTTTCTGACTTTAGCAACAACAAGCTTGAAAATGCCAGTAACCATTTATTGCTGCAAACCGCACTTAACTATAGGCTGGCAAACGGCCTTAGTGCTAGGATCCATTACCAGTACGAAATGCAGACGGCAAACATTTACAGTTTGTACGGCACCAACAGCTTTATGGTGCGTAATCTATACAATACCTATACACAGGTGGGCACCAACGGTGAAGTAACGCGTGTTGTACCTTTGGGCGAAATTTACGATACCAGCACTGCGGTATTGAAAGCGCAGAGCCTAAGGGCGCAAATAAACTACAACAAGCAGTGGCAAAAGCACAGTATAGATGCCTTGGCGGGATATGAAATGAGCGATAGGAATACCGATGCACAGAATAACCGTGCGTATGGCTACAACAGTGATAGGCTAAGCTCGGTGCCCATGAACTACAATGTGCTTTACCCGAACTACATTACCAAAACTACGAGTTTCGTTCCCAACAATATAGGCTTTAGTAGCAGAACTAACCGTTTTGTATCGGCATTCGCAAATATGGCCTACACCTATTTGGATAAGTATACCCTTAGCGCCAGCGCAAGGAAGGATGCCTCCAACCTTTTCGGCCTCAGTACCAACGACAAATGGAAGCCTTTATGGTCGGCAGGTACGGCCTGGAACATCGCTCGTGAGGGATTTATGCAAAAGGATTGGGTTAACGAGTTAAGGCTAAGGGTCAGTTATGGCTTCAGTGGCAATGTAGATTTGGGCAGAAGCGCCCTGACTACGATTACCGGAAGCCAGACGTCCGCATTTATAGGTACGGTAATGAGCAGGTTCAACCAGTTCGGCAATCCCGAACTGCGATGGGAAAAGGTAGGGACTTTTAATTTGGGGCTTGATTTCAGCATGTTTAGCCAAAGGTTAAGTGGTAGTTTAGAACTTTACCAGAAGAACGCCAGGGATTTGTACGGCAATACCCCGGTCGATTATACCGCCCTGCCTACAGCCTCGCTAATTAAAAATGTAGCCAGCATTAGAGCAAGGGGTGTGGATATCGCTTTGCATAGCCAAAACACAACCGGTAGGTTGGTGTGGCGCACAGATCTTAATCTGAATCTTTATAAAGATGAAGTGCTGGATTATTACCAAGCGAGCGATTTAGGTTCCGCTTTTGTAGGTAACGGCATCATCGCTACACCTTTAAAGGGCTATCCGGTCTACAGTGTATTTGCATACCCTTGGGCTGGGCTTGATCCAGCAACGGGCAATCCGCAGGGGTATGTAAATGGTTCGCCTTCTACAGATTACGCCAGCATCATCAACACTACCAAAGCTTCCGAACTAGTGTATGGTGGCCCGGCCTTTCCCACCGTATTTGGGAGTTTGGGCAATACCTTTAACTATGCCGGCTTTAGCCTCGCTACCCGAATCAGCTACAAGCTGGGCTACAATTTTGGGCGTACCAGCATTAACTATAATAACTTGTTCAACTCTGGTGCCATGCATCCCGATTACGCAAATAGGTGGCAGCAGGCCGGCGACGAACTGGAGACCAATGTGCCGTCCATGGTATACCCTGCGGTAAGCCGAAGGGATAATTTTTACAACAACTCGGCAACGCTTATAGAAAAAGGAGATCACATTAGGCTTGCCTATGTTGCCTTGAGCTATGAGCTGAACAAACAATGGCTGGCAAAGTTGCCATTCAGTAGTTTGCAACTGCAAGTTAATGCCAGCAACCTCGGCATACTTTGGCGTGCAAATAGTTTGGGCATCGATCCCGACTACCGCGAGAATGTGCTCATCCCTAGTCCATATTATTCATTCGGCATTCGCTGTGCCCTAAAAAACTAAAGCATGAAAAATAGAAATATATTCCTTTCCCTACTGCTAGCGTGCATCGGATTGGCAGCTTGCAAAGATTACCTGGATGTAAAACCGGACCAATCGCTAGCCACCATAGCTACCTTGGCCGATATGCAATCGTTATTAGATGATTACCTGAGGCTCAACAACCAGACCGCCGCAGCTGGGGTAATAGCGGCAGACGATTATTATGTAAAGGATGCGTCTTTAGATGCCCTTGCTGCCGAAGGTGACAAACGGATCTACAGTTGGCAAAGAGGAAACCAGTTTGAAGGAACTTTAGACGGATGGTACTACAGCTATCAGGCAGTTTATTACGGCAATACAGTGCTGGAGAAACTCGGCAAAGTGAATAGGAGCGAAGGGAACAAAAAAGAATGGGACAATGTGAAGGGACAGGCCCACTTTTTTAAAGGCATAGGTTTGCTGTTTGCAGTCAACATTTGGGCGCCAGCTTATGACGAAGCTACGGCTGCGGTAACAGTTGCGGTACCCATTAGGTCAAGTACAGATTTTAATATTCCTACCACAAGAGCATCCATGGCGAAATGTTATGAGCAGTTGTTGCAAGATTTTAAGTCGGCAGCTCTGTTGCTACCCGCTACACAGGTTCATGTAATGAGACCATCGAAACCGGCAGCTTATGCCATGCTTTCAAGGGCCTACCTCATGATGAACAAATACAGGGAGGCTCGTTTATATGCAGATTCGGCTCTGCAGCTCAACAATGTATTGCTGGATTATAATACCATAAATGCCACAGCTACTGTTCCTTTTACCGCCTATAAAGGAGAGGTACTCTGCCATTTGGCAACTGCTAGCCCGCCTATACTTAACCAAAGCAACGCCATTGTAGTGGATGAACTCTACCAGCAGTACCATGTAGATGATTTGCGCAAAACGATTTTCTTTAGAAGCTTAGGCAACAACCAATATGCTTTTAAAGGTAATTATACTGGTGGTAATGCCCAATTTATGGGCCCTGCGGTGGATGAGATGTACCTGAACAGAGCAGAAGCGGCCGCCCGCCTTAACCTGCTCCCGGAGGCATTGGTTGATCTAAATGCACTGCTGTTGAAAAGATGGAATAAAGCGAAGGTGTATACGCCTTATGCAAGTACCGATCAGCAAACGGTTATAGCTTATATTTTAATGGAGAGGAGAAAGGAACTTTTAATGAGGGCTACTAGATGGAGTGATATAAAGCGACTGAACAAAATAGCGAATAATGTTGGACTGAAACGGAGCTATAACAGCTTACAGTGGGCGTTGCCGGCAAACGATGCAAGATTTGCCATGTCCATTCCTGAAGAAATCATTAGGCTTACGGGCATAGCCCAAAACGAATAAACAAAAAAGGCGGGATGCAAACCCCGCCTTTTATTTTCTGTCTAAGCTATTATTCCTTAACTGCAATAGCATTGCTGTTAATACTGGTAGCAGTGGTAGCTGGCAACTCCAGGAAATCCTGGAAGTCGTTCATGTCGCCGTCATATTCATAGCGACAAACTAGGCTTCCTTCATCCCCGCAGCTCGGTGATTCGGCGTCTGCCACTTCCCAATTTGCAATGTTCTTGATATCCGCAGGCAAATGCGAATTGCTGGTGTATTGGTATACCACAGGTGTTTGGCTTGGTTTATCCTTAAATGCACTAGTCATAAATACAATGCCTGTCCCTAATACGATAGCAAATAATGGCAATAAAAATTTTAGATTTTTCATGTTTGTGACTGCTATTTTGCAATTGAAAAAGCAGACGAAAAAGTTTGGTTAGGTTTCCTCACTCCTTTGTCTTCCCCAATAGCCGGGATAAGCGCTCCATGAGCCTGCTCCGAATTATCGAAGTTAACATAGCGTAGTTCAGAAAAGTTGAATTTTATTTTAGCCATTTTGGTAGGCTCAACACCTTAAGCTTTACCTCCTTGAGGCTGACTTAAATTTGATTTTATCTTTTTTGCAAGAAATTGCCCGAAACAAAGAACCTGTTAGCTTTGGAATAGTTATCTTTTTATAATCCGTAACATTGTTTGTCTACATGTTTATTTACAGGCAAGCTATTCTTCCAGCAAAATATATTTCTTCAAGCTTTTGTCGTATTTGATCAAAAACCCACCATCTCTTAAAAATCTGATCATCTTTTGTACGGTAGAGGCATGACAGTTAAGCCGCTTGGCCACCTGTGCGGCAGTACCGGCCTGCTTGTGCCTTAAAAGGTAAAGCAGGCGCTGCAATTGTTGTCTGCGTTTTGCGATGGACATGTTTAAGCAGTTTTAAACAAATCTCGGCGGGCAGAACGTAATTAGAACTTAGTTTTTATGAAGAAATGCAGAGTCTAAAAATTAGGCTTACCTTAAAAGCGATTTACGGATCAGGCTCATGCTCTGTTCGGTAATGCCAAGGTACGAGGCAATATGCTTTTGGCTAATGGTCTGGCTGAGTTGAGGATGCTGAGCGCACAAAAATAGGTATTTTTGGGTGGCATTGCTGGTCCTAAAAATGTTTTTCTCCCGGTTAAACAAGGTGATGTATTCTTGCAAAATGGTTTTGCTCAGCGTAATAAAAAGCGGAGATTGATCTTCTAGCGAAAGCAGGTCGTAATAACTGAGCCTAAAAACAATGCCTTTTTGCTCGCATATAAGGCCTTCGTGCCCCGTTCGTTGGCTAAAGAAACTATCTAGCGAGGTAAAAAACTGGTTTGGTCCTGCAAAATCTACCGTTCGCTCTTGCCCTTCGTTAAGTTGGTAAAGCCTAAAAAAACCGCTGTGTACAAAGTAAACGTATTTGCAAACCTCGCCAGGATATAGCAATACCTGTCCTTTAGGGATTTCCATTTCCTTTACACGTTCGTTAATCAGGTTTTTATAGAGGCTAACTTGCTCAAAACGTTGGATTAAATGCTCAAAAAAATATTCAAAATTCATAGGTTTATTTTTTCTGTTTGTTTGATTGTGTGCACGCTTTTAGCGCTATAAATTGGCTTATCGTCCCGTAACACATTATGCCATCTAATTTGGACCTATGCAAACGGAAATCATGAACAAGCTAGAGCAGTTGCTGGCTTTGCAAATACAACTACTAAATATCTGTAGTACATTGGCAATGCCACTACCCGCCGACGAGTGGTTGGACAATACCGACGTTAAGCGACTACTGAAAATTAGTGACAGCTCACTTTATCGCCTTCGGAAAAGTAACCTCTTGCCCGCAAAACGCATGGCCGGAAAATGGTATTACCAAATGGCTACCTTAAGGGAGCTAATAAATGTGAGAAACAAATAGGGATGATTGAAAGAGCGCCATTAGTGTGCGATTAAGCTGTTCCGCAATTAGCTGTAGCTGATTTCAATCAGCAATTCTCCACCTGCAGCAAAACCGGTTTTTGTACCGTTACTTGCCCTTAGCGAACTTTTGGTGTAGATGATTTTTCCTTGGTCATCATCATTTGCTGGCGGATCGGACTTTGCCAAAGTAACCGGCCGTTTGTTGGCCACCGCAAATGCTACTTCTTCGGCCGTAAATTTTAAAAACGTTCTATCCAAGTTTTCCAAAAAGCGAATTTGGCTTTCCTTTAGTTCGAAATTGCTTTGGATCCAGTCCGCAAAATCGTTGCTGATTTTTTGAGCTTCAGCTTGTAGCGCTACTTCGGTAAGTTGCTGTAATTCGTCTTGCAAGGCCTTAAATCCGCTCGCATTAAAAGGTTGTTTTTTCATGTGTAAAAATTATTTAAGACACAAACTTAGAAAGTAAACCACTGTTCTTTTAGCTTTTTTAGTGGTTTTTGGCTAAACACTCGTCGTTTTTTTAGACGAACGGACGAGCGTAATCCTAACGTCCAAAACCGAAGTCTTTTTAGGTTTTTTTGTTCACAATGTGCTACGGTTTTTGGGATTAGTGGCTGGCATTTTTTTTATCTTTGCCTTACCATTATTAACCTTTTTATGCTGCACTTAAAATGGACAAAATCCGACAATACTCGCTATCCGGATTTTGGCTTTAAAATAATGGCTGCCTTTTTGGCTGCCAATGCCGTAATTTTGTTTGAAGAAAAACCAAATCTGCTTTTCATCTTAAGCAACAAAGGTTTTTACATCGCTTCTGCCGTCAGCACCATTTTCGCTTACCTTGTAATCGAATTGGTTATTGGTATCAGCAAATGGCTCGATCAGCGCCACCCATGGCATGCCCCAACAAAAACTCGCCCAGGGCTACAGTTTGCCTTCGCAGTACTGTTGCCTATTGTGCCATTGTTCATCGCTGCTTCAATTTATTTCCATTTGCACGGAATTAACGTTTTTGATACCGTTTACTGCCGACGTTATATTCCAATCATAGGTCTGTTATTAACAGTTTTAAGTGGCTATTTATATTATTGCGCCACAAATGGCAAAAATACTACCGCCAAAGAGAAGCCTGCAAAACGGAACTTGTCTTCTGTGAAATCATTGCCTTTGCCGGCGGAGCAGATTGCTTATCTGTTCGCTTCCGACAAAAATTGCTTCGTTGTAAATTTTGATGGGCTTAAGTTAGGCTGGGAATTGACCCTTAAAGAGAGCATGCAGTTGTTGCCTGCCACACACTTTTGCCGCATTAATCGGGCTTTGGTCATCAACAGAAATGCCATTGCAACAATAGAAGAAGTAAATGCTAAGCAAACCAGAATCCTAATTAAGACTGCAATTTTTTCCAAAATTAGTCCAGCCGAAAAAGCGTCGTGGATGCTAACAGAAACATCACCGAGCTTTAGGGAAAACAGTGCTTTCAAGCAATGGTACCTTGCCGAAGATTCAGCTCTATCTGCAAATCATCCCACTCCAAGCATCGAGCAATAAGCTATTTTTTTTGCTGCAAACCTGAAGCCTTTTTGTAGCCATAACGCTTGGTATTCCTCCGCCCTGGTTCGGTATTTCCTCGAGTTTTCTTCGGTATTTCTTCGGGAGTTGGTCGGGAAACCTTTGTGTGTGCTTCGGGAAGTGTTCGGGAAGTGTTCGGGAAAGCTTAGTGTGGGAGCCGAACAGCAGACGACGCCCGGGCGACCGTTTTCTGAACAGCTTACGGAGCAGACCAAACCTCGTGCCGATGCTTTGTCGAATCGAGGCTAATAACGATTCGAACGCAGATGTTAGGTAGCAATTTTTTAGGTTTTTGCTAAAAAATATACTAGGGTTTAGCTTTCAATCTCAGTCAGTTTCATTCAAATCATTTCACAAGTATCTAAAGCTTAGTTTTTTAAAAATTTGTGTTTTAGGTTTGTGTCATGCTTTTGGTGTACCGGCCGGCCATCAAAAGCATGACATTTAATTTTTAGAGTTATGGGAACAATTAGAAATGGAGCCAATGGTGGCTTCTCCGGAAAAGCCGGAAGTGTTATTGGAAGCAGCTGGAACAACATCAGCTACATTAAAGGATTACCAAAAATTAGCAACAAACCCGCTAGTTTGAAACAGCTCGATCAGCGAGCCCGCTTTGCAGCAGTGCTGCAGTATCTGGGGCCAATTAAGGATGTTCTTATTCAGGGTTACAAAGGCCAAACCGCAGGTAGGGCAACAGGTTTTAACATGGGCATACAGCATGCCATTATTAATGCAATAACTGGTACCTACCCAGCATACGAAGTTGATAGATCATTAGTGCAAATTAGTAAGGGAACCCTACAGAAACCAAGTAGTGTAAATGTAGCAAGTAATGTAACTGGCAGTTTGGATATTACATGGTTGCCACAAGTAAATGGTTTGAACGCTTTTGCTAGCGACACATTAGTCGTCTTGGTTTATAACCAGGAGCAAAATCTTTTTTTATCATACACGGCTGTAGCCAATAGGGAAGATGGCACAGCAACCATTGCAATTCCAACGGATTTCTCCGGTCAAACTATACATACCTATCTTTTCTACGTAATGGATGATGGTGGTAGGCAATCGCTGAGTACTTATCATGGTCCGACAATAATTGTTTAATCGTTTAATAACGCCCCTGGCTTTTGTCTGGGGGCTTTTTAGAAAAAATATCATGAAAACAATAAAATTATGGCTGCCTAAATTGGTGGTTAATACTTCAATACTTAGAACGATATCATCTACGGTAATTTTGGCACTGGGCTTAACCATTGCCTGGTTATCCATGCCTTACCTTATCAAATCTATAGACCAATATGCAGGTTTAATAGATCCGGGCGTTTGGCAATTGCTATTGCTGGCTTGCATTTCGTTTTTTGCAATGCTTGTAATAAGTATGCTCACTTTTAACTGGCTTATTCGTTTGGCCCACCTTCCTTCAATTAATACAATGGTTTCACAATTTAAAATGTTCAACTCATGGCAACAATTCGTATTTTATTGGGCATCATTTGCCTTACTTTTACTGGGAGCTTTGTTAAGCTTGGTAGCGATATTTTAGAAAGGCGGAAGCTAACAGGTTTAGGGTCTAAGGTTAATTATGTAGAACTCTCACCCTCAATGTCAAAACGACTAGCAAAAGACGAAGAACGGTTTAATTTCGAGAATTGGAAAGTTGAAAGGTTGGAAAGTTGGCATGTTGCGAAACGAACAAGGGCAAATGAGCAACGGTTCGCAAAACCGGAAACAGATAACAGGACACGGGTAATCACTATCGCAAAATCTCAAATTGGGGTTCGTGAAGCTACAGGTAATAACGATGGGCTTGATGTTGAGAAATACTTGCACTATACCGGTAACAAAAAAGGTGATCCCTGGTGTGCTAGCTTTGTAAGCTGGATATTTGGAAAAGCAGGTTACCATCAACCGAAAAGCGCTTGGAGTCCGGCCTTATTTCCAAAAGCTAGGCAACTCCAAAACCCAGCGACAGCCATGGTATTTGGTATTTATTTTCCGAAATTAAAAAGAATTGCGCATTGTGGTATAATAAGCAAAGTTAACGATAACTGGATTTACACCATCGAAGGTAATACAAACATATTGGGTAGCAGAGAAGGGGATGGCGTTTATCAACGAATTCGACACGTACGGGGAATAACATTTTATGCCGATTGGCTAAATGAGAAAGGAGCGCAACCATGAGAACCTTTTGGTCGCTACTGATCGCCATAACATCTTGCCATTTTGCTTGTGGATTGCGCCAAAAGCAGGTAGATAAATCGTCGGTTTTGCAAAAACAAGAATTAGTTAAAGAAAGTACAGCAACCTTGGCTTTCGGACGGAACTTGGTTTTAAGCGATAGTTCGAAATCATCTGCATTGCTTCAAATCAAACCTAAAGGATTATTTTCCTATTCTGTAAAAGATGGTTTCGTAGGAGAAGCAGAGGAATTAATGATCGAGACACGAGAAGTCAATAGGCGTAGTATGGAAGCAAGGGAATTAATAACTGCAACGAATACATTAACAGACCTTGTTAAAAATGAAAGTGTAGAAAAAACCATATCTCAGCAGGTTGAGCGTGGTGGGATAAATTCAATTTGGATATTCTTGTTGTTGATTTTGTTAATCCTGTTTTTTGTACTCAGCAAAAAGTTTCGAATTTTTTAAAAGCAAGGCAACAAAGAAAGCAAAATCTCGTCTTTATATAGAGAGTGTTAATTTAGATAAACGGGAATTGTCCATTTGGATGGTTCCCGTTTTTTTGCGTTGTCAAGAGATGTAGGGACAACTAGATCCTTGGGTACGCTAGATGACAAATTATTTAATAGATTGCTTGGCACTTTTGCTGTTTCCGACGCTTCTGTTCGCCTACCTACCGCAGGCAGGCAATGACGCGTGAGGAGTAAAGGTATCGATATTGCATTATTTTAAATTCTTCCTCCCCCTTACCCTCCCGACTAGTCGGGATAAACTCTCCAGAGGGGGACATGGATGATGTTGAAGAACTCATTCATTGACCTGTGTTTTTAAGACAGGGAAACTAGAGCCTTCGGTCGCTGGATGACAAACATTATCTAATAGATTGCTTCACATCACCACTCTTGCCTGGGCTTCAGTTCGCCTGCCTACCGCAGACAGGCAATGACGGAATTGGTTGCGGAAAGGTTGAGTGAGGGGTAAAAAAATGTCCGGTTGCATTACGATGCCCAGTCGAGCTGAGCATGACGAAACGTAGCGGAGATTCCTCGAAGCTAAAGGTTTCCCTAGAAGGAATAAATATTTATCTTTGCCACCAAAGCTTATGATAACACTATTACCCGCTCTAATAATTTTAATTTCTCTTTTTATAATGGAACTGGCCTATTTTAAAATTGCCGACCATTACAATATTATCGATAAACCAAATGCCCGCAGTTCTCACCAAACGATAACTTTAAGGGGTGGCGGTATCATTTTTAGCCTTGCCGGATTAATCTTTTTCTTCCTTTCAGGCTTCGAGTATCCTTATTTTATTACTGGCTTATTAGCCATTGCCATTATCAGCTTTTTGGACGATATCCTTACCTTAAACAATAAGATCCGCTTGAGTATTCACCTTATTTCGGTTTTATTGATGTTTTATCAGTGGCAGTTATTTACACATCCTTGGTATTGGTTAATTGTTGCTTTGGTATTTGTTATCGGAACCATTAATGCCTACAATTTTATGGATGGGATTAATGGCATAACGGGCTCTTATAGTTTATTGGCAATTGCAAGCCTGTATTACATTAACGAAAAGGTAGTTTCTTTTACATCTTCCGATTTTTTGATTGTTATAGGTTTGTCTTTAATTGTGTTCAATTTTTTCAATTTTAGGAAAAAAGCCAAATGTTTTGCCGGTGACGCAGGTAGCGTAAGTATTGCCTTTGTTATTGTTTTCCTGATAGGACAACTGATTTTGGAAACAGGAAATTTTGCTTATATACTCTTGCTATTGTTTTACGGCTTAGATACCGCTACCACGGTATTTTTTAGAAAAATTAGAAAAGAAAATATTTTCGAGGCACACAGAAGCCATTTTTATCAATACTTGGCTAATCAAAAGAAAACCAATCATTTGTTAGTATCGTCTTTATATTTTATCGTGCAACTATTTATAAATACCGTATTAATACTGTTTTTAAAGGAAAGTTGGATTTATGCAGTTGTTTTTACTGCGATTGTAACATTGGTATTCTTATTGCTAAGGTTTGCCGTTGAAGGCAGAAAATATTTGTTGAAGCCACACTAGAACTAAAATATACTTGCGTAAAAATTTGGATAGCTTACAATTTTTTATCTTATCTTTACCCAGGACTAAAATTATAAATTTTGTTTAATAAAATCAATATCGTACCCCGCTGGATCATTTTCCTACTCGACTTGGGCGTATGTTTTATTTCCTTAACGGTAGCCTACCTTTTAAAATATAATTTCGATCTATCAGGCCTTGATATGGTTGAGTTCAGCAGAAACGTTATCGTGCTTTGCTTAATCAACATCCTTGTATTTTTTAACGTAAAAACCTATGCAGGTATCATTAGGTATACTAGTGCACAAGATACTTTTAGGATATTATTTGCGGTTTTAATAACCAACGGTTTATTCTTTTTTGTAAACTTAGGTGTTGTAGCATTTAACCAAAGCCCATATATTTCTAACAGTATTTTAGTGGTTAACGGACTAACCAGCTTTCTGCTGTTAATTACCTATAGGGTAATGATTAAGTACTTTTTTCTCTATATCAAAAACCTTAATCTTGATAGAAGAAAAGTTATTATTTATGGTGCTGGAGAAGCTGGTTTGGCAACCAAACGTACCTTTGACCATGATGGTAAAATTAACAAACACATTGTTGCTTTTGTTGATGATGATGAGCGTAAGGTTGGGAAGACTATTGATGGCGTAAAAATTCTGTCGGCTGCTAAATTAGAACACTTAATAAAGGAACACGAAATAGACGAAATCATCTTTGCTTCCTACACGATACCCGTAGAGCGAAAAAACGATATTGTAGATGTTTGTTTAGAGAATGAGGTTGCCGTATTAAACATTCCACCTGCAGATGTTTGGGAAAATGGACAACTGCAAACGGCCCAAATTCAGAACATCAATATCGAAGATTTATTAAATAGAAAATCTATACAGATCGATATAGACGGTATACAGAATCAGTTAAAGGATAAACGCATTTTAATTACCGGTGCAGCGGGTTCTATTGGGAGCGAGGTTGTACGCCAGCTAATGAAATTCGAAACGGGTTTGATCATCTTATGCGACCAGTCTGAAACTGCCCTGCATAACATTTATCTTGAATTAGAAGAGACACATAAAAATACGAATTTCCACGCTTTTGTAGGGGATGTAAGAGACGAAAAACGAATGAACTATTTGTTTGAGAGTTTTAAACCTCATTATGTTTATCACGCTGCGGCTTACAAACATGTACCTTTAATGGAGGATAATCCGGCAGAAGCTATCAAAACAAATGTTCTAGGCACTAAAACCATTGCTGATATGGCGGTGAAACACGGTGTACAGAAGTTTGTGATGATCTCTACGGATAAAGCGGTTAATCCTACCAATGTAATGGGCGCCTCTAAACGTATTGCCGAAATTTATGTACAGTCGCTTAACAATTCTCTAAGCACCAATAATTTTGTGTTTAGCAATGGTTTAAGTTACATCAACGAACTAAACGTAAAGCCTATTACCAAGTTTATTACTACTCGTTTTGGTAATGTGTTAGGTTCTAACGGATCAGTGATACCTCGTTTTAAACAACAGATAGAAAAAGGTGGCCCGGTAACGGTTACGCACCCAGAAATTACACGGTATTTTATGACTATTCCAGAAGCTTGTCGTTTGGTTTTGGAAGCTGGCTGTATGGGTAAAGGAGGAGAGATTTTTATCTTCGACATGGGGAAATCCGTAAAGATTGTTGAGCTAGCTAAAAAGATGATCAGGTTAGCGGGTTTAGTCCCAAATCAGGATATTAAAATTCAGTATTCTGGTTTACGCCCTGGAGAGAAATTGTTCGAAGAACTGCTGAACGATAATGAAAATACTATGCCTACCCACCATGAGAAAATTATGATTGGGAAGGTACGTGAATATGTGTTTTCGGAAATCGAGGAGCAAATTTATACCTTAGTTAAACATGCTAAACAAAATGACGATCGTCAGGTTGTGGTAGCGATGAAAGCGCTTGTTAAAGAGTACAAGAGCAAGAATTCCATATTTGAGGAATTAGACGAAGCCCATAAAGATTAATAAATGAAAAAAATAGGTCTACTTTTTTTAATCGCGTTAGCAACAACAAGTTTACGTGCCCAAAACCCTACGCCAAACCAAATCATTCCTTACGATTTTCAGTTTTACCAAAAACTAAATAAGTCTGTTTACAGCCAGGACAATAGGGTGCATAGTTCTATTAAAGGTTTTTATGGCGATGATAGTAATTTGAGCTTGCGCTACGATTCGTTAATGAATTATGGAGTTGACAGTTTAAACCGTAGATCTTGGGTACATCGCAAATTGTTTAAAGAACATTTGTTAGAATTTAATAGCGAAGATTATCGGATTTATGCAGATTTCTTGCCGGATTTTTCAATAGGTAGGGAGTTTGAGCAAGGCAAAACTACTTGGCTAAATACCCGTGGTTTTCAGGTTGGTGGTAACGTTGGTAAAAACTTCTCGTTCTATTTAAACGGTTTCGAGAATCAAGGAAAATTTGCGAAATATTATAACGATTATGTAATCCAAAATCAGGTTGTGCCTGGGCAGGGTTACGGTAAATTAGCCACTGAAACACAGGATTGGGCATACGTAACCGCATTATTATCTTATACGCCTAGCAAATATTTGAACCTAGCTTTGGGTTATGATAAAAACTTTATTGGCGATGGTTACCGCTCAATGTTATTGTCTGACAATGCCAGCAACTATTCTTTTTTCCGTGTAAGGGCTTCTGTGGGTAATGTACAATACCAAACCATTTTTGCTTATATGTTGGATCCAGGAGCACCGAAGTTAGCCTCGGATCGCAGGTTAGGCGATAGAGGAAAGTGGATGGCAGCACATTACCTAGATTGGAACATTACCAACAAGTTTTCAGTTGGTTTATTCCAAGCTGTAACTTGGGCAGATGCTGAAGTAGAAGGTAAACGTGGATTTGATTTCAACTATGTTCATCCTTTTGTTTTCTTAAGACCGATAGAAAATACGAATACCACTTCTCCTGATAAAATGAGATTGGGTCTAAACTTGAAATATGAAGTGTTAAAGAACACTGCGGTATACGGGCAGTTTATGTTTGATGAGTTTACCGCGAAAGAGTTTTTTAGTAAAAACGGCTATTGGGCCAATAAATGGGCCATTCAGTTAGGATTTAGAGGTTCTGATTTATTTAACGTACAGCGTTTAAATTATTTGGCTGAGTTTAATACAGCCAGACCTTACACTTATGCGCATTTCGATCGTATTTCAAACTATGGGCATTATAATCAACCTTTAGCGCATCCGTTCGGGGCAAACTTTAGAGAGTTTTTAGGCTTGATGAACTATAGCTACAAACGTTTTGATTTTCAAGGTCAGTTGGTTTATGCTAGATATGGCTTAGATCCAGCTGGTACTAATTTTGGTAAGGATATTTTTAAGGATTATACTACTAGGGAAGCTGATTATGGCAATAGCGTTGGTCAGGGCTTAGCTACTAATCTTTACATTGCCAATGCAAAGGTTGCTTATTTACTTAATCCTAAGTATAACTTAAAACTTGAGTTAGGTGCTTTATTGAGAAAGGAAAGTAACGATGCTGGTAAAAACAATACTGGATTGATCACCTTTGGTTTACGTAGTAGCTTCAGAAACCTTTATCAGGATTTTTAATAGTTGATTGTCATCCGGGATTAACTATTCACTCCTGCTATTTACAAAATCGAATCCATCGCTCAATCTCGCCTCAACTTACTGCCGTTGAGTTGCTCTTTCTTTTGGCTTGAACCAAAAGAAACAAAAGTTCAAGGCTGACGTCTCCTAACTACGGATCATACGTCAATTGTTTTTAACCGCAAAATGAGCCGTTACGGTCGAAAAGACCTACACTTCTCCATTTTGCTGATTGCTCTTGAGAGAGATAGTTCTTGAAACAATTAACTATGTTCCTTGCCAGGATACGAAGGCCGTCCTTCGTAATAGCAATGCAACTACTTATTTGTACTTCCCAAAGAGCGCAGGCTAGAAAGAACGGCGGGCCACGCGTTGGCCCTAGCGTGGAAGCATCGTTCTTTCTTAACTTTTTGGGTTCTTTTTTGTCAAGAAAAAAGAATCTTGCCCCCGCGGCAAAGAGCGGATAAAATGTCTTTTTTCTCTCACTCAACCCAGCCTCCGTTCACCGCCACCAGTGGCTCTTGTTTTTCGGTTGTAGTAGTTTGGTTTTAGCCCTCAAGATTGCTACGCAATTTTCCATTGATGAAAAGAAGCAACCTGAGCCTGAGAAAGCATGCTTACCTATGAAAATATAAACCAAAAAGCATAAAATCTGGGCTTGCGTCTCCTAACTACGGATCATACGTCAATTGTTTTTAACCGCAAAATGAGCCGTTACGGTCGAAAAGACCTACACTTCCCCATTTTGCTGATTGCTCTTGAGAGAGATAGTTCTTGAAACAATTAACTATGTTCCTTGCCAGGATACGAGGCCGTCCTATTCGATTTAAGATGACGAAGGTTTGAGATGATAGGAAGGTCTGTAGCTTAAAATATCGCCTTGGCAATTTGTTTAGTCTGCTCTGGCCTGCCCATGGTGTAAAAATGGAGCACAGGTGCACCAAACTCAATTAATTCCTTACACTGCTTAATCATCGCTTCGGTACCTATCTCTTTTGCTTCGGCATTGCTCTTTGCATGAGATAATGCATCAGCAAGATTATCTGGCAAATCGATATGGAAGATTTTAGGCAAAACGTTTAATTGAGATAAGGTGCTTATTGGCTTCAAACCAGGTATAATCGGTACGTTAATTCCATTTTCCCTACATTTTTTAACAAAGTCAAAATATTTCTGATTATCGAAGAACATCTGCGTAACAATAAACTCTGCACCCATGTCTACTTTCTTTTTCAGGTATTTAAAATCGGCGTTTAAGTTTGGAGCTTCGAAGTGTTTTTCCGGATATCCGGCAACGCCGATACAAAAATCGCTTTTAAAAGTCTCTACATCTTCATGCAAAAACTTCCCATCGTTATGGTTCTTAATATGCTGAATCAAATCCGTTGCATAACAGTGCCCACCCTTGGTAGGGATGAAGGAACTATCGGCCACACGTGCGTCGCCTCTTAAAGCCAAAACATTATCGATACCCAAGAACTGCAGGTCGATCAAAGCATTTTCTGTTTCTTCTTTTGTAAAGCCACCACAAATTAAATGCGGAACTGCATCGATTTTGTACTTATGGATGATCGCCGCACAAATTGCAATAGTACCTGGACGCTTTCTGTACGATACCTTTTCCAATAAGCCATTTTCCTGCTCCTTGTAGATATAATCTTCTCTTAACGAAGTTACATCTATAAACGGCGGATTAAACTCTAATAAGGGTTCTATAGCATCGTAAATCCACTGGATGCTTTGCCCTTTAATAGGCGGTAGTAACTCGAATGAGAATAAGGTTTTTTTAGCCTCTGCAATATGTTGGGTAATTTTCATTTTGTGTTGATTCGTTGTTTAGTTTTTTAGTTGTTGGGGGCAAATTGCTTAAGCCTTTCCATCTAAATCATATTATCTTTTGCAAGGTATCTTATGTACCCGTTAATTAGCTTTCCTAAAATCTCAATTTCATTAATGCATTCATTTAGTTGAGTTTCCGAAATAAGTCCGATATCGAATGAAACATAAATCTGAGTTTCAAGTTCATATAATGAACCTCTAGAAATTGCTAAGAACTGTATGGTTTCCTTGGCATGGCGTCGGCCAGATCCTTCGGCAATATTAGAAGGGATTGAAACAGCGCATCGCCTTATCTGAGATGTTAGCCCATAAATTTCCTCTTTTGGAAAAGTAGCAGTTAGCTCATATAAAAAAGCTGTAAATGCCCTAGCCTTTTTCCAAACCTCTAACTCCGTATATTTTTGATATGCCATTTAAACCAATATGGATAATAACCCCTAAAAAATCAACCAACCAACAAACCAACCACCCAAACAACTAACTAACCAAAAAACTAATAAGCCAAATTCGGGCTAAGCCATCTTTCAACTTCCTCAATACTCATGTTTTTTCTTGAGGCATAATCTTCAATTTGATCTTTGGTGATTTTACCTAAGCCAAAATAACGGGATTCTGGATGCGAGAAATAAAAGCCACTTACCGCTGCGGTTGGATACATGGCGTAACTTTCTGTTAAGCGCAGTCCAATTTCTTCCTCTGCATTTAGCAAGGCGAAGAGTGTGCCTTTCTCGGTATGTTCGGGGCAAGCTGGGTAGCCAGGCGCAGGGCGAATACCTGCGTATTGTTCCTTAATCAGATCTTCGTTAGAAAGCTGCTCATCTTTTGCGTAACCCCAATAATCTTTACGAACGAGCTCATGCAATTTTTCTGCAAAGGCCTCGGCTAAACGATCAGCCAGTGCTTTAACCATAATGCTGTTATAGTCGTCGTGGTTTTTCTCGTATACTTCTACCAACTCATCGCAACCAATGCCGGCTGTTAAGGCAAATGCCCCAAAATAATCCTCTACTCCGCTATCTGCTGGTGCAATAAAATCAGCTAAGGCGTAATACGGCTGGCCGTCTACTTTTTCCGCCTGTTGGCGTAAGGTATGGATAGTTACCGATTCTGAATTGCCGTTTTTAAGTTCAGCCGTTTTTGTTAACTGAGAACTTGGAACGGCTAATTGAATATCATCGCCTATGGCTTGTGCTGGCCAAAAGCCGAAAACAGCTTTGGCTTTTAATAATTTCTCGTCCACGATGCGTTTCAATAATGCTTGCGCATCATCGAATAATTTTTTTGCTTCATCTCCAACGTTTTTGTCTTCGAAAATGCGAGGATAACTGCCACGTAACTCCCAGGTATGAAAAAAAGGTGTCCAATCTATATAGGGCACTAATTCTTCCAATGGGAAATCTTCTAAAACCTTGGTGCCTGTAAATTTAGGCGCTGGAGCAACCAGATTCAAATCAATTTCAAATTTGTTCTCCTGCGCTTCTGCCAAGGTTTTAAAACGTTTGTCGGAGCGTTTGTTTAAATGTGCTTCGCGGGCTTTGTCGTATTCTGCTTTAATTTGCGCTACATACGCATCTTTCAGTTCGCCATTCATCAGCGTACTACAGACGGTTACGCTTCTAGAAGCATCTAGAACATGTATTGCAGGCCCCGAATAGTTAGGGGCAATTTTAACCGCTGCATGTATTCGTGAAGTGGTTGCGCCACCAACAATTAAGGGAATATCAAATCCTTCGCGTTCCATTTCTTTGGCGAAATGCACCATTTCATCTAAAGAAGGGGTAATTAAACCGCTCAATCCGATGATATCCGCATTAATCTCCTTTGCTTTTTTAATGATTTCCTGAGCGGGAACCATTACACCCATGTCTATAATTTCGAAGTTGTTGCAGGCCAATACTACACCAACAATATTTTTGCCGATATCATGTACATCGCCTTTTACGGTTGCCAAAAGCACTCTTCCGGCCGATGATCCTTGTGAAGCATCAGGATTGGCAAGTTTCTCTTCCTCAATAAAAGGCAAAAGATAAGCTACGGCTTTTTTCATTACCCTAGCAGATTTTACTACCTGTGGTAAAAACATTTTGCCCTCTCCAAATAAATCCCCAACAATGTTCATCCCGTCCATTAAAGGCCCTTCGATCACTTGTATAGGCCTTGCATATTTCTGGCGGGCTTCTTCCACGTCATCATCCAAAAACTCTACAATTCCTTTTACCAGCGAGTGTGATAAACGTTCCTCTACGGATGCTTGTCGCCAAGCTTCATCTTTAACAACAGCCTTGCCCTTGTTTTTTACGGTTTCGGCAAACTCTACCAATCTCTCGGTAGCATCATCTCTGCGGTTAAGTAACACATCTTCCACTCGCTCTAAAAGCTCGGGGGCTATTTCCTGGTAAACTTCCAGCATCCCGGCATTTACAATACCCATATCTAGTCCGGCGTGGATAGCATGGTATAAAAAGGCCGAATGCATCGCTTCCCGAACCACGTTGTTTCCTCTAAAAGAGAAAGATATATTAGAAACTCCACCACTAACTTTAGCATGTGGGAGGTTTTGTTTAATCCAGCGGGTAGCGTTTATAAAGTCTACTGCATAATTATTGTGTTCTTCTAAACCCGTTGCAACCGTTAATATATTAGGGTCGAAGATGATGTCTTGGGCAGGGAAACCTATTTCGTCAACTAATATATCATAACTGCGTTTGCAAATTTCTACTCTGCGTTCGTAATTATCTGCCTGACCTTTTTCATCAAATGCCATTACAACTACGGCAGCGCCATATTGCATTATTTTTTTTGCACTTTCTCTAAATTTATCCTCACCTTCTTTTAATGAGATTGAATTTACGATGCCTTTTCCCTGCAAACATTTTAAGCCTGCTTCAATCACACTCCATTTAGAAGAATCGACCATTATTGGTAACTTGGCAATATCAGGTTCTGAAGCAATAAGGTTCAGAAATTTGGTCATGGCAGCTTCTGAGTCAATCATACCCTCGTCCATGTTCACGTCGATTACCTGCGCACCCCCTTCAACTTGCTGTAGTGCAACTGCCAATGCTGCTTCATAATCTCCGCCTAAAATAAGCTTAGAGAATTTTGGAGAGCCAGTGATGTTCGTACGCTCACCAACATTTACAAATATGCTTTCTGGCGTTATGGTAACGGGCTCCAAACCGCTTAAACGCAGGTAAGGGGCAATAGTTGGGATTTCTCTAGGTGCATATTTTTTTGCCTTAGCGGCGATGCAACCAATATGTTCTGGCGTAGTGCCACAACAACCGCCAACAATGTTTACGAAACCAGCTTCCATAAAATCATCTACCAGATGAGCAGTTTCGTGTGGCATTTCATCATAAGCGCCAAACTCGTTTGGTAAACCAGCGTTAGGGTAGGCAGAAACATAACATCCCGCTTTTGCGGCTAACTCTTCTATATGCGGACGCATTTCTTTTGCACCCAACGCACAGTTAAAACCAATACTTAAGGGGTTTGCATGCATTACCGAGTTTAGAAAAGCTTCGGCAGTTTGCCCGGATAATGTTCTTCCAGATGCATCGGTAATGGTGCCGGAAATCATAATTTCTAACTTGCGACCAATAACTTCTTCGTATTTTTTTATGGCTACAATAGCCACTTTTGCATTAAGGGTGTCGAAAATAGTTTCTATTAAAAGCACATCGGCACCGCCATCTACCAATCCGCGTACTTGCTCGTAATAAGCAGCTTCCAGCTCGTCAAAATAAACCGCTCTGTAACCCGGATCATTAACATCTGGCGACATGGATAAGGTTCTGTTGGTTGGGCCGATTGCGCCAGCTACAAAACACTTCCTATCGGGATTTGCCAACATAAATTCTGTTACCGCTTCTTTAGCCACACGAGCACCTTCAAAACTTAATTCGTAAGAAAGGTCTTCCATTTGGTAATCGGCCATGGAAATACGTTGCGTGCTAAAGGTATTGGTCTCGACAATATCCGCTCCGGCAGCCAAATATTCTAAATGGATAGCTTTTATAATATCAGGTCGTGTAATGTTAAGCAAATCATTATTGCCCTTAACATCGCAAGGATGGTTTTTAAACCGCTCGCCCCTAAAATCCTCTTCTGTTAAAATATAGCGCTGTATCATAGTGCCCATGGCACCATCAATAATTAAAATGCGTTTTTTTAGTTCTTCTCTAATATCCATTTGTTTTATTAGCAATTAGCCCACTGCCTATGTCAAAAAAATGATTGATACAACAGAAGGCCCTACACTGCAAATACAAATATATACCCAGCACGGTGGCTCTCGATACTTGATATTCAAAGTAATAAGTAATGCTTATTCAAAAGTTAGAACAGATTATTCTATAAAACTTATCTTCTCCCGATGAATCGGGATAGAATGTAGCACCTTGTTAGCACAGGTTGCTAAGACATCTTTGGGTCTAATCCCTCCGCCTTTCTTTATAAGCGATACAAAAATGCAACAATGCAACATCAATTCCAAAAATATAAGGCTGATTGCCAAATATTATTATAAAATTTAGACAGATGTTGATGTTGTTCGGTATAATATTTCGGGATAATTGTTATTCCAGCTAAAAAGGAATCTTAAAATGATTTTCAGATTTACCCTATTGTATGGATACGTCTTTTTCGAATCAATAATATGTGCGTCATTGCCAGCTCCACTGGCAACCTTAAAGTGATAGCTGTTTAAATAGACTTATTGTTCACGATTCCCGTTTGCACGGGAATGACGAAAATACTGTTGAATGGGGTGATGGATTGCTATGCCTCAATGAGAAATCTAGTGTTGAATTTCCTAACAAAAAAACTAATCAACTAAACACCAAACAACTAAACAACTAAATTCAAATAATCCTGATAGGCTAATTTCAATCCTTCTTCGAGTTCGATTTGATGTTTCCAGCCTAAATTATGAAGCTTGCTTACATCCATTAATTTACGTGGCGTGCCATCAGGTTTCGAGCTGTCGAATGTTAACTCGCCTTCAAAGCCTACAACGTTTTTAATCAGTAATGCCAAATCCTTAATGGTCAAGTCTTCGCCAGTACCTATATTTATTAAATTTGGTTCATTGTAGTTTTGCATCAAGAAATAACAGGCATCGGCAAGATCATCTGCAAAAAGAAACTCACGCATAGGCATTCCAGAACCCCAAATAGTTACCGTACTTGCATTGCTTTTTTTCGCTTCGTCAAACTTTCTGATTAAAGCAGGCAATACGTGCGAATTTTGAGGGTGGTAATTATCGTTATAGCCATATAAATTTGTTGGCATAACAGAAATGAAGTTACATCCATATTGTGCTCTATAAGCGTCGCACATTTTAATGCCGGCAATTTTTGCAATGGCATAAGGTTCATTAGTTTCTTCTAACAATCCTGTTAAAAGATAATCTTCTTTTAACGGTTGGGGAGCAAGCTTAGGGTAAATACAACTTGAGCCTAGAAACATCAACTTTGTTACGCCGTTAAGGTAAGATTGATGAATGACATTGTTTTGAATAGCCAAATTTTCGTATAGAAAATCTGCCCTGTATGTATTATTTGCAATGATGCCACCCACTTTGGCCGCTGCTAGAAAAACATATTCCGGTTTTTCTTTGCTAAAAAATAAAGCAACTGCTTGTTGATCTCTTAAATCTAGTTCGGCAGAAGTTTTTACTACAATGTTGTTGTAGCCCTCTTTTTCCAATTTGCGATAAATAGCAGATCCAACCATGCCTCTATGGCCGGCAACATATATTTTTGTGTTCTTTTCCAACGTAATAAAATTTTAAATTCTTCCCTTTGGCTGGCTAAGCTAAGATGCCATTGTTTTAGTTGTTCTGCTTACCGCTAATTTTTTAACTGCATTAATTAAAGCATTAGTGTCGTACTGGCACAAAGCCCAAAGTTCTGCTTGCTCGCCGTGTTCAATAAAATTGTCTGGAATACCTAAGCGAACTACATTAGCTTGATAATTATGGTCGGCCATAAATTCTAAAATAGCACTACCCATACCACCTTGCAAACAACCATCTTCAATGGTAATTATATTTTTATATCTGGTAAAAACCTCATGAAGCATGTTTGCGTCAAGTGGCTTTACAAATCTTAAATCGTAATGTGCTGGATTAATTCCTTCTGTATTTAACTCTTTGCAAGCTTCTACTGCAAAATTGCCTACATGGCCAATGCTTAAAATAGCTACATCTTCTCCATCAGCAATTTTGCGACCTTTACCAATTTCCAATGCTTTGAAAGGACGTTTCCAATCTGGCATAACGCCGTTTCCTCTCGGGTAGCGGATGGTGAAAGGGCCAACATTTTCTTGTTGGGCAGTATACATTAGGTTACGAAGCTCTTCTTCGTTCATAGGCGATGCAACAACCATGTTTGGTATGCAGCGCATGTAAGCAATATCATAAGCGCCATGATGCGTAGCACCATCAGCACCTGCTAAACCTGCTCTATCTAAACAAAAAACTACGTTTAAGTTTTGTATCGCCACATCGTGGATAACTTGGTCGAATGCTCTTTGCATAAAGCTCGAGTAGATGTTGCAGAAAGGGACTAAGCCTTGTGTTGCTAAACCTGCCGAGAAAGTTACCGCGTGTTGCTCGGCAATGCCCACATCGAACGCTCTTTCGGGCATGGCCTTCATCATAATGTTTAATGAACAACCAGATGGCATAGCCGGCGTAATGCCTACAATTTTTTTATTTGCTTCGGCCAGTTCTACCATCGTATGCCCAAAAACATCTTGGTATTTTGGTGGCTGAGGTTTATCAATAACCGATTTTTTGATTTCGCCGGTAATTTTATCGAACAAACCCGGTGCATGCCATTTGGTTTGGTCTTTTTCTGCTAGAGCGAAGCCCTTTCCTTTAACCGTTACACAGTGCAAAAGCTTAGGGCCGGGAATATCTTTTAGGTCTTTTATTACAGATGCTAATCGCTTTACGTCGTGGCCATCAACTGGGCCAAAATACCTAAAGTTTAGCGACTCGAAAAGGTTGCTTTGCTTAAGCAAAGTGCCTTTAATGCTTTTTTCTATTTTCTTAACGTATTTATGTGCATTTGGACCGAGCTCAGAAAGCTTGGTTAATACATGCGATACATCATCACGGAAGCGATTATACGATTTTGAAGTAGTAATGCTGGTTAAATATTCCTTAAGCGCACCCACATTTGGATCGATAGACATGCAGTTGTCATTCAAAATCACCAATAGGTTTGAATTTTCTATACCAGCATGATTTAAACCTTCGAAAGCTAAGCCCGCGGTCATAGCTCCATCGCCAATTACGGCAACATGTTGTCTATCTGTTTCTCCTTTGTAATGCGATGCAACGGCCATGCCCAGTGCTGCCGAAATAGAAGTAGAAGAGTGGCCAACACCAAAAGTATCGTACTCGCTTTCGCTTATTTTCGGGAAACCACTGATTCCATTAATTATTCGGTTGGTATGGAATTGGCTTCTGCGACCTGTAAGTATTTTATGTCCGTAAGCTTGGTGGCCTACATCCCAAACTAGCTTGTCGTAAGGTGTGTTTAACGCGTAATGTAAAGCTACGGTAAGTTCTACCACACCTAAACTAGCGCCAAAGTGCCCGCCATTTACGCTCACCACATCAATAATGTACTGACGAAGTTCTTGGCAAATTTGCTCTAAATCTTGTTCTGTATATTGCTTTAAATCAACAGGATAATTGATATTTGCTAATAAAGGCCCGGTTTTAAATTCCATGCATTATTTAAAAAGTACAAATTACGGTATTTTGTTTAATACTTTTACCATATAATCATTCCAAATTTAACATAGCAGAGCTTAAATGACAAGTTTAGTAGATATACGCGTAAACAAATGAAATTACGTAATTTCTGATTTAATGGAGCTACAATACCTTTTTATAATATTATTTTGCAAACTCGCTATTAGAAATAAATAGTTATTTTTACCGAAAAAACATTCCATAATGAAACGAGATAATATAATTTTCGACTTAATTGATAAAGAGTTAGATAGACAAGAACACGGTTTAGAGCTTATTGCTTCAGAAAATTTTGTAAGTAAGCAAGTAATGGAAGCTGCAGGTTCTGTATTAACTAACAAGTATGCAGAAGGCTTACCAGGTAAACGCTATTATGGTGGTTGCCAAGTTGTTGATGATATTGAAAACATTGCTATCGAAAGAGCTAAAGAATTATTTGGTGCTGCTTGGGTAAACGTTCAGCCACATTCTGGCGCACAGGCAAACGCTGCGGTTATGCTAGCAGTAATTCAGCCAGGTGATAAAATTTTAGGTTTCGATCTATCTCATGGCGGTCACTTAACGCATGGTTCTCCAGTTAATTTTTCTGGTAAATTATATCAACCTCATTTTTATGGAGTTAAAAAGGAAGACGGTTTAATAGATTACGCTAAGCTTGAAGAAGTGGCATTGGCAGAAAAACCAAAACTAATTATTTGCGGTGCTTCGGCTTACTCTCGCGAGTGGGACTATGCTTTTATTCGTAAAGTAGCAGATAAAGTTGGTGCTTTATTATTGGCAGATATTTCTCACCCGGCAGGGTTTATTGCAAAAGGCTTATTAACAAACCCGCTTCCACATTGCCATATAGTTACTACAACTACGCACAAAACTTTACGTGGTCCACGAGGTGGAATGATAATGATGGGCCAGGATTTTGAAAACCCATGGGGATTGAAAACTCCAAAAGGAGAAATTAGAATGATGTCTGCTTTGTTGGATATGGCTGTTTTTCCGGGTACGCAAGGTGGTCCGTTAGAGCATATTATCGCAGCTAAGGCAATCGCTTTTGGCGAGGCTTTAACTGATGACTATTTAACCTATATTAAACAAGTTGGTGCCAATGCCCAAGCTATGGCAAAAGCTTTTGTAGCTAAAGGATATGGGATTATTTCTGGCGGTACAGATAACCACTTAATGCTTATCGACCTAAGAAATAAAAACATTACGGGCAAGTTGGCCGAAAATGCGCTAGAAAAAGCAGATATCACTGTAAACAAAAACATGGTGCCATTTGATGATAAATCGCCATTTGTAACTTCTGGTATGCGTGTAGGTACTGCAGCAATTACTTCTAGAGGTTTTAAGGAAACTGAAATGCAACAGATTGTAGATTTAATTGACGAGGTACTTTCTAACCCTGAAGACGAAAATAATTTACAAGCTGTAAAAGAAAAAGTACAAGCTTTGGTTAGCAATTTCCCACTTTATAAATAATATTCTAAATATGAGTCAGCCCAGTATTTCTCCCGAAATAGAAGAGCAGCGTTTAAAGGCGTTGTATTCTTTTGATATTTTGGGAGAAGGGCTTGAACAAGAATTACTAAACTTAGTAAAACTTGCAGCGCAATTTGCCGGTGCGCCAATTGCATATGTAGCTTTGGTAGATAGAGACGAAGTTGTGCTTAAATCTACCGTAGGGTTAAACGTTAATGTTCAGATCCGTTTGCCCAGAAATGGCGATGTGATTTGCCAGCATGCCATGTGGGGTGATGATATTTTCGTGGTAGAAGATACTCGGCAAAATGCCGAATTGGCGCAAAATCCCATCGTGGTAAACGAGCCATATATTCGCTTTTACGTAAGCGTTCCGCTTAAAGACAACCAGGGTTTACCATTGGGGTGTTTATGCGTTGCAGATACTGTTCCCAGAACATTAAAAGATAATGAACATGCAGGCTTGCAAACCATTGCAACGCAAGTTATCACGCAGTTAAAACTGCAGCGTAAAAACAAACAATTACTCGAGCAAACAAAAAAGTTTAACGAGTTTGTCGATATTTTTACCGTATCTCCAGAAATACATTGCATTTTAGATCGCAGTGGCGCCATACTTTTTATTAATGATGCGGTAACCGCACTTTTAGGTTATTCTGCCAGCGAGGTAACAGGCCATGTTATGTGGCATTATTGCTATCGCGATGATATAGAAAAGACCATTTATGTGATTGAGCGGGGCCTCAAAAATGGAGATAAGGAGTTTAGTACAGATTTTAGACTGGTTAGCAAAGCCGGCCAAGTGCTGTGGATTAGCTGGAACATGGTTGCTAAAGATGATAAATGGTATTGCTACGGCAGAGATATTAGCGAGCGTAAAAAAGTTGAAAACGAGTTAACACAGTTGTCTTTCGTAGCAAGCAAGGTTAACAATGGCGTGGTTATAAACGATGGAAGTAATAACGTTACCTGGGTAAATGACGCATTTGAAAAAATTACTGGATTTAACCTAGAGGATTTAAAGGGTAAGCAACTAGGCGATTTAATAAGCGGGCCAAAAACCGATTGGAAAAAGATAGAAAATGCTAGATCATTAACACAACAAAAACAATCCTTCACAGTTGATATTTTAGCGTATAAAAAAGATCGAACCCCAATTTGGTTATCTATATATAATACCGTTGTGTTGGATGATGAAGGAAAGGTGGAGACCGAAGTTGAAATCATCATCGATATAACAGCAAAAAAGAAGGCAGAAGAAGAGGTAGAAATCTTATCACTTGTAGCTAGCAAAACCAATACTGGTGTTGCCATAGCAAATGCGCAAGGCGAAATTACTTGGGTAAACGCCGCTTTAGAAAATTTAGTTGGATTTTCTTTAGCCGAACTGAAGGGCAAGATGCTTGGCGATGTCCTATCAACCAAAGATACCGACAGAAATGTAATCCTGTTGGCACGCGAAAAGGCAGTTGCTAAAGAATCGTACCATATAGAAGTGCAAGCGCATAAGAAGAACGGAGAAGCTATTTGGCTTTCTGTTGCAAATACTCCTATTTTAAATGAAATGGGAGATTTAGAGCGACAAGTAGAACTGATAACAGACATTACACAACGCAAGCAAGTAGAGCGTGAAATGGTAGAGTCTAGAGAACAAGCTTTACAATTAAGCGAAGCCAAAGAAATGTTTCTCTCGGTAATGAGTCACGAAATTCGTACGCCTTTAAATGCGGTTATCGGCATGTCACATCTGCTTTTAGAAAACGATCCGAAGCCTTCGCAGGTTGATGATTTGAATATTCTAAAGTTCTCTGGCGAAAATCTATTGCATATTATAAATGATATTTTAGATTTTACAAAGATTGAAACCGGCAATTTGCAATTGGAAACCATTCCGTTCGATTTGCATACGCTTTGCGTAGATATTGTAAACTCTTTGCAGGTTACCGCAACAAAACGTAGCAATAGTCTTAACCTTATATTCGATGATCACATCTCCAGCCGTCTACTTGGAGATAAAACAAGATTGTACCAGGTTTTGGTTAATTTGTTAAGCAATGCGCTTAAGTTTACCGATAATGGCAGGGTAGAACTTATTGTTAAGTTAAAGCGTATAAATGAAGAGGAAGCCGTAATCGGTTTTGAAATTATGGACACCGGTATCGGCATACCTAAAGATAAGCAGACTTATATTTTCGAAACCTTTACCCAAGCCAAAACAGATATTTCTAGAAAATATGGCGGAACAGGTTTAGGTTTAGCGATCACTAAAAAATTATTAAAACTCTATAATTCTGAGATTACCGTTGAGAGTACTGAAGGTAAAGGCACAGTTTTCTCTTTTGATATAAAATTTAGTAGACTATCTGGTAATTATGTAGAAGAAAAACCAGCGCCACTAATTAGTATTTATAATGATAAAAAGGTTTTGGTGGTTGATGATAACGAAGTTAACATCCTTATCGCAAAGCGATTTTTAAGTAAATGGGGCTTGGAAATTGAATTTGCGTCTTCTGGAGAAGAAGCGATTAACAAAATTGTATCCAATAAATACGACTTGGTTTTTATGGACATCAGAATGCCTGGTATGGATGGCTTTGATACCACTAGAATTATAAGGGATTTGAAGGATGATTATTACAAGCAATTGCCCATTATCGCTTTAACAGCATCAACGTTGCATAACGAAAATAGCAAGTTTGCAGAATGTGGTATGAATGGCCATGTTTTAAAGCCGTTTAATCCCGAAGAGATAAAAGCAGTATTGGCTACTTACCTAAAAAAGTAAAGGGCCGATACTTCACAAGAAATATCGACCCTTACCATCTAAATTAACGCTCTCGATATAATAAACGAAAGCAAATGCTTTTTGGTTTTTAAAAAATTAACTTTTTTTATTTATTCTCGTAACAGCCTAATTCATAAGGAAATATTCTGTTCTTTCCGCTTAAATCTTTTTTTAGTATTTCGTTAAAGTATAAGTTTGAGGATAGATCTAGGCCTTTATTCTGTGCTGCGCTAGCTTTGTTTAAGTTAAAGTTAAATTTCGAGGGCTCTACAAACAGCGGATCAGTATTTATAATATTTCCGCCAGCGTTATAGTTAGTTGATAAGGTTTTAAGCAGATTATGTTTAATGCTACTGCTAATTGTGGTCAAGGTATTTTTTTTCTCAATAACAAATTCCTCATTTAGTTGGCCCCAAATTAAGTTGTTGGTTAGCTCTACGGCTAAATTTCCAGCTTGCGTGTTGCTTATGTAGTCAGAAAAGTAAACGGCCGGTGTCTTTCTTACATAATCGATATTATATCCTGCAAAGGTGTTTTGCTTCAAGTCATATTTTCCTCCGCCAACACCGTAAAGCAAATACTGTCCGCAGTTGTAAAATAGATTATTAAAAGCTGTTAGTTCGGTTTGGTAGCCTAAAAAACCTACCACTTGCATGTTTTTAATAATGCTGTTGCTCAGCAGTAATTTAGGGTTTTTGGTGGCCGACAAAGAATCTACTGTAATGCCTGCTACTGCATTTTTTATGATTGCATAGTTTATGTTGGAGTTTTTGCTTTCAGGATAAAAGTGCAAACCATTCCATTGCCCGCTTTCGTTTTCGTACATTTTTTCCAATCTATCACTGGTAAATACAATGCTGTCTTTTTTGCTACCATTAGCTATAAGCGTACCTTTTATGGCCATTGTAGAATTACCGTGGAAAAGTATTTTAGTGCCTGGATTAAGTGTTAACTGCGCATCTTTTGCAACAGTTACAGATTTATAGATGATGTAAGGCAATTTGCTATCCCAAATGGTATTTTCTTTAATTGTGTTGCCGTTAACGAAAACCGCGTTTTGCCCATACGCAACTAAAGGGATGCTCTGCTTTTTTCCGTTGTAATAAAAAAGGATCGAATCTTGGACTATAAATGGCAAATTTTGGCTGGTTGGGTTGATATTAACCTTTACAAAAAGGTTGATGGAATCTGTACCGTTAATTTTTAGGTTTGCAGTTTCTGTAGAAGCTAGTCCGTTAATATTTAAGCTAAAAGCAGAAGCGGAGCCGCCTGCCAAGCGCACATTATTAATATTGATTGCTTTTTCGTTTGTATTGTAAATTTGTAGGCGCCTACTTGTAGAGCCGATAGAAGTAAACACGGTATCGAAAAGGACGCTGTCTTTTGAGAAATTTAATACTGCATTTGCATCCACAGTTATCTCTTCATCTTTGCCACAAGAGGACAAAAATGCAGCTATAATTAAACTGAAGAATAGTAGTGTTTTACGCATATTTATTCTGCAAAGGCAATGGCCGCTATACTTAATTTTTTTACTCCTATTTCTATTAACGTATTTCCGCAAGCTTCTAGTGTTGCCCCGGTTGTTATCACGTCATCTACTAACAAAACATGTTTGTTGGCAAGTTCTTCTTTTTCGTTAACACGAAAAACCTCTTGCATGTTTTCGAAACGTGTATATCTCGATTTTTTAGTTTGGCTCTCGGTTATTTTGGTTCTAACTAAATGTGTGGTGCTAATTTCTGCAGCCAAAACTTCGGCAATGCCTTTAGCAATAAATTCGCTCTGGTTATAACCTCTAATTTTTTCCTTAGCAGGATGAAGTGGAACCGGAATAATAAAATCTATTTCTTTATACGCTTCGCTTGATTTTAATTTCTCGCCCAGCAAATTACCTAATTTAACACCAACTTCGGTTTTGCCTTTGTACTTTAGTGCATGCATTAGGTTTTGTACTTTGGTTCCCTTTTTAAAATAAAGCATTGCCGTTGCAGCATCTACAGGCAATCTCCCCCAAAGTTGCTTGGCTACTCTATTTTCACGATGTCGATGGTAGTCGGTATAGGGTAAATCGTACAAACATTTTGTGCAAATCTCTTTTTCACCGTAATACAAATGCGTGCCGCAAGCATTGCAAAGCTCCGGGAAGAGCAATCCTATAATGTCTGTGGCTAAACGTTTTACGGCAATCATAATTCAATCTAGCAAAAAAAAATAGAAGTAAAAAATTCATCCTGATAGTTGGGCCCCTACTAATAAGCGAAATCACTTGTATCGAATAAGTTTTAAACGGAAGCGGATATGCAGTTCATCTAAACGGATATAGATTTTCTCATGAGGGCAAATGCTAATCGGCTTAAATTAGTATCTCACTTAAATTAAAATATTATGAAAAATTTAAAAATGTTAGCAAAAAACGTTTCCGTATTATCTAAAACCGAGATGAATGGCGTTAAGGGAGGTTTGAAATGGACCAATGACAGAAGTTGTAATGTGATTGATAGGAGAGGTGAATATGGACAGTTGTATGTGCATTTAAATCGCTTAAGAGATAGAACCGCACGAGAGTGTTTAAACGGTTATATTCCTGGTGATTTTGTATTACCAGGTAGGTAAAAAAAGCCTAGTTTGAGAAATTTGCTGGCTAAATTATAGTTTAGCGAGAATCTATGCGGTCGTTAAAAATTTAACGGCCGTATTTTAATACAATTTAAGCAGTTTCCTTAACCGCCAACTGTCCGCAGGCGGCATCGATATCTTTACCTCTACTTCTTCTAATGTTAGTGTTAATACCTTGCGACTTTAGGTAATTCGCAAATTTGTCAATTTTATCGCCTTCGGCATTAATAAAGTCGGCAAACTGGATGGGGTTGTACTCAATCAAATTAACTTTGCATGGTACGTGTTTACAGAACTTTGCCAAATCCATTGCATCTTCAATTTCATCGTTAAAATTGTTAAAAACAATGTACTCGTAGGTAACCGGATTTTTAGTTTTTTGGAAATAGTATTTCAAGGCTTCAGCCAAAGCCTTTAGGGAATTATGCTCCGTAATTGGCATAATTTCGTGGCGTTTCGCATCGTTAGCTGCATGTAATGAAAGTGCAAGATTGAACTTTACGCCATCATCGCCAAGCTTTTTAATCATTTTAGCAATACCAGCAGTAGAAACAGTTATACGTTTGTACGACATGTTTAAACCATCTGGTGCAGTAATTCTTTCAATTGATTTTAAAACATTGGCATAATTAAGCAAAGGTTCGCCCATGCCCATGTAAACAATGTTTGTTAAAGGGATATTATAATTCTTTTTAGCCTGTTGATCTATCAAAACAACTTGGTCGTAAATTTCATCGGCATTTAAATTACGCTTACGATCCATGTAGCCAGTTGCGCAGAATTTGCAAGTTAAACTGCAACCAACCTGCGAGCTTACGCAAGCAGTCATTCTTTCTTCCGTTGGAATAAGTACACCTTCTACAATGTTCCCATCGTACAAACGAAAGGCGTTTTTTATCGTATGATCATTGCTAAACTGTGCATTGTTAATTTCAACAGCGTTGATGGTATAGTTCTCGGCTAATTTTTTACGAAGATCTTTTGATAAATTGCTCATCTGCTCAAAATCTCTGGCAGATTTTTCCCAAAGCCACTGGTATACTTGTTTTGCTCGATATGCAGGTTCTTGCATTTCGGTAAAATGTTTTTGCAACTGAGGCAAATCCAAAGAACGTATATCTGTTTTTTTAGTATTTATCATATTGATGCAAAGGTAATTAATTTGTGCTACAGCTTCAAAGTCTAAAAAGTTCGGTATCCAAAAACGTTGAACTTTTTACTTATAACTTACAACTTAAAAATTATTTCCTTTTAGGGCTACGGGTTTTTGCTGCGGGTGCACCTGATTTTCCGTTCGATGGACGAGTAGGTCTTTTGCTTGGTCCGTTAGATTTAAACCAGTCGCCACTTGCGCTTGCGCCACTACCAGAAGTTTTGCCGGCGCCGGTTTTAGCTTTTGGTGCTTCTTTTTTAAATTTAGCTTTAGCAAAACGTTGTGCAGGTTTTTCGTCGCTTTCCGACGCCTTTTTTACAATTTGCCTAGGTGTAACTGGTTTCTCCGACTTGGATTTTGCCACCATCTTTGCAATTTCCGCCTGCTCCTCTTCGGTAAGTTCTCTCCAATCGCCAACTGGTAAACCTTTTAAAGTAATGTTCATGATGCGGGTACGCTCCAACTTAGTTACTTCAAATCCAAAGTACTCGCACATTCTGCGGATCTGACGGTTTAGGCCTTGAATTAAGGTGATTTTGAAAACAAAATTACTTTCCTTTACCACCTTGCATTTTTTGGTCATTACGCCTAAAACCGGCACGCCCTTGCTCATGCCTTGAACAAATTGATCGGTAATTGGCTTATTTACAGTAACTATATATTCCTTTTCGTGGTTATTTCCGGCACGTAGAATTTTGTTTACTAAATCGCCATCATTAGTTAAAAAGATTAAACCTTGAGAATCCTTGTCTAATCTCCCGATAGGGAATACGCGTTCGCTGTAATTTACATGATCTACAATGTTACCTTTAACATTACTTTCTGTGGTGCTGGTAATGCCTACAGGTTTGTTATAAGCCAGCAGTACAACATTCTCTGCCTGTTTCGGCTCAATGTTATTGCCATTTACGCTTACCAAATCGCCAAAAAATACTTTGTCGCCTACTTTAGCTTTACGTCCGTTAATAAAAACCTGACCGAGTTCTATGAACCTGTCGGCCGCTCTTCTAGAGCATAAACCGCTTTCGCTAATGTATTTGTTTAATCTTGTTGTAGACTCGGTCATTGCAGAATTGTAAATTGAGATGCAAAGTTAACCAATTAATACAAACAAAAGGGCGCACAGGGCTGTATTATATTAATCGATTAACAAAAAGCGTTAGCTTATTAATGGCATCCATCTCTCAACATCGTTTTTTACAGGCAACAAAAGGCAAAATTATACTTGGATTTTTGCTTGCCTTTCTGGTGCTTTTAATGGTTTGGGGATTAAATCAAGTTGCTTTTAAAAAGATTTTAACTACTGTTGATGATATTTCTGCACCTAATGATAGACTAAGAACGGTAACAAATCTTACTCATCAGTTGGCAAGTTTAGATCAAACCCAAAAAGATCTTGCGTTAAAAAAACCAGGTAATTTATCCAACTTCTATAAGGAGTCTAAAAAAATTAAACTAGGGCTTGATACACTTAAAAATTTATACAGCAACGATTCTTCGCAACTAAAAAGACTGCAATCGATCCAAAACTTGTTAGGGGTTAGGGATAAACAATTTGTAGAGTATCTAAAAGTTAGAGAAGGGCTCGTTAACAATAAATCGTTTTCTGAGCAAGTAGATAAGCTTAATGAGATGGTAGGGAGCAGGCTCAGAAATGCAGATAGTGCCGTTTTAACTACCAAAACTACAACTTCAACTACCACTGTGGCACCAGAGGACGAGGAGAAATCGAGAGGTTTTTTTAATAGGCTTTTTGGTAAAAAGAAGTCGGAGGTTTACAAAATCATTAACGAGGAGCTCGAAATAAAACGTGATACCCTGCAAGGTGCAAGCGAGGATAGTATCATCAGAAGTATGGAAGGCTCCTTGCAAAACATCGCGATAGAGCAACAAGTAAAAAGCCAACGGTTTATAAAAAGAGAGGCTGTTTTGGCTGAGGCAAATACGAAGCTTACGCAACAAATGCTTAACATTTTAAAAGAAGTAGAGAGCGAAGTAGTTGAGCAAATTAGCCAAAATGGAACCGAAGCAAAGGCACTCGTAAATCAAGAGATTAAACAGATTGGCTATATATTAATTGCATTTTTTGTATTTACCGGCGTATTGCTTTATTTTATATTAACGGATATTTCTAGGAGTAACACCTACAGAAGGGAACTAGAACTAGCCAAAGACGAGGCTGAATATCATGGTAAGGCCAAACAGCGTTTTTTATCTAACATGAGCCATGAAATTAGAACGCCTTTGCAATCTATTTTAGGTTACGCAGAAGTTGTAAAGCAACAGGAAAATGCCAATAAAAAAGATTTGGATGCCATTTATCAATCTTCTGTACACTTGTTGCAAATTGTAAACGAGGTTTTAGATTACAACCGAATTGTTTCTGGCGAATTATCCTTAGAGGTTACTCGTTTTAATATCAGAAAATTATTAGAAGAGGTTTTTGATGCAATGCATCCGCTTGCGGAGAAAAAAGGTTTGCTACTGGTTAAAGATTTCGATCTCGAAAATCTAAGCTACATTGAAGGCGATGCTTTCAGGCTAAAGCAAGTGTTATTTAATTTAATTGGCAATGCGGTTAAATTTACACTTAAGGGCGAAGTGGTTTTTTCTGTTTCGTGTAAACAACAAGGCGATGATTTATATTTCAACTTTGTAATTAAAGATACCGGAATTGGCTTTTCTGAAGATAATATTGAGAAAATTTTTAACGAATTTGAGCAGGTAGATTTTCCTGAGAAAAACCAAATAAACCAAACCGGAAGTGGTTTAGGATTGAGCATTGTGAAATCGCTTATTGAAAGCCAAGGTGGAAGAATTAATGTAAGTAGCAAAGAGGGAGTGGGCACTACATTTACTTTCCACTTAAAATATAAAATTGCCGAAAACCTAGAAACTGAATTGGATACAAAAACCGTAGCTGAGATAAACAACGAAGGAAAGGTTTGGGTAATTGATGATGATAGATTGATTTTAGATTTGTGCGGAATGATTTTTACTAGTCAGGCTATAAATTACCAAGCTTTTGGCAATGCTGACGAAGTTTTGGCGATGCCGATTGATACAGATTTAAAATACGTATTAATCGATATGCGTTTACCTGGTATTTCTGGAGTAGAATTATGCCAGCAACTGAGAACTAAACTTGCAAAAGATGTAAAATTTTATGCCATTACTGCACAAGTATTGCCGGATGAACGAGAAGGAGTGTTGAAAGCTGGTTTTGACGGGTTAATTATGAAACCTTTTAGGGCTGAAGATTTATTGTCGATTTTCGATAGAAAACCAATTTCTTCTACAAATGCTACGTTCGATCTTTCTGCACTGCATAAAATGACGGGCGGAAATGAAGAGCTAATGGCCAGGATTTTAAATAGATTTAAAACCGATTCGGCAAATGATATTTTTGAGTTAAAAGAAGCTTTAACCAAAGGTGATGATGCGAAAACAAGTTTGATTGTTCATCGCTTTGCGGGAAGAATTGGCCAAATTGGCGCAAAGGATTTGGGTTTGGCTTTTAGGCAAATGGAACAGAATATTGCCGATACGGATGCAATAACAGAAGCGCAAAAAGCCGAAATACAGTCGCTGATTATAAGGCTTGAAAGGCTGGTGGAGGATTTAGATCAGCAAAGTTACGCTATGCCGTAACGTTCCATTTTACTGTAAAGCGTCTTTCTATCTATATTTAATAATTTGGCGGCTTTAGATTTATTGTACTTTACTTTTATCAAGGTTTCCGTAATCAAGGTCTTTTCGTTTACCTCATTTATCGCTTTTAAGTCCGATTGATTGTTAGCCTGTGGCTGTTCAATGGCAAAAACCATTTCATCTGGCAAAGCTTCGATTTTCGCTTCTTCGGTTGGACTAAGCAAAACCATGCGTTTTATCACATTGCCTAGTTCGCGTAAGTTGCCTGGCCAATCGTATTTTAATAGAATTGCCTTTGCATCTTTTGCAATGGTTTTTACATTTCTATCTAATTCTTTATTGGCTTGTTGGGTAAAGTGGTTAATAAACAATTCCAAATCATTTCCTCTTTCTCGCAAGGGCGGAAGTTGAATTTTAAATTCATTTACCCTGTGGTAAAGATCTTCTCTAAATTCTCCGTCGGCTATGCTTTTGGTTAAATCATCATTTGTAGCAGCAATAATTCTTACATCAACTTTAACCTGTTTTGTGCTGCCCAAAGGCTGAACAACTCTTTCTTGCAGTGCTCGGAGCAATTTTACTTGTACCTCGTAGCTTAAATTCCCAATCTCATCTAAAAAAAGTGTACCTCCGTTAGCAACTTCAAACTGACCTTTTTTATCGGCTAAAGCACCGGTAAATGCGCCTTTAACATGGCCAAATAATTCGCTTGCAGCTAAATCTTTTGACAATGCACCACAGTCTATCGCAATAAAAGGCTTGTTTTTTCTTTTGCTTTGCAGGTGCAAAGTTCTAGCCGCATATTCTTTTCCCGTACCGCTTTCGCCTTGTATAATTACAGACATATCTGTTGGTGCAACCAAATCTATGTGGCTATAAAGTTTATCGGCAATTGCACTTTTGCCTTTAATAAAATCGGTTATTTCTCTGTTTTTAGAGTCGCTAGGTGTTTGCTTCTTTTGCAGGGCATTGCTCACAATCATTAACAATTCGTCTGGGTTAACGGGTTTTGTTATATAATCGGATGCACCCATCTGCATAGATTTAACCGCAGTCCTCACATCGTTAAAGCTAGTCATGATAACTACAGGCGCAGTTACGCCACTTGCTCTGGCTTGACTTAAAATTTCTAAGCCATTTCCGTCTGGCAAACGGTAATCTGTTAACAGAAGATCAAAGTCTTCTTGTGCTAACATTTTTATGGCTTGTTTTACGTTAGTGGCAAACGCAGTTTCATGTTTGTTCTTTGTTAAAAAAACCTCCAGTAATTCTGCAAAAGTAGTATCGTCTTCAATAATTAGGATTTTGGCCATAAGCAAAAATAGCAAAAGCCAGAAATAAATCCGGCTTTTGCTATACTTATTGTTTTAATCGGGAATACTATTCTACTGGTTTTCCGTCTTTGTCAAATTTCAAAGAAGCAGTTTCTTCTTCTTTTTTAACATCTACTTGGAAATACTCTTTAGTTCCATCTTTTACAGCAAATGCTGCAGTTGGAGTCCATGCTTTATATGGGTCAGTTCCTAAAGTAGTTTTAATTGCGTCTGGCAATTCTTCTAATTTGATAGGAGTTTTTACTACACTATCTTGAACTGTTACAATTTCGATATTGTTATTTTTTACTTCACTAGCGTTTGCTGCTGTGAAACCTGCGAAAGCTAAAAATGCAGCTGATAAAATTAATTTTTTCATGTTCTTATAGTTTTATTATTTATAATTAATGTATTACGATTACCATAGGTTACATAATGGTGCCACAAATAAGAAATATTTTCAAATAACTGATAATTAGCTATTTATAAATATGTTCAAACTTTTAAACTGTTGCTTTTCTCCACACTTTGTAGCTTATCTCTCCAATAGATTTAAATAAATTTCGTGTTTGTTGGCATAAGCCTTTAATTTGCACTATGCTCAATTACATTTCTGCCGATTGGATTTTTCCGGTAAATAGCCCAGCTATACAAAATGGGGTAATAGGTTTAACCGAAGAAGGTAAAATTGAAAAAATTTTTAGTCCATTAGAAGCAAAGGATTTAGCAAACGTTACCACTTACAAAGGCGCTTTAGTGCCGGGCTTTATCAATACGCATTGCCATTTGGAGCTCTCTCACTTAAAAGATAAAATTGAACAGCAAACAGGCTTGCCCGGTTTTATAAAACAAATTCTATCCTTAAGGCAACAGCCAGATGATGAAGTTTTAAGTGCAATGAAAATTGCCGACCAGCAGATGACACAGAATGGTATTGTTGCCGTTGGCGATATTTCTAATAAGCTTATTTCTAAATCGGTTAAGCAAAATAGCAAAATTTATTACCACACTTTTGTAGAGGTATTTGGGTTTAATAGGCCATCTGCACCAATAATAGCGCAGGGCGAAAAACTGAAACAGGAGTTTTTGCCACTTAAAGCGTCAGTTGTGCCACATGCACCCTATTCTGTATCAGCCGAACTGTTTGGCGAAATAAATAAAGTAACCAATGCTGAAGATATTTTGAGTATCCACAACCAGGAAACGGAATCAGAAAACGAATTATTTGAAGCAGGAAAAGGTGCTTTTGCAGATTTCTTTTCAAGTTTAGGAATTGCGCAAAGCGATGCGCATAATACAGGGAAGAATTCTATTGCTTACCATTTGCCGCAAATGCCAAAAGCCGTTAATACATTATTGGTGCATAATACCTTTGTTAACAAAACTGATATCGATTTTGCCACGAAAACACATCAACAATTGTATTGGTGTTTATGTCCAAATGCCAACTTGTATATAGAAGGGACGTTGCCCGATGTAAATATGATGACTTCTAAAAATGTTAAAATAACTTTAGGTACCGATAGTTTAGCTAGTAATTTGGCTTTGGATATTTTGGCAGAGATGAAAACTTTGCAGGAGAGAAAGTCGATTGAATTTGAAGAGTTGTTGAAATGGGCAACCTTAAACGGTGCCGAGTTTTTAAACATCACCGATAACTTTGGAAGTTTTGAAGTTGGCAAAAAACCGGGAGTTTTATTGTTGAATATAGCAGATGATAAAATTATTAAGCGGGATACAGTTGTAAAAAGATTATTTTAGCGAAATGGCCAATTCAGTTACACAACTTTTTAAAATCAAATACCCAATTATACAAGCCGGAATGATTTGGTGCAGTGGTTGGCGTTTGGCATCGGCAGTTTCTAATGCTGGTGGGTTGGGTATAATTGGTGCCGGGTCAATGTATCCAGCTGTTTTACGAGATCACATTAGAAAATGCAAACAAGCTACTTCGTTACCTTTTGCGGTAAACGTACCTTTGCTTTATCCAAATATTCAGGAAATTATGGATATTCTGGTAGAGGAAGCGGTAGAAATCGTTTTTACCTCGGCTGGTAATCCGGCAACATGGACAGCTTTTTTAAAAGAAAAAGGAATAATCGTTGTGCATGTAATCGCTAATACAAAATTTGCTTTAAAAGCCGAGGCTTGTGGTGTTGATGCTATTGTTGCCGAAGGGTTTGAAGCGGGCGGACATAACGGAAGGGAAGAAACTACAACCCTGTGCTTGATTCCGATGATAAAAAAAGCGGTTAAAATTCCTGTTATTGCTGCGGGTGGCATAGGTAGCGGTAAAAGTATGTTGGCGGCTTTCGCCTTGGGTGCAGATGGCGTTCAGATAGGTTCTGCTTTTGCCGTTGCCGAAGAATCATCAGCTCATGTTAACTTTAAAGAAAGGATACTTTCTTCCGCCGAAGGCGATACAAAACTAAGGATGAAAAAATTGGTGCCTGTACGCTTACTAAAGAATGAGTTTGCAGATGAAGTTGCGCAGGCTGAAGCACAGGGAGCCACTGCCGAAACTTTAGTTCAGCTTTTAGGCAGAGCCAGAGCAAAATTAGGCATGTTTGAAGGGGATATGGCGCAGGGTGAATTGGAAATTGGCCAAGTATCAGCTATGCTTAGCGAAATTAAACCTGCCGCAAAAATTCTGCAAGATATTTTAAATGAGTTTTTACAGGATAAAAGCAATTTAGAAAAGCTTTCGTTCTAGAATTAACTTAAATTTGTAGCAATTTAAAATTTGTAATTGGATGGTTTATAAAAGAATATTGGCTTTAGTTACGGTGATTTTGTTGGTGGTAGCCATAGTTTTGGTAAGAAAAAAGTCTAAACAAATGCCTTCAAGTAATACTACACAAGAAATTAAGAGATAAAATGCCCGAGGAAATAAAACACATAAATATTAGCGTAAAAGGTAAAGTGCAAGGTGTATTTTTTAGAGCAAGCACCAAGGCCGTTGCCGACCAAATGGGTGTTAAAGGCTTTGTTAAAAATTTGAAAGATGGCTCTGTGTACATAGAAGCTGAAGGAAAATCTAGCTTTTTAGATATGTTTGTAGATTGGTGCAACGAAGGGCCTGATAAATCGGTAGTAGAAAACGTTGAGGTAACCGAGGGGGAATTTAAAGATTTTAAGAATTTTGAAGTTGTAAAAAAGAACCTGCTTTGGTAAGCTTAATTTACCATTGTAGATTGACGAATTATGATTTGGCATTGAGCAGTCCCAATAGTCTAATACGAACATTGATTTTAGGAAATCTAAAATCCAAAATCTAAAACTAACTTGTCTGTATATAAAAAATTTCTAGGGCAAACGGCTATTTACGGTCTGAGTACAGTCTTTTCCAGGCTGTTTAACTTTATACTTACGCCAATATATACCAATGTTTACGCCAAAGAAACCTATGGTATTTTTACCAATATGTACGCTAATGCCTCCATTATAAATGCAGTTTTGGCGTTCGGTATGGAAAGTACCTATTTTAGGTATTTGAATAAATTCGAAAACAAAAAGCAAGAAGTTTATAACAACTCCTTTTTGTGCATTGCATTTATTTCTACGTTATTTCTAGTTACAGGTTTAATCTTTTCTACGCCCATTGCGCAATATTTAGCTACCGATATTGCCGATGTAGGGAACTATAAAATCTACGTTAGTTTTTTTCTTTGGATTTTATTTATCGACGCCATCTGTGTAATTCCTTTTGCAAAATTACGGGCCGACGAAAGACCAATTCAGTACAGCATAGCTAAATTTTTAAACATAGGCTGTTTTGTGGGTTTCAACCTTATTTTCTTGTTTGTTGTTCCGGCGTTTATTAAGCATAACTGGGTAGGTGCAGAGTGGATGGCATCTTGGTACAAAAGCCAATGGATTGGCTACGTATTCCTGTCCAATTTAATTGCCAGCCTTGCTACATTAATTTATCTATTGCCAGAGTTTTTCAAGCTTCAGCCTAAGTTTGATACTGCACTTTTTAAAAATATGTTCGCCTATAGCTGGCCTATTTTAGTAGCAAATTTATCTTTCATCGTTAACGAAAATCTAGATAAAATTGTATTGCAAAAACTTTTGCCTGCAGATATAGCAGATGGAGAAGTTGGTATTTATGGTGCGGTTTGTAAAATAGCAGTTTTTCTAAGCATATTTATTACTGCGTTTAGATTAGGTGCAGAACCCTTTTTCTTCAGTCATGCTAAGAGCGAAAATGCCAGAAATACTTACGCCACCATCTTAAAGTATTTCGTTATCGCACTGGCAGTTTTGTTTGTCGGCTTAATTGCAAACATCGAACTCTTAAAACATTTTATCCGTAAAGAAGAGTATTGGGTAGGCTTGCCAGCAGTGCCCTATTTGTTGTTAGGTTACGTTTGTTTAGGAATTTATATGAATCTGTCCATCTGGTATCGCTTATCAGATCAAACTAGATTCGGATTATATATTTCATTAGCCGGAGCTATAATTACCATTGTATTAAATATAGTACTCATCCCTAAGTACAGTTATATGGGCTCTGCTTGGGTTAGTATGCTTGCTTATTTTGTAATGATGGTTTTATCTTATGTATTAGGGCAAAAATATTATCCAATTCCTTACAATTTGAAGAAGATTTCAGCGTATTTAGTATTATCAACTGTAATTGTATTTGTCTCTTTTTTCATATTTGATAGAAATATTTACATCGGCAATGCCTTATTAGTTGCTTTTGTTGGTGGCATATGCTATTTCGAAAAAACAGAACTACTTAGAATTTTAAAAAAATCTTAATATCACAAAGTGAAGATCAACATTATAAATAACTCGGCTCATGCTTTGCCAGCATACGAAACTGCACACGCGGCAGGTATGGATTTAAGGGCAAACACCACAGATTTAATTACGCTTAAACCTTTGCAACGTATGCTTATTCCAACAGGTTTACATATAGAGTTGCCAGTTGGTTACGAAGCGCAAATTAGGCCACGTAGCGGATTGGCATATAAACATGGAATTAGCATTGTTAATTCTCCGGGAACTATTGACGCTGATTATCGTGGAGAAATAAAAGTGCTTTTGGTAAATTTGTCAGACACTGATTTTGAGATAAACAACGGCGATAGAATTGCCCAAATGGTTGTTGCAAAACACGAAACTGTTGTTTGGGAAACTGTAGAAATATTGGGCGATACAGACCGTGGTGCGGGCGGATATGGCCATACAGGTAAATAGTTTTTTTATCAGTGCTATATTGGCTTTGTCAGTATAAGCTTAGGTGAAGGCTAAATCAGTTTAAAATATGAAATTTAAAGTAACATTCTTCCTTTTTTTGTTTGTGGTAAACATCACTTTGTTTGCGCAAGAAATTGCTTTGCCGGTAACAAAAGAAGACAATGTTGTTAAAGAACTTTTCTTTGCCGGCTTAAAGGATAAAATGGTAGAGAGTTATGCTAAAGCCAATGCTAATTTTAACAAGATTATTGCATTAGACCAAAAAAATGATGCAGCTTATTTTGAATTGGCCAACATAGGCATACGGCAGAATAAGTTGTTGGAAGCTGAAACAAATATTAAAAAAGCGATTGCCTTAAATCCGAAGAATGTTTGGTACCACAAATTGCAAACTGAAATTTATAAGCGTAACGGTAATATGGAAGCGCTGATAATGGTTTTCGATCAGTTGATACTTTTGGATAGTGACGTAGATAGTTACTTTTTTGATAAGGCAAACGCTTTGGTTATTTCTGGTAAGCCTGCCGAAGCACAAAAAATCTACGCAGAAATTGAACAGAAATTTGGTCCGTCTAAAGAGCTGGAGATGGCCAAGCAACGTATTAACGTTAATAGTTCAAATGCTACGCAAGTAGTAGAAAAGCTAATTGCAGAAAGTCCGGCAGAAGCTAAGAACTATTTGTATTTAAGTGGTTTGTTAATTGAAAAAAACAAAGTTGATGAAGCTTATGCTTTATTGCAAAAGGCCAAAGTTGAAGAGCCAGATAATTACGAAGTAGATTTGGCCATGGCCGATATCTATAGAATGCAGCAAAAAAATGAATTACTAATTGCGGCCTTAAAAAGTGCTTTTAGCAAAGAAAATATGCCCATTGCCACAAAAGTTAAGATTGTTGCAGGCATGCTTACCAAAGCTAATGCTAACAGGCAAAAAGATGCAGGCGAATTAATACAATTGGCGTTGCAGGTACATCCCGGTGAACAAAAGTTGCTTATTTTATATGGTGATATATTGTATCAGCAAGGAAATTTAAAGGCGGCTAAAGAGCAATATCAAACAGTTTTAAAAAACGATGAGCAAACCTATATTGCTTGGGAAAAAATTTTAGGTATTCAAACTTTAATGGGCAATTACGCCGAAGCTATTAAAACGGGGGATGATGCTTTGGCCATCTACCCAAATCAGGCAATTTTATATTATTACAAAGCCTTTGCCTTACATAGAAACGGTCAAAATGCAGAAGCTGGTTTAGAGATAAAATCTGCTTTGCAGCTAGATGGAGACGATAATAATTTAAAAGCCCTAATTTTTGCTTTACAGGCAGAGGTTTTAATAGATCAACAAAAGTTAAAAGAAGCTGATGTGGCTTTTGATAAGGCAGTTACATTAGCGCCAGATAATTACCTTACACTTAGCAATTACGCTTACTATTTAGCCTTGAGAAACCAAGATTTGACGAAAGCAGAAAATTTGGTGGCGAAAGCGGCTAAAGCGATGCCTAAAAATGCTTCTATTGCAGATACTTACGCTATTGTTTTGTTTAAACAAGGTAAGTATGCAGAGGCTCTAACTTACATAGAAAAGGCATTGCAAAACAATGAGGCATTAAATCCCGTTTACTTGGAGCATTATGGCGATATTCTTTTTCAAAAAGGAGATGCCGAAATGGCATTAACCCAATGGCAAAAAGCAAAACAAGCAGGAAATGACTCAGAGAAACTCAAAAGAAAAATCAATGAAAAGAAATATATTAAATAGCATTTTAATTGCTGGTATAGTGGTTTTAGGCATCGGCTGTAAGCCAAAAAAGCTAATTGTTACCACAACACCTGTAAACGCCGAAAAATTAGATGAATCGGCCAGTAAAAAAGCGGAAAACTTAGCCTTGTTAAAAAGTAAGGATTTGCCCTTTAATACTTTGTCTTTGAGAGGCAAAGCTAAGCTAAACGTTAATGGCGACGAGAATAACGTTACCATGCTAATTAGAATAGAGAAGGACAAAAAGATTTGGGTGAGTATAACAGCTATTGCGGGTATAGAAGTGGCTAGAGCGGTAATTACACCAGATAGTTTGCTGTTAAGAAACAATCTGCAAAAAAGTTATACCAAAAAGCCTTTTAGTTACGTTTATGGTTTTACAAACAAACAGGTAGATTTTGCTATGCTTCAATCGGTTTTATCAGGTAATACGATTAAAAACTTTATGACAACGCAGGCAGATTTAGCACAAGAAAACGGCGTGTGGGCGGTAAGTGGCAAATCAGATAATGTAGTTTACCGTATATTATTTAATGACTTGTTAAAAGTTGCCGAGACTACGTTGAATGATGCTCAGGCGGGACAAGCTTTTAAAGTAACCTACGGCAAATATACGCCAGTTAACAATGCTTTGTTCCCATCGGCTTTAGCAATAAGCACAATGGCTGGAGCAAAAAAAATCAACATCGACCTAGAATTTAATAAGATAGATAGTAATACGCCATTGGAATTTCCTTTTAGCGTTCCTAAAAGTTATGAGCTTGTTAACTAAAATTTTATATTTTTGATGCAATGAAGTTAAACAAACTATTTTTTTCTGTGCTATTTATAGCGCTGTGTGCTAACGGATTTGCGCAAACTACTAAAGAACTTACTCGTAAAAAAGAAGCTTTACAACGTGAAATTGAGCTTGCGGAGCGTAATCTCAAAAAAGCAGCAAGTGGTAAAAAACTAACGCTGGGCCAAATTAATACCATTAAGGCGCAAGTGCGTTTAATGCAAGAAAAAATCTCTACCATTAACTCTGAGATGAAAAATCTGGATAACCAGATTACGGAAAACACGGGTAAAGTACATAATTTACAAAACCGATTGGCAGATCTTAAAAAGGAGTATGCTGGGATGATTCGTTTTGCGCAGCGAAACAAAAATTCGTATGATAAAATGATGTTTATTTTTGCGTCAAACGATTTTAACCAAGCTTATAAACGTATTAAATACCTGCAGCAATTTGGTCAATACCGCAAAAAGCAGGCTGCGTATATTCAAGGAACGGAAAAAGATTTAAATGATAAAATTTCTGTTTTAGATAGGGATTTGAAAAATAAATCGAATTTACTGAGAGAGCAAGAAGGCGAAAAAACCAAGTTAGATAAAAAGAAAAACGAGCAAACAGCTGTATTAGGGCAATTAACTAAACAAGAAAGACAGTTTTCTCAGGATATTCAAAGAAAACGTCAACAGCAGAATGCTATAGATAGGCAAATTAAAGCCGAGATTGCTAGGCAAATTAAAATAGCGAAAGAAAAAGCAGAGGCAGAAGAAAGAGAACGTGCAAGAGTGGCTGCGGCTAAAGCTAAGGCCGAAGGAAAGGCAGCTCCAGTTGCAGAAGCTCCAAAACCTAAAACAAATAGTCAGGCTTTGAGAAACAGCCCAGAAGATGCTAAACTATCTGATGCTTTTGAGGGCAATAAAGGCAGCTTACCTTGGCCAGTTGCTACAGGAACCATAACAAGTCGTTTTGGTACTTATAGGGTGGGTACCGCTATCGATAACCATGAAGGCGTAATTTACCAAACTTCAGAAAATGCCAGTGTTAGAGCAATTTTCGGTGGAAAAGTGTCTGCAGTATTCGAAAAATTTGGGAAATGGTATGTAATGATTAAACATGGTGAATATTTTACAATCTATCAGAACCTAAAAAACGTAAGTGTATCTTCAGGGCAAACCGTAACTACCAAACAAGCCATTGGAACGGCGGGTTTAACCGATGGCATACCAGAGGTCGGTTTGCAAATTAACAGAGGTGCTACACCACTAAACCCTGAAAGTTGGGTAGCAAGATAAACTATAAGGCAATATTATTTGTCTATATTTGTATATAAATTGATTGAATGATGTACCAGGGCACAATATTAGAGTTCTTAAACATGGGCGGTGGCGAGATGATGCTCATTATGATAGCCATACTTTTGTTATTTGGAGGTAAAAAATTACCAGAATTGGCAAGAGGTTTAGGAAAAGGGATTAGAGAATTTAAAGACGCTTCAGAAGGAGTTAAACGAGAAATCCATCGTAACATTAATTCCGTAGATATTGATAACGAATTAAAACAAGACGAGCAAACTGCACAACGTTACCATCCGGTAGAGGATGAGACTCCTGCAGAAACTACTTCGACTACTACAGAGAATAACGAAACTAAGGAGAAAGAAACTCAAGCTTAGTTTAAACTAATAGTTAAAAGAAATTAAAAACAAATAAAATGGTACAACCAACATTACTAGCCGCTTTAGGTGGATGGGAGATTGCATTAATTGTGTTAGCACTTTTATTATTGTTCGGCGGAAAGAAAATTCCTGAATTAATGAAAGGCTTAGGAAAAGGCATGAAAGAGTTTAAAGATGGTAAAGACGGTTTAGATTCTGGAGGCAATCCAACAACTAACCACGACAATAAATAGATTCATTTTTTGACTGATAAATTCAAATTTTGAAGAAATTTTCCGCTCTAACAGAGATACAATCTAGACTTGCAAACAGCGAGTTAAATTTACCAGATCTTTTAGCTTACTATTTCGAGCAGATAGAAAAAAATCAACACCTCAATGCATTCAATGAGGTGTTTTTTCATTCGGCGAAATTGCAAGCTATTGCTGTGCAAGAAAAATTGGCAAAAGGTAATGCTGGTAAACTTGCGGGTATGGTTATAGGTATAAAAGATAATATCTGCTACCAAGATCATCAGGTTTCTGCTTCTTCTAAAATGCTCGAAAACTTTGTTTCTCCTTACTCTGCTACAGTTGTTAATCGTTTACTGCAAGAAGATGCGATTATAATTGGCAGGTTAAATTGCGATGAGTTTGCCATGGGTGGTTCTAATGAAACTTCTTACTTTGGCGTAGTTAAAAATGCAGTCGATAACGAGCGGGTAGCTGGTGGATCTTCTGGCGGTTCGGCAGTAGCGGTACAAGCAGATATGTGTTTAGCTACGCTTGGTACTGATACAGGCGGTTCTGTTCGTCAGCCTGCAGCATTTTGCGGTTGTATTGGTTTTAAACCAACTTATGGGCGTATTTCTCGTTATGGCGTAATCGCTTATGCTTCCTCTTTCGATCAGGTTGGAACACTCACATCATCAGTTACAGATGCCGCTTTGTTGCTAGAGGTACTTTCTGGTGTTGATGACAACGATAGCACTGTTGCTAACATTTCTGTTCCCAGTTACAGCGAGCATTTATCGCAAGGCGAAAAAAAGAAAATCGCAGTTTTAAAAGAAACCATTGAAAATGATGCTCTTGATCCTGAGATAAAAACGGCAATAGAGGCATCTATAGAAAAACTTAAGGCACAAGGTCATGAAATAAATTATGTTTCTTTTGATCTTTTAGCTTATTTGGTTCCAGCATATTATGTTTTAACTACTGCCGAAGCTTCGTCTAACCTATCTCGTTATGATGGGGTGCATTATGGTTATAGAAATACGCAAGCCGAGAGCTTAAATGTTTTATACAAGCAAAGCAGAGCCGAAGGATTTGGAGAAGAAGTAAAACGAAGAATTTTGCTTGGCACCTTTGTGTTAAGCGCTGGTTATTACGATGCCTATTATCAAAAAGCGCAACAAGTACGCCGATTAATTAGAGAAAAGGTTGAAGCTTTGTTAGCCGAAAATGATTTTCTACTTAGTCCGGTAACGCCAACACCAGCATTTAAAATAGGCGAAAATATACAAGATCCATTGGTAATGTATATGGCCGATATATATACAGTATTAGCGTCGTTAGCTGGTATTCCGGCAGTTGCATTGCCTTTGGGCAATAATTCTGAAGGTTTGCCGTTAAGTGTACAATTAATGACCAAACATTTTAATGAGCAAGGTTTGCTCAACCTATCGTATAGTTTTTTAAACGAAGTTTAACACGTTAACTTTCGTAGTCAGAAAATAAATTTTGGCAACAGAGTTGGATATAAGCCTATGAAGAAATTAGTACTTAGTTTGTTGAGTTTTTTTATCTTTTTTGTCGCTTCTGCGCAAATAATTACCAAACCCAGGTTAGATTCTCTTTTAAGAAGCGTTTCTGCAGATACCGCAGCGGTTCCGGTTTTAGAACCCGCTCCGTTTTTTAATCAAAACTTAGTATACAAACTAAGGTTAGATTCCATTCAAAAAACTGTACCACTCAGTTATAACGAGCACGTACAAACCTATATTGATATTTACAGCAAACGAAAAGATCAGTTTGGTCGTATGTTGGGTTTATCTAACTACTATTTTCCTATTTTCGAAACTGCATTAAAAGCTTATAACATTCCGGCGGAGATTAGGTATCTGCCTATTATCGAATCGCAAATGGATCCGCATGCAATTTCGAGAGTTGGCGCAACAGGTATGTGGCAGTTTATGTTTAGTACAGCGAAAGCTTACGGCTTAAACATGGATAATTTTGTAGACGAACGTAAAGATCCTATTCAAGCTAGTTATGCTGCGGCTGCATATTTTAGGGATGCTTATGAAGAGCTGGGCGATTGGTTACTTGCAATAGCTGCCTATAATTGTGGCAAAGGAAACGTAACCCGTGCTATGGCAAAGGCAAACTCTAGAGATTTCTGGGAAATTAGACCTTACCTCCCAAAAGAAACCAGAAACTATGTTCCTGCTTTTATTGCCGCGGTGTATGTAATGAATTATGCAAATACCCATCAGATTTCTTCTAAGCCATCGCTTATAACTTATAAAACAGATACCATACAAGTTAATCACTTTGTGGCATTGGCCGATGTTGCGAAGGCTATAAACTTTGAGGAATCTACTTTATATAGGTTAAACCCATCCTACAAAAAGAAAATTGTTAACGGAACATTAATCGATCCTAAAAGGATGGTTTTGCCTCGCATTGACCAAAATAGCTATGCTTCTCTTTTTGAAGTTCTAAATAACGACGTTGAAACTGATAGGGATATTGTTCTGGCATCAACAGATGATGTTAGGGATTTACGTAAAATGGCTATAAAGAAAACCGTTGCTACGCCCGTAAATTACCACAAAGTTCTTCCAGGGCAAAGTTTAGGTTCCATTGCAGATAAATACAGTGTAGAGGTACAAGATTTAAAAGTTTGGAACGGCTTAAAAAGTTCTACAATCATTCCTGGCCAGAAATTAAAAGTAGTTGGCAAATTAGCTGTTACCAAAACTTTATTGCCAAAGCCAACTTATGTTACTTACAAAGTAAAAGCTGGAGATACTCTATCCGGTATAGCCGAAAAATTTGACGGGGCAACGGTGGCAAGCATAAAAGCTACTAATGGGCTTAAAAAAGCGGCTTTGCAACCCGGCATGGTGCTAAAAATTAAAAGCTAAAAACTTAGTTATTTCCCAAAAATTCGACTGTTAAACACTCTTATTTCTAGTTTCAAATACTCCAAAAGTTAGTTTTAAAAGTGTAATTGTTTGCTGAAAATAATTGTAACTTTGCCCGTTACAAAATGTAAAGTATGAGTAAAACGAATAGAAAACAAGACGCTCTAGATTACCACTCGCAGGGAAGACCAGGAAAAATTCAGGTCGTACCTACCAAACCATATTCTTCTCAAAGAGATTTAACGCTGGCTTATTCGCCAGGTGTGGCAGAGCCTTGTTTAAAAATTGCCGATAATAAGGACGACGTATATAAGTACACTGCAAAAGGAAACCTAGTTGCGGTTATTAGTAATGGTACAGCAGTTTTAGGTTTGGGAGATATTGGTCCGGAAGCTGGCAAGCCAGTAATGGAAGGTAAAGGTTTATTGTTTAAAATTTTTGCTGACATTGATGTTTTTGACCTTGAACTTGACACTAAAAATGTTGACGAATTTGTAAATATTGTTAAAGCCTTAGAGCCAACTTTTGGTGGTGTAAATCTTGAGGATATTAAAGCGCCAGAGTGTTTCGAAATCGAACGTCGTTTAAAGGAAGAAATGAATATCCCGGTAATGCACGACGATCAGCATGGTACGGCAATTATTTCTGCTGCGGCGTTGTTAAATGCATGCGATTTACAAAAGAAAAAAATAGAAAAAGTTAAAATTGTAGTTAATGGTGCTGGTGCCGCTGCAATTTCTTGTTCTCGTTTGTACGTTTCTTTAGGTGCAAAAAAAGAGAATATCGTAATGTGCGATAGAAGTGGCGTTATTCGTCATGATAGAGATAATCTAGACCCGATTAAAAGAGAGTTTGCAACCACTAGAGATTTGCGTACGCTTGAAGAAGCTATGAAAGAATCTGACGTTTTTATCGGACTTTCATCAGCAGACTGCGTAACGGTTGATATGTTAAAGTCGATGGCTAAAAACCCAATCGTTTTTGCTATGGCTAACCCAAATCCAGAGATTGCCTACGATTTGGCTATCAGTTCTCGTAAGGATTTGATTATGGCAACCGGCCGCTCAGATTATCCAAACCAGGTTAATAACGTTTTAGGTTTCCCTTATATTTTTAGAGGAGCGCTAGATGTTAGATCTACCAGCATTAACGAGGCTATGAAAATTGCTGCCGTTCGTGCTATTGCTGAGCTAGCCAGAAAACCGGTTCCAGAAGCCGTTAATATGGCTTACAATGAGCGTAATATCAAATTTGGAAAGGATTATATTATCCCTAAACCAATGGATTTCCGTTTAATGACCAACGTTTCAATGGCGGTAGCTAAAGCAGCAATAGAAAGCGGCGTTGCCCGTAAAACTATTACCGATTGGGATGCGTATGCAGAAGAATTAAAAAGCCGCTTAGGCATGGACGATTCAATTATGCGTGCCATTACCAACAAAGCTAAATCTGCACCTAAACGTGTGGTTTTCGCAGAGGCGGATAATTACAAAATTTTAAAAGCTGCTCAAATTGTTAAAGATGATGGTATCGCTATTCCAATTTTATTAGGTAATAAGGATATCATCCAACAGATTATAGACGAAAACGGATTAGAGTTAGAGGGCGTTGAAATTGTGGAGCCAGTTTCAGAACCAGCTCGAATGAAGAAATACGCCGAGGCGCTTTACAAAAAAAGACAACGCAGGGGTACAACTTTATTTGATGCAAATAAGTTGCTTCGCGATCGTAACTATTTTGGCGCTTCAATGGTAAATTTCGGCGAAGCCGATGCCATGATTTCGGGTTTAACTAGAAACTATGTTTCTACGATAAAACCAGCGTTGCAGGTTATTGGTACAGAAGAAGGCGTTAATCGCGTTGCCGGTATGTACATGATGATGACCCAGAAAGGTCCTGTGTTTTTCGGTGATACCACTGTAAATGTAGATCCTACTGCCGAGGAACTGGTTGATTTAACCTTGTTGTTGCAAAAAGCAGTAAGCAAATTTAACATCCAACCTCGTGTAGCTTTACTTTCTTATTCTAACTTTGGCTCTAACGATGGTACTATTCCAGAGAAAGTAAGAAAAGCAGTAAAAATATTGCACGAAAAGCATCCAGAAATTGTAGTTGATGGAGATATGCAAGGTAACTTTGCTATAAACAACGCTTTATTGAAAGAAAATTTCCCTTTCAGTACGCTGGTAGATGCACCTGCAAATACGCTAGTTTTTCCTAACTTAGAATCAGGTAATATTGCTTATAAGCTTTTACAGGAATTAGGCGGTGCCGAAGCAGTTGGACCAATTTTATTAGGATTGAAAAAACCTGTTCATATTGTTCAATTAGGAAGTTCTGTAAGAGAAATCGTAAATATGGTTACTATTGCAGTATTGGATGTTCAAAGTAAAGAAGCTGAAGCAGAACCAAAAAGAAAAGGTATTTTAAGTAAAATAGCAAAGAAATAAAATAATGTTTGCGTATATTGATGGGAAGTTGACCTTTAAGTGTCCAACATATATAGTAGTTGAAGCCGGAGGAGTTGGCTATCACATCAATATATCGCTTAATACTTACTCTGCGTTGGGTAGCGCAGAGCGATGCAAAATTTATACTTGGTTGCACGTTAAAGAAGATGCGCATACTTTGTATGGCTTTGCAGATGAAGGAGAAAGACGATTGTTTTTGCATTTAATTTCGGTTTCTGGCATTGGCCCAACCACCTGTAGAATGATGCTTTCTTCTATTACACCGTTAGAAATACAAAGTGCTATAGTTAATGCTAACGTGGCACTTATACAACAAATAAAGGGAATTGGGGCAAAATCTGCCCAACGTATTGTGTTAGAGCTGCAGGATAAATTGAAGAAGGAAGGTTCTGATTCACTTATTTCTATGCCTATGCATAACACAGTTAAGGATGAAGCGCTGTCTGCATTGATTATGTTGGGGTTTGGCAAGCAAGTTGCAGAAAAGGCGTTAGACAATGCTGTTAAAAAAGCTGATCAGGATTTAACAGTTGAGCAAATGATCAAAATAGCACTGAAAAATTTATAATTGTATAAACAATTGAAAAACAAATTTACCCTAATTGTTTTTTTTCTTATTTTTTTGGCTGGTCAGCGTGTTTTTTCGCAGGTAACCCCTTCGAGATCAAACGCCGATTCGACTAGAAATAATTTTACCACAAGAGAGAAGCAAAATCTCGGACTCCGAAATTTTAACAATCCTTTTTTAACCTTACCAGAAAACATAAAACGTGTTGTAGAGTATGATGCTACTAACAAGCGTTATGTAATTACAGAGCGTATTGGCGATAAGCTAATTTCCGTTCCGCAGTATTTAACAGTTGAACAGTACTTAAGGTTTGTAAATAGTGAAATAAAACGCGAAAATTGGAGATTGCTTTCTAACGCTGAGATAGATGAGGTTAGAAAAACGGGAATTCTTCCGCCAGTAAAAGTAAATAGCCGTGTTTTCGAGAAAATATTTGGTGGTACAACTATCGATATTCAACCAAGGGGCGAGGCCGAACTTACCTTTTTAGGACGTATCAATAAAAACGAAAATCCGCTTTTTAACGAGCGTCAACGTAGTCAGGCAAATTTTGATTTTAACCAGCGCATACAAATGGATGTGGTAGGTAACATTGGTTCGAAGATGAAAATCAACATGAACTATAATACCGAAGCGCAGTTTGATTTCGAAAATCAAGTTAAGCTAGATTATACTGGTGGTGAGGACGATATCATTAAAAAGATAGAGGCGGGTAATGTGAGTTTGCCTTTAAATAGTACGCTAATTAACGGTACACAGGCACTTTTTGGCGTTAAAACACAACTGCAATTTGGTAAGTTAGATGTTGCCGCGGTTTTTACGCAGCAAAAATCCCAATCTAAAGAATTACAGATAAACAATGGTGCCCAACAGAACGAGTATAGAATTAGCGGAAGTGATTACGAAGCTAACAAACACTACTTTTTGGGTAAATATTTTAGAGACAATTATAACCGTGCTTTGGCAAATCCGCCTACGGTTTTATCGGGTATCGTAATTACAAAAATTGAGGTTTGGATTACCAACAAAACGGGCAATACTACAGATTCTAGAGATGTATTAGGTTTGCTGGATTTAGGCGAAAACGCACCGTACAACACAGCGCAGATTACAGGTGGTGGCTCCGTTTTACCTTCTGGCTTTACAAACCCAACTTTTCCTGCCCAATCCAACAGTTTATTGGCAAATTTACCTGCCGACGCTCGTCAGACCAATTCAAACAGTGTAATTTCTTACTTTCAAGCAAATGGCGCTGCAGATAACTTTGCAAAGTTATCTTACGCCAGAAAACTAACAGAGCGAGAGTTCAACTTCCAACCACAATTAGGTTATATCTCGTTAAACAACCCACTAAATGCCGATGAGATTTTAGCTGTTTCTTACCGCTATACTTTTAACGGTGTAGAATATCAGGTGGGTGAGTTTTCTACAGATGTGCCTTTTGATCAAGGTACTCCAAAAGTTTTATACGCTAAGTTATTAAAAAATGAAACCATCAAAACCAATTTGCCGACTTGGGATTTGATGATGAAAAATATTTATTCTATTGGTGGATATCAAATCAGCAACCAGAATTTTAAACTTGATATTTTTAGAATAGACGATAAAACGGGTATTGAAATGCCCCTAATTAGAGAAGGTAGTAGAACTGAGTTAAAACAATACATCGCCTTAACAAATTTAGATCAGCTAAATCAACAGAAAGAAAAGAAACCAGATGGTGTTTTCGATTTTGAGTACGAGAATAAACCGTTTGTTAGCGACCAGCAATTGCAGCAGCAAAATGCTTTTTCTAGTTCTAATGTTACCGGAGCTTCATTAGGTACGCTAATAAACAATACCAATAATGGTTATGTCACCATCGATCCACTTAACGGAAGAATTATTTTTCCGTTAATTGAACCTTTCGGTGCAGATTTAGCCAATAAATTTAATTTGCCGGCAGAGCAAGCATTGGCAGACAAATATACTTACCCACAACTTTACGACTCTACAAAGGTGGTGGCGCAGCAGTTGTTCGCCAATAAAAATCTTTACATCATAAAAGGTAATTACCAATCAGAAATTTCATCAGAATTCTCTTTAAACTCTATAAATGTTGCAGAGGGTTCGGTTAAGGTATTTGCAGGTACAATTCCATTAATTGAAGGTTCAGATTATACTGTAGATTACCAAGGTGGTAGAGTTAAAATTATAAATACGGCTTTGTTGAGTTCTGGTCAGCCGATTAGAATTACAACAGAAAACAACGAATTGTTTGGCTTGCAACAGCGATCTTTATTTGGAGCAAGGTTAGATTATAGGGTTAACCCGAAGCTTACTTTGGGTGGTACTTTTATGAATTTGACCGAAAAACCGTTAACCCAAAAGGTTAACTACATGGAAGAACCTATATCTAACACCATCTTTGGTTTTGATGGAACCTATAGTTCTCCATCGAGATTGCTTACCAAATTAGTGGATAAAATACCGGGAATTTCTACTAAAGCTCCATCAAGTATAACATTTGCTGGCGAGTACGCGAAATTAATTCCTGGACACCCAAATGCCATTAATTCTGGTGGTGATAGGGGTGGTTCTAGTTACTTAGATGATTTTGAAGCATCACGTTCTATTATCGATTTAAAAAGTTCGGTTCCTTGGCAAATTGCTGGTACGCCACAACTTTTTCCAGAATCGCAATTAGTAGATAATTTGGCATACGGTTACAATAGAGCAAGACTTGCGTTTTACAATATCGATCCGACTTTTTATACGGGCGGAACTTCTATTTTGCCATCGCGTATTAGAAACACAGAGCTGTCAAATCACTATGTGAGACAAATTATAGAGCAAGAGGTCTTTCCTTTTAAAGAGATAGCAACCGGACAGCCATTAATGTTGCCAACTTTGGATTTAGCCTTTTACCCTAATATTCGTGGGCCTTACAACTACACTCCAACTGGTTTTAATCCTAACGGGCTTTTGAACAATCCGCGTTCTAGGTGGGGAGGTATTACCAGAAGAATTGATGTAAACGATTTTGAAGCAAACAACATCGAGTACATCGAGCTTTGGTTAATGGACCCATTTATGTACAAGCCAACCTCACAAGGTGGAGATTTGTATTTTAACATCGGAAATATTTCTGAGGATATTCTTAAGGATGGTAGAAAGTCATTAGAAAATGGTCTGCCAGCAAACGGAGATCCTTCTAAATATGACGAAACCAATTGGGGAAGGGTTACAAAGCTGCAACCTGTAATTCAAGCTTTTGATAACGACCCAGTTGCCAGACGTGCGCAAGATGTTGGTTTAGATGGTTTGGCAAATGCCGATGAAAAGGCAAAATTTGCAACGTTAATTAATCAAATTAAAGCGCAGCTAAACCCAGATGCAGCATTAGCTTTTGAGAACGATCCATCGTCAGATGATTATTCTTTCTTTAGAGGGAGTAATTTCGACAATGCAAATGCGGGAATTTTAAAGCGATACGAAAGTTATAACGGTACTGAAGGTAACTCAAAAACTTCGCAGCAGTCGCAACAAGAATTAGGTTTAGATAACTCTGCTTCAACCGCTTTGCCAGATGGCGAAGACATTAACAGAGATAACAATATGACGCAGTCTGATGAATACTTTCAATACAAAGTTTCTATCAGACCTGGCGATTTGGATGTGGGTGGCAAGTATGTAACCGATAAAGTTACTTCTGCAGTGCGGTTAGCAAATGGGCAAACCCAAAATGCTACTTGGTACCAAATTCGAATTCCTCTGGCACAGTTCGATCAGAAAGTTGGCGGTATTCAGGATTTTAAATCGATAAGGTTTATAAGAATGTTTATGACCAATTTTGCAGATACAGCTATTTTGAGGTTTGCAAAAATTCAATTAGTAAGAGGAGAATGGAGACAGTACAATGCTAAAAACGAAGCAATCAATGTAATTGCAGATCCATCTATTCAACCTGCATCTGCAGATAATTCTACTATCGAGGTTTCTACTGTTAATATTGAAGAAAACGGTAAGCGTACGCCAATTCCGTATGTAGTGCCTCCGGGGATTATTCGTGAGAGAGATTTTAGCAACTTCCGTGGAGACACTAGGCAAAACGAGCAATCTTTGGCTTTAATTGTTAAAAATCTGAGAGATGGCTACGGAAGAGCAGCCTTTAAAACCGCTATTAACGATTTTAGGTCGTACAAACGTTTAGAAATGTTTGTCCATTTAGAAGCAATGGGCGAGGCAACTTTGCAAGATGGCGATTTACAGGCGTTTATTAGAATTGGTACCGATAACCAAGATAACTATTACGAATACAATCAATCTCTAAAAGTAACCAATCCGGGTACTAGTGATCCCTACGCAATTTGGCCAGACCAGAATAAAATGGATATTGATTTAGAGCTATTCCAGAAAGCAAAAGTAGCCAGAAACCAGGCTAGAACTGGTGCGGGTTTACCATGGCCAATTAATATTCCGTTCACTTACATAGATGGCGGTAATACCATCATTGTAAAAGGCCAACCTGATATGAGTAAGGTTAGGGTTTATATGTTGGGAGTGAAAAATCCATTGCGTAATCCGGCGTTGCCAAATAACGATGACGGTTTTGATAAAAATGCACAAGTTTGGTTTAACGAGTTGCGTTTAACAGAATTTGACGAACGTGGCGGTTGGGCAGCAACAGCAAGAATGAATGCTAAGCTAGCCGATTTTGCGGACGTAAATATTTCCGGTAGTAAATCTACCATCGGATTTGGATCGTTAGAGAAAAAAGTAAGTGAGAGAAATAGATCTGATAACGAGTTTTTTGATGTTTCATCGAGCATAGAATTAGGTAAGTTTTTACCTCAGAAATCAGGTATTAAAATACCAATGTTTGTGAGTTATTCTAAGCAGGTTTTAACGCCGCAGTTTGATCCACGTACACCAGATATCGAACTAAAAAATACTTTGGCAGGTGCATCTAGAGCACAAAAAGATTCTATTTTAAACTTTGCGCAAGATTATACTACGCGTAGCAGTTTAACCTTTACGAATGTACGTAAGGAGAGAATGAACAGCGAAGAAAAGGTTAGGCTTTGGGATATTGAGAACTTTAATGTTTCTTATGCGCAAACCAAATTTTCGCATCGCGATTTTATTAATGAAACAAGCTTGCAACGCAGCTACCGAGCATCATTAGGTTATAATTATGCAGGTACGCCAAAAAATTATCAGCCATTTGATAAGATTATAAAATCGAATTCGCTAAAACTTTTAAAGGATTTCAACTTTACGTTGATGCCAAACGCGATTAATTTTAGAATAGATGTAGACCGTTTTTACTCTGAAAATACTTTGCGTAACAACGATCCAAACAACTTCATCCCAATTAATACTACGTATAATAAAAACTTCTTAGTGTCTAGAATTTATGGTATTGCCTGGGATTTAACCAATTCGTTAAGCTTGGATTTTGATGCAACCAATTATTCGATAATTGACGAGCCAGAGGGTAGAATTGAAGGTTTAAAACGCGATACACTTTGGCAAAATCTAAAAACCCTAGGTCGTACAACAGATTATAACCATAACTTAAATATTAGGTACGCATTACCTATCAATAAAATTCCGGGGATGGATTGGGTTACGGTTGCCACCACTTATGGTACAAACTTTAATTGGCAAACAGAACCCCTTTCTACGTTGAGAGATCCGTCTATTAACTTAGGAAACACCGTGCAAAATTCTAGAACTATTCAGGTTAACCCAACATTAAATCTTACGGGTTTATACAACAAGTTTGGCTTTATCAAGAAAAGTAATAACCCTACAGATTCAGTCAGGAATTTTTCTGATATGCTTATTGGAATAGTTACAAGTATAAAAAATGTAAATGTTGCGTTTACCCAAACTAAGGGCACGTTTTTGCCTGGGTATCTGCCTAGAACAAGATTTTTTGGTATTGACGACGTAACCGGTGCGCCCGGATTAGGTTTTGTTTTCGGTAGTCAAAGAGATATTAGAGACATGGCATTGAACAATGGTTGGTTAACTACAGACGAGCTTCAAAATCAGTTGTACATTAATACGTTACGAGAAGATTTTCAGCTAACCAGCACGATTGAGCCATTTAGAGATTTTAAAATTACGCTAAGTGCATCTAAAAACAGAACACTAAACTATTCTACCAATTATAGGTACGACAATAGCACCAGTAGCTTCAGGAACCTTAGCCCTACTACTACAGGAGATTATAGCGTTAGTATAATCTCTTTGGGTACAGCATTTAAAGACAAAAATGGAAGTACGGTTTCTAGTTTGTTTAATCAGTTTATGTCTAATAGACAAGTTATTTCGGCAAGATTGGGAGGTTTAAATCCAAATTCTTCAGGTAGTAACGGAGGTTTTGCCGACGGTTACGATAAGAGTTCGCAAGATGTGGTAATCTCATCTTTTATTGCGGCCTATACAGGTAAAGATGCGGGATCGACCAGCTTAAACAGCTTACCAAAAATACCGCTTCCAAACTGGCGGTTAACCTATGGCGGGCTTTCTAAAATTCCATTTATCGCAGAGCGATTCTCAGAAATTGGTCTTCGTCATGGTTATCGTTCTACCTACAGTGTAAACGGTTTTAACAGCTTAATTAAATACCAAGAGAATGACGGTTACGTAAGTAGTAGAGATGTAAGCTTAAACTTCTTGCCACTTTACCAATTTGCGCAAGTAACCATCTCTGAGCAGTTTGCGCCATTAATCGGTATTGACACGAGGTTGAAAAATAACTTAACGGCTAATTTCGAGGTTAATAAAACCAGAATTATGGCTCTAAGTTTAGCTAATAGTCAATTAGCACAACTATCAGAAAACAATTTGGTTTTTGGATTGGGCTATAGAACAACAAAATTCAGGTTCCCATTTGGTTGGTTTAGTCAACTAAAAATGGATAACAATATGGACTTTAAATTAGATGTATCAGTAAGAGACAATAAAACGGTTATTTACAGGGCAGATGTTACAGAGGCCGAAGTATCATCTGGAGCTAAAAATATTGGTTTAAGACCGAGCGTAGATTATGTGGTTAACCAACGTTTTAATGTTAAACTTTTTTACGATTCTAACATTACTAAACCTTATACATCACAATCTTTTAATACCTCTTTTAGCAATTTTGGATTTAGTTTAAGGGTTACCTTAAATTAGCAATTGTTATAAAGCGGTTTAATAATTACCTTTGGTGCAACAACGCCTGTAAGGCTTTTCAAACAAAACAGATTTAAAAGAAATAAAATGAATTTTCCATCAGAATTAAAGTACACCAAAGACCACGAGTGGGTGAGAATAGAAGGTAACGAAGCATTTATTGGCATCACAGATTTTGCACAACGTGAGTTAGGAGATATTGTTTATATCGACATTAACAGCGTTGGTTCTGAAGTGGCTGCAGAAGAAGTTTTCGGGACTGTAGAAGCTGTTAAAACTGTTTCTGATCTTTTTATGCCACTTACAGCTACATTGGTAGAGGTAAATGCTGCTTTAAACGATAACCCAGAATTAGTAAACGCTGATCCTTATGGTGACGGTTGGATGGTTAAAGTAGTTTTAACTAATCCAGCAGATTTCGACGGGCTGTTAAGTGCTGATGACTATAAAGCTTTAGTAGGCGCTTAATAATGAATATTTCCAAAGGATTAAAGTATCAGTATTGGGCTATATTTTGGGCTGTCGTTACTTTAATCCTTTGTAATATAAGGTTGCCCGAGGGCGATGGTAGCGAAGGTTTTTTCTTTAAAGGCTTCGATAAAATGGCACATTTGGGTTTTTTTTATGTGCTAACCATCTTATTGTTCTACGGAAAAATAAAATATCAACATAATTACACCTTTCGCTCGCTAACCATTTTAAAAGTTTTATTGATATCAGCTGTGCTTGGTGGCGGTATTGAACTTTTGCAATGGAAAGTTTTCACTTATCGCTCTGCAGAATGGTGGGATTTTGCTAGTGATATGATTGGCGCACTAATGGGTGTTTTTAGTTATGTTTTGCTACATCTTTCACACTATCGTGAAGAAAATATTGATAAGGTTTAATTCGATTTTTATTTTTTTTGAAATATTTATTTCTGCGACGTAACCCTGCGTATCAATCCAAATGTTGCTTTAAAACAATTTTAACAGCAAAATAACTAACTTTTTTTTCGCTCATCATCCCCTCTGTAACGGTAAAGTTAGTTGTATTTAAAATGTTACCCTTTTTTTAACACCCATCAACAAACTTTCGGGCTTTATTGTAGTCTGATAGATGAATTACAACAAATTATAACAAATAAATGAATTCTTTTTTACAAAAATCAGTACTTGTAATATTATTATTTGTAGGCTTACAAGCTAGCGCACAAACTAGTGGAACAGCAACAGGTAAAGTAGTAAATAGTAAAGATAAAACTCCAATCGACTATGCGTCTATTGGTATCAAAAGAGTTAGCGACTCGACCTCTGTTGGAGGAACAAATACAGCTGCAAACGGTACCTTTTCAATTAGTGGATTAGCCGTTGGTAAATACAAATTATACGTAGTTTTCTTAGGATTAAAAACCATTACCAAGGACTTCGAATTAACGGCAGCCAATCCCGGTATAAACTTCGGTACTTTAAGCATGGAAGACTCTGGAATTACACTTTCTGGCGTAGAGATTAAAGGCGAAACCCCTCCAGTGGTGGTTAAAAAAGATACTTTGGAAATTAATGCATCAACTTTAAAGGTTAAAGAAAACGCTGTAGTTGAAGATTTACTAAAGAAAGTTCCGGGAGTTGAAGTTTCTAAGGACGGTACAATTACTACACAAGGTGAAACCATTAAAAGAGTAAGGGTAGATGGTAAGGACTTTATGGGTAACGATCCACTATTAGCTACCAAAAACTTACCAGCTGATATGGTTGATAAAATTCAGATTATTGATGATATGTCTGAGCAGTCAAAATTCTCTGGCGTAGATGATGGAAATAGAGAGAAAATCTTAAACATCGTAACTAAAAACGGTGTAAAAAATAAAGGCTTTATAGGTAATAATACCGTAGGTTATGGTACTGATGATAGATATGATGTAAACTTGAACATTAACCGTTTTAACGAAAAACAACAAATATCTCTAATTGGTCAATTTAATAACGTTAACAAACAAAACTTCGGTGGTGGTATTGGTGGTGGTAACCGCGGACAGATGTTTGGCGGTGGTGGCGGTGGCCAGCAACAAGCCGGTATTACAACAACAAACGCAGCAGGTATTAACTTTGGCGATACTTACGATGACGGAACGCAGTTTACAGGAAGTTATTTCTTTAACAAAACTTCTTTGTTCTCTACCAGCAATAGTTTAACACAAAACTTTTTAGGTAATAATACTTCAACTAACCAAAGAGATTTAAATAGCACTACCGATCGTTTAAATCACCGTTTAAACTTTATGGTTGATACAAAGTTAGATTCGACAACCTCAATCCGTATCCAGCCTAATATTTCTTACACAAATAACTCTGGTTATAGTACAGAAAACTATAATAGAGTATCGCTAATAGGAAACTCGGTAGGTCAGCAAATTTCCGATACTAAATCAACATCACCATCAGTTAACAACAGCATCTTAATTAGAAAGAAATTTTTACGTAGAGGTCGTACTTTGTCGTTAAATGTTAATACAAACATAAACGATAATGATGCCTCTAATTTAAATAATAATCCAGAAACTGTTACTGCTCCGGGTGGAGGTGTAACTCAAAGTTTAATTAACAACTTAATTGATAATAATTCTAACTCGCTAAGTAATACAGCACGTTTAGTATTTACCGAGCCTTTATCTAAAACCTTAAGTTTAGAGTTAAACTACCAGAACGGTTTTATTAAAGATGATAGACATAGAATAGTTTACAATTTCAATCCAATAACACAACAATATGATATTAGGGATTTAGATTATACCAACGAATTCGAAAATCAGACTTTAACTAACTCTGTTGGGTTTAGCTTTAATAAAAACGAGAAAAAATATAACTGGAACATTGGTGTTGGTGTACAACGCACCAATCGTGAAAACGATAACTTAACAACTGGTGTGTTATTTACACAAAACTTTACAAACATTACGCCTTCTGCACAATTCAGGTATAACTTTAGTAACCAGAAGCGTTTGAATATTAGATACGACGGTCGTACAAATCAACCTAGCATCGATCAAATTCAACCGGTTAGAGATAACTCAAACACGCAAACGGTTCCTTTTGGTAATCCTAATTTGAAACCGTCATTTTCAAACAGCTTAAGAATTTTCTATAACAATTTCGATTTTGCTAGTTACCGTACTTTGTTCTTGGGTGCTTTTATTAACCAAACTTTTAATGCTTTTGGTAACTCTCAATTCTTAATCACAGATCCTACAGATGTAGATAACTATGGTAAAATAGCTAATGGTTACACTAACGTAGATGGTAATTACGATGCTACGGTTTTCGGAAATTTGGGCTTGCCAATTATTAAAGGAAACAAATTAAACTTCCAAATAGACGGAAGATTAAGTGCAAGTAAGTCTACCAACTTCACAAGTAATTTAGAAAATATTACTAAAAATTTCACCATCCAAAATGGTTACAAATTGGTTTCTAATTTAGATAAATTAGACATGATTGCAGGTATATCTGGTAACTGGACTCATGGTAACTATACCATAGGTGAAGAAACAAATTTCTACACATTATCTCCAAATATCGATATCAGTTATCTATTCCCAGGAAATATACGTTTGCAAACAGACGTAACTTACAACCAAGTTACGGGTAGAGGAGCAGCGTTTAACACAAAATATACATTGGTAAACGCGTACATGAGTCGTCAGTTTTTCAAAAACAGAACAACGTTTAAAATTTCTGTAAACGATTTATTCAATGAGAACACTGGCGTTTTGCGTACAGCAACAAACAATGCTATCGTAGATCAGAACTTTAACGTGCTTAAGCGTTATTTCATGTTCTCATTTACCTATTCATTAAGCAACATTGCAGGTATGAATACACAAGGACAAGGTGGCGGACCAGGTGGTGGCATGAGAATGGGCAGACCAGGTGGTATGTAATCTTATCTGATTTTTATATATAAAGCGTCCCGATTTTTCGGGGCGCTTTATTGTTTTTAGCCTATTTCTGAACACTAAGCAAACGCCTTCTATTTGGATTTGTTATAAATAAAGGGTAAATTGCGACCATATATTTTATGAAACTTTCGCAATTAAATCCAGGACAAAAAGGAACAATTGTATCTTTTACAGATGCAGAAATGTCGGTTAAGCTGATGGAAATGGGTTGCCTGCCTGGCGAAGTTGTAGAAGTTGAACGCCTTGCGCCACTCGGCGATCCAATGGCTATCCGCGTTGCGGGATATCAACTTTGCCTTCGTAAAAGCGAAGCTTCTGTTATCATAATTCAATCATAAATTGGCGGATATTAAAGTTGCATTAGTTGGTAATCCGAATACCGGAAAATCTACCGTTTTTAATCTACTAACCGGATTAAATCAGAAAATAGGAAACTTTCCCGGCATTACTGTCGATAAAAAAACAGGTTTCTGTAAACTGCCAGATAATCGCACTGCTGAAATTGTAGATTTACCTGGAACTTATAGTCTTTACCCAAAAAGTAAGGATGAAAGTATCGTTTTTCAGGTGTTAGCTGATAGAAATAACAATAGCCATCCTGATTTAATCGTGGTAATTGCCGACGCTACAAATCTTCGTCGCAACCTATTGCTTTATGCACAAGTAGCAGATTTAGGGTTGCCAACACTGCTGGTACTTAACATGGCCGACATGGCTAAGAAGGAAGGCATAGCTGTTGACGTTGATAAACTTGCCAATCGCCTAGGAATACAGGTGGTGCAAATGGCGGCAAGGAATAATGAAGGTGTAGAACTGCTTAAAGATGCAATTGCAAATTCGACCAGAATAAGTACGCAAAATTACAGTATCAACGTTAATGCTTTTGCGCCAGAGGCGATAAATGCAATTAAACAGAAACTAAATACTGCGAACGATTATTATGCTTTGCAGGTCTTGCATCAGCATGAACATTTAGCGAATTTTACTACCAAAGAACAAAGTGAAATCGAAGAAATTGAGCGCAAGTTTAATTTTGATTCTTCAAAATTACAAGGTGAAGAGACGGTTGCTAGGTACAGACACTTGGGTACAATTTTAGATGGTGTAGTTACAGATACAGGAGCAGCTAAAAAGTTTGCCAATACTGACAAGCTTGATTCGATATTAACCCATAAGGTTTGGGGATTTGCAATCTTCCTATTATTGTTGTTCATCATATTTAATGCAATTTTCGCTTGGGCATCTTACCCAATGGATTTAATCGATGCCGGCTTCGGTTCGCTTACCGAAATGGGTCATGAGTATTTACCAGCCGGAATGTTAACTGATTTGTTTCTTGATGGCGTTGTTGCGGGTTTGGGTGGCATTGTAATTTTCATCCCTCAAATTGCGATACTATTTGCCTTTATTTCTATTCTAGAAGATACTGGATATATGGCTAGGGTTACTTTTATGATGGATAAAGTGATGAGCAAAGTAGGTTTAAATGGTAAGTCTGTGGTGCCTATGATTGGTGGTTTGGCCTGTGCAGTTCCCTCTATTATGGCCGCAAGAAATATAGAAAGCTGGAAAGATAGGATGATAACCATTATGGTTACGCCATTGGTTAGTTGCTCGGCTCGTTTGCCCGTTTATATTCTAATTATCTCTTTAATTATACCAGAAGGAACCATTTTTGGAATTTTTAATACGCAGGGTTTGGCTTTGATGGCCATGTACTTGGTGGGCATGGTTGGTGCGGTTTTGGTAGCTTGGATAATGAAGTTTTTAATCAAAGCTAAGGAACGCTCGTACTTTATTATGGAGTTGCCTGTTTACCGAATGCCGAGATGGAATAATGTTTTTTTTACCGTTGTAGAAAAATCTAAAACCTTCGTTTTCGAGGCCGGTAAGGTAATTATTGCTATTTCTATCATTTTATGGGTAATGGCATCTTTCGGTCCCGGGGATAGGTTTGAAAACATCGAGAATAAATATGCTGCAGCATTGGCTGATACTACAAAGAATACCCAGCATATCGAAAGTTTAATTAGCAGCGAAAAACTAGAAAATTCTTATGTCGGTATTTTAGGGCATTGGATAGAACCATCAATAAGACCGTTAGGTTATGATTGGAAAATAGGCATTGCCTTAATTACTTCGTTTGCCGCCAGAGAAGCATTTGTAGGAACTATGGCTACCATTTACAGCGTAGATGGTGGAGATGAAGACACGGATACCATTAGAGAGCGTATGTTAAGCTCGATTAATAGCAGAACAGGTTTGCCCGTTTATACTTTTGCCACAGGTATTTCTTTAATGCTTTTTTACGCCTTCGCGATGCAGTGCATGAGCACGGTTGCCATCGTTTACAGAGAAACAAAATCTTGGAAGTGGCCAATTATACAGTTGGTTTACATGACCGCGATGGCTTATTTTGCCGCATTAATTGCTTATCAATTGTTGAAATAACTTAGGTTTCTTTAATAGCCTGTTTGCAAAGCTTTTCTATTTAAAGAGGTAATTGAAGAATAGGTCTTGTCTTGTTTCTGTTAAATCGAGGAACTGTGGTTACGCCTTGGAAGACGAGTTTGTTAAAAAAATGGTTAATTTTACAGCGTGAATAAAGTTGATGTTTTAGCGCAATACATGCCTGCAGATGCTGCTCCAATTATTTCTAAATGGATCGATTACTTTCAATGCGAATTTAAAATCTCTAAGGGTAGGACAACTAAACTCGGCGATTACAGACATCCGTTTAAAGATAAGGGGCATAAAATATCCGTTAATAACAACCTCAATCCTTTTGCTTTTTTAGTTACAACTGTACATGAGTTTGCACATTTGCTTACTTGGAATGATCATAAAAATAAGGTGAAACCTCATGGTGCAGAATGGAAGCACAATTTCAAAAGGATGATGAATCCTTTCTTCGATTTAAATGTATTCCCGTCAGATATTCATCAGACTATTATTACTTACCTTAATAATCCATCGGCATCAAGCTGTACAGATTTAAGCCTTGCTAGAGCATTAAAAAAGTATGATCCTGTAATCAATACAATCCGTGTAGAAGAGTTGCCACACGATACGGTTTTTACGCTAAAAGATGGCAGGAGATTTAAAAAAGGAGAAAGAATGCGTAAACGCTATCGTTGTCTGTGTTTAGATAATGGAAACGTTTATCTGTTTAACCCACTTGCCGAAGTATTTTTAGCAACTGGTACGTAAATAGCTTCTTGATCTTTAACTACCCAATCTATATCAAGTTTCTGATTTTTAAATTGGATAGGATTATTTAGCAAGCTATCAATAAAGCCATCCTTTTCGTTTACTAAAATACTTGCGCTGTAACCATTCTGCATTTTACTTTTTAGTACGATGTATCTAGAATCCGGATAAGTTGTAATGTTTTCAAACACCATATCAAATTTATCAGTCCCCGCTAAAACATCATTTAAAGAGGCTATGTTGTCCAAAATAGATTTATCGCTTTTTGGATTTTTACTCAATGGAATGTCAATAAAGGGCAACGATTTAATTTCGCCTCCGGCAGATGCGGTTCTGCTATCTGTTTTAAAAATTGTGTTGCTACGCAAAAACGTTCGTGAATCTTTAAAAACGTTTCCATCGTCGGCGGCTAACATTGTACTGTTGCTTTGCAATACTAAGCTGTCATTTCTTAAATAATATTTTTTCAGGTTACTGTTTATTCCACCATTGTTGGCATGCTCTACTAAAAGTACTGTCCGGTTGTTATCACTATAGCTTTCTACGTAGAACGATAAATCGCCAAGCATATAGACGAGGCTAGTTCTTTTGCTAAGAGTAGGTAATATTTTGTCGATAGAATCTGCATAGCCGACGATGGTTTTTGCATTTAAGTCGGTTGCAAATTCATCACCTAAGCCAGCCTGCGGGTGATCGGATTTTATTTTGTTACAGCCCAGAATTGTACTAAATAGGCAAGCAACAGCTAAAAAATATACAGTTTTCATAATCCCAAATAAGTAAGATGCCTTATTTAGTAAGTGGCTATTATCGTGCCAATAGGAGGCTGTGGTAATTTAGTAAGCTAATAATTTTTCAATTGTTTCTCCTAATCTAGATTTTGCTAAGAAGCTATCCTCCAATATTTTGCTCATTGGTATTGCGGTATCTAAACTTGCGCAACGCATTACCGGCGCATCTAAATACTTAAAACAATGCTCTGCAATGTGTGCACTTAGCTCCGCCCCAAAGCCAGAGCTTAAGGTGTCTTCGTGTAAAATAAGCACCCGTCCAGTTGCTTTAACCGTTTTTTCAACTGTTTCCTTGTCCCAAGGTTGCAAACTAACCAAATCTACTAAAGTAGCGCTGATAGTTGGGTTTTCTTTTAAGTATGCCAACGCCCAATGTACGCCTAAACCATAGGTGATTATAGTTAACTGATTGCCTTGCTTTAATACATTTGCTTTGCCAATCTCTACAGTATAATAACCATCTGGTACCATGCCCGTTAAACTACGGTACAAGTACTTATGTTCGAAATAAATTACCGGGTTTGGATCCTCTACTGCCGCTATTAACAAGCCCTTTGCATCGTAAGGAAATGCCGGATAAACAACTTTTAAACCAGGAGTTTTGGTAAACCAAGCCTCGTTACTTTGAGAGTGGAAAGGTCCAGCACCTGTTCCGGCACCAGTTGGCATGCGCACCACCACATCGGCCTTTTCGCCCCAACGGTAATGAGTTTTTGCCAGGTTATTTACAATTTGGTTAAATCCGCAGGTTACAAAATCGGCAAATTGCATTTCTACAATTGCTTTTGCGCCATTAATTGATAAGCCTAAACCTGTACCAACAATTGCCGACTCGCAAATAGGCGTGTTCCTAACCCTAGCTTTGCCAAAAGCTGAAACAAAGCCATCGGTTATTTTAAAAGCGCCGCCGTATTCTGCTACATCCTGCCCCATAATTACTAGCTCTGGGTAACGTTGCATAGCCTGTTTTAAGCCATGGCTAATCGCATCTAGATACCGCATTTCCTTCTCTTCGCCGGTTGGCGAAACTACATTTTGTTGATAGGGAAAATACATGTCTTCTTGCTCGACAGTTGGGTTGGCTATAGGTTCGGTTTCTGCAAAAGCTTCTTCAACTTCGTTTTCTATATCACGCTTAAAACCAATTTTTATAGATGCTATTAAATCTTCGTTCAAAACTCCCTGTGTTAAAAGGAAATTTTCAAAATTCTTTACCGGATCTTTTTTGCCCCATTCATCAAAAAGCGCTTGCGGAACATATTTAGTTCCTGATGCTTCTTCGTGCCCACGCATCCTAAATGTTAAACATTCTACTAAAACAGGTCTAGGATTTTCTCTTATGCTTTCTGCTATTTCAGTTATCTTATCATAAACTTCCAGGATATTATTCCCATCAATCTTGAAACCTTCCATCCCATAACCGATAGCTTTATCAACTAGGTTTTCACATTTAAATTGTTCGTTCTTTGGTGTAGATAAGCCATATCCATTATTTTCGATGATGAAAATTACGGGTAAATCCCAAACTGCAGCTACGTTTAAGGCTTCATGAAAATCACCTTCGCTGGTAGCACCTTCGCCAGTAAAAACAAGTGTGGCTTTTTTTCTGTCGGCAATTAAATCTGCTAAGGCAATTCCATCGGCTAAAGCCAATTGTGGGCCCAAATGAGAGATCATGCCTACTATTTTATAGTCTTGTGTTCCGAAGTGGAAGGAGCGGTCTCGGCCTTTTGTAAAACCAGATATTTTGCCCTGCCATTGCGCCATTAATTTTTTTAGCGGGATGTTTCTACTTGTAAAAACGCCTAAATTGCGGTGCATTGGTAAAATGTATTCATCGCTCTGCATAGCTAAGGTGGTACCAACAGCTATCGCTTCTTGCCCAATACCAGAAAACCATTTGCCAATTCGACCTTGACGTAAAAGAATAAGCATTTTCTCCTCCACCATACGTGGGTAAAGTAGTGTTTTATAAAGCGCTAAAAGTTTAGCGTCATCCTTATCTTTTCTATCGAACTGCATATTTGGTTGGTATTTATAAAACGCTTAGAATCTAGCTCCTAAATTCTAAGTTACAATTTGATTTCGAAATCTAAACTCCAGATTTAAGACTCTGGATTTTTCTTTGCGTCTTCCCATTGTTTAGCGAAAGATTTTTGAGCTACTTCTGGCATCTCTCTGTATTTACCCCAGCTTTTTTTGAAAAATGTTTTTAGGAAGAAATTTTTCATTTTGCCACCTAACATGTCCATTAGCTTACGATTTTTCATGCCTTTTTTCCAGATATTCCAACCAATTTCTTCGGTTTTAGTGTTTTCATGCTGGCTGGCTGCATCTCTTCTGTTAAGCAACAACATTTTATGGATATCAATTTTAACTGGGCAAACTTCAGAACATTTTCCGCACAAGCTAGAGGCATAGCTAAGATGCTTAAACTCTTTCATCCCTTTAAAATGGGGCGTAATAATAGAGCCAATTGGTCCACTGTAAGTGGTATCATAAGTATGGCCACCAATATTTTTATAAACCGGACAAGCATTTAAGCATGCACCGCAACGTATGCAATACAAAGCTTGACGTTGTTCTTTTTGCGCCAAAAGATTAGTTCTGCCATTATCTAAAAGCACCACATACATTTCTTCAGGTCCGTCGGTTTCATTTGCCTGGCGAGGACCACTTAACAAAGTATTGTAAACCGTTAAATTTTGCCCAGTTCCATGGCTGGCAAGTAAGGGCCAAAATAAGTCTAAATCTGCGATAGATGGAATTACCTTTTCTATGCCAACAATGGCAATATGTATTTTAGGAAATGTTGTACATAAGCGAGCATTTCCTTCGTTTTCCGTTAGTGCTACGCTACCAGTATCGGCCACTAAAAAATTGCCTCCAGAGATACCAATATCTGCTGTCAGATATTTTTCTCTTAATAATTCTCTCGCTTTTTGTGTAAGTTGTTCAGGCGTGGCATCAACAGGGGTGCCAAATTTATCGTGAAATAATTGTGCAATTTCTACCTTGCTTAAGTGCATGGCTGGTGTAACAATATGATAAGGCTTTTGCCCCAAAAGCTGTACAATGTATTCACCTAAATCACTTTCTAACGATTCTATTTCATTCTTTTCCAGAAACTCATTTAAATGAATTTCTTCGGTAGTCATGGATTTAGATTTTATAACCGTTTTTCCGCCACTTCTTTTAATGATATTTAGGATTTCGCGTTGCGCTTCTTCAACGTCATTTGCCCAGATAACCTTGCCACCACGTTTTTGGAAATTAGATTCAAATTCTGGTAAGAATTTATCTAAATTTTCCATCACACGCCATTTGGTAACATGTGCCTTCTTTTTAGACTGCTCCAAATTTTCGAATTTAGACAAACCCCTTTCTACAGCAGCATTATATTTTCCAATATTATGATTGATGGTATTACGATGAGGGATGTCAAAAGCTTTTTCATCGGCTTTTGTTATAAATTCTTCGGCAGTATTGATCATCTTCAAAGATAAAAAGATTTAAGCTAACGTATAAGCTACAAACGCTAAATACAGTGCCGTTAATGCATAGATTCTAAAAAAGTTTTAAACAAAAAAGCCGATGGCGGTTAACCATCGGCTTTTTATATCATTATAAACTATTATTTAGTTTTTGGCGTACCGTCTTCGTTTTTATTAACAACTGGACGATTTGCACCATTAGCTAATTCCCAAGCAGTGAAATAAACTAATTGAGATCTTTTTGCCAACATTGGGAAATCGATTTTGCTAACCTCATCTCCAGGTTGGTGGTAATCTTTGTGCGTACCGTTAAAGTAGAAAATTACCGGAATACCGAACTTAGCAAAGTTGTAGTGATCTGAACGATAGTAGAAACGGTTTGGATCTGTACGGTTGTTATATTTTTCGTCCATAACAATATTTACATAATCTGCATTTGCTTTTTTGCTAACATTATCTAAATCATCGCTCAACATATTAGAACCAATGATGTAAACGAAGTTATTGTCGCCTGGGCGAGCATCGTCACCACGACCAATCATATCGATATTTAAGTTTGCAATAGTGTTAGCGATAGGGAATACAGGGTATTCTGAATACCACTCAGAACCTAATAAACCTTTTTCCTCGCCACATACTGTCATAAATAAAATACTGCGTTTAGGGCCATGACCAGCTTTTTTAGCTTTAGCAAAAGCCTCAGCCAATAATAAAACGCCAGTAGTTCCAGAACCATCATCATCAGCACCGTTGTTAACTTTATCAACAGCATTTGGATCTTTAACTAAACCAATGTGGTCATAGTGGCCAGTAACCACCAATACTTCATTTTTTAATTTCGGATCAGAACCTTCCAAGAAACCTAAAACGTTTTCTGCTCTTAAAACAGTTTCTTTAATGCTTGCTGCAAAAGTAACCGGAGTATTGATTACAACAGTTGCAGGTTTAACACTTTCTGTGATCGCTTTTTTAGCAGCATCTACAGTTGTATTAGCACCAGATAGAATTTGATTTGCTACCGCAGTACCAATTGTAACAACTGGAATAGGAGCTACAGTAGGCGTTGCATTTTTCTTTTTATCGTATTTTAAACCTTCAGAACCGCCACTTAAGTAAGCTTTCATTTGAGGGTTTAAATTGTCTACACCAGGATTGATAACCAATACACCAGCGGCTTTTTTCTCTGTTAAATATTTGATTTTGTTTTGTAAGCTACCAACACTACTTGGTGCTCTTCTGCCACCTTGTGCAGGTGCTTCTGCAGGTTTTGCAGTTGGATCTCCGCTAGAGAAAACCATAACAACTTTACCAGCAACATCCTGGCCAGCATATTCATCAAAACCATCTTTGCTAATACCAAAACCGGCAAAAATAACAGCGTTAGCTTTAACGTCGAAACCAGCATCGCCTACAGCGTTAGGCATTATATAAAAATCTTTAAGATTCTCTTTTGCTTGTCCGTTTACAGTTAAAGTAGTTTTATCTAGTTTTTTTGTAGAAAAGCCAACGTTTTGAAAATATGGATCTTTACCGCCTTTAACTGGACCGGTTAAGCCGAAACTTTTAAACTGTTTTTTGATATAATCGGCAGCCATCCAAGCGCCTTTAGTGCCAGTCTCTCTGCCTTCGTATTCATCAGATGCAAGGATAGAAAGGTGGTCATAGCCTCTATCTTTATTGATAGTTTGACTATACTTGATAGCGTTTTTGTCTTGCGCTACCGCACTGAAAGTTAGCATTACTGCTAAACCAGTGTATAGAAATTGTTTTTTCATCAGATTTATTTGTTTAAGTATTGGTAATGCTGTTGCCAACCTTACCTTGTTAGGTGTTTTTTTATTAGCAAGAAATTTTGTCAACCCTTGTTCCGTGTCTTCCACCTTCAAACGCTGTGGTTAAAAAAGTAGTTGTCATTTCCTTTGCATTTTCTTCGCTTACAAACCTAGCCGGGATGCACAAAATGTTTGCATTGTTGTGTTGCCTAGCCAAAGCAGCAATATCATTTTGCCAACAAATGGCGGCTCTAATACCTTGATGTTTATTAGCAGTTATTGCAACGCCGTTAGCACTACCACAAACTAAAATACCAAAATCGAACAAGCCATTTTCAACAGCCTCGGCAACAGGGTGAGCAAAATCTGGATAATCTACCGAATCGTTACTGTAAGTGCCAAAATCCTTAACCTCGTAATTAGCTAAAAATTCTTTTACCAATTCTTTATAATCGAATCCGGCATGATCAGAGCCAATGGCAATTTTAAGTTTGTTTTCTGTAGGCATTTTCAAATTTAGATAGAATTATAAATATAAAGCGTAAATTTTTTGTTGCTCGTTATTTAACAATTACTAGTCCTTCTTCCTTTAATCTTTTCTTTTGGATGTTTGCCGAAATCATGATACTTAATTCATAAAGTAAGAATAATGGTAGAGCAACAATCATCATGGTATAAGGATCTGCAGTTGGGGTTACAATTGCAGCAACTACTAAAATTAATACGGTTGCATACCTTCTGCTAGACCTCATAAACTGCGGTGTCATTACACCAAGTTTAGAGAGGATGAATATTACTACAGGTAACTGAAAAATAAGGCCAGTTCCTAAGGTTAGGGTTAAGATTGTAGATAGGTAAGAATCAATTGTAATCGTGTTTGCGATGCTTTCATCAACCGTAAAGTTTAATAAAAAGTTGATAGAAAATGGGGCGATAATATAGTAGCCAAAAGCTACACCTAAGAAAAATAGTACTGAAGCAAAAAATACGAATCCACTTGCAGATTTTCTTTCGTTATCTAGTAAAGCAGGTTTAATAAACAACCAAATTTCAAATAGGAGGTAAGGTACGCCTAATATGATACCAGCCATGATACATGAGTTCATTTGCAAGGTAAACTGACCAGACATCTCTGTGTTAATTAGCTTTGCATCTATTTTTGTAATACAAAACTCTTTACCAATTGCCGGAAACATGTCTACCAATTTGCAACCCATTCTGTAGGTCCAGAAGCCGGGTGTTTTTGGACCCATAATAATTTTACCCCAGATAAAATCGGTAAAATAAAATGCACCACAAATAAAAACAGTTACTACGGCTAAAGTTCTAAGCAAGTGTTTTCTAAGAACATCGATATGATCGAAGAAAGACATTTCTGCCTCTAGATTTTTTCCTTTTTTCTTAATCGAATCTATCAGATCCTTTGCTTTGTTATCGCTCATTGAAATAATTAGTAAACAAAAATACCATTCTATTTGATATAGAATGGTATTTACGGTTAAAATCTAATAAAAGATTATATTATTCTGAAAATTCAAAAGTTTCCATGAATTTGGTAGTAAAGTTGCCCGCTCTAAAGTTTGGATCTTTCATCAATTTCAAGTGGAAAGGAATAGTTGTTTTTACACCTTCAATTACAAATTCGCTTAACGCACGTTCCATGGTACAAATTGCTTCTTCGCGAGTTTGAGCTACGCAAATTAGCTTTGCAATCATCGAATCGTAATTCGAAGGAATTTGATAGCCTGCATAAACGTGTGTATCTACACGCACACCATGGCCGCCTGGAGAATGAAAATTAGTAATTTTTCCTGGCGAAGGCCTAAAGTTGTTGAAAGGATCTTCTGCGTTAATACGGCACTCAATCGCGTGCATATTTGGCACATAGTTATTTCCAGAAATAGGAATGCCTGCAGCTACCTTAATTTGTTCTTTAATTAAATCGAAGTTAATTACCTCTTCAGTTACCGGATGTTCTACTTGGATACGTGTATTCATCTCCATAAAGTAGAAGTTACGGTGTTTGTCAACCAAAAACTCAACTGTTCCTGCGCCTTCGTAATTAACAGCCAAAGCACCTTTAATTGCCGCTTCACCCATTTTCTCACGCAGTTCAGGTGTCATAAAAGGAGAAGGAGCTTCTTCTACCAATTTCTGGTGGCGACGTTGGATTGAACAATCTCTTTCAGATAAATGGCAAGCTTTTCCAAATTGATCTCCAATAATCTGGATTTCAATGTGGCGAGGATCTTCGATATATTTTTCTAAATATAAACCATCGTTACCAAAAGCAGCGCCAGATTCCTGACGAGCACTGTCCCAAGCATTTTCAAAGTCTTCGTCTTTCCAAACAATACGCATGCCACGGCCACCACCGCCTGCGGTAGCTTTTAAAATTACCGGATAGCCCATTTCCTTAGCTATCTCAATACCTTCTTTAACGCTGGTTAACAAACCATCAGAACCTGGTATAGTTGGCACACCAGCAATTTTCATGGTTTCCTTAGCCGAAGCTTTGTCGCCCATGCCGTTAATTTGTTCTGGCGTAGCGCCAATAAACTTAATTCCATAATCACGGCACACCGAAGAAAATTTAGCATTTTCTGATAAGAAACCGTAACCTGGATGTATCGCATCAGCATTGGTTAACTCTGCTGCCGAGATAATATTTGGAATACTTAAATAGGAATCTTTGCTTGGAGGTGGGCCAATACAAACAGCCTCATCGGCAAAACGTACATGCAAACTCTCCCTATCTGCGGTAGAATATACAGCAACCGTTTTTATGCCCATTTCTTTACAGGTACGTATAATACGCAAAGCGATTTCGCCCCTGTTGGCAATTAATATTTTTTTAAACATAATTCTTTTAAAATTAGCTAATTAGCCAATTGATAAATAGCTAATTAAATAGGTTCTACTAAAAATAACGGTTGATCGTACTCTATTGGAGATGCGTTATCTACCAATACCTTAACGATACGGCCAGAAACTTCACTCTCAATTTCATTGAAAAGTTTCATCGCCTCAACAATACAAATTACTTTGCCAACACCAATTTCATCACCTACGTTTACAAACGAAGGCTTGTCTGGGCTAGCAGAGCGGTAGAACGTACCAATCATCGGAGATTTGATCGTAATATATTTAGAATTATCTTCTGCTGGTGTACTAGGAGCTGGTGCAGCTGCGGCTTGCGCTACAGGAGCGGCAACTGGAGCAACAGGTTGTGGTGCAAGTGCCTGAGGTAAAGCTGCATTTACGTAAACCGGCTCTTGGTTAGTTTTAATTGTAATTTTGAAGTTTTCTTGCTCAATAGCAACTTCATTTACGCCCGACCGAGAAACAAATTTAATCAGTTCCTGAATTTGTTTAATATCCATTCTTTAGTTGTTATGTTAAAAAAATTGGTGTATGGTTTGTTTAACTAAGTTATTGTTTTTTTGTTTGGTATTTTGCTGTTTAGTTTTTCGGTTTTTTAGCTTTTGATTATTTCCAAACAACTAAAAAACAAATTAACCAGGCAACCGCTAGCTATTATAAGCCCACTTAAGGTACACAGAACCCCAAGTAAAGCCTCCGCCAAATGCGGCTAAAATTATGTTATCGCCTTTTTTTAATTTGCTTTCCCATTCCCATAAACATAATGGAATAGTTCCGTTGGTTGTGTTGCCGTAACGCTCGATATTAATCATTACTTTATCAGAATCTACACCCATTCTAGAAGCAGTTGCATCTATAATACGTTTGTTTGCTTGGTGTGGTACTAACCATGCAACATCATCAGAAGTTAAGCTATTGCGCTCCATAATTTCTGCAGCCACATCAGCCATGTTTGTTACTGCAAATTTAAATACGGTTGGACCCTCTTGATGTGCAAAATGTTCGTTAGCATCAATAGTTTCGTGTGTTGCTGGTTTAACAGAACCACCAGCTTTCATGCCTAAAAATTCTCTTCCCGAACCGTCAGATCTTAAGATAGAATCCTGTATGCCCAAACCTTCCTCGTTAGGCTCTAATAAAGCACAACCGCAACCATCACCAAAAATAATGCAAGTAGTACGGTCTTTATAGTTAATAATAGACGACATTTTATCGCCACCCACAACTAATACTTTTTTATGTTTGCCAGACTCTATAAATTGAGCGCCTGTACTTAGGCCAAAGATAAAGCCGGAACAAGCTGCCTGTAAATCGTAGCCCCAAGCGTTTTTAGCGCCAACTTTATCTGCTAGTACGTTGGCAGTTGCCGGAAAGGTAAAATCTGGCGTTGTAGTACAGAAAATGATTAAATCAATTTCCATTGCATCAATACCACGTTTTTTAAGCAAACCATTAACAGCGTGTACCGCCATATCTGATGTGCCTAAACCTTCGCCTTTTAATATTCTTCGCTCTCTAATGCCTGTTCTAGAAGTTATCCACTCATCAGAGGTATCTACTAGGGTTTCCATCTCCTTATTAGTCATAATGTAATCAGGAACGTAACCATTAACGGCAGTAATAGCAGCGTGAATTTTATTCATTTGTGTGTTGTTTAAGTTTTATTGGAATGCAGCTTGTATTTTTCCAACAAGGTTAGAGGTAATCATATCCCTAGATTGGAAAATCATATTTTTGATAGCCTCCGGAGAAGAAATGCCATGTCCAATTAATACTGGAGCATTAACACCCAATACCGGGCTGCCACCATAGTTTTCGTAGTTAAAACGGTCAAAAAACTCATCTTTCAATCCCTTTTTAATCGTTAATACATAAAACGATTCTGCTAATTTAAGCATTATGTTTCCAGTAAAACCATCGCAAACAATAACATCAGCTTTATCGTTAAATAAATCTCTACCTTCTACGTTACCTACAAAATTAAAAAGTTTGGTTTCTTTCATTAATCGATGACTGGCTAGCGTAATCATGTTGCCTTTTTCATCTTCTTCGCCGATGTTCATTAACGCTACCTTAGGGTTGTTAACTTGCATTACGTTTTCGGCATAAAGACTGCCTAAAACAGCAAAATCCATCAAGTTGTCGGGTTTGCAATCGGCATTAGCACCTACGTCTAGTAATAAGCCTGTACCACCTTTAAGTTTAGGTACAATTGTACATAAACATGGTCTAGAAATACCAGCTATCGGCTTAACGCTAAAAACTGCGCCAACAAGCATTGCGCCAGAATTGCCCGCACTTGCGAAAGAATCTATTTTGCCTTCTTTTAATAATTGGAAACCTACTGCGATACTAGAATTTGGCTTTTGTAAAATAGCCTTAGTAGGATGTTCGCCCATACCAATAACATCGTCGGTATGAACGTATTCGAAATGGTCCGGGTTAAAACCGGCCTCCGAAAGTAGAGGTTTAATCTGCTGAGTATCACCAATAAGCACTAACTGCTCATCGGCTTTTAGGGATGAATGAGCAGCTATTGCTCCTAAAACATTAGCTTTAGGAGCATAGTCTCCGCCCATAATATCGAGACCTATTTTCATAGTAAAAATCTTTTGTGTGTAAGCATTATCGCTTTTACTTCTATCAATCTAAGGTAAACTTAAACTAACAGAAAACACAAAAATTTTCTTAGAAAATTAACCTATTGAAGTGTTTTCTATAACTAATTTACCGTTGTAGTACAAGTTACCATCAACATTGTAAGCTGTGTGTGGAACGTGTATTGCACCAGTAGTTTGGCATGTTGTCAAAGAAGGAGCTTCTGCTTTATAGTGAGTTCTTCTTTTATTTCTTCTTTGTTTAGAAATCTTGCGTTTTGGATGTGCCATTGCTGATTTGTTTTAATATTATTTTAATTTTTTTAACGCTTCCCAACGTGGGTCGTCAGTTTTTTCTTCTTCTACTTCTGTATTTCCACTGGCCAGTTTCTCTAAAGTTGCAATCATTTCTGGGTCGCACTTTTGGTTGTTGCCAGCTTCTTCGCAGTTGTTAATGTACGGTACAGATACGTTTATAAATTCGTAAATCATTTCCGAAACATCCAACTCGCTTTCCTTTCTTTCTAAAACAATGATTTCTAAATCATCGCTTTCTAAAGCATCCTCAGCAAATTTCACAATCTGCCTTTCTTTAACATCAATTGGTTGCGAAAACTCTGATAAACATTTGTCGCAGTTCAGCTGCATGGTTCCAAAAATATGGAAATGCAAAATCAACATTGTTTCCTGTTTATCTAGCTCAAGCGTAACTTTAAGTGCTCCATCTTTAACCAAAGAGTACTCAAACGCATCAAAAAAGCTTTTATCAATATCAAAATCGAATTGATGTTTGCCCAATTTTAAACCAGTAAATGGGATAGAAAATTGTTTTAATGCTTTCAATTGTAACTAAATTTTAGCCTGCAAAGGTATGAAATATTTTATTAAAACGAAATCTTTTTAGAAAAATGAAACATGAATAATTTGTGCTTTAGCCTAGCCTGTTCAAATTGCCTAATTCTCTTAACCTCTTTAGGTTAAATTTGAAAAACTAGGCTAAGTTCATTTCGTTTTATTCAGCCCTTCTTTCCGCTTTAATCGCCTGCGTGCCTTCGGCTCATGTTCGCTTCAATAAGGTTTATATTACAAAGGTAGTGGTTCTTTTGAAAATTTGCATCCCCTCATAGGAGCAGAAAAGATATATTTAGCCCTGATCGAAGCGACATCTTTTTGTGCGCTCAGCTTGAGCGAAGCGAAAGGAGGCACAAAAAATACAGCGTAGAGCAGGAAGCAACTTTAAAATGAATTGCTGAATTGCGCTTCAAATATTCTTAGCAAAAGCTCAGACTGAGGCTGCGCATAAAATAATGAGTAGAACAACTAATACCTTTGGATAGTTATTGGATATTGCTGCTAAGTATGCAAGGCGATTAAAATTTATTTTGCCAATACTATTTCCTTATTGTTTCGGCTCCATTCGCTCCAAGAACCAACATATAATTTCGGCATAGCTAAACCGGCATAATCCATAGCTAACAGCAAATGGCAGGCCGTTACGCCCGAGCCACAATGCACAATGGTATCTTCAAGATTTAGGTTTTCTAATTCCATTTCCAATACTTTTTTTAAAACCTTCGGATTAAAGAAAAAACCATTTTCATCTAAACTTTTGGTAAAAGGGAAATTGATAGCGCCTGGAATATGCCCTGCAATTAAATCAATTGGTTCTGTTAAACCAGCGTAGCGATTCGCATCTCGGACATCAATAATCGTTTGGTTGCCCGTTTTGCTAGCAACTTCTATTTCATCAATAGCCACAATTGGTAACTGCCAGTTTTTAATCGGATAAGGCTTTTTGCTTTCAGCTTTAGGCATTAAGATATCTACAGGAAATTCTCCTTTAACCGCTGCTTGGAGACCTCCATTTAATACTTGAACTTTTTCATGACCAATAGCCCTTAACATCCACCAGAAACGAGCTGCCGCATTGCTTCCGTTTTTGTCATCATAAATAATTATGTGGCTGTTCTCGTCAATACCTAAATTGCCTAACAGTATGCCGAATTGTTCGGGTGATGGCAGTGGATGTCTTCCGCCTATGGCGAAATCTCCGATGTTGGCTAAATCTGTATTTAAATCTACATAGAATGCACCTGCTAAATGACTTTCGTCATAGCGAGGTTTTGAGCCAGCACTAGCATCAATAAGAATATAATTTTTGGGATTTAAAGCTAATAATTCAGAAGGTTGAATGATTGGAGAAATGTTTCGTTTCATAAATTCATCTTTAGCTTCAAAACTCAATTTCTAATTCGCATCATCCTTAATGTCACCTGCGGTTTCAATTAGTTTTCCGCCACTGCGCAATTGGTTTTTTAATAAGCTTTCTTGCTCTCTGCGATGTTTAACAATATGTATGGCTGCAAAAACCGCCTCCGTAAACGAAGTTGGATCGGCAACATTTTTACCTGAAATATCGTATCCTGTTCCATGATCTGGAGAAGTGCGTACAAATTTCAGCCCCGCGGTGTAATTTACGCCAGTATCAAAAGCAATGGTTTTAAAAGGAATTAAACCTTGGTCGTGGTACATTGCCAACACCGCATCGAATTTTTTATAAGTGCCATTACCAAAAAAGCCATCGGCAGGGTAAGGCCCAAAACAAATAATGCCTTTGTCAAATGCTTGTTGTATAGCCGGACTAATAATTTCTGCTTCTTCTCTGCCTAACAAACCATTATCACTAGCGTGAGGATTTAAGCCCAAAACAGCAATTTTTGGTTTTTCAATCCAGAAATCCTTTTTTAGGCTTTCGTTAATCAGTTGAAGTTTTTTTACAATGTTTTGCGTGGTTATCGCCTTTGGCACATCTAATACCGGAATGTGGCCTGTAACTACACCAACACGTAGCGTTTCGCTAATTAAAAACATTAATACGTCGTTGCTTCCGCTACGCTCTTGTAAATATTCTGTATGGCCAGGGAAAGTAAAATTCTCTGATTGGATGTTGTTTTTATTGATTGGAGCAGTAACTAACGCATCAATTGCGCCACTTACCAAATCGTCGGTAGCTTTTTGTAAAGATAGTAAAGCGTATTTTCCGCCGGTTTCATTGGCAACGCCAAGTTCAATTCTTACATCTTCTTCCCAAGCGTTAATCATATTCACCTTGCGTGGGTTTGCATCGGCAGGCGTGTTAATTACATTAAACATAAAATCGCTCATGTGTAATGCTTTTCTGTGGAAAGAAGCCACTTTAGTATGACCGTAAACTATAGGCGTACAATAATCTAACATCTTGCTTTCGGCAAAAGTTTTAAGAATAACTTCTAAACCTATACCGTTTATATCGCCTACACTTATGCCTATTTTAACTTTATCGCTCATGTTGTTGTAAATAGAATTTGCCGCAAATTAATAAATAGAATTGAGATGTAAGGTGTATGGCAAAAGGTTTAAGGTGTATTGCGAACCTTAAACCCTAAACCTTAAACCTTATTACTACCTTTGCGATTATGAGTTTAGTAAAAGCGAAAAAGCATTTAGGTCAGCATTTTTTAACCGACAGAAAAATTGCCGAACGTATTGTAGATGGATTAATTCACACCGATAAATACCGTCAGGTTTTAGAAGTTGGACCGGGTATGGGGATTTTGTCTGACATACTTTTAGCACGAGAAAATCTAGAGACTTTTTTAATTGATATCGATGTTGAATCTGTTGCTTTTTTAGCCAAAAAATACCCGCAATTGGGTGATAGACTAATTAGTGGCGATTTTTTAAAACTTGATCTAACCTCTATTTTTGCGGGTAAGTTCGCCGTGATAGGTAATTTTCCGTATAATATTTCGTCTCAAATTTTATTCAAAATATTAGAGCATAAAGATAACGTAGTAGAAATGGTGGGCATGTTTCAGAAAGAAGTTGCCGAGCGATGCGCTTCGAAATCCGGAACTAAGGAATACGGTATTTTGAGTGTGCTGATACAGGCTTATTATAACATAGAATATTTGTTTACGGTAAAGCCGGGCACATTTAATCCGCCACCAAAGGTCAATTCTGGTGTAATTAGGCTAAGCAGAAATGATGTGGAAACCTTGCCATGCGATGAAAAACTGTTTTGGCGTACGGTAAAAGGAGGCTTTAATCAACGGAGAAAAACCCTGCGAAATGCACTGTCTGGCACCATTCCTAAAGATAAAATGGATAGCCATCCGTTTTTTGATAAAAGAGCTGAGCAATTAAGTGTAGAAGATTTTATTGCTTTAACGCAACATTTAAGTAGTTTGATGCAACCTTAAAAGTTTTATAACGTCTTTAAATTATGAGGAAAATAATTTTTGCGTTTTTATTAGTTCTGTGCTCAGGTATACTTAGGGCACAGGAAGAAAAAAATATAGCCGATTTAGCTTTTTTATATCAAGCTATACAGCAAACGCCATCCTACAAAGATCAGTTAAAAGGCGATAAAAAATATCAAGAGCTTTATGAAAATCTTCGAAAGGATTTGAAGGCTAATGATGATTTTGAGATATTTAAGCAATTGGCTAAACTAATTCGGCCGTTAAACGACAATCATTTAGGGTTTTACAAAAAAGCTGATTCGAGTTATAAATTCATCCCGCCAAAATATAAGGTAGATTCTGTTGCGATGATAAATAAATATATCAACTATCCCGCAGATAGTGTTGAAGGAATCTATCAAAGTGGAAAAACTAAATATGTAATCCGAGGGGCAGAAGAAGATGAATATCAAATTATTAATTTATCAACTGGCGAGTTAAAGGGGATAATGTATAAAACCCCGCATCAAAGTTTTGATGTGATTCAGTTTGCGCCAAATCCTTATGCTTATACGTTAACCAGAAATATTAAACCCTTAAACAACCTGTTAATTGGTACTAATTATTATAAAGGAGATGTTAAAGCGTTTTATAATATGATTTCTCGAAAGGAAAAGTACGATTACAAAGTTTTAGAAGATCAGATTGGCTACTTAAGTTTAGGCACCTTTAACTCTACAGATAAGGAAATTAAAGCAGCTACTGATTTTTTTGACAGCGTTAAATCGACCATTAACGTTAAGCATTTAATTGTAGATGTTAGAAATAATTTCGGTGGCGGATACAAGAATTCTATGCAATTCATTAGGTTTTTAAGAAGCTTTCCTGGTAAAATCTATATTTTACAAAATGGTTATACGGTTAGCAATGCCGAACAATTTATTATCAATTTAAAAGCTTTGGGTAATGTTAAAACTTTAGGCGAATCTACCAGAGGCACCATAGCTTATGGTAGCAATTATGGTGAAACACTTTCGACGCCCAGCAACAGATTTTCTTTTTATCCAACCGATATGACTGCTTCGAAAAAAGAAGTTGCATTTGAATCTGTTGGTGTTAGACCCGATGTTAATTTACAGCCTTTCACAGAAGATTGGGTTAAACAAACTATCAACTACATTAAAGCTAATGACTAAAAAGATATTAATTATAGACGATTTACATCCGGTTTTTAAAGAGCAGGCAACTGCTTTGGGTTTTGAGGTTGACGATAGACCGGAAATTACAAGAGCCGAGACTTTGGCGGTTATTAAAGACTATGTAGGCATCGCTGTGCGTACCAAATTTAGAATTGATCAGGAACTTTTTGATGTTGCGCCGAATTTGAAGTTTGTTGCCAGGGCAGGGGCTGGTTTGGATAATATAGATGAAAACGTAGCAAAGGCTAGAGATATTGCCTTAATTAATGCACCCGAAGGAAACAGAGATGCCGTTGGAGAGCATGCAATTGGTCTTTTGCTATCATTAATGAATAACTTTCGCAATGCGGATAATGAAATTAGAAATGGTATTTGGGATAGGGAAGGTAATAGAGGTTACGAGCTAAAAGGAAAAACTGTAGGCATTGTGGGTTATGGTTTTATGGGCCAAAAAATGGCGAAGAAGCTTAAAGGCTTTGAAGTAAATGTAATTGCCTACGATAAATATAAAACCGGTTTTAGCAACGAATTTGCTCGTGAAGTTAGCATGGAAGAAATTGTAAAACACAGCGACGTGTTGAGCTTACATATTCCTTTAACTAAAGAAACCAGGCAAATGGTAAACGACGAATATTTTTACCATTTTAAAAAGCCAATTTTCTTTATAAATACCGCTAGGGGCGAAATTGTGAATACATCAGCTGTGCTAGATAATATTAAAAAAGGTAAAATTTTAGGAGCTGGTTTAGACGTTTTGGAAACCGAGAAATTCCCTGCTTTGGGCGAACAACCTTGGTTTGATGAGTTAAATGCAAATGGAAAAGTAATTTTAACTCCTCATGTTGGTGGATGGACATTCGATTCGTACCGTAAAATTTCTGAGGTTTTGGCGCAAAAACTATCGGATATCAAATTATAAATTGTTAAATTGCTCGTAACAAATATAAACTATTTGAATGTTAGGCTAATGGACTTTGTCTCAAATCTCACATCTCAATACTCAAATTCTTACTTGTTATGGCAAAGCAACATCAATACAAAACCAACTTGGTTTGGGCGGGTAATAAAGGCTCCGGAACTATGGATTATCGTTCTTACGATCGGGATTTTGTAGTTTCTATAGAAAATAAAGAGCCCATTTCTGGATCTTCGGATTCGGTTTTTTTAGGCGATAAGACAAAGTACAACCCAGAAGATTTATTGCTTTCGTCTATTTCTTCCTGCCATATGTTGTGGTATCTGCACTTATGTTCAAAAAACGATATTGTAGTTTTAGAATATGCAGATAATGCGGTTGGAACTATGATCGAAAATGCCGATGGAAGTGGTAATTTTAAAGAAGTTGTGTTGCAACCTACAGTTGTAATATCAAAAAAAGAGCAAGTCGCCCAGGCAAATGCTTTGCATGAAGAAGCTAACAAAATGTGTTTTATTGCTAATTCCCTAAACTTTCCGATTAAACATCAACCCAATTGCAAAGCCATAAACGAGTAAAATCTCAGGTTTTTTAAATCAAAATATTTGCATTTATAAGAATTGCCTTATATCTTCGTTTTGATTGAAGCAAGACTATGTAGGCTAAATGCCGATGTAGTCTTGTTTGTTTTTTATAGGAATCACTAATACAATAACCAGATATGTCAGACGTAACTTATTATACCCAAGAAGGTTTAGATAAACTGAAAGAGGAATTACATAAATTAAAAACCGTAGATAGAGCAGCAATTTCTAAACAGATTGCAGAAGCTAGAGATAAAGGCGATTTATCTGAGAATGCAGAATACGATGCTGCCAAAGAGGCGCAAGGAATGCATGAAGCAAAAATTGCTAAAATGGAGGCTACGCTTTCTACCGCAAGGCTGATAGACGAGAGCAAACTTGATTTATCAAAGGTTTTAGCATTATCAATAGTTAAAATCAAGAATGTTAAAAACGGCGCTACCATGAGCTACCAATTAGTTCCTGAAACAGAAGCTGATTTAAAAACAGGAAAGATTTCTGTAAAATCGCCTATTGCGCAAGGTTTATTAGGTAAATCTGTTGGCGATAAAACCGAAATTCAAGTTCCGGCAGGTAAAATTGAATTTGAAATATTGGAAATTTCTAGATAACCCCAACCCCTAAAGGACCTTTCAATTTTAAACTTAAAAATTCAACCTTTCACCTTCAACTTAAAAAATGAGTATATTCACTAAAATTGTACAAGGCGAAATTCCAGCACATATTGTTGCTGAAACAGCTGATTTCTTGGCTTTCTTAGACATTAGCCCTTTAGTGATGGGCCATGTATTGGTTATCCCTAAAAAAGAGGTAGATTACATTTTTGATTTGGACGACGAAACCTATGGAGGCTTACAGTTTTTCGCAAAAGTAGTTGCCCAGGGTATTAAAAAGGCATTTCCTTGCGAACGTGTTGGTGTAGCTGTTATTGGCTTAGAAGTGCCACATGCACATATTCATCTTATTCCAATTAATAAAATGAACGACATGAATTTTGCTAATGAAAAATTAAAGCTAACGCCAGAGCAATTGAGCGAAGCCAAAGAAAAAATTGTAGATGCTTTAAGAGATATAACCGCTCCTTAAGGATTTAGCTTTTTGTTATTTATATGTCTATCCGCATCGCGGATAGACTTTTTTTTGAGATTTTTTTCTAATGCTTCCGTTAAATCTATACCTGTTTGGTTAGCCAAACAAACCAATACAAAAAGTACGTCGGCCATTTCATCGGCTAAATCCACCTCTTCATCGCTCTTTTTAAAAGATTGTTCGCCATATTTTCTGGCCATTATACGGGCAACTTCGCCAACTTCCTCCATCAAGATTGCGGTGTTGGTTAATTCGTTAAAATAGCGAACGCCAGTAGTTTTAATCCAGTTGTCAACGGTTTCCTGAGTTTCTTTAATCGTCATGTGTCTTGCGCTTAATCTTAAACCGAAGGTATATAAATTAGCTTTAAATAGCGATGAGCAATTCTAAGAATTCTAGTTCCAAACCTAAAGAGAAATAGCTACCGAGCATTAACTTGGCTTTAATGGCGCTAGGCAGATAGCCAAAAAATCGCTTAAATGCAGTGGTAAAATGCGTGGCGTGTTTGTAGCCAACTGCTTCTGCCACTTCAACTATCTGATGTTTTTCGGCAAGAAGCATGTCTTTGGCTTTTTGCATTCTACACGATAAAATGTAGCCGAAAACAGTATTTCCGTATAATAGTTTAAAATGCTTTTTTAAATATTGTTCGTTTGTTCCGGCCACCCTAGCTAAGTAGGCAATGTTAAAAGATTCTTGCAGGTTGGTTTCTATTAGCTTTTTAACTTCCGCCATTTTTTCTACCTCAGTCATTTTTAATTCAACTTTGCTAATCAATTCTGCGTCTGCTAATTGCATAGTAAGCAACTCAATTATTTTGGCTTTTAGGTAGAGTGTTTTTAAGTGAGCTTCAAATTGGCAGGTTTCAATTTCAACTAGTATGCTTTTAATTCTAGGAGAAATATGAATGTTTTTTGAAAAAATTGAACTTAATGCGCCGATTTTTTTCTTGTTAAAAGCATCATGCTGATCTGGCATTTGCCTGAAGAAAAAATCCTCTGCGATATAGACATGAAGAAGATTAAGCGTAGTACTTTTTTTCTGAAGGTAAAAATCTCCCTTTGGGATATAAATACTATTGTGTACAGAATTGCCGAAAGTGAATGTCTTTTTTTGACTATGATCGCTAATGCGGCACTCTCCGTTTAAACAAAACTGCATCAAAATCAAGTTACAATTTGCCGAAAATTTTATGGTTTTTGGGTGGTCACGGTCAAGAAGCAAGTCGCTAAAAATATAGCTATGTGATACAAAATCGTCAATTTTCTCATGCCGTTCTAATGTCTCATCAAATTCAGTAAGCGGTTCAACTATTTTTGGTTTGATTATTTCCTTTCGCGTTACTAAAATTTCTGATGTTGTCATTCCTTGAAAATTGGGCAGCGTACATTTGCGACCGCAAGGTAAGTTTATTTAGACTTTTTCTAAATAGAATACAGAATTATACCCGCTATATGAAACAAATTTTACTATTTCTTTACTTTTCTATCACAATTTCTGCTTTTGCGCAAGCTCAGGTAGCCAAATTATCCGGTAAAATAACGGTAGAAAACGGAACTGGAGTAGATGGTGCAATCCTAACCCTAAAACCATTAGGCAAACAAGTTATCGCCGACGAGAAAGGAAACTATCAGTTTACAGGTATTCCTTTTGGTTCTTACACTTTGGAGGTTAGCTCTATGGAAATTGTTTTCAAAACCGTAGATGTTAAAGTAGATAAAGCAATAAACATTTTTAATGTAGCGGTAAAAGCCAAAGAAAATAAAGTCCTAAATGAAGTTAGCATTACTGGCAAAACCGAAAAGAAAAAGATGGAAACTAGTGGCTTTGCGGTTTCTGTAATCGAAACTAAGGAAGCCTCGTTAAGAAATTTAACTACAAACGAACTTCTAGACAGAGCAGTTGGCGTACGTGTTCGCCAAAATGGTGGTGAAGGTTCGCCAATTGAATATAATCTTAACGGGATGTCTGGAAGTACGATCGGTTTGTTTTTGGATGGGATAGAGATTTCCACATATGGTTCTTCATTCAATCTGAATAATATTCCACCATCAATGATCGAGCGTATTGAGGTATATAAAGGTGTTCTTCCATCTCATTTAAGTGGTAACTATGTTGGTGGTGCAATAAATGTAATCATGAAGAAAGACGCTTCTGCAAATAATATTACTGCGGCAGTTTCTTACGGTTCATTTAATACATACAGAACAGATGTTGGCGCTTTGTATCGTAACCCAAAAAACGGACTTACGGCCCGTGCATCGGGGTTTTACAGCCATTCAGATAACAATTACGAAATGTGGGGCAAGTTTTCTAAATATACTCTGCCTGGAGGAAGAATTGTGAGAAACTACCGAACAAAACGACCAAATGATAAGTTTGAAACCATTGGTGGAAGGTTTGAAATTGGCTTTACCGACGTTAAGTGGGCAGACCAGTTTTTTGTGGGCTACAATGTTTCAGATTCCTATAAAGAAATCCCACATGGAATTACCATGACCAAACCCTATTTCGGTCGTTTTAACGATTATCAGGCGCACGTGGTAAGCCTAAATTATGTTAAAAAGGATCTTTTTATAGATGGACTGTCGCTTAATGTAAATGCAGTGCACAGTAGAAGAAGTACGTACTTGCAAGATACCGTTAGTTTGAGATACAACTGGGATGGGACATTGCTAGTTAAAAACTCCGAAGGTGCACCAGAAACTTACGGCTATAGCCCGGGGCAAGGTCAGCAAGGAGAAGCAGTAATGAGCAATATTGATAGAACGATTTCTAACATTCGTTCTAACTTGGCTTATACTATCGTTTCGGGTCATCGCCTTTCCTTGAACCATAAATTTGAAACATCCGATAGAGACGATCAAAACTTATTAATTCCGGATAGAAGCAGATGGATTACCCAAAATAATGTGACGACTAATATTTGGGCGATAAACTATGAAGCAGAGGCTTTTGATGGAAAACTGAGAACAAATGTTTTTGGTAAATACGCGGTTTATAGAACCGACCAGCGTGTGCCGGTTAATGAAGTTAATGGGCAAATAGTTTACAATAACAATATTTCGAACAGAGATAACAAAGGCTTTGGGGGCACGATGTCTTATGAACCGATTAAGAACGGTTTCTTAATTATATCAGCGGAAAAGTCGTTCATTATGCCTACAGATCGTCACGTTTTTGGGGAACCTGAAAATAATTTGCTACCAAACGCAACTATTCTGCCCGAAATGACCATTAACTATAATTTAGGCGGACGTTATAATTTCTCAAAAACAGATAGGCACAAATTTTCTTTATACGGAAATGCTTTCTGGAGAAATGGATACGATAAAATCATTTTACAAACACGTCAAGATCCTGTTATAGAAGGCCGTGAGAACCAAGTAGAAGATATACAGGTAACGCAGTTTGTAAACTTATCCAAAACGCAAACTTTAGGTTTCGAAGCAGAAGTAAATTACATATATAATAACAAGCTGAACGCGATGGTTAATTTCTCGCAATTTAATTCGCTTTATAAAGTTGAAAAAGATGAACGGGGAAATCCGAATAGTTTGTATAATAAACAAATTCCCAACGAGCCATTTTTTACTGTAAATGGAAATTTGCAGTACCGCTTAAACGATGTTATTCAGAAAAAATCGGTGTTGAATTTATATTACAATGCTGGTTATGTAGCATCGTTCAGCACTATCTGGATAGAATCAGAATGGTTTACTACACCTAATCAGTTTGCTCATGATTTAGGAGCAAGCTATCGTTTCCCAAGCGGAAAATTGGTAGCAAGCTTCGATGCTAAAAATATTCTAAACTCTGAGATGTACGACAATTTTGGCGTGCAGAAACCAGGAAGAGCCTTTTATTTCAAATTAAACTATACCATAAACAATTTTAATAGATAACAATATGAAAACAAATCTCGTAAAAACCGCATTGTTCGGGTCTGTTTTGGCCATTGCAACGCTTTCAGGCTGTAAAAAAGACGGAAGCGATTCAGGTTCAGCCCAAGCCTCAGGACCAGACAATATGGCTAGAAAGTTTCTTACTTTAACTGCTGCTTTTCCAGACGCTGAAGGTACAGCAGGTAACGGTGGTACTTTAGCTTACGCAATCACACCAGAGCAGGCTACAAATCCTAATTTTGAAGTAAATGTTTTTGCAAACGGTTACGGCTTAAGATCTCAACGTACTGCTCGTGTTCAAGGTTCTGCTAACGGAAATTTCCTTTACAACATCCAGTATACAGGTACAGACGGTGGTATCTTCAATAAATATAAAGTAGAAGGTGAGAAAAATTTTGTTGATACACGTGAAGAAGTTAATACTGAACCGATTCTTGGCACGGCGCCACGTTGGGTTGTAGCTGCTGACGGAGTTGGAGTTGGTGTATTTGCTTCATCAGTTGTTATTGCATCTGCTCAAGGTGCTGGAGCTGATTTTATCGATGTGAAAAGCACAGCAAAAATCGCAGTTTTAAACTTAAACGATCCGCAAATTACGCGACAAACAGAATTTACAATTCCATTTACAGCTGATCAAACCAAAAACGGTTACCAGATTGGGCGTATAGATGTTCCAATTCTAAATGCTGCGAAAACCAAAATTTTCATTGGCTGTAATTTATCAAGAACAGATGTAACCAAAAAATCTACGGTTAATACTAACGGCGCTCAAACATGGAGTACAGGAACAAGAGAATTAGGCACAGCAACATTGGTTGTAGACTATCCTTCTCTAACCAATCCAAAATTAATTTACGCAGATCCAAATCTTAGCAAAACAAACAATCACTCATACCGTACCATGACGCAATATGTAGGTACAGATGGTAATGTTTACCAAGCTACGGCAACATCTGGTTCTCAAATTTTGCGTATCAATGCATCTTCTAATGAGTATGATAATAGTTATAACTTTAACCTGAAAACTGCATTAGGTACAAATAATAATGTTGCAATCAGTGCTTGGAGATATATTAAAGATGGTATTGGAATTGTATTGTTTACGGAGACAGGCGTTACTGGCGGTTACCTGGCGTTAGTAGACCTGAATGCCAAAACAGCTACTAAATTTACAACAGAAAACCAGGGCGATATTGGCTTCTCAGGCCGTTCTGCCAATACAGCAAATAATATTACTGCAATTACAGGTACTTTTGGTCAATTCCAAAATATAGGTGTCATCGGTGATAACGCCTACGTTCCCATGACCCCTAACGGTGTTGATGGTAACTTATATGTAATTAATTATAAAACTAAACAAGTTACAAAAGGAGCGAAACTTAAAAACCAATCAGGTAGTTTCTATTTAGGCGCTTACTAAAAATAACTAAAACGCTCTCAAACCACAAACGCCCAGATATTATCGGGGCGTTTGTGGTATATAATAAAGCCTCTTTAGGGTTGGGGTTACTCTTTGTTTTTAGTATCAATTATGATTGTTGTTGGCCCATCATTTACGAGGCTAATTTTCATGTCGGCACCAAAAACGCCACAAGCAACTTCTTTATTTAGCAAAGCTGATAAACGACTAATCATAGCTTCATAAAGCGGAATCGCTTTATCTGGTCTTGCAGCTCTGGTAAAGCCCGGTCTATTACCTTTTTTTGTCGATGCAAATAATGTAAACTGACTAATCAATAAAATATTGCCATCAATATCTGCCAAGGCTTTATTCATCAAACCATTTTCATCACTAAAAACACGCATATTGGCAATTTTTTGTGCAAGCCACTCTAAATCCTCATCCGTATCGGCATCTTCAATACCCAACAAAACTAAAAAACCCTGCTCAATATGTCCGGTAATGTTGCCATCAACCCTGCAACTCGCTTCGGTAACTCTTTGTATAACTGCTCTCATTATTGGTTGTTCGGTTGTTTGGTTTTTTTGTTGGTTGGGAGGAAAGCTAATTAGTTTGTCTTGGAATTTGAGTTTGCCAACCAAAATCTAAACAACTAACCAACTAAACAGCCAAAAAACTAGCCCCTCGTATCGTTATTATGATAAATACTCAAATAGCTTTCGTAGCGGCTCAAGTCAATTTCACCTTCTTCAACAGCTTTTATAACTGCACAACCAGGTTCGTTAACGTGCCTACAATTGTTAAACCTGCATTGGTTTAAGCGATCTCGCATCTCTACAAAATAATGGCTTAACTCCTCCGGTTTAATATCAAAAACCCCTAATTCCCTAATTCCGGGAGTGTCAATTAAATAACCTCCAAAAGGCAAATTGTGCATTTCGGCAAATGTAGTGGTGTGCTGCCCCTTATCGCTCCATTCAGAAACCTCGCCGGTTTTAATCTCGAAACCTGGTAACAAGGCATTAATTAAGCTCGATTTTCCAACACCAGAATGCCCAGAAAACAAGGTGGTTTTATCTTTTAATAATCCCTCAATTAAATCAATGTTGGTGCCTTTTAAGGCCGAAACCTCATAGCAAGGGTAGCCAATAGCTTCATAAATAGCTTTGTACTCCGCTAAAATTTCTAAGCCTTCTTTACTGAAAAGATCAAGCTTGTTAAATATCAACGAAGTGGGGATGCTGTACGCTTCAGAAGTAACCAAAAAACGGTCTATAAAACCTAAGGACGTTCGTGGCGAAGCAAGCGTTACAATTAAAAAAGCCTGATCCAGATTTGCTGCAATAATTTGCGCTTGTTTACTTAGGTTAATAGATTTCCGGATGATATAATTTTTCCGTTCTTCTAAACGATCAATCACGCCGGTATCGGCATTAGGCTCCAGCTCAAAACCTACCTTGTCGCCCACAGCAACCGGATTTGTCGTTTGAATTCCCTTAATCCTAAACTTGCCCTTAATACGGCAATCGTAAGTATTGCCATCCTCGGCAACAACCTGGTACCAACTCCCGGTAGATTTAATTACTAATCCCTGCATATTCTTAAAACAAAGGTAGTGATATGATTACACACATTGAAAACGATTATTTAGAATTTGAAAAGCAATTGCAACGCTGCTATGGGCCGAAAGCCCTGCCATCCATTACAATCTTTTTTGTTTTTTGGCATATCAACGTTAGGAGATATCTCCTCGGATAGCGCAAAACCGAATGAATCTACTACTCTGCAAAAAAACAAAAAAGGATTTTCACTGCTGGCAGGTTTAGGAAATTTATTGCCATGCAAAAAACTAACAAAAAACCACCTGCTAAAACAAGCCTTTGTTCTTAAACCCGATTGCAGTGATATACTTTTTTGTTCTTAAAACAAAAAAGATTAAACGTAAAGCGGGACAGAACTTGCCGATGAATTACTGCATCTGCTTTTCACAAAAAAATAAAATCATCAAGTTAAAACGTGAACCATTGCGAATTTTATAGCTTAAAGCTGTTTTTAATAATAAAAATAAATTATTTTAAAATAACACTTGACATTGTAAAAATTAATCGTCTACTTAGTGGTGTAGAAAATACACCAAGAGAAAATGATTTTTAACAACACAATTATTACCATTATTACATCAACAACAGGCCAATGCCTGATGGGGAAACGCTAGTGGTATAATTGAAACACAACATATAAAGCGCTCCCGAGAATATCGGGAGCGCTTTTTTTTTTTAACCTAAAATTATGAATGTTTTAAAGTTTGGCGGTACGTCAGTAGGTTCGGTAGAAAGCATTAGCGCTTTGTTGAACATCTTAGCGAAGGAAATTCAACAGCCAGAAAAACCAATTGTGGTTTTATCGGCCATGAGTGGCGTAACCAATTTGCTAACCGCTATGGCAGAAAAGGCTGCGTTAGGGCAAGATTATAGTAGCGAACTAAAATCTATTGAGCAACGACATTTTGATGTAGTACGGGCTTTGTTACCTGCTGCGGCGCAAAATCCTGTTTTAACTAAGCTGAAGCTTTATTTTAACGAGCTGGAGGAACTTTTGCAAGCCATTTATAACTTAAAGGAATTGAGTTTGCAAGCTAAGGATTTGGTGCTAAGCTATGGCGAACGTTGCTCTACGTTAATGGTTAGCCATATTGCAAAGCAACAGTTTCCGGAAGCGGTTTTTGCAGATGCAACGGAGTTTATTAAAACAGACAGCAATTTCGGTCAGGCAAGGGTAGACACCCAGTTAACCGAGTTTTTAGTAAAAGATTATTACGTACAAAATGCCGATAAAATGCTGTTTGTAACTGGTTTTGTTGCAAGTAATGATGCGAACAGGGTTACGACATTAGGTAGGGGCGGTAGCGATTATACTGCCGCAATCTTAGCGTCGGCCTTAAATGCAAACGAAATACAAATTTGGACCGACGTAAACGGTATGATGACTGCCGACCCAAGGATAGTGAAAAAAGCTTTTCCGTTAGAAGAGTTAAGCTACATAGAAGCAATGGAACTTTCTTACTTCGGCGCAAAGGTTATTTATCCGCCTACAATGACACCGGCTTTTTTAAAGAAGATTCCAATTGTTATCAGAAATACTTTCGAAGCAGATTTTGAAGGTACTTACATTCGTCATGGTGCAAAACCATCGGCTTTGCCTATAAAAGGAATTTCTTCTATAGATGATATCAGCATTATTAATTTGGCTGGTAGCGGTATGGTTGGCAAGGCAGGTTTTAGTGGACGATTGTTTTCTTTGCTTTCTCGCGAGCAAATTAACGTGGTTTTAATCACCCAATCTTCGTCAGAGCATAGCATTACTTTTGCCGTTAAACCAGATGATGCGGTTAAAGCAGTTAATTTAATTGCTAAAGAATTTGATTTAGAATTACAAGCCAATAAATTACAAACGCCAGAAGTAGAAACTGGTTTGGCCGTACTCGCAATAGTGGGAGAAAACATGAAACGTACGCCCGGAATTTCTGGTAAGTTGTTTTACGCTTTAGGCAGAAATGGTGTAAATGTTCACGCCATTGCGCAGGGTTCTTCTGAGTATAATATTTCGGTTATCATCGCCAAGGCAGATTTATCCAAAGCGGTAAATGCGGTACATGATGCTTTTTATACTGAACTGAATAAAACCTTACACGTTTTCTGTTTAGGAACTGGAAATATTGGTAAAACCTTATTTGAACAATTGCAGGTTCAAATGCCTTTTTTGGCTAAAAACAACGATTTGCAGGTAAAAGTAATGGGTATAGCTAATACCAGAAAGATGTTGTTATCGTCCGTTGGTATAGCTTTGCAAAATTGGGAAGAGACGTTAGATACACAAGGCGAGCCAGCGGATTTAGAGACCTTTGTAGCCAAAATGAAGGCTATGAATTTACCAAACTGTGTGTTTGTAGATAATACCGCTAGTCCGCAACCCGTACCATTTTATCAAGGTGTTTTCGAAGCTAGTATTTCTGTGGTTACCTGTAATAAAATTAGCAACTCGGCAAGTTTTGCGCAGTACGAAATTTTTAAAAATACGGCCCGTAAGTTTGGTGTTGATTTTTATTACGAAACTAATGTAGGCGCAGGTTTGCCAATTATTAGAACGTTAAAAGATTTGATGATGAGCGGGGATAAGGTAGCTCGAATCGAAGCCATATTATCAGGAACAATTTCTTATATTTTTAACCATTTTAAGGGCGATGTAGCTTTTCATGAAGTGGTAAAAGAAGCGCAGGAATTAGGTTACACGGAACCAGATCCAAGAGATGATTTGAATGGGAAAGATTTTATGCGTAAGATGCTCATTTTAGCTCGAGATGCGGGTTATGCTTTTGAAGAATCAGACGTAAGCATCCAAAATATGTTACCCGATGCTTGTTTGCAAGCCCCAACTGTAGAAGCGTTTTACGAACAGCTTAGGCTTAATGCCGAGTATTTTACCAAGCTGAAAGAAGAAGCCGAAGCTAACAAAAAGGTATTAAGGTATATTGGCAAACTTGAAGATGGGAAAGCATCCATCACCTTGCAAATGGTAGATGAAAATCATCCGTTTTATATGCTGTCTGGCAGTGATAATATCATTTCTTTTACTACAGACAGGTATAAAGTTAGACCGTTGGTAGTTAAAGGTCCGGGTGCTGGTGCAGAAGTTACGGCGGCTGGTGTTTTTGCAGATATTATTAATGTAGGTGGAGAGCGAAATTAGATAAAAGAACAAAGACAAAACAGCGAAGACCAACTATAAAAAGACTATAAAGAAATTATAAAATCAGATTTGGAACAAGGTCTTTATTCCTTGCTCTTTAATCTTCAATCCAGATATGAAAGAAATAAAAGTTTTCGCTCCTGCCACCGTTGCCAATGTAGTTTGCGGATTTGACGTATTAGGCTTCGCAGTTAACGAACCTGGCGATGAAGTGGTAATGCGATTGGTTGATGAACCCGGTGTTCGTTTACTGAAAATTACCGGCGATGATGGAAGATTGCCCTTGGATGCCAATAAAAATACGGTAAGTGCGGTTGTACAGCATTACCTTGAACATATAAACAGAAAAGACACAGGCGTAGAAATAGAACTGCATAAAAAAATGCCAATTGGTAGCGGATTGGGTTCTAGCTCGGCCAGTACCGTTGCAGGTTTGTATGCCATCAATCAGCTGATGGGCAATTTGCTAACGGCAAAAAAATTGGTCCCTTTTGCTATGAAAGGAGAAGAACTAGCTTGCGGTTACGGACATGCAGACAATGTTGCACCAGCTTTAATGGGCGGATTTGTTTTGGTACGCAGTTACGATCCTTTGGATTTAATCGCTTTACCAACGCCTGAAAATTTGTTTGCAGCTATTGTTTATCCAGAAGTTGAAGTCCCAACAAAAGACGCCCGACAAATGATTCGCTCTAAAGTTTTATTAAAAGATGCAGTTACCCAATGGGGAAATGTAGCCGGTTTAGTAAGTGGATTATTTTTAAACGACATCGACTTGGTAGGCAGAAGCATGAAAGATGTTTTGGTAGAGCCAACACGATCAATCTTAATCCCTGGATTTGAAACTTTGAGAGAACTGGCAATGGAAAACGGCGCTGTAGGTTTTGGAATTTCTGGATCTGGTCCATCTGTATTCGCGTTAGCTAAAGATGAGGCAACTGCTAGAAAAATAACCGATGCACAGCAAAAACATTTATCTCAATTAAATATTAACAGCAACGCTTACGTTTCTTCGGTAAATGCCGAAGGACCAAGAATTATGTGAATAATTTTTAAGGTTGAAGGATTAGGGCGTAGGGTAATACCGAGCACTTAAACCCTAGACCTTATAACCCTAAACCGCTAACCTTAAATGAAACTATACTCAACCAACAATAAAGATTTACGTGTCTCTTTTAAAGAAGCCGTTTTTAATAGCATGCCTAAAGACAAAGGCCTTTACATGCCTGTTGAAATTCCTAAATTAAGTAAGGACTTTATCGAAAATATAGAAAACTTTAGCTTACAAGATATTGCGAAACAAGTTGCATCAGCTTTGCTTAAAAATGATATTGAAATAGAGGCGCTTAATGCTTTGGTTGAAGATGCGGTAAACTTTGATGCTCCAGTTGTCAAGCTAGATGATCAAACCTTTGTGCTAGAATTGTTCCACGGACCTTCATTGGCATTTAAGGATTTTGGTGCCCGCTTTATGAGTAGGGTAATGGCTCATTTCCTAAAAGACGGCGAAAAATTATTAGATGTGTTGGTTGCCACTTCCGGTGATACGGGTGGTGCAGTAGCATTGGGCTTTTTGGGCGTTCCCAATACTAGGGTAACTATTCTGTTTCCCAAAGGGAAGGTAAGTGAGGTACAGCGTTTACAATTGACAACCAATGGCAAAAATATTAGCGCAATTGCTGTTGATGGAACTTTTGATGATTGCCAAGCTTTAGTGAAACAGGCTTTTGCCGATGATGAATTGAATGCTAAATTCCGTTTAACTTCTGCAAACTCTATAAATATTGCAAGGTTAATTCCGCAAACGTTTTACTATTTCAATGCTTATGCGCAGTTGAAGAGGCAGGGTTATGATAAGGTGGTTTTTACGGTGCCGAGTGGAAATTTTGGAAACATAGGCGCAGGATTGCTAGCTTACAAGATGGGATTGCCTGTAAAAAACTTTGTGGCTGCAACCAACGCCAACGATACGGTGCCTCGTTTTTTAGAAGGTGGCATTTACGAAACAAAACCATCTGTGCAAACCTATGCCAACGCAATGGATGTAGGCGCACCTAGCAATTGGGTACGCATTATGGATATGTTTAACAAAAATCGTGAGGAAATCAATAAACTGGTAAAAGCCTACCGTTTTACGGATGAAGAGACTTTGGCTGGAATTCGGGAGCTCTTTGAAAATTTCAACTACGTCGCTTGCCCACATACTGCAATCGCCTATTTGGCAAGTAAATTTTACACAGCAAATAATTCAAGCGAAAATACGGCTCAAGTGTTTTTATCTACGGCTCATGCTTGCAAATTCCCTGAAGTTTTTCCAGCTGATATTTTAGCTAAAGTAGCTTTACCTACTCAAGTACAATCTTTAAAAAATAACCCTGAAGTTTATAACGAATTAGGAAAGGACTTTGAAGGTTTTAAAGCGTATCTGTTGCAGAAATAAAATCATTCCACTTACAATTGAGCAAAAAGTAAGTACCACTAGGCACATAGATCAACTTCGGCTTATGCCTGTTTTTTAATGTGCTAATAGGTTTGGTTTTTATCAGTTGGTGTGTTGCCTAAAACAAAAAAAGGTCATGCAAACTGCATGACCTTTAAAGCACTTTAAAAGTTATTATCGTCTGTCGCCAAAAATTCTTAATAACGACAGGAATAAGTTAATAAAAGTGATGTACAACGATAATGCGCCCATAAGAGCCAATTTATTGCTGTCTTCTGTAGAAATTGTATTTCCCTCTTCATCTAAACCTTGACCTATTCTTTTAATCTCTTGTACTTTGTAAGCGGTTAAAGCAGTAAAAATAGCTACGCCGATAAAACCTAAAATGTAGCCAAGGCTATCGCTCTGCAGAAACATATTAACTACACTGATAATGATCAAACCGATTACTCCAGCCATTAAAATTGGGCCAAATTTGCTTAAATCTACATTAGTAGTGTATCCCATAACTGCCATTACACCAAAAATAGCGCAAGCTGCCACGAAACAAATCGCAATTGAAGTGGTAGCGTAAATCAATAGAATGAAACTTAGCATTACTCCGGTTAATATAGAGTAGAGTAAGAATACACCTATTAAAGCTGGATAAGACAATCTGTTCATTGCACTTCCCATTAGAAATACAAGGCCTACTGGCGCAAAAATCGCGATATAGCCTAATATGGTAAATCCTTTTTCGCCAATTAGATATTGCAAAATAACTGGGCTACTAGCTAAAAAATAAGCGGATACAGATGATAGCGCTAAAGCGACAAACATCCACAGAAATACGTTTCCGAAAAAACGCTTAGAAACGGCGCCTTGTTGTACGTAAGAAGGACTTTCGTTGTATTGATAATTTTGTTGTTCCATTTATGGTAAAAATTGGTTTATGTTAAAAATAAGGTTTTAATTTAACCTTTTTGTCAATAGTTCTTCAACTTTTTTGTAAAACTGATGTGGCTTAAGCTTTCGCCAGTGTAAGTCGTCTAGTTCGCCTCCAAAATTTATGTAGTAGTCGATGCTGTTTTCCCTAAACTCCTGTATTACGTGTTCGTTAAAATTTACACCTGCAATCCAACCGTCTTCCACGTCTTGGAACCATTCTTCGTAATAGGAGTCGTCAGAAGTATGGAAATTTAAAACGTTTTCACCTATCAAGATAAATTTATTAATGCCTTCGTCAACCATCAATTCAATGATTTCTCTTTTCAGCATCATAATATCGTTATTGATAGCATCGTTCCATTCGCCCATCAACTCGATAATGGCATAATTTCGATCGTAATCTACAAACAATACTTTTATATAAAGTGTTTGCGAGCCAAAGGTATCCCATTGGGGATGAATGAGAAAGTTGTATAACTGCTTGTCGTAGTAAAACTCAGAATACTCGGTTTCGTAAAATGGCGATAACTCATCTTCTGCAGCGATATAATCGTCTCTCCACAAATAAAAAGGTTCAATTTCGTGCATTAGGGAATTTTAGATTTTAGATTAACGATTTCTGATGTTCTGCAGCAGACAGCAATTAGCTTAATTATGTAGGCTTAAAATGTAAATCCTAATTCGTAATTTATTTGCTTGCTTCTACTGCCTTACGCACACTTCCGTACTTAGCTAGCAATGCCGCCGCTTCAGTATGGTTTATGCTTAATTCATCCATTACCATTTGTGTGCCACGGTCTACCAGCTTATGGTTAGTTAACTGCATATCCACCATTTTATTGCCCTTAACTTTGCCTAGTCTAATCATCACGGTAGTACTCAGCATGTTTAAAGCTAACTTTTGTGCTGTTCCAGATTTCATTCTGGTAGAACCCGTTAAAAACTCTGGCCCAACTACTACCTCCACCGGAAAATCAGAAGCAGCAACAATTGGCCCGCCGTTATTACAAACAATACAGCCTGTTAAAACCCCATTTTCTCGGGCAGTATTTAAACCCCCAATAACATATGGTGTGGTTCCGGAAGCAGCCAAACCTACAAGAGAATCCTTTTCGCAGATGTTGTACTCCTGCAAATCAATCCACGCCTGTTTATCGTCGTCTTCTGCAAATTCTACCGCTTTTCTAATGGCAGTATCGCCACCTGCGATAATTCCTACCACCATATCAAATGGAACCCCGAAAGTTGGCGGGCACTCAGAAGCATCTACTACACCCAAACGACCACTCGTGCCAGCACCAATATAAAAAAGGCGACCGCCAGTCTTCATTCGTTCGGCAACAGCCGATGCCAGTTGTTCTATTTGAGGCAATGCCCTTTCTACTGCTAAAGGTACAAGCTTATCTTCGTTGTTAATGCCCTTAAGAATTTCCATTACAGACATCTTGTCGATATCGTTATAATTAGATTCTTGTTCGGTTACTCTGTTCATAGATATAATTTGTGTTAAAGTTCGTTAATTTTTCAAAAAGCAAGAAATATTAAGCATAAATCTATTCAGTTTTGTAGCATTAGTCACCTATCTTCTCGTTTAAATAAAAAAGACAATATAAAAACTAAAATGTTGCGTTGTTGTTGCTTTATTAACACGCTAATTTTCATAACTTTGAGGCGTTGCTCTACAAATGAAAAAAAGTACTCGTTATAACCTACTTATTGCCTTAACCTATTCTGTAACCTTAATAGGTGGTATGGTATTGGGATATAAATTTTTAAAAGATCAAGGCTTTCAGGTTCAGCGAGATACTAACCTAACAGCAGATAGCAACAATCAACGTGTAGAGGATATTCTGCACATCATCAAAAAAAATTATGTTGACGATGTAGATGCCGATAGCTTGCAACATTTGCCTATCGATAGCATGTTGCATCAGCTCGATCCGCATAGCATGTACTTGCCTGCAAAAAAAGCATTTGAACTTTCTGAATCATTAGAAGGCAATTTTGAGGGAATAGGTGTTGAATATTATATTTTAAACGATACCTTGCTGGTTACCAATGTGTTTAAAGATGGTCCAGCTTATGCTGCGGGCTTAAGACAAGGAGACAAAATCCTAAAAGTTGATAGTTTGCACATTAGTGGAAGATCTTTGCCCCGTTCTTCGATGATTGGAAAAATTAGAGGTAAAAAAGGTACTGCAGTTAACTTAACCGTAATGCATCCGGGAAACCAAACACCAAATACATTTAGCATTAAACGTGGACGAGTTGCTGTAAGTAGTATCGATGCTGCTTATATGATGAACAGCGAAACTGCCTATGTTAGAATTAGCAAATTTGGTGCAAATACCGATGAAGATTTTATAAATGCAGTGAGGCAGTTAAAAGCCAAGGGCATGAAAAAGCTGATATTGGATTTACGTGATAATGGTGGAGGTTATGTTAGCGCTGCAACGGGTCTAGCAAATCAGTTTTTGCAAGAAAATAAATTAATTGTTTACACCGAAGGCAAGCATGAACCGCGTACCGATTATTTTGCAACAGGTGGAGGCGAATTTGAGCAAGGCAAACTTGCTGTTTTAATAAATGAAAACTCTGCATCTGCCAGCGAAATTTTTGCAGGTGCTATACAGGATTTAGATCGTGGAATTATTGTGGGCAGAAGATCGTTTGGTAAAGGCTTGGTGCAGGAACAATTCGCTTTTGAAGATGGATCGGCACTTAATTTAACCATCGCCAGGTATTACACACCATCTGGAAGAAGTATTCAGAAGTCGTACAAAAAAGGTTTTAACGCCTATCAGCATGAGCTAGAGGATAGATTTAACGACGGTGAACTAACTTCAAGCAAAGCGAAAGATTCGGCTAAAAAAGCTCCTTCTTATACCACACAAGGTGGCAAAAAAGTTTATGCAGGTGGTGGCATACAGCCAGATGTTTATGTTAATTTAGATACTGCAGGTTACAACAAGTTTTATGAAACCTTGGTTGATAAAAAGATTTTGGTTGATTTTGTTTTTGACGTACTAATTGATCGTTATACGCCAGCTTACTTATCTCAAAACCTAAATACCTTTACCATTAACGATGCCGATTACAAAGATTTGCTGAAATATATTCAGGCTAAAAAAATTGTAATCGATTATAAACAATTGATTTCTTCAAGGCCTATCATTTACAATGATATTAAGGTGATGTTGTGTAAATACCATTTAGGCGATATGGGGTACTACAAAGCCAATAACCTAACCGATAAAGTAGTTAAGCAAGCACTTAATAGCTTAAATTAAAAATACCCGATTTTAGACGTAGATTTAATTTTACGTAACTTGAATAAACTCGCTTGTTTTAGAATATAATTTCTTTTATATTTTATTATCGATATAATATTTCGATTTAATTCTGTTGCTAGGAATTTTGTTTTAGTTGCGATAGTTTTGTTGTTCAACAACATAAACGCAATGCAATCGAAATCTCTATCCGATACAGATAAAAAAGTGCTAAACAATTTACTTCTGCAAGTAGAACAGAAAACTGCCGACTTTATGGGGTATCCTGTTTCTAAAGATTTGGATTTTAGCGAACTAATGCCCTTTTTAAATTACCCTATGAATAACTTGGGAGATCCATTTGTTGCATGTACTTATGATGTGGGTTCTAGGGAAATAGAAAAAGAGGTGATTGCATTTTTTGCATCTTTATTTAGGGCAGAAGCTGATGATTGGTGGGGGTATGTAACAAACGGTGGTTCTGAAGGCAATTTGTATGGTTTGTTTTTAGCAAGAGAGTTGCATCCTAAAGCAATGGTTTACTATTCTGAGACAACGCACTACAGCGTTCAAAAGAATTTACACTTGCTAAATATGCCCAACATTGTAATTAGCACCCAAGAAAATGGCGAAATCAATTACCAGGATTTAGAAGAAACAATACGTATGAACCGACAATTGCCCGTAATTATTATGGCAAATATAGGTACTACAATGACAGAGGCTCGAGATGATATCTCGAAAATTAAATCAATATTAAAGAAGCTGGCCATTAAAAACTATTATATACACGCTGATGGAGCGCTTTCTGGAAGCTACAGTGCGTTTGTGGAGCCAAGACCAGCTTTTGATTTTGCAGACGGTGCCGACAGTATTGCAATTAGTGGACACAAGTTTTTCGGCTCGCCTATGCCTTGTGGTGTGGTCGTGGTAAAAAAATCCAACAGAGATAGAATTGCCCGTTCTGTAGCCTATATTGGTAGTGTAGATACCACAATTACAGGTTCTAGGAATGGGCATAGCCCGTTATTCTTATGGTACACGCTCAAAAAATTGGGTTTAGATGGACTAAAAGATCGTGCTTTACATTGTCTGGAAACAGCTAAATATGCGCTTGAAAAATTGAATGAACATGGAATCGAAGCGTGGCAAAATCCTCATACAATTACAGTAAATTTTCCATCTCCTAGCGCAAGAATTAGGCAAAAGTGGCAATTAGCGTCAGAAAGTGGTTGGTCGCATATAATTTGTATGCCCAATATAGAGAAAATGCAGGTTGATGAATTGATAACCGAGATGGTTGCCGAACTTTTGGTATCTTCAAAATAGAAGGTAGATTTTTTCGTTGTTCCTCCGTCGTCTGTTTTTTTTCGACATTGGTGATTGAAGCGATATTATGTAATTAAGTTAAGCGTTGGCGGTTACGCTAACACATGAACACTCCAATGTTGGCGTCGCCGCCAAGGTTAAAAAAAGTTGACGTAGTGCTCCCAACTTAAATATTGACATTGTATCTGTACCGCGGAAGTGACGCGATGACCAAGGTCTCTACTTACAGTTTGATTGAGGGTTTTTAGATAAGCTTTGCTTTTTGCCCAATTAACCAACTACTAATCAACCTTAATCTCAAAGAGATTTAAGCTGATATTGTCGTAATGTTTCGGTAAGCCACTATTCGGTTCAATTTTTATACTGCCTACGTGCGAAAAACCACATCCGGTATAATAAGCCAAAAGCTTTTCATTATCTGCCCAAGTGTCCATTCTGATATATAGAATGCCACGTTTTTTTGAATATTCTTTAGCCCAATCGATAATGATATTTACAAATCCGTAACCTCTAAACTTTGGGCTGGTAACAATGCGATGGATGTAAATAGAATGATCTTTATCTCTCTCTCCCCAAATCTCTGGATCGCTAAAAGTAACAGCGAAAATGGAAGCAACGATGCCATCTACCAAGATTTTATATTGTCTTTGTTCAGCAATTTCTTGCTTAACTAAATCTATACTGAAGCCCTGCCAATGTTTATTGAAAACCTTTTTTTGATGTTCAATAGCCATATCATAAAATTCGAAAATAGTACCGATATCTTCAAGATTGCTATTTAAGATTTGTATGTGGCTTAACATATTTTAGTATTAGAGGTAGATCAAAGATGTGAATTTTTCTTTTTCGAAGCGCCAATTGTTACAGCTATTAATGTCAGTCCTTTTTTCCGCTATATCCCCGATGAAAAATCGGGGGATGCCGCTTCAACAAGGGCTATTAAATAGAGCCAATGTAGGGAACTACAGTAGCTAGTAGCACAAACTTTGTTAAATAAACCCGATGGCAACGAACATCCCGATTTATCGGGATAAAGTGTACAGCGGGGCAAAGTAGCTATAAAATGCTGACTTTGATTTTCTAAAAAAAAACGTTTTTTGTCTTTCGTAGATCGTTTTTCGGTTCCTCAAGCTTTAAGCATGTTCCCTATTCTTTTCTCCTTGTTCCTTACGCTTTGTTCTTTATCCTCCCAACCTAAGCCTCAGGCTCAAACTTAACCTTACTTCTGTCTAAAATAAATTTGAATCGGCACGCCAGCGAAATCGAAGTTCTCGCGTAGTTTGTTCTCGATAAAACGCTTATAAGGTTCTTTTATGTACTGCGGTAGGTTACAGAAGAAGGCAAACATTGGCGAAGTACCATTAATTTGCGTAATGTATTTAACCTTAATGTACTTTCCTTTTAAAGCAGGTGGCGGATAAGCCTCGATAATAGGCAACATTACATCGTTAAGTTTTGATGTAGGTACTTTTTTAGCTCTGTTTTTATGAACTTCTAAAGCTGTTTCGATAGTTTTAAAAATACGTTGTTTATTTAACACAGAGATAAAAACAATCGGAACATCTGTAAACGGCTGTAGTTTCGTGCGAATTTGATCTTCGAACTCTTTAATGGTTTTATTGTTTTTTTCAATCAAATCCCATTTGTTTACCAAAACCACAATACCTTTTTTGTTTTTTTCTGCTAAATGGAAAATATTAACGTCTTGCGATTCTAATCCATCTTCGGCATCAATCATTAGCATAACCACATCTGCCTCTTCTAAGGCTTTAATGGTACGCATTACCGAGTAAAACTCTATGTTTTCTTTAACCTTGGTTTTTTTACGCAAACCAGCGGTATCAATAAACATAAATTCGTGCCCAAATTGGTTGTAGTGGATATGAATCGAATCACGAGTGGTACCCGCAATAGGTGTAACAATATTTCTGTCTTTACCTATTAAGGCATTAATTAACGAAGATTTACCTACGTTAGGTCGACCCACAATAGTGATTTTTGGTAAAGAATTTTCTTCTTCAACAATATCCTCGAAGTGTTTAACAACATCATCTAGCAACTCTCCGGTCCCAGAGCCAGTCATTGATGAAATGGTATAGATCTCGCCTAAACCGAAACCATAAAATACAGTTGCGTCGTTTTCTAATTGTGTGTTATCAACTTTGTTAACAACAATAAAAACAGGTTTTTTGCTTCTGCGAAGCAACTGTGCAATTTCGTCATCTAAGTCGGTAATACCTGTGGTAACGTCAACCATAAACAATAAAACCGAAGCTTCTTCAATAGCAATTACTACTTGCTCGCGAATAGCCGCCTCGAAAACATCTTCAGAGTTGGCTACATAACCACCAGTATCTATAACAGTAAACTCTTTGTCCGTCCACTCGGCTTTGCCGTAATGACGATCGCGGGTTACACCACTAAAATCATCAACAATAGCCTTACGACTTTCGGTTAAGCGGTTAAAAAGGGTAGATTTGCCTACGTTTGGTCTTCCGACAATTGCGATGATATTGCTCATAATTTTTTGTTGAAACGTTTTAAAGTTGAAACGTTGTAATGTTACCTAAACCCATAATTGAGAGCTTAAACATTTCCTAAACATTTTGACTATCAACTACTAACCCTTTTTTAAAGGGAGTGCAAAGGTAAGGTAAATAATTGGAACATTAAACCAAAATTGCTTTTAGTTCGCTTTAGGCTCATTACAGTTGATTTAATCAGCTAATCCTAATGCGCCAATGGCTGATAACGTAATCAGCCAAAAAATAAAAAACCAATCTAACTGTCGTACCCGAAATTTTTAAGGTAGTTTTTCTTACTTCTCCAATCTGGAATAACCTTTACAAAAGTTTCTAAAAATACTTTGCTCTCTAAAAACTTTTCGATGTCTTTTCTAGCTTCCATGCCTACTTTTTTAAGCATCGCTCCACCGGTACCGATTAAAATATTTTTTTGCGAATCTCTCTCTACAATAATTTCGGTAGTAATGCGAATCATTGGTCCGCTTTTGGTTTCTTCCTCTTTAAAGGCGGTTACCACAACCTCTGTACTGTAGGGGATTTCCTTTTTGTAGTTGAAAAAGATCTTCTCGCGGATAATTTCGGAAACAAAGAAACGCTGACTACGATCGGTTAATTCTTCCTTGTCGTAATAAGCTGGATGATCTGGGATGTTTTCCAAAATCATCGGCAAAATGCCTTCTAAGTTATATTGGTGTAAAGCCGAAATGGCATAAATATGTTTCGGGTTTAACTTTTCTTGCCAATAAGCAAATTTTTCATCAACCTGTTCTTGTGTTGCGTTGTCAATTTTATTTAAAAGAACTACCAGAGGTATAGTGGTATTGGTTATTTTCTCCAAAACATCATTTTCATCATGTTTTTCGTGGATATCGGTTACAAATAAAATTAAATCGGCATCACTTAATGCTCCACTTACGGCAGTCATCATAGAATCTTGCAGACCATAAAGTGGTTTTATAATACCGGGAGTGTCGGAAAAAACAATTTGAAAGTCTTCTTCGTTAACGATTCCTAAAATACGGTGACGAGTAGTTTGAGCTTTAGGCGTGATGATAGAAAGCTTTTCGCCTACTAATGCGTTCATTAACGTTGATTTGCCTACGTTTGGCTTACCTATGATACTTACAAAACCTGCTTTATGCGACATGAAAATATTTTTTAAAATAAATTTGTTCTGCAAAGAAACGAATTATATCTTTGCATTCCAATTCGGAGCAAGTGCTTAATTAATTTTTGCCAAGGCCTTTTGAGTTGTATATAGTGCGGGGTGGAGCAGTTGGTAGCTCGTCGGGCTCATAACCCGAAGGTCATCAGTTCGAGTCTGGTCCCCGCTACCACTAGAGTGGTAAGTTTTAAGTGAAAAGTTATAAGTTAGATTTAACTTACAATGTGAAGCTTTCAACTTTAAACTTGAAGATGGCCCGTTCGTCTAGGGGTGAGGACGCCAGATTTTCATTCTGGAAACAGGGGTTCGATTCCCCTACGGGCTACAAAGACCGCTTTACCAAGAGCGGTTTTTTTATCAGCAAGGCTGATAGGTTGATGTACCTTAAAAACATAATATAGTGCGGGGTGGAGCAGTTGGTAGCTCGTCGGGCTCATAACCCGAAGGTCATCAGTTCGAGTCTGGTCCCCGCTACCACTAAAGTGATAAGTTTTAAGTGAAAAGTTAGATTTAATCTACAACGTAAGCTTTCAACTTTAAACTTGAAGATGGCCCGTTCGTCTAGGGGTGAGGACGCCAGATTTTCATTCTGGAAACAGGGGTTCGATTCCCCTACGGGCTACAAAAGAGACTTGATTTTCAAGTCTCTTTTTTTGTTTATTAGGTGTTCAAAATCTATCAATATTCCCTAAAATTCTTTATTCGATGAAAGGTTAAATAGTTAGATTGCCTGCTACGGTCCTCTGCTGAATCATCATCATGCCAAGCAGTTCTAGCTAAAAATACAATATCATCACTGTCCATTAGCCAATCTGCATATTGAAATGCATAGCTCAATTCGTTATCATGCTTTAAAATTGTTTTTTTGATTTGCCAGTTTCGTAAATCGGTAGAGCTAATTAAAGCAAGTGTATTTCTGATTAAGGAAGGATTTTTACCTGCGTACTTTTCTTGTAGCTCTGCAGGAATGATATTGCTTAGAGCCCAATAACATCCTGTAATTTCATCGTACCTGACGGTAAATTTTTTGCTTCCTCCGGGAAAGGGGACAAAATCAGTTTCGCTATTAAAGCATGCTTCTTTCCCATCATCGCTCACGCTTATCAAAGCTGTTTTTTCTGCCAAAGTAGTTTTATCCTCCACGCGTAAAATATTGCAAACTTTACCAATTGGATTAACAACTGTGTTTCCTTCTAGCCAGCCGTTGAAATTTCCGTTTAAATAAGTTTGGTTAAAAGCGAGTGCATTTGAACTTTGCCAGTTTTTAACATCAAGTAAATCTGCATCAACTGGTGCGGACAATATCATTGCGCCAAATCTTTTCCCTAAAACGGAGTCTGCTCCAAATGTTGTTTCTACGGTACGCCAAATTCGATTATTGTGAGTTACAATAGGAACGGCTGAAGTATGAAATTTGCCATCCAAAATTAAGCCACTTTGTCCATCTAAGGGTGTGGTCCAAGTTGCTCCACCGTCAATAGATTTACGAATAACTACGTTTCCAAAATGTTTATCCGTTCCTAAAAGATATAAATCTTGCTGATGCAGGAATAGATTGCTCCAAAATGCGCCATAAATTTCAGCTAATAAATGCCAGGTTTCACCTTTGTCGCTACTACCATAAATATTTGTTCGTCCTTGTTTCCGTTCGCTACTGTCCTCGCCAAAAAAATCATGCGAAGCAATGTATTCTCCGTTAGGTAATATAGCAATGCTTGGTGAACCGATATATTGTTTGTCGGCTGATTTTCTGGCAATAATGACACCGGGGATTTCATCAAATGTACTAGCTGCTATTTTCATAAGAAGTTCGGACTACAAACAATAATACAATTCAATTTTCTAAATATTCAAATATCTCCACATTTCTTCTAGTTTTTGTTCCGGATTGTTTCATGTGGTACCGCAATGCTTAAATTTTTCATAATAAGCATTACCATTCTAAGTATAATGCAAATGCTAATCGTTAACAATAAAGTACACAATGGTTTAGCGCTAAAATTGTTTCGTCATTTACTGTTAACGATTTTTGTAGAAATCAGTTTTATTTATCATTTTTAGCTCAGTAAAAGAAAGATGGTTAAACATTTATCTTGTCTTTTTGCCACCTCTATTTAACGCTTATCTTTTATGAAATTTACCCTAGCCATTTTTTTTGTCGGCACCTTGATTTTTCAGGGTAATTCATCTTTAATAGAAAAGGCCGACGAGCTGTTTAAATTGCCGGTTTTTCAGGTTCTTTTTGCCTTGGCAACTATTGTTGGTATTGTAATTGGGCTTTTTAAATGGTTTAAAAATATCGCAAAGCCAAATCCTGTATCAAAAGATGAAATAAAACCAACCATCGAGAATTTAACTACGTTAATGGAAGCTCGCGATATCGATAAATTTAATGATGCCGGAGAACCAAGTTACAAAAGCAGGTTGCAACAGAGTGTTGAAGATAACAAGTCAACCGATAGAAGTATTTCTTTGTTGGGTACGCCTGGTATAGGTAAGAGTTATTTGGCGCAGGAAGTAGCCTACCATTATGCTATTACACCCATTAAAAAGAGAAAGTTTAATGTAGTATGGTGGATAGATGCCGAAAGTATCTCTAAAAAGAACGTAGGTCCTGAGCCAAACCAAAATGACGATTTAACACGTTTGGCCCGCTTGGGTTTTGATTTAGATACAGCACAGCCCAATTGGCAATTCGAGTTGATGAAAGCCCTTAGCAAAGTGAATTTTTTATTAGTATTTGACAATGCTTGCGATGTAGGCGATGGTAACGTGGAGAAAACAATCAGAGAGTTTAAAAATGCATTCTTTCCTGCTACAGACCCAACAAGGCACCAAAAAATTATCATTACATCTAGAAATAAGGACTGGGGAAATGGAATAGAGCTTTCACGCTGGACTTTGGCCGAGTTTTCATTTTACCTGGCAAGACACTTGGATGAAGAGAAATCATTTGAGACCATTACGAATGATGGGAGTACTGACGAAAAGTTATATAAAGAATTAAATGGTTTGCCTCTTGCTGCTTCTTTGGCTGCCGCTTTTATGGTCGAAAACGGGTGCAAGCCCTCGTCATATTTTGAACTGATTCGAAATAAGGCTAAATACCGGAATAAGGATAAAATTAGTAAGGCATTTGACCTTAGTTATAGCGCTTTGAGTGATGATTCTTCGAAAGTGCTTAGCTTGATGTCCTTTTTATCGCCCAACGAAATCCCTTTAAAGGAACTTATTAGCTACCGACAGCAACAAACCGATGGTGCAAACGGAGGTAGTGTTTTGGTAAATCGAGTAACCGAAGCTATAGTGCAGCTTAAAAAATATGCACTAATTACAGAAGAAGAGGGTGGGAAATTCTATTCTATCCATCGCCTTTGGCAAGAAGCAATACATGAAATTTTACTAGAGCAAGGAAGATTTGCCGATGTTTATGCTAAAGCACTTTCGTTTTTAGTACAAGCAACTAAGAGTTTTGTAGGTACGGATTATCCATACTTCAATTCAATTTTACAACATGTAGAGTCATTTGCGAGTTATCATAAACCAGATAATAACGAGGTTATATCAATAGATCTAGTGAGGTTACTTCGTTCTGCAGCTAATTACAGCTTTCAGATTGGAGCGGTTGCACAGGCTATGCGATTAAATGAGCAGTTAATAAAAATCGCTCCAACCGATATGAAACTGTTGCATGAAATTGGTTTAAGTAATTCGCATAATTTAATTCTTCGTGATCACTGCGAGTTAGCAATGAGTTTAGCCAACGATGCTTACCAGTTCTTTGAACAAGTTTATGTTGGAGATGATAAATTAAAACTAACCGAAAGAGCGAGGCAGGCCATTGGCAAAGTAAAACAACGTGAAGGGCATTTTGAGGACGCAAAACTACTATTTGAACAGAGTAGACAAATTATCGATGTTCATGAAGCTGCACTGAGTACAACAACACAGATGTCTGACTTAAAATTGTCGCTTTATTCTGGTTTATTACACGATTTAGGCTCTGTGTGGTGGGAGGAAGGTTTAGACTATCAAAAAAGTATTCAGTTTTTTGACGAAGCAATTGCTTTTAAACTATCGGTAAATGGAGGCCAAACAAAGGATCTCTACCTTAACTTGAGCAAAATGATAAAAGGCGTGGCTCTAGGCCTAATGGGCAATTATGGTGCACAGTTTAGTTTGCATAAAGAGGTTTTCGAAGTGCTCTCTGCCAAAGATTACGAACAACGAAGAAAAATTTACACGGCATACTATATCTTAAATTTTGGTTGGGATAAAATAGGCTGGAAAAATCGGGATAGTGTAGAAAAAGCTACCTATGAATCCTATTATTCGGTAGATGAAAAGGTGGCTGAAGTTTTAAAGGGCGATGTGAAGTATTCGATTATTAAAGCTGTAGTAGATTTGCGTAAAACGTTACGAGAAGGACTATCCGTTAGAAATCAGTATTTGGCTACAAATTATTATAATGTGTTATCCTCGATGTTAGAAACAAAAAATCAGAATCGAAAAACCAGGGTTTTGGATGACGGAACAGTAGCGGTGAGTGCTGTATTAGACTATGCATTTTATTTGGATGAAGTTGTTGAGCGAAAGAACGAAGTGCAAATCAATCAAATTAAAGAGGTTATTCAGTTTGCAATAAAGATGTTAACGATAAAAGATGAAAATGGACATTCGATCGGTAGAATTGTGTACCACAGAAGTGCCGACTTGGATTCGCTTTGCGATATCTATCAAATTGCTTACTTACCAGTTTCCTGATTTGTACTCGACTGTATTTTCAGAAGTGTAAGTGTGGCTATATCATGCTCAGCATTATAGTATTGTTGCAGTACGCTCTCAAATATTAAGTCGCCAGTTGCAATGGCAAACAACGTCATGCAAGATTTTAATTTTAGATCATCTGGGCTACCAAAAATCTTAGAGGGATTATTTTCGTTCAAGCTCAATAGTGCCTCGCAACATGTTACCAATCTATTTCCTAAAGTTGGATGTTCATAATAAAGCTTTGCTTCATTGATATCGACAATAGCGTAAAATTGCGCAGTCTCGGTTTTGCCAAGACCTGCAATTTGCGGAAATATAAACCACATCCAATGCGTTGTTTTTTTACCACGACTCAGTTCGGCCAATGCAACGTTATAAATATCGTCTTGCGCATCTAAAAATCTTTTCAGATTGTATTCCATAAGAAGGGATTATTGGTTTGCACTATAACGATGAAGCACCAGCATTTGCAACCTCATAGTCTTGTTCTACCGTTCCGCCAGAAACACCTATGGCACCGATAATTTTTCCAGCTCCGTCTTTAATGATCACTCCACCTGGAAAAGAGATTAAGCCACCGTTTGAATGTTCAATATTATAAAGTGGCTGGCCTGGTTGGGATAATTTGCCTATCTCGCCCGAATTCATATCAAAAAAACGAGCGGTTTTTGCTTTTTTTATGGCAATGTCAATTGAGCCTAACCAAGCATTATCCATTCTATGGAACGCTACTAAATTTGCGCCTTCATCAACAATTGCAATATTCATGGAAACGCCAATTTCTTTTGCTTTTTCTTTGGCAACTGCCGATAGTTGCTCTGCTTGTGCTAATGTGATACTCATAAGTTTTATAAATGGTTACTAATAATCAGAACAGCAAAAGGCAAAATATGTTTATCATTCTGAGCAATTATTTTGTTTGGACGATAGATGGAGAAAGAAATTGTTTGAACGTTGCTATTATCCGAGACCACGTTAATACCCATATCCTGTCGTATTTAATTTTAGTAACCAGCAACGTTAAATGGTTTGGTTCAGCTAGAAAATTTCATACGGTCGGTACAGAACGTTTCTAAATTGCAATCTGTTTAAATTGCCATGCGCTATTGTGCTAAGTTTGCATCATACAAAACAAACAATGTCAAAAACAAAACTTACTATTAACAACAACGGTTCCGTAAAAATTGAAGGCGATTTCGAAATTGTAGACAGAAACGGAAATGAATATGGCTTGCAAGGCAGAACAGTATTATCTATTTGCCGTTGTGGCCTTTCTAAAAACAAGCCATTTTGCGATGGCGCACACAATGGACATTTTGAGCACGAAGCAATAGCATTCGATTTGCCTCCTAAAAAAGTTTAAGAAATTGAAAAGCATACGTTGGCGGTAATGCCAACGTTTAATGCTGAAAAAGCCCTATTTGCCTCTTTCTATCACATAATCGTGAAGAATTTTTCCCTCTGAAGAAATGGTGTAAACACCGGAAATATAGCTGCCGTCTAAAAAGTAATATTTTACACCAAAGCCATTTTTAAATTTAGCTACTTGGTAATATTCAGCCTTTTTAGCCGGTAACGACCACAATACTTTTCCTGTATTTACATCTATCCTTTGCAAAATAGTAGGCGACTGATCGCTCGCTACTGTATGGCTTGCAATAAAAAGTAGGCTGTCTTTCTGATAAGTAATTCTGGCTTCAAAAAACTTACGCTCAGGCGCTAAATGTTCAGATTTAGTACGCCATGAACCGGGTATCAGAAATTCCTTTATAAGTTTGCCATCATTAACGGTAAAATAAAATGGATTCAGAAGATCTTTAGTAACCTTCGCTTCATCTTGTGTTTTAAAAAGTAGGTTTTTAGCTGGTATAAAGAAGAATTTTTCTCCATCATTGGTCATAATTTCAATTTGTTCATGGCCATGAAAATCAAATTCGGCAATGCCAGAACCAAGTTCTTTAAACTGCTTAATCAAATTGCCTGTTACATTTACAAGTTTATTGTTGGCTTTATCCAGTTTAAACAAAGTGGATGTTTCGTAGACAATGTAAACGCTACCGTCATTAAATTCTTCAAAGTTATCAAAACCATTATCGAGTCTTTTCGTTCTTTCAAACATCACCTCGTCATTTATAATCGCTTTGGTCACCGGATCAATATACAAGGCATGAATATTTACTAAATCTAATTTGTCATCATCACCTCTTAAATGCTCCTTGCCCAAGCGTAAAAAAACTGGCTTATTATTGGTTGTATTTTCATATATAACATCACTACGATACCCCGAATAGAAATTTAAATCGACAACTTCTTTTTCCAGATTTTTTTTAGGCGTTTGGTTAAACAACAAAAACCCAACTATTGCAGAAGTAAAAAGAACAATAAAAAGTACGACTGCCACAATAATATTTTTTGGTGCAATGCTGGGCCTGCTGATATTATTATGGTTATAATTAATGTTTACATTAACATTTGTATCATCTAAAAAATAGTGGGAGCCACAGCTTTTACAAATAAACTGATCTGGTTTTACATCTGCTTTGTTTGTACTGCCACAGTTAGGGCAAACTATAGTCTTCGTATTTTTAGGCATTTAGTTAGTTTTTAAAGTCTAGGATGTGCTTTGTTGCCAACTGATTTATCATATTTTTTCGAACTTTCATTAAAGAAAAATCCATATCCAATTAGAAGAATAAATATGGCAATACCTAAAATAAATAAGGTTGCACTGCTTCTTATAATGGTCTGCATACTTACAACTTCAATATTCCAAATTCTTAAAGCTAAAATGCCCAAAAACGCAATGCTCAATAGCAATATAATTGCTCCAATAACTTTTTTCATAGCTTAATAATTAAAATTTGTTTAACCATTCTTTTTTCTTTGCATCAAATTCTTCCTGCGTAATTATGCCTTCATCCAGTAGCAGTTTAAGTTGCTGTAGTTTGGCAACGGGATCAGCATTAGAAGCATCAATCTGCTCATTTTTTATGGTATCAAATGTTTTTCCAATTTCCATGCCCACGCCAAACTGTAAGCCCGCACCAGCAAGGCCACCCTCATTACGAGCAGCATCCCTCAAAGCCCTTAGCTTTTCAAGTTCTACATAGGTTAGCCCACCTTCGCCGGCAGCCATTGAATCTGCAGTAATATCAGCAATCTTATCAATTCTTTCTTTGGTGCCTTCATCAAACATAGTTCCGTTAAGTTTAAAATCTGTTAAGATAAAACCTAGGTTCACCACGTCCTCGTTTATTTGTGCTTTAATGTTTTGCGATAGCTGGGGCAATTGCGCATCAATATTTTGATAAGAAACACCACCTTGTGCCAGCGAAGAAGAAATTCCCTGCGGAAATCTGCTTTGCAGCATTTGTCTTGCGTCAAGCACGGTATAACTGTCTGCAGAACCAATTACATTCACAAATAAGTGCTTCGCGTTAGCAATTTTAAAAGAAAAGGTCCCGTTTGCGCCTAGCTCTACCGGGATTTTATAAATGGGATCTACATACTTAATAGCTTGGGCTGTTCCCCATCCTTGGTTTACGTTTTCTGAGGTACGATAGAAATACACCTTTAGCTTGTGCTCGCTTTCAAAAGCAGTGCGCAATTTAAGTAGCGTTGTTATAAAAGGATGGTTGTCTGTTTCAATATCATAAATTCCTTCTGTAGTAATTTCGTCGGTTAATTTCCCTTCGTAAACCAATAATGCACCTTGCCCCGGGCCTACAATTAATTTACTGGCATTTTTAAGCTCATCGTTGCTAGATGGGTACTTATACACCAAAACTTCAGGGTTTTGATTATCCCACTCGATTACTTGAGATAATTGATTTTTAAAAAACTTTATAATTCCCATAGCTTATTTGATTTTAAATTCTTTAATTAATTTACCATCCAAGCCTATAGCAAGGATAAGGCTGTAAGATTTAACCACAATTCCGTCTTTATACCTAATTGCATCTTCAAAACGCTGGTTGGTTGGAAACGGATAAGTAAAAACTAACTGCCCCGTTTTAGCATCAATGCATTGTATATTGGTAGGCGCTGCTTCGGCTGCGGTTTTATTTGCAGTTATAACCACATAATCATTATCGCTGTATAATATATTTGGCTTAAAATATAGCCTACCAGGAGTTAGGTCGATAAAGTTTCGCACGAATTTTGATCCGAATGAGGTGAGTGATCTTCCAACAAAATGATCATTTCGCCAACTCAAATGGGCATCATCATCCGGTCCGCCCTGGCTATCTTTCATCGTAAATCTTATTAACTGTATTTTTTCTTCCGGATAATCGCTGCTAAGCGAAGTGAAGTCGAATTTGGTCTTTAGTTTTTCGTTAGGCTCTTTCGTTACAAGTGCTCTTTGTGCAGCATAAACTTCGTCTTTTGTGTAAATTTTATTCTCTAAAGGATAAAAGAAAACATTTGCGCCCTCATTGCTCATTAAATTAAAGGCGTGGCCATAACTATCATAAGCAAACTCTGCGTTGGCAATTCCGCTAGCCAGCTTTGCATGGCCTTTAAATAAACTTTGGCTTACATCACTAGCAGTATAGTTTTCCTTGTCAATTTCGAAAACGTTGGTTTTATTAGCGATACCATAAATTTTTCCATCAGGGAATTGGCGCAACTGAAAATTGGTATGAGTTGCTTCTGCAATACCGTCAATTTTTTGGGTTTTTATCTCTTTCCCAGATAAAAGGTTAAAGAAGCTTAAGTAAGTTCCTTCTTTTGCTTTGTTATCGTTACCCATATAATTTCTGTTACCAAAAATTAACACTATAACTTCGCCTTTAGAGTTGGTGTAAGTGATGGTTTCTCTGTAATGCCAGAAAAAATCATCGCGTTCTGGCGCTTGATAAGCACTTTTATTAAAACTGGGGCTAGGGCTAGAACTTCTGAAAATTGCGGGGATGATTAAGGTAAGCAAGATAAAAGCAAAAACACCAATACCGATAAATAGCGCCATTTTTCTTCCAAGTACAGGGTTAAAGTTAGGCGTGTTGTAATTTACATTATGATTGATATTGATATCGTCATTGTCTAAAAAATATTCGGTGTTGCAAGAGTTGCATTTAAAATGATCGGCTTTTACCTCACTTTTATTTATACTTCCGCAATGCGGACATTTTATTGCTTTAATCTGTTTGGCCATTTTAACTGAGCGAGTTTAGTTTTATACTTAAAGATACGAACAAGGTTTGAGCCAATTTTGCGCTATTTGGTAAATAATGTATAACTGCAACCGTTTATTTATTATTTGCGGGCTTTACATTTATAATCGTTTTTGTTCTTCTAAAATATTAGCTAACTTAATGTCTACATTTTTTCTAAATATTGTTTTTTATGGACAAACCGACGTTAGTGTTAGACAAAGATGGGCAGGGTGCATTTATAGTAGTGGATGCAGAAGAGCAGTTGGGCGAGATGGTGTTAAAGGTTGACGACCACAATTTAATTGTTTACCATACCGAAGTAGCACCGCAAGCCGAAGGCAAAGGAGTGGCAAAAGAACTATTGAATGCAATGGTGGCCTACGCCAGAGAGAACAGTTTAAAAGTTGTACCACTTTGTCCTTACGTTCACGCCCAGTTTAAGAGACATCCGCAAGATTTTGCAGATGTTTGGAATACAACTGGAAGTGATACCGTTGCCTAAACAAATTTTGTTTTGAGCGTGTTGTAGTTAAAAAATTATTCATGCCCAGAAAAGTTAAAAAAGCAAAAACCAATACCAGAAAGCAACGTAAAAATAAGCTAGGTGTTAAAAATTCATTGGTAAATAATATTAACGCTAGAAAACGTAAGGGGAAATCTAGGCCTAAAAAGAAACGCACTATTTCAAAAAAAGCCTATAGCCAGCTCAAAAATAACTGGGGCAAAAAGAAGGATTAAACATCAAAGCAATTTCGTTTGTTGTAAATCCGCAATCCCGCTGTTATGAAAAAAAATCTATTTAGTATTTTAACCTTATTTTCCTTGGTGCTTATCCTTTCTTGTAAAAGCGGACCGTTTAACATGCTTAAAAGTGGGTCGCCACATCAGCAGTATGAGCGAAAACTGCAAAATGCAGGCTTAGATAAAACGGTTATGGGTGCAACATGGATTAGCAATGCACAGGTTAGCCTAACAAAAGCGGTAGCTATCAATTTACCTTATCAGGAAAAAGGTTATTTCGCTGCCGATAAAATTGATGCAATTGCTTTCCGCTTTAATTTAACACGTGGACAAAAAATTCAAATTCAACTGGATAGAAAACCAGTGGAAAAATTTATGATTTACGCCGATTTGTGGGAATTGAATGAACAGGAGGAATTTAAATTACTCACTTCTGCAGATACATTGGGCAAAAGTATTGAGTTAGACGCAAACAAAACGGGAACCTACGTGCTCAGGTTGCAGCCAGAGTTATTGGGTAGTGGCGAATATACTTTAGCCATCACAACCGGTCCTTCATTAGGTTATCCGCTTAAAGCTGTAAATAAAAATCAGATACAAAGTTTATTTGGAGTAGGAAGGGATGCCGGGGCAAGAAAACATGAAGGTGTAGATATTTTCTCATCGTTTCGCACACCGGTATTGGCGGTTGCGAACGGAAGAGTTACGAGAGTTAATACCAATAATTTGGGAGGCAAGGTAGTTTGGTTTAGACCAAACGATAAGGATTACACATTGTATTATGCGCATTTAGATGAACAATTAGTTACCGATGGACAAACAGTTTTTCAAGGCGATACTTTAGGTTTAATGGGCAATACGGGTAATGCACAAACTACACCGCCACATTTACATTTAGGTCTTTATACAAGCGGCGGTGCAATAGATCCTTTACCGTTTATTGATCCAACAGTACAAAAGGCGCCACCTGTAACTAGTTCCGTGAGCCAGTTAAATGCAACACTGAGAACTACTTCAAAAGTAGAATTAGATGGAGTATCGCTAAAAAGCGGTAATGTTATTCGCGTTAACGCAGCAAGTAAAAATAATTATCGTGTAGAATTGCCCGATGGAAGTTTGGGATATATTCCTGCTAATAAACTCGTGTTGGCCAATAGACCTTTAACCACCTATAAAACAAAAATACAAAGCCAAATTTACGATAAGCCTGATTCACTTGCGTCTGTAAAGATCTCGGCCCCATCGGGAGAATTTTTAGACGTGTTGGGAAGTTTCAAGAATTATCAGCTCGTTAAGTACAAAAACCAAGTTGGTTGGGTTTTAAACGATTGATATATAGAAGCTGATCTTACAAGGTTTATGTTTTTCCAAAAACTAGCTGTGTTTAAAGTGTATCAAATTAACATTTGTGTCTTTGAGCTTGAAATATTACGGTCTCTAAAGTGCTTTTTTCGTCAGCACTTTTTTATTTGCCTTTGGCTAATTCTAAATAAATCTATCTATTATCATAGATATGTTTCTTTTTAAGAAAATTAAAACGTTTTAGGAATAGGATTAAATTAATCGTCTGTTTTACAGTTATTTATGATTGCTATTTTTTATGATAGCCCTATTGGGCTATTGTCTAAAAACCGCTTAAGCTTCATCTTTGGTATGTAATTAAGGTTAGGAGAAATAATTTTAATACATAATCCCTAAAAACATGAAGACTAAAAACAGCACAGAAAAATTTTTCAAAAAAAGTATTTTGATAGTTGATGGTGGATCACACCTATCTAAGCTTTATAGCTACATTTTGTCCTCAGATTATTCATTAACCATTAAGAAAAATGGTATAGATGCGCTTGCTTGGTTGGAGGAGGGAAATGATCCTGATTTAATTATTACAAGTTTAAGAATGCCTTATCTTGATGGTTGTGCATTTATTCAAAATCTTAAATTAAGTGGTTTTTATCGCAATACACCTGTTATGTTGCTCTCTGGCGATGAAAATTTAGCCGAAAGGGTTGAACAAATGGCTTACAAGGTTGATAGCTACCTTGAAAAACCATTTGATCCAACTGTATTAAAAATGCAAATAACAAAGTTAATCGCCTAATGATCCCATCTTCTACATTTCAAAGTCCTGTTGTTACGTCTAAAGTTGTTTACTTCGGAAAATTGCTGAGCAAAGTTTTAATCAGCGAGCTTGAAGCAAATATCAGTGGATTGGAATGTCCGGAGGATTTTGACGAATACATTAACCATCAAACGTTGCTAAGTTTACCAGACGTAATTATTATTGAGGTAGATGAAAACGATGAGTGTTTTAATCAGGTACAAGCCTTAAGAGCTAATCCAGTACTTGAATCTATAATTGTGATATTGATTGGTATTAAAGAAAGTAAACAATTAAGAAAAAAAGCACTGGCTCTAAAGGTTAACGATTATTATACTTATCCTTTTCCGATAGAAGATTTCTATGCACGTATTAATTTTCTGGTTAAGTTCAAATTGATTAAACCACAACTTTCAGAAAAATCTACTTATAAATCTACCGAAAAATACGAGATTCCATTAGTAAAAAGAACTTTCGATATTATCGCCTCTGGCATGGCGTTATTGGTTTTATCGCCGATTTTGTTACTGGTAGCCTTGATGATTAGGCTAGGTTCAAAAGGCGATATTATATACACTAGCAAAAGAGTGGGTGCAGGCTACCGCATTTTCAACTTTTATAAGTTTAGGTCTATGCGTACCGATGCTGATAAAATGATTGTAGAAATGGCAAGCTTAAACCAATACGCTAGCGAGCAAAATGGAAATGCAAAATCGGCTTTCGTTAAATTTAAAAACGATCCTCGAATAACAAAAATTGGTGCTTTTTTAAGAAAGACCAGTTTAGATGAGCTACCTCAATTGATAAATGTTTTTATAGGGGATATGTCTTTAGTAGGCAATAGACCATTGCCACTTTACGAAGCAGAGCGTTTAACCACTAACAAATGGTCTGAGCGTTTTAATGGGCCAGCTGGTTTAACAGGGCTTTGGCAAATTTCAAAACGCGGTCAAAAAGATATGTCCGAGGTTGAACGTAAGGAGTTAGACAACTACTACGCTTCGAATTATTCGTTACTTCTAGATCTAAAAATTATCCTTAAAACTTTTCCGGCGCTCATTCAAAAAGAAGCTGTTTAACTAAATATACATTACTATGAAAATCAGAAATTTGGCCTTAACATTATTAATGTTCTTTGCCATAAATGCTAGTGCGCAAGAGTCTCTTCTAACTAATGTAGATAATAAGTTGCTGCAAAAATATATTGATATGGCTATTCAGTATTATCCGCGAAAAAAGGTTTTCAATGCATACGAAACCAAAGCTAAAAGTGATGTTGCCACTACCAAAATGTCGGTATTTGATTTCCTTAATGCTGCATACATTTATCGCCCAGATAATAAATCGGTTGTGGATGCACTTAATCCTTACAATGTTAATGGGTTTCAGTTTGGTTTAAACGTTAGTTTGGGAGCATTACTTTCAAGGCCATCGGCAATAAAATCGGCAAATGAAACCTACAAGGCTGCAAAAGCGCAAAATGACGATTATCTAATAGCACTAAAATCAGAGGTGCGTACTAAATATTACGACTTTCTTCTTAGAAAATCTAATTTATCACTAAGAAACCAATCTTCTCAAGAATTAAGAGTTGCCTTAACAGATGCTAAACTAAAATATGAGCGATCGCAGATCCAGGTTGATGTGTATACTGCTGCAAAAAATATGTCTGTTGAAGCAGATGAATTATTACTGGGCGCTGAAGCTAGTTACCTTATGGCTAAAAATGCGCTAGAGGATTTGATTGGCAGTAAACTGGAAGACGTAAAGTAGATTAAAAATTTTATAGATGAATATTAACTTTAATTTAAAAGACTTCTTAAAATATTTACAAGGTTATAAGTGGGTGATAGTAATTGTACCAACAATCTGTCTAGCATTTACCTATTTTTTTGTAAAAACGCTTCCTAAAACTTACAAGTCTGAAGCTTTGATTTCAACCGGCGTAACTCAACAGTTTCAACAAGCGGTTGTTGCAAACGGTCAGTCTATGGATAATTTTAAGCTTAACCAGCAATTCGGCAATATTTTAGAAATAATGCGTTCTAAAAGATTGTTAAATGGCTTGTCGTACAAACTAATAATCCACGATCTTAAGAATGAAGCAGTTGCATTTAAACCTTATGGACCGCTGGTTCAAAAAATGTCGAAAGTTGAAAGGCAAGAAGCAATAAATGCTTATACATCAATGCTCATAAATGGCGCTGCAATTTCAATATCAGATAATGAAGGAAAACTAAAATTGTATGATATTTTAAACGAGTCTGGGTACGATGCGCAATCTATATTAAAAAACCTTTTAATGTATAGGAATGGCGAAAGTGATTTTATTAAGGTAGAATATTCTTCCAATAATTCGGCTCTGTCGGCATATGTGGTAAACAACCTATCAAATGATTTTATAGACTATTACCTTGATTTAGGCCTTTCTAGTCAGCGAAAATCAATAGCTTTTTTAGATACTTTGGTTAAGGAAAAACAGGCAGAATTAACGAATAAGAACCAAGAATTATCTAGCTCATCTGTAAAAGTTGCGGAAGCTATGGTAAGTCAGAAAGCACTAGAAATAAATCAACAAAGACTGATAGACATACAGACACAAAGAGCGCAGATATTAAGAAGCATAAGTGCTATTGAAGGAAGTATAACTGAAGTGAATAGAAAGTTAAGCGGTGCTGGTGGTTATATAAGGCAAGATAATGGTGGCGAAAATGCAATGATTATTAATCTAGACGACCAGATAGCTGCTGCTAACCAACAATATTCTAATAGCAACTTTAAACGTGAATTTAAAAACAAGATTGACTCTTTACAAAAAATAAAGTTGCGCTACATTACCAGTAACAGCGGAAGTACAAACTCGACCGTACTTAAGCAAGAACTAATTAATCAAAAAATTAAATTAGAAACCGACCTTGCATCGGCAAAAAGCAGTCTTTCTACAACAGAAAGGCAATTAAACGCCATCAGTATGCAGTCGGGTAGTGGAGATGGGCTATTAAGCGTCCGTACTAATAATCAGGAAGTAATGCTAAAAAAGGCAGATTTAGCTTCGAAAGAATATAATGATGCGCAGGCATTGTACGAACAAAATAGCATTTATGCTAAAACAATGCCCCGAATGACATTGGCAGAACCCGGTTTGCAAGGTCCGGCTGAGCCCTCAAAAAACATGTTGTATTTGGGCTTCTCAGGCATATCTGGTTTACTAACTGTATTGCTTGCATTGTTTATTAGTTTTATTCTACATCCAAAAATTAGTACAGCTGCACAGTTGCAAAATGTTACTAAACAGCGCATTCTTGGCTCTCTAAACATGATAGCCGATAAAAATAAAGATCTGCGAGATATTTGGAAGAATACCGATGATATTAAAGATTACACCACATATAAGGATTTATTAAGATCGTTGAGATTTGAGCTTTGCGAAGAACTTATGGGTGACAATAAAGTGTTGGGAATTACAAGTTTATCAAAGTCTGAAGGGAAAACCTTTTTAGCCAATAGTTTAGCCTATGCAATGGCAATGATGGGCAAGAATGTTTTATTGATTTGCGATAATGAATCAGATCTTTTAAGTGTTTTAACTAATAAAAGTACTGCTCAAAAACAAAAATTTGATAACGAGCAAAAGTTTGAGTCGTTCTTGGTAAGAAAAGAAATCCAGATTGAGGATAAAATTACCATTTTAAAAACCAACCCGGCAAATAACTCTTTACTAGAAGTAATGGATGGAAAAAGTTTGCTAGCTGGTTTCGGCATACTAAAAGAGACATTCGACTTAATTGTTATCGATATCGATAGCTCTCATGATATGTTTAAAGTAAAAGAATGGCTAATGTTCTGCGATAAATTTATATCTGTTTTCGAAGCAGGAAATAACATCAAATCTGAGGACTTATCTTTTATAGAGTATTTAGCAAAACAAAAAAATTACTTGGGTTGGGTGTTAAACAAAACGAAGTTAGCCGAGGCATAACTTTTTAACAGTATTATTTTTCCATAACCTATAAATACAGTATGCCACGCTACCAAGAAGCAATAAAACTTAATAAAAGGAACACACTCCTGATAATTGCTTCGTTGTTTGCATTTGTGTTTTCGTATTTCTCTTTAGCCCAAGCCAATTATGCATATGCTTTTTTTCCGGTAGTTATTCTAGGTGCGGTTGCAGTATTGATATTAATTTTTAGAGAACCATTTAACGGACTAATAATTACAATTGCCTATTGTTTTTTGATGGGGATTCTAGACCGGGAGATCGGCGGATTACCCTACGGAATGGGTATAGAAGTTTTCTTGCTATTAACCTGGTTGAGCGTATGGTACCATGCGGATAAGTTTGGTTTTAAGGTGCTAAACAACGATCTAATCTGGCTAACAGTGGTATGGTTTGTTATAAGTGTTTTAGAACTGTTTAATTTAGCGGGCGCTAGCCCTAGAGGCTGGCTACAGGAAATTAGGAGTACAGCATTGTATCCTATGCTGATTACTCCGTTGGGTGTATTATTAATTAACACCAATAAACGCCTAAATATTTTCATTATACTTATTTTTAGTTTGTCTTTTTTAGCCACGCTTAATGGAATTAAACAAGCTAAAATTGGTCCCACAAGCGGAGAACAAGCATTTTTAGATAATGGAGGTTATGTTACCCATGTAATTTTTGGCCATTTACGAATATTTTCTTTTTTTAGTGATGCTAGTCAATTTGGCCCTTCTCAAGCGCACATAGCATTAATGGCTATAGTATTAGCATTGTCGTTAAGATTAAGCTGGGGCAAAAGAATTTTGCTACTGATTTTAGGTTTATTATCCTTTTATGGTATGCTTATTTCTGGTACAAGAGGTGCACTGTTTGTAATTGCTTTCGGTGTAATTATGGTAATTGCTTTAAGCAAACGTCTAAAAATCTTAATCTGGGGTTCCAGTATTGCTTTGTTCTTCTTCTGTATACTAAAATTCACCTACATAGGTAACTCAAATTACGATATCTATAGGTTGAGAACCTCAATCAATCCTGAGGATGCCTCTTTCAATGTAAGGCTAATTAACCAAAATAAAATTGCAGAGTATATGCAGGGTAAACCATTTGGCGGTGGATTGGGTGTAATTGGCCATTGGGGCCGAGAATATAATAAAGATAAATATCTATCAACAATTGCTCCAGATAGCTATTGGGTTAAAGTCTGGGCAATGTATGGTATTGTAGGCTTCGTTATATTTTTCTGCATCTGGCTATATTGGTTTGGCAAATGTTCTGGCCTTTTATGGAACCTAAAAGAACGGCAAATTAGAACCAAGTTAATTGCACTTTTAGCTGGTGTGGCAGGTATTTTCGTATGTAGTTACGGTAATGAGGTAATGAATGCAATGCCGTCTTTAATTGTCATACATCTTTCGTTAGGTGCAGTGTACGCTTTTAGCAGAATTTATAAAGAAAAATTAACAGATAAATAATACCGATATGCCGTTTATATATTTTATCATTCCAGGTTTACTTTGTTTAATATGGGGTATATACAGAGGCTTAAAGGAAATGCAAGGCGATAAAAATAAGTTGAACTAAACTAATTGCCAAAATGGGTTTAAAGGAAAAAATCAAGGCTAATAATAAGCTTAAACAATTTAGTTTATGGCTTTTAATGCCTCCTAACGATGCTAGGCCAAGGTGGTGGATTAGAAATATAATAAACCCGTTTACGATTACAAAGGGTAAACAAGTTATAATTAGGAATAGGGCTAGACTAGATATTTTGCCCTTTAACAAGTTTGTTTTAGGCGATAAGGCAATTGTAGAAGATTTTTCGGTTATTAATAACGGAGTTGGAGATGTTAACATTGGTGATAGAACGATTATTGGACTAAGCAGTGTTGTTATAGGTCCAGTAAATATTGGCAATGATGTAATGTTGGCACAACATGTAGTAATTTCTGGTTTAAACCATGGGTACGAGGATATGAGTATACCACCAAGCCAGCAGGCCACTTCAAAAAAAACTGTAAATATTATGGATAATGTTTGGATAGGGGCAAATGCAGTAATCACCGCGGGTGTTACTATTAACAAGCATTGCATAGTTGGAGCCGGAAGTGTAGTTACAAAGGATGTTCCAGCGTATTGTGTTGTAGTTGGCAACCCCGCAAAGGTTATTAAACAGTATAACGAGATGTCCAATACTTGGGAAAAAGTAAACAGTAAAAACGAAACGAATCAATAGCTATGTCAATGTTAATCTGGGCGATAGTTCAAATCTTATTTAGTTCATTTCTCTGGTTTCCGGTGGTGTTGCTGGTAATATCTTTTTTTAGAAAAAAACGAAAGACTTTAGCGTTAAATAACAAAGAGTTTGATTTTGCCATAATCGTTACCGCTTACCAACAAATAGATTTGTTAAAAGATGCTGTTTATTCAATTTTAAATACCAAATATTCAAATTTCATCATATACGTTGTGGCAGATAACTGCGATGTTTCAGGATTGAACTTTGCTAATCCGAAAGTAATTGTCTTACAACCAGAAAATATTTTGGCTAGTAATGTTAAATCTCATATTTATGCCATAGATAGATTTGAAAGAAATCATGATATTATAACCATTGTAGACAGCGATAATTTAGTAGATGAAAATTACCTTTCGGCCTTAAATGAAAAGTTCTATGAAAATTTTTCTGCTGTGCAAGGAGTAAGGGCGGCAAGAAATCTTAACACGTTTTTGGCATGTTTAGATGAAGCTGGCGATATGTTCTATAGATTTATCGACAGAAAATTACTTTCAGAGAGTGGCTCTTCCGCATCGCTTGCAGGTTCGGGTATGGCATTTAAAAGCGATTTGTACATACAGGCTTTAAAGCAAATTGAAACTAATGGCGCCGGTTTTGACAAAGCTTTACAATATAAATTAGTAGCCAGCAAAGAAAAAATTGAGTTTTGCGAAGCAGCAATTGTATATGATGCAAAAACTACAAAGGCAGATCAATTGGTAAAACAACGATCTCGATGGATTAATACTTGGTTTAAATATTGGAAACTTGGCGCAATTCTATTTTTCAAGTCGCTATTAAATTTCAACTGGAATCAGTTTGCGTTTTCGGTAATGCTTTTAAGACCGCCACTATTTCTTTTGGGCTTAATTTCCATACTTATGATAGCGATAAATCTTTTCTTTTCGCCAATTCTGTTACTAATTTGGGCGGTATCGTTTTCTTGTTTTTTTATAATGTTTTATCGCTCTCTATTATATTTCAAAGCAGATAATGCAATTTACGAGTCTTTATGGAGCGCTCCGAAATTTATTTTTTATCAAATTATTTCCCTATTTAAAGCTCGTTCGGCCAATAAAATTTCGGTTGCCACTAAACACGATGTCTCAAATCTCTAAATAATATCTAAAAATGAAACCCATAGGAATAGAAGTTCAGCGTCTTTTTAGAGAAAAAAAGCATGGAATGGAAATAGTAGCGTTAGAGGTGCTTAGAGAACTGCAGCAAATTAAAAATGATAATAACTATATCGTTTACGCAAAGTCTGATGCAGATAACGCTTGTTTAACTGAAAGCGATAATTTAAAGGTAAAGTTACTAAAAGGCAAAACCTATTTCGATTGGGAACAGTACCATCTTTCTAAAGAAGTAAATAAAAACAAACCTAAATTTTTGCATTCTACCTGTAATACCTCGGCGTTAAATCTTTCTGTTCCTTTGGTACTTACATTGCATGATATTATTTATTTAGAGGAAATTAATTTTAAAGGAACCACTTATCAAAATTTTGGAAATATCTACAGAAAATTTGTTGTTCCTCGTGTAGTGAAAAAGAGCGAAATGATTATTACGGTATCACATTTCGAGAGAGCTACCATAATCGAAAAGCTAAAGGTTCCAGAAGATAGGATAAAAGTGGTGTACAACGCCGTTAATAAGAAGTTTAACAACCTTTACTCGCTGCAGACTTTATCTGCTTTCAAAAAGCAACATAACCTACCAGATCAATTTATGTTGTTTTTAGGGAATACTGCGCCAAAGAAAAATACTGTCAACGTAATTAAAGCATATGCCCTCTATTGTAAAACGGCAAAGGATAGCATCCCATTGGTAATTTTAGATTACAATAAAGCTTTAGTGGAGAACATTTTAAAAGAACAGGGTAATGAACAAATTTTAGAAAAAATATTTTTCCCTGGATTCATTTCCTCTGATGAGATGGCATTAATTTATAATGCAGCTACTTTATTTCTTTATCCATCATTAAGAGAAAGTTTTGGTCTGCCTATTTTAGAAGCGATGGGCTGCGGTACACCCGTAATTACGTCTACAACTTCGTCAATGCCGGAGGTAGCCGGAAATGCTGCGTTATTGGTCGATCCGAAAAATGCTGAAGATATTGCGGATAAAATGCACTTGGTATTGTCAGATGTATTATTGCAAAAAAGCTTATCCGAACTTGGAATTAAACGTGCGGCAGAATTTTCATGGAAAAAAAGTGCCGAAGATCTGTTGGCCATTTACAATCTAATATAAAATTGATGAGACCCGCGTCCGTACCTCCTTATATCCAAATAAATCAAAAACCGGCAAGTTGGTTTTTAAGCAATATCTCTAGCACAAGGATGAAACTTGCCAAATTAAATAGTGGTAAAACTCAGGTTTCCATTGTGATACCTGCGTATAATGAAGAAGAAAGTATTTTACGTACCATTGCCTCTATAGCCGATACCATAACCAATTACAGTATAGAGCTGATTGTTGTAGATAATAACTCAACCGATTTAACTAAACAGTATATTATTGAGTCGGGAGCTAAATATGTTTTTGAACCAAAGCCAGGTGTTGAAAATGCAAGAACAGCTGGGTTAAATTTTGCCTCTGGCAAATATGTAATTAGTGCCGATGCAGATACCATTTATTCGCCATATTGGGTAAACGAATTAATAGCGCCTCTTGCAACAGATGAAAACATAGCTATTTCTCACGGTAAATTTGCTTTCGTGCCTGAGTATTATAATAGATTTACACTTTACCTGTACGAATTAACTGGCGATGTTTTTAAAAAAATAAACGGTTTAAATAAAGATAGCGCCATGTATGTTTATGGCTGTTCGTCTGCTTACAGAAGAGACCAAGTGCTAGCAGTAAATGCGTACGAGCATCCTGTTGGTGCAAACGAGGACGGTTATTTGGCCTTAAAGTTAAGGGATAAGTTTGGTAGGATACACAAAGTACGAAGCAAAAAGTCGTTTGCATGGACATCTAGCAGAAAATTTTTGGCAGATGGTTCTCTGCTTCAAAGAATAAAAAATAAAGCAAGTAAAATATTAAGTTAACGATCCTCAATCCGTAGCCAAATGTTAGAGAAAAAGGTAATTTTTATAATGAGTTTAATGAAGTTTGATGGGTTAGCATCTACAAATTTGACCATTGCAAAATACTTGGCTAAAAACAACGAAGTTTATTACATAGAGCAACCTTATACTATTTCAGATTTTTTCAAGCTGAAAAAAAAATCCGAACAATATCAGTTGAGAAAAAAAGCGCTTCGTTTTTTTGATGATGGTTTGTTAACCGATAAGTTAGATGGTGTAAACCTGTTGGTTAGCCTGCCTATTTTGCCAATTAATTTTTTGCCAGAGGGAAAAATATACGACTTTTTTAACCGAATTAACCAGCGAATAATTTTATCTCGAGTAAAAAAAGTTATTCGGAAAAAAGCGATTAAAAACTACATCTATATCAATTCTTACAACTTCAAATGCCCTTCTTTATTTGAAAGCCTTAATCCCGACTTAACCGTCTACCACTGTGTAGATCCTATTGTGGGAGATTATAATACCAAACATGGAATTAATGCCGAACGAATTATTGTAAAAAATGCAGATGTGGTTATTTGTACTAGCAGAGCCTTGTACGAACAAAAAAAGAAGCAAAATGCAAATACCTATTTTGTGCCTAATGGTGCAGATATTGGCAGTAGAAGTTCTTTGGTAAATAACTCAACTACCCATATAGCGCTTCAAAATATTAAGAAACCAATTGTAGGTTATGTTGGCGCAATAGAAAGAAGAATTGACTACGATTTAATAAAAAGCGTAACTGCTCAAAACCCTCATGTTAGTTTCGTTTTTGTTGGTCCGCAACATCGAGAGCATATACCAGATTGGTTCTACAATACAAAGAATATACACATTGTAGAATCTATCCCATACAACGAGGTTGTTCAAATGATTTATGGTTTCGATGTATGTATGATTCCATTTAAAAAGGACGATATAAGCGCTACAATTTTCCCACTAAAACTTTTCGAATATTTAGGCTTGGGTAAACCGGTAATTTGTACAGATTTCAACATGGATCTGACAGAATTTTCAGGTAGCGAAGTTGTAGCGTATGTAAAAGATAGCACAACTTTTTCAGATGCTATAAATCAGTATATGGTTGAGAAAGATTTAATTTTGAAAGAGAAACGAATTGAAGTTGCCCTGCAAAACACTTGGCAGGATAGAGTCAACCGCATTAGCGAAATACTGGTTCAAAATCTCTAAACATACAATTTAAAAACGTTAAGCAGCTGTTTTCTTAATGTACTTGTGGTAAAATTCTCCGTAAAACTTGTAGGCATATATTAATGGATTAAGTGCATTAATATTGTACAACTTGTTTAAATAAATTTGAGACACAACAAAACTGATTATGGTAGATAATAAAGTGCCATAAGCGGCACCGATTATTCCAAATTGTTTGATGAAAATATAGTTAAATGTAATTATCGATACCGCAAAAACGATAACCATGTAAAAATTAAATTTCGTCCGTCCATCGCTTGTTAATATGGTGCCACACTGCCTGCCATATGGAGCAAAAAAACAGTATAAAAGCGTAACTTTTAAAAGTGGAATAACGTTTTCGTACTTATTGCCAGCAAGTAAGTGAATGGTGAAATCGGATAATAAATACATTAGAACAATTGCCGGAATTAAAAGGGCAAGTACTACCCCGACAGATTTTTCATACAAATATTTTATAGCGTCCTTGCCACCGGTATTTGCTTTTATAGCGCTTTGCGGAAACATAATTGTAGCCATAGCATTTGTCGGGATATCTGTAAGATTGGTAATTCTCACGGCAATGTTAAATGATGCGCTGGCAGATTTTGAGATAAGGTTACCTAACATCATTTGATCTATAGAACTGGCTAAAATTGCACTAAGCGAAACACCAAATGAGTATTTCCCGAAATGGAAAAGTTTTTTTACCCATATAAAGTTTAGCTTTTTGGCATACCTAAAATACTTAGCAGTATGAAACGCAGCAATGGCTAAAGCAAAAAGCACACTTAGTATTTGTACATAGGTTAAAATCTTTAGAGAGGCTTGTCTTTGTGTAAAATAACAGAATGAAATATAGGTTAAAAATAAAAGTTGCCTGCAGATGTTTGAGTAGAACACGCCGGTAAAATGTAGGTTTGCTTGTTCAACACAGTTCAATAAATTTAAAACACCAGATATAAAAAATATTACAATGTAAAGGCTTATCATGTGTGATAGCTGATCTGATTTCCAGATTTCTCCAAGCCAAGGAGCTATAGCTAACAGAACAATGCTGATGATAACAGTCATCAGAAAATTTATAAACAAAGCTGCCGTAGTAATGTCCTTTTGTTCTTCTTGGTTTGCGGTTGATAAAAATTTAACAATTGCTTCTTGCGTTAAACCATTTCTGCTTACCTCAATTATACTTACTACACTTAAAAAAAGTACCCAAGTTCCGTAATCTTCAGTATTAGTTATGCGTAATAAAAGGTATAAACTTACAATAGCAATAACTACGGTTAACCCATTTTGTAAAATATTTATTAGTCCATTTTTTAACCAATAATTGTTTGTAGACATGTTTTCTAATTATAAATATAGATTAGCGTAATTTATTACTTCGGCGTAGTTTTTTGCGTGATAGACCTCGGCGCCAGAAAATTTTGGATAAAGTTTTTTATAGCAATTAAAGTAATGTTCAGGGCCTTCGGCCGATAACAAAATGTTTTTGCCGCCAAAGTAGCTGGCTAAAGTACCCGTGCCTCCGTGCAATGAAATAAAACGATCGGCATTTGCGTAAATGCAAAGTTGAAAATGATTAAAGTTTTTGGCTCCTATTTCGTTCTTTTCATGTAAATCTTGAATCAATAAAACTTCAGGATGGGTTTGCCTAAGCCAATCAAATTCATTAAGATCCAAAATTAAGCTATTATCATTTACAATATCTTTGCCCATTGGTCTGTTGTAGATGATGGTGTACTTTGCCTTTAATTTAACTATCAACTCATTCAAGGTATCAATATCAAAAAAACTTACAGGAGCACCATCCCATTCGGTATTGTACCGATTTGCTATTACCAATATTGGTTTATCAAACTTATAAATATCGTTTTTGTAGATTTCCTTTAGCGGTACGCTCAGCCATTTTTTCATGTTATAATTTTGGCTGTAAAGTATTCTTGGTAATTCGAAGTTATAATTACCCTCGTTGGTTCTTACCTCATGGTCTTCTTGATGGTGTTCTGAGAAAAAATAAAGCTCTCTAGTTCCCGGAAAAGATTTTGTTTCTTTTAAAGTGCCATTTTTAAAATGCCAATAAGCAAAAGGTAGAGAAAACTGTAATTCGGCGCCAAACTCCCCTTTATAGTCAATAACTTTATATTTTTTCTTAAGAATAAAATCACGAACAACATACTTGCATTGTAGCATTATACACACATAAGTATCCCTGTAAAAGTATCTGTAATTAGCCGGAACATTAGTGTTAAATAACCTAATTAATAATCCGGCAATTTTCTTTAAAGTAAATAACATTTGTTTTGTTTAACCATCTATCTGTTGGATAACAGAAATTTAAAATATCAATTACCAAAGATAATTTTGATTTGAGATATATTAGTATTTAATTGAATAAAATAGTATTTAAATCGTTCAATTTGAGAAACTTTAGTGTTAGCAGTTAGTAAGAGCATAATCTTTAGTTTTATTTCTTTCGATTGTAGCTTACACACAAAATAATTTCGAATAATTGCTTTTTATAATTTACAATTTCGAAATATATTTTTTTATAAATTAATAACTTTTCGTATTTTTAGACGTTAGTAATATTCCTTTCTACATTTTTCCGCCGATTGTTTTATTTATTTGATGCGCAGTACTTTATAGCGTTATGTTGAAATATTAAAATTAAAATAATGAAACGTCTATCAAAATTAGTAATGGGAAGTTTAGTAGTTCTGCTTTTCTTCTGCTCTTGTAAAAAAAATAAAGGAAAAGTACAGACAGAGGAGCCTGTGCCAGGGGTTCAGATTCCTGCAGAATCTACCAACCCAACCCAAATCTCTAAAATTCCAATGGATAAATTTATCGGAGTGAATGGTTTTCACGAAGATAACGTTGAATTTATGCAAGCTGCAGGCACATTGCGTGCCTATTGTAACTGGGATTGGTTTCAAGGAGATAATGCGGGTGATCAATTAATTTTTCAAAATTCAAGAGGCGGTTGGTATTTTGATGATGCATTTAAGAAAATTAAAGAAAGCGGAGTAACTGTTTCAATGTGTTTTCAAGGTGCCATAAAAAATTTGCAAGGCACAAAAACATTCAAGTTTAATGATAAACCTGTAGACCGAGCGGGTCTTAGTACCACGGACCCTAAATCATATCAAAGTATTGCAAATACACTTTATCAAATCGCTGCCAGATATGGTAAAACTACCGTAGCCCCAGAGAAACTTAACGTTCCTGCAAACCAAAAACAAAGCGGATTGGATTTGCTTGAGTATATGGAAGTTTGGAACGAGCAAGATAAGACTTGGGAAGGCGATAACGCAAAATTTTCTCCACAGGAGTATGCGGCCATGTTGTCTGCTTGTTATGACAAAATAAAGGAAGCGGACCCAAAAATGAAGGTTGTGATGGGTGGTTTGGCTACCTTAAGCGTAGATTATGTAAAGGCAATGAACGAATGGTTTAAAGCCAATAGAGCTGATAAAAAGTTTGCGGCCGACGTTGTAAATGCACATATCTATGCGTTTGCCAATAACATCGATTTTGGTAATCCGACAGGGTTTGTTAACACTGCAGAAACGCCAGAAGATGGTAAGCTGAAAGAAAAAACTAAAGCACTTGTTGATTATACCAAAGCAAATATTCCAAATGCAGAAGTATGGATTTCGGAGTTCGGTTGGGATACAAATCCAAAATCAGTGTTAAGTCCTAGAAAATTAAATGCATTGACAATGAACGAATTGCAGGGCAGGTATATTATTAGAGGTTATTTAGCATTCGCTGCCGCAGGGGTAGATCAGGCTCAGCTTTTCGAATTATCAGACCCAAGCCAAAACTATATCGATACCTGGTTTGGTACAGCGGGATTGCTTGATAGAACGTTAAACTTCGCCAAAAAGCCCTCTTGGTTTTATACATATACACTAAAAAATACGCTGAAAAATATGGTGTTTATTGGCGAACAAACTTCTGGAGATCCAAATATCTTGATCTACAAATTCAAAAACATGAATAATGCAGAAGGCGTTTATGCAGTTTGGTACAAGACTAGAACAGATGCAACAAAAAATGATTTCCAACTACAATTAGCTGCCAATGCTAAATCTGCCACTAAAATAGAATTGGCCGACAAAAGCACTACGGGTAACCAGAGCAACCTCGCAATTAATAAAACAATGGTTACAGCTAACGTAAGTGAGAGGCCAATTTTTATTAAAGTAGATGTTATAAATTAATATTAATTTTTATAGTAAATAGTAATGTTGATTAGAAAAGTTTATCCATGCAATATGCTTTTAATGCTAATTGTTTTGGTTGGTTTAACGAGCTGTAAAAAAAGAACTGCTCAAGAAAAGGAAATTCCAGAAATTGTAACGCCGCCCACAGACTCAAACAAAACGGTAACTACACCGCCTGTTGATGACAAGAATAAAATTGTGATCGAAATAATTTTTGAGGGTAACCCTACCAAGGCCACAGCGACACCGGCCAAGCTTAAATTTAATAAGGTAGGTTGGGCTAGTGCAGAGTGGGACGATAATTCAATCGGGGCTTTGAAAGGGTTTGAAAAATTAAAAACAACATTTTACACAGATGGTTGTGGTAATAAAATACCCTACACCGCTGCGGTTGCTGTAAATGGCAGAAACCAGTACAGTAATGAGGAAGCCGCAAAAATCCCAAATAATGTTAATTACGACCAGATGAAAACATTTATTAACGCCGGTTGGGACATCGAAAACCATAGTTATTATCATGATCCGACTGGTAATTATAATTTTGGTACAGACAGAGACAGAAATGTGAAAGAGCTTGATGACTTGTTACTTAAAAATCTTCAGTATAAGTTAAATGGATTGGTAGTTCCCACTAATTATGATGGTTTTCCTACTGCAGCTAAAAAGATCGGCTACCTATTTTCTACCTCGCAAGGAACTTTTGACGGTTTTGAACCTGCCGGAAAACCGGTTTACAAAAATGTGCAGGATTTTGATTTGGCCCCAAAAGATTTTAGCTCTTTCAACAGAATGTTTTTCGACGATTGGGCGGAGATGGAGCGAAATGTGAAACAAGCAATTGCTGATATCGGCACTAAAAACAACCCTTATTTTCGCTTTGCATCTCACGGTATTGATGAGGCTGCGTTTAATCGAATAATTGATAATTTTCAATCTTCAACTGCTGATAAAATATTATTTATACCAACCAGAGAAGCTATGGAGTACAGGGTAATGTCTTCGTTGCCTATAAAGTATGATTTAGATGGCACTAAATTTACGATAAGTATCGATGTGAAAAACCTGCCAGATAGAATACGATGGAGAGATTTAAGCTTTTTAGTTTCAGCTGACAAGAAAATTACGGCAGTAAATATTTTAAGTCTTGCCGATAAAGTTACATTCAATTCAACAACCGGATTGGTTAATGTTTTTAAACAGGTTAAAACCTGGTAGAAGCTTTAAAAGGTTAGCGTTTTAATAGGCAGATTTTAGTTTTAAAACATTCAAAATCTGCTTTTGAAAACGCTTATCTTAGCCATTTTTAAATTAAGCTACGAAATAGTTTTTATCTATATTTAATACATTATAATATCTATTTTTATACTTAATGATCTCCGTCTCAATTATCACAGTTAACTTTAATCAACATCAGGTAAATATTGATTTTTTAAAATCTTTGAAACAAAATCTTTCATCCTATACACAAGAGGTAATTTTTGTTGATAATGGAAGCAAAACTGAGTACGAAGAAATTTACAAGGAAATATATCCCACACTTATTTATATTAGATCTGAAAAAAACCTTGGATTTGCAGGTGGTAATAATTTAGGAATTAAAGTTGCCAAGGGCGATTATCTGTTATTCTTAAACAACGATACCGAAATTACGCCAAATCTTATCGACGATTTGGTATCGGAAATGGAGAACAACCCGAAAATTGGTTTAATATCGCCACTCATATTATTTTACGATCAACCTAACATTATTCAGTACGCAGGTTTTACCGAAATGAATTACTTAACCGGCAGAAATAGTGGTATTGGCAGTATGGATATCGATGAAGATCAATACTCGAAAGATAACCGTGCAACCGGTTATTGTCATGGAGCTGCCATGATGTGCCGAAGATCTGATTTAGCTAAAGTTGGGCCAATGCCCGAAAATTATTTTTTGTATTACGAAGAATTGGATTGGTGCGAAAAATTTAAAAATGCCGGTTTGCAAATGTGGTTTTTGGGGAAAGCTAAAATCTACCATAAAGAGTCTGTAAGCGTTGGCAAGGAGAGTGCAATTAAAACCTTTTTCATGACAAGGAATAGAATGCTTTTTATTAGGCGAAATACCGATGTTTTAAATACATTTTTGTTTGCCACATACTACTTACTATTTGCATGCACCAAACAGATTTTTGGCTATTTGTTAAAAGGTAGGGTTGACTTAGTAAAGTGGACTGTAAAAGCAGTGTTATGGAATTTTACACATGGTAAAAACAGTAAAAATTTAGGCTTTAAAATTTAATATTAAAATGATTATAGCATTTTGGATTTCTTTGTTTTTAGTAGTTTATACTTTTATTGGCTATGGATTTTTACTTTTTATTATCATAAAAATAAAACGGCTTTTCGTTAGGCCTTTTCAATTTAGCGAAAAATTTGAGCTGCCCAGCCTTACCGTCTTAATAGCTGCCTGGAATGAGGAAGAAATGATTGTAGACAAAATTAATAACACCCTGCAATTAGATTACCCTAAAAATAAATTACAAGTTATTTTTATCACAGATGGCTCTACAGATAGAACACCTGATTTGATTAGACCATTTGCAGAAGTTGAACTGTTGCATAATAACGCTAGGGATGGCAAAATGGCAGCTATTAAAAGAGCAATTCCCTATGCAAAAGGCGAGGTAATGGTTTTTACTGATGCAAATACTTTCTTAAATAACGCAGCTTTAAAAGAACTTGTTAAACATTATGAGAACAAAAAAGTTGGTGCTGTTGCTGGCGAAAAACGAATTTTTGTAGCGGAAACTGCAGACGCTAGTTCTGCTGGTGAAGGATTTTATTGGAAATATGAATCGAAACTAAAAAAATGGGATTATGAATTGTATTCTAACGTTGGGGCCGCAGGTGAATTGTTTAGTATTAGAACAGCACTTTACCAGCCTGTAGAAAGCGATACGATTATAGACGACCACATGATAGCAATGCGGATAGCTGAAAACGGTTATGTAATAGCTTACGAGCCGGGAGCTTACGCTACAGAAACTGCATCGGCAGACACAAAAGAAGAATTAAAAAGAAAAATTAGAATTGCGGCTGGCGGTATCCAATCTATCTTCAGGCTTAAAAAAGCGGCTAATCCATTTAACTATCCCATACTTACATTTCAATACATCTCCCACAGGGTTTTACGATGGACAATTACGCCTTTTTTACTCCTAGCGGTTTTTATGTTAAATGCAATAATTGCTTATCAAACAAATTTGCCTTTTTGGAAAGCTCTATTTGTAGCACAGATAGTTTTTTATTTCTTAAGCCTTCTAGGTTTGTTTTTCGAAAGAAAAAACATCAAAATAAAAGCATTTTTTATTCCCTATTATTTTTGCGTAATGAACTACGCGGTTTTAGCCGGTATGCTTCGTTATTACCGTAAAAATCAGAGTGCAGCCTGGGAAAGATCGAAACGAAAAAGTTAATGGAAATGCTTATTTTTAATTAATTAATTCATCCAAAAAATGAACAATTTTTTTATTGCAAAAGAGCCATACACTCGTTCGGTTAAAGCTAGCCCTTTATTTAATCTTCTTAAAAAAAGCCTTAGGTTCTTTAAAATAGGGGATTTAAAATCACACATTTTTGATCCTATGATGGATATGACAACCGTAGAGCAACGAATAAGTTATTTCCATTTGTTAAATAGGGTAATTGATACAAAAGTTCGTGGAGAAATAATTGAATTTGGAACATTTACTGGTTACTGCGCTCTATTATTCCAAAATGTAATTGAGCAAAGTAAATCTGGCAAAGAGTTGCATTTGTACGATAGTTTTGAAACCCAATTTATGGAAACTGGTAATATTCAAGATATTTTAATTGCGAATTTTAAGAAAGCTAAATTACAAGTTCCGATTATGCATAAGGGTTATTTTCAAGATACCTTACCTACGCAATTGCCAGACGAAGTTGCTTTCGTACATATGGACTGTGGTTTTGGTGGAGATAAATTTGAGCATAGAGACATATTACTGTTTTGCCTTAACCAAGTTTATCCAAAATTGAGTAAAGGTGCTATTTGTGTGTTAATGGATTATATGGGTGCAGAAGGAATAGAGGGTGGATATGATGTTAACCCCGGGGCAAAATTGGCTGCTGACGAATTTTTGAAAGATAAACCGGAAACTATGGTTGCATTATACGGTAACGAATGTTACCATGGTTATTTTGTTAAACAATAGTTGTATTTAAAGTTTCTAATTGATTAATCAATTAGTCTGCGCCCAGATTCCAGAATTGTAAATCTTTAGCGCTTTCATCATAAGCGAGACTTAATAAATGCTTATCATCCATTAAATAGCTCTTTAAAAGATAATTATTCTCCTGTCGCTGTACGTTTTGTCCAATACACTCTATGTCGTGCAAATCGTCAATCAGGCCTTCGCCACTTGCTTTTAGAATAGCCTCTTTTCTGGTCCAGAAGGTATAAAAATCCTCAAGATTTGTTATTAGCTTTCTTTCATTTGAAGTAAAACAAACCTCGGCTAATAATTCATGGTCAAAATGATCTTTTATCAATTCTACATCAATACCTACATTTTTCTTGCTAATAGCGATTACCACATAATCGCCACTATGGCTAATGTTGAAATGAATGTCTGGCAAATAAGGTTTGCTAGATTCGGTTACAGAAAAACGAATGTTTCTTGGGTAGGCATTTAATTGCTCAGCTAATATTTTTCTTAAAAAATACTTTCCAAGTGCAAACCGCTCAGCATCGGCAACTTTGAAAAAACGGTTCTTTTTTTCAAGCTCAGCTTCTGTTAAAACCCTGGCCAGATCATTCTGTATTAAAGGGTATAAGTTACAGTGGATTTTGAAAATATGTATGTCATCACCGGCAAAAAAATCTTGTTGATAATAGCTAAGCCATTGAATAGGCGAGCTGTTAAATAACATCGACATTAGGAAGCATCATTAATGTTGTCTAACATGTTTTTCAGCTCTGCGGCAAATATCTTAACAAACGGTGGTTCAAAAAATTGCAAATGCCCCAAAGGGATATTGATTACTTTTATTTCACCATCAATGTAGGGCTCAAAACCATTTGTTTCGCCATACCTAACATAATTCCAAACCTCATTGTTAGCTTTAAAAAGATGTACTTTCATAGCGTATCTTTTAAATTGATATTTTGTTAATGCCCTTTGATGAGCTTTCTGTAATCTATCTAAAACATATAATGGATTAGCTTTGTCAGGTTTAATTGGGTTAAACTTTTTGTAGTAATTATAAAGGCTACCCAATATAAAATTTTTGTTATGCCTTAAATACCGTCTAGGGAATTTTAATAAACAAGAAAATGCATGGCGGATGCTGTTTGCTGTAAAACTCGCTATCCCTTTATAGTCTTTCTGTTCAAAAAGGTCTTTATAATTGTTTGGACTAACATAAGTGTCCATAAGGCCCATAAAACTAACTTTTTTGCCCATTGCCTCTAGTTGGGTTGCCATTTCTAAAGCTAAAACACCACCAGAAGAATAACCTAGTAAAGCATAAGGGCCCTGCGGATTACCTTGTATCATTTCTTGTATATATCCTGCTGCAATTTCTTCTACATCTTCCAACGGCTCATCATCAGGGTTTAATCCTTTAGCTTGTAGCCCGTAAAAGGGTTGGTCGGCATCTAGTTCTGGCGCTAAACTTCTAAAGCCAATAATGTTCATTCCTTGACCATGTACAATATAAAGTGGTGGTTGCTTGCCGTCCGTTTTAATCGGGATAAGCGATTTCCAATGTTCTGATTGATCGCCGCTGTACAAATGTGACGCTAAGCCCGCTATAGTAGAGTTATCAAAAAGTACGGTTAACGGAAGCCTAGTGCCGGTCTTTTTCTCAATTTCTACCATTACTTTTATAGCCAGTAATGAGTGTCCGCCCAATTCAAAAAAATCATCTGTTGCTTGTAAATCTTGAACTCCCAATACTACTGACCAAATTTCCGCCACCATTTTTTCATCTGGCGATAAACCAACCGAGGTATGCGGTTTTGTATTTGCCAATTTTAAACTAGGTAAAGCTTTTCTGTCAATTTTAGCATTTGGCGTAAGCGGAAAACTCTCTAAAGCAAGAAAGTAATCTGGAACCATATAAGCGGGCAAATGTTCTTTCAGATTTTCTTTCCAATTTACAACAATTTCTTTTGCTATGCTTTTTGCATTTGAGCTAAGTTCAAAGTTATTTGAAGTTTCATAATTAATAGAAGTATTATCTTCGTTAACCGTAATATACGCAACTAATCTTTTGTCGCCTGGTGTAATCTCTTGAGCTTTAACAACTGCTTGTTTTATTCCACTTTGTTGTTCAATTATTGCTTCTATCTCACCTAACTCAATTCTATGCCCACGAATTTTAACCTGCTGATCTATTCTTCCGAGACAGAGAATTTCTCCATTTGCTAGTATTTTTCCTAAATCGCCGGTTTTGTAAAGCTTGCTGTTGGTTTTATCGTTTTCAAAATGATTTATAAACTTTTCATCCGTTAATTCTCTTCTATTTAAATAACCTTTTGCCACGCCGTTACCACCTATACAAATTTCGCCAACCTCATTTACTGCTAAGGGCTTATTTTGATCGTTTACTATAAAAATTTGTGTGTTTTGAATGGCTTTGCCAATGGTTAAGTTTTCTTGATTTGGCAAAATTTCCTTAATAGTAGACCATATAGTAGTCTCTGTAGGGCCGTACATATTCCAAAGCTGTTTAGAAAGGTTAAGTAGCTTCTCAGCTAAGTCTTTGGAAAGCGCTTCGCCACCTGATAAAACTTTAATTGGCAACTGCTTTTTCCATCCCGAATCGAGCATCATTTGCCAAGTGGAAGGTGTTGCCTGCATTATGGTAACGGGCTGTTCTTCTAATATAGAAAGTAACAAGCGACCGTCTTTTGTGGCTTCTGTTGTAGCCAAAATTATTTCGGCGCCAGCAATTAAAGGTAAAAATAATTCTAAACCTGCAATATCAAAAGATATGGTTGTAATGGCAAGTAAACAATCTTTTTCGGTAATACCAGGTTGTATTTGCATACTGGTTAGGAAGTTGGCTAAATTCTGATGCGTAATTTGCACACCTTTAGGTTTTCCAGTAGATCCTGAGGTATAAAGTATGTAGGCCACATCAATTACACTTACGGGTATAGTAACTTCTCTAGTTGTTTTTAGCTTTGGCCATAAGTCTTCTATTATGAGTTTTTTTGCAGTAGTTTGGTAGGCGTGCTGATATTTTTTAGATAGTAAAATTGTCTTTGCATCGGCGTCTGACAACATAAATTCAATTCTGTCCTGTGGATATTCTGGATCGAGTGGTAGATATGCTGCACCAGCCTTCATAATAGCCAGTAAGCTAATAAGCATTTTGGCCGAGCGTTCTGTGGCAATTGCAACAATATCGCCTTGCTTAACTCCTTCTTCTATTAGTAGTGTTGCTAGGCTGTTAGCTTGGTTGGCAATTTGAGCGTACGATAAATTTTCGTTGTTAAAACTAAGCGCTGTTTTATTAGCATATTTGCTACTACTTTCTTTAAATAAATTTAATAGCGTTTTTTCTATAACTGTGTTTGCTCCAAGAGAGGCCGCAATTTGTAAATTGTTTGCAGTTTGTAAACAGCTTTGTGCAATGGTGTTTGTTGGATCGGCAACAAAAGCGTTCAATAAAGATTCAAATTCTGCTACCATCCGGTTTATTGTAGCTTCCTTAAATAGTTGTGTGTTATAAGTCCACTCCAAAACCAAAGCATCTTCTGTTCCATTAGCATTTAAAAAGATTTCAAAGGTTTCAAAAGCTCTCGGATTGGATATCAACTCGTAAGTTAAATTATCGAATTCTACGGCGCTACTCATCCCCATATCTATATTAAAAACTATAGGAACTAGCGGTATTCTTGAACTATCTCTTTTAAAATTGAGGTTTTTTAACAACTGCCCGAAGCTGAATAGCTGATGTTCATAAGCATCTAAAAAAATAGATTTACTTTTTTTCAAATATTCCAAGAACGTATTATTCGGGTCAATTTTGCTTCTTATTGGAAGAATGTTTACGCAATGCCCAACCAATTCCTGATTATCGGTGGCAAGTTGTCCGGCTGCAGGTAGGCCCACCACAATATCACTCTGTTTAGTTTGTTGCGACAAGAAAATTTCGAAAAGACTTAACATCGTGTTAACCAAACTGCAACCAGCTTTAGCCCCGGTTTTTTTTATTTCGCTTACAAATTTTGCAGGTAATTTATAGTCTATTCTAGCCGCTTTGTAGGTTCTAGTTTTTCCACGTTCAAAATCCGTCGGTAAATCTACTAACGGAATATCGCCCTTATATAAATTTAGCCAAAAACGTTCAGTTTTTTTAAAATCATCGCTCTGCAAAAACTCAAATTGTTGACTAGCATAATTACTAATTTGTACAACTGGTGGTAAGCTTGGCGATAAGCCTTTTTGTAGTGCATTGTACGTTTTGCTTAAGTTTTCTAGAATAATTCCTGTAGACCAACCATCGCAAATTATATGATGAATAACGATAGTGAAATAATGTTCTGTTGGTGTAAAACGATGTACATAAACACGAAACAAAGGGCCAATCTGTAAATCAATTGGCATTAGCATTTGATTCTTGAGAAAGCTGTCGAAAGAGTTAGCTTTTTCCTCTGGCGCTGAAAATTCTAGGTCAACAAATTCAATATCTGCTGTTAAAGATTTGTAAATTATAAAGTGTTCGCCATTTGTGCTTACAGAACTTCTTAAAGCTTCGTGTCTTTGTACAACTGTTGAAAATGCATTTTTAAAATCTGGGAGCGAAAAAGGTCCCGTTAATTTTAACGAAAAGGACTCGTTGTAAGCAAGACTTGCAGCATCTCCGCCAATCATACACGATAGCCAGATTTCTCTCTGCGACTCGTTTATTACGACAAGTTTTTCAATTTCCTTACCAGCTTCGAATGGGTTAAAACCAACCGCAGGTGTACTTATTTTTGCGTTAACCATAAGATTTAATGCTTGCCGAGTTGAAGATAATTTGTTTCGTTTTCTGGATCTTGTATAAACCATGCAGGGTTGCCGAATTGATCTTTTCCTAATCTCGCTCCAGCCATTGGTGGGTTATTTCCTTCAATTACGATAGCCTTCGGGTCGAAAATTTTATCCGTATTAACTGAAGATGGAAAGAAACCGGCCTCAACCATTTCATCCATACCTTCTATAAATGCAGATATAATGTCTTCAATATCTGATGCAGAAGTCGCCTCGGTCATAAAACATGGAAAACCATCTAAAATGTGAATACCTTTTTCTCTAAGCAGTACAAAAAGTAATTCGCTATATGCAAGTTCTTCATGATATTTTACTTTCCACATAGAACCATAATTGGCTACATAAATAGGTAAGTTTCGTTTCTCAAATTCTTTATTTAAAACTTTTGAAATGTAATTTCCCTTTTCGTTGAGTTCTTTTTGTAATTGTGGCCCCTTTTCCTTCATGTAGCTTAAAGATGCAAAGGCTGAAGCAAGTGCCAAGGGGTGGCGAACGAAAGTACCTGCAAAATAGGTAACCCCAATTTCAGGGAAAGACGCATCGCCGTAATTCCAAATACCACCATCTAATGCATCCATTAAATAACTATCGCCAGCAATTACACCTATTGGGATGCCTGCTCCAACAACTTTTCCATAGGCCGCCAAATCTGCTTTAATGCCAAATATTGCTTGTGCGCCGCCGGGGTGAAATCTAAATCCAGTAATCACTTCGTCAAAAATAAGTACCGACCCAATTTCCTTAGTTACTGTTCTTAATTCTTTAAGGAAATCTACGGGAACAAACTCAGGTCTTCTACTTTGTATGGTTTCTACTAAAACGGCGGCAATTTCATCGCCTCTTTCTTTAATAATTGCCATAGATTCTGGCGTGCCATAATCTAAAACTAAGATGTTTTGTACAGCTTCTGGCATAATACCTGCCGCTGCCGGAAATGATTTTAGTTTCTTTGTGCCACGTACCAAAACCTCGTCAACTATGCCATGATAGGATCCCGTAAAAGCAACAATAAGCGAACGCCCGGTAACGGTTCTGGCAATGCGAATACATCCTAAAACAGCCTCAGAGCCTGTACTGCATAATGCAGATCGATCAAAACCAGTAAATTCACAAACTAATTTGCTCACAGATGCTGCTAACTCATGCTGAGGGCCAACCTCATAACCTTTTTCTAATTGGTTTTGCATTGCGTTTTTAATAACATCTGGTTGATAGCCCAACATGTTCGAGCCAAAACCATTTAAGGCATCAATGTATTCGTTTCCGTCTATGTCCCACATTCTGCTACCTTTAGATTTGTTAATTACAATTGGGTATATTAACTCTTTGGTGGCAGGTTTAAAACCCGAAACTACTCTAGGGTCAGCCATGTAAGGACGGCTTTCATTGGTGTATGCCTTACTTTTTGCGGTTTTTATGTTATATCGCTCGCTTAAATTTTTTATAAAATCTTTTTGGCTCGGCGAAATAGTTGTTGATTGGCGTTCTATTTTGGGCGTAGCACCAAATGGCTTTTGTATTTCTGCCTTTTCTTCTTTGGATAGACCGTTATCTAAGCTCGGCATATTAACCTGAGCTTGATTTTGCATTACATTTGGTGTATGCTGAACGGGTAATGGTTCGGGTTGCGAAGCAGTACTTTGACCTTGAAGCAACATTAGTTGTTGTGTTAAAATATTTAGCTGTTGTGCAATTAAACCTAAAGCAGTATTATCTGCCGTTAACTGTGGTTGCATAACAGAAATGGGAGCATTATAAATAGGTGTTGATACTGTTTTAGGTTCTGTCTGTATGGTTTCAGGCATATTTCCGTCTAAATAACTTGCCAAACTGCTAATGCTTGCATACTTCTCATTAAGTTTTCTGAACGTAATTGGCAAATTAAATTTTCGTTTTAATGATGTTGCTACTTGTGTAAGCAACAACGAATCAAAACCAATTTCTAAAAAATTCTGATTGTTGTCTACATCATTCATTTCAATGCCTGATGCATCTTCAAGCACTTGTTTAATTTCTTGGGTAAGGCGTTCTTTTCTCATGATTGTTTGATCTGAAGTTTTAGCGGAAACCAAATGAGTAATTGGATTTTCAGCTAGAGAGGTTTCTGTAAAATTTTGTTTAGGAGTTAGCCAGTATTTCTGTCTGTCAAATTGGTAAGTCGGCAGATCAACAATCTTCTGGTTGGTATAAAAGGCATCCCAATTAATGTGTACTCCATTATTCCACAAATGTCCTAACGCATTTAATGTAGAGGCTAGAGCATCTTGGTTTTGATCAAGCGAGTTGATGGCCTTAATTTTTTTCTTATTTGAACTTGCAATTTGTTTAATTAATGTAGTAGTTACAGCCCCTGGTCCAACTTCTAAAAATAAAGGCAAATTGTAACTAAGTACAGTTTCTACCGCTTTAACAAACTCAACGGTTTTTCTAAGATGGGTTGTCCAATAATTTGGGTCGATGGCCTGCTCGTCGCTTAAAATTTCTCCGGTTACGGTAGAAATAATTTTGATATTTGGTGGTGATAATGAAACAGTGGAAACAACGGTTTTATAATCGTTTATTATCGGGTCCATCATCGAAGAGTGAAACGCATGGCTAGTAAAAAGTGGCTTATTCGGGATTTCCTGTTGATCCAACAGTTTTGCAAATTCTGCAATTTGGTCTGTCGGCCCTGCTACTACGCAAAGTTTAGCGCTATTAACTGCCGCGATAGAAAGATCTTCGGTTAGCAAATTTTTAATTTTACTAGCCTCGTCCCTTACCGATAGCATACTTCCGCTAGGCAATTGGCTAATCAACAAGCCTCTACTTGAAACTAATTTCAGTCCATCTTCTAAAGAAAACACACCCGCAAAATGCGCAGCTACATATTCGCCTACGCTATGTCCGATAAACATCGTTGGCTGCACTCCCCAGCTCATCCATAATTGGGCCAGAGCGTACGAAGTAACAAATAAAGCGGGTTGTGTATACTTGGTGTTTTTAAGGTGATTGGACGCTGACTTTACATCGGACGAAGCAAAAATTATGCTCCTAATGTCTTTATCTAAATAGTTTTTTAATATAGTTGCGCACTGATCTATTGCAGCTTTGTAAACTGGCTCTTGCTGATATAATGCTAAGCCCATATTTACATATTGCGCACCCTGACCAGGGAAGCTAAAAACGATTTCGTCTGGAGCTTCTGTTAGTAAATTGGAATCAGAAACTGGGATTTGGTCGGTAAATAATAGATTTACAAGTTGCGATTTTGACTCACACACAGCAAACTTTCTGTGTTTAAATGTCTCTCTTCCGGTATGTAGAGTATAAGCAATATCAGCTAGCGCTTTGTCGGTATTTTGCTGTAAATCTTTTGCTAAAGCATCTTCAAATTTAGCCATGCTTTTTGCGTTTTTTGCAGACCAGCTAATTAATTCAAATGGTTTTGAGTTGCTAGCGGTAGCTACATCAGCTATATAGCTTTCTAAAACAACGTGCACATTTGTGCCTCCAACGCCAAAAGAACTTACCCCAGCAATACGAGGCTTTTCATCAATCCATTCTGTTAGTTTGGCATTTACGTAAAACGGACTATTTTTAAAATCTATATGTGGGTTTGGTTTGTGATAACCTAAAGATGCTGGTATCATTTTATGGTGTAGTGCCAAGCAAGTTTTTATAAAACCAGCTACACCGGCTGCATGGGTTAAATGCCCCATATTACTTTTTATAGAACCTATAGCGCAATATTGGTTTTGATTTTGTTGACCAAAAGCTTCTACTAAGCCCTCAAATTCTATAGGATCGCCCAATGGTGTTGCCGTTCCATGGGCCTCAATATAAGTGATATCAGTTGCACTAACTTGTGCATCTTTAATTGCGCTGCTTATCGCGTCAGCTTGGCCTTCGGCGCTAGGAGCGGTAAAACTTCCTTTTCCAGCGCCATCATTGTTAACTCCAATTCCTTTTATAATGGCAAAAATACAATCACCCTCACGTTCGGCCGCCTCCAAGGTTTTAAGCACAACAACACCGGCTCCATCGCTAAATAGGGTTCCTGTAGAAGCTGCGTTAAATGGTGTACAATGCCCATCGGCACTTAGCATACTGCCTTCTTGATAAAGGTGGCCACTGTTAATTGGTGAGGTGATGCTTGCAGCACCCGCTAATGCTACCTCGCATTGGCCTGCTCTTAAACTATTTACCGCTTCGGCAATAGCCAATAAAGATGTAGAACAGGCCGAGTTAACACTTATACCCGGGCCTCTTAAGTTTAAATGATACGCAGTGCGAGATGCAATATAATCTTTTTCATTTACTGACATTGTTTGCACTCTGCCTTGATTCTCTATTAATTCTGGATAGGCTAAAACATTATTCTCGAAATAAGTATTGGTGCCGGCACCAGCAAATACCCCAATTTTTTTCTTTTCTCTTTGCGAAAGAAGTCCTGTTTTTTCCATTGCTTCCCATGCAATTTCTAAGAAAATGCGTTGTTGTGGGTCCATCAGTTCTGCAAGTTTTGGATTGATGCCAAAAAATGCTGGGTCAAATAGATCTGCGTTGTTAATTATCCCTCTGGCTTTAACGTAAGAAGGGTCATTTTTTACGTTGTCAGGTATGCTCTGATCTAGTGTTTCGGTATCAAAAAATGTTATAGCTTCTTTGCCTTCAACCAATAATTTCCAAAGTTCATCAATAGTATCTGCTCCCGGAAACCTACCTGCCATACCAATTACAGCAATAGCCGATGATGTGTTTTTTGCGCTAGCTTCGATAGTTGACTCGAGGTTTTTTCCGGTCGTTTTATCTAGATATTTTGCCAATGCAGCAATTGTAGGTAGTTGGTAAACCTTTGTAATAGGTAGGTTGTATTGGTAGGTGTTTTTTAAAATTGCAATTGTTCTTTGTGCCAATAAGGAGTTTCCCCCTAACTCGAAAAAGTTGTCATTTACACCTATCTGGTCAATTTCTAGAAAAGTTGACCACACATCATAAATATTTTTTTCTATCGTAGATTGTGGTTTTTTATAGAGCGAAGCCAACTCAGGGCGTTCTATTTTAATTTGGCAAAGTGCTCGTTTATCGGCTTTGCCATTGCTTGTTAGAGGAATTGCTTTTATAGGTACAAAAATTCTCGGAACCATGTACGCCGGCATTTTATCTAACAAAAATTTTAGCAATCTTTGTTGATCTATTGAAGTGCTCGATTGATAATAGGCAACCAATTTTTTCTCGCCAAAATTAGTTTCTTTAGCAAGTACAATGCACTGATCTATATTGTCAAATTGATTAATGTTACTTGCAATTTCTCCAAGTTCAATTCTAAATCCATTTACCTTAACTTGATCGTCCATTCTGCCTAAATATTCGAATGTTCCATCGGCTAGTAAGATTGCCAAATCGCCAGAACGGTAAAGTCTTGCGTTTGGATCCGAGCTGAAAGGATCTTGAATAAAGCGTGCTGCAGATAGTTCTGGTAAATTCAAATATCCTCTAGCCAAACCTTCTCCACCTACATAAATTTCTCCCTCTACGCCAATGTCAGACTTTTCTTTATTTTGATCTAAAACATAAATATATAACGTGGGAATAGGAGCCCCAACAACACTTTTGCTACTATTTGTGTGAGCTGCTGTAATTTCTTTGTAGGTTGCGTGTACGGTTGTTTCTGTAATACCGTACATGTTAATCAGTTTACAATCGCTGTAGCGTTCTTTCCAAATTTTAAGTTTTGAAGGATCTAATGCTTCACCGGCAAATATGATATATCTTAATTGAAGTGGGAATGTTTGCGATGCTAAAATAGATTCTTGAAGAATATAAAAGGCAGAAGGTGTTTGGTTTAGTATGGTAACTTTGTGTGCCTGTAGTAGTTTGCCAAATTCTGATGCATTTTGAGCAATGTGTTTAGGTACGATTACTAATTTTCCGCCAAAAAGCAAACATCCATACATTTCCCACACCGAAACATCAAAGCAGAAAGAGTGAAATAATGGCCACACATCGTTTTCATTAAAATTGTATAATGGCGTTTCATTAAAAAATAACCTAACAACATTATGATGCTCGATCATAACACCTTTTGGAGTACCAGTAGACCCTGAAGTATAAATAATGTAAGCAAGGTTATCTGGTTGCAAATCAACTTCCGGAAGAGAAGTTGGCATTTTTGTAATTGCATCCCAATTGCTGTCTATCGAAATGGTTTCTATTTCTTGGGCAAGAGAACTAATAAGTTTATTGTTCTCTTTATTGGTAATTATTATTTTGCTTCTGGTGTCTTTTAAAATATAGGTTATACGCTCACGCGGATATTCTGGATCAATGGGTACGTAGGCACAGCCCGCTTTTAAAATACCCAAGATGCCAACTATCATTTCCATTGAACGGTTTAGGCAAATAGGGATTAATTCCTCCTTCGCTACGCCATTATTAATAAGGTAATGTGCTAATTGGTTTGAGCGCTCTTCTAACTGCTGGTAAGTTAGCTTCTCATTTTCAAATATTAAGGCAATACCTTCCGGTGTTAAATTCGCTTGTTTGGAGAATAAGGCTGAAATCGTATCCATACAATTTAAGGCGTTAATGAATTGGTAAATAGGTAAATAGAAAGATTAGCTTGGCTCGATTTTCTATACCCAAAGATAAGATTAAGCTAAATCCAAAAATATAGTACAAAAGGGCTAATGCTCTAGCCCTGCTTTTTAAAATGATTAAGTTGACAACCAAAGGTTGTGTGCGAATAGAATTAGCCTGGCTAGTTTTTAGTCTAAAACCAAATTTGTTCTACTAGGTGGAAATTTAAACTGATAAAAATGCCGAGAGCGGGGAAACGCGTAAATCTGTACAAAAAATAACCTAATAAATCAGTAGAGCAGGTCATTTAAAAGTTTTCCTAATTTCACAATACGGCATTTGCTTTAACTACAAGGTTTTTCGTGTTAAAAATTTTAGTCTTAAAGGGCTATTGATGAGATTGCGTGGATGTTGCTCCTTTGTATAAAGAAAAATATTTTTTATCACTGTGTTTTGAAAAGAACACAATCATCCCAAAAATGGCTCATACTTTACAACCTATTAACTTACGAAGCGCACTATTAAAATATTTATATCACTGGCCATTATTTTTGCTTGGTTTGTGCTTAACATTTGCGATAGCTTTTTATTATTTAAAGGTTACCAACCCAACTTATGAGGTAAAAGCAGTTATAGCTGTTAAAGATGTCAAGAAAACTACGGAAGAGCATTCTGCATTAAAAGAATTAGAACAATCAAGTCAGGCTAAGATTGCAGAGAACGAAGTAGAAATTATAAGTTCAAGAAAACTGATTAACCAAGTTGTGAATCAGTTGCAACTTGAAACAAGTTATACTTCAAAAGATGGTTTAAAAACCGTGGATCTTTATAAAAACAGCCCCATATCGCTTACGTTAGAAAAAGAGTATGAAGCAGATCAAAAATCGTCGTTAAACGTTCTTGTCAAAGAGTCTGGATTTACGCTCATTGAACAGGGTGGATCGAAAAAAGATTTTTCGTACGGACAATCGATTAAAGGTTCTTTTGGAATTTGGAAATTGAATCCGACAAGCAAACTAAAAGATTTTCTGGGTAAAGAGATAATGATAACAATAAGCCCAAAAGCAGCGGCAGCGGAACTTTATCAAAAAGCTTTACAGGTTTCGTTAATAAATAAGCTAGCGCCAACAATTAGTTTAAGCATAAATGATAAAGTACCTCAAAGAGGACAGGACGTTTTAAATGCTTTGATTTCTAATTATATATTGGCTTCTACTTCAGAGAAGAGTGAGAATTCTAATATGTCGATAGGATTTATTGATAAAAAATTAGACTCCTTAAGAACTGAATTAAATGTTGCTGAAGGTGCTGTTGAGGTTTATAAAAGTGGAAATAGTTTGACAGACATAAATTCTGAATCAAAAAGTTATTTGGAAAGTAGCCGAATAAATGAGATGAAGCTAAATGATACGAAAGTTCAAATTGATATTATTGAAGGAATTGAAAGTTACGTTAATTCTCCGCAGAATTCAAATACAATGCCTTCTACTATAGGTATTGCAGATAACAATTTGGCAAGTTTAATAGATAAATTATCTGATTTGCAATTGCAAAAAGCGAAATTATTGGCAACAACTCCAGAAAGCAACTACATATTTGAGCCTATTAATAACCAGCTTAAAATCACCAAAAATGCAATTATTGGTAATGTAAGATCTATTAAGGCATCCTTACTTTCTACAAAAAGACAATTAGAGAACTTTAATGCAAAGGTGCAAGGTTCAATTAGGCAAATTCCGGGGCAGGAAAGACAATCTGAAAGTTTAATCAGACAGCAAAAGGCTAAAGAAGATCTGTACAATTACTTACTCCAGAAAAGAGCGGAGCTTTCCTTAAGCTATACTGCCACATTATCTGATGCCAGAGTTGTTGATAGTGCATACATCGGCAGTAAAATATGGCCTCAAACTACTCCTATTATGGCAGTTTCTGGCTTAATGGGCTTACTACTGCCGTTTTTAATTGTTTACACAAGAACTACTTTGCGAAACAAAATACTTACCAAAGGCGACATCGAAAAAAATGTAAAAATTCCGATCCTGGGCGAGCTTCCTAATGAATATCTTGAGAAAAATTCATTGGTTGATCATAGTGTTAATAATGTATTAAGCGAGCATTTTAGAGCAATTAGAACTAAGCTTTATTATTTAAATAAAGCGAAAGAAACCGGCAGAGTTACACTGATAACTTCTAGTGTCTCCGGTGAAGGAAAAAGTTTTGTCAGTGCTAACTTAAGTACGTCTTTAGCATTTATGGGCAGAAAAACCATCTTGCTTGAGTTAGATCTTCGGAAGCCGAAATTGGCGAAAGTATTTAATTTGAAGTCTCGCTATAAGGGTTTAACTGAGTACTTGTCAAGCGATATCAACGTAAATGATATTATACAAAAATCCAATTTCTTCGAGAAACTTGATGTCATTTCCGCAGGTCAACCAGTTAATAATCCGGCAGAATTATTAACGCTCGAAAGATTGAGTAAGTTGATTAAACATTTACGAGAAAACTACGATGATATTATTATTGATTCGCCTCCGTTACATCTCGTTACTGATGCAATGATTATTTCTAGGTTAACCGATATTACTTTGTATGTAATTAGACAAGGTGTTACCGATAAAGCCGAGCTAGAATTTATAAATGAGCTAGAACAACAAAATGAATTACCAAACATCAATATTATTTTTAACGGTGTAGCACAAGGTAAATTTGGTTACGGCAATCACTATACAAGTAGTTATTATTCAAAACCATCTTCTTTCTCGGCAAAAAAAATGATGGGTAAATTTCTGAGCAGATTTTAGACTTACGAATGATATTTAATTTTAACGATTTTCCTGAGGAAATTGCTCAGAAATATGATATCTGTATCGTTGGTACTGGAGCTGCATCACTCGCAATGCTTTCGCAACTGCTTGATAATGAATTAACCATTTTAGTTCTTGAAGCGGGAGGAGAGTACATTACGGAAAAGAATCAGGATCAGTATAAAACAATTAATAAAGTACATCCATTTCCGGGTGCACTAGATGGTAGGTTTAGAGTGTTTGGAGGCTCAACTACCAAATGGGGTGCACAATCATTGCCGTTAGAAAAAATTGATTTTATTGAACGAGATTGGATTAACAATAGCGGTTGGCCGATTTCATATAATGAAGTATTTACCTTTTACTCCAAAGTAGATAGCTTTTTGCAACTTTATCCAGTGGAATATGCTGAAGATATTTCAACTATAAATCAATTGCCAAAGCTGCAAGCAAATACCAACATTTCATTAAAGTTTTCGAAATGGAGTGCCAAGCCAGATTTAAGAGAAAGTTTCAGAGAGCAACTTATTAAATCGGAGAATGTAACGCTAATTCAAAATGCAAATGTTGTAAATATTAATTTGTTTGCTAGTGGAGATAGAGTGGAATCTTTAACCTGTGTAAATCTCGAAAAAAAAGAATTTAAATTTTCTGCAAAGAGATTTGTTTTAGCATGTGGTGGAATAGAAAACGCAAGACTTCTACTTGCATCAAATAACCAGATGAGCAACGGTATTGGAAATCAAAACGGAATGGTTGGGCGCTATTTGCAGGATCATCCCAATGCTCATATCGCAACTTTGCATGCAAAAGATGATAAAGCCCAGGCTTACTTCAATTATTTCTACATCAACGGAACTAGGTTTTTGCCAAGATTTGTTTTTTCTGAGAAATTCCAAAGGGATAATCTGATTTTAAATAGTAGCGCCTATTTTTCGTTCATAACAGACGAAAACGATCTGTTTTCAATAATCAAGGATTTTTACAGAAAATATAGAAGACGAAGTTTGGTGTCTGCTGATTTTAAAATCATTTTTAAGGTTTTAAAAAACATACCCCACCTCTTTAAAATTGGCTACAGCTATGCTATAAAAAAGCGGGTTTATACCCCAAATGCTGTCCTAAAATTGAACTTAATGACAGAAGCAACTCCGCTAAGCGAAAATAGAATTTGTTTAAGTAAGGAAGTTGATCAATTAGGAATGCCTAGAGCAATAATCAATTGGGAAGGTGATGAGTTGATGCGACAAACATTTATAAAATCCGCAGAGTTTCTAAAAAAATATTTTGACGAACTAGATCTTGGCAAATTGGAGTTAGATGATTGGATTTATGATGCCAAGTGGTTTGATCATATAAAAGATGCGAAACACCATATCGGCACTACTCGGATGGCAACAGATGAACATACTGGGGTAGTAGATTCAAATTGCCGTGTATTTGGTATAGATAACCTTTATATCGCTGGCAGCTCTGTGTTTCCAACAAGCGGACATTCCAACCCAACAACGACGATTATTGCACTTGCATTTCGTTTAGCAGATCACCTAAAAAATAACAAACATGATTAATTTAGAAAGGTTAAAAACCGAAAAGTTTCTCGGTTGTGGTTGCTCTACATTTGGCGGTAGTGTGTCGAAAAAAAATGCACTCAGAACATTAGATGTTTGCTATAACGAAGGTATTTTATATTATGACGTTGCTAGATCTTATGGCTATGGAATGGCCGAAGGAATAGTTGGACAATTTATCGGAAATAAACGATCTAATATTGTGCTCGCCAGCAAGTTTGGTATTGAAGCACCCAAGTCCTTTCCGTTTAAAAGCTTAGTTACTGGTGCCGCTAGGTTTATAAAAAATCAAATCCCTGGAGCAAGTAATGCTTTGAAAAGTGCGTCGAACAGCGTTTTAGAAAAGAAATTTTTTACACCACAAATGGTTGTTGATTCCTTAAACAAAAGCTTAAAAGAACTTAATACCGATTATTTGGACATATTTATTTGCCACGAATCCACTTTTGAGGAAATGTTGAATGAAGACATTAGGGCTGTTTTAGAAGCTGAAAAAGATAAAGGTAAAATAAGAATTATCGGAACTAACCTTAACCATCAAAAGGAACGAGAAAAACTATTGTCGAGTAATTACTTTCCGTCTGCGTTACAAATTCCATTATCGTTTGATAGCATATTTGATGCATTGGTTAATAGGAAAGAGCAGATCAATATCGTTTATTCTGCGATGAATTTGTTTAAGCAATTTACCGAAAAACAGATTTCCTTTTTAAGAAGCCTTAAGACCAATAATGTTGGCTTCGATTTGCTGGAAAATGAAAGAGAATTGTTGTTGAGTTTAGCATTTCAAAAAATAAATTCTGGGGTGCTGTTAATATCAACAACAAACGAAAAACACATCAAGCGAAATGTTCAGATTTCAAAAATTACTAATGAGGGTAATTTTAAGCAATTAGATTTTAGCCAACTCAATAATCACAATTAGGCATTTTGTACGAAAAATTAATATATCTCTTTAGCATCTCGTCAATACTGTACTTTGCGTATGTATTGATAAAGTTTGGCGATCCCAAAATGTACTTGCTGAGTGTTCTTTATTTATTGCCTTTTATGAATTTTTACGCAACTAAAGTTTCTATGGGCGGGTTTAAAGTTTTTGACGTGGTTACATTTGGAGCATTGTTATACTTGCTAAAGTATTTTTTAGTAGACAATTACATCAACAAAAAATATTTTCATTTGCTTCTGTTTTTGTTATTACTTGCTATTGCCGTAATTGGATCATTGATTTCTGAACACCCAAATAAGTCGTTAGTTGATGTCTTTAAAATAATTCCAATTTTTGTTTTTTGTAGGTTTTTAATGCTTGAGTGCTTACAAGACTCTTCATTCCATTATAAAATTATAAACGTACTTAAATTAGCATTTTCTGTTGCAATTGTTTTTCTCCTAATCCAGTTGATTTTTGGGTTAAAGTTTACATTTTATCATACATTAAACATAAACACCTTAGACCCTTTTAGCGGTAAAATTCGATACCCCGGATATTTTCATGATTCTCAAGTACAGGGTCAATTTTTTTCGGTAGGCAGTTTTTTATTCTTGTATGTAAAACAAGAAGCCAAAGTTAGTTTCAGGCTTTTAAACTATTTTATGTTTTTTATGGCTGTGGTAGCTATATATATGTGTGGAAGCAGATCCGCATTTCTCGGTTTTGGCATCGGTCTAGTTTTGTCAATGCTCACAATCGGTAAGAAGTACATAGGCTACCTTTTCATCGGTGTGTTGCTGTTAGGTGCAACTGTATTTTATTTCCAGGATAAAATTACAATTCTAAATAGATCTAAAGATATTGGAAGCGACCTTAAATTCAGGCAAACAATTTGGAAAGAAGCTTATAAAATTGGAACAGAACATCCATTTTTTGGAATAGGAAGTGGCAATTATGAAGAATATACCAAACTACACAATCCCAACCAGTATTTTGAATTAGAAAATAACGAGATCGCGTATTTTGACCAGCCTGAGAATGGCTATTTAAAAATACTGGTGGAATTTGGATTTACTGGTTTAGCAATCTTTTTACTAATGGTCATTACTCCCCTTGTAGCGTCGTTTTTGGATTATGTAAGAGGCATTCGAAGTAACGGTATTATTTTATTTATTTCTGCAGCTATAAGTTTCTTGGTGGCATTCAATAGCGTTTACTCTTTGTTCGATACAAGAATGCTAATAGTTTTTAGCGCCATAATCGTTTTACTCATCACGTACCCTAAAAATCAGATTTACGGTGAAGAAAATTAAGTTAATATATTCGCAAGTTGCCAAGTCAGAGCTGTTTAGAAATAGTGCATGGGGTATTTTTTCAAATGTTCTTCAAACACTTTTTTTAAGTATTTTTTTCGCTATTACAGCTCGCAAATTTGATATAGACCAATTTGCACATTTTTTAATCGCTACAACTGTTTATCAACTTATCGTAGCATTTTCTTCAATGGGATTAGGCCAATGGTTTATTAGAGAATTTAATACTCAAACAGATAAGTTGTCTTTTACAAGCAAATTCATTAAGCTGCAAATTTCACTTGGAACTATATTTTATTTCGTTAACATAGCCTTAGCTTTTATTCTTTATGATGATGCGGAGATTTTATGGCTAGCTGGCATTTTAGGAATTAATATCATTTTCGATAATTTGATTTATGCCATCAAGCACTTAAACATAGCCGAAGGAAGACAAAGAACAACGTTTAGTATTCTGATTATAGATGGTTTCCTTAAACTATTAGTTGGGTGTACGTTGTTCATTTACCCCATGTCTATATTTACATTGTCGGTAGTCTTGTTATTTGTGAGATTTTTTACACTTAACTTATTTATAAAATTAGGATCATCTAATACTATTAATGTTGCGAGTTTATGGCGCTCAAAAGTTTCGTTTGATGATATTAAGCATCAGATTCTTTTAAATTGGCGATTTGTTGTTATTGGCAGTATTTCGATAATTTTTTGGAGGTCAGCAAATATTATTATTTCAAAAGTTTTAACACAACAGGACGTAGCAGATTATGAAATTGCTTTTAGAATTTTTTCTATCGGGCTAATACTGCCTACAATTGCCTCTGCAACGGTGTTCGCAAAGTTTATCAAATTTGCTCAAGCTAATGAGCAAGAAAACCTAAAAGATCTTTACAATAAAGTATTTCTAGTTTACAATATTTTCTCGTTTCTGTTTTACGCCTTTATATTTTCGTTTTCTCACACGTTAATTCCGTTGGCGTTTGGAGGTAAGTTTGATGGTGCAATAACATGCGTTAAGCAAATGTTTCTGGCATTCTTATTATTTCCAACTTTGTTACTCCAGGCAAACTTAATAGTAGCTATGAAGGCTGAAAAAATAGACATGTGGCTAAACATTCTTAGTCTAATCTTAATGCTTGTTTTTTGCTTTACAGGATTGTATTTCGAAAAATCATTAACCGTAATAAACTATGCAATACTACTCTCTTTCGGAGCATTCCATATATTTCAAAATATCTTTCTAATGAAAAAAGGTATAACAACGATAGCTAAAAGCTTAGCGTTTTATCTCATTGTTTCAGTTTTCGTAATCCTTTATTCTATCTTATCGGTACAGTTAAATGAATATTTAGTTTTCGCCGGATTTTCTACCATAATATTGACGTTTGCAATCTATAAATTCATGAACATTTACAAAAAACCTGTCATCGACTAACAAATTAATTATGCCATTTTTATCTATAATCATCCCGGTTTACAATAAAGTTAATTACTTAGATAGTTGCATAAATTCTATTCTTGCTCAATCTTTCACAGATTTTGAACTTATTTTAATTAACGATGGTTCTACTGATGGTAGCGGAGATAAATGTGATAAATATTGCGATATAGACCGACGAATCGTTGCCTTTCATCAATCGAATAAAGGTGTTTCTACAGCACGTAATAAAGGGCTTTCTATGGCAAAAGGAAGCTACGTTGGTTTTATAGATGCCGATGATACAATTGAGCCAGATATGTACGAGTTATTGGTAAATAATTGCAGGTTGACCAACGCAGACCTATCAATATGTAGCATAGTAATACGAGAGAGTGAATCTTTTGAAACAAAAAATAGCTTCAGACGGGATGCATCTATGTTATCGCAATCAGCAACCCTTACGGCCTTGCTTAATGGTAAAATAAACTGGAGTGCTAATAACAAAATATACAAAAGAGAATTAGCAACTGCCGTAGCTTTTGAGGGGCGAATGAATGAGGATTTATTGTACTGTTTTAATGTTATTCGTTTAATGACGGGCCACGCCGTTTTTGCTGACGAGGAAAAATACAATTACATAAAACGTGAAAACTCCGTTAGCTTAACAAAGTTTAGCGAAAAACAGCTCGAAAGCGTATATGTATCTAATAAAATACTAAAAATTGTAAACTCAGAATTTGGGAAACATGTAGAAGAAGCAAAGATCTTAGATTTGATCTCAAACCTTTCTATTCTAAATTTAATAATTTTAGCAAAAGAGCATCGTTCGTCATCTTACGCCGAAGTGGCTCAAAATCTGCGTAATTACAAGTCTTTCATTACTACAACTCAAAAGCTTAGCAAGAGGCAAAAATATGCAGCCCAAATTTTTATTTTAAATGACGCATTGTATAGAAGGTTGCTGAAAACATATTGTTTTATTTTTCAAACCGAGGCTGGTAAAAAAACACTTTAGGACATATAAACGCATGAAAATTTTATTTATAGGAGAAGATTTGAACAAATCTCGTTCTGGAGTGGTAACGGTAATGAACCAAATACTTGCCGACAAAAACCTTGAAACTCTTACATCTTACAGAACAATTTATACCACAAGCGATGATTATTCTAACGTTAGAAAGTTACTATGTTGGTTAAAGGCTTATTTGCTGTTTATTTATTATTTGCCAAAATGTCAAATTGTACACATACATCATGCATCCGACTTAAATTTTTGGCTTTCAGGAGGAATGGTTTACCTCGCTAATTTTCTTAACAAAAAAACTTTGCTACATAACCACAGCGCAGATTTTCACGAATTTTATAATGGGAGTTCGCAAAAGAACAAGGAAAAAATAATAAAGATATTTAACAATGCCAGCGCAACTATAGTTTTGTCTAACCAATGGCTTGGTTGGTACAATGAGATTGCCCCTAATGCGAAATTTTTCATGTTGCAAAATGCAATTGAGATTCCAGAAAATATTCAAACCAAAAATTTTAAGACTGAGAAAACAATATTAGTTTATCTAGCAAGAATAGAAAAACGAAAGGGCTTTTTCGATTTAATGAAAGTAATGCCAGATTTGGCAAAAAGGTTTCCAAATTTAGAGCTTTACGTTGCCGGTCAAGGAGATGTAGAAATGGCCAATAAACTTGTGAGGGAATACGGCCTTGAAAAAAGTGTTTTTATCTTAGGTTATATCGATAGTATAAAGCGTGACGAAATACTTAAAATGGCGCACATTCTAGTTTTTCCAAGTTACAACGAAGGTTTACCAATGTCTTTGTTAGAAGCGATGTCTTATGGAGTAGTTCCAATAACAACGCCTGTTGGCGGAATACCAGATGTAGTAGTTAATGGTAAAAACGGCTTTTTAGTAAATCCTGGAGATACAGAAGAACTTAAAAAAAGTATTGATTATTTATTAATCTCACCAAATAAATATGCGGACTTGTCTGAAAGTGCTAGGGCTGATGTGGATAGAGACTTTAACTATAAAAATTACGGGAATAAGTTAATGAAAATCTATAATTCTATATTGCAATGAAAATGAAAAAAATAGGCATAGCATTTTCTGGAGGCGGTCATTACTTAGAAGCATTAAAAGCTTGTTCGCTTTTAGTTAACCACGATGGTTATGATATTTTTTATGTTACCTATAAGCCCTCGAAACCTACACATTTTGATAAAAGAGTTTATTTTGTTGCACACCCAGAACATGGCTTTATTTTGAAAAGAATTTTCTTATTGATGGTGAATTTTGTGCATTCTTTTAAGGTGTTTTTGAAGGAAAAACCTGATGTCATTATCTCTACTGGCGCAGATGTTACCTTATCTATTATGATTATTGCCAAGGTTTTTAATAAAAAACTTGTGTTTATAGAATCTGGTGCCAATGTAACCAAACCTTCACTTACAGGTCGACTAATTTACCGGTTTACAGATGTATTTATAATTCAATGGGAAGAATTGAAAGAAGTTTATCCTAAGGCAATAGTAGGCATTAATTTATTATGATATTTATCACCGTTGGTACAGCAAATAAAGGTTTTGATAGGCTAATTCAGAAATGCGATGAGCTAGCACTGAAGTACGGCTTATCTTTTTTTGCGCAAATAGGCAGCAGTCAATTCACACCCAAAAATATTCCCTACAAGCGTTGGCTTAACAAAGAAGAAATTACAAAATATTATCAGGATGCCAGTGCATTTATTATACACGGCGGTTTCGGCACGTTAAGCGAAATATTAAGGATTGGTAAGCCCATAGTTGTAGTTCCTAGGACATTTGAGAATGGAGAAGCTGTAAATGACCAATCCGACCTGAGTTCTAAACTCGCAGCACTAGGTTTTGTAATAAACGTAACAGATATGGAAATGTTGGAGCCTGCTATTAACGCGATTAATACTACTTCGCTTAAATCCTACAATTTGAATTCTAATATCCCGGAAATTTTAAAAGAAAGTATATTGAATCTGCTTAAATAAATGTTAACATAACAGGTATTAACAAAAACCGATTTTTTTTATATATTTGGATTCAGATTGCTCTCTATCAATCAGATAAGGAAATTGTTTATTGTTGTATTTTTGTTTTAAACCTGTTTATGAGATTTCCAAAACTTATAACCTTTATCTGTTTATTCGTAGCGTTAATATTTCTATCCTGTGCTAAAAAGACAGATGTAATGTTAGTCGAACAGGTCGCTAAAATTCCATTGCCTCCAGCTATTCCTATGGCGCCGAAATTTCATGTTATAGCATATGTTCCGGAATGGTCTATTGACATGAATTCTATACAATTTAATAAGTTAACGCATATAAACTACGCTTTTATTTTACCAACTGTTAAAGGTGATTTGAGTCCGATAGGTGATGTTTCGGCACTTAAACAGTTAATTGCGAAAGCACATTCTAATAAAGTTAAAGTGCTTGCATCTATTGGCGGTTGGAACCACGGAGATGCAAGTGCATTTATCTCGTTGTCGGCAAATGAGTCGTATAGAAAAAACTTTATAAGTCAAATACTCCGACTTTTTGAAACTTATAGTTTTGATGGAGTTGATATTGATTGGGAGACACCTAAACTTGGTGTAAGTGATAAGAATTTTACGGCCTTAATTAAAGAGTTGTCTACTGCTGTACACAACGAAAAAAAAATAATAACTATTGCCGTACCACCGTTAAACGAGCCAGGGATCGAAAATGAAGTTTTAACTCATATCGACTTTTTAAATATAATGGCATACGACAGTTTCAGTAATTTACTTAATCATTCTCCATATAGTTTGGTAGTGGATGGTTTAGCGTATTGGAAGGGAAGAGGGCTACCAAGTTCTAAAGCAATTTTGGGCGTTCCATTTTATGGGCGAGCCCGAAAAGATTGGGATTTCACCTCGTATGTTTTATATAAAGATATTTTGCAAAAAGGAGGTTTGGCAACAAGCGATACCTTTAATGGCATTGGTTACAACGGAATCCAAACCATAAAGAAAAAAACAGAATATGCGTTAAAAGAAGCAGGTGGAGTAATGATATGGGAATTGTCAGCAGATGTTGCAGGCTCAAATTCGCTATTAAATGCTTTAAATGAAGTTGTCACCTCTAACACTGATAAAAACTAATCCCGCTTTACAGTTCTAAAAACTAAGTTGTGTTTAACTATAAAGTATATAAAACTTTTTAGGTGGTACCAAGTTAATATGCTGATTTTAGAACTACCTCTCTGATGATCATGTATCATCTTTGATTCTGGGTAGTAGGTTACACCCGGGCCTAATTTCCAAGATCTAAGACACAAATCTTCATCTTCTACATACAAAAAGAATTTCTCATCAAAACCATTTAGCTTTTTGTAGTATTCTTGTTTTAAGAGCATGGCTGCACCTAAAGCCCAATCAACTTTTTGTGTTTTATTCTTATCAAAATCAGATAGTAAATAAGCCCTTACAGTTTGGTTTTTGGCGCTGTCGTTTCCTTTAGAGATTAATCTAGCAAAAATTATTTTGAGGCTATGAAAACCCCTGATAGATGGCTGGTAAGATAAATCGGAGTTTAATAACTGCGGACAAACAATTCCAGCATCAGGATGCTGTTGTGCGAACTTAAACAAGTTATTTAAAGCATTTTCCAGAATTACAACATCAGGATTACAAATGAAAATATATTTTCCAAAAGCTAAATTTGCTCCTTTGTTATTGTTGTATGCAAAACCATGAATCTCTGAATTAACAACTAATCTAACATTTGGATAGTTTGTTGCTACAAATTCAGGTGCCCCATCAGTTGAGCAATTATCTATTATGATTACTTCGTAAGTTAATGCGCCGTCATCAATTTTGTTTATAGAAGTGAGCAGGTTCTTTAATTTCTTAAGATGGTTCATTGTTACGATAACAATTGAAACATCTATCGCTACAGAGCGATCAGCCGTTGACATAATGTATATATTATTTAAAGGCTGTAAACACCAACGCAGCTATGGACAATGCAGAGAGTAAAATTGTGGTAGTTTGGTATCCACGACTTACTTGAGCATACTTTACTTTTCCTGGTTGCACAACAATTACATCATTATTTTTGAGATAGTAATTTGGAGAACTAAACAGAGCTTCTGAAGTAAGATCTATCGGAATAAATTTTCTTTCTCCATTTATCTCCCTTACCAGTAATACATTTTTTCTTAAAGCAGTTATATTTAAATCTCCAGCTAGCCCTAATGCTTCCGTAACGGTTATTCTCTCATTGGTTACAGGGTAAATACCAGGCTTAGCAACATCACCTAAAACGGAAATTTTAAAGTTCATTATGCGAACTGTTACTGATGGTTGTTTCATGGACGGTCCAATTTTTTCAAGAATTTTGGCTTGAACCTCTGACGTGGTTAGGCCAGCAACTTTCATAGTTCCTACGGTAGGGAATTGTATATTTCCGTTTTGATCAACCAAATATCCAATAATAGGATTAGTTGCACTCACATCTAGATTATTTCCATTGATTCGATTTAAATTACTGTTGAAAATTGCAGCAGCTTCTGGATTTAGGTTCACTACATTTACACCAAGAATATCTTGAGGTTGAATTGTAATCGGAGTAAAATTTGCTATTTTTTCAGTAGTATTTGTTTTTACATTTTGAAAGTATGGCACATCTTTATATGCAGTGCAAGAAATGCAAATTGTAGTAGCAATTAAAATAACTAAGCTGTTTGTTAATTTTTTCATTATTTTCTAGAGACAAGTAATTTTCGGTATTCGATTTTTAGAAGTCGCTAAATTACTTAGCTGGCATCAGTAGCCCAATAGCCCTTTAAGGCTAAACATTTGTGTAGTTTGTACAAGTCTCTCAATAGCCTTTTAAAAAGGCTATTATCGATTTTTAATATCTAAAATTGAACCATAGTCAAAAAGGGCTATTGTCCAGCCTGATAACAATAGATAATTTCGAATGTTGAAATCGAGTGCTTTCTCGACACACAAATCATCAGACAAATCTTAATTCATGAACATTGCGATTCTAGGCACCAGGGGGATACCAAATAGGTACGGGGGATATGAGAGGCTTGCGGAGCTTTTAGCGCTTGGTTTGGCCGGCCGAGGACATGAATTGACAGTGTACAGCCCCCATAACCATACCTTTCAAAAACCTAGTTGGAATGGCATTAACATCATTCATATTGAAGATCTTGAATATAAACTTGGATCTATAGGGCGTTTTATTTATAACTACAATTGTTTAAAAGATGTAAGGACTAAGGATTTCGATGTGCTTATCCAATTAGATTACACAACAATTTCCGTTTTCGGTTTTTTGTTTCCCAGAAATGCAAAAGTTATCACTTTAATAGATGGGCTTAGCGGCAAGCAAGCCAAACACGGTAAGTTAATGCAACAATACCTTTCGTTCGCAGAAAAAATGGCGGTTAAGCATAGCGATTTGATTGTAACAGACGCAACCTCTGTTGAAAGAAAAATATCAAATAAATACGAGAAAAAAGCAGTTTATATTCCTTTCGGTGCAGAAATACCTTCGCAATTTGATGATCTAATCTTGCAAAAATATAATTTGAGTGCTGGCAATTACAACATGTTATTTAGCAAGTTGATTCCGGAGAACAGGATTGAGGAAGTGTTGGATGGGGTAGTGTTGGCTGATAATAACGTACCATTTTTAGTTGTGGGAAATGATGTTGGCAGTTATGCATTAGCGTTAAAAGAAAAGTATCAAACATTTAAAAATATCCTGTTTTTGGGTGCTATTTACGATGCTCAGCATTTGAATAACCTTAGGCATTATTCCAATCTCTGTTTTCATAATAATTGGGCATACAGCGCAAATCTTGCGTTATTTGATGCAATGGCTTCTGGCAGTTTAATAGTTGCAAATAACAATAAGATTAATAAGGACTTGCTAGGTGAAAATGGCTATTATTTTAACGATGCATACGAGGTTGCTAAACATCTTATTAAACGAAAAAAATCTGATGCCAAAGCACAGGAATTTATTTTCAATAACACCAAAAAAATAGCCGAAAAATATAATTGGAGGCGTGTTATAGACAACTATGAAGATTGCCTTTTACAACCAGATAATATGCCGATAGTAAAACGTACAGAACTAAAACAATTAGAGCGCTAATAAAAATGAGGTTATCAAATCATAAAATGGATTTTGCGCTTTTTCAGGATTGGAAAGTGAACAGGGGTAGCCTTAAGGGGCAAATCGTAATGTTCCTTTTTCGTTTGGCTAAATTGGTTAAAAGTAATATCGTATTCAACGTGCTGTTCTTTTGGTATCTTTTATTGTATCGGTTTTTTATAGAATGGATACTCAATATTGGTATTAATTGGAATGTAACTGCTGGGCGAGGGCTAAAACTTAATAGAGGTTATGGGTCTGTAATTTCTGCGGATACTATTATTGGAGATAATTGTACTATAAGGCATTTTACCACGATTACCAATAAAATTGCCGAAGATGGTTCGTCAGGTAAATCGCCAAAAATTGGAAATAATGTTGATATTGGTGTAAATGTGGTAATTATTGGCGATGTAGTGATTGGCGATAATGTAACCATAGGTGCCGGTACGGTAGTCACAAAAAGCATTGAATCAAATTCTGTTATGGTGGGCAACCCAGCAAGGCTGCTTAAAAAAGTTTACGATCAACATTCATTCGCTTAATAATTCTGCAGTTTCTGTGCTAGCGTTTATGATTTAACTAGCTAATAATGTTTTCGTAGTTAATCGTCTTTCTAAAATCCTTTTCTTACATCGCACTGCGAACTTACAACTAGTTTATTTACCACTATGCTTACGCCATCTTCGGGTAGGGCTTAAGTATAGGTCAAATATGGTAATAGTGCAGATTTTTGCTCTAATTGCAGAGGTGCTAACGAAGTGTCCGTTGGTTTATGGACGTTACACTCCATAAGTAACTATCCGTCTGTGAATAGATGAAATATAGTTTAGACGTAATGAAGCTTAGTACCTTATGGAGAATTTAAGAAAAGACCGTGTTTTATTTGTATTGTGATTAAATCTAACCAGCTCTAATAGTGCGGGCGACATTTTAAATTTAAGGAAGCTCAACGTTAACAAATTTAAATTATTTTGCAGATGATAAAATAATTGTTACATTGGTTGTGTTTAAGAGGTTAAACGCAAAAAAAAAGAGGCGTTAACATCCATTAACCACCTCTTTACCTATTGTTTTGTTTATTGTTGCTTTTTAAGACCTTTGTTAACTATGTAGTTGCTAAAGGATTTGTTTAAAAAAGAGGGTTGACATCCATCAACCTACCTCTTTACCTATTGTTTTGTTTATTGTTTTCTTTTAATAAGCGTTATCTTCTCCCTTTAACGCATTGGCTACTGTTTTAAGTATAATTTCAACATCCTTACTTAAACTCCAGTTTTCCATATACCAAACGTCGTGCTCAACTCTATCTAGCATTTGCTGGTGTATCTTGGTTTCCCCTCTATGTCCGTTAATTTGTGCCCATCCAGTAATGCCTGGCTTTAAATAATGGCGAACCATGTACTGGCTAATTATTTTTCGGTATTCTTCTGTGTGTTTTAACATATGAGGTCGCGGACCCACAACACTCATATTACCCATTAGCACATTAAAAAACTGTGGTAGTTCATCCAAGCTAGTTTTACGCATAAACGAGCCGATTTTGGTAATTCTCGGGTCGTTTTTCGTAGCCTGTTGTTTATTGCTGTCTGCATTTAGCCTCATGCTTCTAAGCTTGAAGCATAAAAAAGACTTGTTGTTTCTACCTGATCTCGCTTGTGTAAAAATTGGAGCGCCTTTGGATTCGATCATAATCGCAATCATCAAAATTGGCAACAGCCATGATAATAGAAAAACGATTACACATAGACTAAAGACAATATCAAAACTTCGCTTTATTAAGCGGTTCCAGACTAAATCTAAAGGTTCATTTCTAGCTACTAAAATCGGTATCCCGTCATAAAATCTCGATAGTTTATAATTTTCGGTTGCGAAGGTTGCTTCCTGGTTCTGAAACTCTAAGAAAGACGTTACAAACTTAACCCTTACGCAGTTTTGCTCGGCCAAAGCAATTAGGTTATCCAGTCCTGTATGGTTTTCAGGAAACAAGGAGGTATAAACCTCGTCCAAATTGTTTTCGATGGCAAAATGTATGGTAGATTCTAAATCTTCTAAACTATCACTTTGGGTTTTAGTATCTGTCTTTATGTCTGGGTAAGTTCCAGTAAATTCATACGAAAGCTGGTTTTGCATAAAGTACTTCTCCAGCCTAAGGTTAATGTCATTACCGCCAACTATTGCAATTCTTTTTCTAATCAAGTCGGCATTTAGGTAATAATTTTTGGTAAAGTAAATTCCGGCTCTCACCAACGCTAAAAATAGTATTTGAAGTAGAATGGCTATTGCAATATAGTGTTGCAACAAATCGAATGCAGAAAAAGCAAGTGATAATACGGTAAAAGCGGTCAGTTGCAGGGCAATTGTTTGTAAACTCTTTAACCAAATGCTTCTGTTTTGCTGTAGGCTTTGATAGCTGTACAGTTTTGTTAGCAATGCAGCCAAAATCCAAGATAGATTTAACTTTATTAAATAGGCTATGCTAACTGAGATGTTTAACTCGTCATGTTTTATGATATCAAAAAAATAGAGAACTGCATACGATGAGTTGATGGCGATTGCATCAAATACCGCTAACAGGGCTATTAAGATAAATACATAACGATTTTGCATATCAATTGGGATGATTTTATTGTTGAATTTTAACCGAGCACAATGTCAGTTACAACTCACAATTCAAAAATCCAATTTCTATGCCTTAAGTACAATAGCCCCTTTGGGCTATAGCTGGTTAAAAGCTGTTAAATTTGTTTAAAGCTTCTACTTTGTTTTGTACGTGAAGACGCTTGTAGATGTTTTTGCAATGGTTTTTTACGGTATTTGGGCTAATGTCCAACTGGTCTGAAATTTCTTTGTACAACAACCCTTTGCTTAATAGTGATAGAACCTCTAGCTCTCGCTGGCTTAAACCAAAATTTGAAGGAGCCGGTTGTTTGTGGTGCATGCTGATTACCTTTCGGGCAATGTACGGGCTCATCGGCGAACCACCATCATATAACTCTAAAATTGCATTCTGTATTTCTAAGGCGGTAGAACCTTTTACAATATAACCAGATGCTCCAGCCTTTAAAGCGTTAAAAACGTTCTCGTCATTCTGAAATGAGGTGCACATTAGAAATTGCGTGTCAGGTATTTGAGCTCTAACCTGTTCAATGAGCTCAATGCCAGAAATATCTTTCATTTTAATGTCTAATATTGCTATATCGGGAGGATTGTTAACAAGTTCGTTAATCGCCTCTTCGGCCGATGGATAAACACCAATAATATTAAACTGCTCATGGGTCTCAATCGCTTTTGCAAGCGATTTTCTGTAGTTCTCATGATCTTCAACAATAGATATAGAAATCATTTTTAAATGTTTAAACATTAAATGTTTGCGAATATATACTATCTTAGTTTATTAATCTTAATATTGAAGTAAAAAAAGATGCACAACCAATACAGAACCACTTAAAAAAGTGCTGCTGTTTTATTCAAATTTTAAAAGCACTGTAAAAATAATACCTAATTTATAAAAATATTTATTAATAAATGTACCTAAAATTAGGTATTTGACTTCAGTATACAATATTTTAGCTTGTTATATTGTTCTATAATTCCCATTTTTGATATCGGAATAATTTTCAACCCTCTTTACACAATGCAACCTATTTTACACTTAATTGTTTTGTCGGTACCTCAGAAAGAATCAAGTCTCTCTGTAGCCTATTTACAATATTGGTGGGCGGTGTTAATGGTTATATTAGTTGCAATTACAGCTATTATTTATCTTTCCTATAGATATACCACCCTTCGAGATAAATCAAAAAAGATTCTTTTAGAACAACAGCAATTTATAAGAGCCGAAAGACAACGCATTAGTGGCGAAATACACGATGATATTGGTTCTGGATTATTCGCGATACAACTTTTTGCAGATACGGCCAGTAAAAACAGAACAGATGTAGCTGAAATAAAACAAATTAGTGGTATGGTTAATGAGATGTCCGAGAAAATCCACGAGATTATTTGGAGTACGAATTCTGAAGGCGACAACTTAGAGAACTTACTTTATTATATCGAACATCAAACAATCAAGCTATTTGAATATACAGATATCAAATACATTCCTGATTTCCCGATGCACGTGCCAGAAGTTATTATCAATAGCCAAGGGCGAAGAAATACTTATCTGGTAGTAAAAGAAACGGTTTACAATGCAATAAAGCATGCTAGAGCTACTGAAGTGTCAACTACTGTTACGGTTAGTAATGGCATTTTGCTTTTTATTATCAAGGATAATGGCATAGGTTTCGACCCAAAAGATGCCCGCCATAATGCAATGGGACTTAAGAATATCAAAAAACGAATCGAAAAGCTTAATGGTTCGTTAATTCTCGAAAATTATAAAGGGACCATCGTAAAGATTAAAATTCCGCTAAAAGAATTTTCTTCTTAAGTAAGTTTTTATTTACATCGGTTTTACTTTATTTCCAGTTACTTTTGTTGCAAACGTAGAACATGGAAACTAAAACACCTGTATTCTCAGGCTATCAAAAACTAATCGTTTTTTTACTTGCCGTAACGCAGTTTACCGTTATTTTAGATTTTATGGTAATGTCTCCGTTGGGAGATATGCTGATGAAATCCATGTCGCTAAAGCCTGCTGCTTTTGGGGTAGCCGTTTCTGCATATGCTTTTAGTGCAGGTATTTCTGGTTTATTAGCTGCGGGTTTCGCCGATAGGTTTGACCGTAAAAAACTATTACTTTTCTTTTACGTGGGCTTTACTATAGGTACCGTGTTTTGTGGTTTAGCGCACACATACGTAGAATTGGTTGCTGCAAGAATATTTACCGGTTTGTTCGGTGGTGTAATTGGTTCTATCTCAATGGCAATTATTACCGATATTTTTAATCTGCAGCAACGAGGCCGGGTTATGGGCTTTATACAGATGGGTTTTGGTGCAAGTCAGGTTTTAGGTATACCCATAAGTTTATACATTGCAAACTTATGGGACTGGGAAGCGCCGTTTTTGATGGTTGCAGGCTTAGCGGCTATAATTGCAATTTTAATAGCGTTAAAAATGAAGCCACTTACCCAACATTTGACGGTTAAGTCGGCAAATTCTCCTTTGAAACATTTATGGAACACGTTACGGAAGAAAAGCCATCGGATAGCCTTTACCTCAACCGCTTTGTTATCAATTGGTGGTTTTATGATGATGCCGTTCGGCAGTTCATTTGCCGTAAATAACCTTGGTGTTTCCAATGCCCAGTTAACCATGTTGTTTATGTTTTCTGGTGTTTGCTCATTAATCGTTATGCCGGTAGTAGGCAAGCTAAGCGATAAAGTAAACAAATTTAAAATCTTTGCTTTTGCGTCTATTTGGATGATGATTATGTGCGTTGTTTATACCAACCTTTCGATTACTCCGCTTTGGCTTGTTATTGTTTTAAATATACTTTTAATGATTGGCGTAATGAGTAGGATGATTCCTTCGCAAGCCTTAAACAGCGCCGTACCTAATCTAGAAGATAGAGGTGCTTTTATGAGCGTAAACTCGTCTTTACAGCAAATTGCTGGTGGGGTAGCAGCGGCAATTTCTGGGATGATTGTAGTGCAGGAAACAAAAAATAGTCCCCTAGAACATTACAATATAGTTGGCTACCTTGTGGTAGTTATATCAATCATCAGTATAATCTTAATGAACAGGGTTAGTAAGTTGGTAAAAGCAAAAGAAGGCGACAGTACAGAACCATCAAGCCTTATTAATCAGGCTTAAATCCATCCTAAAACAAAACAAAAATTCTTGCGTTTAATTATATTGTATAACTACTAAATTATTAATGTTAACTTTTTGTTAGCTTAAACGCTCCATATTAAATTTTCCTTTTAATTAATCCTTCTACGTTATCAATGGTCATAACATAGAATTTACCAGTTAATTATGAAAGCGAAATTCCATCATTTCTACTTAGCAACCTTAGCATTTACATGCGCTATATTGTTTTGTTCTTTCGTTAGAAATTTCGAAGCTGTACAAAAATTAAATCTTCCTTACAAAAAAGCGGGCTTAACAGAACAACAGGCTGCAGCTCACTTATTAAATAGGTTTACCTATGGCGCTAAAGACGGCGATGTTGAGGAACTCATTGAAATGGGTTTGGAAAAATGGCTCGATAAGCAATTAACCGGAAATTTATCAGACACTGATTTAGATAAAAGATTAGCTCAATTCGATGCGATAAATCTGACCAATACCGAAATCGAGAATGTTTTTCCTCGTCAGGCGCAAATTGTGAGGTTTGCAGTGCGAGATGGATTTATACATAAAGATTCGGTTAATCAGCAAAATACCAAAGCTTACAGGGATACTTTAGCGGTTTATATGCAGTCGAAAGGGCTAAAACCACAGCAAGAGCTTTATCGCCAATTCATAAATCAAAAGATTTTAAGGGCAACCTATAGTAATAATCAATTAAGAGAATTACTTACCGAATTTTGGTTTAATCATTTTAACGTTTCCTTAAGTAAACCACAATGCGCAGCTTACATTCCATCTTTCGAACGGGATATTATAAGGCCGAACGTTTTTGGAAAATTTGAAAACCTACTTTTAGAAACTGCCAAATCTCCGGCAATGCTCATGTATCTGGACAATTTTACCAGTACAGGTAGTAATACGGTTGTAGATGATCGAGGAAACGAGATAGTAGCCACTAAGCCTAATGCAAAACCAAAAGCATTGCAAAAAAACCGACAAGGTTTAAATGAGAACTATGCTCGTGAGGTAATGGAATTACACACTTTAGGCGTAGATGGCGGTTATACACAAAGCGATGTAACCGAAGCAGCTCGAATTTTAACTGGCTGGACTTTAGCGCCCATGGGCGATGACGGTTATGGTAAGCCAATGAAGAATCTTATCGATAGATTAGGCGAGGAAAACTTGCGAAAACGTGGCTTTGTACACGATGGAGATTTTTTATTCGCTATGAACAAACACGATAATGGCGAAAAGACTGTTTTGGGTAGAAAATTTCCGGCAGGTGGAGGTTATGAAGAAGGAGTAGAATTGTTAAAAATGTTGGCCCATCATAAAAGCACGGCTAACTTTATCTCAACGAAATTGGCTACACGTTTTGTAAGCGATCAACCTGCCAAAACGTTGATTGATAAAATGGCGAAAACATTTTTAAGTACCAACGGAGATATAAAGGAAGTTTTAATCACTATGGTAAATGCGCCAGAGTTTTGGTCAAAAAATGCATTGCGAGAAAAAACCAAGTCGCCGTTTGAATTAGCAATAAGCGCTGTGAGAAGTTTAAATGCCAATGTAAACCAACCTTACCAATTATTTAGTTGGATAAATAAAATGGGTCAGAAAATATATTATTACCAAGCGCCTACCGGCTTTCCAGATAGAGGGCAGTATTGGATAAATACAGGTTCGCTATTAAACAGAATGAATTTTGGACTCGCATTAGCATCTAAAAAAATCCCTGGAATAACTTTTGATTTGGCAGCCTTAAACAATAACCATGAGCCTGAAAGTGCGGAAGCAGCCTTAATGGTTTACAGCAAGATGTTTATGCCAGGCCGGGCTTTGAATGAAACGGTTAATAGGTTAAAACCGATGTTAAACGCTCCAGATTTAGAGGCTAATGTTGCAAAGGCCGCAGAGCGAAATACAGTAAATAAGCAAACCATGAATGCAAATAATGAGGATACAACCCTGATGGATGCAATGGATAAAAAACAAGCACAGGCATTGGCTAATGCTAAACTACAGAAAAACGCTACGAGCAATATGCTTTCGCAAGTTGTTGGGGTAATTATTGGTTCACCAGAATATCAACGTAAGTAATCATGACATCGAGAAGAGGATTTATAAAAGCAGGCGGACTTGCCCTATTTGGTATGAGCTTAGGTGGTATTCCGGGCTTTTTGGCAGATGCCGTAGCCGGAACAACTAGCCCAGGTTTGTTTAAAAAGAAAAAGATATTAGTCTGTATCTTTCAACGTGGAGCTATGGATGGTTTAATGGCGGTAACACCATTTACTGATGAATATTTAAAAGCAGCAAGGCCAACTCTTTTTATGTCGGCGGCAAAAACTGCAACCGGTAAACCATTAATAGATTTAGATGGAAAATTTGGTTTACATCCATCAATGGAGGCGTTCGAGCCTATGTTTAGGGAGAAACGACTAGCTATAGTACATGGCATTGGTTCGCCAAACAATACGCGTTCGCATTTCGATGCACAGGATTTTATGGAGTCTGGCACACCCTTTAACAAAGGAACTGAAAGTGGTTGGTTAAATAGGGCCGTTGGGTTGTTGGGTCATGAAACCGTTTCGCCTTTTCAAGGTGTAAGTTTAACTTCGTCGTTACCAAGATCTTTTTATGGTAATAATGCTGCCGTTGCTATCAGCAATTTGGCCGATTTTAATATTCAGTTGAGAGGAAACCAAACTGGTGCGAATATGGCATCGAAAAGTTTCGAGGATTTATACGATCAAACCTCGTCTGGTTTACTAAAAAATACCGGTAAGGAAAGTTTTGACGCTATTAAAATGCTTCAAAAAACCGATACCAAGAATTACAAACCCGAATACAGTGCAATTTACCCAAATACAACTTTAGGAAATTCCTTAAAACAGATTGCGCAACTAATTAAAATGGATGTTGGTTTGGAAGTTGCTTTTGCAGAATCTGGCGGTTGGGATACGCATTTTAATCAAGGCAAAGACACCGGCGTATTTGCCCGAAATGTAGGCGATCTAAGCGATAGCATGATGGCATTTTGGACTGATATGGGTAAATATCAAGATGAGGTTACCGTGATGACTATGACTGAATTTGGCAGAACCGTTGCGCAGAATGGTACGGGTGGTACCGATCACGGAAGAGCGTCTTGCAATTTTATTTTAGGCAATGGCGTAAGTGGCGGTTTGGTACACGGCATCGTAAATCCTTTAGCTAAAGAAAATTTAGAGGATGGTAGGGATTTAGCCGTAACTACAGACTTTAGAGCTGTATTCAGCGAGATTGCCAATAAACATTTAGGTATTAACAATAATAAGGTGCTCTTTCCAGATTGGACTGGTAAACAGATAGGCGTAATGAGAAGCGTATAGTTTAAACCGAAGAAGTCTTTTCTGCGTTTTAGCGTAGATTTCGTAAGTTTTCTATGCAATATGCGTACTCTTGCCACAGCCTACAAACTTAAACAAATAAACCTTATTGAAGCGAGCACGCAGTAAAGCGTAAAAAAGGACTTTTGTAGCCATAGTTTGCTAACACGGTTTTTCTATTAAATAGTTTTGTTACAATGTTGTTTTTTGTTGTTCAATAATTTGATAATCAGTTTTTTATACTTGTTTTTATGCTTGGTTTTTGAATGTTTGCTTTGTTAAAACAAATGCAAAGCCTTATCTTTCAAGTCACAACTAAACTAATTAATAAAATTGATGAAAACCTCGACAAAAATTCTGGCTTTTCCCGCTATTGGACGTAGTGCAAAATTACTTTTTGCAGCAACTATGCTTAGTACTAGTTTAAGCTACGCACAAAGTAAAGATCCAATAATCCAAAATATTATTAAGGAAGCAACCGATAACTCGCAACTAGAGAAATTGGCGCATGAACTTTTAGATGGCGTGGGGCCGCGTTTGGTGGGTACACCACAAATGAAACAGGCAAACGACTGGGTTGTTGCTAAGTACGGAAGTTGGGGAATTACAGCGCAGAACGAAAAATGGGGCGAGTGGCGTGGATGGGAGAGAGGGATTTCTCATATAGATATGGTTTCGCCAAGAGTAAAATCTTTAGAAGGGATGCAGTTGGGTTTTAGTCCGAGCACAAATGGCAAAACATTAACCGGCGAAATGATTATATATCCTGATCTACCCGATTCGGTATCGTTTAAAGACTGGGTTAAAAATGTTAAAGGTAAATTTGTAATGTTTTCTATGAACCAGCCAACCGGCCGACCAGATTATAACTGGAAAGAGTGGGGAACGGAAGAGTCGTTTAAAAAGATGAACGATGAAAGGACTGCGCAAACTAATGCCTGGAGATCTAGAATTAGTAAAACCGGCCTAAACCTAAAAGCATTGGCGATGGCTTTTGAGCAAAACGGTGCTTTAGGTGTAGTTACCAGCAATTGGTCGCAAGGTTTTGGCGTGAACAAAATTTTTGGCGCTAATACCACTAAAATTCCTTCGATTGATATCTCTTTAGAAGATTACGGAATGTTGTATCGTTTAACAGAATCTGGCGTTAAACCAAAAATTAGCGTTAAAACAGATTCTAAAGAGTTAGGTATGGTGCCAACTTTTAATACTGTTGCAACTGTAAAAGGATCTGAAAAACCTAACGAGTATGTAATGCTTTCGGCTCATTTAGATTCTTGGGATGGTGGTACAGGCGCTACCGATAATGGTACAGGTACAATTACCATGATGGAAGCAATGCGCATTCTTAAAAAGTTTTATCCTAACCCTAAACGAACTATTATAGCTGGCCACTGGGGTAGCGAAGAACAAGGCTTAAACGGTTCAAGAGCTTTCGTAGAAGATCATCCTGAGATAGTTAAAAATATTCAGGCTTTGTTTAACCAAGATAATGGTACAGGTAGGGTATTTGATATTTCTGGACAAGGATTTTTACATGCTTACGAATATCTTAACCGTTGGTTAGCTCCAGTTCCTGCATCTATAAGAAGAGATATTAAGAGTACTTTCCCTGGTACACCAAGTGGTGGCGGTTCAGATAATGCATCGTTTGTTGCAGCAGGTGCACCAGCATTTTCTTTAAGTTCTACAGGTTGGTCTTATGGTAATTATACTTGGCACACCAATAGAGATACTTATGATAAATTGGTTTTTGATGATATTAGAAGCAACGCAATACTAACTGCAATTTTGGTTTACATGGCGTGCGAAGATCCGCAAACTACCTCTAAAGTGAGAAGTGTTTTACCATTAAATCCGCGTAATGGCGAGCCGATGACCTGGCCGATACAAAGTAAGCCAACCAGAAAAGGTGGCGTTAACTAATAAAAATTTGGGATGGATGAAAATTCATCCCATTTTTGTTTTATCAAACCAATAAAATACAATTTGTGAAGAATAGAATTATTGCATTAGTTTTTGCGATGCTATTGGCTAACGGAGTTTTGGCTCAAGTATCAAATGATAAACCTTTTAGCGTAATGCAGGAATTTAGGGCTGCATGGATTGCCTCGGTTGCCAACATAAATTGGCCAAGCAAACCTGGCTTAACTACAGCAGAGCAACAAAAGGAAGCCATTACTTTGCTCGACTTGTTGCAAAGACTAAATTTTAACGCAGCTATTTTACAAATTAGGCCTCAGGCAGATGCTTTATACAAGAGTGATTTAGAGCCATGGTCGTACTTTTTAACGGGCAAACAGGGCAAAGCTCCAGAACCATATTACGATCCTTTAGAATTTTGGGTTGAAGCTGCTCATGATAGAGGAATAGAGTTGCACGTATGGCTTAATCCTTACAGGGCGCATCATTTATCTGGTGGCGAAGAAAGCGAAGCATCGGTAGTTAAGGCTAAGCCAGAATTAGTTGTAAAGCTTAAAGATGGTCAGTATTGGATGGATCCATCGTTGAAAGCGGTTCAAGATCAATCGGCAGCGGTGGTTAAAGACATTGTAAAACGTTACGATATTGACGGCGTACACTTCGATGATTATTTTTATCCCTATGATTCTTATAACGGTGGCAAGGATTTTCCAGACAGTGTAAGTTGGAATGCTTACGTTAAAGACGGTGGCAAATTAAGTCGTGCAAATTGGCGCCGAGATGCTGTTAATACTTTTATAGAACGTATTTATAAAGAAATTAAAAACGAAAAGAAGCACGTTAAGTTCGGTTTAAGTCCTTTTGGGATTTGGCGCCCCGGCTATCCAGAATCTATAGAAGGTATGGATCAGTACGAGAAATTATACGCCGATGCTAAACTTTGGCTAAACAAAGGTTGGATAGATTATTTTACACCTCAGTTATACTGGAAGGTAAATGATATACCGCACAGTTTTCCGGTTTTGACCGGCTGGTGGCAGAGCGAAAATAAAAAAGGCAGGCATTTGTGGCCAGGAATGAATATAGGTTTAGGTGGCGATGACAAGAATGTAGATGAAGTTGTTAATCAGATTATGATTACCAGAGGGATGTTGCCAGAAAGTAAAGGCGCAGTGCATTGGAGTATTGCTGGTATCGTAACACACGAGAAATTGCGTAAGGGTTTGTTAGACGGACCTTATAAACAACAAGCGATTGTTCCCGCCAGTACTTGGTTAAATAATAAAAAACCTGCAGACCCAATTGTTACGGTTGCGCCAAAAGGTAATATGTTAACTGTAAATTGGGTTAAGCGAGATAATACAGAGGTATTTAGATGGGTTGTTTATTTTAAGTTTGGGAATAAGTGGAGCTACAAAATCATGAATAGAAAAGACACTAACTTAGATCTTTTGCCTTTTACAACTGCTGCAAATGGTAAGGATAGAAATTTATTAAGTGATTTTGCAGTAACTGCTATTGATAGAACCGGAAACGAAAGCGACATTGTTATACAGAAAGTTGGATTGAAATTATGAAACACAGTAAAGAACAGATTGAAGCAACCGCAAACGCTATTTTGCCACATTTTATTCCAAAAAACACAGAAGAGAAACAGTTAAGCTTTCATTTTACTATTCCGCCCTCTTCTAATTATAAGGTTGGTTATGAGAAGGATGCAAAAGGTAATTGGAAGTTAACGAGCTACGAAGCAGACGAAAATAGGGATTAGGAATACATTTTAGGACGAAGTGTTCTTCACTAGACTGATTTACGCCATTTCTTATTTTTCGCCTCAGTTCGTATCGTTATACCTACAGAGCGTAGCCACGGTATATCTCTGTGTATTTTACACCAACGTTTTTTTCTTACTGCTTTAAAGTTTTCTATGTTAGAAACGCTGGTTATTGATTAGATTCAAAGTCGGAATCACAAATTACTATTGTAATAGTTAAATTAGTCTTTGACTACGCTCAGACTGACGATAACTCTTCACTTGATGACATTTACAGGTCGAGATAACGAATATTGGCAAATAGACGAATTACTCCAGACTCAGAACTTCTAACTCAAGACTAAATTCTACCTTACAATTCCTTCTCTTTTAAGAATATAATCGAAGATTCCAGTTACTGGTTTTTGAAGGATTTTGCCAACTTTAATTCCGTTATCGGCAAAAACTTCCCTTAATTCATCCTGGTAAAAGAAGGCAATAGAACCAACAAAATTACAGTCTAAAGTTTTGTAGGCTTTATAGTCTTTTACATTTGTATCAATAAACTCCTGAAAACCTTCTTTAAGCATTTGCTGCACAAAAGGGTGTGTTTTATTTCCGTATAAAAATCTACTAAAGCCCGCTAAATAAGAATTAGGGAAAGGTTTTTGGTACACATTAATAATTACTGTTTCTTTATCTATCTGAAATTGCTTTGCAAAAAGTTCACGCAAATCTGCAGGCATTGTTCCGTACAAATAAGAGACTAAAACTTTCTTGCCAAAATAGGTTCCAGATCCTTCATCTCCTAAAACGTAACCCAAACCATGTTTGCCATCGTGCACATGTTCCCCGTCGTAAAAACAGATGTTTGAACCTGTACCTAAAATGCAACTTAAGCCTTTTTTATTCCCACAAGTGGCATAAGCCGATCCAATCAAATCATGGTCTATACTGATGTATGCTTTGGTGAAAAATGCCGATAAACCATTAGAAATTATCTCATGTTTATCTGGAGAGGAGCAACCTGCACCAAAAAAGTAGATTTCTGTAACTTCATTAGCGTAAGCTGCCAGTTCTTTGTTTTTCGATATTATTCTCGAAACATCGTTGGCATTGGTAAAGTAAGGGTTAATTCCTTGCGTGTTAAAAGTTAAGGTTTCGCCATCCCTGTAGGCCATCCAGTCTGTTTTAGACGATCCGCTATCTGCAACTAAAATCATGCGCTAAAATAAAAAATTATTGAACATTAAGAGTGCCACTAATCTCTTTTAAGGTCACTTCTGCCAGCTTTGCCTGATATTTTATTTCAACATAACGATTGCTGGCGTCTATCGCATTGCGTTGCGCTTCTCTAAGTTCAAGTGGAGCAATGCTCCCAAGTCTGTATTTTTCTAAAGTAATATCTAGGTTTTGCTTTGCAATTTCTACGTTTCTGTCTTCTAGTTCTACCAAATCTAAAAACGTAATATAGTTCTGGTATGCTGTGGTTAGCTGTGCATTTAAATCCTGTTTAACCTTCTCTAACGAAAGCTCAGAAGAGTTGATTAATATTTTTGCATTTCGCTCGTTTTGGCGTTGTAGAAATCCGTTAAAAATATTTACGCTGGCTGTTAACCCATAGGTGAGACCATTTGCTCTAAACTGTGTGTTAAATCCGGTAGGCGAGGTGCTTCTAGAAAACTCGTAGCCACTATTTAAGGCAATTCTAGGGTAACGATCCCCTTTAATTTCTTTCAAGTTTAAATCGGCTATTTTTTTATTCAACATCGCATTTCTTAAATCCGGATTTAGCAGTTGCATCTGTCCGGCGAGCGTTGTAAAATCTAATTTGTTATCGATATTAATTTCATCGGGAACGCTAAACTTTAGGGTTACATCTCTAGCCATTAACTGATTTAAATTAACCATATAGGTAGCCATTAAATTCTTTTCCTGCAGATAGGCAGAAGTATCAGTGTTGTAATCAACTTTTGCCGCTAAAACATCAAGCTTAGAGCCTCTACCAATTTCTAACTTGTTGTTTGCAATTTTTAAACGCAAAGCACTAACATCAATAGCGCTGTCGTAAGCCAGTACTAATTTTTGCTGTTTAACTACATTGTAATAAGTAGCCACAACGTCAGAAATGGTGGTTAAAATTTGCGCTTTCGCATTTACCTGCCCTTGCTGTTCTAAAGTCTTCAGCCTTTCTAAAGTTGCAAACATCCTAAAACCATCAAAAACGGTCCAGTCTAGGCCAACACCATAGTTCATGTTCGTGCTTCTTGCACCGTCTGTAACTCTTTCAACACCACTTGCTTGTGTCTGAACAGTATTTTGTCTACTTCCGCCAGTACTAAAATTCCCAACTGCAACGGGTAAAATGCCTGCGTTGCCTAAGTTCGAATTGTTTTGAGCTATTACAGCTTCGTTCTTAATTAACTTAATATCGTAATTGTTTTTTAATGCTATGGCAACAGCTTCTTGTAAGGTGAGCAATTCTTGCGCAAAAAGATTTGTGCAACTTAGCCATAGGGCGATAAAAAATATAAAGTGTTTAATCTTCATTTTAATCGATTGATTTTCTACTTGCCTCTTCATCAGCCATTGCTGCTCTTAAAGAATCTTTTAAATCTTTGTTTTCCTTGTATTCTTTTGACCAGTAAGAATAAATGGCTGGAATAACGAATAAGGTTAACACTAAGGAGAACATTGTTCCACCAATAATAACAGTTCCCATACTCATTCTGCTTTTTGCAGCAGCACCTAATGCCATGGCAATGGGCAAGGCACCGATAGAAATAGCCATACTTGTCATTAAAATCGGGCGAAGCCTAGAAACTGACGCCTCTCTAATAGCCTCTTGAACCGACTTTCCTTGTTCTTTTAATTGATTGGCGAACTCTACAATTAAAATTCCGTTTTTAGTTACCAAACCAATAAGCATAATTGTACCAATCTGGCTGAAAATATTCCAGCTTTGGCCACATAACCAAAGGGATAAAAATGCACCTGCTACCGCCATTGGTACAGTTAAAATGATGATGATGGGATCTTTAAAACTCTCAAACTGGGCAGACAATATTAGGTAAACTAAAAGCAGTGCTAAACCAAAGGCAAATAATGTGTTCGATGAACTTTCTTGAAAATCTCTAGATTCGCCACTTAAATCGGTACTAAAGGTCTCATCTAAAACTTTAGCTGCAATATTATCCATTGCTTCAATACCATCGCCAATACTTTTGCCCGGTGCTAAACCTGCCGAAACCGTAGCGGCAATAAACCTGTTGTTACGGTACAGCTGTGGCGGACTACTTTCTTCCTTAGTACTTACTAAATTGTCTAGTTGTATCAGTTGGTTTTTATCATTACGAACATAAACCGAACTTAAATCAAGCGGTTCGCTACGGTCGCTAATGTTAAATTGCCCCATTACTTGGTATTGTTTCCCATTCATAAAGAAATAAGAAAAACGTTGTCCGCTTAGTCCCAACTGTAAGGTTTGGGCAATATCAACAATAGAAACACCTAAGTTTCTTGCTTTGTCCCTATCAATGGTAAGGTTAATTTCTGGCTTGTTAAATTTCAAGTTTACATCTGAAGTAGTAAAGGTTGGGTCTTTAGAAACTTCCTCCATAAACAACGGAACTTTTTCTCTTAGTTTCTCAAAGTTTTGAGCCTGAATAATATAACTGATTGGTAAACCACCTCTTCTGCCCACAGAAATAGTAGGTTGTTGGGTTACGGTAACTTTACCCTCGGTATAGCTTTTGGTTATTTTGGTAAGCTTGTCGGCAATTTCTTTTTGCGAACGTTCCCTGTCCGAAGGGTCTTTCAGGCCCATTCTTACAAAACCCGAGTTAGCTGCGCCTGAACCACCAAAACCCGGAGATGTGATGGTGATATTTACATTTTTTTCGGGAACAGAATCTTGCACCAGCTGATTTACCTTACCTACAAATTTGTCTGTGTATGTAAATGAAGAGCCTTCAGGGGTGCTTAAGTTCATGTTAATCGCACTTCTGTCGTCATAAGGTGCGGTTTCTTTCGGCAGTAATTTCCAAAACAAGAATATTAAACCTAAACACACTACAATAATTGGAATAGAAAGCCACCTTTTGCCTAAAAACTTATTTAGGTTAGCTTCGTAACTCTCGTTTAGTTTTACGAAATACGGTTCTGTAAATGTGTAAAATCTGCTTGGCTTATGGCCGCCCTTTTTCATTAAGTAGGCGTTAAGCATTGGCGTTAATGTTAACGATACAAAAGCAGATATTAACACCGCGGCGCCAATTACCACCCCAAATTCTCGAAACAATCGGCCTACAAATCCTTCTAAAAATATTAATGGCAAAAATACTGCAGCTAAGGTTACAGAGATAGAAATTACGGCAAAGAAAATTTCGTTCGATCCCTTTATAGCTGCTTCAATTGGAGATAAGCCTTCCTCTACTTTTTTAAAGATGTTTTCCGTTACCACGATACCATCATCCACTACCAAGCCTGTAGCCAAAACTATGGCAAGCAAGGTTAACACATTAATGGAGAAGCCAAAAATGTACATGATAAAAAACGTAGCAATTAACGATACCGGAATGTCGATTAATGGTCTAAACGCAATTGCCCAATCTCTAAAAAACAGGTAAATGATTAAAATTACCAGTACCAAAGAGATTAAAATTGTTTCGGCAACTTCGGTTACAGAGCGTTTGATAAACAGTGTAGTATCTAAAGAAATATTTAGCTTAATGTCTGCCGGCATATCGGCAACCAACTTATCATAACGATTATAAAACTCCTTACTTATTTCTAAATAGTTTGCGCCAGGTTGAGGAATAATACCTACGGCAACCATCGGTTTACCAGATTCGCGTAATACGGTTTCTTCGTTTTCAGAACCTAATTCTGCATAGGCTACATCTTGCAACCTAACAACATTATTGCTATCGGTTTTTACGATAAGGTTGTTAAATTCTTCGGCAGTAGTTAGTTTTCCTAAGGTTTTTACAGTAAGCTCTGTAGTTGCACCACTTAGTTTTCCAGAGGGCAGCTCTACGTTCTCGCGGTCTAAGGCGGTTACTAAATCCTGCGATGTTAAACCATAAGAAGATAATTTATTTGGGTCGATACGAATACGCATAGCATATTTTCGCTGACCTTGAATTTGAACGCTACTTACCCCAGGAATGGTCTGTATTCTATCAGCGATTACGTTTTCTGCGAAATCACTTAAATCAGTTACATTTCTTTTATCACTCTGTATCGTTAACGAAATAATTGCATCAGAATTTGCATCAGCTTTGCTTACAACTGGTAAACCATCAATATCCCTTGGTAAATTCCTTGCCGCTTGCGAAACCTTATCACGAACATCATTTGCCGCTTCCTCAATATTTTTATCAAGGTTAAATTCTATGGTAATATTACTCGTACCCTGATTACTTGAAGAAGAAATATTTCTGATTCCATCTATAGAGTTAATTGATTTTTCTAAAGGTTCAGTAATCTGCGATTCGATGATATCTGAGTTTGCGCCAGGATATGAGGTGCGTACCGAAACAACCGTTGGATCTATGGAAGGATACTCTCTAATGCCCAGAAAATTGTATCCAATTACCCCAAAAAGGATAATTACTAGATTCATTACAATGGCAAGAACCGGTCGCTTTATACTGGTGGTTGATATACTCATTGCATTTAGTTATTTACAATTTTAACTTTTACAGCGGCATCTGGCTTTAACGACATTGCACCGGTAGTAAGAACCGTATCGCCAACTTTTAAACCAGAGGTAATTACAATTTTTTCTGTTGTTCTTGTACCTGCTTCAACAGGAACTTGTTGTGCTTTTCCGTTTCTGCTTACATAAACAACTTTGCCTTTTAAAACGGGGATAATTGCTTCCGTAGGAACTAAAATAGCATCGTTAATGGTGTTTAGCGCAAGTTTTATTTTTGCAAACGAACCCGGTAATAATTCGCCACTAGCATTTGCTGCTAAGGCTTTTATTTGTAGAGTTCTAGTTTGTTGGTCAATTCCAGGTTCAATGGCAAACACTTTTCCTTTAAACTCTTTGTTAGATGCATCGGTATTAAAAGTGATTTCTGAACCGAGTTTTATCTGCCCTACATATTTCTCAGGAATAGAGAAATTGATTTTAATTGGATTTGTGCTTAGCAAATTGGCAATAACGGTTGTTGGTGTTAAATATTCGCCAACTGAGATAGATCTTAAGCCAATCTTACCACTAAAAGGAGCAACCAAAGTAGTTTTAGCCAATTGTGCCCTTATTAATTGCGTTTGTGCTTTGAGCGATTGCAGATCAGCCAGGGAAGTATCATATTCTTCCTGACTAATTGCACCTTTTTCTAAAAGTTGTTTAGCACGGTTTTCGTTTGTACCCGACAAACCTTGTTTGGTTATCGCTTCGCGAAGCTGGGCCTGTATATCTCTATCGTTTACTTTAACTAAAACAGCACCTTTACTAACGGTAGAACCTTCTTTAAAATATATTCCAGTAACTAGGCCCTGTACTTCGCTACGTAAAACCACCGATTCATTTGCTTCTAGCGTACCAGTAATTTCTACTTTGCTATCGAAGTTTGTAGTTTTAATTACAATACCTTCAACAGAAAGACCAGGACCAGTATTTCCGCCTTTTGCGCCACCTTTTGGTGGTCCGTCGCCAGATATTTTTTTGTTTTCAGAAATTCTGTGATACACTAAGTAGGCAATGCCCAATAGTAAAATGATGTAAATAATATATCTTTTCTTCATGTGTGCGTTAAAATGCGTAACAGACAAAAATATTCAAATGTTTGCTTACAAAACTGATGTAGTCAATATGTTACAGCTTAATTTTTATTTTAGGATTGATAAAAATCAATTAATTATAAATTTGCGATAAAGATTTTAATTCTATTGAAATTTTTACCTTAAATATCGCATTGCGATTTGACTAAGGACGAGAAACACAAACATTATACAATGAAAAAATCAATTTTAGGATTAGTAATCCTCCTATCAATTACTATGGCCGCTAAATCTCAAGTAAAAATTGGCTTCGAAGTTAGCTTCAAAGAACCACAGGCGCATTATGCCGAAGTAGAAATGAACATGTCTGGCATTGCTACCAAAAACTATATAGATGTTAAGATGCCAGTTTGGACACCAGGTTCTTATTTAGTGCGTGAGTTTGCCAAAAGTGTAGAAGGTTTTGGAGCAACCGCAGGTGGTAAAGCTATAAAAGTAGAAAAGGTAACTAAAAATACATGGCGAGTTTATAATGCAAAAGCAAATGCAGTAAAAATCAACTACCGCGTTTATGCTTTCGAAATTTCTGTGCGTACGGCATTTATAGATGCAAGCCACGCGTTCCTTTCTTCGGCAAATATTTTTATGTACCCTGCCGGGATGATTAAAACCCCAAGCACAGTTAAAATTATTCCATTTACTGGATGGGATAAAGTAAGCACAGGTTTAGAGCCGGTTGCTGGTCAGAAATTTACCTACTACGCATCAGATTTTGATATTTTGTTTGATAGCCCGATTGAAGTAGGTAACCAAGATGTTTTCGAATTTACTGCTTCGGGTGTTAAACATGAGGTTGCAATGTTCGGTGGCGGTAATTACGATAAAGAAAAACTAAAAGTAGATATGGCTAAAGTTGTAGAAAATGCAACAGCTATTTATGGCGAAAACCCTAATAAACACTACACTTTTATTGTACATAATTTTACACAAGGTGGAGGTGGGTTAGAGCATTTAAACTCTACCGTTTTAGGTGCATCTCGTAACGGTTACAGTACCGAAAGAGGTTATAAAGGTTTCTTGAGTTTAGTAGCGCACGAGTATCATCACCTTTGGAATGTAAAAAGATTACGCCCAATTGCTTTAGGTCCATTTGATTATGATGCAGAAAACTATACAACCAATCTATGGATAGCTGAAGGTTTTACATCGTACTACGAAAATAAATTGATGTTAAGATCTGGTTTTACAACACCAGAAGGATTTGTAACAAGTTATTTAGGCGCTATTGGTACGGTTATGAATACGCCAGGTGCTAAAATTAATTCTGCTGCGGCCTCTAGTTTCGATGCTTGGATAAACGGTGCATATCGCCCTAACGAAAACTCTAAAAACACTTTCATTTCTTATTACACTAAAGGTCAAGTGGTTGGTATTTTAATGGATTTAGAGATTGCGAATGCTACAAAAGGGGCAAAAAGCTTAGACGATGTAATGAAGGCAATGTACTTGCAATGCAAAACATTAAAACGCGGTTACACTGATGCAGAGTTTAAAGCAATGGTAGAAAAAATTAGTGGCATAAGCTTTAACGATTTTTATGCAAAATACGTTACAGGTACTGCAGATGTAGAGTTTGCGAAATATTTCGGCTATGCTGGTATTAATGTGGTAAATGAAAATGTAAACGCTAGCACGCCTTTGTTTGGCGCAACTCCGGCAAGAACAACTCCAGGTGCTGGTAAAGTTATTGTTGGTACGGTAACACGTGGTTCTGGCGCTTGGAACGGCGGTGTAAATGTTAACGATGAAATTGTTTCTATAGACGATGCACCAGCAGAAATGATGTTAGAAAGAATGCCTCAAATTGCCAATAAAAAAGTTGGCGATGTGGTAAAGGTAGTTGTGGTTAGAGATGGACAAAGACAAACGTTAAACGTAACCCTAACCGCTAACGATGCAGTAAGGTTAAAAGCTACAATGGACGAAAATGCTACTCCAGCGCAACTTGCAGTTCGCAAAAAATGGATGGGTATTAACTAGTTCTTAGTTAAGATAATCACTCATAAAAATCCCGTTAGGTTGTGCCTAGCGGGATTTTTTATGTTGCATTAATTTTTTAAAATGAATTTGATTATTATTTATTGCTTTTTAACAGCCCGGTCTGCGACCACCCTCTAAAAGAAGGGATTTGTGTGCTCCATTCCCCTCCTTTGGAGGGGTGCCCAAGGGGCGGGGGGTAAAAACAAAAGAAACGTGTTTAAATGAAGAACCAGTGTACATTAATAACCGAACTGAGGTTTTTAACATGAACTTACCTTTTCGTCATGCTGAATTTATTTCAGCATCTGTTTTATAGGATAACGTTCGCGTAACGTTGCATCAACCCATTATCAGCAATTTTCTAATCAAACCTTATTTAAAAACAAGTTACTTGCCAAGTTCTTTGCCAATTTCCTTTTGCATCTAAAGTATTAATGCCTTCTTTTTCTGCTAAATTTTGATTGTGGTTTACACCGTCTGCAATGCCACACCAAGGTTCTAGGCAAACAAAGTCAGCATCCTTAGCAGCCCATATTCCAAAAAAAGGAAAATCAGAAAAACTAAATTCTATACCGTTGTAATTTTTGGAATTAAGAAGAGATATTTTGTCGCTTTGCAGATTTTTAAATACTAAAGCATCATCATAAAAAAGCTCGTGCTTTAAAGGTAGCTTGTTGCCTTCAAGTGTTATGGTAGTCGTTTTATCTGTAATTAGGTTAGCTTCTATATGATGATAAGTTAACGTATTATCTTTATTAAACTGTAAATAATAATCGGTGTAATTTCCTTGTTTATCAATTGGAGCGGCAAAAGCCGGATGTCCGCCCACCGAAAACAACAGTGGTTTATTTGCAGGGTTTTCTACCTCGTAAGTACAGGATAAAGTAGCGCCAGTAATTTTGTAACGCAAACTTAAAACAAACTCAAATGGATATACCTTCAGCGTTTCGTCGTTGTGCGAAAGCTTAAAAACCACCTCGTGATTGGAAATTTGCTCATGTTCAAAATCCATATCACGGGCAAAGCCATGGCGAGGCAAATGATATTTTTGCTCCTCGTAAATATAAGTGTCATCTTTTAATGCGCCGATAATTGGAAACAGAACCGGACTAAACTTGCCCCAGTAATCTGGGTTTCCGCTCCACATAAATTCCGTACTGCTATGTACGCTTTTAATGCTCTGTATTTCTGCGCCTTTTTTAGCAAAAGAAACTTTTAGGTGTTCGTTTTCGATAGCAATCATCATGCAATAAAAGTATAAAATTGATTGCGAACGATTTAAGAATTAACAAAAAATAACTTATTCTAAAGTATGCAAATAGTTTTTTGCTTCTTCAACGGCATTTAAGCAAACGGTACTTATTTCCTGCATGTTTTTTCTAACTGCCTTGTTTTCTAGGTCTTCCTCAACAATAGCATCCATATATTTGCCTAGCTTATCGTTTAGGCCCATAATGCCCGTGCTAGAATGCATGTGGTGCAATATTTTTTTTACGTTTTGATAAGAACCTAATTCGAATTGCTTTATTAAACTGCTTACACTCTGCGGAATAATTGATATAAACAACGCAATAATATCCTTTTCATAAGCTAAATCGCCGTTGCTAACTTCCTCTACGTAGTCGAGGTTTATATAGTTGAACTGAAATGTGTTTCTCATAATCGTAATCTATAAAATTCTCATCCTCTTATTTAGTGTAGCTTTGTAAGCATCAGATACGGGAACAAATTTTTTGTCGATAATTAAAGTGTTTCCTTCAACAGTGTCTACCTTGCTTAAATTGATGATAAACGAGCGATGCACCCTTAAAAAAATACTTTTTGGAACCTTATCTTCAACAGACTTTAAAGAAGAGTGTATTTGGTAAACATTACCCTCGGCAACAACCTTAACATAATCTCCCTGCGCTTCTAAAAAAAGTATATCTGCTAATCTTACCCGTTTAACTGTGTTAGAATCTCTAATAAAAATAAACTCCTGTACTTTGTCGTTTTCTGCCTGGCTTCTTAATTTGTATATTCCTTTTGCTTTTTTAACTGCCTGTAAAAACCTTGCAGGTGCAACAGGCTTTATAATAAAATCTACCACATTTAAATCAAATGCTTCTACAGCGTAGTCTCTTTTCGATGTGGTAAAAACAATCATCGTACTGTTTTCTGCCAAGCTTTTTGCTAGTTCTATGCCATTCATTCCTGGCATTTCGATATCTAAAAAAAGTAAATCTATTTCTTTATTCAGTATAGTTTGATAGGCCATGTCTGCAGTTTGGCACTCGTCTACCATTACCAAAGCGGGATCTAATGATAACAGTTTTTTAAGTGTTAATCTAGCAAGATCATTATCATCCACAACTAAACAGTTCATACTATAGGTTTTATGCTTAAAAATATCAAAAATGGAATTAAAGCAACTTTTTTTGGCCTATTCAATCTGTTCAATATTTATTTACGTAGCTAGGGTAACATTTTTTAAAGAGTGATTTTGGCTTTTTACCGATTGATTTTGCCTTTTAAACTCTTCACTATTTAACACATGGCAACACTGCGGTAGTTTTGCATCATCAAATAATAATAAACCCTTAAATATTCATAATAATTAGACAATGAAATTTTTTACAACAATCATCAGTACCTTACTTATAATTTTTACGATAAATATTGCAGTTGCTCAAAACAATATGAAAGCTCCAGTTAGGTTTAAACTTAAAAATGGGGTAACCTTAATTGTAGCACAAAACGCAGGCATGGGAAAAGTTTATGCTCGATTAACGGTAGAAAACGAAGCAACTGCTTTAAATAACGATACTGCTACACTTATAACTAATGTGCTTGCCCAGAAAGCAATTGAGTTTAACAAAATGGCTTATCCTTTAAATGGAGAAGTTGCACCAATGAATTTGCAGTTTGCCGAAGCAAATACAGCTGCCAGAATAAATGATTTTGAAGATGCTTTGACTGTTGCAGTAAGTGCCATATTTAACCCAGAATTTTCGCAAGAAGCTACTTCGAAATTTGACACACATAAAAGCTTAACTGCAGAACAACTAAAGGCCTACCATAAAAATGCTATTAAAACCAGCGATACCTATTTAACCATTGCTGGAGATATTAGCGTAGCTGATGCCAAAATGCTGGTTAATAAGATTTTTGGAAACTGGAAAGAAGTTGCAAAATTGTAATTTCGGCTTAATAGCAATAATGCGAAAGAACCGTTAAAAAAGCAGACGTACAAATTTCTTCTGCTTTTGCATTTTAAACCCGATTGTAGTGGAAATACTTTTACTGAAATTTCCCTTTAAGGAATTTGGAGGTAAAAGATTGGAACGAAAAGCGGGGCCGAAGCTAACCGATTATCGCTGGAATTTGATTTGCAAAAAAAAACTTACTATAAAACCTGCTGGCCAATTAGCGTAACAAATGGTATAGTAAGTTTTAAGTTTAGGCAGCTGTTTGTTTAGCTAACAGTTTTCTAATTCTGCCCTCAATATCATCTAAGTCAAACGGTTTGCTAATGTAATCGTCTGGAGAAGCCATTTCGCTCATTTGCTTGCTTCTTACGTTAGCAGACATCACAATAACAGGAATGTGTTTAGTGAACATATCGTTCTTTAAATCGTGGCAAATTTCAATTCCGTTACCGTCTGGCAACATTACGTCCAAAATAAAAAGATCAGGGATAGAATCTTTTAGCTTTTCTTTCATTTCTTTGAAGGATGATGACAGCGTCAAATCGTAACCTTCGTCTTTTAATAAAAATTCGATAATGTAACCGATATCTTTATCATCTTCTAGAATGTGTATGCGTTTCTTCATATAAGATATGAACAAATGAGAATTTGCTTTTGTTTGCAGGTTTATAAAAAATAATTCTAATTCAAATTGCGCTCTTTTTGTTGGTCGTTATCATAATTTAAAGCACTATAACCGTAGGCACAAAACAACAGCGTTATTGTGCTTAAAATCCAAAGCATATTATAGCCCCACTTTTCTGCTAGGTAAAATCCAACAACGGGTGTAAGTTGCGCTATAGACCAAGCTATAGAAAAACCCGCAGCGTATTGTCCGCGGTTAAACTCATTACTTCTTTTAATTACAAAGGTGTTGATAAAGGGCATGGAAAACATTTCGCCGAAAGTAAAACCAATGATGCATAACAGCGCTAAAACTATAGGGATGGATTTCGGTATCATTAAAAATGCAAACGAAACACTTACGATTAATACCCCTGTTACAATATAAAACTGAGGCGATCGCTTGTTCTCAATTTTGCTAATCATAACCATTTCTAGCAGAGCGATGATTGCGCCATTTACACCTAAAATTAACCCAATCATAGCTTCGTTTATGTGCCACTCTTGTTTAAAAAACACTGGTACAACCCTAAACATTAAGAAAAAACAGGTAGCAAATACCGCTGTTAGCAGTACAAATTTTATAAATAATGCATCTTGCCAAGGCTTGCGCACAATTACATTTTTTGCTTTTTCTATGGCTGCCTTTCTAAAACCTTTTACGGCTGGCAAAAGCAAAAGTGTGGCAAGGCCTACCAAAATGCTCACCACGCCATCTACCAAAAATAAAAGTTTATAATTTAAGGCAGCTATTAAGCCACCTATAGTAATGCCAAACGAAAAGCCAATGTTGGTTGCCAAGCGGTTTAATGAGTATGACCTGGTTTCTTTGCCCGGAGAAGAATAGGCAGCAATTGCAGCAAAATTTGCTGGTCTAAAAGCATCGTAAAAAAAGCTAATTAAAACAGACATGATGCAGAGCAGGGTAAAATTTTCTATCTGGGCAAAACCCAGAAATAGTGCACCGCCAATTACCGATGAAACAATTTGCACAGGTCTAAAACCAAACATATCGGTAAGCTTGCCGCCGGCCGCTGCGCCAAGAATTGCCCCAACGCCAAAAAGAGAGATAATTATGCCAGCATCAGACTCTGGGCGATGCAGCGATTGGGTTACGTACAAGCCCATGAACGGCACAGCCATATAACCGCAACGATTAAGCAAGATTACGCAACTTAACAACCAGGTTTCCTTACTTAAACCGGTGTAAGAAGTTTTGTAGGCATTAAAAATTTGTTGGAGCATTTGGTTTGGCTTGACTGTTCAAAAATAGACAATCGGCTGTAAAATTCTACCTATAATTTCTGTATTTTTGAATCCGCTCGAAAAGTTCAGGGCGTAAAAATCTCCAAACATGTCAACAGAAATAAAATGCCCTAATTGCAATCATGCTTTTCCGATAGAAGAAGTAATGGCCGAAGAATATAAGCAGGATTTACGCGAGAAAATGGTTTCTTTTACCAAGCAAAAGGAAGAAGAATTTCTAAAAAAATCTGAAGCTTTTGAACTGCAACGTAAGCAACAAGCAGAACTTTTTGACAGAGAGAAGAAGCAGCAGGAGCTTGCCTACGAGCAAAAGTTGGCGCAGGAGAAAATTGCTTTACAAGCTAGTGTTACAGAAAACTTACGTAAAACGATTAGTGCAGACTTTGAGAATAAGCTAAAAATGTCTGAAGAAGCTAATAAGGAGAACGAAGAAAAGTTGAAGTTGGCACGTGCAAAAGAAATGGAGTTCTTGAAAAAAGAGCAGGAGATAAAAAATCGCGAAGCGGAGTTGGAATTAAGCATACAACGAAAACTGCAAGAACAACGAGAAGAGTTGGTAGCTCAGGTACGTAAACAAGAATTGGAGAAAAACAATTTGAAAGATACCGAACATCAGCTACGCGTAAAAGAACTTGAAAAACAATTAGACGACCAAAAGAAACTTGCCGAAGAAATGAAGCGTAAAGCCGAACAAGGCTCTATGCAATTGCAAGGCGAAGTGCAAGAATTAATTTTAGAAGAATTATTACGTACAACTTTTCCATTTGATACTATTGAGGAGGTTGGCAAAGGCGTACGTGGCGCAGATTGCGTACATAATGTGCGTAACCAATATGGGCAAGAATGCGGACGTATTATTTACGAGAGTAAACGCACTAAAGAGTTTTCTATGGAATGGATAGAGAAGCTTAAAAAGGATATGCGTAGCATGGGTGTTGATGTTGCCGTAATTGTAACTCAATGTTATCCGAAGGGGATGGATTGTTTTGGAGAGAGGGATGGCGTGTGGATTTGTTCTTTTGATGAGGTTAAGGCAGTTTCTTATATTTTGAGAGATGGAATTGTAAAGCTTTTTAGTGCAGCAAAATCTCAAGAAAATAAAGGCGATAAGATGCACATGCTTTACGATTATTTGAATAGCAACGAGTTTTCTGAGCAATGGAAGGCAATACGTGAAGGATTTATGAGCATGAAATTATCCATTCAGAAAGAGCGTGATGCTATGGAAAGGTTATGGAAAAGCCGCGAAAAGCAATTAGAGAAAGTATTGTTAAATGCGGCGCATATTCGTGGCTCTATAGAAGGTATTTCTGGTAATGATAATATTCAATTAAGCCTAAGCGACGACGATGACGATCTGTTGTTGGAGTAACGAGGTTAATCTTAAAGGCCACCTAACCGAAATTGGGTGGCTTATTTAAAGTTACAACGTCTTCAACATCCACAGGTTACAACCAAAATGTCCGGTGTTTCCCAATGGTTTATTCAAGTATTCGAAACCTAGTTTTTCGTATAAGTTAACGGCTTGATTAAGCTCTGGCATCGACTCGAGATAAACATATTTATAGCCAAATGCTTTCGCCTTAGCTATACACTGATCGATAATTAGTTTGCCAAAACCTTTGCCTCTGGTTTCGGGAGCTAAATAAAGTTTAACTAATTCGCAGGTATTTTCTGGTAAGCCAGCAGTAGGATAAATGCCACCACCACCAACAATTTTTCCTGCTTCCTCTAAAACCCAGTAGGCAGATTTTAATTCGGTAAAAACCGTTGATAAATGATCTGTGCTCTCGTCAAAATAAGCGGTGCCTGGCTTGTTAGCCTTAAATTCTGTTAAAACCGATTTAATGAGTTTTCCCATTTCGGCATCATCTTCCTTTGTAATTGATTTCAGCTGTGGTTGCATAAGTTATTTATAAAACACCGCCCATATATGGGTCAGTTATAGATTCTTCGCCAGTTTCTACGTGGCCGGCATAATGTTTCAAGAAGTTGTTTTTTCCATTTACCTGTATTTTAAAATCGTACCAACCTTTGCTTTTCTGTAAATTTAAACTAATTGTTTTTTTACTGTTTGCTGGTATAGCTATAGTTTTCGAATTGGCTTTGTAAACATCGTCTGTAATTAAAATCTGTAAGGTTTGTGTTTCTAAATTTTCTAGCAACAGATTAAGGTTTCCGGTAGTCTTTTTAATTACACCACTTTTCTCGTAACTACAGTCTGCACTTAGTAGAGGATCATTTTTATCGCCCCTAAATCTCCTAAAGAAACCATTCGGGGCATCCACTACCAAATCATAAATTCCATTTTCAAAATTTGCTATTTCCCAGCTACCCACTAAAAAGTCGCCTGCTTTTACAGCAAATGCCCAAGTTTTACCCGCTTCGTTTTTATAAGTGCTTGGTGTGTAGACATTAAAAGGCGCACCCGAATTTTCAATTTTTCCGCCAAAAGAACTAGCTAACGAAGAAAATTCAATTTCAATTTTATCGGTATTTTTAAAAGATTCAGCTAATAATTGATAAGGCAAAGCACAAGCAGGTTTAGTGCCTTTTTCTTGTGCGGTTGCAAATGATGAAGCGCCTTTTTCAAAACCATGATATTGGTTTATTTTTTCGATATCTGCTGTACCTAAAGGCAATGGTTTGACCTGTGCTGGTTTAGATTTCGCATTTTGGATGCTTGTAATTACTCCATCTCTTTTCAGCCTTGCTGGCGTTTTTATTTCCTCCCCGTTGTAAGGTCTAAAAACCGAAGTTAAATCGCCACAAATTGTCCGGCGCCAATTGCTAATGTTATTGCTTTTTATTTGCTTCCCGGTTTTTTTACTCAAAAACTTTTCTAAAAACATCAGGTTTGAGGTATGATCAAATACCTGCGAGTTTACATATCCGCCTTTGCTCCAGGGCGAAGCTACCAGCATGGGCACACGGTAGCCCAAACCAATCGGACTATCTTTTTTAAACTCGTAATCTACCCAAGCTTCCAAACCCTCGCTTACTTTTCCGGTAGATGCATCGTCGGGTTTGGGCGCTACAAAAGGTGGTAAATGATCAAAATATCCATCATTTTCATCGTAGGTTAAAATGAATATTGTCTTTTTCCATACTTCCGGATTTTTTGTTAAAATATCTATAGCTTCGCTAACGTACCAAGTGCCATATAATGGCGAGCTGGTATGATCTGAAAAACGTTGTGGCGCAACCAACCACGAAACCATCGGCAGATTCCCGCTATCAACATCTTTTCTAAACTGCTCAAAAATATCTTCTTTTGGTAGGTTAATCTTTTCCTTAACACCATTATCATTTGTATAGGTAAATGAATCCAACTTCAGATAATCTGGGTTGTCGATGTTTGTTGTAAAAGCTTTATTTATTAGGTTTTTTTCTCTTTGCGACAACTGATTATATTTCGCTAAAACTTCATCGGCAGTTAAGGATGGTTTGCTAGTATCATCACCGTTTTTTCTAAAATACGCAGATAGTTTTACCCGGTGTCTTTTTACGTATTCCAAGGCGTTATCGCCATAATTCCCCAACCAGTCATCTGTTTCTCCTTCTGGTAAATTTGCAGTCCACACTTCATTTTGATACACTTTCCAAGACACATCATTATCTTCTAAAAGTTCGGGAAAAGTATGCCAATCTACAAATACGTTATCACGAGATTCGGCTTGCGAATTATTTACAGCAGCAACATTGTTTGCATTTTGTTCCGGTCTAATACTTCCAGTCCAAAAGAAAAGCCTATTCGGTGTAGTTCCTGTTAATGAAGAGCAAAAATGATGATCGCAGATGGTGAAGGCATCTGCCATTGCGTAATAGAAAGGAACATCTTCTCGTTGGTAATAACCTAAACTCATTAATGTTTTTACCGGCACCCATTTATCGTATTTTCCTTTGTTCCGGGCAGCAACCTGATCACTCCACGAGTGTGGCAAACCGCCCTGCCAAGTGATTTTGGTTTTGTTTATATCTACATGGAATGGGGCAAAAGTATTTCCGTTGTTATCGTTTTGCAACCAAACCTTGTTTTTGTTAGGTAACGTTTTCGCCCTTGGGTTGTTAAAACCGCGTACGCCTTTTAATTTCCCGAACATATGGTCGAAAGATCGATTTTCCTGCATCAAAAACACTACATGTTCAGCATCGTAAAATGTGGTTCCGGGTTCGGCATTAATAGCCATTGCCTTTTGTATAGACATTGGTACCACGTTACTTGCGCCAAAAGTTGCAGCTAAAAGCGATGCTTTTTTTAGAAAATCTCTTCTTGAATCCATTGGTGTAATTAATGTTTCTATGGCTAAGATAGTTTAGAAAAAATTAATCCACGATAGGAAGATTTAATTTAATAGCGTGTTAACTGAAATACAAACCTGAATTTTTGGTCAGAAAATTTCTGTATTTATTGAAGCCTAAAAAAGGAAAATAAAAAAATCCCGCTAGGAATTAACCTAACGGGATTTTTATATGCTGAATATTCTTATTTAAAGATATATCTGAAGCCTAATTGGAATCTAGCAGCGTTAAAGTCGTTGCCACCATCAAAGAAAGTCCAAGCTGGTCTCCAATCTAAAGACAAACCTAGAGGAGCATTGTTAATTTTATAATCTAAACCTGCATTCGGTCTAACTAAAAAATTTGTGTTGTTATCGCCAATAGCTACACCAGGACCAACACCCAAGTTCCATCTTAGTCCATTTGCACCTTTAATATCTCCATGGTGTAAATACAATGCTTGGATAAATGTTGCGCCACTAGCAAATAATACATCACCTTCAATTGCACCATTAGCGTTAAAGAAATGTTTAATGTGTGGACCAACTAATGTAGAACCATCTCCAAAATCGATTGCTAAACCAGCTGCGGTTTTGTAGTCTTGGGCTTTAACATCGGTAATGCTCGTAGTAAAAAGAGCAGCACCGGCAATAAGAGTAAAAAGTAATTTTTTCATAATCATACGTTTAATTTTTCAATAGTATTTTCCACTACATAACAACATTTGTGCCGTTGTGTTTGTGTAGGGTAAAAAAATACCGGTATGGTAATACCCTAGGGGGTTGTTAAGGACATGAAATTTTATATAATTACTATGCATGCAGAATAAATTTAAAATCCGTTGGCATACAAATTATTATTTATTAGATTTGATAAACAACATTTAACGACTCATGTTATTAATGTAATCGATTGACCAAATTTAAATCTTATCGTATGTCCGTAGCTATAACTAGAGTATTCGATTTACTAAAATATAATTTAGAAACATCTCCCAAAGACGAATTTATTAATGGAAAAATAAAGGGTAGTTGGATTAATTACAGTACAGTTTCTTTTTGCGAAACAGTAGATAGTTTAAGCAAGGGATTGATTAATGCTGGTGTTGTAAAAGGTGGACGTGTTGCTGTAATGTCTCATAATAGACCAGAATGGAATATTGCCGATTTTGCAGCCAATCAAATTGGTGCCTATCAAATTCCATTATACCCAACTTTAGCAGAGCATGATATTAAGTTTATTTTAAAGGATGCGGAAATCTCTATGGTTTTTGTGGCTGATGAGGCGCTTTATAAACGTATAAAACCATGTGTTGATGAAGTAAATCCTTCCATTAAGATTTTTTCTTTCGATAAAATAGAAGGTGCAGAACATTTTAATACGCTAGTTGAATTTGGTAAAAATAATACTGCTATAAATCTCGATGATTATAGAAAAGATGTTACGCCAGAAGATATTTTAACCATTATTTATACTTCTGGAACTACTGGAACGCCCAAGGGTGTAATGCTTACGCATGATAATTTGGTTTCGAACTTTGTTAATTCGGCGGTTGTAATGCCAAAAGGAGTAAATAAAAGTTTAAGCTTTTTGCCTTTATCGCACATTTTCGAACGAATGATTATTTACCTGTACTTATTTAATAACACCTCTATCTATTATGCAGAAAGTATGGATACGATTGTTGCGGATATCCAACACGTAAAGCCTAATGCTTTTTCTACAGTTCCGCGTTTGTTGGAAAAGGTGTACGATAAGATCATGGAAAAAGGTAAGGACTTAACGGGCATAAAAAGAGGAATTTTCTTTTGGTCGTTGGCGCTGGCAGAGAAATTTACTACCGAAGCCGGCTGGTGGTATAATTTTAAATTAGGGATTGCAAGAAAGCTAGTTTTTAAAAAATGGCAGGAAGCTTTAGGTGGTGAAATTGTGGTAATCGTTTCTGGTGGCGCCGCTTTAAACCCACGTTTGGCACGTATATTTTGGGCAGCAGGGATGCCAGTTTTTGAAGGTTACGGATTAACGGAAACTTCTCCAGTTATAACAGTAAACCATTTTGGTGGAACTAAATTTGGTACAGTTGGCGAAGTGATTAAAGGTGTTGAAATAAAATTGGGCGAAGACGGGGAGGTGCTTGCTCGTGGCCATAATATTATGAAAGGCTATTACAACAAACCCGAACAAACCAACGAGGCTATTGATAAAGATGGATGGTTTCATACCGGAGATATTGGCGAAATTATAGATGGCAGATTTTTGAAAATCACCGATAGGAAAAAAGAAATTTTTAAAACTGCTGGCGGAAAATATGTTGCACCGCAAATGCTGGAAAATAAATATAAAGAATCGCCTTTGATTGAGCAGATAATGGTCTTGGGCGAGAATCAAAAATTCCCTGCAGCGTTAATTGTACCAACGTTTGCTGCTTTGCAAACTTGGTGTAGTAAAAAAGGAATTGCTTACACCAGCAATGAAGAGATGATTAAACATCCTCAAGTAATTGAAAAATACGAAAGGATTATTGCGCAATTAGGAGGCGAGTTTGGTAAGTGGGAGCAAGTAAAACGTTTTGCACTATTGGCAAAAGAATTTAGTATTGACGGAGGGGAACTTACGCCTAAGCTAAGCTTAAAAAGAAAGGTGATTCTAGAAAAAAATGCAGACGCCATTGAAAAAATTTACAAAGATGCAGAGAACTACAAAGGCTAAAAACTTAGGTCTTAAATCGCTAAGCCTATTAGTTATCGTTACCTTATTCTTAGGTTGCGCTGGAGGCCATTTAGGTAAAAACAATAGTGGTCAATTTAAAAACGGAATGGTAGTTTCTGCCAATGAAATTGCATCGCAAGTTGGGGTAGATATCCTAAAAAAAGGCGGTAACGCAGTAGATGCGGCCGTGGCTGTTCAGTTTGCTTTAGCTGTGGTTTACCCAAATGCCGGTAATATTGGCGGAGGTGGCTTTATGGTTTATCGCTCTGCAAAAGGAGAAGTAAATACCTTAGATTTTAGAGAGAAGGCTCCTGCTAAAGCCAATAGAGATATGTATCTTGATACGCTTGGAAATCCTATTGTAGATAAAAGTCTGTATGGGCAATTAGCGGCGGGCGTACCTGGATCGGTGGCTGGAATGGTAGAAGCGCATCAAAAATACGGAAAGCTAAAATGGGCCGATTTGGTTGCTCCATCTGTAGCTTTGGCCAATAATGGTTTCAAAATTTCGGCGAGGCAAGCCTCAGAACTTAACGGACTCAAAAATCGTTTTACAAAATTGAATCCATTAGGCACAGCTTTGGTTAAAGATACCAAATGGGCTGAAGGCGATTTACTTACCCAAACCGAGCTAGGAAAAACCATGAAGCGGATTGAAGAGCAAGGAAGGGCAGGGTTTTACGAAGGTACGGTTGCGGAGGCTGTTGTTACCGAAATGAACAGGGGTGGGGGCATCATCACTAAAGAGGATTTAAAAAACTATCAGGCTATTTGGCGTAAACCTTTGCAAAGCAAATACAGAGGCTTTGATGTGGTTACCATGCCTCCGCCGTCTAGCGGTGGTATAGCGCTTATCCAGTTGTTAAAATCAGTTGAACCGTATCCTTTAAAAAAATGGGGCTTTAATACCGATTCAACTGTACAATTGATGATTGAAGCAGAACGAAGGGTATATGCCGATAGGGCAAAACATTTAGGTGATCCGGATTTTTATAAAGTTCCGGTAGACGGATTGATGGCTGATGCTTATGTGAAAAAACGCATGGCTAGTTTTAATTGGGAAAAGGCAAGCACAAGTGCCGAAATTAGTGCGGGAGAAGTAGCTCCTGCCGAACATGAGGAAACTACACATTTCTCTATTGTAGACAAAGAAGGAAATGCAGTTGCAATAACCACTACCTTAAATGGCTCTTACGGTGCAGGTGTGGTGGTAAAAGATGCTGGCTTTTTACTGAACAACGAAATGGACGACTTTTCGGTAAAACCCGGATCGCCGAATATGTACGGTTTAGTTGGTGGCGAGGCAAATGCAATTGCCCCTGGAAAAAGAATGCTAAGTTCGATGACACCGGCTATACTAGCTAAAGATGGCGATTTATATATGATTGTAGGAACACCTGGAGGTTCTACCATAATCACTTCCGTTTTTCAAACCATACTTAATGTGGTTGATTTTGATATGTCTATGCAGAATGCCGTTGCAGCTAAAAAATTCCACCATCAATGGTTGCCAGATGATGTTGCCGTAGAAACTAACGCTTTAGATAGTTTAACTTCAGAAAAGCTAAAAGCGAAAGGTTATAAGTTTGTTTCTCGTGGCGCAATTGGCAGGGTTGATGCTATTCTTAAAACAAAATGGGGCTATTACCAAGGAGGAGCAGATCCGAGGGGAGATGATAAAGCTGTTGGTTGGTAGCTTACGTACTCATTTCGAATGTCAGAAATTTAGTAATTGAATGGAAGTTTGAACTATAGCAGCTTTCTTGGTAATCTTTTTCCACAGAAAGGGTATTGTCACATTTCTATTCCGTTTTTCATTTTAAGGTTATTTTAGGCATATTTAGCTGTTAATCAATCCTTCGAAATGAAAAAGATAATTCTAGCCTATTTTTTAGTCCTAGCTACAAGTTCATTATTCGCCCAAAAAACCAACGTAAAAATTAAATTTACGGGTGCAACAGAAAACAAAGTTTTTGTTCAGCTTCCGCTAGATGGGACTACGTTTTATCCTAATAGGCAAGAAAAAATATTCGACGCAGATAGCAATTTAGTAATTAGCCTTCCTGTAGAAAAAATAGCTAATTTGTACATCAGTAACAGCGGTAAAAGATTTAGGTTTTTAATCGAGCCGGGAGATGTATCGATAAAACTAAATGTAGCGAAAAAAGCACCCGATAGAATTGTATTTGACGGTACAAATGCGGTGGGGCAAGTTGCTTTAAACAATAAACCAAACATATTTTATCAAACCAGAGCTAGTAAATATTTAACTGCAGACAGCACAGTTACCGGTGTCATGAAATTATTGGAAACTGATAGAAACAAAGAATTTCAGGTTTTCGACGATCTTTTGACTCAGAAAAAAATAAGCAAAACATTTTACGAAGAGGTAAAGGGAGATATAAAAATGGATTATATTGCCACCGCTGCAGCTATGCCAATACAGCTTTTTTTCGATTCGCAAAGACCAAATAGCAAAGTTGTTTTTAAGCAGGAATTTAAAGATCTGTGGAAGAAAATATATGATGAACATCCGTTTAATGATTTAGCTGATTTAACGACTACAGAATATTACTATCATGCACAATACTATTCAGACTACTATGTAGGAATGTACCTTAAACAGGTTAATGGAACTTGGGAAAAACCAGATTATAATGATCCGAATGCAAGATTAAAGATTTCTTACGAGGGGTTCGGGAAAAATTTTACGGGAAAAACCCGCGAGTATCTAATGGCTAGTTTTTTATTTAACGAGATTTTTCAGAGAAAATACCAGCCCATTTTGGTTGAGCTTTTAAACGATTTCGAAACTCAATATCCTAAGAGCAAGTTTAGCCCATTATTGCGCCCCGCTGCTGATGAAATTGTAGCCTATCATGAAACATCAAAAAAGCAATTCGCAAACGATCAGAAATTCGTTCCAAATTATCAGCAAATTAATACTTTAGACGATCTGATGAGCCAGTTTAAAGGCAAAACAGTTTTCGTAGATCTTTGGGCTACCTGGTGTGGTCCGTGCAAAGCCGAATTCGAGTATGGCGAAGAGTTGGACAAGTTTCTAAAAGCTAAAGGCGCAGAAATGCTTTATATCTCCATGGATAAGAATGAAGCAGATCAGCAGTGGAAGGACATGATCAAATTTTATAAACTTTCCGGTAATCATATTCGCGTTAATCCAACTTTGTTGCAAAATTTAATGGATAAACTTTGGGATGGAAAAGGATATTCAATTCCTCGTTACTTAATTTTAAAGGATGGGAAATTGGTTAATGATAAGGCATTAAGGCCGAGTGATAAAAAACTACTATACAATCAGATAAGTGCCCACCTTTAGTTACAAATTAATTCACTAAAAAATCACCCCATATGCGCAAACTTCTACTCTCTTTCTTTCTATGCTTTGTTATTTTACAAAATGTAAATGCACAAAGTAACGAGGCCAGTCTGCTAGGCCCGCTTATTACACAATATCAGGCCGATGAAAATATGTTTAATCGCAAATATGCATTAAAGCGTAGCGATGAATATTTTAAGCGCATGGAAACCTTTTACGCAGAATGGTTGAAGAAATTAAAATCGTTGCCGTTTGATAAATTAACCAAAAACGAAAGAGTAGATTATCTTTTGCTAAAACGTGATATTAATGCTGATACAAGAGCGCTAAAACAAAGTGAAACTGAATTTGCCAATACAAAGTTTAGCGTTCCTTTTGATAACGCGTTAATAGATTTTGAACAGAAGCGTAGAGTAGGAAAACAGCAAAATGGAAAGGAAACTGCTCAAAAATTTCAACAGTTAATAGAGGTTATAAATCAAACCGATAAAGCGGTAGAAAATGGCTCGCTTACTGTAAATCCCGTTCAGGCAAATTGGGCCCAGCAAACCGTAAACCAACATATAACCGTTTTTACTGAGGCATATAAATTTTACGATGGTTATGATCCGCAGTTTACTAAGGAAACAAAAAAGGTTTATCCTGAGGTTTTAGAAGCGTTAAAAAACTATAGTAAAACACTAGGTAAAACTGCAAAGCTATCAGTAGCTAAAGACGATGGAAGTGGAATCATTGGGAATCCAATCGGACGAGCATCTTTTTTAGATTTGTTAAACGATGAGATGATTGCTTACACACCCGAGCAAATTGAAGCTATAGCAATGAAAGAGTTTGCCTGGTGTGATGCCGAAATGTTGAAGGCATCTCAGCAAATGGGGTTCGGCAATGATTGGAAAAAAGCATTGGAAAAAGTTAAAACAGCTTATCCAGAATTGGGTAAACAGCCAGAATTGGTTTACGAATTAGCAAACGAAGCCATAAATTTTGTTGAGGCAAATAAATTAATTGAAGTACCACAACTAGCTAAAGAAGGGTGGAGGATGCGTATGCTTTCGCCACAAGAGCAGCAGTTTGCTCCTTTCTTTTTAGGTGGCGAATCTGTTTTAATTGCATACCCAACTGAAGATATGAGCGAAGACGCAAAGATGATGACTTTAAGAGGGAACAATAGGCACTTTTCTAGAGCGGTGGTTTTCCACGAACTAATACCAGGGCACAACTTGCAATATTTTATGCAAAGCAGATACAAAACTTATCGTAGGGGATTTAGTACCCCGTTTTGGTCAGAAGGTTGGTCGCTCTATTGGGAAATGTTGCTGTGGGATAAAAATTTCGCAAAAACCCCAGAAGATAAAATCGGGATGCTTTTTTGGCGCATGCATCGTTGCGCCAGAATTATCTTTTCCATGAATTACCATTTAAATAAATGGACACCTAAACAATGTATAGATTTCTTAGTAGATAGGGTTGGCTTTGAACGTGCAAATGCCGAAGCAGAAGTGCGTCGCTCGTTTACGGGTGGTTATGGGCCTCTTTATCAAATAGGCTATATGCTTGGAGGCTTGCAGTTTAGAGCTTTGCATAAGGAGTTGGTACAGTCGGGTAAGCTTACCAATGTTCAGTTTCACGATAGGATATTAAAAGAAAATAATATGCCGGTTGAGATGGTGAGAGCTTTGCTAACCAATCAAATTTTGCCCGAAAATTTCACTACAAAATGGAAGTTTGCAGGAGCATTAAATTAAAATTTGTCTAATTATTTCGCTTAGTTGTATAGCAAATAGCACAATGTTTTTTTTTCGAAATGGCTAAAATCATAGTTTAAAGTAGATGGCACAACAACTAAATCATTTGTAATAATATTTGGTACAGCTATTGTTTAATGGCTGGATATAAACAAGTATCCAAAAATTAATTATTATGAAAATAAATCTCTTAAAAACTCTTCCTGTTGCTCTTGCAGGTTTGTTTGTTGGTTTAAACGCTTCGGCTCAAACGCCAACTACTTCTACTACTAGCCAATTTAGAACTTGGTCTATTGGTGTCAATGCTGGTGTTTTAACACCATTATCTCCACTAGGTGGAAAAAATGATTTTAGTAACAACAAATCAGGCTTCGGTTATGGTTTATACGTTAAAAAACAGTTAACTCCTTATTTCTCTTTACGTTTAGACGGAGTTAGAGGCAAATTAAAAGGCGACAATGCAGAACCTTATGAAAGTGGATTGGTTAATAATAGCCCAGTTCGTGCTTTCGAAACTCAATTAGAGTATTCGGGTACTTTAAGTGCAGTTGTAAACATGTTCAATATCGATATGTTTAAAAAAGAAAATGCATTACAACTTTATGCTTCGGCTGGTGCTGGTTTAGCTGGTTACCAACCAACAATTACTACTGCTGCAGGTACATCTGAGTATGCAGGTGGTAAAACTATTAGCGAATTAATTATTCCAGTTGGTGTTGGTGCTAAATTCAGAATTTCTGATGCAGTAAACTTTGATTTAGGTTGGACCATGAACTTTGTTGATGGAGATAACTTAGACGGTTACTACAGAGGCGGAAACGATAAATACAACTACGCTCACGCTGGTTTAGAATTCGTGTTGGGTAAAGGAAAACAATTAGCTTTCCACAATCCGGTAGCTGCAACTTATGATGAGGCTTTAGCTGCTAAAAACACAGCAAATGCATTAAAATCTGATTTAGATGCGCAAAAAGCAGAAAATGCTAAGTTACGTTCAGAAATGAATGACCTATTAAAAGATAGCGATGGCGATGGTGTTGCAGATAAATTGGATAAATGTCCAAACACTCCAGCAAACACGGTTGTAGATGGTTCTGGTTGTCCGTTAAAAGTTCCTGCACCTCAAGTAACTGAAAAAGTTATCGTTACCGAAGTAGATCGTAAAGTTGTTGCAGATGCGGTTAAAAACTTAGAGTTCGACTTAGGTAAAGCAACCATCCGTTCTAAATCTTACGCTACTTTAAATAGAGTTGCTGCATTACTAATGGAGAAAAACTTTAGCTTAAAATTAGCAGGTCACACAGATAACACTGGTTCTGCAGCATTAAACATGCGTTTATCTAAAGATAGAGCAGAGTCTGTAAAAGCTTATTTAGTATCTCAAGGTGCTAACGCAAGCAGAATCGAAGCTACAGGTTACGGTATGGATCAACCAATTGCTACTAACAAAACTGCAGCTGGTCGTCAACAAAACAGAAGAGTAGAATTTACTTTATACTAGTAACTTCCACTAGCATACAAAAAGCGTCCCGACCCAAAGTCGGGGCGCTTTTTTGTTTATTAAATCTTGGCTGCTAGTAACCAAGTAATCTTTAATAGCTATCGTTGGTTTATTAAAAAATAATGTTACGGCCCATCGGCAAAATCAGCCCTTCTTTTCATTACAAGTCCTCGGTTTCGTACCTCACCTGCGGGCTTTCCATTTCAATAAGGTTTATATAACAAAGCCAGCAGTTCTTCTGCAAATTGCAACCCCTTATAGTAGCAGGACAATTTCTTTCCCAGCCCTGATTGAAGCGAAATCCTTTTATCAGGACCTTTTGAGGGATTTAGGATAAAAGATTGAAGCGAAAAGCACGAGCAAACTTCATTTAACGCTTAAAAATTGCGCTTCAATCAACAAAAGTTTGAGAAAGGATTATGCCCCTAGTTAGAACTTTGTCAAAGTTATTTTAAGCTTAAAATATTTTAAAATTCTATTTGCATCCTAAACTTTTATAGTTTAAATTTGTTATGCAAGCATAATAATTAATGAAGCAGAAAGAAACAGTAGATTATTTTTTAAAGGTGGTTTGGCAGAACGTATCAAACACCTATAACCAAATTGCAGGTGGTTTTGGCATAACGCAAGCTATTGGTTATGTGTTAATTAATATAGAAGCCGAGGGTACTGCGGTTTCTGCATTGGCAGGCTTGCTAGGTGTTAAGGCTACTAGTTTATCGCGTATGCTAAACAATATGGAAGAGCTGGGGTTAATTTATAGAGAAACTGCTGCCGGTGATAAGCGATCGGTTAAAGTTTTTTTAACCGCTTTCGGAATCGAAAAGAGAAAATTGGCTAGTAGCGTAGTAATCAAATTTAACGAATACTTAAACGAAAAGTTAAGCGCCAAAGAGAAAGAGAAATTAATTTTAACCTTAGAGAAAGTTAACCAATTAACGTTGGCATACTCACCTAAAAAAGGATATGATGAACAAAAACCATTGTGATTTGCCAGCTAAGAAATTCGCAAAAAAAATCATAATAGCTTTTTAACCGTTAAAAAAAATGGAGTTACGAAAAAGAATAAATAAAGTAGTAGTTTTAGGTTCTGGCATTATGGGTTCCCGTATTGCCTGCCACTTTGCCAACATTGGCGTAGAAGTGTTGCTTTTAGATATTGCACCAAAAGAATTAACTGCCGAAGAGCAGGCAAAAGGTTTGGCGCTTACGCATCCTTCTGTTAAAAATAGAATTGTAAATACGGCATTGCAAACTGCGGTAAAAACTAATCCATCTCCAATCTACAGCAAATCGGTGCTAAATAAAATTAGCACAGGCAATTTCGAAGATGATATGCCAAAAATTGCTAGCTACGACTGGATTATTGAGGTGGTAGTTGAAAACCTTGGCATTAAACAAAAAGTTTTCGAGCAGGTTGAGCAATTCCGTAAACCAGGTACATTAGTAACTTCAAATACCTCTGGCATTCCTATACATATGATGGCAGAAGGTAGAAGTGACGATTTTAAAGCAAACTTCTGCGGAACACACTTTTTCAATCCGCCTCGTTACTTGAGGTTATTAGAAATTATACCTACACCACATACAAAACCAGAGTTGGTGGATTTCCTAATGCATTACGGCGATAAATTTTTAGGTAAAACCACTGTTTTATGTAAAGACACCCCTGCGTTTATTGCTAACCGCGTTGGCGTTTATTCTATTATGGCACTATTGCATTTAGTAGAAAAAATGGATCTAACGGTGGAGGAAGTGGATAAATTTACTGGTCCGGCTTTAGGGCGACCAAAGTCTGCTACTTTCCGTACTACCGATGTAGTAGGTTTAGACACTATGATTAAGGTATCTAAAGGTTTGTACGATAATTGCCCTGAAGATAAAGCACACGATTTATTTAAGCTTCCTGCTTACGTGCAAAAAATGGAAGAAAATAATTGGCTAGGAGATAAAACTAAACAGGGTTTCTATAAGAAGACAAAATCTGCTGATGGCAAAACGGAAATCTTGGCACTTGATTTAAAAACTTTAGAATATCGCCCGCAAGAGAAAGTAAAATCTGCCACTCTAGAAATGACTAAAACCATTGATAAAGTTGCCGATAGAATGAAGGTTTTTGCTACTGGTAAAGATAAAGCAGCAGAGCTTTTTAGAGCTTCCTTTTTTGGTTTGTTCGAATATGTTTCAGATCGTATTCCAGAAATTTCTGATGAACTATATCGCATTGACGATGCAATGCGTGCTGGTTTTGGTTGGGAGCTCGGTCCGTTCGAAGTTTGGGATGCGGTAGGCGTAAAAGATTCTCTTGAGGGAATGAAACAGTACGGTCATAAACCAGCAAACTGGGTAAACGAGATGTTGGAAGCTGGCCATACCTCATTCTATAAAATTGAAGATGGGATTAAAAAATATTATGATATTCCATCTAAAACCTATAAAGCAGTTCCGGGTGCAAATGAGTTTATAATCTTAGATAATCTAAGAGCTAACAATGTAATTTGGAAGAATGCTGGAGCCTCGATTATTGATTTAGGCGACGGAATTTTAAATGTAGAATTCCATTCTAAGATGAATACCATTGGTGGCGACACATTAGCAGCTATTAATAAAGCTATTGATATGGCTGAAAAAGATTATAGAGGCGTTGTTATCGGAAATGATGGAGCCAATTTCTCTGCTGGCGCTAATGTTGGGATGATTTTTATGATGGCGGTTGAGCAAGAGTGGGAAGAATTGAATATGGCAATTAGGATGTTCCAAAATACTTCTATGCGTATTCGTTATTCTTCAATTCCTGTAGTTGTTGCGCCGCATAATTTAACCTTAGGTGGTGGTTGCGAGTTTAGTTTACACGCAGATTTTGTTCAGCTAAATGCCGAAACCTATATGGGATTGGTGGAATTTGGTGTGGGCGTAATCCCTGGTGGCGGCGGTACAAAGGAATTTGCACTGCGAGCATCAGACGAATATGCAGAAGATCAAATTGTACAAAATGCTTTAAAAAATCGATTCTTAACCATCGGTATGGCAAAGGTATCTACCTCGGCAGTTGAGGCTGTTGAATTGGGGTATTTGCAAAAAGATAAATATGCAATTAGTATGAATAGAAGCAGATTAATTGCCGACGCAAAAGCAAAAGCAATTGAATTAGCTGATGCGGGCTATACTAAACCTGTACAACGAAAAGATATCAAAGTGCTGGGTAAACAAGGTTTGGGGATTGTTTATGCTGGTGCAAACACCATGTACTCAGGTAATTACATTTCTGAGCATGATAAGAAAATATCTGAGAAATTAGGTTGGGTAATGTGTGGTGGAGATCTATCATCTCCAACCGAAGTTACCGAACAGTACTTGCTCGACTTGGAGAGAGAAGCCTTCTTATCGCTTTGCGGCGAAAGAAAAACTTTGGAACGCATACAAAGTATAGTAACAAAAGGTAAACCGTTGAGGAATTAATTAGGATAACCGACTAAAGAGTAATGACTTAACGTTTAAAATATAAATTGATTTAGGAAGCATAATTTTTATTCCTTGCTCCTTAATCTTTGTTCATGAAAAACATAAATTGATTAGGAAACATGATCTTCAATCCTTGTTCCTTAATCCTTAATCAAAAATACAATGCAAGAAGCATACATAATAGCAGGACTTAGAACAGCGGTAGGGAAAGCACCTAGAGGTGTATTTCGTTTTACAAGGGCTGATGAATTGGCAGCTAATGTAATTAGAGATTTAGTTGCATCAGTACCTAATTTAGATAAAGAGCAAATAGACGATGTGATAGTAGGAAATGCTACGCCAGAAGCGGAGCAGGGATTAAATATTGCCCGTATGATTAGTTTAATGGGATTGGATACTGATAAAGTTCCCGGTGTTACAATTAACCGTTATTGCGCATCTGGCTTAGATACCATTGCTACGGCTGTTGCAAAAATTAAAGCTGGCATGGCCGATTGTATTGTGGCTGGTGGGGTTGAAGTAATGTCTGGAATGCCATTTGGAGGTTGGAAATTAGTTCCCAATCCGGATGTTGCAAAAACCAACCCAGACTGGTATTGGGGAATGGGTTTAACTGCAGAAGCGGTTGCTAAAGAATATAATGTAAGTAGGGAGGATCAAGACGAATTTTCGTTCAACTCTCACATGAAGGCGGTTGAAGCAATTAAAAATGGGCATTTAAAAGCGGGGGTTTTACCAATTACCGTAAACGAAACATTTTTAGATGCCAACATGAAAAAACAGACTAAATCTTACGTGGTTGATACGGATGAAGGGCCTAGAGCAGATACAACGATAGATCGCTTAGCAAAGCTGAAGCCTGTTTTTGCTGCCAATGGTGTAATTACAGCAGGTAATTCTTCTCAAACATCAGACGGTGCTGCATTTGTTTTGGTGGTTTCTGAAAAGAAAATGAAAGAATTAGGCGCAGAACCAATCGCTCGTTTGGTAAGTTATGGTGTAGCTGGCGTACCACCTCGTATCATGGGTATTGGCCCAATTGAAGCAATTCCGAAAGCATTGAGCCAGGCCGGTTTAAAACAAGATGATATTGATTTGATCGAGTTGAATGAGGCCTTTGCTTCACAATCTTTAGCAATCATCAGAACTTTAGGTTTAGACCAAAGCAAGATCAATGTTAACGGTGGTGCAATCGCATTAGGGCACCCGCTGGGTTGTACTGGCGCAAAGCTATCGGTTCAAATATTTAACGAGTTAAAAAGACAGCAAAAAAAATATGGTATGGTAACCATGTGCGTTGGTACAGGGCAAGGTGCAGCGGGTGTGTTTGAGGTTTTTTAAAGGAGATATGAGAAGTTAGATGTGAGATATGAGAGGCGAAACGTTTAAAGAGTCAAACGATGAATAAATTGAATGAACTTAAGATTTGGAATAAAGCAGTAGATCTGACAGTTGATGTTTATAAAGCGACTGCTAATTTTCCATCCGATGAACGTTTCGGGTTAACTAGTCAATCTCGCCGGGCGGCCGTCTCAATAACATCAAATATTGCAGAAGGAGCAGGAAGAAATTCGCTGAAAGAATTTAATAGTTTTTTAGGAATAGCGAATGGATCATCTTATGAACTACAAACACAACTCGTAATCGCTAATAAATTAGACATGTTGGATTCAAGCCTATTAAATCCATTGCTAATTCAAATAGATGAATTACAAAAAATGACATATGGTTTTCAGCAAATGCTGGATAAAAAAATAAATACTAATAAGAAGTAAAGTGCTAGATATGATTGACAGGCGGTTTGTCTCATATTTCGCATCTATATAGAATAACCGATTTGTTTTTTGAGTTGGGTTAGTCTCATATCTCAAATCTCATATCTTAAATCTCATTTAAAAAAATGGAAAGAAAAACAATTAAAGGTGGCGAATTCTTAATTACAGAAACTACTTATCAGGATGTGTTTATTCCTGAAGAATTTGATGAAGAGCAACAAATGATTGCGCAAACGTGTCGCGATTTTTTAACGGCAGAAATTAATCCGATACTAGATAGGATTGATAGCCAAGAGGAGGGTTTGATGCCAGCTTTGATGGATAAAGCGGGCGCATTAGGAATTTTGGGCGTATCAATTCCGGAAGAATACGGAGGTTTTGGAAAAAACTTTAATACTTCCATGCTTGTGGCAGATGTTTGTGGAGCAGGTCATTCGTTTGCAGTGGCACTTTCCGCACACACAGGTATTGGAACATTGCCTATCCTATACTATGGCAACGAAGAGCAAAAAGCCAAATACATACCGAAATTAGGTACAGGCGAGTGGAAAGCCTCATACTGTTTAACGGAACCAAATTCTGGCTCTGATGCAAACTCTGGTAAAACGAAAGCTAAGCTTAGCGAGGATGGAAAACACTACATCATAAATGGCCAAAAGATGTGGATTACCAACGGTGGTTTTGCAGATATTTTCATCGTTTTTGCAAAAATTGATGATGATAAGAATTTAACCGCCTTTATTATTGAGAAAGACTTTGGCGGTATTACGATGAACGCGGAAGAACATAAAATGGGAATCAAAGGCTCGTCAACCCGTCAGGTATTTTTTAACGACTGTCCCGTGCCAGTAGAAAATATGCTTTCTGAACGAGAGAATGGATTTAAGATAGCGGTAAACATTTTAAATATTGGACGAATAAAATTATCTGCTGCTGCAATTGGGGGTAGTAGAGAAGTTTTAAACCATGCAGTTAACTATGCTAATGAGCGTATTCAGTTCGATAGACAGATTTCCAAGTATGGTGCAATCAGACATAAAATTGCTGAAATGGCAACTAAAATTTATGCAGTAGAAGCGGCAAATTATAGAGCTGGACAGAACATAGATGACGCCTACGATGCTTTGGTTGCTGGAGGAATGGATGCAGGTAAAGCAAAACTGAAATCGACCGAGCAATTTGCAGTAGAGTGTGCAATTTTAAAAGTTTGGGGCTCTGAAGTTTTAGATTATGTGACGGATGAAGGTGTGCAGATTTACGGCGGTATGGGTTTTTCTGCCGATGCGCCAATGGATAGGTCTTACCGAGATGCTCGTATTAATAGAATTTTTGAAGGTACGAATGAAATCAATCGACTTTTAACAGTTGATATGATGCTAAAACGTGCAATGAAAGGTGAGCTAGACTTAATGGGGCCGGCTACAGCGGTTGCCGGAGAGTTAATGTCTATTCCAGATTTTGGCGAAGCAGATGATACTTTATTTGCTGCAGAGAAAAAAATCATCCAGAATTTAAAGAAAGCTACGTTAATGGTTGCTGGCGCTGCGGTGCAGAAGCTGATGATGAGTCTTTCTAAAGAACAAGAAATTTTGATGAACATCGCCGATATGGCAAGTTATGTTTATATAGCCGAATCAGCAATGCTTAGAACAGAAAAATTGGTTTCATTACGTGGCGAGGAGGCTTGCAAAGGTCAGCTTGATATGATGAGAATTTATTTCGTTGAAGCAGTAGATGGTGTAGCAAAAGCAGGAAAAGAAGCTTTATGGGCTTTTGGCGAAGGCGATGAATTAAGAATGATGCTGGTAGGTTTACGCAGATTTACCAAAATGGAACCTTTTAATGTTAAACAAGCTAGACAAAATGTTGCGCAACAAATTATAGCAGCCAACAAATATATATTTTAAGGTAGAAGGTTTAAAGGTAGAAGGCTTGGGTGCAAATCCACGTTTTCTGCCTTTTTACGTTTTACAGTAGGCTTATACCCTAAACCTCTCGCCCCCCCAGTCTTTCGGAATGTTAAATTTGGTTAAAAATTGCGCCATCGGCAATAAAAGCTTATTTTTGTGCAATTATGTTAAAAACTAGAATTTTATTGGTTCTTTTCGCGTTTGTTGGCGTGTTAAGTTCGTGTAGTAAAGAAGATTTCGATGCAGAAAAGCAAGCGGCTATTGATGACAAACTTATTGTTGATTTTATAACTCAAAATAATATTCCGGCGACAAAACATAGTTCAGGATTGTATTATCAAATTATTACGCCAGGCACTGGAGCTAGTGCAACAGCAGCATCTACAGTTGGTGTTAATTACGAAGGGAAATTATTAAATGGAAACCAGTTTGATAAATCTACGCAAACCGTAAGTTTTCCTTTAAGCAGAGTAATTCAAGGCTGGACAATTGGTGTACCACTAATCAAAGCTGGTGGCCGTATCAGATTAATCGTTCCTTCGGCTTTAGCTTACGGAAATACTTCGCCAGGAGGCGCTATTCCAGCAAATGCTGTTTTAGATTTTACCATTGATTTAGTTAATGTACAATAACATTATAATGCGCAAAAAAATAAGCCTTTATGGCGTTGCCTTATTAGGCATGTTAGTTCTTTTTAATTCTTGTAAAAAAGAATATGAGTCTATAGAGAGTATAGACGAGGCGAAAATTCAAGCTTACATTAAAGCTAATAATTTAACCATGACCAAAGATCCTGCTGGTTTTTACTATCAGGTTTTAACACCGGGTTCTGGCGCACCGATGTTAAACAAAGATTCTGTTTTTTATAATTTGGCAATAAAATCTCTAAGCGGGGTTTCTTATTATACTACTGCCGGGTATTCTAACGAGGGTACTTACTTGGGTTACATCTCTCCAGCTTCTTACAGAACTGCTTTGGAGAACGTAGCTAGAGGTAGCAAAGTTCGTGTTATTTTACCTTCTTATTTAGCCTATGGTAAAAATGGCACCGGTATGGTTCCTTCTAACGAGGTAATCATGGCAGAGCTTTCTACTTTTGCACAAACTAGACAGTGGGAATTAGACGATAAATATATAACTGATTTTTTAACCTCAAAAAGTTTAACAGCTACCAAACTTCCTTCTAGAGTATATAGAATAGTTAGTCGAGTTGGATCTGGAGAGGCGGTAGATATTGGTTCAACAATTACTGTTAAATACACGGGAAGATTGTTAAACGGAACCGTTTTCGATCAAAGCGTGGGTGAAGCAACGCTAGTTTCTCCAATATCTAGTTTAATTAAAGGTTGGGAAGCCGGACTATTAGGGATGCAAAAAGGCGCAAAAGTTCGACTTTTTATTCCATCAGACCTAGGGTATGGCCTTGCTGCTCAAACGAGCATTCCGGCAAGTTCAAGTTTAGATTTTGATATCGAGCTGGTTGATGTAACCAACTAGAAATATAATAAAAGCCTCGATTTTAAATCGGGGCTTTTTTACGCTAATGCTTTTTTAAATGCCTTTAAGACCCTATCTCTAGCAAAAGTGTGTTCTACAATGGGAACGGGTAAAATCGCCAACTTATACTCCGGTGCCCATTTAAAAACATATTCCATTTTAGGGTCGAATTTTTTAAGTTGCAACTCCGGATTAAAAACTCTGAAATAGGGGGCTGCATCATTTCCAGATCCGCAAGCCCATTGCCAACCGCCAACGTTGCTGGCCATCTCGTAATCTAAAAGTTTCTCTGCAAAGTAGGTTTCTCCCCAGCGCCAATCTATAAGCAAATGTTTGCATAAAAAACTGGCAACAACCATTCGTACCCTATTGTGCATAAACCCACTTTCATTAAGTTGCTTCATTCCGGCATCTACTAAAGGATAGCCTGTTTCGCCATTACACCAAGCCTTAAACTCTTTTTCGTTATTTCGCCATTCTATGTTGTCGTAGGCCGGTTTAAATGCTTTATTCTGTGTTTGAGGAAAATGCCATAAAATCATCATATAAAAATCTCGCCAAGCCAACTCAGAAATCCATTTATTAGCTTTCTTCTCAATTGCCGTGGCAACTGCATTTCTTATGCTTACTGTACCAAACCTCAAATGTAAACCGATACGGCTAGTAGCATCATCAGCCGGGTAATCTCTGCGCTTTTCGTAGCTCGCAAGTTTTTCTTCGAAATTTGCAGAAGGGAACAGTTGCTTTGATTCTTCAAAACCCATGTCTTTTAAATTCGGCGTAGACGATGGGGAAGTTTCGGCAAATTTTTTAAAGTACTTTTTTGTTGGATATTCCTTTATGTAAAAGTCGTTTAGTTTCTGTTGCCAAATTTTAAAGTAGGGCGTAAAAACTGTGTAAGGTTTTCCGTCTGATTTTACAACTTCATCTCTCTCAAAAATTACTTGATCTTTAAACGTTTTAAAATCGATGCCATTATTTTTCAGAACCTTTGCAATCTCACTATCCCTTTTTTTTGCATACGGTTCGTAGTCGTGGTTTGTATAAACGGTTTCAATATCAAATTTTTCTACTAGTTTTTTCCAAATTTCTTCAGGCACACCATATTCTACGAGTAAATCTGATCCTAATTTATTTAGTTGATTTTTTAAGTTAATGATGGTTTGGTAGATGAACGTAACCCTAGCATCGGTTTTGGGTAGTTTATCTAATATGTTTTTATCAAAGATGAAAATCGGTAAGACCGTATTGTCGCTTTTTAAAGCATTATATAGCCCCGCATTATCTTCCAATCGTAAATCTCTACGAAACCAAAATAAGTTGATTTTAGGCGTTTTAGACGGTTGATTTTCACTTGATTTTTTCATGTTGCAAACTTATCAATTTGATGAGCTTTTAAAACAAAAAATCAACGTTTAGGTTTGCGCCAGAGCCAAGGTTCAACTGCATTGGGATCTTTCCAAAGTCCGATTCTGTTTTTTCTTGCAGTTAATTCTAAATCTGCGTACTCGGTATTTTTAGAGTATTTTTTAAAATGCCAAGCCATGCCAGCTTTAATCATTTCTTTGTTAACGTTTTGCTTTTTCTTATTTATAATCACCGCAATCAATCGTTGATAACGATCATATTTTTCACCTTCTACAGTAACCATTTGCCCAAAACAAAGGTTGGATAGTGTAATTTTGGCTTCGTTATTAAAAGGCTGAGCGCTTCTTTTTTCTGGACAATCTATATGCGCCAGTCGGATTTTTACTCTTGTATTTTTATACAAAACTTCCATTGTATCACCATCGCTAACACCGGTAACTTTGGCTACAAAAGTTTGATTTTTTAGGTTAAGCTTATTTTGTGCGTAACTGTGGCAAGAGACAATTAGAAAAAGGAAAAGGATACGATAGTTTCTCAAAATGGAGTTTTAGAAAGTTGAAATCTTCGGCTAATTTAATAATCAAATACTACAGAATAAGCAATGTTAATAATCTATGAAAATTAATGCCTCTGAAGCATATTTTTTAACAGACTGTATGCCACCTTCTCTTGCAAAAATTGAAGAATATATACCACTCGTACCTATAGTTTTGCCATTGCCGTTTTTTATATCGAAATAAAAAAGTTTGTTTGCAATCTTTCTTTCTAAAAAGCCCTCCACTTGTACGTTCAATTTAACTAAACTAATATCTTTTTGGCAAGACTCTATAGTTCCATAGCCTTTGCCTAACAAAATTGTTTGCCCGTTTTTGGCTTTAAGTTTATATTGATATTTCTCTCGGTCGGATCGGCTAATAATAAATTTTTCAGTCATTTTTTTGGTAAGTAGATTCACTTCTTACGCGTTTGTAAATCAAGTACCAGTCCGCAGAGCGAACTGGTTTATCTTGATCTTAACAGAGCGTTATTGTTAATCTTGGTTTTTTGGCGGGATAAAATCAAAAGTAAATAGTAGTTGCCTTTTTTATTTACGGGAAACCGTAAAGCATAAAAAAATCCCGCATTTAAATCTTAAAATGCGGAATTTTGAGTTAGTATCCAGTGTTTATTTGTAAATGTCTTTTAGCGCATCATCTAAATTCACAAATGAAAATTGATAACCTGTATTAAGTATTTTCTGCGATGAGGTATTGTTGCTCATTAGTGGTAATATGCTCATCTCGCCTAAAAGTGCTTTTAGTGCAAATTGAGGAACATTGAAAGGCCAAACTGGTCGGTTAAGGTAATGTGCTATACGTTTAGTTAGTAATTTATTGGTTACTGGAACTGGGGCGCAAGCATTATAGGCACCAGAAAGTTCAGTGTCGTTTACCGCTTTGCTAAAAATGCCAATTATATCCTGTAAATGTATCCAAGGCATCCATTGTTTTCCCGAACCTAAAGGTGCGCCAGCAAATAATTTTATAGGTTTGTCCATCGCAGCTAAGGCACCGCCTTCTTTGCTTAAAATTAAACCAATCCTAATTTTTACTACCCTAATCCCTAATTCGGCTCCTTCTTCGGCTGCTTTTTCCCATTTTATACAGCATTCGGCCAAAAAATCGTTTCCTGGTAAGCTGTTTTCCGTTAAAATTTCTTCGTTTCTATCGCCATAAAAACCTACAGCAGATGCCGATATAAATGATTTTACAGGTGCGTTAGTTTCTTTTACGGCTTTGTAAAGTAAATCGGCAGACCTAACTCTACTGTCAATTAATTGCTTTTTACGTTCAACGGTCCATTTTTTATCCGCAATGCCTTCTCCTGCCAAATGGATAATCGTATCTATTCCTTCAAATGCTTTTTTGTCTATTTTTTCTTTGTAAACGTCCCATAAAAAAACGTGTACATCTTTAATTTCGGTTTGCTTACGCGATAAGACAGCAATGTTATGACCTTGCTTTTGTAATGCCGGTACAATTGTTCTACCTACTAAACCAGTTGCTCCGGTAATTAGAATGTTTTTGCCCATGTAGAATAAACCTTTTGCTACTTGATTTAGTTTTTTCTATTTATAGATGATAAAAGTAAATACCATTTTTTGCAATCAGCGCATAAATAGTTGTAAAAAACCGCGTAAAATAAACTGGATAGGAGCGAACACAAAGTAAAGCGGATAGCCAGACGAACGCTTAATTTTAACAAAGGCTTTGCTTTTCAAATTAGTTATTAGAAATTATGTTTTGCCTGGTTTTATGTTATCGCTTTGTAAAAAATAGTTTGCTGAATGGTTATTGTGCGCTATTTTGTGCAAATTGCGATTTAATATAAATGGCTTCCGGGATATGGGCAAAAAAATATTGGTTTGGTTTAGAAATGACCTTCGCTTGCACGATAATGAAATGCTTGTTGAGGCAATTGCCAAATCTGATGAAATTTTGCCGGTTTTTTTCTTTGACCCTCGCCAGTTTGAAATTACCCGTTACAAGACGATAAAAACTGGAGCTATTAGAGCTCGTTTTTTATTAGAAAGTGTTGCTGATTTACGTTCGTCTTTTAAAAAGTTTGGTGGCGATATTTTAATACAGTTGGGTAAGCCGGAAGATTTGTTGCCTACATTGGTTTCGACCTACGAAATTACAGAAGTTTACCACCATAGGGAAGTTGCGAGCGAAGAGACGGCCGTTTCTACACAAGTGGAAGACTTATTGTGGAAATTGCGAGTTAACTTAAGGCATTTTATTGGGCATACGCTTTACAATAAAGAAGATTTGCCTTTTCCAATTAAGGACATCCCTGATGTTTTTGCGCAGTTTAAAAAGAAAACTGAGCGAGATGCGATTGTGAAACCTTGCTTCGTTACGCCAACTTATATCAACTTTGTTGAGGTAGAGCATTGGGGCGATTTGCCAAGTTTAACTGATTTGGTTGTTAACGAGGATGTAAAAAATTTAGCAACATCGGATGAGTTTGTTGGAGGTGAAACTGTAGCGCTTAAACGTTTAGACGAGTTTTTGAATGCCGGCGAAACGATTGCTTTGTCAAATACATCGCTTAAAAAAACAGAAGTAATTTCTAAATTGTCTCCTTGGCTTGCGCTTGGTTGTTTATCACCCAGAGAAGTGTACTGGAAGATGAAGGAAGCAGAGGCTAATTATGGTTTAAAGCCTTATTTTAACCAGATTGTGGTGGGTTTGTTGTGGAGAGATTATTATCGTTTTATGTTTAAAAAACACGGTAATACATTTTTTAAGCCAGCAGGGTTTAAAAACGACGCGAAGATAAATACACACCAGGATAACGAATTAATGAAGGCTTGGAAAGCTGGAAATACCGGACAACCATTAGTTGATGCCGTAATGCATGAATTAAATACTACCGGGTACATAAATAACGCTTCGAGATTGCTCGTTGCTACCTATTTAATTTATCAGCTTAAGTTAAGCTGGGTAGTTGGTGCGGCGTATTTAGAAGAAAAACTTATTGATTATGCACCTGCCAGTAATTGGGGTAATTGGGCAACTGTAGCTGGTGTTGGTAACGATTTACGATTAACCGGTAGTTTCGATTTCGAAAAACAGCTTAAAAATTTCGACCCTAAAGGCGTGTATGCGCAAGCTTTGGGTGCTTAATTTTTTCTTAAGCAGCCAATAAAATAAGTGCTAAAAATACGCTTTCAAGAAAATCTAATTTTATTTCAACTAATTGCAGTTTTATTGCCACTTTTTGAGGTAAAATCCTAATTTTGCAATACTTATCGAAACAAATACACAATGGATAACTTATCTTATCTCAATGGCGCAAATGCCGAATATATAGAGTCTTTATACCAAAGCTATACCGCAGATCCTAATTCAGTTGAATTTGGTTGGCAGAAATTTTTTGAAGGTTTTGATTTTGGAAGAGGTGCAGATGCTACCAATGTTGGTGGAGGCGAAGCTCCAGAGCATGTTTTAAAAGAAATTAATGTTTTAAATTTAATTAATGGCTACCGCCAGCGTGGACATTTATTTACTAAAACTAATCCGGTTAGAGAAAGACGTAAGCACCTACCAACGTTAGATATTGAGAATTTTGGTTTAGCCGCTGCAGATTTAGAAACTGTATTTAACTCTAGTGTAGAGTTAGGCATTGGCCCGGCAAAGCTGAAAGATATTGTTGCGTTTTTAGAGCAGACTTATTGTGGTTCTATTGGTGTAGAGTATAAATATCTACGTACGCCAGAATTGCTTAAATGGTTAGAGAGCAAAATGGAAGGCGAGCGCAACACGCCAAAGCTATCTAACGAAGAAAAGATGAGGGTAGTTAAAAAGTTAAACGAAGCAGTTGTTTTCGAAAACTTTTTAGGTACGAAATTTTTAGGTCAGAAGCGTTTCTCTTTAGAAGGTGCTGAAGCTTTAATTCCGGCTTTAGATGCTGTTATTGAAAAAGGTGCTGATTTAGGTATTGAAGAATTTGTATTGGGTATGGCGCACCGCGGTCGTTTGAACGTGTTGGCTAACATCATGCAAAAAGCATATAAAGATATTTTTACAGAGTTTGAAGGGAGAAGTTACAACGAAGAAACTCCTTTTAGTGGCGACGTAAAATATCACTTAGGTTACTCTACAGACGTAACTACCAATAAAGGTAAAAGTGTGCACTTGAGCTTATGTCCAAATCCGTCTCACTTAGAAACTGTAGATGGGATTGTAGAAGGAATGAGCCGTTCGAAAATCGATTTCAAATATGCTGGCGATGATGGTCGTTTAGCGCCAATTTTGATTCACGGTGATGCTTCTGTTGCTGGACAAGGTATTGTTTACGAAGTAATACAAATGGCTGGTTTAGATGGTTACAAAACCGGTGGTACAATCCACTTGGTAATTAACAATCAAATTGGCTTTACTACAAATTATAAAGATGCACGTTCTAGTACTTACTGTACAGATATTGCTAAAGTTACCTTGTCGCCGGTTTTTCACGTAAATGGCGATGATGCAGAAGCGCTAGTTTATGCAATTAACTTAGCAATGGAATATCGTCAGAAATACAGAAATGATGTGTTTATTGATATTCTTTGCTACCGTAGATTTGGCCATAACGAATCTGACGAGCCTAAATTTACGCAACCTTTATTATACAAAGCGATTGAAAAACATGATAATCCTTTAAAGATTTATGTTGCACAATTAGTTAAAGAAGGTAAGCTTGATGCTAATGGTGCCAAGGAAATGGAGAAAGAGTTTAAAGCTCATTTACAAACTTCATTAAACGAAGCTAAAGAATATAATGCGGCATTAGCCGATGTTAAATTTGGCGGTGCTTGGGCAGATATGCGTTTGGCAACAGCAAAGGATTTTGAAACGTCGCCGGAAACGGGCGTTAAGAAAACTACTTTGTTAGAGGTAGCAAAACGAATCACCACTTTACCAAAGGAAAAAAAGTTCTTCAAAAAAATTGAAAAATTATTTGAAGAGCGTTTAAAAATGGCTTCGGAAACACATGTTTTTGATTGGGCTATGGGCGAGCAGCTAGCTTATGGAACTATACTAGCCGAAGGTAAGAGAGTTCGTTTAAGTGGTCAGGATGTAAAACGTGGTACTTTTTCTCATCGCCATGCGGTGTTAACTTTAGAAGATTCTGAAGAAGAATATACACCACTTTTGAACATTTCTGAACAGCAGGCACAATTTGATATTTACAACTCGCACTTGTCTGAGTACGGCGTTTTAGGTTTCGAATATGGTTATGCTATGGCTAACCCTAATGCCTTAACTATTTGGGAAGCTCAATTTGGAGATTTCTTTAACGGCGCTCAAATTGTAATCGATCAATACATTGCAAGTGCAGAAACCAAATGGCAACGAGCTAACGGTTTAGTTATGTTATTGCCACACGGTTACGAAGGTCAAGGTCCTGAACATTCTTCTGGACGTATAGAGCGTTTCCTAGAACTTTGTGCAGAATACAATATGCAGATTACTAACTGTACAACGCCTGCTAATTTCTTCCACTCGTTACGTCGTCAGTTTAAACGCGATTTCCGTAAGCCTTTGGTGAATTTTAGCCCTAAAAGTTTATTACGTCATCCACTTTGTGTAAGCCCATTAGCAGATTTTACTGCTGGCGGATTTAAAGAAGTAATTGATGATGCGAACGTAAAAGCTGCGGATGTTAAGAGAGTGGCTTTTTGCTCTGGTAAAATTTACTACGATTTATTAGAAGCCCAGAAAAAGAACGCAAGTAAAGATGTGGCTGTAGTGCGAGTTGAGCAGTTATACCCAACACCTGTTGACCAAATGGAAGCTATTGTTGCAAAATATAAAAATGCTGAAGACGTTATTTGGGTGCAAGAAGAGCCAGAAAACCAAGGTGCTTGGCCATATTTTTTACGTAGACTTAGAAAAACATCATTAAATAAAATTGATGTAATTTCGAGAAAAGAAAGCAGTAGTCCGGCAACTGGTTACATGAAACAACATACTAACCAACAAGCTTACATTGTAGCTAAAACTTTTGAGATTTCTGTTGCAGAGGTAGCAAAAAAGCCAATTAAAGAAACTGCTAAAAATGCAGTGAAAGATATAGTAGATTAAAAATAGAGGTTTAAGGTTTAGGGGGAAGGGCTTAGGGCTATAGCCGAAGCGTTTCAACCTTATAACATTTCAACTTAACAACATACATAAAAATATGAGTTTAGAAATCAAAGTTCCGCCAGTAGGCGAGTCGATTACCGAGGTAGTTTTATCTCGTTGGGTTAAAAACGATGGTGAATTTGTAGAAATGGACGAAATTATTGCTGAGTTAGAATCAGACAAAGCAACTTTCGAACTTACTGCAGAGCAATCAGGAACTTTAAAAATTGTTGCTAGCGAAGGTGATACTTTAGAAATTGGTGCAGTTGTTTGCTCTATTGAAGCAGGCGAGGGAGCTCCTAAAGCTGAGCCAAAAGCAGAAGGCGAAAAACCACAAGCTGATGCTTCTAATTCAGCTCCTGTGGCAGAAAGCAAAGAGTCAAAGGATTCGTACGCTTCAGGAACACCATCGCCTTCGGCAGCTAAAATTTTGGCAGAAAAAGGTGTTGATGCCGGTGCTGTAAAAGGTTCTGGTGTTGATGGTAGAATAACCAAAGAAGATGCCCAGAAAGCAGAAAAATCTGCTAGTCCGAAAGCTGAGGCTCCTAAAGCTGCTGCTGCTCCAGTAGTTGCTGGTGCTAGAAACGAACGTAGAGAGAAAATGTCTCCTTTACGTAAAACCGTTGCTAAACGTTTGGTTGCTGTAAAAAATGAAACAGCAATGTTAACTACTTTTAATGAGGTTAACATGAAGCCAATTATGGATTTACGTGCTAAATATAAAGACCAATTTAAAGAGAAACACGGCGTAGGCTTAGGCTTTATGAGTTTCTTTACTAAAGCGGTTTGCGAAGCAGCTAAAGATTTTCCTGCAGTTAATGCTCGTATAGACGGCGAAGAGATTGTTTTTAATGATTTTGTTGATGTTTCTATTGCAGTTTCTGCACCTAAAGGATTGGTTGTGCCAATTATTAGAAATGCAGATAGCATGAGCTTGGCACAAATTGAAAAAACAGTGATCGAATTAGCTACCAAAGCAAGAGATAGCAAGTTGACAATTGAAGAGATGACAGGTGGAACTTTTACCATTACCAACGGTGGTGTTTTTGGTTCAATGATGTCTACTCCAATTATTAATGCACCACAATCTGCAATTTTGGGTATGCACAACATCATAGAGCGTCCTATTGCAGAGAACAAAGAAGTAGTAATTCGTCCGATGATGTACATTGCATTATCTTACGACCACAGAATTATCGACGGCCGTGAGTCTGTAGGTTTCTTGGTGCGTGTTAAACAACTATTAGAAGACCCTGCTAGATTATTGTTAGGCGTATAATCAAACCTTGCTGAATTTATTTCAGTAGCTGTTAGAGAAGATTATAAAAATATCAAAACCCTGTTCATTACGATGAACAGGGTTTTTTTGTGAAGATCTTCTGAGCTTATCGTCTTTTCCGTCTATTCGGGAATTTTAACATGTATTACTTGACTTATGCAAATCGCATCCTGCCAAAAAATCAATCAGTCTCATTATTTTTGCACTGCATTATAATGCCCAATCGAGTTGTACAACTAATAGAGCTAAGGACTAAGACAGTGTTAAGGTTAATTGTTTAGTTTCTGTTACGTTTTTGCCGTTTAACATATATTTATATATTTTCGCTACACACCAAATTAGAACGGAATGAGAAAAGTCTTTTTTTTAACGCTTTTTAGCCTATTTGCGAGCTTTAGTTTCGCTCAAACAGTAAATCAGAACACCGGATGGTTTATGTTTGTAAACAGCACTAAATTTAATGACAAATGGGGGATGCATTTCGATTTGCAACTTCGGACAGAAGATAATTGGGATGGGGTTAGGAATTTATTAGTAAGACCAGGAATTACCTACTACGTTAACAAAAATGCTAATGCTACACTAGGTTATTTGTTTACTCAAACTTATCTGCCGAATAACATTTTAGTGGGTGCTCCGCCACTTAAGAATACACTAACCGAGCACCGTATTTGGCAACAATACATTTACAACCATAAGCCTTGGGCTTCTGCAACTTTAAGTCATAGGTTTCGATTAGAGCAACGTTTTATAGAACGCCAAAATGACGAGCTTTTTTCGCAACGCTTTCGTTATTTCTTTAGGTTAATACAGCCACTACAACACCAAGATGGTGCATTTACAGAAGGTTTATTTGTGGCTTTGCAAAATGAGACCTTCTTAAATATTCAAAATAAAGAGAAACTAAATAATAGCTTTTTCGACCAAAACAGAGCTTACCTTGCTATTGGTTATCGTTTTTCTAAAAAGTTTGATTTGGAAGCCGGTTATTTGAACCAAGCTATACACGGAGCAAATAATAATACCATAAATAACGTGGCACAACTGGCGGTATATACGCGGTTTTAGTAGGAACTAGAATAACTTTAAAGCTTCAAAATCCAACTATAGATATCTTCGTCGGTACTAATATTTAGTTTTTTTCGCAATCGATATTTTTTTCCTTCTACTGCTCTTACTGTAGTTTTGGTATATCGGGCAATATCTTTAGTATAAAATCCAAGCCTCAATTGTGCACATAAAATAAGATCCGTACCAAGAAGCCCGGGTTCCTTCTGCATTAGTTTTTGTATAAATAATGGGTGTGTCTTCTTAAATTTGTTAAAAAATGCTGGGTCGTTATTTTTTGCTAGTCTGATCACTTCGGCTAACTCTTGCTCATCTAACACATCTGATTGCATCAACTGTAGTTGCTCGGATAATGCTTTATGTTCTTTTTCTTTAATCGAAATAACCTCTGTACTTTTTTTTCTCAATTTTATAATCGAAAATATAAGTAATAACAATGCCGCGATAACAGTTGCAATTATCCAAACGAAGCGCATACTCTTTTGAGCAAACATCCTTTCATTTTCTTTAATCATTAAATCGGCAGAAGAACTAACAGCACTTACTGTACTGTTTGTCAAACTATCTGCCATTAGCCCGTATTTTTTGCTGTAGTCAAGCGACCTCTCTTCGTTGCCAAGTTTCTCGTGAACTAGTGCGAGTCCGTAATAACTCTTTTTTAGATTGCTTAAGCTCTTTGTTTTTGTTGACATTGCAAGTGCAGTTTCGTAACTCGCAAGTGCCCCTTTTAAATCATTTTCCCTGAGTTGGATGGAAGCCAAGCCTAGCTTTGATTCGGGTACAAATTTGGTTTGTTTAAGATCAACCGATAGTTCAAGCGCTTTGTTGTAGTAGTATTTTGCCGAATCAATATTATTCCTTTCCAAAAAAAGATCGCCAAGTATATTTGCCTGAAGTAAAATGCCGTTTTTTAATGTCTTGGATTTAATTTTGTCTTGTACAGTATAACTTTTTCTATGATAGTAGAAAACAGAATCCTTAGTTGCGCCTTTGCTTTTATCTTCATTTATGTTAGAAGCCAGTAGTCTGTAAATTCTACCTAGGTTTGAAAATCTGCGGTCATCATCTTCTATTTTCTCTGCGTAAGATCTCGCTTCGTTTAATAATTGATAACTCTTGTCGAAAAATTTTAGTCTGCCATAACAGTTCGCTTTTAAGGAAAGTAAGTTTGCGATTTTTGGATAATTATCTGTGCTTAGAGTTAGAGGTTCAATCTTCTGTATCTGTTCTAATGCAGCGCTATACCTGCCTTCATTATAAAGATTGGTGGCAAGTAAGATTTCGGCGTGTATCTGGCCAAGGGTATAGTTTATGGCTTTCGATTCTTTTAGTATTTGCAAGCTTAATTTGTTACTTTGTTCTACATTAATTAATCTTCTTGCTACTTCATACAAACTATCTATTCGCTTAGTGCTTTGTGTTTGCGCATAGCAAAATGTTAGCCCAACTAAGGATGGAATAATCATTAATAGTGTTAATATGTAAGTTTTTTTAAAAAGCATTAGCTAGTTATAATGTTGAATGTACAACGCTTTGATTTTTATTAACTAATTGAATTTGAGTAAGCTGTGTTCCGTGAGTAGTTTTGAGTATCTTTTGTTTACTACAAATTTAATAAAACTTCATTCTTTTGCACAGCTAAACAAAACGAGTAGCAATATTTTAACGCGTTTATAAAAATATTAAAGAGTTTGCTAAGCGACGAGGAGCACCGAGGGTTTAGGGATGAGCCTGCTCCTTGTTTGCATAGCATTGCCGAATGTACCTAGTGGAGAATATTACACCCAAAAGAATTATTGAAATAGTTGAGAGTTATTACCTAGGCAAAAAAGCTGTAGATATATGTAATGAACTTTCTATTGACCGTAAAACATTAGATAAATGGTTGGAAGACTTTGGCCACTTAGCCAATGAGTTTCTAAAGCTAAGATCTGAGAATCATCGACTGAGAGAGATGTATGCATCGTTAACTGCTACCAACCTAACCTTGTATCAAGAGATAGAAGACTTTAATACGAAGAGGGTTTTTAGATAATTTCCAAATTCTACCTATAAAAAAAAAGCTTCCCGAATTTCGGGAAGCTTTAACCAATTATAAAACTAATTACCAGTATATGGTATAAAGTGCAACTAATAAGCCAATAATAATTATCGAACCAACTGCAAAGCCAGTGGTGGTTTTAAACATTTTGGTGTCAATCTCAAGTCCATTTGGTACAATACCTCTCTTATTCTCTATTATACTGATAATGTACATACCGATAATACAGAAGATGAACACAAAGCCCATCCTGTCTAAGAAAGGAATTTCGTAAACGCCATTTGCTGCTTTTACAGAAAAACCTAAATCCGATAGGAATGAAAGATCCATCATGCCTGGAAGGAATTTAAGCAGTAGTGATAACCCGAAACCACCGATGGTTGCAAATAAAGCAGCATTTGAAGTGCTTTTTTTCCAGAAGAAACCTAGAATAAACATGGCAAATATACCTGGCGATACGAAACCAGTATACTCTTGTATATATTGGAAACCGCCTTTTTTGTCAATTCCTAAGTGAGGCGCAATAAATACAGCCAAAATCATAGAAATGATAATGGTAACCTTACCAACATTAACCAAGTTTCCTTCAGAAGCTTCTGGTTTGAAAACTTTTTTATAGATATCTAAGGTAAAGATAGTTGCTATACTATTTGCTTTGCCTGCTAACGATGCTACAACCGCAGCCGTTAATGCAGCAAATGAAAGACCTTTTAATCCAGAAGGTAATAAGTTTAATAATACCGGATAAGCACGATCTGGATTTACTGAACCATCTTGCAACATTTCTGCTTGGAAAGCGCCATCCTTATATAAAACGTAAGCCGCAATACCAGGTAATACCACGATAATAGGCATTAAGAGCTTTAAGAAAGCTGCGAATAGAAGTCCACCACGGGCAGTTTTCAAATCTGCACCTAAAGCACGCTGCGTGATGTACTGATTACAGCCCCAATAGTTCAAGTTCACAATCCACATACCACCAACTAAAACAGTTAAACCTGGTAAGTCTACGTAGTTTTCATTGTCTGGTTTAAGGATCATGTGGAAATGTTCTGACGCTTTATTGGTCATTAGTCCATAACCTTCTATAATACCGCTGGTTCCATAATGCTCAGATACCAAGTTTAAAGCTAAATAAGTTGTCGCCAATCCACCCAAAATCAAGAAAAATACTTGAATTACATCTGTATAACCAATCACTTTCATCCCACCTAGGGTAATAATAATAGAGAAGGCTGCAATTGCATACATACATAAAGTTAGGTCGAAGCCCGATATACTGCTAACTGCCAAGGCGCCTAAATAGAGGATAGACGTTAAATTAACCACAACGTATAAAAGCAACCAGAAAACAGCCATAATCATTGCTACGGTGCCATTATAACGCTGGCTTAAGAACTGTGGCATGGTAGCAATTTTATTTTTCAGATAAACTGGAATAAAAAATACAGCTACAATTACTAAGGTTAGTGCAGCCATCCACTCGTAGGTAGCAATAGCTAAACCCATTTTAAAGCCAGACCCACTCATACCGATAAATTGCTCGGCAGAAATGTTAGAAGCAATTAATGATGCACCAATTGCCCACCAAGTCAGTGATCCTTCAGCAAGAAAGTAGTCTTTTGAATCGCGTTTTACGGATTTCTTTTTGTTGTAGATGTACAGACCGTACGCAGCTACAATTACGAAATAGATTAAAAATACAATATAATCTTTCGTGTCTAGTAAGTTATTCTTCATTCAATAAGTTTATTTGGTTCGAATTTAGAATGATAAAAGTAATAAAATGCATAAATAATACACGTCATTTTAACATTTATTTTCATAAAATGACGTGTAAATTTTTTAACAAGCTGATTATTAGATGTATCTGTTAATTAGGTTTTCTAAGTATTCTTGCTTTCCACTGATTTTTTGTGGCTCGCCATTAGATGCAGCATAGTCTCTTAAGTCTTCTAAACTTAGTTTTCCTTGTTCAAATTCGGCTCCTTTGCCATTATCAAAAGATGCGTAACGATCTGTTCTAATTTTTTTGTAATCCGATTTTTGTAAGATAGCATCTGCGGTTACTAGTGCACGAGCAAAAAGATCCATTCCGCCCACATGTGCATAGAACAAGTCAGCTGGGTCTGTTGAGTTTCTACGTATTTTGGCATCGAAATTTACACCGCCACCTTGTAAACCACCACCTTCAAGAATAATTAACATTGACTCCGTTAATTCGTTAATATCATTAGGAAATTGATCGGTATCCCATCCGTTTTGGTAATCGCCACGATTAGCGTCTATAGAGCCAAGCAAACCGCTATCTACTGCTACTTGTAGTTCGTGTTGGAAGGTGTGGCCTGCTAGGGTGGCGTGGTTAACTTCAAGGTTTAATTTAAAGTCTTTTAACAAATCATATTCTTGCAAGAAACCTTTTACTGTTGCCGCATCATAATCGTACTGGTGTTTAGATGGTTCGCATGGTTTAGGTTCGATAAAGAATGTTCCTTTAAAACCTTGTTTGCGAGCGTAGTCTTTAGCGGTGTGCAAAAATTTAGCTAAATGTTCTTGCTCACGTTTCATATTGGTATTCAACAAGCTCATGTAGCCCTCTCTGCCTCCCCAAAATACATAGTTTTCTCCACCAAGGGCGATAGTTGCGTCTAAGGCAGCCTTAACTTGCGCAGCACCATGTGCTAACACATGAAAATCTGGATTTGTTGATGCGCCATTCATATAGCGTTCATGACTAAACAAATTAGCTGTTCCCCAAAGTAGTTTTACGCCACTTTCGGCTTGTTTTTGTTTAGCATATTCTACCAAAGTCTGCAATCTACGTTCGTTTTCTGCAATATCATTGGTGTAATCCACCACATCCACATCGTGGAAGCAATAATAAGGCAACTGCATTTTGGTGATAAATTCGAAAGCAGCGTCCATTTTATCTTTAGCACGTTCAACGGCATCTTTCTTTTCGTCCCATGGGAAAATATGAGTTGCACCACCAAATGGATCTGCACCATTACCATTAAAAGAATGCCAATAAGCACAAGCAAACTTAAAATGCTCATTCATTGTTTTTCCGGCAACAACTTTGTCTGCGTCGTACCATCTAAACGCAAGTGGATTATCGCTTTCTAGTCCTTCAAATTTAACTTGTTCAATACCTTTAAAAAATTCCTTTTCTCCTGTTACTACTTTTGTCATGGTGATTATGTTTTGGTGGTTCTATTTTATGTTGCTTTAATTAATAATTTTTTCCATTCTTGATAAATGGCTTCGTAGACGTCGGTATTTTTTGGCTCTAAATATTGTACTACCTCATGTTGGGTAAATGCTTCTTCTGTGTTTTTGAAGATACCTGCTCCAATGCCCGCTCCAAGGGCGGCTCCCACGCTACCATCATTTTCGTAAAGTTCTACGGGGATACCTGTAACGTCTACAAAAGTTTGAGCGAAAACATCACTCAAAAATAAATTGGCTTTACCAGCTCTAATTACCTTAGGCTGCATGCCATTTTCACGCATAATGTCCAGACCATATCTAAAGGCAAATGCTATTCCTTCTTGTACTGCCCTAAAAATATCAGCTTGAGTATGTATGTTTAGGTCTATCCCTAGTAATTGTGCCCCGGTATATTTATTGTTTAACATCCGCTCTGCGCCATTGCCAAAAGGTAAAATCATTAACCCTTTACTGCCAATAGGGGCTTGAGCCGCGATATGATTTAACTCTGGGTACGAGAGGTAAGGTGCAAACGTGTGTTTTGCCCAGCGATACATGCTTCCGGTTCCATTTATGCAAAGCAAAACGCCTGTATGTTTATTTTGCTCAGAATAAGTTACGTGTGCAAATGTATTAACACGAGATTGCTGGTCGTAGGTCAATTGATCGCTAACTCCATAAATTACGCCTGAAGTACCAGCGGTAGCCGCTACTTCGCCGGGTTTAAGTACATTTAAAGAAAGTGCGTTATTAGGTTGGTCGCCCGCTTTGTATGCTACAGGAATACCTGCGGTTAAACCTAGGGTTTTAGCTACATTTTCTTTTAAGTAACCGTGTATGGCAAATAGTGGCTTTACGTCTGGAATTAAATTATAATCTAATTGGTAATGATCCATTACATCTTTAGAGATTTCGTGGTTTTTGAAGTCCCAAAAAATGCCTTCAGATAAAGCTGGAATACTTGTTGTTATCTCGCCTGTTAATTTCATCGCAATAAAATCGCCGGGCAACATAATTTTATCAATTTTATTATAAAGGCTTGGCTCATTGTTTTTTACCCAAGCTAATTTTGATGCTGTGAAGTTGCCTGGAGAATTTAACAAGTGCTGTAAAGATTTTTCGTGGCCTATATTATCAAAAGCTTTTTCGCCAAGCGCTACCGCTCTGCTATCACACCATATTATGCTATCTCTAAGCACTTCCTGCTCTTTGTCAACCACTACTAATCCGTGCATTTGGTAAGCAATACCAATAGATTTTATTAGGGTAGGATCAAATAAAGTAGAGGAGTTTAGTTTTAATACAGCCTGTTGCACATTGTGCCACCAATCCATAGGGGCTTGTTCTGCCCAGCCTTGTTTGGCAGACTTAATTTCGGTTTCTTCTTCTGGGTATTGTGCTGTTGCGATATTTTTTTGAGTAGACACATCTACAACTGCCACCTTTATAGATGAGGTGCCTATATCTATGCCTAATAAATACATGTTGTTCAAATTATATTTGGTTTATGCAAACGGTTGCATAAAGATATGTGATAATTTATCAAATTCAAATATTTTCGAAAAAACTTTAAAATAATTTTAGCATTCAGTGCAACTTGTTGCTTAACAAGTGTTGCGTATGCAATTTATTGTTAAAAGTTGCATAGAATTTAATTACCGGTAGATTGGCGCTCTACCATGGTTGGATCTAAGACCACGTGTTTTATGTCTTTATAAGGATTCTCTTGCTGAATCATTTTTAAAAACATTTTAGAACATTCAGTTCCCATCTGATTTGGATGTTGGTCTATAGTGGATAGGTTAGGGGTGATGTAGGCAGAGAATGCTTCGTTGGCAAATCCGATTACGCCTATTTTAGGTGGAGCTTCATTAATTTCTTTGAGTTTTTTAATCACTCCAAGAGCGGTAAAATCGTCTCCTGCAATAATTGCATCAGGTTTATTTTCATAACGCATCAATTTGCTGGCGCCAAATCTTCCATCCTTAATAGATAGGCCTCCGAAAATGATGTTTTCGTCCTTAACCTTAAACCCATTGTCGGTTAGCGCCGATTTATATCCTTTCAGTCGGTTTTCGAATATTTTAATTTGATGAACTGTTGTTACAAAGGCAATGTTTTTATATCCTTGGTTAATTAAATGCTGAGTTGCTATGTACCCCGCTTTAAAGTCATCTAAGGTTACGGTTGGTACATTTAAGTCTACATTTACCCTATCAAATAAAATTAAGGGTTTGTTTTGTTTTACTACCTCTGCAAAGTGAGACGCATCTTCTGTTTCTAAAGACATTGATGCAATAATTCCGTCAACTTGTGCCTCCAACAGTGTTTTAACACCATTTATCTCGTTTTCAACCGATTCGTTTGATTGGTATAAAATTACCCGATAACCGCTGTCTTTTAGGCCTTCCTCAATGCTATGGATAATAGAGGCGAAAAAATGTGCCTGTACACTTGGTACAATTACTCCTATAATATAGGTTTTGCCAGATTTTAAAGCAGAAGCTAATCTATTCGGACTATAGTTTAGTTTTTTGGCAGTTTCAAAAACGGCTTCCCTTGTTGTTTCGCTTATTGCGGAAAACCCACTAAGTGCCCTAGAAACCGTAGAAACAGTAATATTAAGCTCTTTAGCTATATCGTAAATAGTAGTTTTCTTCTTCAAGTTTTATAAAATGGTTTGTTGCTATAAATTATAGAAAGGCAAAATAAATAAAAAATGTGGAATTGATAGGTTTTCTGAGTTATAAAAATAAATATATGCAACCGATTGCAATTTTGTTAAATTAACTATATTTTAGCCATACCAAATATACCCTTGCCTAAAATTTTCTTTGTATTGCTTACCCTTACAAAGTTTAACTGACGCTAAAAACCTCCTTGTATGAAGTACAGAATTACCTTACTACTTATTTTAATTGGATTTAGTGCATTAGCCGATAATGGTTATCGCCTTTGGCTAAAATATGATTTGTTACCTGTTGGTGTTAAAGCGATTTATGCTAAACAAATTAAGTATATCCATATTGTTGCTGCTTCCCCAACTATAAGGGCAGCAGAGCAGGAATTGAAAACTGCTATTAGTGGTTTGGTAGGTCATCAAATTTCAGAACAAGCTAAATTAATTGATGGTACAATACTTTTGGTAAAATCTTCAGACTTGAAAAAGTACAATGTTAGCATAGCCGATGTTCCAGAAAATCCAGAAGGTTATTTGGTGAAAACTGCGTCTATAAATGGTAAAAAGATAATCCTAATTACTTCAAAAACAGATATTGGTGTGCTTTACGGCTCATTTGCTTTTATAAAACAGTTACAGTTGCAACAAGAGATTGGAAAGCTAAATGTAAAAAGCGAACCTAAAATTAGAAACCGAATTTTAAATCATTGGGACAATTTAGATAGAACGGTTGAGCGTGGCTACGCAGGTTTTTCCTTGTGGAATTGGCAAACCTTACCAGGATATATAGATCAACGATACATAGATTACGCTAGGGCGAATGCATCTGTTGGAATTAACGGAACCGTTTTAAACAACGTAAATGCAAACGCCTTAATATTAACTAAAGATTGGCTATTAAAAGTTAAAGCTTTGGCTGATGCATTTCGGCCATACTGTATCAAGGTGTATTTAACTGCAAGATTTAGTGCGCCAATTGAAATTGGTGGTTTAAAAACTGCAGATCCGTTAGATAAAGAAGTTATTAATTGGTGGAAAGAAAAGGCAGACGAGATTTATAATGTTATTCCGGATTTTGGCGGTTATTTAGTTAAGGCGAATTCCGAAGGTCAGCCAGGACCGCAAAACTATAACCGTAACCACGCCGATGGTGCAAATATGTTGGCGAAATCGCTAGCTCCACATGGTGGAATTGTAATGTGGCGAGCTTTTGTATACGATAATAAAGTACCGGATGACAGAGCAAAACAAGCCTACAACGAGTTTAAGCCTTTAGATGGAAATTTTGATGAGAATGTAATTATTCAGGTAAAAAATGGCGCAATAGATTTCCAGCCTCGGGAACCATTTCATCCCTTGTTCGGCGCAATGCCTAATACATCAACCATGTTAGAGTTTCAATTAACGCAGGAGTATTTAGGCATGTCTACCAATTTGGTTTATTTGGCCACACTTTTTAAAGAAACTTTAGGAGCAGATACTTACGCAAAAGGACAAGGCTCTACGGTGGCAAAAGTCATAAATGGAAGTTTGTACGGCAATAAAAACTCTGCAATTGCTGGTGTAGCAAATATTGGTAGCGATGTAAATTGGTGTGGTCATCCTTTTGCGCAATCTAATTGGTACGCATTTGGAAAATTAGCCTGGAACGATGAATCGCCGGCTACGCTAATTGCAGATGAATGGCTGAAAATGACTTTCAGGACGGACTTTGCGACTATCAACAAACTAAATGAAGTGATGATGAGAAGCCGAGAGACAGTAGTTGACTATATGACGCCACTCGGTTTGCATCACATTATGGGTTGGGATCATCATTATGGACCCGGTCCGTGGATAAAAGATAAACCAAGGGCAGATTGGACTTCTGTATATTACCATCAGGCAGATAAAAATGGTATTGGTTTCAATAGAACTAATACCGGAAGCAATGCTTTGGCGCAATACTTTCCGGCAGTTGCCGAAAAGTTTAGCAACTTAAATGCCTGTCCAGAAGAATATCTATTATGGTTTCATCATTTGCCATGGAATTACAAATTAAAGTCTGGTGATAATTTATGGGATGGAATGGTAAAAAGGTACTACAAAGGCGCTGCTGAAGTAAAACAAATGCAGGCCACTTGGGATAGCTGTGAAAAGCAAATTGATCCGGCAATTTATAGACAAGTAAAACAACTTTTGGCAATTCAATACGATGAAGCAGTTTGGTGGAGAAATGCTTGTGTGCTTTATTTTCAATCTAAATCTGGGCTGCCAATTCCATCAGGTTTACCGAAGCCGGAGCACGATTTAGCTTATTACGAAAAACTAGAATTCAAATTTGTTCCCGGTATTTAATAGTTGATGATGAAAAATAGTATCCTCTTTTTATTGTTCATGCTTACATCGATTTTCGCAAACTCTTGTGTTGCTCAGCAAGCAAAAATTTCGAAGAACCTAAGTTTAAAAGATGTATATCGTGATTATTTTTCGATTGGCGTGGCAGTTGGTCCGAGAAATTTGGTTGGCGATGAAGCTGTATTAATCAAAAAACAATTTAACAGCATTACAGCCGAAAATGCCATGAAAATGGAATCACTACAGCCAAGTGAAGGTAAATTTTATTGGAGAGATGCAGATAGCATTGTAAACTTTGCCAAAAGAAATAACATCAAAATTCGCGGTCATAATTTGTGTTGGCATGAGCAGGTTCCAAATTGGTTTTTTATTGGCGATGATGGAAAACAGGTAACTAAAGAAGTACTACTAAAACGCTTAAAAACACATATTACTACGGTTGTAAAACGATACAAAGGTGAGGTTTACGCATGGGATGTAGTAAATGAAGCTATAGATGATGACCCGAAAAAATTAATGAGAAATTCTAAATGGTACCAGATTTTAGGAGAGGATTTTATTGTTAAAGCCTTTGAATATGCGCATGAGGCTGATCCGGAAGCTAAACTTTATTATAACGACTATAATACCGAACGACCTGAAAAAAGAGAACGGATTTACAAATTATTAAAAGGTTTGGTAGAAAAAAATGTGCCCATTGATGGAGTAGGTTTGCAAGCACATTGGTCAATATACGAGCCTAGTGAAGAAGAATTAAGGACTGCAATTGAGCGTTACTCCTCTTTGGGGCTGAAAATACAATTTACAGAAGTAGATCTTTCAATTTACCCTTGGGAGAAAACCAAAAGAGCCAAAAGAACAGATGAGGATGATCGTTTTACAGAAGCATTAGAACAAAAGCAAATGGAAAAATATGCGATGGTTTTTAAAGTTTTTAGAGAGTTTAAATCAGTAATTACCAATGTTACTTTTTGGAATATCTCTGATCGTTATACCTGGTTAGATGAATATCCAGTAATGGGAAGAAAAAATTATCCTTTACTTTTTGACACCAACTTACAACCTAAGAAAGCGTTTTGGAAGGTTGTAAATTTTGAAAAATAAGATGATGAAGAAACTACTTTTAATAGCTGTTGCCTGTTTTGTGAGCGAATGCTGTTTTGCGATAGACCCTATTGTTACAAAAGCGTATGTTAAAGGTAGTTTTGCTATGGCAGTTAAGGGCAGATTAAGTTCTATTGTAATTAGCGATAACGACTTTGTGGGAGTAAAGAGAGTTGCTCAAGACCTTCAGCTCGACCTACAAAAAGTAACTGATATCAAACCAGAAATTCTAGTTGATAAGGCTGCTAAACATGCCATCATTATTGGTACTATCGGTCATAGTAAAATTATAGACGAATTAGTTACTGCCAATAAAATAAATGTGGCGGGCGTTGCCGGTAAATGGGAAAGCACATTAATTGAGGTTGTTAAAAATCCATTTCCTGGAGTTGATAGAGCATTGATTATTGCCGGTAGCGATAAAAGAGGCACGATTTATGGCGTTTATGAATTGTGTTCGCAAATTGGGGTTTCTCCTTGGTATTACTGGGCAGATGTGCCTATCCAAAAGAGTACATCGCTTTTTGTAATAACCGGCCGGCATATTATTTCATCACCTGCGGTAAAATATAGAGGAATCTTTTTAAATGATGAAGCGCCCGCTATATCTGGATGGTCTAAAAAGGAATTTGGTGGCTTTAACCATAAGTTTTATACAAAGGTTTTTGAACTTGTTTTGCGTTTAAAAGGTAATTATCTGTGGCCAGCGATGTGGGGAAGCGCCTTTAACGATGACGATAAATTAAATCCAATTTTAGCAGATGAATATGGAGTAGTAATCGGTACTTCGCACCACGAACCATTAACCAGAGCGCATGACGAGTGGAAAAGATACAAAGGTGGCAAGTGGAACTACCAGCAAAATCCCGAACAGCTAAAAGCATTTTGGGAAAGTGGTTTAGCTAGAGTGGCAGATAAAGAACAAATTATAACGGTTGGAATGCGAGGAGACGGAGATGAGCCCATGTCTGAAGGTACAGCCACCGCTTTATTAGAGAAAATTGTAAAAGATCAGCGAGAAATAATCGAAAAGGTAACTAAAAAGCCAGCAGCTGAAACACCACAAATTTGGGCATTGTACAAAGAGGTACAAGACTATTACGACCAGGGTATGCGGGTGCCTGATGATGTAACACTACTTTTAGCTGACGACAACTGGGGCAACCTGAGAAAGTTACCTAAATTAAATGAAGCGCCAAGAGCAGGTGGCTACGGTATTTACTATCATTTTGATTATGTAGGTGGACCGCGAAATTACAAATGGATTAACACCAATCCGATACAGAAAATTTGGGAACAAATGCATCTGGCCTATCAGTATAATGCTAACCAAATATGGATTGTGAATGTTGGCGATTTAAAACCAATGGAATTCCCAATTTCTTTCTTTTTAACTTATGCTTGGGCTCCAGATGCCATTCCGGCAGAGCGATTAAAAGAATATACCCAAATTTGGGCAAAGCAACAGTTTGGAAATGAGCATATTGTTGAAATAGCTGATCTGATTGATACCTACGGGAAGTTTGCAGGAAGGATTAAACCAGAACTTTTGAATGATACAACGTATAGTTTGGTAAACTACCATGAGTTTGAAAGCGTTGTATCCGATTTTGACCAACTAAAACAGAGAGCAGTCTTTGTAAATAATCAACTATTACCCGAACAGAGAGATGCTTTTTATCAATTGGTTTTACATCCTATAACTGCTTTGAGCAACTTGTACGAAATGTATTTCGCGGTAGCTAAAAATAAGTTGCATGCCGGTCAGGGTAGGATTTCAGCAAATGGGTATGCCGATAAAGTAGGGCAACTTTACAAAAAAGATGAGGAAATAACTCATTACTACAATAAAGTTTTAGCTAGCGGAAAATGGGATCACATGATGGATCAAACCCATATAGGCTATACAAATTGGCAACAGCCAGAAACTAATATTCTTCCACAAACTAGTAAGATTGTTTCTAACGGAGATTTAACGAAACCAAAGCTAGGTGTTACAATAGCAGGAAGCAAAACATCATGGACGGGGAAACAAAGGGTAACACAACAATTCCCTGTATTTGATTATTATACAAATAACGCAAATTATATAGGGTTGTTTAACGCAAGTAATGGCTCGATAAATTATACAGTTAAAGCACCAAATTTTATTAAGGTTGATGCGCCTAAAGGTGAGGTGTCGGTAGAAAAAAGAATTTATCTAAGTGTAGATTGGTTAAAAGCTCCAGCTGGCAAGACTGAAACAATGATTGTAATTGATGGTAGCGAAGGTTCGAAAATAACAGTTCCTATAACTTTAGATAACAGAAGATTTAAAGACAAAAATATTACTGGATTTGTACCACAAAGTGGAGTTATTGCTATGGAAGCGGCAAGCTATACCAAAGCTGTTGGTAATCGTCCAATTTCCTGGAAAACAATTTCTGGTTACGGCAAAACAACTGCTGGCGTGTTTGCGGTTCCGGTAACATCGCCAGTGCAAAAATTAGATGCTAATACGCCACATTTAACTTACGATTTTTATGTGCATGATACAGGAAAGTTTACACTAAACACTTTCGTTTCGCCAACCATAGATTTTACAAATACCGACGGACTAAAATTTGCGGTTTCTGTTGATGGTGCGCCTCCAATAATTGTAAATATTAGCAAAGATTACCAAACAGAAAAAGCTTGGGATAAGTCGGTAGCCGACAATATCAAGATATTTAAAACCGAACTACAAATAGATGCTCCGGGTAAGCACAGCCTTAAATATTGGATGATAAACCCAGGTGTAGTTTTGCAAAAGCTCGTAATAGATTTAGGTGGCTTAAAACCTAGCTATCTAGGCCCTAAAGAAACATTTGTAAATAGAAAAGATTAATTACCATTTATAAACTTAAGCATGAAAACTAATTTCAAACTATCTAGTGCCATACTTTTGATGGCTTTAGCAACAAGTGCTTGTCAGCAGAACCAAAAAACTGCAAGCACCAACACTGCTGATACCACTAAGAAGTCTAAATTTTTATCTCCGCCTCTAATCAGGGAGATTTACACTGCAGACCCATCTGCACATGTTTTTGATGGAAAAATTTATATTTATCCATCTCATGATATTGAAGCTGGAACACCAGAAAATGATAACGGCGATCATTTTGATATGCGTGACTACCACATTTTAAGTATGGATAGCATTGGCGGAAAGGTTACAGATCACGGTGTTGCGTTAAGCATTAAAGACATCCCTTGGGCTGGTAGACAGTTATGGGCTCCGGATGCGGCGTTTAAAAATGGCACATATTATTTATATTTTCCTGTTAAGGATAAAAATGATGTATTTAGAATTGGGGTTGCCACGTCTAAAAATCCTGCCGGACCATTTAAACCTGAGGCAAAACCAATTGAAGGAAGTTTCAGTATAGATCCTGCAGTGTTTACCGATGATGATGGAACTTCATACATGTATTATGGCGGTATTTGGGGGGGACAATTACAACGTTGGAAAGACGGAAAATACGATGCCAATGGAAGTAAAACCGATAGTCAGAAAGAAAACGAGCCAGCTCTTTCCGCTAAAGTTGCAAAGCTTAGTGAAGATATGCTGAGTTTTGACGGTGCTGTTAAAGATGTAAAAATTGTAGATAAAGATGGTAAAGAGCTGTTAACTAAAGATCACGACAGAAGGTTTTTTGAAGGAGCTTGGATGCATAAATACAATGGCAAGTATTACTTTACTTACTCAACCGGAGATACACACTTTTTAGCATCTGCAATAGGCGATAGTCCGACAGGACCTTTTACTTATCAAGGTACGTTCATGAATCCAGTTCAAGGTTGGACAACCCATCATTCTATTCTAGAAATTAAAGGTAAGTGGTATATATTCTACCATGATACAGAACTTTCTAATAAAACGCACTTGAGAAATATCAAGGTTACTGAATTAAAGCATAACGCGGATGGTACAATTGCGCTGATAGAACCGATTAATAAATAGGGGTTAACGTATCAAGACCTATAAGGTTTACAAAACCTTATAGGTCTATCTATAAATTTCATCATCGCCTTTGTAGTCTAGCCATTTAAAGCTTGCTTGGTTGGTTGATGGCTTGCCAGAGGAAGTTGCATACATAGCGAATACTGAACCTATAAAGCCACCTGCAGTTTCGGTGCTTAAAAACTTTCCATCTACATTGTCTTTTAGCGTTGTCCAGTTGTTGGGTTTTGTTGCGAAGGAAAAACTATAAAGACTTTTATCTGCGTTAATTTTAAGATAAACCTTTTTGCTAGCTGCCGAAACGGGTTGTTGTGCTAATAATTCCATTCCCTTGCTTTCCTCATTTCCCTTAAATAGTTGAATAACGGTTTTTCCTTTATCTGTAGATTTGCAGATGTAGTAAAAATTCTTCTCGCTTTGAAAAATCAAAAGCCCAGCTTTTTCGTTAGCTGCGGTTGTTTCAAAATCCAGTTCTGTGCTGGCGGTACAGCTTAAATGCTGTTGGCGTTTAGCCACAAAAGATGGATTTCCCTTTCCCATGCAGTTTTCTGGCCTTAACTTCATTGTTAAACCTTTAATTCTATCTAATTTATACCAACTCGTATCCTTCGTTCTTAAGAATAGGAGAGATGGATCTAATGATTTTTCAAAAGTAATTCTGTATGCAAAATTTCCGCTTTGTGGCACCGCCTTTTGCTTTGCCTCTTTAAAGCCTGCTGTAAACTGGTATTGAATTTCTTTATGGTCTGGATTAATGATTGGCCAACCATCTACCCACCTTACTGGAGCAATAAACGTTTCTCTTCCTGTATTGTAATGATTTCCTTCGTAAGGTCTAACAGCCAAAAAAACAGCATAGGTTTTTCCATCAGGCCCTTCAACCAGTTCGGCATGGCCAGCTGATGTAATTGGGTTTTTGCGCCTAGGATCTAGATCACGCTGTGTTAAAATTGGATTTTTCTCGTACGGTGTATATGGGCCAATTGCAGACTTGCTTCTTAAAATAACTTGAGAATGATTTACAGATGTGCCGCCTTCTGCAGCACATAGATAGTACCAATTTTCCCTTTTGAATATATGTGGCCCTTCTATCCAAACCGGTTTTTTACTGATATCAACTCCACCATTTACCAATTGTACTTCTTCTCCTATTACTTTTAAATTAATAGGATCAAACTCATAAGTTCTAATTGTTCTATGTCCGCTATAAAGCGGTTTATTGTCTGGCGCATCGCTATTGTAAACAATATATGCCTTATCATCATCAAAAAATAGCGAGGGATCAATCCCTTTAACTTGTGGCAACCAAGTTGGGTCGCTCCACGGGCCGGCAGGATTTTTTGCAGTCATAACAAAATTACCTTTTCTATCAATCAAAGTGCATGTTAAATAGTAGGTGCCTTTAAAATAGTTAATAGAAGGTGCAAATAATCCTCTCGATGTTCCATCGCCCATAAAGTTCATTTGGCTAGGTCTGTCTATTACGTTCCCAATCTGTTTCCAATTTTTTAAATCCTTACTCTGAAATATCGGGATTCCCGGGAAATAGGAAAAGGTAGAGTTTACAAGGTAGTAGTTATCTCCAACTTTGGTTACACTAGGATCTGGGTAAAAGCCAGCCAAAATAGGATTTGTGAACTTAGTTTGTGATTGGCAAAACACACTGCATGCCATTAACAATATTGTTAGTAACCTTTTCATTGCTTATAAATGGTAAAATTTCTTTTGAAGTTAGGATTAATATCAATATTGTGCAACCGATTGCAGTAATTAATTTTATTGCTATATTAGTGCTAGATTCTTCATCTAACACAAACCAGTATAAAGTATGAAAAAAATTGCCCTCACCTTTTGTAGCGTATTGCTATTGATTACAAATTTCTCTTTCGCTCAAACCTATCTAAAACAGCAAGGAACAGTTAAGCAACTCTACGTTAAAGACAAACCTTTGTTATTATTGGGTGGAGAATTAGGCAACTCTAGCTCGTCCAATAACGAGTATATGAACAAAATTTGGCCAAAAATAAAATCGATGAATTTGAATACTATTCTAGCTCCTGTTTATTGGGAATTGATAGAGCCAGAAGAGGGTAAGTTTGATTTTAATTTGGTAGATAGCCTAATCTACAATGCAAGAAAAAACGATATGAAGTTGATTTTTTTGTGGTTTGGTGCTTGGAAAAATAGCATGTCTTGTTATGCGCCATACTGGGTTAAAAAAGATCAGAAAAGATTCCCTCGGGCAACAGATAAAAATGGCGTAGGTCAGGAAATTTTAAGTCCGTTTTACGAAAATAATTTAATTGCCGACGTAAAAGTTTTTAGGGAGCTGATGAAACACATTAAAGCCGTTGATGCCAATGATCAAACAGTTGTAATGATTCAAGTAGAGAACGAAATTGGTATGTTGCCAGAAGCGAGGGACCATAGCTCCGCAGCAACGGCGATGTTCAAAAAACCAGTTCCTGCTCCATTTTTTAATTACCTGAAGACCAACAAAGAGAGTTTAATGCCAGAATTTAAAGCCACATGGGCAAAAAACGGTTTTAAAACATCAGGCAATTGGGAAGAGGTATTTGGATCAAGTTTAGCTACCGATGAAACTTTTATGGCCTGGTATTATGCGGATTTTATTAATAAACTAACAGATGCTGGAAAGCAAGAATACAATTTGCCTATGTATTTGAATGCCGCGTTAAACTATAAAAAGGAAGCAAAACCAGGCGAATACCCTAGCGCTGGGCCCCTACCACACCTAATGGATGTATGGAAAGCAGGAGCACCGAAGATAGATCTGCTTTCGCCCGACTTTTACAATCCAGATTATAAGTATTGGAACGACCTATATGTAAGGGGAGGAAACACGCTTTTCATTCCGGAAATTCGTTTTGAGCAAGGCATGGCCGGTAAGGCTTTTTATGCTTTGGGTCATCATAGCGCAATGGGTTTTTCGCCATTTTCTATAGAAAACGGTGCTAAAGAAGAAACAATGGAAGTTACAGAAGCGTATAAGCTATTAAGGGAATTGCAACCTCTAGTATTAAAGCATCAGGGAAAAGCTACTATAGGAGGAGTGATGTTTGATAAACTAAACAATAGACAAGAGCTAAAAATGGGCGATTATGTGCTAACCTTTTCGCATGATTTAAACCTAGGTTGGTCTGGCAAATCTAAAAACGAAAATTGGCCTATTACCGGTGCCTTGGTAGTTCAATTGGCACCAGACGAATTTGTTGTAGCTGGTACGGGCGTTGTTGTTACATTTAAACCAATTGCGCCAAACGCCAGAGCTGGTATCGGATATATTGACGAAGGTAATTTCGAAAATGGCGTGTTTAAACCTGGGCTTAGGTTTAGTGGCGATCAAAGTCATCAAGGTAGGCATTTGAGAATTCCAGAGGGCGATTTTAGCACGCAGAAGATAAAGCTTTATACTTATAAATAATCTGTTTTTATGAAAAAGAGGTTTTTAATTGCGGGTTTAATTTTTGTCGGCTTTGCTGGATTCGCACAAATAAAATTGCCAAAACTAGTAAGCAGTGGAATGATTCTGCAAAGAGATGCTTCAGCGAAAATTTGGGGTTGGGCATCTCCTAATGAAAAAATTAAGCTTAGTTTTAAAGGTGTTGTTTATACAACTATAGCAGATAAAAAGGGCGATTGGCAAATTAAGCTACCAGCTCAAAAAGCAGGTGGCCCGTACAAAATTCTGCTCACAGCATCTAACAAAATCAGCTTAGAAAATGTATTGTTTGGCGATGTGTGGGTTTGTAGTGGACAGTCTAATATGGAATTACCTCTTGGAAGGCTCGTCGACAAATATCCGGAAGTCATCTCAAATGCTAACAATACTCAAATTAGGCAGTTTTTGGTGCCAGATGAATATGATTTTAAAGAAGCGAGAAAGGATTTTTCAACTGGTTCTTGGTTAAGTGCAAGTCCTAAAAATGTATTAGACTTTTCTGCAGTTGCCTATTTTTTCGCTTTGGATATTTACGAGAAAAATCATGTTCCAATCGGAATAATTAACACAGCTTTAGGCGGTTCGCCGGCACAAGCATGGATAAGCGAAAGTGCGATTCAAAAATTTCCGGCTTATAAGGCAGAAGTGGAGAGCTTCAAGGATGATCAATTAATAAAATCGATAGAAACTAAAGACCAGGCAGCTTCAAACGCTTGGTATAAAAACTTAAATATTAAAGATGAAGGTTTAAAGAATAACTGGAAATCTGACTTGGATGATAGCAATTGGGCAGAGATGAATGTGCCTGGTTACTGGGCAAACGGTGAATTGGGAAAGCTGAATGGCGTTATTTGGTTTAGAAAAGAAATCAACGTGCCGAAAAGTATGGTCGGCAAATCTGTAAAGCTATTGTTAGGAAGAATAGTTGATGCTGACTCTGTTTTTATAAATGGCAAGTTTGTTGGCACTACAAGTTATCAATATCCGCCAAGAAGGTATTTGTTCAACGAAGGAATTTTGAAAGAAGGTAAAAACACCATCGTTGTAAGAGTGGTCAATAATTCTGGGGATGGAGGTTTTGTAATTGATAAAGATTACCAGCTGATAGTTGGTAATGAAATTATCGATTTAAAAGGTAAGTGGAAGTATAAGCTCGGTGCAAAGATGGAGCCTTCACCGTCGCAAACTTTTGTTAGGTGGAAAGCCGTTGGTTTGTATAACGCTATGATAAATCCGTTAAGCAATTATGTTATTAAAGGTGCACTATGGTACCAGGGAGAATCAAATACTGCTAAACCAGAAGAGTACAAGTCTTTGATGGAGACTTTGGTGGCCGATTGGAGAAAACAATGGGGACAAGGAGATTTTCCATTTTTATATGTTCAATTGCCGGGATTTATGAATGAAAAAAGTGAGCCTACAGAAAGCAATTGGGCTAGTTTGCGCCAGCAACAGCTCAATCTTTTAGCCGTTCCAAATACCCGAATGGTGGTCGCAATCGATTTAGGCGAATGGAATGATATCCACCCTTTAAATAAGCAAGATATAGGCAAAAGGCTCGCATTACAAGCGCAATCTTTGGTGTATGGCAGTAAGGCTCTGGTTAGTAGCGGGCCGATATTTAAAACTTTGGCAAGGAATGGTAATAGGCTAGAAGTCAGTTTTTCAAATGTGGGTGGTGGGTTAATGGGCAAAGGCGATAAAAGTTTGAACTATTTTGAAGTTGCTGGAGCCGATAGAAAGTTTGTTTGGGCAAAAGCAAAAATCACTAATAACAAAGTTTTAGTTTGGGCCGATGAAATAGCTAGTCCATTGTATGTACGTTACGCATGGGCTGATAATCCAGCTAAAGCAAACTTGTACAATAAAGAAAATTTGCCAGCTTCTCCATTTGAAGCAAGTGTAAAATAGACTCTGGCTAAGAGGTAACCGTATTTATATTTTGTTAATGCCAAAGAATATATTTCAAAAAAAGCTTCAATCTAGTTAAAGACTGAAGCTTTTTTTTGGAGCTGTTATTTAGTTGGTTATTGTGTTTTAAGTCCTTGTGCTATTCCACCAAACGCAGGTTTTTTAACGTAAGAATTGTCAAATAATAATGGAGCATCATTTTTGCCCATAACGGTGATCCAACTGTCCGAATCGCTAACTCCCCAAACTAGTAGGCCACCTCTTTGTGCTGCCGGAACATGTTTTAAATAAGATTGAACTACGTATTTGTACATTGCAGCCTGCAAATTCTGTAAGGCTACAGAGCCAGCAACATTTCCGGTTTTTTCAAGCGGATTCAATCTTACATCAAGTTCCGAAACCCTCACTTTTAATCCAGTTGCCGCCAATTTGATGAACATATTGTCAATTTGAGCATATGATGTATTAACGTTGCAATGCATTTGAGTACCCACACCTGTTATCCCGGTATTTGCAGCCTTTAATTCTTTAGCTAAGGTTACAAAGGCATCTAGCTTTGCAGAGCTGGCTTCCAAATTGTAGTCGTTCATGTACAAATCAGCATTCGCATCCATCGCTCTAGCATAAATAAATGCCTTACTTGCATACTCTCTGCCTAGATAATTTTGCCACACAAATACGTCGGTTCTTCCAGTTGGCACTGGCGTATTTACATTGTTTCTCAATTCGGCACCATCACTAAACGGCTCGTTAATCACGTCCCAAGCTGTAATTTTCCCGGCGTATTTAGCTACAACCGTTTGAATGTGCTTTTTCATTGCATTATCTACAATTGCAACCAAAGCTGGTCCAGTTGGCGGTGGAACGATCGACGCATCGGCAATGGTAATATCATCGAAAAAATAGGTATTTGCTTTTGCGCCTAAATCCAATAAAATTCTTGTTTGCGCATCTTTTGCGGCAAAAATAAATTCTTGCATTACATAACTGGTGCTTACGTTTTGGTTACCTTGGTACGAAGCATTTTGACCAGCGCTATTTTGCGTAGATAATCTAATTGCTGCCGTTCCAGGATTGGCAGCCTTAACCCAATAAGTAACCTTGTAGTTTTTTCCAACTTCTGTCGGGAACAAGGCGCTGGCAATCTGAACCCTCCATTCTCCTCCAGGATTGTCGGCCGTAACGGTGGCTTTTAAAGCTCTTGCTCCTGATCTTACGTCGGCTCCGGTTGCGGCAGAGAAAGATGCGGCACCATTAAAAGTAGACCAATTAGTAAATACGTTTCCAGTACCATCTTCAAAACCAGGATTTCCATTTACAGTTCCTGTTGTTAATAGATTAGTTGGGGCACTGGTATTGCCTGTGGCGCCGATTAAATTATTGTAATATGTAGCTCGCTGTTGCGTATGCCAAACTAAAGTATGCCCAAAAACTTTTAAACCGGCGGCTGTAGCCAGATTGTAAAAATTATCAGCCGTCGTAAAATCATAGGTTCCATCGGCTTTTACAAGAGAACTATTTTTTAGTTCGTTACCAAATGTAACCCAAGTAGACTCTCTTTTAACGATCGACCAATATTTGCTGTTGGTAGATGATAGTGGATATTCTACCGCTAATCCGATAGGAAAATTTACAAAAGATTTTAGTGAGCCAACCGTATCTGTAAATTGTGCGTTTGCCAAGCTATCGCCACCATTAAACATGGCTTCTTCTTTACAAGAATACATTCCTGTTACTGCGAATAACAATAAACCAGGAATAATTAATTTTCTTTTCATCAGTATAATATTTTTAAATTGATGAGTTTGCATAAACAGCTTTACTAGTTATATGCAAACTCATTTTTTGTTTTTAATTATCGATTAATAATAACCTGGGTTTTGATATTTATTTCTGTTCGGGTCTCCGGCAGGATCTACAACACTATTGATCTGATCTTGTGGAATAGGGCGCAAGTTGTGGAAGTCCTTAACATTAGGAGCTCCATCTGGGTTGTAAGCTTTAACACGCTCAACCAGTTTTTTCCTAACTGCTAAATCTGGCCAACGTAAGCCCTCTCCGCATAACTCTCTAATTCTTTCATCAAGTATAAAATCTAAAGTAATTTGGCCAGCAGTTACTTTCATAATTTCTTTTCTTGCAGCTAGTTCTGTTGCGTTTAAGCCAGATCTAAACGCGGCACGTTCTCTTAATGCGTTTATTAAAGGAACTGCATCTGCCACGCGGTTGTCTTGTAAAGCAGCTTCTGCTGCAATTAAATAAACCTCAGACAATTTGGCAACGATGTATGGTCTGCCAGAAACGTCTTGGAAATTATTACGAACGCTATCATCATATTTTTTCAAACTTGGATAAATCAAATTCGTTTTGTTTTGATTGCTGTAATACTCAGACGGGCCAATAACCTTATATTTTTTGCCCATTGCCCTTAGTTGTGCAGCTCTTGCATTTGTAGGGGCCAAATAAATCGCGGTATCGCCAAGCGCAAAACCCACTGATGCTAGTCTGGTTTTAAAGGTTTCTAGTTCTGCTCCAGTACGTAGCGTAGCCACTTTCCACATTACCCTAAAACTGCAGTCGAAACGGGCATCGTTGGTTTTATCAGCAAAAACAGTATTGTAAACAAATGCAGTAGGGGCTAATTGCCTTAACGGCCTGTTATACTGTAAAGGACGATCGTCTATTAGAGAAACGCCCCCAACAACCGCGGCATTTTGGTAGTTCGAGGTAAATAAGTTGCCAGAGATATTTGCTTTTCCAGCAAATTCTGTTCCTGGGCTAAGTACCTCGTTGTTTACGTTGTTTAATGGTAAACGTTCTACCGAATATAAAACTTCTCTATTATAGTCGTTTCCTTGTTTGTGTATTAGGCTATAATCTGGCAATAAATCTGTTCCGTATTTTGCTTTGTTGTTAATTAATTCCATAGCCGTTTTATAGGCATTGTTAAAGTCTGTAGATTCTTTAGCATCAGAATAACCGCGATACAAATAAACTTTCGATAACAAATGTAAGGCTGCGGATTGAGATAATCTAAAAGCTCCTGCAGGTCTGGTAACCGGAAGGTTTTGGCTGGCAAACGTTAAATCGCTAATCATAGATGCATAATTTTTCTTTAACACATCATTGGTTGGTAGGCGATTAAAACCGTAGTAGGCTACGTCAGTAAATACTAAATCGCCAGAACCTAAATCTAATGGAACTGCTCCAAACTGCTCTACCAGTAAAAGGTAATAATGTGCTCGAAGGTATCTTGCCTCGCCCATAATCACATTTCTTGCTGCATCGCTCATGGCAACGTCTGGCGCAAATTTCAAAATTGCGTTACAAAGATTGATATTTGAGTAATTTCTGTTCCAAGGTGTTAAAATAGATCCGTTAGTAGGAGGAATTTGATAGGTACCTAGCTCTAACGTTTGACCTGAGTTGCCCTGGTCGCCGAAACTAAACTCGTCGGTACCCATATTTGCTAGTAATGTAGCACCTATCGGACCATAATTAAATCTCATGCCAGCATACACAGAGGTAATGGCAGATTGTAAACCTTCAGGCGATTTAAAATAATCTGTTGTGAAGGTTGTATATGGCGTTTCTTCTAAGGCTTTCTTACATCCCGCTAATGCGGTAAAGACAGTAAGCACCGCTAGTATAAAATATTTTGTTTTCATATTTGATATCTTTAAATACGTTTAAAATGTAACATTTAAACCTGCCAAGAAAGATCTTGTAGGCGGTATTGTAGCTCCAATGGTTAAAGCTCTATTAGAGATATTTCCAGGGTTTGATACACCTTGGTTACCAGTTCCTGTAGCTTCTGGGTCAAGTCCGCCAGCTCTTACATAAGGAGAGTAAAGTAAGAAAGGGTTCTGTGCTGCTACATACACTTTAAATTTTTGCGCACCTAGTTTTTTTGCTAAAGTGTTGCTAAAAGAATAACCGAAGTTTATACTCCTAACCCTAACAAAACTTGCATCGTAATAACCTAGTGTAGACCAAGCATCGCTGGTTAAGGCCGAAGTGATTAAACCACCAGCTACGTTTGGCGAAGGAAATGCGTTAGTTGGGTTAGTAGGAGTCCAATAATCTACCGCTAATTGATTTCTTCTTCCGTCGTTAATGGTTAAATAACCTGCCAAAGGTTGGTGTACTTGACTAATCAGTGTACCTCCAAAACGAGCGTAAACAACAAACGAGAAATCGAAACCTTTATAGCTAAAGCGATTTGTTATACCACCTTGAAGTTTTGCCTGTGCATTTCCAATAACATGTTTGTCATCCACGGTTAATTTTCCATCTCCGTTATGGTCTTCTAGCTTAATTTGACCAGGTACAAAGCCGTACTGTGCAGCTTGTGCCGCCTCATCTAGCTGCCAAATTCCTAATTTTTTATAATCGAATATCGCTGTTAACGGCTGACCTACGAATAATTGAGCGTTGGTTACTTGTTTAATATCGCCATTTAAAGCAACTAATTTGTTTCTGTTAAAATAGAAGTTCAAATCTGTTCCCCAAGTAAAACCACCTTCAGAAACTATGTTTTGGCTCGATAAAGCCACCTCTAAACCTTTATTGGTTACGTTTCCGATATTAGTTAAATAAGGTTCGCTTATGCCTGATGTTGGAGGTAGCGGTACACCATACAACAGCTTATCTGTTTTGGCTGTGTACCAATCTACACTACCTGTAATGCGATTATTTAACACCCCGAAATCTAAACCAATATTTGTTGTTCTGGTATATTCCCAATCTAATTTTGGATCTACAATTTTAGTTACGTAATAACCTATTTGAGATGATGGCCCATAGTTATACCTCACACCATTTGATGCAACGCCACCCAATGTACTGTAAGCAGGAACTGCTTGATTTGACGTTACACCAAAACCAGCACGTAGTTTTAAGTTCGAAACAATTTTTTGGTCTTGCATAAACGATTCGTTGCTAATGCTCCAGCCTGCCGAAACTGCAGGATATTGTTTCCACTTATTTCCGTCGCCTAATCTAGATGATCCATCGCGGCGACCGGTTAACGTAATCATGTATTTATCATCAAACACATAGTTAGCTCTCAACATCATTGATATTAAGGTAGCTGAAGACTCGCTTCCACCTAAAATGGCAACCGGCCCAACAGAAGACTGGCCTAAATTGTACCATTGTACAAAGTCTGCAGTAATAGAGTCTTTACTAACCGTTGTATTATGGTATTGCTCACGTTCGAAACCGAATAACGCAGTAACAGAAACGCGGTGTTTTGTTGCAAAAGTTTTATCGTAGGTTAATAAGTTGTCTAATGAATATTTTGTTCCTGTACCATTGTTTACCGCTGCAGTATTGCCTAAGGCTGGTCTGAAATAACTATCTGTACCTCTAAACTGTGCGCCTTCTTCTTGGTTAAAATCTAAACCTGCATTTAAACGGTATTTTAATCCTTCTATAATCTGTACTTCGCCGTATAAACTATTAAACGTACGGAAACGACGAACTCTATCTGTCCATTGGTTATTGTTGGTATTTAGTAATAACGGGCTGTAAGTTGTATTTAAGTCATCAAGATTGCCTGCAGGTTTTTTATTTACAACTCCATCTAAGTAAGGAGAGCTTAATGGGCTAAGGGTTAACAATGGAAAAACGTTTAATCCAAACTGTGATCCGTTAGTTATGCTGTAGTTTGTTAGGTTGTTAAAACCAACTTTAACACGCTTGCCTATTTTGAAATCGCCAGTTGCTTTGAACGAACCACGGGTAAAATCTTGGCTTGGTAAAACCGATGTTTGTTTAAAAAAACCACCACCAACAGAGAATTGGCCTTGTTCGTTACCACCAGATACGCTAATGTTGTTATCGGTAATGTAGCCGTCTTTATACATTAAATCTTGCCAATCTGTATTTCGGTTTTCCGCAATACCTTGTTTTTCATCAGCAAGATAATCCTGGGCGTATACCGAATAGTCACGCAGTGCACGATATTGGTCTGCATCATATACGTTATATTTTTTGGTAATCTGACTTATACCATAATAACTATTGAAAGAAACCCGAGTGTCTCCTGCGATACCACGTTTAGTAGTAATTAAAACTACACCATTTGCACCTCTAGATCCATAAATAGCAGTAGCCGAAGCATCTTTTAAAACATCTAAACTAGCTATATCATCAGGGTTGATGTCGTTTAAAGTGCCGCCGTAAGGAATTCCGTCTACCACAAATAATGGATCGTTTGAAGCGTTTATTGAACGTTCTCCGCGAATACGTATTTGAGCGCCAGCTCCCGGTCTTGTACCAACCGATTGTACTTCCACACCCGCCATTCGTCCTTGCAAAGCTTGCTGAATGTTTGCTGCGGGCACTTCCTTAATAGCTGATCCGCTTAAAGAAACAACCGAACCGGTAACATCCCGTCTTTTTTGCGTGCCATAACCGATAACTACAACTTCATTAAGGTTTTTTGAGTCTGGAGTTAAGTTAACATTATAAGTGCTCACTCCTGGTTTAATAGTTATCTCTTGAGATGGGTATCCGATAAAAGATACAATAAAGGTTTTATCATTTTCAGTAGTATTGATACTGAAATTTCCCTCGTTGTCTGTTACGGTTACTCTGCCAGAAGTAGTAAGCTTAACGCCAGCACCAGGTAAGGGAAGATTTTTTTCGTCTACAACTTTACCCTTCAAGGCATTTTGGGCAAAAAGTAGGGTTGGGGTTAAGCCTATCAAAAATAAAGATAGGACTAGCCATTTAACAAAAGTTTTTTGTCTAGGTTTTTTCATACAAGGTTTAATTTAAGTCGCAATGTTTTTAACTGCTTTCTAAATAACCTTAAGTTTTGTTCGCTTTTAAGAGTGGCGAAATTTGCTTAAGTATATTTGGTTAATATAAAAGTAGAAATTAAAAATTCAATTTGCAACCGATTGCATAAAAATTTATTTTTTTATTTATTTTACCTAAAATAAAGGTTAATAGGTATTTATACCGATTGCATTACGTCGATATAAATTTTACTAGATTTTGATGTAGTAACAAATAACTTCATAAAAAAAGCCTATCTATTGATAGGCTTTTAGGTGTATATTTTATTTAAAGACTGTCTAAATCGATTGGCCAATTCCCAATTCAAGTCCCCTAAGTTCGGCCAGCCCTTTTAAACGGCCAATAGCAGAATAACCTGGGTAAGGGTTTTTTTCTAAATCGTCTAACATTTGATGTCCGTGATCCGGCCTCATAGGAATTTGTCTTCCTTCCTTACGCATTAGTAAAATTGCTTCTCTGACCAAAGCATACATGTTTGCGTTCCCCTCCAAATGATTGGCCTCGTAAAAATTCCCTTCATCATCTCTCTGTGTGCTCCTCAGGTGCAAAAAGAAAATGCGAGAACCTAGGCGATTAATCATCCCTGGTAGGTCATTATCTGGTCTTGCGCCAAATGAACCACTGCAGAAACAAAAACCATTAGACTTTGCGGGTACTTTTTCGGCAATGTAATTTGCATCTGCTTCCGTACTCATAATTCTTGGTAAGCCTAAAATTGGGTACGGCGGATCATCTGGATGTATGGCCAACTGCATCTCTAGCGCATCTGTAACGGGGGTAATCTCTTCTAAGAATTTGCAAAGGTTATCTCTCAAAATTTCAGGAGTTATGCCTTTGTAACTATCCAATAATGCCAATACTTGTTCAGGCTTAAACATATGCTTACTGCCCGGCAAACCCTGTAGGCAACTGTTTTTCAGCTCTGCTATTTCCTGTTCACTAAGCTTTTCAAAATGATTAGTTGCTTTTTCTATTTCTTGAGCGGTGTAATCATCCTGGGCGTTAGGTCTTTTTAGAATGAATAAATCGAATGCGATAAAAGCTTTTTTCTCAAATCTTAACGCTAATGCGCCTGTATCGGTTTTATACTTTAAATTGGTTCTCATCCAATCTAATACCGGCATAAAATTGTAAGTAATTACTTTTACATCGCACTGCGAAAGGTTTTTTAAACTCTCGACATAATTGGATATATAAAGTTTATAGTCGCCATTTCGTTTTTTTATGTCCTCGTGTACTGGTAGACTCTCAACCACACTCCAAGTCATATTGTGATTTTCAACTTCTTGCTTCCTTTTTTTAATTTCCTCTATGGTCCAAACCTGGCCAACAGGGATATGATGCAATGCTGTTACTACTCCCGTACAGCCTGCTTGCAAAATATCTGCTAAGCTTACAATGTCTTCCGGGCCATACCATCGCATTGTTTGAATCATTTTCATGTTTATGCTAATTAAATTTTAGAAACCTATTGAATTACCGCCATCTACAGGCATAACAACACCTGTAACATATTTTGCGCTATTTGAGCAGAAGAAATATACTGCTTCTGCAACATCCGTCGGCTCGCCCATTTTGCCCATTGGCGTTCTCGAAAAAACCTTGTTTTTTCTCTCGGGATCTGCATCTAAGGCTTTTGCAGACATTTCCGTTTTGATAAAACCCGGTGCAACGCAATTAACACGTATGCCCAAAGGTGATAATTCTGTAGCCATTGCTCGTGTCATTCCTTCTATTCCAGTTTTTGCTGCAGAGTAGGCAATTACCTTTGGAATGCCATATTGCGCTGCCATTGAACTTATATTTATTATACATCCACTTTGTGTGGGAACCATTTTTTTTACCACTTCTCTGCTAATGGCAAACACTGCCGATAAATTGGTCTGTATAATATTATCAAACTCTTCATCTGTAACTTCTATAAAAGGCTTTTTTTGGTTGATGCCAGCATTATTTACAAGGATGTCAATATTTCCGTACTCATTTTCTATTTCTGATATCAATGTAGGAATTTCCTTCAGATTTTTTAAATCAAAAACTTTGTAACTGCAGTTTTCTTCAAAAGATTCAGTGGCTTCTTTGAGTTTTTCTTCATTTCTGCCTATCATCACAACATGTATGTTGTTGCTAGAGAGCTTCTCTGTTATTGCTAATCCGAGTCCGGTTGCACCGCCAGTTACTATTGCCAATTTCTTGTTCATTACAAATAAGGTTATGCTGCTAAAGTAAACTTAAAATTTACAAAATACAATCGGTTGCATTGATTTATTGTATTGTTTTATTAAAAATAAACTATAACTTGTATATAAATTATGCTCACAAAAAAATCAATAATTACTTTAACAGTAATCCTCTTGTCAGGATGGAATTTTCTATTCGCTCAAAATCTTGATAGAGATTCTTTAGCAAAGCTTTCATACAACAATGCATTGTCATTCTACAGGGTTTCGCTTAACGAAAATGTAAGATTTGTTAATGGCGAAACTTATTATAGCTACGGTACAAATGTTGGAGGATCTGCTGTATTTGGGGATAGCACGTTTGTAAACGGAACGTTAGTTTATGAAGGTTTAACCTACATTGAAATTCCATTGATGTATGATTTGTATATTGATAAATTGGTTTCCGTAACAAATACTGGTGCTTTTAGCATAGTTTCGGAAAAAATAGATCAATTTAGAATGGGCTCGCATTCTTTTATTAATCTTGAATCTATCGTTTTAGATAAAAAGAATGTGTCTGGATTTTTTGAAGTGAAGTACAAGGGAAAGTTAGGCGTCTATGTCAAACACCGTCGTGAGCTCAAGTTCTCCTTAAATAAGGAAACACCATATTATTTCAATCCAAAAAAGCTATTGTATGTGGAAATGAATAATAACTTGCATGAAGTTAGCAATGAGTCTTCTTTGCTAAACATTTTTTCAAATAAAAAGAAAGAAGTTATTCAATACGTAAGAGAAAACGGTTTAAAATTTAAACAAGATCCTGAAAAGTTTACAGTGGAAGTGGTAAAGTACTATGAGCGTTTAATTTTATGAGAAGTTTATTTTTAGCCTTTATTTTTTTCTGCGTGTCGATTGCTTATGTTTCTGCGCAAGAAACAAAAATAGACGTAAATTTTACGCGGACATCTGCTACTGAAGTTGCTAAATCTTTATCGATAAAAACACAACTTAAATTTTATTATAAAACAGAGGTTTTAGATACAATTTATATTACTAAAAAAATTGATGACCAGCCATTTAATTTGGCGCTTAAAAATATTTTCGAAGGAACGAATATCAAGTACACTATTTACAAGAATGCTGTTTATCTAACTCTCGGTGAGCCTTTAGGTACAGCAATTGCGGAGGGATTTTATGAAGATAATAAGACTTTTGAAGATGTTGCCAGTTTTATAACTATTGTTGACGATAGAAAAAATTTAAATGCAACTACACCTAATAAGCTCTATGAAATCGGAATCAAGTCGGGTGGGGCGAGAGACAAAATTACTGTTGATGGCTATGTGCGAGAAGCTACAACAGGTAATGTAATAGCTGGTGCTAAAATTTTATCTTCAAACGGTAATGTAAGTGCCAACTCAAACCAACTCGGCTATTATTCAATCGTTCTTCCAGCGGGAAAAACAAATATTACCATTACGGCGCCCGGTAAAGATTTAACTACAAGGACTTTGCTGGTGCACTCGAGCGGAAGATTAAACTTTGAAGTTAAGGAAAGAATACTGACACTGAAAGAAATCAATATCTTAGCAAACAAGGCATCAGTTGTAAAAAGCACTGAGATGGGCACCAATAAAATAGATTTAAAAGCGCTAAAGAAAATACCAGCACTTTTTGGAGAGCCAGATGTACTTAGGGCTGTACTAACCTTGCCAGGGGTGCAATCTGTTGGCGAAGCCAGTACAGGGTTTAATGTAAGGGGCGGTTCAACAGATCAGAATTTGATTTTGCTTAATGATGCAACAATATACAACCCTTCCCACTTCTTTGGCTTCTTTTCTGCGTTTAACCCAGATTTGGTAAAAGATGTGCAACTCTATAAAAGTACCATCCCCGAGAAGTTTGGTGGACGTTTGTCTTCTGTCTTGGAAGTTAACAACAGAGAAGGGAACAAGGATAAACTTTCTGGATCAGCCGGAATCGGAATTATTACCAGTAGAGTTAGCTTGGAGGGACCAATTGTTAAAGACAAAACTTCGTTTATAGTTGGTGCTAGAGGAACCTACGCAGATTGGTTGCTTAAATTACTTCCAGAAGAATACGAAAATAGTGCAGCATCATTCTATGATTTTAATTTAGGCATTAGCCATCAGTTTAATAAGAATAATCAGCTTATCATAAACGGATATTACAGTAAAGATAAATTTAAGTTAAATAGCGACACTAGTTACAGCTACAGCAATAAAAATGCATCTATAAAATGGAAACACAACTTTAGCGAAAAGTTAAATATGGACGTTACACTCGGTACAGATCTTTATAATTATGATATTTCGAGCGATGTAAATCCTGTGAATGCTTATAAACTGAAGTTTGATATTAAACAGAAAAATTTCAAAACTGATTTTGTTTATGGACTGAACAATACGCATACACTTAAATTTGGACTATCTGCCATAAATTACAACCTGAGCCCTGGCGAATTTAAACCATTTGGTTCAGAATCTTTGGTGATTAGCGATGTTGTGCCCGACGAACAAGCGCTTGAAAGTGCAATCTACTTGGGAGACGAAATTGCCATTAATGATAAATTTTCTGTAAATATGGGTGTTAGGTATTCAGTTTATAACTACCTGGGTCCTCAAACAGTGAGGGAGTATGCACCAAATTTGCCGATAAATGATGATAATGTTATCGGCGAAAAAAGTTTCGGAAAAAATAAAGTAGTTAATACCTATCACGCACCAGAATTTAGATTGGCTGCAAGGTATCTCTTGGCGAATGATTTTTCTATAAAAGCATCTTTTAATACATTAAGACAATATATCCATTTGCTCTCCAATACAACTGCAATCGCTCCGACAGATATCTACAAATTAAGTGATCCAACTATTAAACCCCAGCAAGGAAATCAGCTATCACTAGGCCTTTATAAAAATTTAGCTTCGCAGTCGGTAGAACTGTCGGTTGAGGGCTATTACAAACAGTTGAAAGACTATCTAGATTACAAAAGTGGTGCAAGCTTGGTAATGAATCAGCATATAGAAACCGATGTGTTAGGTACACGTGGTAAAGCATACGGAATAGAGTTTTTTGTGAAGAAAAATGCAGGTAAACTTACCGGCTGGATGAGTTATGCATTTTCTAGAACGATGCTGAAGATGGACGATCCTTTAAACGATTCTCCAATTAATGACGGTGAATATTATCCGGCAAATCATGACAAACCTCATTCATTTAATTTTACGGGTAATTACGCTTTCAAAAGAAGATACAGCCTATCGTTGAACGTTACCTACAGTACAGGTAGGCCAATAACCTTACCAATAGCGAAATACGTGTATGGTGGTAGTGAGCGGGTTTATTATTCTGATAGGAACGCCTATAGAATACCAGATTACTTTAGAACCGATATAGCATTTAACATTGAAGGCAACCACAAAATAAATCAAACATTTCATAATTCGTTTACTTTCGGATTGTATAACATAACGGGTAGAAAAAATGCATATTCAACTTATTTTAGCAATGATAATGGTGTTATTAACGGATTTAAACTGTCGATATTTGCATCTATAATGCCATTCGTTAGTTATAATATTAAATTTTAATTATGATTATCAAGCGTCATATACATCGATTAATCTTTCTTTCATGCATCGTTACAATACTTATTTTAGCTGCGTGTAAAGATTCCTTTGAACCAAATGTAACTTCATTTAATAGTAATTTGTTGGTGGTAGAAGGTTTAATTAATGCTGGTTCCGACTCAACTAAATTCAAGCTTAGCAGAACCGTTGTAGTTGCAGAAAAGAATGTCGGTAACCCCGAAACTGGTGCAACAGTTGCGATAGAAAGCGAATCAAATGAGTTATTACCTTTGGTTGAGTTAAGCAGTCAAAAAGGAACCTACGCCTCACCAGGGTTAAATCTAAACGCAACAAAAAAATATCGCCTAAATATTAAAACACTTAATGGTAGCATCTATGTGTCAGACTATGTTGAGGTAAAAATTAGTCCTGAAATAGAGCAGGTAGGCTGGGACGTAAAAACCGATGAATTGCAGTTGTTCGCTAATACCAAAGACGCTAGTAATAACACACGTTATTACCGTTGGGAGTATGAGGAAACATGGATATTTTACTCGAAATTTTATTCTGTGCTTTTTTGGAATGGCACCGCGTTACAATCTAGGACGCCAGACAACTACGTTTACCAATGTTGGGGAAATGAAAAGTCCAACAAAATAATTTTGGGCTCTTCGGCAAAGCTGAGTGCTGATGTAATTTTTAAGCAACCGATAACCAATATTCCATCTAATTCCGAAAAGCTAGGTGAGCGATACAGCATTCTAGTAAAACAATATGCCTTAAGCAAAGAAGCTTACGAGTTTTGGCAGAACCTGAAAAAAAATACCGAGAGCTTAGGATCTATTTTCGATGTACAACCATCACAACTTACCGGAAATATTCGTAACCTAAATAATGCAAATGAGCCTGTAATAGGTTACGTAAGTGCCGGCTCCGTATCTACTAAAAGAGTATACGTAAATAAAGCAGACGTGCCAAACTTTAGAGTAGAACCTGACAGAGTTTGCATAGAACCTCTATTGGTTGTAGAGGTGTCAGGATCCGATTACCGAACAACTTTTAGTGGCGGGTTTAATGTTCCAATTGAAGAATTTGGAGCTGGAGTATATGCCTCTAGTAGAGCGTGCGTAGACTGCACGCTTAGAGGTACAAATAAAAAACCTACATTTTGGCAATAACATACCATGAAAATATTTAGCCGATTTTTTATTACTGCACTGTTAATGTCATTTGCTTTTGCGGGCAAGAGTCAGTTTTTGAAGGAAATTGAAAGTGATTTTATCAAATATAAAGCGAATAATTTTCAGGAAAAGATATTTCTACATACCGATAAAGAAAATTATATCAGTGGAGAGATACTTTGGCTAAAGGCGTACCTCGTAAATGATGTTGATGGAAAACCTGCGGATTTAAGTAAAGTTTGCTACATCGAGCTTGTTGATAAAGAAAATACACCGGTAGAACAGGTAAAAATCTTGTTGAAAAACGGATCTGGTAACGGCTCAATCTTAGTAAACAGTTTTTATAAAAGTGGTGTATACAAATTAAGAGCCTATACCAATTGGATGAAGAATTATGGTGAAAATTTTTATTATGAAAAGACAATCACCCTTATCAACCCTAGCCTAGCTCCCGAAAAGCCATTAATTGCCAACAGTAATTTAATTTTGCAATTCTTTCCAGAAGGTGGAAACTTAGTTGCAGGATTAAATGGGGTAGTGGGAATAAAATGCGTTGATAATTTTGGCTTTGGCGTGGATGTTCAAGGAGCAATTGTTAACCAAAAAAATGATACAATTGCCAAGTTCGACACCTTTAAATTTGGTATCGGTAGGTTTAGTTTTACTCCCAAAGAGAATGAGGTTTACCGAGTTGTGGTTAACTCTTCTAAAAACTACGCTGTTAAATCGTTTCCTACTGTTCAAAAAGTAGGTTACACCATCGCCTTAAAAGGCTCTGCAACAGAAATAGACATTAATGTTGCCAATAATTTAGGAATTACAAAATCCTATTTAGTTATTCACAATGGCGGAACTGTGCAACTGAGTAAGGAATTAGCTTTTGAAAGAGGCAAAGCTACATTAAAGCTTAATCAAAATCAGCTGGCGGAAGGGGTGTCCAATATTACGCTCTTCAATGAAAACGGTATCCCAATTGCCGAGCGACTATATTTTAAACACCCTAAAAACTATTTAAAATTAGAGGTTAAAAGCGATAAAGTAAATTATGGCCTTCGGGAAAAAGTTAGTGTAGACTTTAGTGTTGCCCACAATAAACCGGTTAAAAATTTTGATTTTTCAGTATCAATTGCTAAAATCGACGAAAACGAGATGTTGGGTTTAGAAAACATTATCTCGAGCAATATACTAACTTCGGCCTTAAAAGGCAGAGTTCAATCTCCAGCATTTTATCTGCAAAATAGCACAGAAAGTAACATAGCGCTTGATAATTTGCTAATTACACAGGGATGGCGCAGGTTTAATTTTAATGATCTGAAAGAAAAGAAACCTGTACTTAAATTCTTGCCAGAATATAGCGGGCACATCATTACTGGTAACATAGTTAAGCCAAATGGTACACCTATAAAATATGAAGATCTTTTTTTGGCTGTACCCGGCAAACGTTTACAGTTTTATCAAACTGTTAGTGATTCCATCGGTAAGTTTGTGTTTAACACCCAAGATTTTTATGATGCCAACGAAATTGTGGTTGTAAACAAAAGTATGGATACCACGGCGAAAATCTCCTTATATTCCCCGTTTTCGAATCAATATAGTCTTTCAGAAAATAACTATCTAAACACTAAAAAGCTAAGTGCAGAAAAAATACAGGATGCCAGTTTTCAGATTCAGGTTTATAGAAATTTTTTTAAACAAGAGTTAAATAGTTTAACATCAACAATTATAGATACAACTAATTTTTATGGCAAGGCATCCAAAACGTATGTGTTCAATAATTACGAGCGCTTTAATACCATGGAAGAAAGTTTTAGGGAATTTGTTAAAGAAACATTTGTCTCAAAAACTTCTAACGGCTATCAAATTAGAATTTTAGCAAATGATGTTCCGTTGCAGGGAAATCCGCTAGTATTATTAGACGGTGTACCTTATTTTAATATGAATAAAGTAATGCAAATAGATCCAACAAAAATTGCAAAATTAGAGATTGTACCCGCGTCATACCAATTAGGGTCTTCGCTATTTGATGGAATTATAAGTTTATCAAGTTACAAAACAAGCTTAGCAAACGTCGATATTAGTCCCAATGCTTTGGTATTAGATTATAACGGATTGCAAAGCCAGCGGGAATTTTATTCGCCAAACTATGACATCGATTTTGAGCTAAAAAATACCTTGCCGGATTTTAGAAGCACGCTATATTGGAACCCGAAGATAGCGCTAGATGAAAATTCAAAGGCGAAGCTTGATTTTTTTACTTCCGACTTAACAGGTACCTATATTGGTGTTTTGAACGGAATAGATGGTGATGGTTTGCTTGGAACTAGTTTTTTCACTTTTAAAGTCGATAAAAGATAATGTCGCGTTATTTTTATAATTTGCCAGCCATTTGATTGTTTAATATTTCACTCGTAATTCGGTCATTTTAATTATGAAACATTTAAAATTTATTTTCCTTTTCGTTTTTGCATTTACAGCTTTACAAGCGCAAGAAAAAGCGCCTTTTTACAACGATATTCAGCAGTTTAAAAAACAGGATAGTATAAAGTTTCCGCCAAAAAATGCAGTTTTGCTGATTGGGAGTTCTACATTTACCATGTGGAAAGACGTACAAAGTTATTTCCCAAAACATACCATTATTAATCGTGGGTTTGGTGGATCTTCATTACCAGATGTAATTAACTATGTTGGCGATGTGGTTTATCCGTACCAACCGAAACAAGTGGTTATTTACTGCGGCGAAAACGATTTCATGGTAGCAGGCAGTATAGATCCAAAAACCGTTGCCGATAGGGCGAAAAATCTTATCCAATTGATTCGGGCAAAATATCCTAAAGTGCCCATTGCTTATATTTCTATCAAGCCGAGTCCATCGCGAGAATCATTTGTACCTAAAATGGTTGAAGCAAACCAGCTGATTGAGCGAATGCTGAAAGAGTTTCCGAAAACTGTTTATATCAACACGTTTAATGGGATGCTAAATGAAGATGGATCTATAAAAACAGATATTTTTATTGGCGATAACTTGCATATGAATGCAAAAGGTTATGCTATTTGGAAAAAAATTATGGAGCCTTATTTGCTGAAATAATTAGATGTCAAATTTTTCTCTAAGCATTTCGCTGTTAGATCGGCTCGAAGTTACTTTGGTTTCATTTTGATTGTTTAGCACAAAAACTAAAGCACCGTTAAAACCTTTTCTAATTTCCTTAATGTAATCGACATTGATAATGTCACTCCTGTGGATTCGCAGAAACTCCTCAGGAAGTTTCGTTTCTAAGGTTGATAAAGTGAAGTCCGTGAGGTGCTTTTTCCCATCAACCGTATGCAAAAAAACATATTTGTCTTCAGCTTGTATATGTACTATTTCGTTAACCTTAACTAGTAGTATTTTGTCGCCCAGCTTTATGGTAAGTGTTTTTACTGCTTTTTTGCTTTGTATTTGGCGTAACAAATCCTCCAACGGAATTTGTGCCTGAGCTAAACTGGTTTGTCTTAGCTTTTTTATCGTTTTATCTAACCTTTCAATCTCTATAGGTTTTAACAAATAATCTATTGATCCTTCTTCAAAAGCCTTAACCGCGTACTGATCGTATGCTGTAATAAATACTACTTTCGGCTGATGCTTTAATTTTGCCAACATTTCAAATCCGTTCAAAATGGGCATTTCTATATCTAAAAAAATAAGATCAGGTTTAAGGAACTCTATTTTTTCCAGCCCATCTTCGCCATTTGAGGCTTCCTCAATTATTTCAACCTCATCGTATTCTTTTAACAATCTTTTTATACGCTGTCTAGCTAGTTGTTCGTCGTCAATTATTATCGTCTTCCACATATTGATTAATTAAAAGGTATAGTGATTTTGATGTGTTTTTCGGAATCGTTATTAAGCTGTACGTCATAGCCTTCTTTATAAAGTAATTGCAATTTATTAAAGGTGCTTTGCAATCCATAACCGGCATTTAGCTCCGCGGGGAATGCGTGGCCATTATCATAAATATAAATTACCATTCTACCTGCTTCATGCGTAAGATTTACTTTTAAATGTCCGTTTTCCCGCACATCTTTTAAGCCGTGTTTAAGCGAGTTTTCTACCAATGGCTGTAGTAAAAAACGCGGGATTAATTTCTCGTTCAATCCTTCATCAACTTCTATTTTAAAGTCTATTCTGTTGCCGAATCTAACCTTTTCTATTGCCAAATAAGTGTTTAAAATTTCAACTTCTTCTTTAACCGTACAAAAGTTTTCTTGCATCGTATTTACGCTATGCCTAAAGAGTTTGGAGAGTTTCAAGGTCATGTCTTCTGCCTTGTCTGGGTCTTCGTGAATTAAGCTTACAATAGAGTTTAAAGCATTGTATAAAAAATGAGGATTAATTTTAGATTGTAATGTCTGAAGTTCAGCTTCGGTTTTAAGCTGGTTAAGTTTAATCAAGTCTAATTCTTTAGCATTTAGCTTAGCTTGGATGCTTTTTTGCTGCAGCTGATAAATTAAAATAAGTGTTCCAATAATTAATGAAAATAGGGTGGAGAATTTATAATCGTTAAAATGGGATAGAAATTGAAATTTTATATCGAAGATAAATGACACAATTAAATAAGAAAGCTCGATTCCAATTAAGGTGCCCAGTAGGTTGCACACGTAAAAAATAAGAATGAATTTCCAGAAACTAGTTTTGTCTATGGCAAAGTATATATGTACAAAGGCAATAACATTTCTAATGCTTAAGGTAATAAATAAACTGAAAAGGATATTTAATGCGACATGTCTTAGCAAAATTTCTTTCGAACTTACGATAGCAGTAAAAGCGCTCAAGAACAAACCAACACCAATGCCGATTAATGCATATTTAGCGTTACTTTTTAGCCAATTGTTTTCGCTGGTAAATAATTTGTTTGATGTATGCATTTTTAGCTTATTTCTTCAACATCAAAAATAGGCCTTAAATATATTTGTTGATAGTATTTCTGACAGTTGGTAGAAAATATAGGTTAGAAGGGAAGTTATTGGAAACGGTTGGTTTTTGCTCGATGTAGAAAAACTAGCAAAATCTAAATGGAATTGCTAATTTTACGACGTGAAAAATCTCGGCATCTTTTATATCATCTTTATGGTTTTGCTAACAGCAATGCCTTGCAGCGATGAAGCCGAATTACGTAACGAAACCAGCATAGAAATTGCTCATATTTCGGCCGATGATCATACCGGTTGTACAGAAACGTGTTCGCCTATTTGTGCCTGCGCCTGTTGCGGACAAAACGTAGTACAAAATAACTTTGTACAACTAGAAGTTAACATACCTAGTATTGTTGGGAGTAAAGTATCTACCTTAACTTGTTTAAGTTTAAAACAACGATCTAATAACATCTGGCAGCCGCCAAAATTGGCTTAATCTTTTATACGGTTTAAACACATCGGCAGTATGGCTGATGGCTTTTACCTAAACTAATTTTTAGATTAAATCGATTATAGTAAATCAATGAAAAAATATTTATTGTTAGTGCTTGCATTATTTGCAAGTAGCTTAACTTTTGCACAAAATACCTGGAAAGCCCAAGTATTGGATGTACATTCTAAAGCGCCAATCGCTGGCGCAACGGCTACAATTAAAGGTACACAACTAGGTGCCAAATCAGACGAAAAAGGTTTGTTAACAATTGGAAATATTCCTAATGGAGAGCAAATTATTTCAATCAACTATATTGGTTTTGAGACAAAAACCTACACTGTAAAGTTCCCTTTAACCCAGTTAGAACCAGAGCAGGTTTTGCTAGAAGAGCAGGAAGATGATTTGGAAACGGTTGTCGTTTCTTCAACACGTAGCTCTAGAAGTATACAGGATATACCCACCAGAGTTGAGTTTATTGCAGGCGAGGAATTGGAAGAAAAAGCCAATATGAAACCTGGCGATATTCGTATGGTTTTGAGTGAGAGCACCGGCATACAAGTGCAACAAACATCTGCAACATCGGCAAATGCAGCTATCAGAATTCAGGGTTTAGACGGTAGGTACACGCAAATTTTAAAAGATGGATTTCCGCTTTATTCTGGTGCAGCGAGCGGCTTAGGCTTATTGCAAATTGCTCCTTTAGATTTACGCCAAGTTGAGGTAATTAAAGGTTCTGCGTCTACCTTATATGGCGGTGGAGCAATTGCTGGCTTGGTTAATTTAATTTCTAAAACGCCCACAAAAGAACGAGAACTAAGCTTTCATTTTGATGGAACCGATGCGCTAGGCCTAACCTTAAATGGTTTTTACGCAAAGCGGAATGAAAAAGTTGGCACAACATTATTTGCATCTTACCAAAATAATGCCTCTTATGATCCTGCCGGGATAGATTTTTCTGCGATTCCAAAATCAGAGCGTTTTACTTTTAACCCTAAATTTTTCTATTATCCTACAGAAAAAACAACATTGGTGTTAGGCATTAACAGCACCTTTGAAGATAGGATAGGAGGCGATATGCATTTTATTGATGGCAAAGGCGATGCTACGCATAGTTATTTTGAACAAAATAAAACGAAACGTATTAGTTCGCAATTTTCGTTAGATCATGCTTTTGGAAAGTGTAGCCATTTTACCGTTAAAAATAGTGTAAGTTATTTTAACAGAGAACTTAGTACACCTGACTACGCCTTTGATGGCACGCAATATGCCACATTTTCTGAGGCAACTTATGCTAATCATGGCGAAATAATGGAGTGGGTTGCAGGCGTAAATTTATGGACCGACAGTTTTAAAGAGCCTAAAAATTCATCCGCTTTGCGTAATTATAACCAAACCACCTTTGGGGCTTTTGTGCAAAATAATTATAAGGCTAACGAATGGTTAACCATAGAAGCTGGTATGCGAGCCGATCATGTTGTAGATTATGGGTTTGCTTTTTTACCTCGACTTTCGGCACTGTTTAAAATTAGCCCACAGGTTACGTCTAGGATAGGAGGTGGATTAGGTTATAAAGCGCCAACAATTTTTACCGAAGATAGTGAACGTATCCAATACAGAGATGTTTTAGCTATAAGCCCTCAAAACAACAAGTTAGAGAAAAGTTATGGCGCAAATTGGGATGTAAATTACCGAACCGCTTTATTTAACGAAAATGTTTCTTTCTCTATAAATCAGTTGTTTTTCTATACGCACTTACAAAATCCATTGCAAATGGTGCAGTTGCCAAGCGGAAGTTATCAGTTTGTTAACGGTGCAGGAAATTTGGCGACGAAAGGCACTGAAACCAATATTAAATTAGGCTACAAAGATTTCAAATTGTTTTTAGGTTACACTTACACCGATGCGAAGAGAAACGAAAATGGGCTCTCTATGTTGAATCCGCTTACGGCAAAACATCGTATTAATTCTGTATTAATGTACGAAGTGCATGATGAGTGGAAACTTGGATTGGAAGCTTACACCTTTAGCAAACAATTGTTAAATGACGGAACTTATGGTAAAAACTATGTTATTACAGGATTTATGGCAGAGAAACTCTGGAAGAGATTCTCGATCTACGTAAATTTCGAAAACTTTGTAGATACCAGACAAACACGTTTCGATAGCATTTACACCGGGCCACAAAACAATCCGCAGTTTAAGGATATTTACGCACCACTTGATGGATTTGTAATGAATGGAGGAATTAAATTCCGATTGTAAACGGGAAACAGAAGAGCATGGAAAAAGGCGCAGATTTTAAAATTCTGCGCCTTTTTTTACGGCATTGTTTTTACTAAACTAACTGCTGGAATAAATTCCGGTGCCGGTTCATTCTTTTTTGTTAAATAAGCATATTTTCCGAGACGCTTTAATGTTCTGTAATGCGATGCGAGTGCAGTACAAAAGGTTGGACTTTCTATATAAGGCAAGTTAAATTCTAAAGCCGTTTCTTTTACAATTTTACCTATTGCCGGATAGTGGATATGACAAATTTTAGGGAATAGGTGATGTTCAACTTGTCTGTTAAGTCCGCCACAGAAAAAAGCAGCAATTTTACTATCGACCGCAAAATTTGCTGTAGTCATCATCTGGTGTGCTGCCCAAGCTTCTTCAATATTTCCTTCGTTATTTGGATGCGGAAAACTAGTACCTTCAACAACATGCGCTAATTGAAAAACTAAGCCCAAAACTAAACCTTGTGCAAACTGCATGGCTAAAAAGCCAATTACAAATTGCCACCAAGTAACGTTTAATACTATTAGCGGTAAAACGATAAATAAAAAATAATACAGAAATTTGAAAAAGAACAAATTAAAATACTCAATACGTGGGTGGTTGGCAACTTGGCTGCCGATTTTGGTTTGAAAGAATTTTTTGTAATCCTTTCTAAAAACCCAAGAAAGCATCGCTAAGCTATATAATCCGAAAGCATAAATATGCTGGTAACGTTGTAGTTTATTTACCGGTTCGTTTTCGCAAAAGCGGATTAAACCCGGAGCTACGTCAATATCTTCGTCGTGCCCCGAAATGTTAGTGTACGTATGGTGTACAATATTGTGGCAAATACTCCAAACGTAGGCGCTCGCACCAATCAAACTAAAAAGAATGCTAAAAGATTTATTTACCGTTTGATTTTTAGAAAATGCTTTGTGTATCGCATCATGACATATATTGAAGCCTACGAAAGCGCCAAACACGCCTAGTAAAATTGCTAGGCCAAGCATAATTGGCCCACTCAAATTACCTAAAATAATTAACAGGTAGAGCGAAATAAATGTGCCTAAAAAGAAAATTGCTTTAAACCACATGGCCCCGTTTGCATTGATACTCAGATCCTCTTCTTCAAAATGCGCATCAACGCGTTTACGTAACGTAGCATAAAATGCCGACTTGTTTACGTTCGTAAACTTTACTTTTTTTATCATATTTATGGTTGGGGTGGTGTAGGGATGGATTTGATATATTAGCTAATGTAGTTTAATAAAAGCGTTTTTTTACATTATTTTGATTTTAATTCAAACCCTGTCGCTCTATGTACGTATTTATTCCTTTGTCAGTTTTCAATTGAACACCTCCAGTTAAAAACTAAGCGATTAAAGTTTAAGCTCTTAGTTGCAGGTTATTGAACGAGTTAAAGATTTTTTTATTCTCTAAAGGAGAAATTTACACTTAAAAATTATTTTGTAAATACCTAATATTGAGTATTTTTGAAAACCAAATATAATCCCTAGATGAAAAAAATCAGTTATTTCCTGCTTTTAGTGAGCCTTAGCATTCTATTTTCCTGCAAAAAATCGGGAACGTTCCCGGCTCCGACTCCAGAACCACCAATAGTTTTACCGCCAACAACTGGAACAAACGTTTTGCCGGTCGGAGCAAAGGATGGTGTTGCATTCATTAATGGCGGCACCTCTGCAATTGTTACGCTTTATGCTCCTTCTAAAAATTCGGTTTATTTACTAGGCGATTTTAATGATTGGCAAGCCTTGCCTGCTTACCAAATGAAACTTGCGCCAGACAACAATACATGGTGGGTGCAGATAGATAACCTAAACCCAAACACAGAATATGCTTACCAGTTTTTTGTAGATGGTAGTTTGAAAGTTGCCGATCCGTATAGCGAAAAAATTCTCGATCCTAATAACGATAGTTTTATTCCAGCAAGTGTTTATCCAAATCTAAAGGCATATCCTACTAATAAAACCACAGGGAATGTGAGTGTAATGCAAGCTAATAAACCAACATATAACTGGAAAAACGGAACTTTTAATCGCCCTGCGAAAGATAATTTAGTTATTTACGAATTATTGATTAGAGATTTTACTGCCGAACATAGCTACGCGTCTACGCTACAAAAGTTGGATTATCTGGTGAGCTTAGGCATAAATGCAATAGAATTAATGCCGGTTACAGAATTTGAAGGTAATTTAAGTTGGGGCTATAATATCTCCTACTATTTTGCTCCTGATAAATATTACGGAACCAAACAAGCACTACAAAATTTTATAGACGAGTGCCACGGTAAAGGTATAGCCGTAATTATGGACATGGTCTTAAATCATTCTTTTGGGCAATCGCCTATGGTACAATTATATTTTGATGGCAACAAGCCAACTAATAACAGTCCTTGGTTTAACGTAGATGCCAAACATCCTTATAATGTAGGCTATGATTTTAACCATGAAAGCCCGGCAACAAAATATTTCTCTAAAAATGTAATTAAACATTGGATGCAAGAGTACAAAATAGACGGTTTCAGGTTTGATTTATCTAAAGGGTTTACACAAAATTTTACCACTAGTGATGGTCCTTTTGCTGCTTACGATGCAAGTCGTGTGGCTATTTGGAAAGAGTACAATAACTACATCAAAAGCATAGACCCGAATAATTTTTATGTGATTTTAGAACATTTTGCAGAAGCTAGTGAGGAAAAGGTTTTAGCTGCCGATGGAATGATGCTTTGGGGAAATATTAATCATAATATGAATGAAGCTACAATGGGTTGGTTAAACGATTCTGATTTTTCTTGGGGATTTTTTGATAAACACGGTTTTGCAAAGTCGGAAAACTTAATTAGCTACATAGAAAGCCACGATGAAGAAAGGCTAAATTATAAAAACATCACCTATGGTAATAATGATGCCAGCAATTACAAAGTTAGAGACTTGGCAACTGCCTTAAAACGCCAAGAAATGGCTTCCGCATTTCTTTTTGCTATTCCGGGCCCTAAAATGATTTGGCAGTTTGGAGAGCTGGGATATGATATTAATATAGATTTTAATGGTAGAACGGGAGAGAAACCTATTAAATGGGATTACTACACAGATCCGAGACGAAAAGCATTATACGATGCCTATTCAAGGTTTATAAAGCTGAAAAAAGCTAATCCAATATTTAATACGCCAACTTACACCAGCAATCTAACTGGCGGAATTAAGTACATTAAACTTACCAGTGGCAACAATACAGTTGTGGTTGTAGGTAATTTTGATGTAACAGCGAAAACTGCGAATATAGATTTTGGTAGTAGTGGTACTTGGTTAAATGTTAGCGGCGGATCAAATATTAATTTAACAAATACTATTTTTGGCAATTCGTTAGCACCTGGCGAATACCATATTTATAGTAAACAGGCTTTAAATTAGTTTAATGATTTTTAAAAAATTTATTTTTGCTTTAGCCTTTTTGGCAATAATTTTCACTGCCAAAGCGCAAGATACTACACAACAAATAATACCTAATAAGTACAATAGCTTAGCGCAACAAGAAAAACCTTACGTTATACTTATATCTTTAGATGGTTTTAAGTGGGATTTGGCCGAAAAATATCAAGCTAAAAACCTACTTAAAATTAAAGAAACTGGAGCGTCGGCAAAGTATTTAAAACCATCTTATCCATCGTTAACTTTTCCTAACCATTACACCATTGCAACGGGTATGTATCCATCGCATCATGGAATTGTAGACAATATTTTTTACGATAAAAAAACTGCAAGAACATATAAAAACTCAGATAAGTCAACCGCTTTAGATAGTACTTTCTACGGAGGCAAACCCTTGTGGACTTTAGCCGAAGAGCAAGAAATGTTGAGCGCAGTTTTTTTCTGGCCCGGTTCTGAAGCATCTAACAATAATATTAGGCCAACTTATTACTACAAATACAACGAAATTACACCATTGCAACAACGCATTGGCGTAGTTAGTGATTGGTTGCATCTGCCAGCAGAAAAGCGACCCCATCTTATTGCGCTTTATTTTCCGCAGGTAGATAAAGCAGCACATAAGTTTACTGCAGATTCTGAACAGACTAAAGAAGCCGTTAAAGTAGTAGATGAAGCGGTAGGAAAACTCATGCAGGTGGCTAAAGAAACTAATTTGCCGGTAAATTTTGTGGTTTTATCAGACCACGGTATGGCTGCGGTAGATAATCTAAATACTATTCCTTTACCAAAGGCGATAGATAGAGAAGAATTTGTGGTGCCTCCCGGAACTTCAATATTGCACCTTTATGCAAAAGATAAAAAATATATTAAGCCAACTTACAAAGCTTTAAAGCTTGAGGCTAAGGATTACGAGGTTTATTTGGCTAATCGAATTCCAAAAAGGTGGAAATACAATAAAAAAAATGATAAGTTTGATAGAATAGGCGATATGATTTTGGTACCTAAACTACCAAAGGTATTTAGTACTATCGGCATAAAACCAGAAATTGGGCAACATGGTTTTGATCCTGCAAACCCAGCAATGCACGCCATATTTTATGCTACAGGGCCAAATTTTAAATCAGCTTATCAAATAAAAGCGTTCGAAAATATTCATGTTTATCCGCTAATTGCCGAGATTTTAGGTTTGCCCTATACGCATAAAATTGATGGGAAAAAGAAAGTGTTAGCGCCTATTTTAAAATAGTTGCAGACTAGAATTTAAATGTTGGGGGCAATTGCGCAAACATCTCGCAACTATCTGCATAATTAAATCTAAATGTAAAATAGGTCTTGGTTTTTGGATCTAAACACCAAATTACATTGCTGAATTCGCCCTTAAAATCGTTATCAGTAAAGTTTGGAGCGTTTAAACCATACAACACCGCCCTCGTATCTTTGATGTTTTTTTCCTTTAAAATTTTATCTTTCGCAATATCTACCAATTTGTTTATTCTTTTAAGATCATATTGATAAGGTTTGTATACGAAGTTAGTTGCCTTGGCATCTCCAATCAGATCAATTTTAATATCCTCCTTAAAAGTAAATTCTCCCTTCTCATACTCATACTGTTTCCAGGTGGTGCTATTGGTATCAGTAGTAATATCTACAATAAACTCGGTTCCAGAACTTTTCTCTCTGTAATTGATGTTGGCGTAACCACCTTTTGGTGTAGCCTTTTCGTTTAATTTAGTTACAAACTCGTCCCACTCGGCTTTATTTTCGAGTATAGATTTTTCGCTGGTGTTAGTCGACTTGTTTTTGCAAGATAGTAAGCATAGTAATATGCATAATAAGCTAATGTTTTTCATAATAGTAAATTTAGGTAGGGTGAATTTAGCAGAACAATTCATTATTTCCTAAACCAAGTAACAATTTCGTGTTCGTTGCTTATTGTGGTTTCTATTTTTGATATTTATGCAAACAATCAAAACTAACCCATAATGAAGAAAATTTTTACCCTAAGTCTCTTAGCTTTAAGTTCTTTTGGTGTATTGCAGGCGCAGCAACCACAACGTGGTGCTAATGCGGGCAGGCCGGCCACAACGGCAACAACTGCTACAAGCGCAAATCCAGTTAAAGAAGAAGCAAAACCCAATGCCAATATCAATACCAGAAACATCGTAGCCGAAAGTACAGTGGTAACTAACCATTCGGTAACCATTAAAGGCAAAGCCGTTCCCTATAAGGCAGTAACAGGTACTTTGCCAGTTTGGGATGAGGATGGAAAAGCCATTGCTGGTTTGTTTTATACTTACTACGAACGTTCTGATATCCAGAATAAGGATAGCAGACCTTTAGTAATTTCTTTTAATGGAGGGCCGGGTTCTGCATCGGTTTGGATGCATATCGCTTACACCGGTCCCGTTGTATTAAACATAGACGATGAAGGTTATCCAATTCAGCCTTATGGCTATAAAGACAACAGCACTTCTATTTTAGACGTTGCAGATATTGTTTACATAGACCCGGTAAATACAGGGTATTCTCGTGCTACCAGTAAAGATGTGCCAACCAACAAATTTTTTGGCGTTAGGGCAGATATTAAATACTTGGCCGAGTGGATTAACACCTTTGTAACACGTAACAATCGTTGGGCATCGCCTAAATTCTTAATTGGCGAAAGTTACGGTACAACCCGTGTTTCTGGCTTAGCTTTAGAGCTGCAAAGTAACCAGTGGATGTACTTAAATGGGGTAATTTTAGTGTCGCCAACAGAGTTGGGAATAGAAAGAGGCACCGTAATGGATGCTGCTTTGCGACTGCCGTATTTTGCAGCCACTGCCTGGTACCACAAAATGTTGCCAGCCGATTTGCAAGGCAAGAAATTAACCGATATGTTGCCCGAAGTAGAAAACTTTACCGTTAACGAATTGGTGCCGGCAATTGCAAAAGGCGGGTTTTTACCACCGGCTGAAAAACAAAAAATAGCTGCTAAAATGGCTAGGTTCTCTGGTATTTCTGAGAAGGTTATTTTACAAAACAACTTAGATGTTTCTACCAACCTGTTTTGGAAAGAATTGCTACGCGACAAAGGTTATACCGTTGGTCGTTTAGATTCTAGGTATAAAGGTATAGATAAAGCCGACGCTGGCAATGGACCCGATTATAATGCCGAATTAACTTCGTGGTTGCACTCTTTTACACCTGCAATTAACATGTACATCCGCAAAGAGTTAAACTATAAAACCGACCTAAAGTACAACATGTTCGGTCCTGTAAATCCTTGGGACCGCACTGGCGATCGTACCGGCGACAACTTAAGGGCAGCAATGGCGCAAAACCCGTATTTGCACGTTTTGGTACAGTCTGGTTATTATGATGGTGCTTGCGATTATTTCAATGCCAAATACAACATGTGGCAAATGGATCCAAGTGGCAAGTTAAAAGACAGAATGAGCTGGGAAGGTTACGAAAGTGGACACATGATGTACCTGCGTAAGTTGGATTTAGCGCTGGGTAACGACCACATTCGCGATTTTATCCAGAAAGCTTTACCTAAACCTGGTGTGCCAGCAAAATTCTAAAATAGTTATAATCCTGTTTTAAGAGCGATTAGGTTAACTAATCGCTTTTTTATTTGAAGCGCATTTGTCTGCAATTATTTAGGTTTCCTCCTGCTTTCGCTCCAATTCCCGATAAAAATCGGGAAATTTCCGCTCAATCAGGGCTAAAAACTTAAGGGTGTGCAAGAAAAACCCCTCATAGTAGTAAAATCCTGCGTAAAATAAACCTGATAGAAGCAAAATAATTTTGGTGTCCGGAGCTTAGTCGAAGGAAAAATTATTTGCGAATAGCAGGACTTTCGAGACCGAAGCGTTTGATAAATTGCTTTTCAAAAACAGATTTTACAGCAAATTTTACTTTGTAATTTTACGCATATTTGTTATCTTTCGAGATAGCCTAACGTAACAATGAAACAAATTATTATTCTAATCAGAGTAATTGCAGCAATCGTGCTCATAACTATCGGGGTAGATAACCTAAGCCAGCCATCAAATACCGAAGTTGCCATTGGCGCAATTGAAATATTTTTAGGTTTGGCAATTATATTTGCACCAATTAAATCACTTTTTAAAAAAATCTAAAACGTTCATGGATCAACCATCTTTAATTAAACGCCTTCTTAAGTATTTCTCCATTTTTATAGTTTTAATTATACTTTGGGTTATACAACCTTTTACCTACGAAAACATTGATGCCGGTAATGTGGGTATTAAAATTAACCTCTACGGTTCAGATCGTGGGGTTGACAACATAACTATTGTAACCGGTAGGGTTTGGTACAACACTTGGACCACAAAAATTGTAGAATTTCCAACCTATACGCAATCTGTAGATTACGAGCCTTTTGTAGTAACCACTAAAGACGCTGCAGAATTTAAGGTAGATCCGAAGTTAAACTACCATGTAAATGCAACCATGGTACCACAAATTTACAGACAGTACCGCAAACCGTTAAACGAAATTGAGCAACAATTTATGCGTAATACCATTTATGATGCTTACCGTATTGTGGCCAACTCCTTTAGTTCTGATTCGGTTATGAGTAACCGCGAAAAATTTGAAGATAGGATTCAGAATATTTTAACCAAAAACCTAAGTAAGGATGGTTTTATATACGATCAATTAACATCGGCAATTACACCTCCAGAAAGCCTAAGGCAAATGATTGACGAGAAAAACGCATCGATACAAGCTAGGCTAAAAGCAGAAAACCAAGCTAAACAAGCAGATGCAGAGGCAAAGGTTAAATTAGCTACAGCAACCGGAGAGGCGCAAGCTTTATTGGTTAGGGCAAAATCTGAGGCTGAGGCAAACCGTTTAAGACAATCTTCTTTAACGCCAATGCTAATACAACAAGAGTGGATTAAAAAATGGGATGGCAAATTACCTACTACACAAGCTGGCGGTAATACCAGTTTAATGATGCCGATCAAGTAAAATAATTGAACAAAGATAAAAGACAGGATTTATAGCTTAGCTTTATACATAAGCCTAATCTTTAGTCTCAGGTCTTTAATCTTTGTTCATTGCTCCTTGTTCATTGCTCTTTACTCTTTACTCATTGTTCATTGCTCCTTGTTCTTTGCTCTTTATGCTTTGTTCTTTATTCTTTTATCTGTAATTTTGTAGCCCGACTATGGAACAGATTAAAACATCATTCGATTTTGAAAAACCTTTAGCTGATTTAATGCAGCAGATTGATAAGGTTAAACAAGTTGCCGAAAAAACTAAAGTGGATATGTCTGCAACGCTTGCAGAACTAGACGAGAAAGTTGCCACTACGAGCCAAACACTTTACACTAACCTTACGGGTTGGCAGAAAGTACAAATGTCTCGTCACGCAGAAAGACCGCAAACTTTAGATTATATTAACATGATTTGCGATGATTTTATCGAGATGCATGGCGATAGAACTGTAAAAGACGATAAGGCAATTGTTGGTGGTTTTGCTACCATAAATGGCGAAACGGTAATGATTATCGGTCACCAAAAAGGTAAAAATACCAAAGAGCGCCAGTTTCGTAATTTTGGTATGGCAAACCCAGAAGGTTACCGTAAAGCTTTGCGTTTAATGCGATTGGCTGAAAAGTTTAATAAACCAGTAATTTCCTTTATCGATACGATGGGTGCATACCCAGGTTTGGAAGCAGAAGAACGCGGACAAGGAGAGGCGATTGCTAGAAACTTGTTGGAAATGGCAGTTTTAAAAGTGCCAATTTTATGTTTTGTTGTAGGAGAGGGTGCTTCTGGTGGTGCGTTAGGTATTGGGATAGGCGACAAAGTTTACATGCTAGAACATACTTGGTATTCGGTAATTTCTCCGGAATCTTGCTCTTCTATTTTATGGAGAAGTTGGGATTACAAAGAGAAAGCCGCTGAATGCTTAAAACTTACTTCAGAAGATATGTTTAAAAACAAACTGATAGACGGCATAGTTAAAGAACCACTTGGCGGTGCGCACCAAAACCCAGAGTTAATGGGCGAAACGTTAAAAGCACAAATTGTAAGTGATTTAAAAAGCCTGAAAAAGGTTAACACCGATAAACTTGTTGCTACCAGAATTGATAAATTCTGTGCGATGGGTGTGGTTAACGAAGGTTAATCCTTTTCGAAAATATATAAAGCCTTTCTGATTTTTTAGAAAGGCTTTTTTTGTGGTTTTATTTTGGTGTGTAATTTTCGCTCTTTGAGGTGTTCGAATGGATGATTATTGCATATTTCAAATCCGATCTTGTTTTTTAGTCCGAAATGCGCTACGCTAACATCTCGAACAGCTTGGATTGTTCTAAATCTATTTATGTTAGATAGGATATTAAACAAATCCGATATCTATCGGATCAGAATAACGATTCGTTTTTATACAAAAAAGCCTGAGATCCTTTTCGATCTCAGGCTTTTTTAACTTTACATTTAACGTCTATTGCCCACCTTGCTGTTGCATAGAGCGACTGAAAACATAGTTAAATCTAGCGTCTAATTCTTGGTATTGTTTTGCAATATCTTCGGCAAGTTTAGTTTGTTTGTACTGTGAAGCAACTTGTGCCATAGGTACTAAACCATAATTTAAGGCAATTTGCCCTTGCTGACCACCAATCAAAATGTCCTTGCTTTTTGAAACATCAGCTAAATAGGTCATTTCTTTTTGAATGTAAACCATCGATTTTTTTATCAAATCGTTCGCTTTTTTCGTTTCTCCTAAAGCATAAAGGTTTTGTGCTGTTTGCGCAACACTCATCATAGATCTTATGCTGTAAATTTTGTCTGGTATAACCTCATCGTATTTAGCAATTACCTTTTTAGCATCGTCTAATCTGTCAGCTTTAATTAAGCCACTTGTTAAGCTATTTAAGATATTAATGAAGATAGCAACATCATCTGCAGATTGCGTATCTAAGTAAGAAGCATGTTTTATGTTGCCCCATTTAAACTTGTTCATTACATTTTTATACAAGGGATCAAGGTTAATATACTCATCTGGAGTAGAGGTAGAATCAATTTTCAAAGGCAATAAGCGGATAGCTAAACCTTCGTTATACAAATAATTGTCTAAACCATTAAACTGATCGCCTGGAACTGTTTTAGCAAAATAAATTGGTCTTTTCCAATTGTTATGTGCTATAATATCAAACATCGCTAGCGTACCTTTGGTAATATATGGCTTGTTAAATTTCCATTCCATTACCGGAGCAATTTCACCTGCTCTGTTTGCAGGTAAAGTTCCTGAACTAATCACATCTTGTGGATTGATGGTTAATTTTAAGTTCTTAGTTGGCAAATCGTTATTCGCTTCCAAAAGGTAATCTACTAATTCTTTAAGCTCTACATTGCCTTGGATATTAGCATCTGTAAATCTCATGTAATCTCTAACGCCAGAAACGTACTGAGATTCTTTCATGGTAATTGGTAAAGGCTCTGATTGATGCACCTTGCGACGCATACCGTTAATATACCAATCGGTGTCGAACAAACTTAAGTTTACCAATCTAATATCTGGTCTAATACCTTCTACTTCCTGCGCATACCAAAGTGGGTAAGTATCGTTATCACCGTAGGTAAATAAGATTGCATTAGGAGCGCAAGATTCCATATAGCTAATTGCAATATCTCTTGCTACCCATTTATCAGAACGGTCGTGGTCATCCCAGCCTTGGCTGGCCATTAAAACTGGGGCAACAAGCAGACCTAGTACCGTTGCACCAATAGCTGCGGTTTTAGGGTTAAGCTTACCGAAAACCCATTCTTTTATGGCTAGTACGCCTAAACCTATCCAAATGGCAAACGCATAGAAAGATCCTACATAAGCATAATCACGCTCTCTCGGTTCTAATGGTTTTTGATTTAAGTAAAGTACAATCGCTAATCCTGTAAAGAAGAAAAGCAAGCCTATAATTCCAGCGTCTTTTTGGGCACGAGAGAAATGCCAAACAGCACCAATTAATCCTAAAATTAGGGGTAAAAAGAAAAATCTGTTGTAAGAATTACTTTCGGTAATGGTAGGAGGAAGGTTTGTCTGGTCGCCTAAAAACAAAGCATCAATTGGTTTTACACCGCTTAGCCATTGTCCTTCGTAAAGGCTGCCTTGTCCTTGGTCTTCGTTTTGTCTACCGGCAAAATTCCACATGAAGTAGCGCATGTACATTAACCCGGTTTGATATTTCGCAAAGAATCCGATATTGTCAAAAAGATTTGGCACATCCTGATCGCCCAGATTCATCATGTCCTTATAATAAGTTACATGTCGGGCATCATCGCTGTACATTCTAGGGAAAAGCGTAGTGCGTTGTAGGCGTTTTAAACTATCAGGGAATCCTTCGGTTATACCGTAAACCTGCTTAGTTTTAATGCCGGCAACTTCGTATTTTTCTGCCCCTTTTCTGTAAATGGTTGCGCCAGAATCTATTACTGGATAGCCATTTTCTTGGTATTTAGGAATTGTGTTGTAATTAGGTCCGGTTATCAACGGTCTATCGCCGTATTGTTCTCTGTTTAGGTAGCTTAAAAAAGAAAAAGCATTATCAGGATCGCTATTGTTAAGGTTGGGCTTTGCCTGTGCCCTAATAATAATCATGGCAAAAGAGGTGTAGCCAAAAATTACAAGCACAGTTGATAAAAGTGCAAGGTTTAAAACTCTTTTTTGATGTTTGATTGAATAGCGGATTCCCCAAACCAAACCTCCAATTAATAAAATTGCAAAGAAAAGTACACCGGTTCCAAAACCTAAACCTAGGGTGTTTACGAAGAATAAATCGAAGTAAGCGCCTAGAGAAACCATATATTGAATAATTCCGTACTGGATAACTGCAAGTATCAAAATCCCAATACCAAGCGTTTTAAATATACCGCTTGACGTTGCCTTATTCGTTTTTTTGAAGTAGTAAACAAAAGCTATTGCTGGTATAGTTAACAAGTTTAACAAGTGGATACCAATAGAAAGACCCATTATGTAAGCTATAAATAATAACCATCTATCTGCTTTAGGCTCGTTGGCAACCGCTTCCCATTTTAAAATACCCCAAAATACAATTGCAGTAAATAATGATGATAAAGCGTAAACCTCTGCTTCAACGGCAGAAAACCAGAAACTATCAGAAAAAGTATACGCTAATGCACCAATAATACCAGAACCCATAATACTAATTAGGTTGGTCGTGCTAACCACTTCTCCTTCTTTAACCAAAATCTTTTTTGCAAGTGCAGTAATTGTCCAGAATAAGAACAAAATGGTAGCACCACTGGCAACCGCAGAACCTACGTTCATAAAATAGGCAACTTTAGTATTATCGCCCATGGCAAAAATAGAGAAGAAGCGTTCTATCATTAAAAACAACGGTGCGCCTGGTTGGTGTACAACTTGCATCTTTAATGCCGAGGCTATAAACTCTCCGCAATCCCAAAAGCTAACAGTTGGTTCTAATGTTAAAATGTAAGTTAAAGTGGCGATAAAGAAACAGGCCCATCCAACTATATTGTTTACTTTAAAATAATTCATCGTACTAATGAGGTGAAATTTTTTGTTTTACGCATAAAAATGCGTCCGAAAATAAAGAAATAGATTGATAAATTGGTTAACTTTGCGAAGTCTTTTAACAAAAATTAACGCTTGTTAGAGGCTAGAAATGCACTTTGAAACTTTTTTTAATTTTTTTTCATTTCACTATTGCAAGAATAAAAATTAAGCGTAAATTTGCATTCCATTTCGGAACAACATCGAGATGGAAAATTGTCCGATAGTATAAGGGTAGTACAACGGTTTTTGGTACCGTTTGTCTTGGTTCGAATCCAGGTCGGACAACAAATTTTTTCGGATTGTGAATAAACCCGCAATCCGATTTTTTTTTAACCAGCATTGATACCCGCAAATCATGCCATTGCAGTTTAACCCAGTTAAAATTTTTGCCGGAACCGGTACAAAAGATTTAGCGAAACAAATTGCCGAAGCTTACGGCAAACCACTAGGAAGCGTAACTTTAAGTCGGTTTAGCGATGGCGAGTTTCAACCTTCTTTTGATGAATCGATTAGAGGGTGCGATGTTTTCTTGGTTCAATCCACTTACCAACCTAGCGATAATTTATTTGAACTTCTTTTAATGGTAGACGCGGCTAAAAGAGCATCTGCACATTATATCACTGCAGTAGTTCCTTATTACGGCTTAGCTCGTCAGGATAGAAAAGATAAACCAAGGGTAGCAATTGGCGCAAAGCTGGTAGCTAATTTATTAAAAGCTGCAGGTATCCACCGTATTATGACGATGGACTTGCATGCGGCACAAATACAAGGTTTCTTTGATATTCCGGTAGATCACTTGGATGGATCGGTAATATTTGTACCTTATATAAAAAGCTTAAATCTGCCAAATTTAACTATTGCATCGCCAGATATGGGCGGTTCTTACAGAGCCCGTACCTTTGCTAAGTTTTTTAATGCAGAAGTTATTATTTGTGATAAACGCCGTAAACGTGCCAACGAAATCGAATCTATGTCGATTATTGGAGATGTAACCGGTCAAGATGTAGTTTTGATAGATGATATTTGCGATACTGCAGGTACGTTAGCAAAAGCCGCTGCCTTGATTATGGAAAATGGCGCAAGAAGTGTGAGAGCTGTTTGTACACACCCAGTTTTATCTGGTAAGGCTTATGAAACGGTAGAAAATTCTGTGTTGGAAGAATTAATTGTAACTGATACAATCCCTTTAAAACAACATAGTGATAAAATTAGAGTGCTTAGCACCGCTAGTTTGTTTGCAAAAGCAATTGCAAATGTAAACGAACATGGCTCAATAAGCGATCTTTTTAGAGTTTAATAAAAGGCGGAGGGTTTAGGCATAAGGCCTAAATACTAAAGCTAAAACATATACTAATTAAAATAAATAAAAAATGAAAACAATCGCAATTAGCGGTTCTCCAAGAGAGAACGTAGGGAAACGCGATGCTAAAGAGCTTCGCTATGAAGGTAAAGTTCCTGCAGTATTGTATGGTGGAAAAGAACAAGTACACTTTTCTGTATTAAGAACTGATTTAAACGAAGCTATCTATACTCCAGAGGCTAACTTTTTAGAAATCACTATCGGTGGTACTAAAACTAAAGCTATCATTAAAGATGCTCAATATCATCCATTAACAGATTTATTATTACACGTAGATTTCCTTCAATTATTTGATGAGAAAGAAATTGTAATGGAAATCCCTGTTAAATTAACTGGAACTTCTCCAGGTGTTAAAATGGGTGGTAAATTGGTTCAGAAATTACGTAAATTACGCGTTAAGTCTTTGCCTAAACATATGCCACAAGTGGTTGAAGTTAGCATAGATAAAATGGAAGTAGGTAACTTATACCGCGTTCGTGATTTAGCTAAAACTGATTATGCTGTAATTAACACTCCAGAAGATACAATCGTTTCTGTAGGTATGTCTAGAGCTTTAAAACAAGCAGAGACAGAAGCAGCTAAAGGTAAAAAATAGTAGTTCATAAATTTTTTGCTGAACAAAAAGCGGTGCAGAATCAATTCTGAACCGCTTTTTTTTGGTCTATAATTTCGGATTTTAAGATAAAAAGCATCAGGTTTTTTTATTTTTTTGAAAGCGCAAAAGCGTTGCTAGTAATCAAATTTCTTCCCGTTTTTTGCATATACGCTTCGCTACGTAGCAAAGCTACTTGCTGCAGGGTATCGCTTCAACCGGGGCTAAATACAAAAAGCTGTGCATTTTTTTAAGGTTGCAATGGGGCCACAAAACTTAAATCATAAACCCGGTGGTAGCGGCATACTTTTTTTTAAAGCCTTTTTTTGGATTTAGAAAAAAGATATAGCGTACAACGGGGCTGAAGTTTGCCATTAATCACTGGCTATATTTTACAAAGACAACAAATCTTTATTTTTAAACTTTTTAGCTTAGGTCTTAGTCTTTCTTTGCTTTAAACTTTGGTCTTTAAGCTTTAAGCTTTTAACTTAGCAAAATGAAATTTCTCATAGTTGGCTTGGGCAATATTGGTCCAGAATATGCACACACTCGTCATAATATAGGTTTCGATATAGCAGATCAGTTAGTAAAAGATTTAGATGGCAGTTTTGAACTATTACGTTTAGCCTACTACGCAGAAGTTAGTTATAAAGGCAAAAAGTTACATGTAATAAAGCCCACCACCTATATGAATTTAAGTGGTAAGGCCGTAAACTATTGGATGAAAGAACTGAAAGTTGCACCAGAAAATGTTTTGGTCTTGGTTGATGATTTAGCACTTCCGTTAGGTAAATTACGTATGAAATTACAGGGCAGTAGTGCTGGGCATAACGGTTTAAAAAGCATAGAAGAAGTTTGTGGCGGACAAAATTACGCTCGATTGCGTTTCGGCATTAGCGATAATTTTAGAAAAGGCCAACAAGCTGAATATGTTTTGGGTGCTTTTGATAAGGACGAACAAAAAGAACTGCCAACTTTAATTAACCGCGGCGTAACCATGATTAAGAGTTTTGCAACCATTGGTGCTGCACAAACCATGACACTATTTAATAAATAATATTCGGTTGTCAGTTGTAGGTTGTGTTGCCAGTTTTCAGTCTACATTGTTAATTTATGATCATAATGACTCTGGGATGTAGACTTAAGACTCAAGATTTTGTACTCAAGACTCTTAACTTTCTACTTTTTCCTTTTTACTTCATGCAATCGCTATAGGTTGCGCCGATACTAAAGGCTTTTTCGTTAATCCAAATCTGCGAACGATCGAACTTGGTGATTTTATTTTTAGCCAAAATAAAAGCTCTGTGGCATCTTACAAAATCTTCGCGAGGCAATAGTTCTGTAAGTTCGTTAATGGTAATTCTGGTGCTCAGCAATGTGCCATCAGCTAAATTAATTTGAGTGTAATTTCCCGATGCCTCTATAAAAAGAATGTCTTTTAAGAATACTTTTACTTGCTCATAGCCATCTTTTATAAAAATATGATCTGTTTTGCCTGGCTGGTGGTTGTTACGTAAGTCGTATAATTCTTTGGCTTTGTTGCTAGCTTTTAAAAACCTAGCCAGCGAGAAAGGTTTTAATAAATAATCTACCGCATCTAACTCAAAACTCTGCACTGCATGTTCGCTGTAGGCCGTGGTAAAAATAACCATCGGTGGTTTGCTTAATGTTTTTAGAAAATCTATTCCGTTAATATCTGGCATTTTTATATCCAGAAAAAGTAAATCAACTTTGTTTTGCTGTAAATAAGTAATTGCCTCAAAAGCATTAGTAAAGCGAGCCTTCAAGTCAATAAATGGCACTTTGCTAGCGTGTGCTGCAACAATGTCTAAAGCTATCGGTTCGTCGTCTATTGCAATTGCAATCATATATCGTTTATTAAAAAATTAAAAGTTTGTTGCGATGAGTGCAAATACTTTAAGATTTACTTTTCGGCTTCTTTTACCTTCGAAGTTAATAATTTATCCAACAACATTTTTAGGTCGGGCGACGATGGGCGTGGAGCATCAGCGGTATGTATTTTTCCTATCGGATCAATCAGGATAAACCGGGGAATTCCATCAATTTTAAAAGCCTTAACCCATTCGGAACTAAAATCTTTGTCGGCAAATAATTGAATGCCACCTAGTTTTTCATCATTAACAAACTTTACCCATTTTTCGTGATCGTCTTGCTTATCAACCGAAATACTAACAAATACAATATTTTGGGTTTTGAAATGCTGTTCCAACTTTTTTAGGTAAGGAATTTCTGCTCTGCAAGGTGCACACCACGTAGCCCAAATATCTAAAAAAACATATTTTCCTGTTAAACTAGAGAGCGTAGTTTTTCCACCTTTATGGTTCACATATTCAAAATTTGGGGCAATTTTGCCTTCCAAACTTGTTATCCCACTGGTCTTTAAAGTAACATTCTTAAGTTCGTCTATTATTCGTTTATCTTCCAATTGGTACTCGGCTAACATTAGATTCGAAAAAGATGGACTAAAGCCTACTTGATAAAGATAATTTTTTGCTTCAGAGAAACGTTTTTTAAGTACTATTTTCAACTCTTCTTCACCAGGTAGTTTTCCTCCAAAACCTTGTTTCATTGTTTTGTCTATGGCTTTCTTTTTCAACAGATAGTTGTTCTCCATAGCGCCATTCCCGTCGAAAGAAAGTGTTTCGCTAAATCGTTTGCCATCTGCTTTTAACTCCAAAATGAAACCACCACTCAAATATAAATTTGCAAATTCCGAGCCATCAAACAGTTGATAGAAACCTTGTGGAGCATTAAAACTTTCCGAAAATTTCCCATCTTTTCCCTTTATGGTTATTTTAAAATTTTTATTGTGTACAACAATAGAGTCTGAGTTTGGACGGATAATGTTAGCGCTAAAAGATATCTTATTATCTTGTGCAAGTAGCTGATTGGTAAATAAAATGAGTAGCAATACCAGTTTCTTCATATTTACAACTTAATGGTTAAGTGGATGAAAAATTCCTTGGCGCTTTCCCTGATAATCAATTCGTGTTTGCCCGGATATAATAAGGCTAACCGCTGTTTTACATTCTGCAAACCTATACCACTTTTTAGTTTCTCCGGATCGTTATCTGGTTTAATATGTATGCTGTTATTAACGTCGAAATATAAAGTGTTTTCTTTAGTTTGTAGAGTAACTTTTATATGCGATGGATGCTGTAAGCTAATGCCATGTTTAAACGCATTTTCTACAAAAGGAATCAGTAACATTGGCGTAATTTCCAGGTTGTTCAACTGTTCGTCAATTTGAGTGTCGATCACAATGTTTCCAGATCTAGACGTGCGTAGCTTTTGCAGAGCGATGTAATTTTCTAGATAGTCTACATCTCGCGTTAGCGAAATTTTATCCTGAACGTTTTCGTGCAACATGAAACGCATCATATCTCCCAATTTCTGAATGCCTTCGCCAGTGCGCTCTGCATTTTCTTGTAAGGCAGTGCCATAAAGCGTATTTAATGCATTGAAGAGAAAGTGGGGGTTAATTTGAGATTGTAGAAAACTCAAAGAAGCATCAGATTTGCCTAACTCTTTTTTTAGTGCGAAGATTTGATTGTTGCTTGCAGATCTGCTTTTGAAAATATACCAAGCTAAAAGCATTGTAACAATCAATTGTGTTGGAAAGTGGAAACATAGAATAATTGCTCCCCAATCTATATTTGTGGCCATCAACATCATTATTAATGAAACCGGTATTGCCAAAAACAATGCAATTAATAAGAAGTAACCGAAATAATGAATAAACCTTTTCTCTTTTTGTTGATGTTTTGGCAGGTAAAAATGTATGGCATAAATTGCTTGGCAGATGCCTGCAAATACGATTAGTGTCCACATCACAATTACTTCGTACTGCGGACTAGTTGCAACCAATAACAGTAAACCTACAAACCAAAACGCCAAACCAAAACCAACATCAATTTTAATCTGGTAAGTTGCGTTTTCTGCGTCTTTATTTTCCTGAATTAGATAAAATACGAACTCTTTTAAAACTACGTAGCCAGATACGGCAATAAAAATCCAAAGTGTGTCTGAAAAACCTTTAAAAAATATGCGATTATACGCAGATTGGTTATCTGTATATTCAGCGAATAAATAGGCGTCGCTGTAGGTTCGTGCAATACTTATTACAAATCCCGTTACAATAAAAAGTATAAACACATAGGTTACGTTTGTAGCAACCTGTTGTTTTTTTATAATAGCGGGGATAGCAATAAAATTAAGCCCTAAAAAGGCCATATAAATAACTGAATATTGAAATATTTTGGGCAAAAAATAATTGTAGAGGTAAGAGAACGTCATATGATTTTCTCTGAAATTATAATATTCCCAATTAAGTCTTCGGTTACCGGTGTTGGAGATTAAGATAATTACAGCAATCGCATATAATATCGTCGAGATCCAAAACTCTGCTCTTTGTAAATCTTTTTGTTTCATAACGTTTTTTTATTGTTTGTGCTGGTTTTTGGCGCTAGTTTTTGTTTTCTAATAATATCAAGTTTCTTAAGTTTTCAAGCTGTGTATCAGATTTCCAAAGAATTTGATTAATATCTCTTTCAATTTTAATATCAGGTTCGGTCCCAAATCCGTCTAAAATTTTTCCATCCTTTTGAAACGAAACCATTGTGCTGATTTTAAAACGAATTGAAGAGTTTGGCAATTCGAATCTTTCACTATTGCCACTTGAGCCATCCGTTGTTGTTCCTACAATTTTTATATTTGGAATTGCTTTAAAAGCAGCAACAAAAACAGATGCAGCACTAAAGCTTTTCTCGTTTGCCAATATATAAACAGGCTTATTATAGTAAAAGGCTTGCTTTGCTAATTTCTTCCCGTTCAGTAAACCGAAATAATATTCGCTGTATTTTTTTTGGTCTAATTCATACATCGGTTTAAACGTTTTTAAAAACGCAGTAGCACTTTTCTGTTCCTGCTTATCTAAATCAGCATACGAAAACAAATTTCTGCTACGTAAGCTTTCCTCATATTCTTGTGGTAAAGGAATTGGCCCTCTTTGTTTCGTTGCGTTTACCATGTAAATGGAGTCGGGGTGAACAAAGTATTTTGCCAATTCGTAAGTTATGTCACGTGTGCCACCACTATTACTTCTAACATCTACAATTAAGGCTTTACTGTTATTTCGGATAGATTCCATAAAGGAATTGATTTTTTTAAATAACAAGGGAGCGTCTTCTTTACTAACCATCGAAGGTATTTGCAGGTATCCGATGTGGTCTTTTAAGCCGAAAAGCGGACTAACATTTTCCTCTTTATTATAATCTTCATCTTTAAGCAATGCGAACTTCTTTTCAAACTCATCGTCCCAATAACCTGATCTCATTTTTCTTCCAACCGGAGAAACCATTAAAACGGTGTCATTTTTAAAAGAAGAATCTGAAAGCGTTATTTTGATTTCTTTTGGTAATGGTTTGTTTAAAACACTAGATATTTTTTGAATATCTCTTAGTTGCCTAACCGCTTTTGTAAAATATGCTTCTTTTGGTGCAGTTAGTTCATCTGGAATTATCTGTTGGATGAAATTTTCGATAGGAGTTCCATCTATCTCCTTTAAGTAACGGAATTTTACATTTAAGCGCACTAAATCTTTATCAGTATTTCTGTTTAATACAAGAACTTTATTTGCTTGCGGAGCATATACAAAAGGCAGGAAAAGTGAATCCCTAATTTCATAATCTCTTACGGAAGAATGTCTATCGCCAATTTTTCCAATAGTTTTGGCTATAAATAGACCAAAATTTTCAAGTGTAGTAGCATCTGTTAATTTATCGAGATAGTTTTTAACATCTTTATTAAAATCAAATCCGTTCAGGTAAACATAAGAAGATTTCTCATTCAAGGTTTTCGTAAGAAATTGTAAGTCTGTTTGAACCTGTTTTTTGGATAGATTTTTAGTTTGGGCCACAGAAACTATAGCTAATAGGCTAAAAACTAATAATAAAATAAATTTGGTAGTTGTCATTTGTTGTTTTTACACTACAATTTTAACTATGATATTTTTTGTTTTATTAGAAATGTGATAAACAAGCCAAAAAATGTGACGAAATAAAACAGTAGGTTAATCAATCTATAATTTACTTGTTGATTTGAGCTGAGACTTATAACTTAGAACCTGAAAATTATAACTAAAAATGATTGTTTACGGAATACCAAATTGCAATACGGTAAAAAAAGCTACAGACTGGCTTAAGGAAAATAAAATTGATTTTGAATTTCACGATTTTAAGAAAAAAGGAATTACTGCCGAAAAATTGCAAGAATGGTTTAACGAGTTTGGTTGGGAAAAGGTTATCAATAAAAACGGACTTACTTTTAAAAAACTTAGTAAGGAAGAACAGCTGAAAATTAATAATCCGACCGCTGTAACAGCTTACCTGTTAAATAATACAAGTGCTATTAAGCGACCAATCGTAGAAAGAGAAAAAGCTGTTTTAATTGGTTTCGATGCAGACAATTATAAAAACATCTTAGGCTAATTATCATTTAAAGGAAGTAGGATTTTAAAAATGCTACCGCCTGTCACTTTATTTTCGCACCATATTTTACCCTTATGGGCGTTTACTATTTGTCGGCAAATGGCTAAGCCCATTCCAAATGTTACTTCGCCCATTGTGCCCACACGTTTCGCTTCAGTAAACATATCGAAAATTGTTTCCAGTTGCGCTTCTGGTACGCCTATACCAAAATCCTCGCAACAGATTAAGGCATTATTGTTCTGTTTTATTCCACTAAGTATAATTTTGCTTTGAAAAGGACTGAATTTTATCGCATTCGATAACAGATTGTTTAAAACCCTTCTGATTTTTTCTTGGTCAATCTGCAACTCGATCTGTTCGCTTCTGTGTTCAATCAATTGCCCTTTTTCTTCGGCTTTATACTGCAACATAGAACTGCAATATTGTAAAAGTTCGCTAAGCTTTATATCCTCCTTGCTCAGCTCAACGTCGGTATTAATCTGCAACATGTCATTAATCAATCCGATAGCATCATGGCCAGAAGTATTGATCATTTGCAGCATTTCTCTATCCTCGGTAGTGTGGTGTTCGTCTTCTAGCATTAAACCAATAGCCATCGTCATACCACCAATTGGGCTACGTAAATCGTGGTAGATAATTTTCATCATCCTGTAGTTGTCCTCATGGCTTTTTTGAAGTGCCGAGAGCGCATCTTCTAATTGTGCGTTTTTTTCTCCAACCTCTTGATTTAATTTTTTGAGCGCTGTATTATGTTTTCTATAACGTTTTAAATAGGTAATAATTAGGAATAAGATAATAACCAGAAAGATCGAAGAAATAATTCCTCCCCACATGTAAGATGTGGTTAATTTATTGGAATTGTTAAGCAGTTCTATTTCATGTTCTTTTCTGGCAATTTGAAATACACTTTCTAAGTCCTTTTCATTAACATTTTTTTCTGCATCGGTCAAAGAGTCTTTTAATGCAGAATAGGTTTTAAACGCATTGTAGGCAGCTAGAATATTGTTGGATTTATCAAGCCGTTTCCAATCTAATTCCCTAAATTTTAATAACAATTGTTGTTGAGTTGCATTGTATGGAAGCTCCCATTCCTTAATTTCCAACATTAGCGTATTTAGCTGTGTATTAGCTTCATTTAAACGATTATTTTTAAGGTACAAGCTAACGAGTTTTAGTTCTGCAGTATGCGCATCCATAATAGCAAAACCTGGTTTGTGGTTTATTTTGATGCTTTCCTTTAATAAACTCTCTGCCAAAATATCTTCGCCTAGTAATGTGTAGGTGCCTCCTAAATTCCCATAAATAACGGCAAGTGCGATAGAAATTCCGTTATTGCGATCTGGAAATTCGATTTTCTTTTCATTTAGTAATGCTATCCCTTTTTTATAATAGATCACAGCACTATCCGGTATCCCAGCTTTTTCAAAAGAGAGGCCTAGGGTATTTAATGTAGACTGTGGCCGTAGAACACGTGTGTCGAAATTCGAGTTGTCGCAGCTAGATAGATCAGCCAAAGTGCTTTTTAAATAAGGGATTGCCTCTTTGTAACGCTTTTGTTTATATTTGATTAAAGCAATTTTATAGGTGAAATTACTCATCTCACAAGACGTTAAATGAGCGTTGCCGAAACTTTCACCTTCATAATATTTCTTTATTCCGGCGTTGTAATCTTCACCTCTTAATAGCAAATCACCTTCGTAAAATTTAGTGCGAACATAATGTTCGGGATGTTGTTCTTCAATTCCATCCAGAATAATGTACATGGAATCTATGGTTAATTTAGCCTTACCTAAATCAACCTTACGATTTAGGTAGATATCTGCCTTGAAATTATATTTTTGCCAACGCTGTGCCCTAGAAAATTCTTTTACTGCATTGTGTACAGAATCTACATAAATAATAGCCTTTCTTCCATCGCCTTCATCGCGTAATTTAACGGCCGTGTTATGATATTTTTTTAAAAACTCTATCCCAACTTCTTGCTCTTTTTTTTTGCAACTAGATAATGCAAGGCAAAAAACCATTAAAATTAAAATAATGGTTCTATTGGTTTTAGCGATTTTATTTGAAAGCAACGGCATAGTATAGCAATAGGGGATTAAAATAAATTTAAACATTTGAACCAAATCAACAAAATAAAAAATCGATGGAAGTGCCGAAATCGAATTTGAACAAATTGAATATTTCGAAAGAAGTCAATCTATTTTCTGTTAAATTTTGTTAATTAAGTACAGTAACGTTAAAATCATTTAAATTTGGGTTATGTTAAAGAAGTTCATCATATTTTTACTGCTATTAGCACCTTTACATTTGTTGGCGCAAAATGGCTTTTTGACTGGTAACATTTTCGACAGCGAAAATAGAGCAACGGGGATTGAAGGTGCAACCATAAAAAATCTCAGCACAAAATCTTTAGTACTTAGCGACAAAGAAGGACGTTACGCCATAGCTGCCAAAGTAGGCGATTTGATCTCTTTTGGTATGGTTGGTTATCAAACAGATACCGTATATCTTACTAAATTGGTTGTAAAAAATGTGTATTTGCGGGTTCAGGTTAACAATTTAAACACTGTTGATATAACTAGCACAAAAGTTTCTCCTTACTTAGATGTTAAAGATCCTAACGCGGTTGCTGCAAAAGAGGTAGAATATAGCAAAGAACGAGGTGGCTTGCGTTTAAACTTAGGTTTTGGAAAAAATAGACGGGAGCAGGAGAAAGTTCAAATGCTAGAAGAAAATGATCGTTTTCAAGAAGAGATCAACCGCAATTTTAATGAGAAATACATTAAAAAGCTTGTTAAATTTCAAGGACCAAATATTAAGGATTTTATTGATATGTACAGACCTACCGTAGAGCAGGTGAAGGCCGAACGCCCTTTCAAATACGATTATTACATTTCGAATGCCTATAGTACATGGTTAAAATTACCAGAAGATCAGCGTAAGCTACCATCGTTGTTAAAGAAAGACAAACAATAGAAAAAGGTAACAATATTACTTTACAGTTTGTATTTCTCCAATTACAAATTACCTTTAAGAAAAAATAATATCAACATGCATAAACTAATTTCTAAACCCCTTTTGGCATTGGGGCTTTTGGCAGTTACTGCTTTCTCTAGCAGTGCGCAAACAACGCCACCCGCTACCAATTATGTACCCTCTGAAGCATTTGGACCATTATTCTACAACCAAAATGGAAATGAATATCGCTCAGCTAGCGGTGCACCCGGTCATAAATATTGGCAAAATGGTGTAGATTATAATATTAGCGTTAATTTAGATACCGCAACACATAAAGTTAGCGGTACAATCACCATAACTTATAAAAACAATAGTCCAGATCAGTTACCATATCTTTGGTTACAGTTAGATCAGAATAGTTTCAAAGAAACGTCAAGAGGTTATGCAGTTACACCGGCTCGTAGTCGCTACGGTGCGCAAGGCGAGAAATTTGAAGGTGGCTATAATATTTCAAATATAGTTGTACAACAGAAAAAGAAAGACGTGAAGTTTACTTCTTTAGTTGAAGATACTAGGATGCAAATCCGTTTAGATAAGCCTATGGCTGCCAGTGGCGATGTAGTAACTATAAAAATGGATTACTCTTACATCGTACCTAAAGCAGGTTCTGATAGAACAAGTCGTTTAACTACCAAAAATGGCGAGATTTATGCCATTGCACAATGGTTCCCTAGAATGAGTGTTTACGACGATGTAATTGGATGGAATACTTTACCATACTGGGGTGGAGGAGAGTTTTACTGCGAGTTTGGAGATATCACTTTTGATATTACCGTTCCGGCAAACCATATTGTGATGGGTTCTGGAGAGCTTTTAAATCCACAAGAGGTTTTTACTGCCGAGCAGTTAAAAAGATGGAACGCTGCCAAACAAAGTGATGCAACTGTACATATCCGTTCAGAAGCCGAAGTTAATGATCCTAAATCTCGCCCATCAGCACAAAAGCTTACATGGAAATTTAAAATTACCAACGCAAGGGATGCAGCTTGGGCAACTTCTAGATCGTTCGTTTTAGATGCAGCTAGAATAAACTTACCTAGCGGTAAAAAATCTTTGGCAGTGTCTGCACAACCAGTAGAAAGCAACGGAATGGATTCTTACGGTCGTGGTGTAGAGTACGTTAAGGCATCAATAGAACATTACTCAAAAATGTGGTTCGAATATCCATATCCTATGGCAGTAAATGTTGCTACTTCGGTAGGCGGTATGGAATATCCAGGTATTGTTTTTTGTGGCTGGACAGCCAAAAAAGGTAATGCTTGGGGTGTAATAGACCACGAGTTTGGCCATACTTGGTTCCCGATGATTGTTGGTTCTAACGAACGTAAATTTGGATGGATGGACGAAGGTTTTAACACTTTTATTAACGATTTATCATCTACAGAATTTAACAACGGCGAATACAAACCACGTAGAACTGACATGAATGCTATTGGAAGTCGCGTAATTGGTAATCCAAACTATGAAAATATCATGTTAATGCCTGATGGAATGAAAGAGGCTAACATTGGTGTTAACCTTTACAGCAAACCGGGATGGGGTTTACATATTTTAAGAGATCAGATTTTAGGTAAAGATAGATTTGATTATGCTTTTAGAGAATACATCAAAAACTGGGCTTATAAACACCCAACTCCTTATGATTTCTTCCGCTCTATGGAAAACGGAGCCGGCGAAGATTTAGCTTGGTTCTGGAGAGGTTGGTTCTTAAACAGCTGGAAAAGCGATCAAGGAATTGGCGAAGTAAAAAAAGTAGAGAAGGATGGTGCGTTAACTGGTTACACAATCCAAGTTAAAAATTTAGAGAAATTACCTATGCCAATTATATTACAGGTTAAAACAAAAAGCGGTAAAACCGAATTTGTTAAAGTTCCTGTTGATGTTTGGATGAAAAATACAACTTGGTTGGTTCGTTTCCCAACAACCGAAGAAATTATCGAAGTTGTTATTGACCCAGAAAGAGTATTGCCAGACGGTAACTTAGAAAATAACAAATGGACTGCTGGTAAATAGTGGTTTTATTAAATATAAAAGCCCCAATAACCATGGTTATTGGGGCTTTTTTTATGGCTTTTGCAACTAATTAGCCTCCGTATATTTTTTAAAATTGTCTAAAATAGCTTGCCATCCCGCTTGTTGCATTTCTTTGCTATTTACGTTTTCAGCCTCGAAAATTTCGATTATTTCTACGCTTTCCGCTTTCTGTGTAAACGAAACCGTTACGGTTCTACCATCGGCAATTGTATAAGCAATAAATTTGTTGGTATCTACTTGTGTATAACTTCCATTAAAGTCAAAAGACATACTTCCGTTTTTTGCAGCCATAGTAGATGAAAAGCTACCACCTACAACTAAATTATTGCTGGCTTTAGTTGTTTCCCAATCTTCTGAGGCTTGGTTCCATTTCTGGATGTGCGCTGTGCTGGTCCAATATTCCCAAACTTTAGCTAATGGTGCATGTACGGTTGTTTTTACGGTGATTTTTGTTTTTTCTGCTGTGTTCATAGGTTAAATTTTATAGTACTTTGTTATATAAACCCGATAGGAGTAAAACGTATAGCGGCGCTACAGTTTGATATGAAATGCTGACATTGTTTTTCAAAAAAAAGGTTTACTACTTTGTTCTTTCTGTGATAAAACTTTCCATTGCTTGCTTAACTCCTTTTATATCTTTTGAAGTTATGTAAGACCCAATTACATGATTGGCAGTTTTTGGCAGTGCTATTTTCTGTTTATGAGTAGAACCCAGTTCTTCGAACATTTGTAGCATCGCATCAACTTTAACTACTGGATCTTGCTCTTTTTGATTTTTATAGTAATAGAGCATTAACACGGGTTGTTTCACAGATGCAAAAAGTTCGTTGGACATAGCGGTTTCCAACAGCTCTTCTAGTTCTACAACAGATTCTAAACGATAATTGGTGTACCAATATTTTTTGTATTCAGCCGATTTTCCACTTACTTTTCGTTCGTTGCCACCGGTTACTTTTCTTGCTATTTGCAATCCCCAAGGATTATTTAATAGCCAAGCTTTATCATCGTTTATGGCTATGTTTGGAGAAAGTAGTACCAAACTATTAACTTCTGGGTAAGCCGACGCCAACTGTAATGCCAAAGTACCACCAGTAGAAGTACCCACTAAAACTACCTTTTTTCCTAATTTTTTGCCAATAGCATAAGCTTCTTGCGCACTTTTCCAAAGCCTATCTGCCGTGAAATATTCCATAGGTGCAATAGTATCTATACCATGATCTGCTAAACGGGACAGAAATAAATTTGCTTTTAAAGATTTAGCTAAGTGCAAATAAACCGGGTTGCCTTCCATTTTAGATGCGGAAAAACCATGCAAATACACTACTGCATATTCTGTTTGTGTTTTATTACTACTGTCTGCCCAAATAATTTCTGCTTCATTGCCGGGTTTTAACCTATGTCTCGCTTCTGCTGTTGTAATATAATTTTCAAGCGAGTTCAGATTTCCAACATTAGGTAAAGTTTTTTCGAAAACAGGTTTAGTTGGAGTTGGGCCTGCAAAGTAAACTATCGATAGAATAAGTAGCACAGCCAATATGCTGTAAAGTAATTTTTTCACGTCATTAATTTGATTAAAAATACGCTTTTAATAAGTAAGTTTGCAAATACATTTTATAGCTGAATGCCTGGAATAAATGAGATAAAACTACCCATTGCTAAAGAAATTGATGCCTTTGAAGTGAAGTTCAAAGACTCTATGAAAAGCGATGCACCTTTGCTAAATCGGATTACACACTATATTGTAAAAAGCAAGGGTAAACAAATGCGACCAATGTTCGTTTTTTTTGCGGCTAAACTTTGCGGTGGCATTGTTGAAGCAACGCACCGAGGGGCTGCATTGGTAGAGCTTTTGCATACTGCAACTTTAGTGCACGATGATGTAGTAGACAACGCATATGAGCGTAGAGGTTTTTTTTCTATTAACGCTTTATGGAAAAATAAGATAGCTGTTCTAGTTGGTGATTATTTGCTGGCGAAAGGTTTGCTCTTGTCGGTAAACAATAATGAGTTTGCACTGTTAAAGATCGTGTCTGAAGCGGTACAACAAATGAGCGAAGGGGAATTGCTGCAGATAGAGAAAGTTCGCAGAATGGATATTAGCGAAGAGCTTTATTTTGATGTAATTAGACAAAAAACTGCATCTTTAATCGCATCATGTTGCGCTTGTGGCGCAGCTTCTGCTGGCGCAGATGCAGAAACGATTGAGAAAATGCGTTTGTTTGGCGAAAAAGTTGGTATCGCTTTTCAGATTAAAGATGATACTTTTGATTTTGGAACCGACGACGTTGGCAAGCCTTTAGGTATAGACATAAAAGAGAAAAAAGTTACTTTGCCTTTAATCTACGCTTTAAATAGGGCAGAAAAGGCAGAACGAAAAAGAATCATAAACCTGGTGAAAAATCATCAAGATGATCCGAAAAAAATACAAGAGATCATAGATTTCGTAAATAGTAAAGATGGGGTGCATTATGCTAACCAAAAAATGCTAAGCTACCAACAAGAAGCTTTTGACATTTTGCATCAATTCCCTGAGAGTGATGCGAGAACCGGATTAGAACAATTGGTTAAATATACTACTGAAAGAAAAAAATAATGTCGAACGAATTATTGTTTATTGGAGGCTTTTTGCTTTTTATAGTGCTAATACTAGCACTAGATTTAGGTTTGTTTAGTAAACGCGAACATACCATCAGCTTAAAACAAGCTGCCATTATGAGTTTTATAATGGTCATTCTAGCTTTAAGCTTTTACGTACTCTTAGTATTGGAAGGCGAGTATCTACACGGTATTGACAGCTACGAAAAGCTTGCACAGATTGTACAGGCGCACAAACATCCGATAACCTTGATTCCGGGTAATTTTGAAGAAAGTTTGCGCATTTACAAAAACAACCTTGGTATAGAGTTTTTAACAGGTTATGTTATTGAGTATGCGCTCTCTGTAGATAATATATTTGTTATCGTACTTATATTTTCGGCCTTTGCTGTACCAGAGAAATATTATCACCGTGTATTATTTTGGGGGATTTTAGGTGCGATTATAATGCGTTTTGTATTCATATTTGCCGGTGCGGTTCTCATCAGTAAGTTTGGATGGATCTTGTACGTATTTGGTGCGTTCTTAGTATTTACTGGAATTAAAATGTTTTTTAATAAGGATGAAGAAGAAAAAATTGATCCGGCTAACCATCCGGTAGTAAAATTTGCTTCTAAATTTTTTAAAATTCACCCTAAGTACGAAGGCAAAAAATTTTTTCATAAAGTAAATGGAAAACGCCTTTTAACACCGTTGTTTTTGGTTTTACTTATTGTAGAGTTTACCGATTTGATATTTGCGGTAGATTCCATTCCTGCAATTTTTGCGGTTACTAAAGATGCTTATATCGTTTTCTTCTCAAACATATTTGCCATAATGGGTTTAAGGTCGATGTTCTTTTTATTAGTTAACATTATCCATAAATTCCACTATTTAAAAACAGGATTAGCATTTCTTTTAACTTTTATTGGCGTAAAAATGTTAGCCCACAGCTACCTTGAGGCTTGGGGATTTACAACAGAACATTCGTTGCTAGTAATTGTATTTATCCTTGCAGCTAGTATTGTCGCTTCGCTAATTTTTCCTAAAAAAACCATTAACGCACATTAGTAGCTATTGTAAAAATTATAGGATTTTTCAAGGCCAAGCATTTTAATTGCTACTTTCAAGGAAAATAAATAATGATGAAGAATTTCTTTTTAGGTGTATGTGTATTTGTTGGTTTTTCAGCAAATGCTCAGGATAATTTTGCGCCAGTTTTTACCAAAATAAATACCGAAGTACAGGCCAATGCTAAGGCTTATGCAAATTTAAAAAATGCGTCAGAAACTATTGGGCACAGGTTAACCGGTTCTGCCAATGGGGCAAAGGCCGAGGAATTTGCCTTTAACTTGCTTAAATCTTATGGTTGCGATGTTAAATATCAACCTTTTGAGGTAGAAAGCTGGAACCGTAAAACGATTGCAGTGAAGGTTGGACCGAATAATAATGCTCTAGAAAATGTTAGGGCAGTTACCCTGGCTCATTCTCCTGTTAATGCCAAAGTAAACGCCGAAATTATAGATGTTGGTAATGGTTTGGAAGCGGACTATCAACATCTTGCTGAAAAAGTAAAGGGGAAAATTGCCTTAATTTATCTGGGTATTTTACCAGGTTCGGCAAAAGGCACTGCTTCTTTACATCGCTCTGAGAAAACTGCTATAGCAATTAAGTATGGTGCGGTGGGTGTTATCATTATCAACACCGTTAAAAATGGCGTTTTATTAACTGGTACGGCATCTGTTACCGGTAAACTAATTCCTATACCAGCAGTTTGTATCGGTTTAGAAAGCGGTATGCAGTTAAAAGAAAAGTTAAAGGCAACGCAACAATTCGCTTCAATAGAAATGACCAACTTTTCAGGTTTAATTAATGCAAGAAATGTAATTGCAACTTTTAAAGGAACTCAATTTCCGAAAGAAAAGATTGTTGTAGGTGGGCACTTGGATAGTTGGGATTTAGCAACAGGCGCAATAGATAACGGAATAGGTTCATTCTCGGTGATAGATATGGCGAGAACTTTTAAGAAGTTAGGTCTTAGTACAAAACGAACAGTAGAATTTGTATTATTTATGGGCGAAGAGCAGGGCCTTTTGGGTTCTAAAGCATATGTTTTAGATGCAAAGAAGAACAAAACTATAGACCAAGTTAGCTTTATGCTTAATTATGATATGACGAATGATCCTAAGGGATTTTCTACTTCGAGAGAAGAGATGGAGCCCTTGTTTACAGCTTGGGGCGCTGATGTTGCTAAATTAGATACGAATTTTAAGAATTTGTTTTTGGCTGGAGCAAGTTTGCATAGCGATCATCAACCGTTTTTATTAGAAGGCGTGCCCACAGGCGGTGGTGCAGGTGGTAAATTACCTAACAACTCTGGTCCTTTCTACCATTCTGATGGTGATACCTTTAAATTGGTTGACGAACAAGGAATGAAGAATACGATTAGAAATGGTGCAATATTAGCTTACGCTTTGGCAAATACCCCTAAAATTCCGGTTGGTAAACAAACGGAAGAAAAACTTAAAGCGTTTTTAATTTCGCAACGATTGAAAGAGCCGCTTAAAATAGCTGGAGAGTGGAGATGGAAAGATTAGTTTTATCCATTTATAACAGAAAAGGTGCTGAAAATTAATTCAGCACCTTTTTTGTTTGCGTATAGAATTTAAGTACTAACTGTTGATATAGCTTTCTAACTGCGAAATGGTCTGCTTCTGGTCTGCGATTATAAACTTAACCACGTCACCTATTGAAACCATCCCCGCAACATTATCCATGTTTACTACAGGTAGGTGTCTGATGTGTTTCTCGGTCATTAGTTGCATGCAATGATCTATGCTATCAGTTAAATTTACCGTAATAGGATCTGGTGTCATCGCCTCGCTTACTAAAGTTTCTTTAGATGATTTTCCTTGGAGGATGATTTTCCTCGCGTAATCTCTTTCGGTAAAAATGCCTAGTAAAACCTCTTTCTCAATAATTAGTAGCGAGCTGATGTTTTTTTCAGTCATTACTTTTAAAGCATCTAATACAGTAGCGTTAGATGTAACGCTGAAAACTCCTTCGGCTTTAGCGTTAATTATTTGTTGAACATTTTTCATAGGAAGCTTTTTGGTTGCTACCTAAATTTAACTAAAGTTTTTTAAAATGCAAATAGCTGTTTTTCTTCGTTTTAAATATGAATGATGTTCTGTTTATCTTTCCAGGCCTGATACTTTTCTAAATCCTTAGCCACTTGTTTGTAAACCAAGCTCAAAATAAAGGCGTCGTCTATAAAACCAAAAACAGCGATAAAATCTGGAATTAAATCAAGCGGTGAAATGAAATACAGTAAACCGGCAACAATAGCTACAATAGAACCTTTGGGAATGGTGGTATAACTGCCGTTAGCATAATCTTTAGCAACTGAAAACAGCAATTGCATTTGTTCCCAGATTTGCGTTAAAGCACCTTTATTGGCGGTAGCCTTCGCAATACTATCGTGCACTGTTTTCATCGTTTTCTCCTTGTCCTTAACAAGGTTGCTAGCAGTTTTTGTAAAAGCTTTAAAGCTTTTTTTCAATTTGTCGAGGTTCATAGGTGGTATATTTAAATTCACTCTATCAATAAACGTACCTAATTACCTCCCGAAAGTGTCATAGTTGTCCTCGGCATATTTCTCAAATTTTTGTAGCAAAGCGATATTCTTTTTTTCAAGCGAAGTAAGCTGGCCATCTATATTGCTGGAAACCGGAACATACCATTCTACAGGGTTAAAAAACTGGCGATAGTTTTTCTTTTTAAAAGTATAACCATGCCTAGCAAAAATGGTATTCCTTAAAATCTGAAGATCAAGCTTGCTTAATTTTTTCAATTCTGCTTCCGTTAAATTGTCTGTAGATGCATTTATTTCATAAACCGCATTGCTTGCCGTTCTATAAAAATCTTCTATAAAAATTTCTGTTGCCTTACCATCAATGGTATCTATAACTGCCCTCGTTTGTTTGTCGTAATAATCAGTATAATCGCCATTGGAAGAAAGCATAAGATTCGCATTATAAACAAAAGATTTTTTAACTAATCTGAACGATCTTTTTGTTACGTATAGTGTGTTTTTATAAGACTTCCAATGTCCCACCAAGGTGTCGTCATCAAGCTCAAATTCGAACCTGCCATCATATTTATCGTCACCTGGCTCGTCGAGTACAAAGTTTAAATTGTCGTTTAAAGAAGTTAATTTGCCTTTTAAGGGGCGGTTGTTGCCCGCGACAATACTTTGTCCGAGTACATCATTTTCTTCGGTTATACTCTTTATAATTAAGGTAATCTTGTTTGTTTGTACGTTTGGTGCGCCTTCTTTTACTTCCACAGGTTCGAAATCGCCAACCCACATACCGTATAAATCTTTATGTACGGTGCTCTCGTTTACAACAGCCGAGTTAGTATCAACATTAGCACCTGTTTTTTTATTTTCGTTATTACAAGCCGATAAAATTGCGAGCAACGCAATCGCATAAAATAATTTTTTCATGTTAAAGTTTCTTGTTTCTAATTAACCACTCAATAAGCAGAAGGTTTGGTATCCAGCCTAACCAAGCAATAATTTGGTAAACATCCATAGGTGGCGGGTGGAATAAATATACTAAAATAACTTTCCAAAGCCGTAGTGTAACTGCAGAGAAAGCTAAGGCGTAACTTCGCCACATCATTTGTTTGTGCATAAGGATTTTGCCTTTTCTAATCACAACTATCGCCTTTAGTGTAAACCAAAACCATAATAGGCCTAAAAGAATAAATGAGGTTTTAGCTATAAAACCACCGTTAGCATAAAAACCAATAAAAATTCCAGATGGCGCAGCTAATAGCAAAACTACATAAGCATAAAGATAACCAGCACGTTTATGAAAACTCTTGTGTTTTCTTAGTATCCATGGGTTAAATTGAGTAAAACCTGCAAGCAAAACAAAAATTGCACTATAAACATGGATGTAAAATATGGGTAAGTAGGGTTTTATGTTGGTTACTTCGGTCTGTTTAATCTGCAAAAAGGCGATATCGGAATCCGCAGGAATATATTTCAGTGTAATCTGAAGCATCAAAACAAAAAAATAGGCCAAGAACACTAGCCAAATTAGCCTAAAATAATTAAGCCTTTTTTTCATTTATTATTAAATAATGGAAGCAGTTTTCTGTCGAACGATATTGAATTTAATCCATCTTCTGAGTCGACTTCAAACAACTGTTGTTTTGCAGGATCGAATAGGAAGCGAGCAATTACGACCATTCTATCGTCGTAGCTTTCGTGAAGATTTATCTCGTAATTTTTAGAGATTGCATTAGCGGAGTCTTTTTTTGGGTTAGGACTACCGGTAAACATTATTCCGTAAGTTTTGCCACCATTTTTTTTAATGCGTTCTTCTAGCCCTTCCGTTAATTTTTTAAACCGATAAGAACTTTCTAAAATCTTAACAACAACATTGACCTCGTGGCTCGCTTTGGTCTGTGAAAATGTCGGCATCGTCATAATCAAGATTAATAAAAGAACCGAAACGCTTAAAGTCGCATCATATTTTAGCTTGATCTTGCTCATCCTCTAAAATATTAATTACAGCATTTTCAAAATATCATCTACATACTGCCTATCGTTAGCTAATCGGGGCACTTTATGTTGGCCACCCAATTTGCCACGTTGCTTAAGCCAATTGTAAAATGTATTTGCCGGCGCATTGTGCACTTTTGGTCGGCGCAAGGCCATATCTTTAAAACGCTTTGCATCGTAATCAGAATTTACCTCGCGTAAGGTTTCATCCATCACATCAACAAACTGTTCAAAATTAGTCGGTTGGGTCTCAAATTCAATAATCCATTCGTGGCCGCCAGCTTCTTCGCCTTTAAAATAAATAGGGCAGGCGGTGTAATCTTTAACCTTTGCATTGGTTACGTTGCAAGCTTTTGTTAGTGCATTTTCTGCATTATCAATTATAACCTCTTCACCAAATGCATTTATAAAATGTTTGGTTCTGCCAGTTATTTTTATCCTAAAAGGATATAAAGAAGTAAACTGTACCGTATCGCCAATTAGATATCGCCATAAACCGGCATTAGTAGAAATAATGATTGCGTAGTTTTTATGCAGTTCTACTTGGTCTAAATTTAATGTTTTTGGGTTTTCATCGTCCAGGTTTTCTAAAGGCAAAAACTCGTAAAAAATACCATAATCCAGCATTAACAGTAACTCCTCAGAATTAACTTGATCCTGAATGCCGAAGAAACCTTCAGAAGCGTTGTAAGTTTCAAGATAATACATGTCGCTTGAAGGAATGAGCTCTTTAAACTGTTGGCGATAAGGGGTAAAATTAACGGCACCATGAAAGTAAAGCTCCAAATTTGGCCAAACTTCCAGCAGGTTTTTCTTGCCTGTCATCTCAAGTACTTTTTTGGCTAGAACGATGGTCCAAGTTGGTACGCCTGAAAGGCTGGTTACGTTTTCTTTGATGGTGGCTTCGGCCATTTTATCCATCTTTTGTTCGTAGTTATCCATCAAAGCGATAGACATATTGGGCGTGCGGTAATATTCTGCCCACATCGGCAGGTTTTTTATAAGCACAGCTGATAAATCGCCATATTGTATATCTTCGCAAAGCTGATTTATCTGATGACTACCACCTAAAACCAAACCTTTTCCGGTAAACATTTGCGTATTAGGTCTGTTGTTGCAATAGATGGAAATCATATCCTTACCGCCTTTAAAATGGCATTCTTCTAAGGCTTCTTCAGAAACTGGAATAAATTTGCTTCTATCGCTTGTAGTGCCCGATGATTTTGCAAACCATTTAATTTCTGATGGCCACAAAATATTTTGTTCGCCTTTAAGCATGCGCTCTATGTAAGGCTTTAACGTATCGTAATTTTGGATGGGAACACGTTCTTTAAATTGGTTAGCGGTAAGAATGGATTTGTAATCGTACTGCTTTCCCCATTCGGTGTTTTCTGCACTAGAAACAAGCGTGTTTAACCATTCTTCTTGCACATCTAGTGGGTATTTCATAAAAAGCTCAATCTGGTGGATTCGCTTTTTCATGTACCAAGTAAAAATTGAGTTTACAATTGCCATCTACAAAAATTATAAGTTTTTTCTGCGTAGCACAAAATTTGAGCCCAAATAAACCTTTCTTACCATTTCGTTTGCTGCCAATACTTCTGGCGTACCAGATTCTAATATTTTTCCTTCAAAGAGCAAATAAGCTCTATCTGTAATAGAAAGGGTTTCTTGTACATTGTGGTCGGTAATTAATATACCTATGTTCTTTTTCTTAAGCTTAGCAACAATGGTTTGTATTTCTTCAACCGCAATCGGATCTACTCCTGCAAATGGTTCATCTAATAAAATAAAGTTGGGATTTGCAGCTAGCGCTCTTGCAATTTCAGTTCTTCTGCGTTCGCCTCCAGAAAGCAAATCACCACGATTTTTTCTCACCTTGTGTAAACTAAATTCATTAATTAGTTCTTCCAATTTATCGGCACGTTCATGCTTGTTAAGTTTGGTCATTTCTAAAATGGCCATAATGTTTTCTTCAACGGTAAGTTTTCTAAAAACACTTGCTTCTTGTGCCAAATAACCAATTCCTTTCTGGGCTCTACGGTACATCGGATCTTTGGTAATGTCTTCTCCTTCTAATAAAATAGTCCCTTCATTTGGCTTTATTAGTCCCACAATCATGTAAAAAGAGGTAGTTTTACCGGCACCGTTTGGTCCAAGTAGTCCTACAATTTCACCCTGACTTACTTCAAAAGATACATCGTTTACTACGGTTCTTTGCTTATATTTTTTAACCAGATGTTCGGCTTTTAAAATCATGTAGTTTTATAGTTTTTGTTGGTTAGTTTTTTTGTTGGTTAGCTTTGTGAAACATCAGCTCACAACGTATAACTTTCAACTCAAATCTTTATTCCTTTAATATTTAGTTGCAAGCGCTTTTTCTCTTTCCAAACGTTTTCTTCGATAGTATAACAAATATCGAAAGGAATGTTTGATTTTAATAAACTTTCATACTCCCCAAGTCCAAAAGCGATGCTTTCAAAAATAGCTGAATTTTGTTGTTTTACACTTACTTTTAAGTGGTTTGTGCCAACAATTTGCGGAAAACCAACTAAAGTAACGCCTTTGCTTACGAAAACTGGAGCCATATTTTGTGGCCCGAAAGGCGCCATTTGCGTTAATATTCTATAGAATTTCGCATCAATCTGGCTCAATTCTATTTCGCAATCTATGTTAATTACTGGAACTAATAAATTCGGACTGATAGTAGAGGAGACCACGTCTTCAAACTTATCTGCAAAAAGCGTTAAATTTTCTGGTTTTATAGTTAGGCCGGCTGCATATTTATGTCCGCCAAACTGCTCTAACAAATGGCTACAAGAAAGTAACGCTTCGTATAAATCATAGCCAGCTACAGATCTTGCAGAGCCCGTATAATTTCCATTAGATTCTGTTAGCACGATGGTTGGGCGATAATAAGTTTCCGTTAAACGGGATGCCACAATACCAATTACGCCCTTGTTCCAATCAGACTGATAAACTACAGTGGTTTTTCTATTTACCAAAATGTCGCTTTGCTGAATAATGGCTAACGCTTCTTGTGTGATGTTTTGGTCAAAAGTTTTTCTGTCGGTATTTTGGCTGTTGATAAAAGCACTTTGCTCATCTGCCAAAATTACCTCGTCGCTTAAAAGCATTTTTACGGCGTCTTTTGCATCGCCCATTCTGCCAGCAGCGTTTATGCGTGGCGCAAGTAAAAATACCACATCTGTTATAGAATAGGTTTCAGTTTTACCAGAGATTTGCATTAATGCTTTTAAACCTGTACAAGGGTTTTCATTTAGTTTAGCCAAACCAAAATGTGCTAAAACCCGGTTTTCGTCTACAATAGGAACAATATCGGCTGCAATGCTCACCATGCACAAATCAACATAGCATTCGTACATTTCGTCTGGTAAGTTGTTTGCAACGCAATAGGCTTGTGCTAGTTTAAAGCCAATTCCACATCCCGACAATTCTTTAAACGGGTATTCGCAGTCAACTCTTTTTGGGTCTAGAACCGCAACAGCTTTAGGTAATTCATCGCCAGGCAAATGGTGATCGCAGATGATAAAATCTACGCCTAGACTGTTAGCATAAGCAATTTTATCAACCGAACGAATTCCACAATCTAAAGCAATAATCAAAGTAAAGCCGTTTTCCTTAGCGAAATCAATTCCGGCAGTTGAAATTCCGTAACCTTCCTTATGTCTATCGGGAATATAGTATGCTATTTCTGCCGTAAATTGACTAAAAAAACTATAAGTTAAAGCTACTGAAGTTGTTCCATCTACATCGTAATCTCCGTAAACTAAAATTCTTTCATTTCCTTTTAGTGCTTTTGTAATTCTATTAATAGCCAATTCCATATCCTTCATTAAAAAAGGATCGTGTAATTGGTTTAAATTCGGCCTAAAAAAGTAGCGTGCATCTTCGAAGTTTGTAACGCCTCTTTGCACCAGTATTTTAGCTAAGCATTCGTCAATATTTAGCGCTTGGGCAAGCTCGGTAATCGTTGTTTCATCTCCTGCATCTACTTGTGCCCATCGTTTTTCCATTTGGTTTTTGTTTCGTTATTAACGCCTAAAATAGCTTTACAGATATTCGTATGACGTTTTGTTCGGCTACGTTGCCTATATTTGCATCGTAAATATATCATTAAATTCCTTTCTAAAAAATAATCATGTCTTTGAAAGTACACACACTTCACGAAGGTTCTTATTCTGTAGATGCCAGCAAAAAATTTGTTCCGTTTGATCCGGCTATACACCAGGCGAAAGACAGACCGGCATCTCTTTTTATAAATGTACAGCCGTTTTTGGTAGAACTTAATGGCCGATTAATTTTGTTGGATACGGGTTTGGGCTATAGTGATGAAGATGGAAATTTGTTTCTACATGAAAATATTAGGAAAGCAGGTTTCGACCCTGAAGATGTTGAAATGGTATTGATGTCTCACCTGCATTTCGACCATTCTGGCGGTATGGTGCATGATGTTAATGGAGAAATGAAACTTAGTTTTCCAAATGCAACTTATGTTATACAAAGAGGAGAATGGGAGGAAGCATTTTCAAGTACTTCATCTTCTTACCACACTGATATATTTGATTATTTACAACGAAATGCCCAATTAAAATTTATCGAAAGCTCGGGTAAATTAACGGAAGAGATTTCTTACGAATTTACGGGTGCACATTGCCCAAACCATCAAGTTTTTTTAATTACAGACGGAGACGATAAAGTATTTTTTGGTGGAGATGTTTTACCAGAACCTGAAGAGCTAATTAGAAAATTTATCGCTAAATACGATTTTGATGGTCGCAAAGCGATGGAGTTGCGTGAGGAATTTGGCAAACGAGCGGTTGACGAAAATTGGAAATGCCTTTTTTATCACTCAAAATCCAAATCGCAAGCATTTATAGAAAGAGAAGACGATAGGTTTAAAATAGTTTAGAAAACTAAACGGTTATTGCTTTCAAAAGCTCTGTTAATCTTTCGATAGAAAGTGGCTTTGAAATAAAGCCGTTAACATTCGGATAGCTTTTGGTTTTTTCAATATCATTTTCGTAAACAGACGATGATAAGATATATAGATCTGCCTCTGGCGTTCCGCTTATGGTACTGTAAGCTTCAACAAATTCCCAGCCGTTCATTACCGGCATATTTATATCTATCAAAATAAGATTTGGAAATTTGTCAACATTGTTGGCTAAAGTATCGTTTACATAATCAATAGCTAGCTGGCCATTGCTTTTGGCAACCATATCTATATCATAACCAGTTTTTTCTACGATCTTTTTGATGATGAAAATGTTGATATCATCGTCATCAATAACCAATAAATTAATCTTATTATCTAACATTTAAGTGCTTACGTAATTTAAGAAAGGGTTTTCTTAATTGTTAAAGTTATGTATAATTAAATTTAATTTCCAAAGCTTTTCATATAAAAAATGCCTGTAAGGCTATTAAACCTCACAGGCATCGATTTTCTTTAAAAGAAATAAAATTATTTTTTAGCAACAAGCTTTACGCTAATAGTAAAATCGTCGTAAATAAAGTTATCACCAATGTTAGAGAACACAGATTTCGATTTGTACTGAACACCAAATTTAGTTCTGTCAATCGTAATTTTATCGGCAGTAGCAGTTACAGTTTTGTCTGCATTCCAAACTACAGTAGCTGGGAAAGTGATAGATTGGGTAACACCTTTAATGGTAATATCACCAGTAATGTCAAGTGCATTTCCCTTAGTTGCAACTTTTTTAATTACAAAATTAGCAGCAGGGAACTTTTCAACGCCAAAAAAATCATCGTTTTTTAAGTGTTTTTCTAAACCAGCACTTTTATCGGCATCTTTAATGGTTGTCATGTTTACAACAAAGCCACCTTGAGTTAATTTTTTGCCGTTAAATGCTAATGTTCCAGAAGTTAAGTTAACTGTTCCGTTGTGCGAGCCAGAGAATTTTTTACCTTCCCAAGTAACTGCAGATTTAGTAACGTCTACCGTGTAAACATCGTCTTTTGGAGCAAATGCAAGGAAAGAAAAGCTAGCCACAACAGCTAACAATAACATTGAAGAGATTTTAAATTTCATCTTGATAATTTTAATTTTTTGTAAAGGTATTTAAATTTTTAATGCGGTACTCTTGACCTATGTTAAGATTTTAAAAAACACAAAAGGTTTAATCATCTCATACAACAATTTACCTGCTTTTTAACCCAAGTAAGGCACAAATTTTACTGGAGGTGGGATATTAAAATAATCCCGCCATTGCAGAAATCAAAACATTTCTTTTGATTATAAATAATCGAAGCAGAACTGCTTTTCAATTAACTAAAAATTTTAGTTTTTCTGCTTAAAAATCGTTATTTTTGCAGGCTGTTTTTTAACACAAAAAGCATAAAAATTTATGAGCGAGAAGAACATTGACCTAGGCGAGCAAAAAGATGTAGAAGTGTACGGTGCCAGGGTACATAATCTTAAAAATATTGATGTTAGTTTTCCTAGAAATCAACTGGTTGTAATTACCGGTTTAAGTGGGAGCGGAAAATCTTCCTTGGCTTTCGATACCATTTATGCAGAAGGGCAACGTCGATACATGGAAACATTTAGCGCCTATTCTCGCCAGTTTATGGGTGGTATGGAAAGGCCAGATGTAGATAAGGTTTCTGGGCTTAGTCCGGTAATTGCTATTGAACAAAAAACTACGAGTAAAAACCCGCGTTCTACCGTAGGTACCATTACCGAGATATACGATTTTATGCGTTTGCTTTATGCTCGTGTTGCAGATGCTTTCTCTTACAATACTGGAGAGAAAATGGAACGCATGAGCGAAGATCAAATTCTTAAAAACATTTACAGCAAGTTTGAAACCATGCCAGTAAATATTCTGGCTCCTGTTGTTAAAGGTAGAAAAGGGCATTACCGAGAACTTTTCGAGCAAATTCGTAAACAAGGTTTCGTAAAAGTTAGGGTGGATGGGGAAATTAAAGATATTACGGCCAAAATGCAGGTCGACCGTTACAAAATTCACGATATCGAAATTGTAGTTGATCGTTTGATAATTGATCAAAAAGACCACAAACGTTTATTAGACAGTATTCAAACTGCCATGCGTTTGGGTAAAGGTATTATTAAAATTAGCGACAAGGACAATAATGTAGCGCACTTTAGTAAATTTTTAATGTGCCCAAGCACTGGTATTTCTTATGATGAGCCACAGCCAAATAGTTTTTCTTTCAACTCGCCTTACGGTGCTTGCGAGCGTTGCGATGGTTTGGGTTATATTTTTGTAGTGGATAAAGAATCTGTAATGCCGAATATGAAATTGAGCATTATTAACGGTGGTTTGGCTCCATTAGGCGAATACCGAGATGTTTGGATGTTTCAGGTTTTAAAAGCGCTCGGCAAAAAATATAACTTCTCTTTATCTACTCCTTTAGAAAAACTCGGCGAGGATAATATTAATATTATTTTAAACGGAACACCCGAGTTATTGAGTGTGGCGGTTGAGTATAATAAATGGAACGTACAGAACTACCAAATTACCTTTGATGGTATTATTAAACTGTTAGAAGAGCAGCAAGAAAAACGTAGCGATACCGCAAATGCGGATGATATGGATACTTTCCGTAAGCTAAAAACCTGTCCGGAGTGCCACGGTGCTCGTTTAAAGAAAGAAAGTTTACATTTTAAGCTCGATGGCAAAAATATTTTCGAGCTGTCTGAAATGGATATCCAATCGCTTAAAAATTGGTTCTTAGATGTTGAGGACCGTTTAAACGACAGGCAGAACACCATTGCCAAGGAAATTTTAAAAGAAATTAGAGCTCGTATCGGTTTCTTAACTGATGTAGGTTTAACTTATTTATCTTTAGATAGAACAGCCAGAACGCTATCTGGTGGCGAGGCGCAACGTATTCGTTTGGCTACGCAAATTGGTTCGCAACTAATGAATGTGATGTACATTTTAGATGAACCAAGCATCGGTTTGCACCAGCGTGATAACGAGCGCTTGATTGGTGCATTGAAAAATCTTCGCGATTTAGGCAACACTGTATTGGTAGTTGAGCACGATAAGGATATGATTTTAGAGGCTGATCATGTTATTGATGTTGGTCCGGCTGCGGGTGTTCACGGTGGCCAAATTGTAGCACAAGGTACACCAGCGCAGATTTTAAAGTCTGGAACGCTAACAGCATCTTATTTAAACGGTGTAAAAGGCATCGAAGTTCCGAAAAAACGCAGAAAAGGAAATGGGCATAAGTTGTCTATCATCAAAGCAACTGGCCATAATTTAAAAGAAGTTTCAGTAGATTTTCCTTTGGGTAAATTTATCGCAGTTACTGGTGTTTCTGGAAGTGGTAAATCCAGCTTAATCACCGAAACTTTATACCCTATTCTAAATCATCACTTTTTTAGAGCGAAAAAGCACCCACTTCCTTACCAGAAAATAAATGGCTTAAAAGAAATTGATAAAGTGATTGAAATCGATCAGGCGCCTATCGGGCGTACGCCGAGGTCAAATCCATCAACCTATACTGGTGTTTTTTCTGATATAAGGAATTTATACGTACAGTTGCCAGAAGCAAAAATTCGCGGCTACAAACCTGGTCGTTTTTCTTTTAACGTAAAAGGTGGTCGTTGCGAAACTTGCCAAGGTGCCGGAATGAAGGTAATAGAAATGAATTTCCTGCCAGATGTATCGGTTCCATGCGAAGAATGCGGAGGCCGAAGATATAACCGAGAAACTTTAGAGGTGCGTTATAAAGGGAAGTCGATTAGCGATGTTTTGGATATGAGCATAGAAGATGCTTGTACTTTTTTCGAGCACATGCCAGCAATCTATCGTAAAATTAAAACCTTAAATGATGTTGGCCTAGGTTACATTCGTTTGGGGCAATCCTCAACAACTTTATCTGGTGGCGAGGCGCAACGCGTTAAATTAGCTACCGAACTTTCTAAAAAAGATACAGGTAAAACATTTTATATTTTAGATGAACCTACAACCGGTTTGCACTTCGAAGATATTAATGTTCTGCTTGGTGTATTAAATGAATTGGTTGAAAAAGGAAACACCGTTCTTGTTATCGAGCACAACTTAGATGTTGTAAAAGTGGCCGATTGGGTAATAGATTTGGGCGAAGAAGGTGGAGCCGGTGGCGGAAGAATTATTTTCGAAGGCACACCAGAAGGTTTAATTCAAAATCCAATAAGCTTAACCGGAAAGTTTCTGAAAAAAGAAATGGAAGGATAATTTTTTAGGGTCGGTGGATGCAAAGCAAAGCCTTCTTAAAACATTTTAAAACTTGCAATAGATAAGAAAAGCAAATACAAAAGCCCGATTATTGTCAGTCGGGCTTTTTGCTGCAATCTTTTTGTTAGCAACGCAATTGGCAATTTTTATGTCAATTAAAAACAAAAAGGATTTTCGCTGCAATCCCGTTTATTGAATACCGCTAGTGCTAAACTTGTTAACTTTTAACTAAAAAAGCCATTCCGACAACGAAATGGCTTACTAATTTAACAATGTTTAATCTAGTCTAAATTCTGAAGGTTGCCAGAAAGCTTGCTGTCTCGCGTATTTTTTTGCACGGTAATGGCGCCAAAAATAGCGAGTAAAAAAGCAAAGGCATAAAATCCTTTTTCACTGGGCAGCAGATCTGCATTCCATAAACCAATAATAAGTAGGGTAATGGTTAATAGTGTGCTAAACCAGCTAATACCGTAATAAATTTCGGTAACTGGTATTTTTTCTAATTTATCTCTAACTGCTTTTTGTAAAGATATTACGGCAAAAAGTCCAAACATCAATACGGTAAAATAATAACCTTTTTCATTAAGCTCCATATCCGAGCGCCAAAGCCCAATAATATAGCCAATCATGCCAACTCCTAATGCAATCCATGCGGCTGCTATGAATGCGTTTGATGGTTTTAAATTCATCTTTTTAAATTTGGTTAGTGATCTGTTAATTAATATTGAGATAAGCCTGGCATTAAATTGTTACGCATAAAACAAAAACACGTATTAATGCTTTACTAGATTTGAATTGCTTAACTTAAAAACATGCAAAATTTACTCACCGCACAACAAATAAGAAATGCTGATGCCTATACCATTCAAAGGCGTAATATTTCTGCAATAGATTTAATGGAAGACGCAGCTAAGGCATTTGTAAAAGCATTTAAGAAAGAAGTTTTAGAGAAAAATAAAAGCATTAGTATTTTCTGCGGACAAGGTAACAACGGTGCAGATGGTTTAGCAATAGCTAGACTTTTATCAGAAAAAGGTTATAAAGAAATCTCAATATACCTGCTAAATTTTGGCAAGAAAGAAAGTGATGATTTTACAGCAAACTTGGTCAGATTGCGCAAAACAAATCTTCCGGTAACTAAAATTTCATCGTCGCAAGAACTTAATGCCATTAAAACCGATATTGTTATAGACGCTATATTAGGTTCTGGACTCAACAGACCATTAACACCACAACTCGTTTCTATAGTTAAAAAAATTAATAGTTTAGATGCGAAAATTGTCGCTGTAGATATACCCACTGGTCTATTTAGCGAAGGAGAAATAGCATTAAACTACGACGGTATAAAAGCTGATTTAACAATCACTTTCCAACTTCCTAAGATTAATTTTTTCTTCCCAGAATCTGCAAATGCGCAAAATAAGTTTAAAGTTGTTGATATAGGATTAGACCAGGATTTTGTAGCGAAACAGGATAGCCAGTTTAAACTGATACAGGCAAGTGATGTTAGAAATTTAATTAAGCCCAGAAGAAACTTTAGCCATAAAGGAATTTACGGTCATGCTGTATTAGTTGCGGGCAATGATACCACTATGGGTGCAGCAATTCTAGCTACAACGGCTAGCGTATACAGCGGCGCCGGCTTAACAACTGTCTGTTTGCCACAAAGTGGATTGATAGCTATAAATACGATATTGCCGGAGGCGATGGTGTTACCGAGAAAAGACACACTGCGTTCTATAGATTTTGAGAAGTTTACTGCAATTGCTTTCGGACCAGGTTTAGGTGTAACAACTGTAAATGAAAATTTGTTAGATGAGATTATTTCCTTGCAAAAGCCTATGGTAATTGATGCGGATGGACTGACAATTTTGAGCAAAAGGAAAGATCTATTAGAAAGACTTCCGGCTTCTACAATACTCACACCTCATTTAAAAGAATTCGACAGGTTGTTTGGCGAACATAAAAGTTGGTGGCACCGACTAGAAACGGCACGTAAAGAAGCTAAGCGACTGGAAATAGCTATTGTTTTAAAAAATCAGTACACGTTTATCTGCACACCTAGCGGAGATGTCTTTATAAATTCGACGGGAAGCCCTGCAATGGCCAGTGGCGGTATGGGCGATGTATTAACTGGAATGATGGTTTCTTTATTGGCTCAAAAATATTCGCCTATAGATGTCGCTACAGTAGCGGTGTATTTGCACGGAAAAGCTGGCGATGAGCTTTCAAAAAACAGGTTTACCGTAACTGCATCAAAATTGGCACTCCAGATTCCTAAAACCATTAAAAGGTTATTGAAAGATAAATAATATTTTAGCGAAGACGGTAACATTAGATAGATATAGCGTTAATGTCTTTGCCGACAGCTTTATACGTAATTACTAACGTTTGTGAGGAGGAAAATATATTTATTGAACGGCTTTTTTTAAATAGCCCTGATAGGAGCGGCATCCCCCAATGTTTCATTGGGGATATAGCGGATAGCAGGACCAGCTTTAATAGCAGTACCAAAATTGCGCTTCTGAAATAAAAATAAATTACACGGTTACGTTGGAGATGAAAATTAGATAGAAACAGCACCCATAACTACCATTTTTTCCATGGTTGGGTTTACACTACCGCCAGTTGGCTCAATGGTTACCGCAAATGCTTGTGCTTTCTGAATAGTTTCCATTTGTTTAACAGCTTCTGCAGAGTTTTCGTTAAAAACGCCTAAGCTAATCGGTTTTCCATCTACAAGTGCCCATAACTGATATTCGTGGCCGGTATCTGCCTTAGGCAGATCCATTGCGGCATAGTTGATAACCACGTTTTTATTAGCCTTATTCCAATATACAGCCATTTTGGCAGCTGGAGTTTTATTAACCCCTGCAAGTTTAACAGTAGTCCATTCGCTTGTTTCGGTCATGGCAATTCTATTTTCCATTCCCGCTTTGTCGAATTCTAGCTTGCTAACGGTCTTCGCGAATTGATCCTTATCTGTGTTTAATGCAAGTATTTGATCTTTGGCTACATTTAACTCGTTATGCGCCGAAAATAATGCGCCTAAACTAATAGCTAACAATATACTACAGGCAACTAAAGCATATTTTAAACGCTTAACCTTACTGTCATTACTACCCTCATATATTGGTATAATTTTAGGTTCAGCAGGAGCAGAGGCATTAGTGGTCTCTATTTTAGAAAATATTTTATCAGATAAATCTACAGAAGGTTGTACTGCATTGTCTAGTGCATAAGCCTCCATAGCAAGTTCAATTGCAGTAATTTCTGCCCTAACCTCCGGATGCCTATTTGCCATATCCTCAACTTCATTGCATTCTCGAGCAGATAATTGCCCTAGAACATAAAGTTCAAGTATGCCAGATTCTATATATGCTTTTACTTCTTCCACTTTCCGCCTCAATTAAAATTTTTCCTTAACTCTATAATGGCCATTCTAACACGTGTTTTAACAGTTCCCAACGGTATATTCAATTGTTCTGCCGCCTCCACATGTGTATAGCCCTTAAAATAAACCATGTCTAATACTTCCTTCAAATCTGGTTTTAGTTTTGTAACTAACTCTTTAACGCCAAGTGTATCTGCGTTAAAACTAACCTTTTTTTGTTGGTCAATAAAATCTACGTTATTTTCTATGTCTTGGTTTTTATTTGCATTCTTAAAATCCTTAGAGCGTAACTTATCTATAGAAAGGTTACGTGCAACGTTCATCATCCACGTAAATAACCGGCCTTTTGAGGCATCGTAATTTGCAGATGAATTCCAGATTTTAACAAAAGTTTCTTGTAAGAGATCTTCGGCAACTTCGGTTTGCTGTATAATACGTGAGATAACTCCTAGCAAAGCACCAGAATACATGTCGTACAGTGCTTTAATAGCAATGGTATCTTGCCTTTTTAAGGCGCTAACCAGTTCTTCTTCAGAGAGCGATATTTTTTTTGATGTTGCCAATGGGTACTAATATACAGACTAAACATACAAATTAAATTTTTGTTTGTTACAACTGCAATTGTTTAAAAATCAAATAAATGCTTTTCTGCGTGATAAGAAGAACGTACCAATGGCCCACTTTCTACATAACGTAAGCCTTTCGATAAGCCAATTTCTTTGTATTTTGCAAACTGATCTGGGTGTATCCAATCTACAACAGGGTGATGGCTTTTTGTTGGTTGCAAGTATTGCCCTAAGGTTAGAATATGAACGCCATTTGCCACTAAATCATCCATAGATTCTAAAACATCGTCTTCAGTTTCTCCCAAACCTAGCATAATGCCGGTTTTTGTTCTCAAGCCAAATTCCGAAATTCTTTTAAGCGCTTCTAAACTTCTGTCGTATTTAGCTTGTATACGAACCTGTCTTGTTAAACGTCTAACCGTTTCAACATTATGGCTCATTACTTCCGGTCTTTCTTCTAAAACACGGTATAAATTATCCCATTGTCCTTTAAAATCGGGAATTAAAGTTTCTAAAGTAGTCTCCGGGCTTTCTCTTCTAATAGCTTGTAATGTTTCTGCCCAAATTATAGAACCGCCATCTTTTAAATCATCTCTGTCAACAGATGTAATTACGCAATGTTTAACGTTCATCAGTTTTACAGAATTGGCAATACGATTAGGTTCATCTGTGTCAACCGCCAACGGACGACCAGTTGCAACTGCGCAAAAAGAGCAAGAGCGAGTACAAATATTACCTAAAATCATAAACGTAGCCGTTCCAGCGCCCCAACATTCGCCCATGTTTGGACAATTTCCACTCTCGCAAATTGTATGTAATTTATGCGTATCAACAAGGCTACGCACCTGAGCATACTCTTTGCCCACAGGCAATTTAACCCTTAACCAATCTGGTTTACGAGCTTTTTCTGTAACCGCTGCAACTACAGGAAGTTCTATCATGCTACAAAGTTACATAATAGGATTGAAATGTTGCAATCTTGAAATGTTGGAACCTTGTAATGTTTTCCGAATATTAGCATTAGAAAAGCAAATTCAACTCCTATTTTTAAGTCAGTCCTTCTTTACGTTTCAATTTTTTACTCCTAAATCCCCTAACAGGGACTTAGTAAAAAGATTTCCACTTCAATAAGGTTTAAAATGCAATGCCGGTGCTATAATTAAAGGCTTTTGTGCTATTTCAAAAAGTCTTTCGCTTTGTTAAGTAGGTTGCCACCTTGTTCTTTAACGGTTTTTTTGCCCTTGTCTATCGCATCCTCACTGGTATAACTGCTAACCTTGTCGGCAATCTCCTCGTATTTTCTTAAAGTTGCAAAAACTTCCCTTGTATGTGGTACGCCTTGTTGCTGTAAAACTTTTTCCCAGTCTATTTTTTTTAACGTAGCAAATACATACCGAGTAGCAGTTTTTGCCATTAAAGTTTTGTCGTAAACGGTGTTCAATTTATCGCCATTTTTTCTGCCTTTTAAATAGTTTACAGATTCTTGTATAGCTTCACGTTCATCATTGCCTAACATTTTGCTAGCTTTCAGCTTATTTAAAGATGCGATAGCCTGCGCTGGTTTTTCTCGTTTTAGGTATAAATAACTTTCTACGCTCCAAACCAATTCGCTTTCCAAACCTAATTCGTCGGCATCTTTTACAAATAGTTCAAAATCATCAAGTGCTCTTTCTTCATCAATTTCACGTTTCATTTTCAGGCGATCTATTCCCCTAAAAAGGCAATTCATCGCATGAAAAGCTGTATTTGCTTGGTCATTGCTTAAAGATCTCCACCCAAAGAAAGCTTTTGTAAATGGTAACGGAATCTGTTTATTCTGCTCTAGCCATTTAATATTTCTTGAAAATCCATCTTCCGATAGGTACAAAAGGTTATTATTTAAAAACAAAAATCCTCTAATAAACTCCAGCAAAGTTTTTTCTTCGCTGTCTTTTAAAGTCTCTGGTTGGGTTTTAGAGCATTCGTACAGTGCAAATTCAGGTCCTAGACTTTTGGCTGCCAAAGTTGCAACGCTTAAAATAGCATGTTCAACATTTTGGTGGTAAATTTTTGCTTCGCCACCCAGCAAAGTCTGCAAGGAGTTTTTATCTCCGTAAACTTTGTTAAATCCTTCAATTACCGTTGGGAAAATATCTTCGTCGGTATCCTTTACAAACTTTTTTACCTTTCGGTAATCCTGATAAATTAATAAAGCATCAACGGCAGATATACTTTTGCCACTGTCGATATTTATATTGTTTAAGCTCTTGAAAAGATGTGTAGAATTTTTTGCGAAGGTTTGATAACTAGCCGAACTACTGTCTTGGACAGCACTAGATCTTATCGCAATTTTGGCAAATTTGTAAAACACAATTTTGTCGTAGTTTATGTTTTCAGCCAGCGTTTTTTTATCAAGTTCTAGTAAATATTCGTCGGTTTCTGTTTTGGAGCAACCTAAAAATGAAATTACCGTAGCAATAAGAATAAAATTTTTAACGTTCATTTAGAATTTTAAAGTATAAAAAATTGATAATGATGTTTTTAATAGAATTTTTGCCTCGTTATATAGTATTAAAGCAAATATATCCTAACCTGCTAATAAAATGATATTTAATTAGTTATTTTTTTGAAAATTATAGCGTTTAAACACGTTTCTAAATAGAATTTGTCGTATTTTTATGCCTTTAAAAATATAACAATGGCCACATCAAAAATTACCTATGTTGGTAACCTTAGAACTAGTTCGGTTCACCTTAAATCTGGGAACGAGATTTTAACGGATGCGCCAGTAGATAACCAAGGTAAAGGCGAGGCATTTTCGCCAACTGATTTATTAGCAACAGCACTGGGAAATTGTATGCTAACCATTATAGGCATTGCAGCCAAGGCGCATGATTTTGATATAGATGGTGCAACAGCTAGTGTAACTAAAATAATGGCCGAAAATCCGAGAAGGGTGGGCGAAATTGTGATTGAATTAGCTTTTCCGGCTAACAATTATACCGAAAAAGTTAAGGAAATTATCGAGCGATCGGCAAAAAGCTGTCCGGTGGCAAAAAGCTTGCATCCAGATATTACGCAAAACATAACATTTAAATATTAGAATAATTTGACCTTGAGCAAAACGTATTGGCATTAATTGTGCGTTGTTAGAGGTAACTAGTTAAATAAAATGAGCAGAAAAAGAAAGACGGTTGTTGAAACCGACGCAGATGTGATTTTAATTGGCGCTGGTATTATGAGCGCTACACTAGGTTTGATTCTTAAAGAACTTGAGCCTAGTTTAAGTATCGAAATTTACGAACGTTTAGATATTGCGGCCGCAGAAAGCTCTGACGCCTGGAACAACGCAGGAACTGGACACTCGGCATTTTGCGAACTAAATTACACGCCACAAAAGAAAAACGGTGTTGTTGATGTTAAAAAGGCAATACATATTGCAGAATCTTTTGAAGTTTCAAAACAATTTTGGACTTATTTGGTAGAGAAAAACATTCTCTCAGATCCGCAGTTGTTTATAAAAAATATACCACACCTAAGTTTTGTTTGGGGCAAAGACAATGTAAACTTTTTAAAGAAACGTTACAAGAACCTAAAAGAATGCAACTTGTTCCAGGATATGGAATACGCTGAAGACCCAGCTAAAATTGCCGAGTGGATTCCGCTAGTAATGAAAGATAGGGCAGCTGGCGAACCGCTTGCCGCTACAAAAATGGATTTGGGAACTGATGTTAACTTTGGCTCATTAACCAGAGAGATGTTCTCTTATTTAAGCAAACAAGAAAATGTCAGCCTGTTTTTCAATCATGAGATTAGAGAGCTCGACAAGGAAAAAAATGGAAATTGGGCGGTTAAGGTTAAAGATTTAGCCACGGGCAAAAAGCGTAAACGTTTTGCCAAATTTGTTTTCATCGGTGCAGGTGGTGGTTCTTTGCCTTTGCTAGAAAAATCTAATATTCCTGAGGGAAAAGGTTTTGGTGGTTTTCCGGTTAGCGGACAATGGCTAAAATGTACCAATGAAGAAGTAATTGCGCAACACCACGCTAAAGTGTACGGAAAAGCTGCGGTTGGTGCGCCACCGATGTCCGTTCCGCATTTAGATACGCGTATAATTAACGGTCGCCAGGCATTGCTTTTCGGTCCTTATGCAGGTTTCTCTACAAAGTTTTTAAAACATGGTTCGTTTTTGGATTTACCTTTATCAATAAAATTCAACAACATTAGACCAATGATTGCGGCTGGACTGCACAACTTGGATTTGACAAAATATTTAATTGAGCAAGTTAGGCAATCGCCTGAAGATCGCTTTGCGGCTTTAAAAGAATATTTACCTAGTGCAAAAATTGAAGATTGGGCTTTAGAAACTGCTGGTCAACGTGTACAAGTAATTAAAAAAGACGAAAAAGAAGGTGGGATTTTAGAATTTGGAACTGAAGTGGTTAGTGCTGCCGATGGTTCTATCGCTGCACTGTTGGGTGCATCTCCCGGTGCATCTACAGCGGTTTCAATTATGCTAGATTTACTTGACCGTTGCTTTAAAACAAAACTACAAACTGCCGAATGGCAAACAAAGATAAGAGCTATGATACCAACTTATGGAGAAAAGCTTGCCGAAAACGATGAGCTTTGTAAGGAAACTCGAAATCGTACATCTGCGGTACTTAAGCTAACAAGCTTAGTGGAAAGTTAAAAGAAAAGGCGCTTGATCAAAGCGCCTTTTTTATTTAAGCCGATATAGAATCGGCAATTTCTTGCGCATCAATATCGCTGTGCGACGCATCTAAAGTGCATTCTCCATCTTTGATTAAAAGAACCTGAGGCGATTCATGATGTACTTGAAAAACATCAGCAATTGCGGCAGAAATATCTCTATGGGCAATTAAATCTAAAAAATACATTTGTGTATTTTCTGGAATTGCATCCCAATCCATTTCAAATTTTCGTTTAGCCATTAAGCTTACAGAGCAACGTGTGCTATGTTTAAAGATTACGCTATAACCATCAGCTTTTTTAATTTCGCTAAGCTGGTCTACGTTAGTAAGGTTGTTCCACTGCATTATTATCTCCTTCTTTTTCCCTCTGGGTAAGAGCTGTAAGCAGGGCAAAGGCGAGATGAGCATGATTCTAAAACTGTGATAGCACAGAATACAAATAATACTAGAATTGCTACTTTTTTCATCGTCTAAATTTTAAAATTCCTTGATTAAAGCTCTAAAGTACAAATTTTTATCAATAACAAACAAAAGCTTATAATGTTGCAGAAAAATGCGCCATTTTTAAGGCAGTAATTGCCGCTTCATCTCCCTTGTTTCCGTGTTTTCCACCAGCTCTATCTATAGCTTGTTGTTCGTCGTTGGTAGTTAAAACACCAAAAATAACAGGCTTACTATATTTTATGCCTACGTTGGTTATGCCATTAGCAACAGCTTCACAAATAAAGTCGAAATGTTTAGTGTCACCTTGTATTACACAACCTAAGCAAATCACCGCATCAACAGATTGGTTTTTATGCAGAACAATCTCGGCTGCGCCAGATAATTCGAAACTACCAGGTACGGGTAAAGAAAGTATATTCTCTTCTTTAACGCCGTGTTTAATTAACGTATCGTAAGCGCCTTGATATAATGCTCCGGTAATTTTCGCATTCCATTCTGCAACAACAATTGCAAATTTAAAATTCTCACCACTAGGTATTGTAGTATGAGAGAAATCTGATAAGTTTTTAAGGTGTGATGCCATGTTGCAAAGGTAAATTTATTGTTGAAATGTTGTAGGATTATAAAGTTGTAATGTTGTCATAAAACAAAAAAAAAGACCCTGTTAAAAACAGAGTCTTCTATTAACTGCTAAGCAGGAAGTTATTTTGTTTGAGCTTCAGCACGAGCAATGTACTCGTCAATCATGCTAGCTTCTTGGCTGTCTGGATATTCTGATTTAATTTTGTTGTAAGCTTCTGCAGCTCCTTTAAAGTCTTTTAAGTTTTCGTTAACCAAGCCTAATTTTTTAAGGAACATTGGAGAAGTGAACTTGTTGCTAGCTTTGTCAGCTGCTTTTTTGTAGTAAGTAGCAGCTTGTTTAAAGTCTTTTAACTCGCTGTAAGCATCGCCTAATAAGCCTAAAGCTAATGGATCTGCAACTGCACTACCTGTAGCAGTATATTTTCCTAACGCCTCAGTAGCTTTTTTGTACTCGCCTTTGCGCAAGTAAATGCCACCTAAATAAAGGTTAGCTAAGTTAGCAGATTTAGTATTGTCATATTCTTCGGCAATTTTCTCTAAACCTGGGTAACCGCCTTCGCCGTTAATTGCTTTGTTTGATAAAGAGTCTACGCCTACATATTGTTCAGCTCTAAACATTTGGCTAGCAGCCTCGTCTGCACGATTAGGAATGTATGAGTAGAAATAGTAAAGTGCAATTGCCAATAACGCCACAAGCGCTACGCCTATAAATAGAAAACTTTTACCGTTTTCTTCTAAAAAACTACCTTTTCTAACTGGTTGTGTTGTTGGATTATCTTGTGTAGACATTTATTATAAAAAATTGAGATTGCAAAAATACATTTTTCATTCAAAGTATCAACCCCTTTTTTAACTATTTAATTAAACTTTAGTCGATTAGCAATGGCAAAAACGGTTAACTTTGTAGTTCAATTATGTGGTTAAAAAATATTACCCTCTTAAACTTCAAGAATTATGCTTCGGCCGAACTAAGTTTTGCCAAAACAGTTAATGCTTTTGTAGGTAACAATGGTGCAGGTAAAACAAATTTACTTGATGCTATACATTATTTGTGTCTTTGTAAAAGTTACTTTAACCCAATTGATAGTCAGCAGATTAAAACTGATGAAGATCTTTTTCTAGTGCAGGGCGATTTTGACAGAAAAGATAAAAATGAAAAGATTACTTGCGGCTTAAAACGTAATCAAAAGAAACAATTTAAGCGAAATAAGAAGGAATACGATAAATTGGCTAACCATATTGGTCTTTTTCCTCTAGTAATGATTTCGCCTAATGACGTTGGATTAATTTTGGATGGGAGTGAGGAGCGGAGAAAGTTTATCGACAATGTAATTTCGCAAACTGATGCCCATTATTTAGATGAGTTGATTTTATATAATCGCTATCTGTTAAATAGAAATGCTTTATTGAAGCAAATTGCTGCTACAAGAAAGTTGGATGTTGCCTTGTTAGAAATATTGGATGATCAACTGATCGCCTCGGGCAATAAAATTTTTGAAAAGAGAAAGCAGTTTCTGCTAGATTTTATACCGCTGTTTAACCAACATTATAGTTTTATTAGCGATAATGCCGAAGTTGTGTCGCTGAGCTACCAATCTCAGCTTAACGAGCACTCTTTTGCCGATTTGTTAAAGGATAACTTGGAAAAAGATAGGATTTTAGAGCGAACTACCACCGGAATTCATAAAGATGAACTATCATTTGCAATTAGAGATATGCCCCTTAAAAAATTTGGTTCTCAAGGGCAACAGAAGTCGTTTTTAATAGCATTGAAGTTAGCACAATATAGTTATTTGCAAAAGTTTAGAGCGTTTAAACCTTTACTTTTGTTAGATGATATTTTTGATAAGCTAGATGATTTACGGGTAAAAAAGTTAATGGAAATGGTATCTCACCATGATTTTGGTCAGATTTTTTTAACAGATACTGGAAAAGAAAGGGTGTTAACCATTTTTAAAGAGATAAATGTTGATGTAACTTTGTTTGAAGTAGCTAACGGAACTATAGAAAATGCGTAAACCTAATGATGTTACTTTAAAGGAAGCGATTACAAAAATGTTATCGGTTTACCGTTTGCGGGGCAAATATGATGAAACTGGTGTAGTTGCATTTTGGCCAGAACTAATGGGTACGGCAATCGCTAATCGTACTACGCAGATTTACGTAAACAACAAAAAGTTATTTGTGAGGATAGAGTCTTCGGTTATAAAAAATGAATTGTTGATAGTTAGAACGGGCATCATTCAAAAATTGAATGAACATGCCGGTGGCGAAGTAATTACCGAAATAATATTTCTATAAAAAAAGCCGATGCTAAGCATCGGCTTTTTTTATAGTCGTTCACATCGGGTTTATCGAAACGTTTACAATAATTACCCAATGACAAATTAATTTAAGAATTGACCGTTTTTAATCTCTACCGCCGAAAACTTTTGATATTAACCAAATTATCAGGGCTAAAACAATTACTACTACTATTATTCCGGTCCACATGCCGGCTTCAAATATTCCTGTAATTAAATCGCAACTAGTAAGCGTTGTACATAATAGGGCAACAAGTGCCAGTGGTGTATATTTTTTCATGTGATTGATGTTAATTTCGTAAATAAACATCCAGAATCACTAATAGTTTGACGTTTTTAATTATTCGTCGCCAACTTTAATTAATTCAACCTCAAAAATTAAAGTGCTGTATGGTTTAATTTGTCCAGCATCTCTAGATCCGTAAGCTAGGTTATAAGGAATCCAGAAGCGATATTTAGCACCTGGTTTCATCAGTTGTAAGCCCTCAGTCCATCCTGGGATAACTTGATTTAAACCGAAAGAAGTTGGCTGTCCACGATCATAAGAGCTATCAAATTGAGTACCGTCTAATAAAGTGCCTTTGTAGTTTACCGTTACTTTGTCTGTAGCAAGAGGAGCAACGCCTGCACCTTCAGTTAAAACCTCGTATTGCAAACCACTTGCAGTAGTTTTAATGTTCGGCTTAGTTTTATTTTGCGCTAAAAAAGCTTTGCCTTGGTTAATAGTGCCAGCATATTTTTCTTTATCCATTTCTTCGCGTTTAGCACTAAAGCTCTGAAATAGCGAAGTAATCACTTCTTGGCATTGCTGTTCTGTTAAAGCCGGATTAGTATTGGTAAAGGAAGATTTTAAGCCAGCAATCATTTGATCGTAATTTAAACTTGTTAAACCACCAGCTTTTAATTGACTAGCCATAGAAAAACCAAAAGCATAACTAGCAGAATCTAATTTGTTTTTAAAGGGTGCAGGTTTAGCCACAGGTTTTGGAGCTGTTTTGGTTACAGTTGCTGTAGTTTTTTTTACAGGTACAGCCGGTTTCTTAGCCGTTGTTTGTGCGTTAACACTGTAAGCTGCTACGGTAAGTAATGTAGCTAGAAAAATCTTTTTCATTTATTATTTATTAAAGGTCGAAAGATACAAAATAAATTATCCTATAAAAAAGCGTTACCCTTTTTACAGAATAACGCTTTTGTTAGTATAGTTATTTTTTTGATAAGCGTTTAGAAACGCTCAGTAGCAGTAAAGAAGAAATCACCTTCAATTGCAGCATTCTCATCAGAATCAGAACCGTGAACGGCATTTGCATCAATAGATTTTGCATATTTCTGACGGATAGTACCTTCTGCAGCTTCTGCTGGGTTAGTAGCACCAATTAATTTTCTAAAGTCTTCGATAGCGTTATCTTTTTCTAAGATTGCAGCAACGATAGGTCCAGAAGACATGAAGCTTACTAAATCGCCGTAGAAAGGACGTTCTTTGTGAATCTCATAAAACTTTCCAGCAGTTTCTTCTGTTAGCTGAGTGTATTTTAAAGCAATAATTTTAAAACCTGCGTTGGTAATATCGTTTATGATTGCGCCAATATGCCCGTTTGCAACAGCGTCAGGCTTAATCATGGTAAATGTTCTATTTGTGCTCATTTGAAATTTGTTTTGAAATTTTCTGCAAAAATACAATTCTTTAACTTAATATTAAAGCTTAGAGAATAAAAGCTATCTATTATACCTAAAATTATTAGCTTTGCAGGCGAAAATTTATGATATCAATTTCAGAATTAAAAACGTTACTGGCTACGCCACAAAAAATTGTAATTACAACGCATCATAAACCTGATGGCGATGCAATGGGCTCTTCGCTAGGTCTGTATGCTTTTTTAATTCAAAAAGGACATCATGTTAGCGTAATTACGCCTACGGACTACCCGGATTTTTTGCATTGGATGCCGAATAACAGCGATGTTATTATTTTTACCGAGGCTATAGCAAAATCTATTGAGTTAGTAAACGAAGCAGATTTGATATTTTGCTGTGATTTTAATACACTTAGCAGGATAAACGACCTAGGTGAACATATCCGTAACGCATCAGGCTTAAAGTTGATGATTGATCATCATCTTGAACCTGAAGATTTTGATGATTATCGCCATTGGAACATTAATGCTTGTGCTGCGGCTCAATTGGTTTATGATTTTATCAAAAATGAGTTAAAGGAAGAAGAACTGATTAATAAAGATGTTGCAACCTGCCTTTACACAGGTATTATGACAGATTCAGGCTCATTCCGTTTTCCATCGGCTAATTCGTCCGTTTATCGCATTGCGGCAGATTTAATAGATTTAGGCGCAGAACATTGGAGGATACACCAATTAGTATACGATAACGCCTCTGAAAACCGTTTACGCTTTTTAGGTTATTGTCTCTCTAACAAATTAGAAATTTTTAGAGAATTTAACGTAGCAATGATTACTGTAAATGCCGAGGAACTAAGCAAATTTGACATTGCAACTGGAGATACTGAAGGGATTGTTAATTATGCTTTATCTATTAACGGCATTAAGTTGGCAGCCTTTATTATTGAAAGACCAGATAGGGTTAAATTATCTTTACGCTCAACCGGAGATTTTCCGGCAAATGAGATTTGTAAGAAATATTTTAACGGAGGCGGACACAGAAATGCAGCAGGTGGTGCTTCAGACAAAAACTTGGCAGATACTGTTGCGGAATTCAAATCAATTTTACCAGAATATAAAACGCAATTATTTCAATAAATATTAGCTTTTAAGGCTATCAAAACCAAAAAACAAATAGAAATTATAATTAAAATGAAAAAAAGTTTAGTAATTCTTTTAGCAGCAACTTTAGGTTTAGCGGCTTGTAACCAAGAGAAAAAAGGCGAAGGTGGTTTGCTTTATACAATCCACAATTCTGAAGGGAAAGAGAAAATTAAGGAAGGTGATATCGTGAAAATGAACTTTGTTCAGAAAAATGATAAAGATTCTGTTATTAGCAGTACTTATGAGGCAGAAATGGCTCAGATTTTCCCTGTACAAAAAAGAATGTACGCTGGTGATATCCAAGACGTATTAACTTTATTTGGAGAAGGCGATAGCGCTACATTTAAAATCAATTTAGATACTTTGGCTAAACACAACAATAACCAGCCTAAACCAGAGCAGTTTAAAAACGATAAATACATCACGTTTACAGTTAAAATTGAAAAAGTTTTCAAAAAGAATGCAGGCGAAGCTGATTCAGTATTCAACAAAAGAGCTAACGATTTTTTCCAAGCAGATTACAAAACTAGCATGGATAAGTTAAAAGCTGCTGAAGATGCTAAAATTAAAGCTTACGTTGCTGATAAAGGCTTAAAAGTTACAACTTCTGCAAGTGGCTTAAATTATGTTATTGAAAAACCAGGTGATGCTACAAGACCAGCTTTAGGCGATACAGTGGAAATTAATTACACTGGTAGATCTACTAAAAAAGGTACAGATGGTAAATACCGAGTTTTTGATACTAGCGACGAGAAAATTGCTAAAGAAAACAATAAAGTACAAATGGGCAGAACTTATGGCCCAACTAAAATGGTAATGGGCGAAACTGTACCAGGTTTCACAGAAACATTGCAATTGATTGGTCAAGGTGGCAAAGTTTCAGTTGTTATCCCTTCTAAATTAGGTTATGGCGAACAAGGTATTCCTCAAGAGAAAATCGGTCCGTATTCTCCATTAGCTTTTGATGTAGAAATCGTTAAAATTATTAAAGGTAAAGGCGCTCCAGTGGCACCAGCAGCTCCGGTAATGACACAACCATAATATCAAAAATTATTTGAGAAAGCCCTGTCTTTTTAGATAGGGCTTTTTTTTGTGTCTATATTTGTTCCCACATTTTATAAATACCTTTGCGCAATGTTACTAACCGATACCCATACGCACTTATACTACGAAACAGATTTAGAGAAACAAGCGCAATTAATGGAGCGTTGTTTCGCTTTTGATGTAAACCGACTTTTTTTGCCTAACGTAGATGTAAAATCTATCAAAATGATTGACGATTTGGTGTCAAAATATCCAGATAATTGTTTTGCAATGGCTGGTTTGCATCCTTGCGATGTTAAAGAAGGTTATCAAGAACAATTAGCCTTAATTTACAACAGCATAGCTGGAAGGAAAATTTATGCCATAGGCGAAATTGGAATCGATTTGTATTGGGATAAAACAACATTATCCATACAGCAAGACGCCTTTAAGCAACAAATAAATTGGGCTAAGGAGTTAGATTTGCCGTTTGTTATCCATTGTCGAGAAGCATTTGATGAGGTTTTTGAAGTATTGGAAGAAATGAACGATGAGAAAATGAGAGGCATTTTCCATTGTTTTACGGGTAATCTAGAGCAAGCCAGAAGAGCAATTAGCTTAGGTTTTTATTTAGGCATTGGCGGTGTAGTAACCTATAAAAAAGCTGGTTTAGATCTTGTATTGGCGGATGTTCCGCTTAAGAACATTGTGCTAGAAACCGACTCGCCTTACTTAGCGCCAGTTCCGTATCGTGGCAAGCCAAATGAGAGTAGTTACCTGATTCATATAGCGCAGAAAGTAGCCGATATTTACAATGTAAGCTTAGAAGAAGTTGCTAATGTTACAACCGAGAACTCGAAAAAGATATTTGGGGTTTAGTTTTTAACGGCAAATAGCGCCAAGGACGCAAAGAAAATAAGTCTTAAGCAAATATGTTAGTTTGTAATTAATTTAACGTGTTGTTTGTCAATTGTTTGGTTAATTGTGTTGGGTGACTAAAAAAGAGTTGTAAATAACTTCAAGTACCAATTAACACCTCCTTGCGCTCTTTGATTCTTTGCAGTTATTTTAACGCTAATTCCCTATATCTTTGCGTTTAATTTATCTTTGCACTGTATGACCAAAATATTAATCATCTATACAGGCGGAACCATTGGTATGGTTAACGACGCTAAAACAGGTACGCTTATTCCATTCGATTTTGAGCAAATACAGCATAATGTTCCCGAACTTGCCCGATTAGATTACCAACTTTCCGTTCATTCGTTCAATCCAATATTAGATTCTTCTAACATGGATCCGGTAGTTTGGGCAAAATTAGCTAGCCTAATTGAAGAAAAGTATAACGATTACGATGGTTTTGTGGTTTTGCATGGCTCAGATACCATGTCGTTCACTGCATCTGCTTTAAGTTTTATGTTGCAAAATTTGGCTAAGCCGGTTGTTTTAACTGGTTCTCAATTGCCTATCGGTGAGATTAGAACCGATGCAAAAGAGAATTTAATTACTGCTTTAGAAATTGCTGCCACCAAAAAAGATGGTAAAGCAATGGTGCCAGAAGTTTGTGTGTATTTCGATTATCAGTTATTTAGAGGCAATCGTTCTATCAAAAATAACTCAGAAAAATTCGAAGCTTTTTCGTCACCAAATTATCCGATTTTGGCCGAGGCCGGTGTAAATTTAGATTTCTTTCCAAATTACATTCTTCCAAACCCAACCGAAGAATTTAAAATCCATACCAACTTTAACAGTAACATCGGCGTGCTTAAAATGTATCCCGGTATTACAGAAAATGCCGTTAAGGCAATAACAGAAGCTAATGTAGACGCCATTGTTTTAGAGGCTTTCGGCTCTGGCAATACCACTACGGCCGAATGGTTTTTAAACTGTTTAGAACAAGCCATACAAAACGGAAAGATTATCGTAGACATTTCTCAGTGCAAGGGTGGTGCTGTGCAATTAGGTTTGTACGAAACCAGTAGAAGACTGCAACAAATGGGTGTTTTAAGTGGCTACGACATGACTTTTGAAACCACCGTAACTAAATTGATGTACTTAATGGGACAAAATTTAGCTAAAGCAGAGGTTAGAAAACAAATGGAACAATCTATCCGTGGCGAGCTAACAGCATAACATTTAGCTCAAGCAAAAGTAAAATTACGGCAATTATGACTAAAATCATTCTGCTTTAAATTTTAATGGCTTATTTTTGCTCAATGTGATAAGATCGCTATCACATCTCATTAACAAATCTAAAGAAATGAAAATAGAGCAAATATATACCGGATGTTTAGCCGAAGCCGCTTATTATATCGAGAGTAATGGCGAAGCTGCTATTATTGATCCGCTTAGGGAAGTAAATCCTTACTTAAATAAGGCAGCGCAAAATGGCGCCGTAATCAAGTATATTTTCGAAACTCATTTTCATGCAGATTTTGTTTCTGGTCACGTTGATTTGGCTGAAAAATCTGGTGCAACGATAGTTTATGGCCCAACGGCGACAACTACTTTTCCATCGCACATTGCAACAGATGGAGAGGAGTTTAAAATTGGCGATTTAACCATAACAACCCTGCACACACCTGGTCATACGTTAGAGTCTACCACTTATTTGCTTACTGATAAAGATGGCAGGAAACATTGCATTTTTAGTGGCGATACACTTTTTATTGGCGATGTTGGTAGGCCAGATTTGGCGCAAAAAGGTAGCCTAACTATGGATGATCTTGCTGGGATCCTTTACGACTCTCTGCACGAAAAAATCTTAACCTTACCAGATGATGTAATTGTTTATCCAGCGCATGGTGCTGGTTCTGCCTGTGGCAAAAGCATGAGCAAGGAGACCTTTGACACGCTAGGTCACCAGAAGGAGGTTAACTATGCTTTAAAAGCTACTTCTAAAGAACAATTTATTAAAGAAGTAACGGATGGTATTTTGCCTCCGCCACAATATTTCGCTAAAAATGCTGCTTTAAATAAAGGTGGTTACGAGCGCATAGACGAAGTTTTTGAAAAAGGTTTAGTTGCTTTAAGCCCGCAAGAATTTGAGGATTTGGCAAACCAAACCGGTGCTTTGGTTTTAGATACCAGAGATCCACAAACTTTTGCAAAGTCTTTTATTCCAAATGCAGTAAATATTGGCTTAAATGGTCAGTTTGCACCGTGGGTTGGTGCATTAATTTCAGATTTAAAACAACCTATTCTACTGGTTGTAGAGGATGATAAAGCGCAAGAAACTATTACACGTTTAGCTCGTGTAGGTTACGATAATACCATCGGATATTTGGCTGGAGGTATGCAGGCTTGGGAAAAAGAAGGAAAAGAAACTGATCAAATTGATTCGATTTCGGCTGCAGCATTCGAAACCGCGTTGAATATCAATCCGAATTTAAATGCATTAGATGTGCGTAAACCGGGAGAGTACGAAGCCGAACACTTAGAGGCAACATTAACTCGTCCGTTAGATTATATAAACGATTGGACGAATGAAATTAATCCAGATGAAACCTATTACATTCACTGTGCTGGTGGCTATCGTTCTATGATTGCAGCATCGATACTAAAAGCTCGTGGCGTTAACAATGTAATTGATGTTGCTGGTGGTTACGGTGCAATTAAAAATACCAACTTAAAACGTAGCGATTTTGCTTGCCCTAGCAAAGCGATGAAAGTTTAATTTGCAATTCGTCATCGCTAAACAAAGCGTTTATTTTGATTTGTCAACTGCCAAGATCGCTTAGTATATGATGAAAATAAAAGTTTTTTAGAAAACGAAGGTCAGTAGTTCTTGGAAACATCAGTCCTGCTATTCGTTACAATCTTTTTTCCAAATCCCCTGAAGGAGACTTGGAAAAAAGGATTTTCACTGTTATCAGGTTTATAATTTAAAGCAACAATAAATTGGCTAAAAATCCTCAAAATGCATCATACGACGTTTTAATTATTGGCGCCGGACCAATTGGTTTAGCTTGTGCCATTGAGGCGAAACAAGCCGGCTTAAGCTACGTTATAGTAGAAAAAGGTCCGCTGGTTAATAGCTTGTACAACTACCCGGTTTTTATGACTTTCTTTTCTACCTCTCAGAAACTAGAAATAGGAGGGGTTCCTTTTGTAAGTATTAGCAATAAACCAAATAGAAACGAAGCTTTAGAATATTATCGCCGGGTGGCAGAAAAGTTTGAGCTAAACATTAAACTTTTTGAAGAGGTTAGTAGCGTAAACAAGGTTGACGATTTAGATTTTGTAGTTGCTACATCGAAAGCAACTTATCATGCTGAAAAGGTAATTATAGCTACCGGCTTTTATGATGTACCGGTAATGATGAATGTGCCTGGCGAAGATTTACCCAAGGTAAAACACTATTATCAAGATCCGCATTTGTACGCATTTAGTAAAGTGCTGGTAATTGGCGCCAACAACTCGGCTATAGATGTTGCCCTAGAAACGTATAGGAAAGGCGCAGACGTAACTTTGGTTATTCGCGGCAGCGAAATAGGTTCTTACGTAAAATATTGGGTTAGGCCCGATATAGAGAACAGAATTAAAGAAGGTGAAATTAAAGCCTATTTCAATAGTGAGGTAACAGCTATTAGTGAAACTGAAGTAACCATCAAAACACCAGAAACCGAAATTAGCTTAGCCAACGATTTTGTATTGGCTATGACCGGCTATCAACCTAACTTCGCATTGCTTAAAAAGCTTGGTGTTGTTTTAGATGAGCAAAGCATGCCTGCGCACAATCCTGAAACGATGGAAACTACTACCAAAGGACTGTATTTAGCTGGCGTAGTTTGCGGTGGTATGGACACGCACAAGTGGTACATCGAAAATTCAAGGGTACATGCTGAGCAAATTGTAAAGCATATTAAAGCACAGTAGTTTTTTTTGAACCAACACTAACAAAGTTTAGCATACTTTACTTTTTAAAAGCAAAGAAACACATCAACAAAAATAAAATCGACAACAATAAAAACGAATTTATTTTTTCTCTAAGATATTGATGAAATGCATCCTCTTTTTCGGCTTTCATTTCAGCCTTTCGAGAATATTCATTGGTACCGCAAATAAAGTACGATTCTTCCTTTTTCAGCCTAATGGGCTTAAGATAAAAAATCCAAAGATTATCACCATCAATAACAGAACGAACTTCTTTATAATTAGAAATATCTATTGCACTCACAAAATCCTTATGTTTTGCGTCTTTAGTCCATTTAAATAGAATACCGTTGGTTGTATCTTTTGAATAAAATATTTCTGCAACCTTTACTTTTGCATATTTCAGTTTCGTTCTATCACCAGCTTCATTGCCGTGAACTCTATTTTACTATAATTTCTAGCTAATTTGATTTTCTCAAAAAACCTATTGCTTGAATATGCGTTCTCTTCGCTATGGTAAAAATAGCTAACATCAATTGCGCCAATTTTTTCAAAATGTCCATTTATATAAAGATTCCAGATACAAAAAATAGGCAGGAAAATTATACTAATGAATCCGGCAGGATAAAATATTTTGACTGTTCGTCTGGTCATAAAAATTAGATGTATCGATTGAAATAATTCCACACCTAATATTCATATTTTCAGTTTAATTTTCCATTGCGCATCACGAAGTTTGAATATGACAGGAAGAAACTTCTAATGGCTTTTCAACTTATCGCAAAAACACAGACTGATAGAATAAAAACAGCAATTTAAAATGTGTAGATTTCGCTTGTCATAGCAAAGCGACGAAGGTTTTCAAAACAATTAGAAAAACAGAAAAGGCTGGGTTGCTGACCTTTTCTGTTTTAAGCTACTAATTAAAGTACTTCTTTTAAAAGTTGTTCTATCTTCTCCTTGTTAAATCCGCTTGATGTATAAATTACTTTTCCATTTTTATCCAATATAATTGACGCTGGATAGGAGTAAATGCCTAGCCCATTAGCAAATTTTTCGCCGTTATATAACATTTGATAAGCAGGTTTTTCTCGTTTATAGAAGAAGTCAATTTCTTCTTTCTTTTCGTAAGCATTAATGCTAATGATCTCTAGTTTATTTCCGTATTTCTCTTGTAATTCTTTAATTTCTGGGAAAGCCAACATGCAATAACCGCAGTTTTTAATCCAAAATTCCATCAAAACAACTTTCCCATTTAGCTCATTGGATTTTACAGTATCTGATTTTTTAATATCGTATTTCGGTAATGCCCAATTTTGGATAAAGCTACCAACTGTAATCATTTGTTTTTTGGTTGCTTTCTCTTTTTGTTTATAACCCTTATAACTTGAATAGTACCATGAATCATCTGTTGGAGATTTCGGATTTACATCGATATTTGTAAAAACTGTTTTGGTGTAATATTGATCTTTAGAAATGCTATTTCCATCAAACACCATAAAAGGTAAGTTGGTTGCTTTGTCTATAACCAGTTTATAATATTTGATAACCTCGCTATCAAAATTATTAAAACCACTTGGAAATTCCATTGACTTTTTATGTAATTCAAACTTAACAAGATGATAAATCTGGTTGTCGATTAAAGTGTCTTTTAACGATTTAGGAATAGATTCATCTTTTAGCAAAAGAGGCAGAACAATTCTTAATGTTGTAATCGAATTATATAGTAGAGAGATATTTCCTAGCTCATTTGCTGATCGTTTTTCTAGTTCTAGGGTTTTGTCAGCCTTATCTAAAAAGAAATATTCTGTTCCATTATAAACCTGAAGATTTTTTTCATTTTGAAGCTGAAATTTTGCGACTTTTCCTTTAACTGATTCATCATATTTAAAGTAACAATTACCACTGTTCTTTGAAAAATAATTATCCTTAAAATTGTTGATTTCTCGATAACTGCTGTAAGAGATTGATGAGAGTTTATTCAGGATCTCACTGGTTTTTTTAATTACACCTTGGGGAGTTGCATTATCTTTGGCTTTTACTGTAAATGTAAAAAACAAGACGGCTAAAAAGATTAAATAGTATTTCATGGTTATATTTTTTGTTGCCCAAAACTATGCATAGTGTTTATGCATTTTTTTTAAATTAGACGGGTTATGTAGTTAATTCGACAAATAGATCAAAACTTATTTTAGTCTAAAAAATACCAGTATTAGTCGAAAAGTGAGGCTAACTAAAAAGGGCCTTGACAAATATTATTTACCTTGGTAATATGTTCAAATTACGTAGTAAAACAGATTGGAAATATTTCAAAATAGAGTTCTTATTCTTTATTTTCATTTGTTACCTAGGCTCAATTATTAGTGATATAGAGTACGGCTTCTATGAGAAAAATAATGCTTGGAATTTTACAGAAGCCCTAGAATACAGATTAGTTGTTGGTACTTATGTTTTTCTTTTCTACGGAATTTATTACTGGTTTTTTTTAAAAGGGTATGTGTTCAAAAAGCAAACTATACCAATTGTTATAAGTATAATCTGTTTTGTGATTTTAAGCCATTTATATGACAAATTCGTAATGAACTGGTCAATTACGAAACTAGATTTTGTGTCGGATGAACTGAAAGAAAGAGCCCTTACGGATTTAAATAGACCTACGCTTTATTTTATTGTGAGTTATACGTTAAACAGAATATTGTTTACCATTATAGGCTTTGCTTTTTTGATACGATCTCTTCAACAGGATGAGCAGTTAAAAGCTTTAAAAGAACAACAATTAATGTCTGAGCTAACCTATTTAAAAGCACAATTGCAACCACATTTTTTCTTTAACACATTAAACAATATATATGGTTTAGCGCTAAAGCAGTCTAAAGATACAGCGCCCTTAGTTGCTAAATTGGCAGAAATGATGCGCTACATGTTATACAATGCCGATGAAAAACTAGTACTATTAAAAGACGAAATCGAGTTTTTAAGAAATTATGTAGCTGTAGAAAATATTCGGTATCGCTCTGCTATAAAAATTGATTTTGATGTACAGGGAATTGACACAGACAGTAAAATAAGCCCATTATTATTTTTGCCTTTCATAGAAAATGCATTTAAACATGGCATAGCCGAAGAAGAAAACGAAGGTTTTGTTCATATTGTAATCTGTAAAACAGGCGATGAGTTTACGCTAGATGTTGCTAATAGCGTAGCCGCAACAAAAGTGAATATTGGTGGTATAGGTTTAACAAATGTGAAAAAGCGACTGGAAATTCTTTACCCGAGAAAGCATAAGTTGGAGATAGCTAAAACTGAAAGGGTTTATCAGGTGAATTTAACTTTAGATATGGTATGATAAATTGCCTCATTGTTGATGACGAGCCTTTGGCGCAGGATATTTTAGAAGCCTATGTATTACAAGCTAATCAGCTTTGCTTAGTTAAAAAGTGTAGTACGGCATTTGAAGCTTTCGAAGTTTTGCATAGCGATAAAATAGATTTAATGTTTTTGGATATAAAAATGCCGGCACTAAGTGGAATTGACTTTTTAAAATCGCTTAAAAATCCGCCAGCTATAATATTTACCACAGCCTATGCAGAATATGCTGTTGCAAGCTATGAATTAGAAGCGGTAGATTATCTGCTAAAACCAATTACGAAAGAACGGTTCGATAAGAGTTTGGCGAAGCTTTTTAAGCTTAAACCGATAGAATTAACAGAGACAAAGAACTACACTTATTTTAAGGTATCTGGTAAACTACAAAAGGTGTTACACCAAGATTTACGCTATGCACAATCTATAAAGGATTACATTATGCTTTATACTAAAAGCGGGAATTTGATTGTGCACATGACAATGAAGTATCTGTGCGATTTATTACCAGATGACAGTTTTTTAAGAGTGCAACGTTCTTACCTGGTTAATAAAACCTATGTAACGGCAATTGGTAAAAATGAAGTGAATTTAGGGGATATGGAAATACCTATTGGAGATAGCTTTAAGGAGGCGGTTGCAAAGGAAATAGGAGCGATGTAATTTCTTTATTTAGCCAATGGAGATATAATAAAAAAACCTCCCGAAAGAGGTTTTTTTATATTGTAATTAACTGTTAAAGTTTGAAGTTGTAGCCTAAACGCAAGGCAAACTGTCCGGCCATTTTTACAGGTACATAAGTGCTAGAAGCACCGTTTTGTTGCCATCCTTCGTATCTAGCGCCAAGAGACAAACCGCTGTTCCAGTCGTAGCCTACACCACCACCAAATACAAAGTTTACCTTGCCACCATCTTCAATAGGGAAGCCGGCACCAACGTTACCACTCAAGTACATTCCACCTATACCAGGATAAGCTTTTACGCCACCTATTGCCGGAATAAAACCGATGTCGTCTGCACCGTCTACCATAAAGCGTGTATAACCACCAGAGGCTGTTAAGGCTAAATTATCCATTAACATCCATTGTAATTGCAAGTCTAATCCTAAAGCATAATCAAAAGGAGATGATTTTGTTGGGATACCGCCACTTGCGCCAATACCAATTTTAAAATTCATGCCGTTAGAAGATTTGTCGACTGTTGTCATTTCTTGGGCTTCTGATTGAGCAGCTACAGAAAGCATTAATGCAATCGCTGCTATTGAAGTTTTGAAAAAGTTTTTCATATGAGTTAATTTAAGGGTTACGTATAGTTTGATATACGAACAATGCAAAAGATTGGATTTTGGCGACGCCAGTTTGTGGAGCTTTGTGCTTTTTTGAGTGCGACTAATAATGAACTGTGGTGAAGCTCAAACAAGATCCGGTTTGGTTTTTTTGATGATGTTGGAGCGTTTACTTCTGAAAAAGCGATTTATGAATTAGTACTATTACAGTACTTCATCTATACTTGATCCCTACTTGAACTATGCTTCATCTTTGCTTTAGCTATGTTGCGCCAACTAATGAAAAAAATATTTGATTTTTTTTAGATATGCTACAATAAATCTTCCAATAGAGCGTCTTTATATGGAGAGCGTTAATTTAGATAAACGGGAATTGTCCATTACGGATGGTTCCCGTTTTCTTTTAAAAATTGATTTATAAACGATAAAAATCTTTGAAATAGATTCTTCGCGTCGCTCTGAATGACAAAAGGAACGTTCTAAGTTTATTTACTTAGCTCATTTACATAGTCTTGTGACTTTAGACAAGTTTAAAGTTCTCCCCATTTGGTATTTAGGGGTTTATTTACTTCAATGCTTTTGTAGTTTATCTCTATTTTGGTATCGCCATTACTCGTAACGGTGGTAAAAGGCATTTTTATACCATTTACCGTTTTGTTGTTGCTATAGGTATTAATTTGCATTTTCTTGCCTATTTGATAACTATCTCCTAAAATATTATAGTTACGATCCAAGAGATATTCGAAATTATGTCCACCAGCCTGAAATGCTACAGCGTAACCATCTTTGTTCGCTTTTACCGTACCCTTTGCAAATGCAGCATTGTTCTTTTGTTGAAGACCGGTTAAGCCGATGTAATCGTTATATTTTACCTCTTGAAGACGTTCATTATTGGCTATGGTTTTTTTTCCATTGTTCCATAACCAGCCTCCGTTGGCAGCAATTTGCTCAACAGCTATTAGTTTGCCTTTGTTAAACATCTCGTTACGAAACCTATTTTGTACCAGATCATTATATGAAACTAATTTTATACCATTAAATTCTGCTTCAACGGTGTAAGTCTTAAGCTCGTCGAGGGCAGCGCCACCGTAAACCTCCCTAACCTTTTTAAGAACTTCGCTTGCACTGGGAAGTTTAGTATTATTTTCTTTTTTATCGGTATCACTATCCGTAAAGTAAAAGCTACCATCTATTACCGCCATCGCCTTATTTTTTCCGTTGCCAGCACTTGCAAAAAAACTATGTGTGGTGCTGTTGCCGTTGTCGTAAATAAGCGTTAGCGTACCATCTTTAACGGTGTATTTTCCTTTTCCATCGCTTTTGGTATTGGTGCCCCCACCTATATTATTTCCCGATATTACAGTAGTTGACTGTCTATCTGTAGTAAAATTGCCAGTTCCATCAAAATTCAATTCCTTTTGTGTGCTGGTGCCTACATAGGTAGTTCCGGTTGCCATACCGCCGCTTCCATTAATAAATTTAAATTTGTAAGAACCTTTAGGTACGCTATTGTCTAAATCCATTTTAAAGAGCACATAAGTTCCCGCGTCTAGGTTGCCACCTTTGGTAATCGTGAATTGGTCTTTATCGCCATTGGCATACAAAAGGTAAATTTCAGCTCCCTTAATTTCATATTTGCCCCTTACCGCCGTTTTCCAGTCTTTTTTATCCAGCTGGTCGGTAAACGTTTTGTCTTTGCGGAATAAGAAAACCTCATCCGAACGATTCATACCTCCGCCCAATGGGTTTAAACTAAGTTTTACACCTGCATACACACCGCCGAAGTTATCGGAAGATTGGCATGAGGTTGATATGGTGATAGATAAAAGTGTTAATAACTGCAATGTAAAATACCTGAGCTGCTTCATAAAGAATTGATTAGTGTAGCGATCTTAATTATAACAAGCCAGAAGTCTTTTCAGTTTTTTGCTAAGGTAACAATCTGATAAACAGTTGTTTTATTAGGCCTATCGATACGAATAAAATTATTTGGCATTGGGAGAAACCACATCAGTAGGATTGGCTTTTACCATTTGCGAATGTGCTTTGTCTTGCAATAAAGTATCGCCTTTTATTAACCAAGATATGCCAAAAGTTAACAAAGCTAGTGCCTCTAACGCGAAGGTTGCGTAGGGTAGGTTGAGCCAGATTTTTACTTTTTCGATATTGCAAACCGGAACCAATGCTATAAAAACGATGATGAGAATGCCACAGGTTTTGTACACATGATTTCTTTGTTGTTTTTGTAGCGTAATCATCTTCTTATCGGTTCTGGTAAACAGAAAAAATGAGTTAGCAGCAAGGCTGATAAAAAATAAGGCTGCAGAAACGTAATGTATAGTAGTTACCACTTTATTTGCGGGAAAAGTGAACAGTAAACATTTGCTGTTAAGATCGGTATCTGTTGGGAAAAAGGCTATACCCAGCGCAAATGCTCCAGCTAGATTTGTAATAATGTCATCAATCTTTTGTGGCCCTTTGTAGCTAATAAGAAATAAACCTACGGCGCTCAATACGCCCACCAATAGTATTCCGGCTGTACTATAAAAATACTGGCTAATTGATGGCTGTATTTCTTTGCAACCTAGCAGATAGGTATAAATAATTAATGCAAAGGGAAGCATAATGCCCAATATGCCAACGCTTCTTCGTTGATTGCGATAGGAGATTTCTTCTGGAGAACATTTAGGTTGCGCAGCAGTTTTCATTGAGCGATAATTAAGCGAAATGTTAATCCTTATTCTTTATTCAATTGAAGGTAAATAAATTTTTTTGATGGAGGCTGAATCGCCAAAATTAGTTCGCTATCGATGTGTGTGCTCTTGGGATTCGAAGGGTAAATGAAGTCTTGGAGTCATCAGAATAAACTTCCAAAAAACCATTATGTGCATTGGCTATTTCTTTTGCGATAAACAGTCCAAGGCCCAAGCCCTCGTTTCCTTTATGGATTTTTCCTCTGGAGAACGGTTTAAACAAATGTATTAGTGCTTCTTCGCTTATTTTGGTGCCACTATTTTCTACGCATAGGTTAAAATAGCCGTTTTCGTCTTTGGTACTTACCGAAATTGTTTCTAAAGGACTACCATGCGTAAGTGCATTACCTAAAAGATTAGAAAACAATTGCGCAATGCGTTTATAATCAGCTTTAGTGCCAGCTTCGTGAGCGAATTTAGCTTCTATGATTGCATTTGGATAAGCCATTTGCAACTCTGTAACTACTTGTTGTAAAGCGGTTTCTAAAGAATGGTCGTTGTCGAAACTTAGTTTTATGCCACCGCCAAGCCTTCCGCTGGCAAAATCAAGAATATTGTCTATTAAACCTCTAGTTCTATAGCTGGCGTCTTGTATAATTGTGCTTAATCTAAGCTGTCTTTCCGTAAGGTCGCTTCTTAATAGCAGTTGAACAGAATTTGAGATGGCGTGAACCGGGTTTCTTAAATCGTGGCCCAGCATGGCAATAAATTGCTCTCTTAATTCGGTGTTTTTTTGCTCTTGTTTAAGTTTGAGTTCTGTTCTGCTCAGTTGCTGTAGCGTATCGAGGTGAAAGGCAATGAGTTCGGCAAAAAGCGAAAACATTTTAATTGTTTTTTCATTATTTACGAAAGCTGGTTTAGGGTCTATTGCGCATAAAGTTCCGAACAGCTCGCCATTTTTAAGTGAAATTGGTATGGAAATATAGCTTTGGAGCCCATACATTGCTGGCGTAGGGTGGTCTTTGTATACGGGGTCTTCTGCCACATGGTCTATGGCTACAACTTTTCTATGTTCTCTAATTTCGTGACAAATGGTTGTTTCTACCACTAGTTCGCCGCCAACTGCTAAACCGAAATCAATTTTATCGTTAACAGCACAGGCAATCCATCTATCGGGTGTAACTCTTGCCACAGCGGCAAAGCCCATTCCTGTAGCACTACATATCACCTCCAGAATATTAGCAACAGCTGGTATTTGATTGATGTTATCAATGTCTACTTGAAAGTTGGAAAGATCTGTTGAAACAGCCATGATCTATTGTTTCGAAGGTTATGGTAACGCTACAATATTGTGCCACTAAAGATAGGTAAATATACGGATAAAAAAATGTTGCTAGTTCATTTCGAAATTTTGTGCTAGTGGTAAGGTAAACCAGAATTTGCTACCCTGTTCTTGACTAGAATCCACGCCAATTTCGCCACCATGTAATTTAATAAGTTGAGCGCTGAAGAATAATCCAAGGCCTAATCCGTGGCTTTGCGTGGTGGTATCATAAGAACGGTTGTATCTTTCGAAGAGCAGGTTAAGTTTTTCAGCCATAATTCCCGGGCCTTTATCACTTACCGTTATTTCCGCAAAGTTTCCTTTTTTCAAAACTTTAACTTCAATTGTTTTAGAATTGGGGGCATATTTTATCGCATTGTCTAACAAATTATCCAATAATCTCTCAATCTGCTTACGATCAACATTTACCTTAAGCATGGTATCTCCAGAAATTACAATTTGTTGAGTTGCTGGAAGCTCGATGGTTCGGCAACAGGTGTCTAATAAATCCTGAACCTGTACTGGTGCTTGATGTAATTGCAGTACGTTGTTCACGATTTTAGAAACGCTCAGCAAATCGTCGACAAGACCGTTTAGTTTTTCGGTGCTTTTTTCTGCCTGTTGCAACATTTTAGTCGATATGCTTTCGTCTAAAGGTGCTTTACGCGATAAGATTTGTACATAACCTTTTAAAGCAGTAATTGGAGTACGCAATTCGTGGCTAACGATGCCAATAAATTCGTCTTTCTGGGTAATTTGCTCTTTTAAACGTTGGTTTGCCAAAGCAAGGCTTTTAGTTTTTTCCAGATTTACCATTCGCAATTCGAGCTGTTCCATAGCAACTTTTGCAAGTTCTTTAAAAACCGTTATTTCATGTTCGCTTAAATTTCTTGGTTTTTGATCTACCAAACATAGCGTGCCTATTACAAAATTGTCGGGTGTAATAATTGGTGCTCCTGCATAAAAGCGTAAGCCAAAATCTCCTTTTACGTAAGGGTGCGAAGTAAGCAATGGTTCTTCGAGCGCATTTTCGATAATTACCACATCAGCTCTCAATACCGTTAGTGCACATAGGCTTTCTTCCCTTGGTATTAAGCCAACATGACCTAAGCCTTCGCTTGCCATTACAAACTCGTGTTTATCATCCAAAAAAGATAGGTGAGCAATTGGAACTTTAAAGATTGCCTGGGCCAAGCTTACTATGTTGTCGAACGCTTTCTCTCTAGGTGCATTGAAAATCGCATATTTATCGAGCGCCAATACACGTTCCTGATCATTATCGGGCAATAAATTTGTCGGATCAAAAATATTCATCGGCAGTTCGGCTTGTCTAAGGTAAATCTAATGATTTCAAATTGCTATTTATTATTTTTTAAACATAAAATGTTTAAACTAAAATGGCCGTGGACTGGCGAAGTTATGCTTGTACTAAAAAAAAAAAATAGGCAAGTATACTAAATGCTAAAAATTAGCGTCTTTATATGAAGAGCGTTAATTTAGATAAACGGGAATTGTCCGATATGGATGGTTCCCGTTTTCTTTTTTACGTTGTGATGTTTTAAAACCAGAAACAAATTTCGCATTTGCTTGTATCTTTATAGTAGATAATTTATTGTAAACATGAGTGAAGAAAAAGCAATTTTAGCAGGTGGCTGTTTTTGGGGAGTTGAGGAACTAATTCGTCATCAACCTGGCATTTTATCAACTATAGTTGGTTATACAGGCGGAGACGTGGCTAATGCTACGTATCGAAACCACGGTACACATGCCGAAGGAATAGCCATTACTTTCGATCCGTCGGTGATTAGCTACAGAAAACTGTTGGAATATTTTTTTCTAATCCACGATCCGACTACTTTTAATAGACAAGGAAACGATATAGGCACCTCTTATCGCTCTGCGATTTTTTACTTAAACGAAGAACAGAAGCAAACTGCAGAAGATTTAATAGCAGAGATGGAAGCTTCTGGTAAATGGCCTGGCAAAATCGTAACTCAAATTGTAGAAGCCAGTGATTTCTGGGATGCGGAAGAGGAGCACCGTGATTATTTACAGAAACATCCTTATGGATACACCTGCCATTTTGAAAGGCCTGAATGGAAGTTGTAGGGAGTTGAAAGTCTGGAGTTGGAAGTCTGGAGTTCGAAGTATGGAGTATTTAAGTTGAGAGTGGAATGGTTTGGGAGATTGGTTGAGCTACCGATAGCCTAGGCTAGAGGAAGGGCAACAAAAAATGTTGTGCCGAGATCTTTTTCACTTTTAAATGTTAGTTTGCCCCAATGAGCTTCGACAATTTGTTGGGAGATGGCAAGTCCAAGTCCAAATGATTTTTCGCCATTTGTGCCCTCTCTTTTACTTTCTTCGGAGGCATTAAAAATTTTATCTTTAAGCGATAATGGAATACCTATGCCATTGTCTTTTACCGAAATAACCGCGTTGCCGTCTATCACTTTAAGGTCGACAAGAATCTCTGCGCCTTCTGGGCTAAACTTGATGGCATTTGTTATCAGGTTACTGATTACACGCCAAATTTTCTCTCGGTTAATGTGCACTGTAAGGGTGCTGCCAGAGAGGAGTATTTTTTGCTTTTTATCACTAGCTTTATATTGCAACTGAATGGTGCAGTAGTTTAGTAATGCAAAAATATCTACAGGTTGGGTTTTTAATGCGCTCTCATTCGCTTCGTTCTCCAAAATCTGACTAATAAAAGTGAGTGAGTCTTTTCCTGATGAGTTTATTAGTCCAATAACCTCCTTATCCTCCTCGGCGAGTGCATGTTCGTGGAGCATAAATTCGGAAAGCCCTACAATAGCAGCCATTGGGCTACGCAAATCATGGGCAATAATTTGCATCATCCTATTATTTTCTTCGTTGCTTTGTTCTAAAGCTTCCAATGTTTCGTGCAGGTACTGGTTTTGGGCTATTATTTGTTTGTTTGCCTCATCAAGCGCTTTATTGTGTTTGTTCGAGCGTTTATTATTTCTATAAAGGATGGCAAATATTGTTATGGATGCGATAAATATGCAAGTGGCAAAAATAAGGTAAAGGTTTCTGAGCTGGCTTTCTGTTTTTATTAATTGATCTCTTTCTTTAAGCAGGTGGTTAGTGGGTGCGGTAATAGCATCTTTGTTTGCCAGCATCATGCTATCTGCCATAAAACCATATTTTTTATAATTTGCTATAGAAAGTTTATCCTCTCCAAGCATTTCGTAAGTTTGCGCCAAGGCTTTATAAATGCTTTTGGTGTTGCCTGAATTTTGGGTGGATTTAACAATAGAAGCTGCATCAAGAAAATACTTCAGCGCATCATTATATTTTTTTTGACTATAACTTATCTCGCCTAATCCTATCAGCGACTCTACCTTGTATTTAGAGAGTTTTTGCTGATCGGCAAGTGCTATTCCTTTGTTATAATAGTAGGTTGCAGAATCGATTTTGCCCATTTCGGCATAGATAATGCCGATTGCTGCCGCCTGAATGATGTTGCCCGACTGGTTAAGCCCCTTTTTTTTGATTTTGCTTTGTATCTCAAAACTTTTCTTTTGATAGTATAAGGCAGAATCCAATATTCTGTTCTTTGGGTTTTTACGGAAATTCGCTGCCATTATCCGATAAATCCTGCCAAGGCTAAAATACCTGGTTTCGTCATCTTTAATTTTGTTGGCATAAAATTTCGCATCATTTAGGCACTTTTTACTTTCTTCAAAGAAAAAGAGGTTGTTTAAACAATTGCCACGTAGTGCTAACATGTGCGAGATTTTGGCATTGTCTTTTGTGCCTAGGATCAACTTTTCTCCCTCAAATGTTAGTTTCAGCGCTTCATCAAATTTATTTTGATTGTATAAATTGACGCCCTGAACCAGAAAATAACTGGCCATCCCATTTTTATAATCAATTTTCTGTGCGTCTGTGTAAGCAGTTTGGAGTAGGCGTGCGCTAGAATCGACATTGTTCGAAGCTTTGGCTAAGCTAATTAAGCTATCAATTTGTTTAGTGGAACTTTGGGTAAAGCCAAAATTACAAAATAGCAGTAGGACGAGAAATGGGATGAGCTTCGGCATTAAGTTATGGGAGTTATCTTAATTCAAAGTTAATATAATTCTTTCGTTGAGATAGTTTTGTATCGGTTAGCAAAATAAAGAACAACAGTTGTTGAAATTTTGTTTTCGGTCTATGCGATGAGTATAGTTTAAAAATGGGCAGATTAATTTACGGCTTTGTGTTTTATGTAAGTGCTTGTTTAAACACTATTTTTGGCAATCTTATACCTTAAGCGACATTTTTAAGCAATGTGTGGAACTTTTACCGCAATCTCTTTTTTCTATTAAAAATCAATCTTCCTTCTAGCTATCTTAAATAGGGTCTTATCATAGGCATCATATTGGATTTTAGTGTTTTCTATCAAAATCCCATAATGATGACACTACACATAATGCCTATGAAAAACTATACAAAAAAACTTGCTGGATTAATTGTTTTGATTGCGGTTTCGCAGTTAGCAAGCGCCCAAGTAAAAGTTGGTGAAAATCCGACGATAATAAATAAAGCTTCTCTTTTGGAGTTGGAAAGTGCAAATAAAGGTTTGCTTTTTCCGAGGGTAAATTTAACTAATACTATAACTTGGAGTCTTTCATCAGGAAGCGTACCGGTTGCTGGTATGATGGTATATAATATTAAAACGATAGCTTCAGGTTTTTCTGGAACTACTGCATATCCGGCAATAGCTGGAGATGGAACCGGTATTTATTATTGGGACGGCAATGGTTGGGTTGCTTCGAAAGGAATGAGGGGAGCAGATGGTAAATCTGTAACCGGAGCGGCTGGTGCGCCAGGTGCAAGTACCCCAGGTGGTGAGGGTGATATTTATATTAATACTACTACCGGTGATACTTATATTAAACAAGGTAATACTTGGGTTTTAAACGGAAATATTCGTGGTCCTAAAGGCGACACTGGTGCAACTGGTCCGAAAGGAGATACAGGTTCACAAGGTCCTCAGGGTGTTCAAGGTCCGAAGGGCGATACCGGAACTGATGGTGCTGTAGGTGCAACTGGTCCGAAAGGAGATACAGGTTCTCAAGGTATTCAAGGCCCTAAAGGCGATACCGGAACTGATGGTGCTGTAGGTGCAACTGGTCCGAAAGGAGATACAGGTACACAAGGTATTCAGGGTATTCCAGGTATTCAAGGTCCGAAGGGTGATACCGGAGCTGATGGTGCAGTAGGTGCAACAGGCCCGAAAGGAGATACCGGTACACAAGGTATTCCGGGTATTCAAGGTCCGAAGGGTGATACCGGAGCTGACGGTGCAGTAGGTGCAACTGGTCCGAAAGGAGATACAGGTTCACAAGGTCCTCAGGGTGTTCAAGGTCCGAAGGGCGATACCGGAACTGATGGTGCTGTAGGTGCAACTGGTCCGAAAGGAGATACCGGTTCTCAAGGTCCTCAGGGAATTCAAGGCCCTAAAGGCGATACCGGAACTGATGGTGC